>JAESGR010000034.1_pt1 | contig 634213 bp, 506 predicted proteins | sample 9269771 | NCBI WGS metagenome assembly JAESGR01 (sample SAMN15739572, study PRJNA653492) | algae metagenome | isolation source: Chroococcus sp. CMT-3BRIN-NPC107 and co-occurring heterotrophs from well... | place: USA: Clark Mountains Wilderness, California | collected 2010-04-18
ATCTGAACTGAGAGGCGTTTTTTGGGATTGGCTCCTTATCGCTAAGTGGCAGCCCTTTGTACGCCCCATTGTAGCACGTGTGTAGCCCTGGGCATAAAGGCCATGATGACTTGACATCATCCCCTCCTTCCTCGCGTCTTACGACGGCAGTTTCACTAGAGTTCCCAGCGTTACCTGATGGCAACTAGTGATGGGGGTTGCGCTCGTTGCGGGACTTAACCCAACACCTCACGGCACGAGCTGACGACAGCCATGCAGCACCTTATTAGTTGTGTATTGCTACAAAATGAGCTTTCACCCACGGTCAACTAACATTCTAGCCCAGGTAAGGTTCCTCGCGTATCATCGAATTAAACCACATGCTCCACCGCTTGTGCGGACCCCCGCCAATTCCTTTGAGTTTCAACCTTGCGGTCGTACTTCCCAGGTGGGATACTTAATGCTTTCGCTCAGACACACACAGTGTATCGCGTATGTCGAGTATCCATCGTTTAGGGCGTGGACTACCAGGGTATCTAATCCTGTTTGATCCCCACGCTTTCGTGCCTCAGAGTCAATATATGTGTAGCGAGCTGCCTTCGCAATTGGTGTTCTATGTCATATCTAAGCATTTCACCGCTACATGACATATTCCGCTCACCTCCACAATATTCAAGACAGATAGTATCAACGGCAGTTTCCAAGTTAAGCTCGGAGATTTCACCACTGACTTACCTGCCCTCCTACGCACCCTTTAAACCCAGTGAATCCGGATAACGCTTGCACCCTCCGTATTACCGCGGCTGCTGGCACGGAGTTAGCCGGTGCTTATTCCTATGGTACCGTCAGTCTCTTAAGAATAAGAGGGTTTCGTCCCATATAAAAGAAGTTTACAACCCAGAGGGCCTTCATCCTCCACGCGGCATGGCTGGTTCAGACTTGCGTCCATTGACCAATATTCCTTACTGCTGCCTCCCGTAGGAGTCGGGCCCGTGTCTCAGTGCCCGTGTGACTGGTCGTGCTCTCACACCAGTTACTGATCGCAGGCTTGGTGGGCCGTTACCCCGCCAACTACCTAATCAGCCGCACGCCCATCCAAAACCGCCTGAGCTATAATAATAAAAAGATGCCTTTCTATTATCTTACGAGGTATTAATCCGGGTTTCCCCGGGCTATTCCCCAGTTTTGGGTAAGTTGCGTACGTGTTCCGCACCCGTTTGCCGGTCGCCAGCGAGTGTATTGCTACACCCCTGCTGCCCCTCGACTTGCATGTATTAAGCCTGCCGCTAGCGTTCATCCTGAGCCAGGATCAAACTCTCCATTGTAAATGAGTTTTGATACTGACTATTTAAATTCTCAAAAAAAAAGAAAAATTAAACGAGTCAATTTCGAATTTTATTCGCTTGACCCTACCTAATGTGTAAACCTTAAAGATTTACATGCTGTTGCTTCCAAACTTTCAAAGATCTAAGCCTTCCGCAAACTTTCGTTTGCTTCTTGCCTTGTAGATGATAAGATTTCGAATCTTCAGGCCTTTCGCCTCACCTAGTTACTGTTACCGTTAAGAGCTTTTTTTACTTCCCGTTTTTCGATTGGGAGTGCAAATGTACAACCTCTTTTTATTCTGCCAAAATTAATTTTCTGATTTTCATTCTTTTAACAAGAACCAGAAACTTCAAATCCGGCGAACTTTAACGATGTAAGAAAAGAACTGTTGTTGATTTTTTTAGCGGAGTGCAAAGATAAGGACTCTTTACTATTCCAACCAAAAATTTTTCTTCATTTTCAATTGTTTAACACCCTAAAAAAAGATCATTTTAAAATGTCAAAAAAGACGAAGAAAAGAACTGCTGCTTAATTTTTTTAGCGGAGTGCAAAGATACATGATCATCACATTTCCAACCAAATTTTTCTTGAATGATCATCATAAAATTTTCTAAAAACAACAACCATTTTTCATGGCCTTTTTATCATTAGAAATTTTGCGGATCCAGTTTCAAAAAGCGGAGGGCAAAGATAGGATAAGTTTTTGATACACAATCAATTAATTCCTAAATAAATTCTAAAGGAATGTGAAAGAAATCTTTGATTTTTTATTGCCCGTCCAAGTGTTTCAAAAAGCGGTTGCAAAGATAAGACGCTGCACCAATACGTTCCAAATCATTCCAGAAAAAACTTCTTAAAATAGAGTGAAAGCCACGTGTGTCAAGGGAAATAATTTTCCGCGTACAGCACCTTCTTTAAATACAATCCTTCCGCAGGTACGGAATATCCGCACTTCTGCCTGTCTTTGAATAATTTTGTAAATGCCTGAACACTCATTTTATCCCTGCCGATCTTTAATTGCGATGCTGTAAGCAACCGCACCATCCCTCGCAGGAACCTGTTGGCCTTTATATTATATATCAGCTGATCACCTTCCTGGTACCACCTGCTTACTTGCACTTTGCAATTGAAATTCCTGACCTGCGTATTTGATTTTGTGAATGCAAAAAAATCAGACTGATCCAATACTACCGCCGCAGCTTCCTGCATAACATTAAGATCAAGGCTGTAAGGAAAATACAAAGCAAGCCCTTTTGTAAAGGGATTCCTTTCCCTGCTGATCCTGTACTCATATTCCCTGCTCACCGCATCAAAACGGCTGTGTGCATCTGCATGCATTGGATACAATCCCCTGATCACAATATCATCAGGAAGGATCGCATTCATCTTGTAAACAAACTGCGGATTTAACGGCCTATCAGAATCAAAATGAAAATAATTCTGTAAGGCATGCACGCCTGCATCAGTTCGTGATGAGCCTGTAAGAAATAAGGGTCTCTGGTGGAGAATCGCGATCGCTTTTTCAACTTCCGCCTGTACGGTATTGGCATTTTCCTGCCGCTGAAAGCCACTGAACCTTGTGCCTTTATAAGTAAGTTCAATAAAGTACCTTGACATGCTTATTGTTCGATCAGGGCATTGAACCTTTTGATGTAATATTCTTCTTTCAATTCGCTGCGCAGTGATGCATATTGATCACTATCGGAAACATGAAGGTAAGCGGCCTCAAAAAACTGGAACTTCCCATAAGCGGTCAGGAACAAGGTGCTCAGGTTCCTTATCTGTTCTGTTGTAAAGCATTTGTTCTTCCAGGCCTTACGCGACTGAGCCAGCATGCCGTCCTCCGTATCCTCTGAAGCCATATTCCTGCGTAGCTTTAAAAAGTCCTGGTCAGTAGCAGAATTGGGACAGGGCTTGCGAACAGGCACTTCAGCCACAACAGGCTTTTTTTCCGCTACCGTATCCGTGTTGGTCACATCCAAAAATGCTTTTTTCTCTTTTGCATTCTCTGCATCTGTCTCTGCACGGAATGGCGTCCGCTGGTTAGGGATCACGATCCTGATGGTATCGGTGATGCCATTGCTTTCATCCAGGTACACCAATCCGAATCCTTCAGTCGTGGAACTTTCAGAACGCCTGGTAACTACCGAACGCCTATAAGCTTCTTCCTTTTTGAGCTCAGGCTTTTGTGTTTCTTTTTGTTCAGCAATTATTGGTTTTGATGTTTCTTCAACAACAGGCTTCGGTTTTTCTTCCACCGGTTTGATCGCCTCTTTAGGCTTGTCATCCACTTTTGCTATGATCTCTTTGGCTTCCTCCTTCTTTGGTTCTTCAACTTTTTCTTCAGCTTTGGCTACCTTGTCATCCTTAGGCTTATCGCCAGTTTTTATACCAGCAGTTTCAGGAGCATCGCTTTTTGGTGTTGGTGCAATGACCAAAGGCTGCTTTACATTTTCTGTTGCAGGCTTTTCGGGTTGGTCATTTTTTATGGCGATAGCTGGCGAAGGAGCCTCTACCTTTTTTTCAATTGCCAAAGCCGGCTTTGCAGTCACTTCCACGTATAATAAACTGGAATCATTCATGGCCTGGGCAAGCAATTTTGTAAATGCATCTTCCTTCATCCTGTAGGAAACACCCCCGCCGCCCATGGATTCGGTAACAGGTTTATGCACACTTGCAGCCTGGAGATCGAACAACTGTATGGTGCCTCCTGATTGCTGTATGAGAAAGCCTTTATCCTTGTTATTATTGGAAACCCTGAAGCGGGATTCTCCGCCTGTCCCTGGAAAGCCAATGTTCAGTTGATAAGTACTGTCAACCAGATTAGAGAGGATCAGGTAACCGGAAGCAGTGGAACTATGCAGCTTCTCGCCCATTTTTACGTAAAAAGGCGACTGGTTATCAGACTGCAGGTAAATGAAATAGACTTTTTGCGCAGACGCACCCAACCACAACAGGGACCCGCAAAAGAACAATAGGATGGCTTTCATGTAGATCAAAATTAAATCAATTCCGGTGTAACGCTGTTTCTGCCTTTCATCAACTTTTAATGGCTGCTCAGGCAGAACGATTAATTTTGGTGCATCAAAATAGGACTATGAAACGATATGTATTGTTAAGCTTTACCCTGTTAATGGGTGTTTTTTCGTTTAGCCAGGGTGGTGCTCCAACAACAGAACCGCCAAAAGTTTACAGGGCTACTCCTGAAAAGATAAACGACCTGGTTCATACAAAATTGGATGCAAGGCTGGATTTTCCCAAATCCCAGCTGATCGGCAAAGTCTGGATCACCCTGAAGCCGCATTTTTATGCAACGGACTCCTTAAGGCTTGATGCAAAAGGAATGGAGATCAGGCAGGTGGCCATTGTTCGGGCTGGAAAGAATACGCCCCTGAAATACCAGTACGATGGTTTGCAGCTGGATATTGACCTGGACCGCAGGTATAAGGGCGGAGAATCTTACACTATTTACATTGATTACACGGCCAAGCCAAATGAATTCCAGGCCCAGGGCAGCGCTGCCATAACCGATGCGAAAGGCCTTTATTTTATCAACCCCAACGGAGAAGAAAAGGACAAGCCAACCCAGGTTTGGACCCAAGGCGAAACCGAAGCAAGCTCCGTGTATGTGCCTACCATCGACAAACCCAATCAAAAGACCACCCAGGAATTTCTCCTTACTGTCCCGGCCAAATTTGTCACGCTGAGCAATGGTAAAATGGTCTCACAGAAAAAGAACACCGATGGCACAAGAACAGACCACTGGAAGATGGATCAGCCACACGCCCCTTACCTGTTCTTTATTGGAGCCGGCGACTTCGCTGTCATTAAGGATTCCTACAAAGGAAAGGAAGTCAGCTATTATGTTGATAAGGAGTACGCATCCGTAGCACGCAAGATCTTTGGACTGACCCCTGAAATGATGGGGTTCTTTTCACGCATCACAGGTGTTGAATATCCATGGGTCAAGTATGGCCAGATGACAGCACATGATTACGTGAGTGGCGCTATGGAAAACACCACCGCAACCCTGCACAGCGACGCTGCGCAGCAGGATGCAAGACAACTGACAGATGGGAATGCATGGGAAGATGTCATCTCTCATGAACTGTTTCACCAATGGTTTGGTGACCTGGTGACCACAGAAAGCTGGAGCAACCTGACCCTGAATGAATCCTTTGCCAATTACAGCGAATACCTGTGGCGGGAATACAAATACGGAAAGGATGCAGCCGATGAGCACAATTATTCTGACATGCAGGGGTACATGTCACAGACAAGGGACCATAAAAAAGACCTGGTACGCTTTAACTATAATGACAAGGAAGATATGTTCGATGCCGTTAGTTATAACAAAGGCGGAAGGATCCTTCACATGCTGCGCAACTTTATTGGTGACAGCGCTTTCTTTAAAGGCATGAATACTTACCTGGTGACCAACAGGTATAAAGCTGCCGAAGCGCACCAGCTGCGTCTGGCGTTTGAAGATGTGACCGGAAAGGACCTGAACTGGTTCTTTAACCAATGGTATTTCGGCAGCGGTCATCCGAAACTGAACATTACTTACAATTATGATAACACGGCAAAACAAACGCAGGTGATTGTTGAGCAAACCCAGACGGAAAGGTTATTTACCTTACCGGTTGCTGTTGATGTTTACAGTGGCAACAACGTTACCCGTCACCAGGTATGGGTAAGGAACAAGGTTGATACTTTCCTCTTTAATGCTCCTGCACAGCCAGACCTTGTGAACTTTGACGCGGACAAGATCCTGCTGGGCACCAAGAAAGAAAATAAAACCATTGACCAGTATCACTTTCAGTATACCCACGCTAAAAATTACCTTGATCGCAGGGAAGCCCTGGATGTTGCTGCCAGAAGGCAGGATGAACCAAAAGCCGCAGACATCGTAATGCTGGCGCTGAAAGACCCTTATCATGGTCTTCGCAGCCAGGCCATCAGCCGGCTTGACCTGAAAGTTGAAAACATCAAGGCGACCGCGGAACCCTTACTGCTAACTGCTGCACAAAAAGATGCCCGCAGGACCGTAAAGGCTGCAGCCATTGCAAAACTGGGAGATTACCGCTCTGCTAATTATGCCAATTTCTTCAGGACCGCACTGAACGATTCTTCTTACTCCGTAGCAGGCAATGCACTGGAAGCGCTGGGTAAGATCGATTCAATGGCTGCTTACCAGGAAGCCAAAAAACTGATGGGACCTGATGCAAAAGGAAAACTTGGAAGCGTGGTTACAAGAACCGTTATCAAATATGGTGATGAATCCGCAGCAGAGACCATCATCAGCAATTTTGAAAGATTACCATTGGGCCAGGCAAAGTTTGAAGCATTGCAGCCTTTAAGCCAGTTTCTTGCTAAAGTAAATTCGTTTGATATGTTCAAGCGTGGTGTTGATGCCATCACTGGATTTTATTTGCAGATACCGGCTGCATTCAGGGACCAGGTCACTGATTTTGTAGATGCCCAGTTGAAAACACTGCAGAAAGCAAAGGCCGATGCAGGGCAAACACAGCTTGCTGAATATGTTGGAGCCAAATTGACGAAGAAAGATTTTTAAAAAGCAGATTTAAATAAAAAGCCTCCTTAACAGGGGGCTTTTTTGTTTCTGGTCTCTGGTTTCTTGTTTCTGGTTGTTGACAGGCCTCGAAAATAGTGTGTAATCCAGTGTTGTATCTTTTACCGCAAAGAGTGCAAAGGACTTCCTATTACTTTGCGATTCTCTGCGTTCCCTCTGCGCTCTTTGCGTTTAATATTTCTTACGCAAAAGCATTCAATTGAGAATGATCGCATCTAAAGAACCAAAAACCATAAACTATAAACAATAAACCCCTCCTACCATTTTCCTCCGGCGCCGCCGCCGCCAAAGCCACCGCCACCGAAGCCTCCGAATCCACCACCGCCGCCGCCGCCGAAGCCGCCACCTCCAAATCCACCGCCACCACCCAGACCGCCAGGGAAGATGAATGGACCGCCAAATCCACGGTAACCCCTGCGGGACATGAAGCCACCACCTCTTCCTCCGCCACCGCCGAACATGCCAAGGATGAACCATAAGGCAATGAAACCAAGCACCAGTTTGCTGATGCCTCCTCCCTTGCCCGATCCTTTTTTCCGGTAACCAGCAGGTGCTGAATATTCACCTGCAGCGGCTTTCATGATGGCTGTAGTAGCATCGTCGAATGCCCTGAAATAATTTCCCTGCGCAAGGTTGGGAACAAGAAAGTCGTCTGTAATATGTCCTGCTGTGATATCGGGAACTGCGCCTTCAAGGCCACGGCCAACAGCAATGTAAGCATCCCTGTTGCCGGTTCCGCCGCCGGTGGATACGAGGATCACGATACCATTATTAAAATTCGCTTGTCCGCCTACGCCCCATTGCTGCCCAATGGCTGTTGCGAAAGTATTGGCATCATAACCTTTCAGGTCTTCCACGATCACAACGGCGATCTGGTTGGAAGTGCTGTCGTCATATGCTACCAGCTTTCGCTCTAAAGCGGCTTCCTGGAAATCGGGCAGCAGGTTGGCGTAGTCATTCACCAGCCTTGGAGGGTTGGGACGCGCAGGAATAGCTTTCTCGACCTGGCCGAAACTGTAAACCGAGATCAGTATGCCGATGAATAGTGCTAGTTGCTTCATGCTTTACTTACCAAAGACGATTTCGTCAGGCAATTCATTTTTATCCGTATCCCGGTTGTAAGGAAAATGTTGATGCAATGCTTCCCCGATATCGTTGATGCATTGGAGCAGGCCCTGGACAAGATGCTGTTCTTTAAAATGAACCAGCATCTTATTTACTTCCTCTTCCCAGTATACCTGACCAACTTTGGAATGGATGCCGGTATCGCCAAGCACCGCGGCCTGGTGATCCTTTACGGCTACATAGATCAGCGTTGCGTTGCGGTCCTTTGTATTGGCCATATTCAGGTTCAGGAAGATCTCTCCTGCCCTGTCCATTGGATCTACATAACGGCAACGGCTTTCCACGAAGATCCTGACCTCACCGCTCGTTCTTTGTTCAGCGAGGCGGATGGCTTCCAGCAGCTGCTCTTTTTCAGCAGCCGTGAAAAAGTCCTTTTGTTTCTTCCAGGGAAATAAGTTCACGCCTATCTTCTGTTTGATGTATCGAAATTAACGGAAGGCTGGTTCCCTGTACCGAAGTTAACACGCGGACTGTTCTGCGCGCCCTGGTCTGCTTCGAAAGGTGGACGTGGTCTGAAACCTGTCATACCTGCGAAAATATTGGTTGGGAATGAACGCACTTTCTGGTTATACACCTGTACCACACCGTTAAAGTTGTTCCTTTCATTGTTGATGCGGTTCTCTGTGCCTTCCAGTTGTCTTTGCAGATCCCGGAATGCATCGTTGGCACGGAGGTTAGGATATTGCTCCACGGTAACGAGCAACCTGCTCAGGGCTCCACTAAGTTGTCCCTGCGCCTGCTGGAACTGTTGCATATTTTCCGGTGTAAGGTTGGTAGGATCGATCTGCATGGAGGTTGCTTTGGCCCTTGCATTAATGACATCATTTAACGTACCTCTTTCAAAACTGGCTTCTCCTTTAACGGTTTCAACCAGGTTGGGGATCAGGTCTGCCCTTCTCTGGTAAGAACTCTGGACATTGGCCCAGGCTGTCTGGACCTTGGTATCCTGTTCAACCAGGCCATTATAAGCGCCGCATCCCCAAAAGAGCAGGATAACAACTATTCCAAGGATGATCAACAAGGGCATTGAACGTCTCATCGTGTATTAATTTTTTGATTTGATTAAAGTTAGATATTCAGAATATCATTCAGGTACACAATTATTATTCCATTGCGGTGTTTGAAACTCCCAGTCGACAAATTGTCCTGCCCGGTGTGTCGCCCTTTTCGTGCAAACGACATAGTATACCCGCTGTTACACAACTTTAAAAAGCATTAAATACCAGTATCCAAACCAGTTAGGTTCCTCATTGCTTCATGACATACTGCCGCCTGATAATGACAATACAACATCCATCTGTTACCTTAAGAAATACAAGAGGGTTACAGGAGGATGGATCTGTAAACGGGAAGTTTTTTATTTCATGGCAGCGATACCTGGTAATTCCTTTCCTTCAAAATATTCAAGCATCGCTCCGCCGCCGGTTGATACGTAGCTCACCTTATCGGCATAACCAAACTGGTTGACAGCCGCTACACTGTCTCCACCGCCCACCAGTGAGAACGCACCTTTTTGGGTAGCATCTGCAACGGCTTTGGCAATACCCTTGGTGCCGTGCTGGAACTTAGCCATTTCAAAAACACCCATGGGACCGTTCCATAAAATGGTCTTTGATTGGTGGATCACTTTGGCGAACATATCGCAGGCGAGGGCGCCAATATCAAGTCCCATCCAGTCATCCGGTATGGAATTACTCAGGGAGGAAGAGATATCAGCATCTGCTGCAAATTTGTTGGCAATGATGGAGTCTGAAGGCAGGTGGATCTGTACACCTTTCTCGTCTGCTTTTTTTAAAAGTTCCCTGGCAGTATCAATCCGGTCTTCTTCTACCAACGATTTACCAACTTTTCCACCCATTGCCCTGAAGAATGTGTAAGCCATTCCACCGCCAATAATGATATCCGTAGCCCTTTCCAGCAGGTTCTCAATGATCATGATCTTGTCTGATACCTTGGCGCCGCCGATGATGGCCGTGAAAGGCTTTTCAGAGCTGTGCATTACCTTTTCCGCACTGGCAACTTCGCCTTCCATGACCAGGCCGAACATTTTACGGTCAGCAGGAAAAAATTTTGCGATCACCGCCGTTGAAGCATGCGCACGGTGGGCTGTACCAAAAGCATCGTTCACATATACGTCACCAAGTTTTGCCAGTTCTTCTGCAAAGGCTTCATCACCTTTTTCTTCCTGTTTGTAAAAACGCAGGTTCTCCAGCAGCAGCACTTCTCCTCCTTTCAGCGAGGCTGCCAGCTTTGAAGCTTCATCACCTATGCAATCCGGAGCAAACTTTACTTCCGTGCCCAGTACACCAGAAAGGTGTTTAACAAGGTGCTTAAGAGAATATTTATCTGTAGGCCCATCCTTTGGACGGCCAAGGTGAGACATGAGGATGACGCTTCCGCCGGCCTTCAGAATTTTTTGTATGGTAGGAATAACTGCCCTGATGCGGTTATCATCTGTTATGTTGAACTGGTCATCCAGAGGCACGTTGAAATCCACCCGGATCAATGCTTTTTTTCCTTTGAAATCGTAGGTATTAAAGTTTGCCATTTGCTGTTGGTCTTTGGGGGATGATCCTGCCTGCTTTTCTGTTTTTTAATTGAGCAAAAGCTGCAGGTTATAAATCTTAGCTGTGGGATAAAGTAAAAAAACCGCAGGTGGACTGCGGTTTCACGGAAGTTATTTGATCATTTTAGCAAAGTAGTGTACAGTGCGGACCAGCTGCGAAACATAGCTCATCTCGTTGTCGTACCAGCTTACAGTGCGCACCAGCTGGGTATCACCAACGGTCTGTACTTTGGTCTGGGTACCATCGAAGAGGCTTCCGAATGAAATGCCGATGATATCGCTGCTCACCAGTTCATCCTCGGTATAGCCAAAGCTTTCATTTGCGGCGGCCTTCATGGCTGCATTCACTTCTTCAGCGGAGGTTTTCTTTGCCAGCACAACGGTCAGTTCAGTTAATGATCCGGTCAGGGTTGGAACGCGCTGTGCATTTCCATCCAGCTTTCCTTTCAATGAAGGCAGTACAAGGCCAATAGCTTTTGCCGCTCCCGTTGTATTGGGAACAATGTTCTGTGCAGCAGCCCTTGCGCGGCGAAGGTCACCTTTTGGATGCGGGGCATCCTGCGTGTTCTGGTCGTTGGTATAAGCGTGAACAGTTGTCATTAACCCAGCAACGATCCCGAATTTATTTTCAAGCACCTGGGCCATTGGAGCCAGGCAGTTGGTAGTACAGGATGCACAGCTGATGACAGTTTCGGATCCATCAAGGATATCATGGTTCACGTTGAAAACAATGGTCTTCAGGTCCCCGGTAGCGGGCGCGGAGATCACTACTTTTTTAGCGCCGGCCTTCAGGTGGCCTTCTGCTTTTGCCTTGTCGGTAAAGAAACCGGTGCATTCCAGCACTACGTCAACAGCATGCTGTCCCCATGGAATTTGAGCAGGATCCTTTTGCGCATAGATCTTGATCTCGTCGCCATTTACGGTAATGGAACTTTCCGAAGAAGTGACTTCAGCATTGAAACGGCCCTGGGCAGTATCGTATTTCAAAAGGTGGGCTAAAACAGCCGGGCTGGTGAGATCGTTGATCGCTACTACATCAATTCCTTCCATATTCGAGATCTGGCGGTAAACCAGGCGACCGATCCTGCCAAAACCGTTAATGGCAACTTTTACAGACATATTTTTTATGTTTTTTGTTTTTAGTTTATTGTTTATGGGTGTTCCTGTCCTATAAGCGGAACCTTTTAATGCGGGCGAAGGTACAATAATGAGTAAAATATTGATAGATCAGTTCGAACGGAAAGAGGTATATCAGGTGATGAGCCTTATTCCCCGTCATTATCTGTGATCATTAGGTCCCGTGGTATTAACAGCTCAAACCCATTTGCGGCCGGATGGCTGCACGAACCAGGCGGTTACAATTTATCTCCGAAGTACTTGCAACAGAAGATAGCCTCGTGAATATAATTCGCTCATACTGTCACCTTGAATCATTAAAGTCTGCCTTGGATCCCGATACTTAAATTCATTAATTTAGGCTATGAGGCTTTTAGTTTTGCTGCTGGTTTTCCTTTCCACCCAAACGGGCGCACAGTTGATTACACCTGAACAAGCGGAAGCTTATGCAAAAGAATTGGTGAAGCAGGGCTTTTTAACTGCCAAGGGCAAAGAGGTTCTTCTTCAAGAAATTAACAAAGGTGCTATCGAAGTAGAGCATCGTTCCGTTGTCAGGCCAGTCACACACACCTCAACGGATTTATCCAGGGAGATCATCCTTCAGTTCTGCTCTTACGCCATTTCGACTGAGCTTATGAGGCGTTTAAGTAAGAAGGGAATGGCAATTGAAAAAAAGATATCACCTAAAGAACCAATTGAAGATTCGCTTGGAAGGACCTATGGTTTTTTTGGTGGTATGGGTGGAAGGAAAGAATACATTGGATGCATTGCCCCACAGACAAGTGTATTTGGTTATACCCGTATAAAAACGCTTACCACCTTTTATAAATCTGGCTTAATAGATGAAAAAGTATTCAAAGATTGCCAGGCCGCAATCAGTTCAAAGGAAATCCGTGACGAGGTTGACCTTCTCCGTTTCATGGTCAATTCAAGTACATATTACCGCTATTATGATTTTAATAAGGCTGAACAAATCAATTACATCACCTCTCTTGTGAAACATGGCATCTTACCACCGGATGCAAAAGAAACATTAGTGAACTCCTATAAAGATTATGAACTTAAAGATATCCAGGAGATACTGCAGCACAGCCCACGTTTCGCCCTTGTTGATCTTCATGCTTATGAACCCAATCCAAAACTGACCTATCCTGTCATTTTTGAAGCCGTAAAAAAATTGGTTCCTCAATTCAGGTATTCAGACTTGACCGTCCTGATATTAGAACAAGAAGAAAGTGACCTTATCAGAGAAGATGTGAAATTGAGCTTCCTTGTAGATTCAATAAGGTATACGCAGTCTTTTTTTCATAATTACAGAAAAGCGAATCCAGGTCCGAATGACAATCAGCGGGAGCCATCAAGAGTTGACCAGGATTTCCATAAAGTATTTAACAAGTGGCTTACGGATATTGAATCTCCTTTTCGCCTCTATACTGTAAACATCATGGATGACGATGAAAGAGCTTACGGTGAAAGAAGTGTGGGACTGCTATTGCTCAAACAAGGTGAAGATTCACTTATCTCATCCGGGCCGTACTCCATCAGCCGTGAATCTTTTGACCAGCGCCTAAGCAGGAGAAATATCAGGAAATTGCTGGATGACTTCGATGCAAACGGTTTTTTCACCCATCTTACCCGCTCTGAAATTGATGCATCAAAAGAAAAGGTTTTTAATGGAGAAATCAATTCAATTGAAGATATCCTGCTTCAATTCCCAAAAACGATCGTTGTTTTCGATTGGGAAACGGGCAACCTGAAAAATCCATATGAGGAGCTTACCCTTGAACTGATGGAGGCCTCCAGAGGCGCCTTTAAGGTGAGCCAAATCACCGATGAATTCGAAAAAGGATGGAAAAAGGCGAAGCATGTACAATTCGGCTTCACAATGAACGGCAAGCGCTATGAAAAGATGCTCAGATTCAAAGGCGACTGGCTTGACCCTGCTTTCCTTGAACTCCTTAAATCCGCATTGTCAGAAAATAAAGTGGATGGTCAGATCCACTATTGTATTGACAATGGCCAGGAAGGAGGCTATATCTTTTTGACAAATGGCCAATTCAAATTCATGCAGGAATTCTATCCTGACTTGCTGAAAGGGGATTAGCTGCAATTATTAAAGGAGATAGATAGAAAAAGCCCCACATTTCTGTGGGGCTTCCGTACCGCGTACGGGATTCCCTGCCTGACTGCGTCACGCAGGCAGGGAACCCATATTACCTCCATTTGATATTCTTATTTAACCAGACTTTACCTGCTGATGTTTTCAGGTATTTTTCTCTTATCCTTGCCGACGTCCAGTCTTCATGAACTTCTGTATAAATTATCCTCCAGGGTCTGTGCCCTTTGGTAAACTTGCTTTTACCAGCATTATGTTCAACAAGACGTTGATGAACATCCAGTGCCATCCCAACGTAGTGAAGATCATCAGCCAGGCTTTTCAAAACATAAACAGTTACCATAAAAAAAGCCCCACGTTTATCGTGGGGCCTCTTCGTACCGCGTACGGGATTCGAACCCGTATCGCCTCCGTGAAAGGGAGGTGTCCTAGCCCTTAGACGAACGCGGCGTTTTTAGGGACGGCAAAGATAGACCCGGGCGAATTTGCATCCAAAAGTTTTTTCCATAAAAAAAGTCCGCCGAGGCGGACTCTTAATGTCAAAATGACTTAATTCTTCGCCAGGTCAAATTTGCGGAAGATGCTCTTCACGCTTGTCTGGATCTCTTTACCGGTCAGGTTTCTGCTGTTCACCTCATCGGTGGTCCAGCCTTGCCAGATCGTTTTATTTGTGCGGGCGTCTACCATGCTAATGGTAATGGTACCTTCCCTCATTTCTCTTTCCTCGACCTGGTATCCCATCAACTGTGATGGGTAATAGAGCGAGTTCCAACGACGGGTGTAAGGGTTCCAGAACCAACGGGTATAGGGCTGTGAATAGACAGGGTTATTACTTTCCTGAATTCCCTTTTCTACCAGCACATCGTAAGTAAGTAAAATATCCGGGCGGGAATTATTCTCCCTCCATCCTGCTTTTGCCAATTCTGTGTTAACGGCTGTACGAATGTTCCTTTCAGCCAGGTCAGAGACGCTGGTCTTTACGGAATCATCCATGTTTTCTTTTGTTTCCACCCAGGCAAAAGACTTGTACTGACTAAAATTCACTGATTCATCTTTCTCAACATAGGCTCTGCTTGTTGCGCAACTCACCAGTAAAAAGCTGGCCAGCATCATAACGCCAAGAATCCTTAAGTGTTTCATATTCTGTTTTCTCCTTTTTGTGACAGTATATGAACGTCAAAAAATGTGCTTGTATTTGAAAGGAATTGTGAAAGTTCAACCCAGTCCAATCTCGTAATGTCGCTCCGGAATTTCCACGTCCATAAAGCCTTTTTTTAATAGCCGGTTTTTCAATGCCACCTGCACCTCGAACTCTCCATGAACCAAAAATAACTTCCTTACGCTCCTTGGTTCCTGGCCACCAAGCCACTGGCTAAGGTCTTCGTAATCGCCATGGGCACTCATGCTTTTAATCGATCCTATTTGTGCGTGCACTTCGTGGGGAATGCCAAAAATGCCCACTTCCTTTTCGCCGGAAAGCAGCCGCCCGCCCAATGAATTAGGTTCACAGTAGCCAGTCATTAAGATGGAATTACGCGAGTTCTCGATATTGTTGCTAATATGGTGCTTTACTCTTCCAGCTTCTGCCATGCCACTGGCAGAGATGATCACACAAGGATCGCTGCGGTAGTTGAGCAGCTTTGATTCATCTACTGCTTTAACATATCGCAAACCTGTAAAGTGAAAAGGATCGGCATCAGACTGCATCACCTTCTGAATGGTTTTGTTAAAATACTGCGGATAATTTTTAATAAGATCAGTGACACGAATGCTCAATGGACTGTCAAGAAAGTAGTCCGTTTTTGGCAGTCTGCCTTCCATCTCCAGTTGATTCAAGGCAAAAAGAATTTCCTGTGTCCTTCCAAGGCTGAAAGCAGGCATGATGAGTTTTCCTTTGCGTCTGATGCAGGTATTCTCGATCCATTGCAGGAGCGTATCTACAGAAGAAGCAATATTCTCATGAAGGCTGTTTCCATAAGTTGATTCCATGATGATGTAATCGGATTGTGAAAAAGCTTCCGGTGACTTAAGGATCACATCCCTGTAACGACCAACATCTCCACTGAAGGTCAATTGCCTGCGCTCCCCGCCTTCGGTGATGGCAACATGAACGCAGGCGCTGCCGATGATATGACCTGCATCTGTGAACATGGCTTCCACCCCATCGATCACTGGAAACCATTTACCATAGGGTTGATCAACAAAAAACGGGAAGCAATTCTGTGCATCCTCCACTGTATAGAGGGGTTGTTGCAAAGGCATACCCTGAACACGGCTGCCGCGGTTATGGTATTTGACATCATTTTCCTGGATCTCCGCGGAATCTTCAAGCAGTAATACAGCCAGGTCTTTTGTGGGACCGGTGCAATAGATCTTACCATTGAAACCTTCCGCCACAAGTTTTGGAATCAAACCGCTGTGATCAATGTGCGCATGCGAAAGGATCATGGCATCAACAGCAGCCGGATCAAACCCAAAATCACGGTTCAAGGAATCCGTATCCTTTCCCATTCCCTGGAACATCCCGCAATCCAGTAAAATCTTTTTTCCATTTTTAAGACTTATCAGGTGCTTTGATCCTGTTACAGTGCGGGCGGCGCCATGAAATGCGATCTTCATATGTTTACTTTAACGTTTGATGGATTCAAAAAATTAAGTTAGGTAAAGTTTAGAGCCTGAAGAATTGGTAATTTTTACTGGTCTTTATTTCCATCATTCATTTAGTTTAAATTTCAAGGGTATTGTTATTGCCCTTTGACTTTAAAAGACCAGGTGAAAACAAATTCAGCCACTACTTCATTGTCTTTATTCCTACCGGTTGAAGTTACCGTTACCTGTTGCGGAAGGGCAAGGTTAATGGCTTTTTGAATGGCTTCACGGATTGCATGTCCGTCATTGCAAGTAAACCAGGTGAGGCCAGTCGCCTTTTTATGAAACCTGCTTTGCATATCAACCACCAGCATGGAAACCTGTGGACGTCTTTTGTACACGTGGGCCATGGCCAGTATGCCCGTGCTCATTTCTGCCGCCATGGAGAGACAGGCAAAATAGGTGGACTTGAATGGGTTTTGCGTGAACCACTTGTATGGCACCGAGACTACCGCTTCTTTTTCTGAAATACCTGCCAGTGCAAGGCCGGCAAAATAAGCGGAAGGCAATTTAGACAACAGGAAAAGCCTGTATTTAAACCGGTTTCGCACCAGAGCAAAAAAAGCACCGGTTGAATGATCATATACTTTAGCCTGTTGCTGTTCCATATTTCAAATATAACAGTAACCATTGGCCTTTGGAATCGGGTTGTTGCCATGAAAGTGAAGAATGATATTTTCGCAGTGTGGAGCATCTACTCAAAAATCCGGTTTACCATGGTCTTGCCTCAGGGGATCAGCATCTCAGTTTGGGAACGGAAAAAGTAAAGTTCTTTGATGAAAATGTTTCTCCATTTGCAGGCATTGAAGACGGTTATGAAAAAGGATTTGATGAACTGCATCAGATGCTTACTCCGGGCCGGAACATCCTTCATGCCACGCCGGAAAACATTGAGTTACCGAAAGGATGGCAGTTGCTCCAAAAGGTTCAGGGAGTACAGATGATGTTTGATACAACATTTGGTTTACCGGTTCCGGGTCATTTGAACATCGTTCCCTTGCACCACGGGCATATTGCGCAAATGGTAGCACTTGCCACGCTTACCAAACCCGGTCCATTTGGCACAAGGACCATAGATTTCGGACACTATTTTGGAATCTTTGACAAGGAGCATTTAGTGGCCATGACCGGGCAGCGCCTCCATGTACACCAATTTACGGAGGTCAGTGCCGTATGCACGCATCCCGATCACCTGGGAAAGGGCTATGGTGCAGCGTTAGTTCAACAAGAAGTGCAATTGATCCTGCAGCAGGGCCAGACTCCTTTTTTACATGTGCGCAGCGATAACCACCGGGCCATTACACTATACGAGAGGCTGGGATTTAAAATTTGCGGAAATATGAACTTTTATTTCATGAAACGTGTTGGTAATCCCTGATCTCAGGATACATGGACCAGGGAAGATAATCCTGCACCGGCTGTGTTATAAAATAAATAAAGCCTCCGGAATGCAGCCTTCCTTCAGAAAATATCGTCAACTTTGATACCTCAAATTCTTAATATGAAAAAAATCGCCCTTATCGCTTTGCTTACCGCGAGCATTTCCGGATACGCCCAGCAGGGAACCCTTGGTTTCCAGAAAGGCCAGAAACTGGAAATGGTAACAGAGATCAAAAAGACCACAAGCCTTGAATTAGGTGGTATGCCCATTGAATCAAAGCTGAATGCTACACTGACCGAGATCTACGATGTAAAGGATGTATCCGCAAGCGGGTCCGCCATCGAACATAAAGTAAAACGCTTTGTTTTTAATGCGGAAGGCATGCAGGGAAATCAATCCTTTGATTCCGAGAAAGAAGGCGACATGAAAGGTGACATCGGCAAATATCTTGAAAAATCAATCAAGAACAAATACACTGTCAACCTTGATCCAACGGGTAAAGTAGCTTCGGTGAAACTGGATGATGACAATCCCAACATGAAGAACGATACCGCTGAAGCCATTGTGAGCATGCTGTCCATGCAAACAGGTCTGAACCTTGCTGTTCCTCAAAATGGTTCTGTTTCTGCTTTCAGCATCCTGCCTTCCAAAGCCGCTAAAAAAGGTGATAGCTGGACCGATACATCTTCTAACCAGGGGCAGAAAAGGAAAGTGGTGTACACTGTGAACTCCCTGACCGATAATGAGATCATCCTTGACTATACGGAAGAAGTGAAGACAGATAATAAAATGGACATGATGGGACAGGAAGCCATTATCACTGCTACACAGAAGTCTACAGGCAAAGTAACCCTTGATAAAAAATCAGGCATCCTGAAACAAAGGACCGCTGATATTTCTTCTGAAGGTAACATTGAAGTGGCCGGACAAAGCATTCCGATGAATGAGAAGTCGACCATGACCATCACCGTGAAATAATAAAAGACAGCTTAATAAAAAAACCTCCAGATTATACTGGAGGTTTTCTTTTTACAGGACTTCAACCTGGTTTTTCAGCAGGTCCTCAAATTCATCTCTTTTACGGATCAGTAAAGGCTTACCGTCCTTTACCATGATCTCTGCGGGTTTCAGCCGCGAATTAAAATTTGAGGACATTTCAAAACCGTAAGCGCCTGCATTGTAAAAAACAAGGTAGTCCCCTTCACGCACTTCACCCAGTTTACGGTCCCATGCAAACGTATCGGTTTCACAGATGTTACCAACCACTGTGTAAATGCGGGGATTGCCATTGGCGTTGGAAATATTTTCAATCCTGTGGTAAGCTTCATACATCATTGGCCGGATCAGGTGATTGAACCCGCTGTTGACACCAACAAAAACCGTTGCTGTGGTTTGCTTGATCACATTGCATTTCACAACTAGGTAACCTGCTTCGCTGACCAGGAATTTTCCGGGCTCAAACCAGGCTTCAAGCTCCCTTCCATTCTCTTTTGCGTATTTTTGAAAAGCTTCCGCAACTTTGGATCCCAGGTCAAATACATCGGTGCTTACGTCATCTTCATTGTAGGGCACTTTAAAGCCGCTTCCAAGGTCTACAAAGTCAAGCTTTGGAAAATGCGCCGCCACCTCAAACATGACTTCAAGCCCGGAAATAAAAACATTCACATCCTTGATATCACTGCCGGTGTGCATATGAATGCCATTCACATGAAGGCCGGTCGATTGTATGATGCGCTCAATGTGACGCATCTGGTGCACTGATATTCCGAACTTGCTATCAATATGGCCTGTTGACATTTTGTAATGTCCACCACCCATGATATGCGGATTGAACCGGATGCAGATGGGATAGGAACCGCCATATTTATTCCCAAACTGCTCGAGGATGGAAATGTTATCAATATTGAGCATTACACCCAATTCCTTGCCTGCTTCTATTTCTGAAAAATCAACACAATTGGGTGTGAAAAGGATCCGCTCTGGAGTGAACCCAGCCTTCAAGCCAAGCTTTACTTCGTTGATGCTGACGCAATCCAGGCCGGCGCCCAGTTGCTCAATGTATTTAAGGATATTAATATTGGTCAGGGCCTTGCAGGCATAGAAGAAACGTGCCTTGCAATTTTTGAAAGCTTTATCCAGTTTTTCGTACTGGTCTTTGATCTTTTCAGCATGGTACACATAAAGAGGCGTACCAAACTGTTCGGCCAACTGGACCAATTGCTGATTTGTTAATTGCTGCATTGGATCAGGATTTAATCAGGTCTGAAGGTTGTATCATCAGCTGTTATTCTTGGTTTCATCATTACCCGGATCTTCTTCGTTCTCTTCGGAAGGTCCTGGTTCATCCAATCTTTCTTCCAGGTCATCTTCTACAGGCAAATCATCATCCTGTGCTGTCTCCGTTTCCTGTTCCATTTCATCGCCTTCAATGAACATCTGATCGGCGATGAATTCCTCTGTTGCCGCCTCATCATCGGTGTCTTCACGCATCACATTCCCTTCTTCATCAAGATCACCTTCTTCGTCTTCCAGCAAGGGGAATGCATGCCCGTTCACTTCAGGTTTTTCTTTATCATCCGGTCCATCACCTCCATCCTGCCCTGCATCTTCACCAACCAGTTCACCTTCATCGGTAACAACAAGGTTGGAAGTTTCAAAATCAGATGGGGAAACAATGGTAGGCTCCACAACCTGTTCGGCCAGGACTTCCCTGATCTTCGGAAGGTCTTCTGGAGAATTGATGCCGAAATAATCCATGAAGCTTTTAGATGTGGCATAGATCAAAGGATGACCGGGCAGCTTTTCATTTCTTCCGCTGATGATGATCAGTTCTTTTTCGAGTAATTTTTGAACGCTGTAGTCAGAACTAACGCCACGTATCGATTCAATCTCGCCTTTCGTAATCGGTTGCTTATAAGCAATGATGGCAAGTGTTTCCAATGCAGCGGCAGAAAGACGCTTCAGGAACTTTTCGCCATTGAGTTGCGCAACGGTCTTATGATAATCTTTTTTGGTCAGAAACTGCCAGCCACCACCGCTCTGTCGCACCTCAAAAGGATAAAATTCGGAATTGTATTTTTCAATGATCCCTTCCAGGGCGGCGTCCACCTGTTCCGGCACCACTTTATCTTCCATAAAACCGAAAGCACCATTGATCAATTCCGTGATCTCCGCAGGTGTCAATGGTTTGTCCGATGCAAAGATCAGCGCTTCAATATGGGGTATCAGGTTCGAAATCTCCATGAAATGATTTTGTGGTTGATCAAGATGCCGTGCCCCAAAGCTTCCGTCATCTGCATGATTTCTGTTAATCCCGGGTTTATCCCTGCAATGCTGCTGCACCACTTACGATCTCCGTAAGTTCGGTGGTAATGGCAGCCTGCCTTGCCCTGTTGTAAGAAATCTTCAGGTTTCGCAACAGTTCATTGGCGTTCTCGCTGGCTTTGTCCATTGCTGTCATCCTTGCGCCATGCTCAGAAGCATGCGCGTCCAGGACCGCCTTGAATAATTGCGTATTCAAAATCTTGGGCATCAGTTCAGCAATCAGTTCCTCGATATTCGGATCAAAGATGAAGTCCGCTTTTGTCTGGGATTCCTTGTTCTTTGTTTTCTGTATCGGCAGGAATTGCTCAGAAACAAACACCTGTGTGGCGGCATTCCTGAACTCACTGTAAACCACTTCTACAGCATCGAACTCGTGGTTCATGTACGCCTTCACTGCAGCCTGGGAGGCCTGCTGAACGGAATCAAAACTCAGGTTCAGGAAGATATCCTTATAAGTATCGCTTACGGTATAATTATTCTTTGCAAAATGCTCGTAACCCTTTTTGCCAATGCTCCAGATGGTGACATTCTTTTTAGAATATTGAGCAGCATATTTATCCTGGATCAGTTGCTTGGCCAGTTTGATCACGTTGGCATTGTAGGCACCGGCAAGACCACGGTCAGATGTAACAACGATCAGCAGAACCTTTTCAACATTCCTTTCCATTGCCAGCTCATTGCCCCCTTCCATTTCAGTATTGCTGACGATGTTGCTTAGCATCTCCTGTAATTTTTTGGCGTAAGGGCGCATCTGGACAATTGCGTCCTGGGCCCTGCGTAATTTTGCAGCGCTTACCATCTTCATTGCCTTCGTGATCTGCTGTGTACTTTGCACCGATTTAATGCGGTTCCGTACTTCTTTTAACTGACCAGCCATATGGGGTTTATAGTTTCTTGTTTATTGTTTATGGTTCTTTAGATCGAACAGGTCTTCTGAATACAAAACCAAAATCAACGAATCGCATTCATTTTGGAGGTTCTGTCTTTGTTACCAGGCCAATTTAAAGGCTCCGCTTCCGGGCCGCAAAGGTAGGGCAGGACAGGCTAAATTCCATCAGGAAAGCTTGCTATTTGACGTTTCGGGTTGTTTGATGCCTATGTTCCTTAATTTAGGCATATGGAAACTTTAGAGATCAAGGTAGCAGATGCTAAAGAGGATTTTCTCAAGTGCTGGGAGGTTGTCAGGGAATTACGCCCGCACCTGAACCAGGACCGGTACCTGACATTGATGCTGTACATGCTGGACGAGGGTTATAAGCTGATCTATATAGAGGAAGAAGACCAGGTGATAGCTTTTTGCGGTTACCGGCATGTGACCATGCTGCACCGGGGCAGAAGTATCTATATCGATGACCTGTGTACGCTGGAAGCCTTCAGGGGAAGGGGCTACGGGTCAAGGTTGCTGGATCATGTACTGGCGGAAGCCAGGGAGGAAGAGTGCCAGTCTGTTCACCTGGATAGCGGTTACCAACGCCATGACGCACACCGGCTTTACCTGGAAAAGGGCTTCAGGATGAGTGCGCACCATCTCGCGATCACGGATTTCTCGGATCACGGATGACACGGATGACACGGATCACGGATTTCGCGGATCACACGGATTACACGGATTACACGGATCACACGGATTTTAAAGAAGGAGATTTAAGATTCGGAGATTGATTTGCCAATGCGGATACTCTTTTAAGTCGTCAAAGACACGGATGACACGGATTTCACGGAAGGGTTGTCGCGGATGCTGAGGCCAGAATGGAAGTGGTATCAGTTTACCATTACAAAGTCGCGGCGAAGGCCATAACTGATATTGAGCTTTCCTCCCTTTGGCGTTCCGTTTTTGACCGGGCGTTCCTGTTCAAGGGAAAGCAGCATGGTCACCGGGCCATTTTTTACCTTTTGCAACTGTTCCCGGCTGAAATGTATGGTACCATCTGAAACGGTCACTACTTCGTTAAGGCCATTAGAATGAACCGCAGTATCCATTAACACCACCCTGATCCTTGCCCCCTGCTCTGCTCCATTCAGCTCGATCCGGAAATCTGAGCGGCTAACAAGTTCAGTAATATCATTTTTCAGGGTAAAAGGAGAAAAGGTAAATTCCTCGGTGTATTGCTTTTTATCAGAGCCAGTGAAGGTTACCCGGTGCACACCCGCGAATTCTGATACTGGTTTGCGCACTTCGTAAAATACACCTGAAAGGCCTGCACTATCGGCTGCAATAGGCTGTCCATCAAGTTCCACTTTACTGTTCCCTCTTAAAAGTACCGCATTTCCATTCTTTCCGCCTTTACGGAAGCGCAGAACGCAGGCTACATCATCTTCCTCTTCATCACCGCTGATCATGTAGTCAAAGTAAATGTTCTGGTCTGCTTTGGCTTCTGACCCAGTGTCTCCCTTATCCTCATTTGCACAGGAATAAAAACAGAACAGGCAGAGCAGGGCAAATGGAAGAAACCGGGTTGTCATGGGGTGATCTTTGGTTGGTCGCATAGAAGGGCAAAACTCAGTTAAACAAAGCATAAAAGATACAGAAACATATGGAGCCAAATAGTGGCCTTCGGACGTCCACTTCAAATTCAATATCTTTGACGCCCTGTCAAAATGGCTCTAAACAGACTTAAGCACCTTTTTTGACGGCAAAATCATTCCATATCAATTAAGCTTTATCCCAAATTAGTAATATGATCGGTTTCCTTTCCAAAATGTTCGGTGGCAATAAGTCGGAAAAAGATGTGAAGGCCATTCAGCCACTGGTGACAAAGATCAACCAAAACTTCCAGGCTTACCAATCCATCTCCAATGATGAATTGAGGAATAAGACAATCGAATTCAGGGCACGCATCAGTGAGCACCTGAAAGACATTGACGCCCAGATCGAAGCAACCAATGATAGAGCAGAAGCGCTTCCATATAATGACCTGGTTGGAAAAGACAGCGTGTATCAGGAAGTGGACAGGCTGAAAAAAGAACGGGACCAGAAGATCGAAGAGATCCTGAAGGACATCCTGCCTGAAGCTTTTGCTGTGGTAAAAGAAACCGCACGCAGGTTCAAGGAAAACAAAGAATTGGTAGCGACAGCTACAGAACTGGATCGTGAGCTCAGTGTTACTAAGAATCATATTTCTATTAATGGCGACCAATCCATTTTCAGGAATACATGGATTGCCGGTGGCGGTGAAGTTTCCTGGAACATGGTCCATTACGATGTGCAGCTGATTGGCGGCGCCGTTCTGCATTCAGGAAAGATTGCAGAGATGGCAACAGGTGAAGGTAAGACCCTGGTCTCTACCCTGCCTGCCTACCTGAACGCTCTTGCCGGTGAAGGCGTACACATTGTAACCGTTAACGACTACCTGGCACGACGCGACTCCGAATGGAACGGTCCTATTTTCGAATGGCTTGGATTACGTGTTGACTGCATTGATAAACACCAGCCAAACAGTGAGGAGCGCAGAAGGGCTTACCTGGCTGACATCACATATGGAACCAACAATGAATTCGGTTTCGATTACCTCAGGGACAACATGGTGCATGCGCCCGAAGAAATGGTGCAACGCAAGCATCACTTCGCCATGGTAGATGAAGTGGATTCTGTATTGATCGATGATGCGCGTACACCACTGATCATTTCCGGTCCTGTTCCTAAAGGCGACGACCAGCAATACCATTTGTTGAAACCAAGGATTCAATCCATGGTGGAAGCCCAGGAAAAAATGGTACGTGGTTATCTGAACGAAGCAAGAAAGAAGATCTCTGAAGGTGATGATGATCCAAAGAGCGGTGGCCTGTTGTTATTCCGTGCCTTCCGTGGCTTACCCAAGTATGGTCCGTTGATCAAATTCCTGAGTGAGCCTGGTATCAGGGTAAAACTGCAAAAGGCAGAAAACTATTACCTGGCCGATCAGCAAAGACACATGCACATTGTAGATGAGGAACTGCTGTTCCACATCGATGAAAAAAATAAATCGGTAGATCTGACAGATAAGGGTATCACCATGATCACGCGTACAGGAGAGGATCCTGAATTCTTCATCCTTCCTGATATCTCCACAAAACTTGCCGAGATTGAAAAATCCACTGCGCCTGCTGAAGAGAAGCTGGCCCAGAAAGAAGCGTTGGTAAATGAATACTCATTGAAAGCTGACCGAATTCATTCCGCGCAACAGTTACTGAAAGCTTACTCCCTGTTTGAAAAAGATGTAGAGTACGTTGTAATGGAAGGCTCGGTAAAGATCGTGGATGAACAAACCGGCCGTATCCTGGAAGGACGCCGTTACAGCGATGGCCTGCACCAGGCTATTGAAGCAAAAGAGAATGTAAAGATCGAAGCCGCTACGCAGACCTATGCAACGGTAACGCTTCAGAACTATTTCCGTATGTACCATAAGCTGGCCGGTATGACCGGTACGGCTGAAACGGAAGCAGCAGAGCTATGGAGCATCTATAAACTGGATGTTGTCAATATTCCAACAAACATCTCTGTGATCCGTAAAGACCACCAGGACCTTGTTTACAAAACCAAGCGTGAAAAATACAGGTCGGTCATCGAAGAGATCGAATCACTGCGCAATGCAGGAAGACCTGTACTGGTAGGTACAACATCGGTGGAGGTAAGTGAATTGCTAAGCCGCGCATTGCAGGCGAAAAAAGTACCGCACAATGTTTTGAACGCAAAGCAACACGCACGTGAGGCGCAGATCGTTGCCGAAGCGGGTTTGCCGGGTGCTGTTACCATTGCCACCAACATGGCTGGCCGTGGTACCGATATCAAGCTTGGACCTGGTGTGAAAGAAGCAGGTGGTCTTGCCATCATTGGTACGGAGCGCCATGAAAGCCGCCGTGTAGACAGGCAGCTGCGTGGCCGTGCCGGCCGCCAGGGTGACCCGGGTACTTCACAATTCTATGTATCACTGGAAGATGACCTGATGCGCATGTTCGGCAGCGAACGCATCGCCGGCCTGATGGACCGTTTTGGTTATAAGGAAGGTGAAGTGATCCAACACAGCATGATCACTAAATCAATTGAGCGTGCACAGAAAAAAGTTGAAGAAAACAACTTTGGTATCCGTAAGCGCCTGCTTGAATATGACGACGTGATGAACAAGCAGCGAAACGCCATCTATGAACGCAGGACGCATGCCCTGTTTGGAGAAAGACTTGCATTGGATATTGATAACGCGTTCTCAGTGACCGCTGAAGAACTGATCACATCCTACCGTGAGCAGGAAGACTTTGAAGGATTTAAACTGGGTTGCATCATCAACTTTGGAACAGATATACAAATCACTGAAGAAGCATTCAGAAGGGAACCTGTCAATTCGCTTGCAGACAGGCTGTATTCAGAAGCCCTTGAACATTACCAGCAGCACAAAGAACTTGTGAGGCAGCAGGCAGTTCCTGTTTTCTCGAACATACGTAAGAGCCAGGGCCAGCATATTGAAAATGTTGTAGTGCCTTTCTCCGATGGCCGCAAGGTGATCAACGTGCTGACCAACCTTGATAAGACCGTTGAATCGAATGGAGAAGAATTGTGCAATGCGCTTGAAAGGTCCATCACGCTTTCCATCATCGATGACAACTGGAAGGAGCACCTGAGGGCCATGGATGATCTGAAACAAAGCGTTCAGACAGCATACCTGGAACAGAAAGATCCGCTGGTGATCTATAAAATGGAAGCCTACAACCTTTTCCGCCGCATGAGCAGCGAACTGAATAAGGAAATCGTTTCATTCCTTTGCCACGCTTCCCTGCCACAACAGCAGGAGCAGGCGCCGCTACGTGAAGCACGCATACAGCGCACCGATATGAGCCGCATGCATGCAAATAAAGAGGAGATCGACGCGGTGGGTGATGATTACGCGGCCAATGAAAAGGATTACTTCGATCCTTCTTCTGGTGGTGCAGCCGTCAAACAGGAACCAGTAAAAGTAGGTCCCAAGATCGGCAGGAACGATCCCTGTCCGTGCGGCAGTGGCAAGAAGTTTAAGAATTGCCATGGAAGAGACGCGTAGCGGGTTTATGGTTTATTGTTTTTGGTTTATGGTTCTTTAGGTCGAACAATCTTTAGAACCCTGTTTCTGGTTTCTTGTCTTTGGTTTCTAGTTTTATCCGCCGAATCCGCCTGGGCGGAGCATGATGGTTCTTTAGCCAAACATTCATAGGATAGCCAACATAAAAACATATCAAAAGATGCCGCAGCAGTGCGGCATCTTTGTTTTACTTAGCTCCTGCTTTACTTTCATATGAACCAGTTTAACCAATCAGCATGACCTCCTATGATTGTTAACTTGGTCCCTGGCGAAATGTTTAAGAGACAGGGTGAATAATCCGGTTTTGCCGGACTTCCATTTCTGCCTTTTCATTTTTACTTTGGCGGTACCAAAACAAAAAAATGAAAAATAAACTGCTTTCGTTAATCGCCTTGTGTTTTATGTGCAGCCTCAGCGCCGGGGCTCAAACCATCAAGAAATTAATTTCATACAGCAAGAACACCACAGATACCCGCATTGTGGCTCTTCTTTCGGATAATACCATGCATTGGTACGACGGTAAGAAAGAATGGCAGGCTATTCCTAAAACCGGTTTACCATCCGGTATAGAGATCCAGGACCTGGAAGTATACCAGAAACCCGGTATGATGACCATGGATACCAGGTTCGTTCTGCTTTCAACTGACAACAGCATCTACTGGTACGCGGAAAAAAAAGGCTGGGAAAAAATCGATTCAAAGGGAATGCCTGAAGGCAAAAAGATCAGGGACATAACAGTCCACCTGAAAGGAGATGGACTTGGCTACGGCGGAAGCATGCGCCTGATCGCCCAACTGGATGACAACACCGTATGGTGGGTAGCCCCCAACAGCGAGTGGAAAAAGTTGGAAACAGCAGGGTTGCCTTTAGGAAAATAACCGTTTCATTCTTTCAAGTTAATTTGTTTTCAAAATAAAAAAGGAGCAGGGAAACTGCTCCTTTTTTTTATAAGTGATCCGTGAAATCATGTTCAAAAAATCCTTCCTATCCGCGATACGTGATCAAAAGTCCTTGATTCCGTATTTATGCCTGTAGCGGTCATTGAGTTGCTTCTGCTTATCATTCAGATCGATCTTACGGCCCTGGATGAAAGCATCGGTAACATTACTGCTGCGCATATCCATGATGTCACCATCTGAAATAAAGATGTTGGCGTCTTTTCCAACTTCAATGCTGCCTGTTTTATCAGACACACCCAGGATGCGGGCTGCATTCAGCGTAATGGCTTGCAACGCCTGCTCTTTGGTAAGACCATAAGCAGCTGCAGTTCCTGCATTATAGGAAAGGTTGCGGCCTCTTGTCTGGCCATCATCATCTGTGATGGAAAAATTAACGCCGGCCTTCTGAAGCATGGCTGCTGTTTTATAAGGCTGGTCCACATCATCATCAGGCATGGTTGGTAATGAGTGCGGCTGACCAAGGATCACGGAAACATTGTTTTGCTTCAGCAACTCCGGGATCTGCCAGCTATCACTGCCACCCACAATGACCACATCAAACCCAAACTCTTTTACAAAGTCCAGTGCTACCAGCATTTGCTTAACGGTATTGGCATGGATGTATAATTTCTGGCTCTTGTCAAACAATCCTTTTACCGATGCGTATTTCAGGTTGGTAGCAGCTGGATTGGTCACACTGTTGTAAGCTTTTGCTTCGCGGAAAAAACTTTTGATGCCATCAATGCGCTCCAGTCCTTCTTTAACAGGATCTGTTTGGGGGCCTTGCTGGCCACCGCCACCACCACCTCCAAATCCAAAGCCGCGGGGACGGGCCAGTAAAGCCGGCATGCGGAAATGGATCCCTGCATCCGTTTTATAAGCCGCGTCTTCCCAGTTCCATGCATCCAGTTGCACAACGGAAGATGTTCCGCTGAGCATACCGCCTTCAGGAACAATATTCGCCAGCAATATACCACTGGAGCGCAACGTGTTGATGATCTTGGAATCGGTGTTATAGGCAACAATGGACCGAACGTTCGGGTTCATATCGCCGATCTCCGCAACATCATTTGTTGCCCTGACAGAAGGTGTTTCCACCAATCCAAGGTTGGATACAGGAAGTATCAGCCCGGGATATACATGTTTTCCCTGTGCTTCTATCGTTGTGGCGCCTGCAGGAACCGGGAGGTTGGCACCAACAGCAGTGATCTTTCCATCTGTGATCACAATGGTACCGTTCTCAATGACCTGGCCGTTGCCCACATGCACGGTAGCGCCGCGGATGACCGTAGTACCCACCTGTTTGGCTGCAGGATAAACTGTTTCCTGCGCATGCGCTGCAAGGAAACAAAATGATAAAAAGCTCAATAATATTTTTCTCATTATAAAAGATTTATTGATTCTCTAATTCGTCAGCGTCAATGGTAAGAAAGCCATGGCTGTGGTAATGATCGGAGCAGGTATGCATGATCTGGTAGCTTGGAACCGCAGGTGTAACTGCCGCGCCGGTACGTTTTTCACCAACCATTTTCCTGATCAGCCGGTTCCTGTCGTTATCAACCAGCTTTTGCAATTCCTCGTCTTTCATGCGGTCAAAATAAACAGTACCGTCAACAATGGTGTACAAGGCTTTCGAATAAATGCTGAGCGGATGATCACTCCAAAGAACCACATCACCATCCTTGCCTGCCTTAAGACTTCCCACCCTGTCTTCAACATGCAGCATTTTCGCAGGATTGAGGGTAACCATCTTCAGTGCCTCTTCTTCTGTTACACCACCATATTTTACAATTTTGGCAGCTTCCTGGTTCAGCCTGCGCGCCATTTCCGCATCATCGGAATTGATCGCTACGTTCAATCCTACCCTGTGCATGATGGCCGCATTGTAAGGGATCGCGTCCTGCACTTCCATTTTGTAAGCCCACCAGTCAGAGAAGGTTGAAGCATGTGCGCCATGCTCTTTCATCTTGTCAGCAACTTTATAACCTTCCAGAATATGGGTAAAAGTATTGTACTTATAACCCATCCTGTTGGCTACTTCCATTGCGCTATTGATCTCGCTTTGAACATAAGAGTGACAGGTAATGAATCGCTGGTTGTTCAGGATCTCAACCAATGCATCCAGTTCAAGGTCGCGGCGCGGAGGTACCGCAGTTGAACCTTTTTTGCCTTTGTTGCTTTCGTATTCTTTCCAGGCTCTCTGGTAATCCCTGGCCCTTGAAAAAGCATCAACCAACACCTGCTCAACGCCCATGCGTGTATCGGGGTACCGGTTGTTGTTTGACTGGTTGCCGATGGCGCTTGGAGAACGCTTAACATTCTCTCCCAGTGCAAACTTGATCTGGCCGGTCCAGTTCTTGAATTTCAACTCTTCATCATTGCCACCCCAGCGAAGCTTGATCAGCTGTGTTTGTCCACCTATGGTATTGGCGGAGCCATGCAGGATGTGTGAAGTGGTAACGCCACCGCTCAACTGGCGGTAGATATTAATGTCATCAGGGTTCAGGTTATCGGCGATGCGTACTTCAGAAGTTACAGTCTGGCCGCCTTCGTTAATGGAAGCTGCTGCAATGTGCGAATGTTCGTCAATGATGCCTGGTGTAACGTGTTTGCCGGTGCCATCAATAACGCGGGCGCCGGATTCAGAAAGATTTTTTCCGATAGAAGCGATCTTGCCATTACGGATCAGGACATCTGTATTCTGAAGCACACCATCTTTTTCATTGGTCCATACTGTGGCATTTTTAATCAGGATGGTCTCCTGCTTTGGTGCCTGTCCTTCTTCCCATCCAAATGGAACAAAAGGATACATCACTTTACTTAATGCACCCAGAGGACGTTTGCGCGCGCTGTCAGCTTTTTGCACGGCACCCTCAGCATAGTTGGCAGTCCAGGTGAACCTGTTGCCTGCACTATCCTCACCATAACCGCTCCATGTATCATTGTTTACAATACCGCTGAGACGGATGTTCTCTCCTCCCCTTCTTTCAGGAGCCACATTGATGCGCACCTGGCGGCCATCATAATAGAACCTTGAAGTAACGGTGTCCTTTCCAATAATACTGGCGGAACTGTTGGTCTTGAAATCCAAAGTGTAATTCACCGGACCGGAAGAAGTGTTCAGAACAAGGTTGTATTTCCCCCTCATATCTCCCCAGGTATCATCTTTCACTGCATGCTTTTTTCCCTGCACCCAGTTTTGAAAGATAGTGGTCTTTTCACTGAAGACAGGGCCGGAAGTAATCAGGAAGTTCGCCCACTTGCCTGCATCAAGGCTGCCTACCTGGTTGTAGATGCCAAGCACGGTTGCAGGAGTTTTTGTCAATGCATTCAGTGCGGTTGTTTCTGTCAATCCATAATTGATCGCGGTACGCAGGTGTGTCAGGAACTGCTTTGGATCGCGAAGGTCCGCAGGCGTCAGGCAAAAGCTGATGCCAGCTTTTTCAAGAGCGGCAGGATTGGTTGGCGCCAGCTCCCAATGCTTCATATCACTGAGGGATACAAGCCGTGCATCGGTTGGATCTTCCACATCCTGTGCCTGGGGGAAATTCAGGGAAAGAATATAAGTAGCATTGGTTGCCTTGATCTCTTTGATACGCTGGTATTCGTTGCCGCCGCCTTTGATGATGTACTGCACACCGAATTCGTCGCCGATACGGTCTGCACGAAGGTCGTTCCATTTGTCACCGGCTTCAAAGATCTGCGGAAGCGACTGGTTATCCTGCCAGGCCTGCAAACTGAGGTTCAATCCTTCAGATGCAGGTTTGTTCTTGTACCACTGCGCATCAAGGTAAGACTGGCGTAAAAGCGCGATCATGCCCATCATTGAATTCGGGTAACTCTGAGTTGAGCTTCCTTTATTGAAAGAATAATGTGCTGAAGCTTTTTCCTTCAGGATCGCGAAATTTTCCTTGTCATTCACGAAGGAGATGATGGTCCCTGTTCCGCGGGCAATGCCATCTTTTACATGTGTGAGGGCGGTGCCAAAGCCAAGATCACGAAATACTTTTGCTTTTGTTTCATCAGCAGTAAAAACACGGAAGGCATCCACCTCACTGCGAACAGCCTGGTTCCAGCCGTAGGCTCCTTTTGTATTGGTGGTAAGCTGGGCCCGGGCGAAGAAATCAAATCCACCCTGCCTTGGCTGCTGCACCGGCGTACCATAATCGCTGTAGATGTCGATAAATGAAGGATAGAGATACTTTCCCTTGCAGTCAATGGCAACAGCGCCCTGGGGCACTTTCAGATTGACTCCCACAGCTTCAATCCTGCCATCTTTCACGATCAGGGTTCCATTGGTGATGGTAGTTGCAGCATCTTTCACAATGGTGGCGTTTGTAAAGGCATAATAGCCCAGGCGTTCATCCGCCACACCATTAACAGGGAAAGTGGTCTGCGCTTTTAATTGGACAATGCCCAATAGAAAACAGCAAACCATTGTAAACAGTTTTGCTTGACTCATGTGCGATGATTTAGATTACTTTGTAAAGTGTAAGTGATTCAGAGTGCCTAAAATAATTACTTTTTTCCATGCGACTCGCAGATTTTATTGACCATACGATCCTGAAACAAACCACTACGCGGGCTGAAGTTGACCAATTGTGTTCCGAAGCGAAGGATTACGGTTTCAAGGCTGTTTGTATTCCGCCTACCTATGTTTCCCAGGCCGCCTCGTTGGTAAAAGGTTCACCGGTGCGTGTAGCGACCGTTATTGGTTTTCCTTTCGGTTACCATTCCATTGAATCCAAAACGGCGGAAGCTGCAACAGCGATCTCAGAAGGCGCACATGAACTGGATATGGTGATCAACCTGACGAAGCTGAGGAATGGGGATGAAGATCACCTAAAAAGGGAGGTTGCTTCCCTTTTGGAAAACACCCGACAAAAGGATGTTCTTGTAAAACTGATAATTGAAAGTGGCATTTTAACGGAAAAAGAGATCATCCAATGTTGCCTTCTTTACCGTGAATTTGAAGTTGCCTTCCTTAAAACTTCAACAGGATATGCTGAAAATGGCGCTTCGGTACAGGCCGTTCAGTTGATGCGCGCTAACCTTCCGGACAGCATCCAGATCAAAGCCAGTGGCGGGATCAGGGATTATTCTTTTGCACGTCAATTGATTGATGCAGGCGCTACCAGGCTGGGGTGCAGTGCCAGCATTTCCATTATTAAAGGGGAAACAGGCTCAGGCGCTTATTAACAAACAAAATAGAAAGTTGGAATTATTTTTGGCTTTAGAGCTTAAATCTTGAACAAATGAAAACATTATTGGCGATTGCAGCATTGATCCTCTTTCAAACCGGCTTTGCGCAGGACAGGAGCGACACCAATATCAAAACAGCAGTTATTGTGCACAAGGACCCAAGGGTTGATGTATTGGTAAAAAAGCAGGCTGCGTCGAATGCTTCCATCAAAAAAGCTTCTTCCAGGACAGCCAAAGGTTTCCGCCTGATGGTTGTGAATACCAGCAAGCGCGATGAGGCCATTGCAGCCAAAACAAAATTATACAGCTACTACCCCGAATTAAAATCTTACCTCGTATACCAATCCCCTTTCTTCAAAGTAAAAGTGGGCAATTTCAAAACAAGGCCTGAAGCGGAAAAATACCGCAAGCAAATGAATACCCTTTTTCCAAAAGGTGTTTTCATTGTGAATGATGTGATTGAGGTGAAGCCGGAAGACTAGAGGGGTTTCTTGTTTTATGGTTTCTGGTTTATGGTTGTTTAGATTCGATATTTTCTTATTGATTCCATTTGCGTAGGTTAACCGCAAAGAGCGCAAAAGACGCAAGAGGAGCGCAAAGAAGGTTTGAAATTACTTTGCGTTTCTTTGCGTCCTTGGCGGTTAATGCCTTTCTAGGAAATTGTGATTAAAATGAATGTTCGAGACCTGTAATGAACCAGAAACCAGAGACCAGAAACGAGAAACATTCGCGACATTGCAGCATGGTCCAGAATAAGATCAGGGAACTGGCAAAGCTTTATGCACCGGAATTCATTGAAGTAAGACATCATCTGCATGCGCATCCTGAGCTGAGTTACCAGGAATATGAAACTTCGAAATTTGTTCAGCAGAAGTTGAAAGAGTACGGGATCCCTTTTGAAGTAAAAGCTACTACAGGTGTCGTTGGAGAGATCAAAGGAAAGAACCCTGCGTCAAGAACTGTTGCTCTGCGGGCAGACATGGACGCCCTTCCGATACAGGAGGAAAATAATGTTCCCTATAAATCAAAACATCCTGGTGTGATGCATGCCTGCGGTCATGATGTGCATACCACCTGCCTGCTTGGTGCAGCAAAGATTTTATCCGAAACAAAAGATTCCTGGGATGGCAGTATTAAACTGATCTTCCAGCCTGGTGAAGAAAAGAATCCCGGTGGTGCCAGCCTGCTGATCAAGGAAGGTGTTTTGGATCCAAAGCCCCAGGCCATCTTTGCGCTGCATGTAAATCCGCAACTTGAAACCGGCAAGCTTAGTTTCAGAAGCGGCAAGGTGATGGCCAGTGCAGATGAATTGTATATTACCGTCAAAGGAAAAGGCGGTCATGCCGCCGCCCCCCATCACACTGCCGATACCATCCTGATCGCATCGCACCTGATTGTAAGCCTGCAGCAGGTGATCAGCCGCAATAAAGATCCCTTCTCTCCTTCCGTGCTTTCCATTACTGCCTTCCAGGGAGGCCATACCACCAATGTCATTCCTTCGGAAGTAAAATTGATGGGCACCTTCAGGGCAATGGATGAAACCTGGCGGTTCAGGGCACATGAACTGATCAAGCAGCACACGGAAAACCTTGTAAGATCAATGGGCGCTGAAGTGGATTTGCACATTGACGTAGGCTATCCAACTGTTTACAATCATGAAGCGCTTCATGAACATGCAAGGCAGATAGCGGAAACATTCATGGGACCTTCCTTTGTTGAAGAAACTGAGGTCAGGATGGGAGCAGAGGATTTTGGCTACTATTCCCAGCAAATACCCGGTTGCTTTTTCAGGTTGGGCACAGCCAATAAAGCCAGGGGCATTACATCGGGTGTTCATACTCCCAGGTTTGATATCGATGAAAATGCCATTGAAACGGGCATGGGCATCATGGCAAGTTTTGGAGCCATGACCAGGTTCTCTGATGCAGATTTCGGAAAATAAATCTTATGAAGTAAAAGGAACAACCAGGTCGCTGATCATTTATTTGCGCAGGTGCATTAAGAATCTTTTTGAAGATCATCTACCCGAAGACCTTCCCTTGGGTGTTGTTGTGGCCCTTCCGGATACCCCGCCCCTTGAAGCACGGCCGGCAGAAGACCCACCATCTGAAGCGCTGTTACGGCCGGCAGGACGTGAAGAGCTACCTCCTGATTTGGTAGTTTCATCCTGTGAGGTTGAACCGGGTAATGACCTGCCATCAGAGCCGGTTTTGTCACCACCATCAGTTGAGGCCTTTTGCTTTCTTTTCTTGTAAGCCTGTTCGTTGGTCTGAATGCTGAGACGTTTTGCGTCCGCGCCTTTTTTGTTTTGCTTATCTGACATAAAGCACCGTTTCAATAGCTGTTTCAATTCATATGCCACTACATCGTAAGCATTGCACAAGTAAAATCTGCCCAGATACCCAACCACTATTTAATTTGTATTTTGCGCCCCGGATAGAAAGGGCAACAGGAACGGATGATCTGTTCAAGGACCGATGTAATCAAATTGTTGCCTGCGGGAAGGTCACAGATCCAGGTCAAATCTTTAAAAGGAACCAGATCTGCTGAGCCAAAAAAATAACAATATGCAGAAAGACCTACATAGACAACAGGCTTTGGAATATCATTCGAAAGGCAAGCCGGGTAAGATCGAAGTGGTACCCACAAAGGAAGCAAAGACCCAGCGCGACCTTTCTCTTGCTTACTCTCCGGGCGTGGCTGAACCATGCAAAGAGATCGCAGCTAATAAGGAAGACGTTTATAAATACACTGCCAAAGGAAACCTGGTGGCCGTGATCAGCAATGGAACAGCCGTATTAGGATTGGGGAATATAGGGCCTGAGGCCAGCAAGCCCGTAATGGAAGGAAAGGGCGTACTCTTCAAAATATTTGCTGACATTGATGTATTTGACATTGAGGTAAATGAAACCGACCCTGAAAAATTTGTACAGATCGTAAGAGCTCTTGAGCCAACTTTCGGTGGCATCAACCTCGAAGACATTAAGGCCCCTGAATGTTTTTATATAGAAAAAGCTTTAAGGGAACAGCTTTCCATTCCTGTGATGCACGACGACCAGCACGGCACCGCCATCATTTCCGCGGCTGCGCTTCTTAATGCATTGCTTGTCCAAAAGAAAAAAATTGAAAAAGTCCGCTTCGTGGTCAATGGCGCAGGGGCGGCAGCCATGGCCTGTATCCAGCTGTATGTTTCATTGGGTGCAAGGCCTGAAAATTTTTGCGTTTTCGACATAAAAGGACCCTTGCACAGGGGCAGAACAGACCTTGAAGAATTTAAGGTAAAGTTCGCCAATGCAGGTCCCGAACTTTCTTTGGATAAAGCCATGAAAGGCGCGGATGTTTTCATCGGTCTTAGTGTGGGCAATGTGGTGACAGCTGACATGGTGAAGAGCATGGCCAAGAACCCCATCGTTTTCGCCATGGCCAATCCAGATCCTGAAATACCATGGCTGGAAGCCACCAATGCCCGCAACGACATTATTATGGCAACTGGAAGAAGTGATTTTCCTAACCAGGTGAACAATGTACTGGGCTTTCCTTACATTTTCCGCGGTGCACTTGATGTAAGGGCCACGCAGATCAACGAGGCCATGAAGCTGGCTGCGGTAAAAGCGCTGGCGGCAATGGCCCAGTCACCGGTTCCGGATATTGTGAACCTTGCCTACAACACCAAGACCATTACATTTGGTCCTGACTATATCATTCCAAAACCACTTGATCCACGATTGCTCGCTACTGTTGCTCCTGCTGTGGCAAGGGCTGCCATTGAAAGTGGTGTAGCACAATTGCCCATCACCGATTGGGAAAGCTATGCCAATGACCTGAACCGTCGCCTTGGCCTGGATAACCAGGTGATGCGTGTGCTGGGTAATAAAGCACGCCGTGATCCGCGCCGCATCGTTTTCGCGGAAGCCGATAATGTGAAGATCCTGAAAGCGGCACAGATCGTCATTGATGAAGGAATTGGTTACCCGATCCTGCTTGGTGATGAGATCAAGATCAGGGATCTCGCTAATAAGAACGGCATTGACCTGGAAGGCCTTCCCATCTTCGACCCGCGCAGCGATGCCATGGAAGAAAAGCGGAACCAGTACGGAGAGATCTTCTTCAGGAAGCGCCAGCGTAAAGGGTTTAATTTTTATGAGTCCAAAAAGGTGATGAAGGACCGCAACTATTTTGGCTGCATGATGGTGGAAACAGGAGATGCGGATGCCATGATCTCAGGTCTTTCAAAAAACTACCCGGATACCATCAGGCCAGCCATCCAGTGCATTGGCACAGATGAAGGCGTGACCAAGATCGCCGGGATGTACTTAATGCTGACCAAGAGGGGACCTCTTTTTCTTGCGGATACAACAGTGAACTTTCATCCGACTGCGCAGGAACTGGCGGAGATCACGCTGCTGGTAGCGAAGGAGGTGCGCCACTTCAATATTGTACCAAGGGTAGCCATGCTAAGCTATTCCAATTTTGGCAGCAGTAATTCCGCTGAAGCAAGACTGGTGGCTGAAGCACGTGACATCATCAAGCAACGCATGCCCAGCCTGATCGTTGATGGTGAAATGCAGGCCAGTGTGGCTTTCAACAACGAAATCCTGAAAGAGAATTATCCTTTCAGCGAGCTGGTTGACAAGGATGTGAATACGCTGATCTTTCCAAACCTGGCCTCGGGCAACATTGCCTATAACCTTTTGAAAGAGGTTGGATCAGCAGATGCCATAGGGCCGATCCTGCTGGGTCTTAAGAAACCTGTACATATCTTGCAACTGGGAAGTTCCGTGCGTAATATTGTGAATATGGCCACCATTTCGGTAATCGACGCACAGATCAGGAACCAGATGGCCATGGAAGACCTGGTGAAGCGTTCACCGTGGTGGAAAAGGCTGAAAAGAAAAAAAGATGATGGAGTTCAGCAGCCCATCCCGGGACCTGCACCAAACAAAGCATAACTATGACGTTTTTTAGTGAGATCGGCAAGTACCTTATGATGATCAAAGGCATGTTCTCGAAACCTGAGAACTGGAAAATGTACTGGAAAGAATTCATGCACCAGTGTGCGGAGATCGGCATTGGTTCCCTAGGGATCGTTGCCGTTATTTCCATATTCATTGGAGCCGTATCGGTGGTGCAGACAGCCTACCAGCTCACAAGCCCCCTGATCCCAAGGTATACCATTGCACAAATTGTTCGTGATACCGTGATCCTGGAATTCGCCCCTACCCTGGTTTGTATTGTACTGGCAGGTGTTGTTGGCAGCAAGATCGCAGGTGAACTGGGTAACATGAGGGTATCGGAACAGATCGATGCGCTGGAGATCATGGGCATCAATACCAAGGCTTACCTGGTTTTGCCCAAGATCGTTGCGGCGCTTGTGGTGATCCCGATGCTTGTGGTACTGGCTGCCGCACTCGGACTTTGGGGTGGACGCCTTGCAGGCAGCATGGCCGGCATTATTTCTCCGGATGAATATGACAAGGGGCTGCTGACGGGCTTCATTCCCTACAATACTTTTTTCGCACTGGTGAAAGGTTATACGTTTGCCTGGATCATTTCAAGCATACCCGCTTATTTCGGTTATCATGTTAAAGGCGGCGCTCTGGAGATCGGCAGGGCCAGCACACGCTCAGTGGTAGTAAGTTGCATCACCATACTTTTCGCGGATTATATTCTTTCAGCACTGTTGCTGCAGGATTGATCAAAAACATACTGCCAGGGATCAGGTTATTCTTTACAAATCATGATCAATGACAGGATCAAAACATATTCATTTCATTTCCGCAGACGCAAGAACATTTAGCAAATGGCTTTAAGCCTGCGGATCGCAGTACAATTATGATTGAAGTAAAAAATCTTAAGAAAGGCTTTAGCGGCAAGACCGTACTGGAGGAAGTGAATGCCTTCATGCACCCGGGACAGTGTAACCTGATCATCGGGTCCAGCGGCAGTGGCAAGACGGTGCTGATGAAATGCCTCGTAGGCCTGTTCAAACCGGACAGTGGTTCCATTATTTATGGTGGCAAGAACTTCACGGAAATGGACATTGATGCAAAAAAGGAAGTCCGTAAAGAGATCGGCATGCTGTTCCAGGGATCTGCTTTATTCAGCAGCATGACCGTGGAAGAGAACATTGTTTTCCCCCTGGACATGTTCACAAAATTCACCCGCAAGCAAAAGGTTGACCGGGTAAACGAAGTACTTGACCGTGTCAACCTGAAAGGCAGCAATAAAAAATTCCCGGCGGAACTGAGTGGAGGTATGATGAAACGCGTTGGTATTGCCAGGGCCATCGTTCTGAATCCCAAGTACCTGTTTGTAGATGAGCCCAACTCGGGCCTTGATCCGCAGACCTCCGGCCTGATCGATAAACTGATCAAAGAGATCACAGATGAATACAAGATCACAACGGTGATCAATACCCACGATATGAACAGTGTAATGGAGATCGGCGACCATATCATCTACATGTTCGAAGGCAGGAAAGAATGGGAGGGCAACAGCAGGGAGATCATCTTCAGCAAGAATGAAAGGCTGAACAACTTCATCTTCGCATCTGAATTCTTAAAAGATGCGAAAGACATGCGCCAGCTTGAAGAAACCGGCAAGATCTCCAATGAACGGAACATGGAGGAAATGACGCATGAAGATGCACCGCCGTTAGGCGGAGAAGAAGAAAGCTGAATTCGGAGATCTTGAATTGTTTCTGGTTTCCTGTCTCTGGTTTCTGGTTGCTTAAATTCAACCTTACATTACTAGTTGCTTATGCGTAACAGCAGGAACCGCAAAGAGCGCAAAGAATTCGCAATGTTGCGCAAAGAATATGCGCTCCGCCTTACGCCGTTGTTGGTATTTTCCACCAACAGGACTTAAGCCTTGGGCCATAGTTGCAGCTTCCTAAGCGAAAACCACATCCGGAATGGATAAAGAATGACTGCACCAAAACAACCAGAAACCAGAGACAGAAAACCAGAAACCTGTTAATACATTGTTTTATTACATTTCCCTAACACCCTCTTTTTGAAGCTTTTTTTAGTTTGATACTACATTTTAAAAACAAGCTTATGATCAGAAATTATACACTTATCTGCTTCACGGCTTTATTCACTTCCTGCGGTTTACGTGTCAATTATATGGGATCAACCGCCAGTCCTACCAGCCAGGTAGATGTTTATGTAGATGCTGCCAACATTAAAAAACCTTTCACGGTCATGGGGAAAGGATATGTTGAAGAGCGTGTCTTAACAAAAAGAGCTGAAGAAAAGATCCAGGTAAAGGCCATTGAAAAAGCACGGGAGAAAGGCGCTGATGCCATTCTGTTTGAAGACTATTACCTGGTGGGCCAGCAGGCCTCTGTTACAACAACAACCATCGATACCGTTCGTACAAGGGTAACTGGCACTGCTTCCGGCCCTGTGATGAGTTCGGGAAGGAACATCCTTTTCCTGAAGTATAAGGATTGATTACTCTTATTACTTAACCGCAAAGGGCGCTAAGAAATCGCAAAGTGGCGCAAAGGAATACTGCATGCAGCCTTTCCTTTGCGCTTCTCTGCGTCCCTTTGCGTTCTTTGCGGTTAATGCTTTTTAAGCAATCCGCCTGCGCCAAGGCTACGGCTGTAAGGCCAGAAACCAGAAACAAGAAACCCCAAACCCTCATTTTCCTTACTTTTGCCCCACTTTTTATATTTACATATGAGTATCCTTGTCAATAAGAATTCAAAAGTGCTGGTACAGGGCTTTACCGGTACGGAAGGAACCTTCCATGCTTCCCAGATGATCGAATACGGTTCCAGCGTAGTAGGCGGTGTAACTCCCGGTAAAGGCGGTACCCATCACCTGGACAGAAGGGTATTTAATACCGTGGCTGACTGCGTTAAAGAAACAGGCGCTAATGTGTCCATTATTTTTGTGCCGCCTGCTTTTGCAGCCGATGCCATTATGGAAGCTGCAGATGCCGGCATTGCACTGGTGGTTTGCATTACAGAAGGCATTCCGGTTCAGGACATGGTAAAAGTGAAGAATTTCCTCCTGGGCAAGTCAACCAGGTTGATCGGTCCAAACTGCCCCGGCGTCATCACTGCAGGTGAATGCAAGGTGGGCATCATGCCCGGCTTTGTTTTTCATAAAGGCCGCATTGGCATTGTTTCCAAATCAGGCACACTCACCTACGAAGCCGCGGACCAGGTTGCAAAAGCCGGTCTCGGAATATCTACAGCTGTGGGCATAGGCGGTGATCCGATCATTGGCACCACCACCAAAGAAGCGGTTGAATTGTTTATGAACGATCCTGAAACCGACGCCATCGTTATGATCGGTGAGATCGGTGGTGGTATGGAAGCCGAAGCAGCCCAATACATCAAATCAACAGGCAATAAAAAACCTGTAGTTGGATTTATTGCCGGACAAACAGCGCCTCCGGGTCGCCGTATGGGCCATGCAGGCGCCATTGTTGGCGGTGCGGAAGACACAGCCGAAGCCAAGATGAAGATCATGCAGGAATGCGGCATCCACGTGGTATCCAGTCCTGCTGATATCGGCAAGACCATGGCTTCTGTTCTTAAAAAATAAGAAGCATTGTTTTTGAAATTTCAAAGATTCAATTTAGACAAGCAGCGATCCAGATAAAGACAAAGCCTCCGCCAACGGCGAGAGGCTTTGTTGTTTTCAAGAGTACGGAAGGGAACGATCAGTAACCCTGTTCCCTGGTAAAGCGGTTAAGTTCGTCTTTGCTGCTTTGAAAAGTAAATACATCATACAGCCTGTAGTAACTTCTCTTGTCCACTGTATTGCGGTAGGCCAGCTTTGCCAGTTCAAGCTTGTCGCTTTCAACGGAGAACAGCTGCAGGATCTGCCTTACCTGGCTTGCCTGGAAATATTCTCTTTGCAGTGCGTCTTTAGCAAGGTTGATTTTGCCGCTATTGAACCAGGAGCTTTTGATCTTCTGCACCAGCTGGTTCAACTCCTGTTCGCTCATGGCACGGTTGTATCCGTTGCTGTAGTCATCTTCATAGCCACCATCATTGTAATCATCTTCCCAACGGTCACTTGTGGTGATGGCACGTTCGTCAACAAGGGCTTTACCAAAGCGATTCACCACAATGTCAACATGGGTGGATGGTCTGACGTAGATGCTTGAAGAGTAGATCAGTTCCTCCCTGCGGCTGTTACGGCCGGACTGGTTGCGGCCGTTGCCGGAACGATTCACTTTTTTATAGACTTTGATGGTGTGATTGCCCGGCTGAACGCCATTCAACACAATGGCATTGTCGTCGTCGGAAAATTGGCGGCCATCAATGGTGACCAGCACATTCTTTTGCGCGGCAACGGTGATGGTGATGCGGCCTTCGTCGATAGCGAAGGCGGCAGATGAAACGGTAGTAGCGAGTAAAAGGGTAAAAATTGCTTTCATATAAATTTCCTCCTTTGCTGTGAAGGCGAAAAAGATGGTGCGTTTATCACCGGGCTGATAAACAAAAGTTAAAGAGTAACCTCCCCTTCTTTAGCTACCCTACCTAATGTTTATGCAATTATGTATGTTCGGGCATCGGTATGTTTGATTCTTTCAAGTTCATTTTATGAAATACACCAGGTTATTGCTGTTATGCTCTATGCTCTTCTCCTTCCTGTCGATCTTTGCCCAGGCGCCGAAGACCTATTCGGAGGATTGGAAAAAAGTTGAAGACCTGATGCTGAAAAAGAACCTTCCTAAATCAGCACTGGCGGAAGTAAAAAAGATCTATGCTAAAGCGAAGTCCGAAGGACAGGAAGCGCAACGCCTGAAAGCGCTGGTCTATATGGTGGGGCTGCAGCAGGAAACAAGGGAAGATCACCAGGTCAAATCCATCCGTGAACTGGAAACCGACCTGGCAACAACTAAGGAACCTGCACGCTCTATTCTTATTTCCATCATCGCAAGACATTACCTGGATTATTTCAGGCAGCAGAGATATAGGATCTACAACAGGACAACAACCGTCAATTTTAAAAAAGAAGACCTGGCTACCTGGGGATGGGAGGATTTCATTCAAAAGATCAATGGTCTTTACCTGGAGTCCTTAAAGCCCAAAGCTTTGCTTCAGCAAACAAGGCTTGATGCTTACGGCGCTGTGATCATGAAAGGTAAACTGAGTGCCCTCAGACCTACGCTTTATGACCTGCTGGCCCACGAAGCGCTTGAATATTTCATGGATGACTCAAGGGAGGTAACCAGGCCTGCCGCAACATTTGAATTGGACCAAACGGAAGCATTCGCACCTGGTGCCCAGTTTGCATCCTTCCCTTTTACTTCAAGCGATACGGCATCACTGCATCACAAAGCCATCGCGGTTTTCCAGGAACTGATCCGGCTTCATATCAATGATGCAGATCCTGCAGCTTTGGTGGACGTGGACCTGAAGCGGCTTGCTTTCGTGCATCAGTACCATGTGTCGGCCGAAAAGGATAGTTTGTACCGGCATGCACTCCAAAACATTGCAAACAGGCATGGCTACCGAACAGCTGCGGGCGCATGGTACCAGCTGGCTGTTTTGTATGAACAGGAAGCCCTGACCTATGATCCTAATGAAGATACGACGCACCGCTATGCGCGGATGAGGGCAAGAGACATCCTTCAAAAGATTGTTGCGGACAGTTCTAAAAAAGATCTCGCCTGGCAGCAGAGCAAGGCGCTGCTCCACAATATTCAAAAGCGGTTTGTGACCTTCATGGTAGAATCCGTAAATCTTCCAGGAGAACCTTTCCGTGTACTGATCAATCATAAAGACATTTCCAGGATTTACCTGCGCCTGATCCCTATGACAGAGGATCTGAAAAGTGATTATTACGAAGAAAAATACTGGCAAAAGCTTGCACAGGCCAAAGCAATCCGTTCCTGGCAGCAGGATCTTCCACAATCCAATGATATGCAGCCGCATTCCGTGGAGATCAAGGTAGATGCACTCCCAAAAGGGGCCTACGTATTGTTCGTATCTGAAAGTCCCGATCCTGATTTCAAGAAAACAAGTATGGCTGCGCGGTCTTTTTTTGTTTCCAACATCAGCCTTGTTACCAAAGAGAAGGAAGGCTTTGTATTGCACAGGAAAACAGGACAGCCTCTTGCAGGTGCAAGCGTTCAGCAAATCGCTCATACTTATGACAGGGCTACAGAAAAAATGGTTTTCCTTAAGGGAGCTATTATCAAAACAGATGGCAATGGTTATTTTAAAATAAAGCCTGGAAAAGACCAGGCCAATATGTATTTGGATGTAAGCTACGGTGATGAAACCTATCGTCCCGAGCAGGTGTTTTATATCTACAATGATCCTGTCAATACAAAAGACACGAGAAGCACAGAAAAATTTATTGAACAGACCCACCAAACACACCTTTTCACGGACAGGTCCATCTACAGGCCAGGACAGGTTGTGCACTTCAAAGGGATCAGTTCTGCATGGACCACATCAAAGCCTCACTTTCCACTGGTCAATTACAAATCCACCGTATACCTCAGGAATGCCAATGCCCAGGTGATCGACTCTTTGCAAGTAGTCACCAATGAATATGGATCCTTTTCAGGAAAGTTCACCCTTCCGCAAGGGGGCCTGAATGGATCATTTGGCATTAATATGAAGGCTTACCGCGGACATGCCGGCTTCCAGGTAGAGGATTACAAAAGGCCTAAGTTTTACCTGGAGCAGGATGAAATAAAGCAGGCATACAAAGTGTATGATACCATCTCAATTACCGGGTCCGCAAAAGCCTATGCAGGTAATAACATCGAAGACGCTACTGTTGTTTACCGCGTAACCAGGAGGACAAGATATCCTTATTTCTGGCTGGCTAAGATCATGGACATGGGCAGGATGCAGGAAATCGCTCATGGAACAATCAAAACAGATGATCAGGGGAAATTTACTTTCCGTTTCCCTGCACTTCCTGACAAAAGGATCGACACGGCTTCAGCTCCTATATTTGATTATTTCATCACAGTTAATGTAACTGACATCAATGGCGAGACCAGGAGCATGCAGAAAATGGTTTCGGCAGGATATCATTCCATGATCCTGAAAATGACACTGGAAGAAGTAGTAAGCATTGACAGCGGTCTTCGTTCAATGACCATAAAAACGGAAAACATGAATGGTGCTTTCCAGCCGGCGCAGGTAACCGTTGAAGTTTCCCAGCTTGACCCACCGCACAGGATGATCAGGAGAAGATTATGGCACAGGCCCGACCAGTTCATCATGGATAAGGAAACCTTTATCCGTTATTTTCCAAATGATGAATACAACAAGGAAAACGATAAGGAGCATTGGCGCAAGTCAACAATGTTTACGGTTACCGACACCGCCTCCCGTACAGGAAGATTTGATGCTCTTCGCAATAGAAAATTAGCTGCAGGTCATTACGAGGTTGTGGTTTCTGTAAAAGATAAAGATGGGAAGATCATTCGCGACAAACGTTATGTAGAGATCTATGATCCCCGTTCACTTAAAATGGATCGTCCTGCTTACTTGTGGACAAAAGCAGGCAACAAGCCAATTGAACCAGGTCAGAAGGATTCCGTCGTATTGGGTACGTCCGCTGCGGATGTTTTCCTGATCACACAAAAAGATCGTTATGATTTGCCGGGGCAGGGAAGGTTTACCTTCTCAAAATTAAATAACGGGAAATCGGTTTTTGAATTTGGTGCTGACCCATCTGAAAAAGGTGGATATGGCCTCATCTTTTTCTTCGTAAAAAACAACAGATACTATATGTTCCAGGATAACATTGAAATTCCATGGAGCGAGAAAGAACTGGACATTGAATACGTTTCTTACCGTGATAAGACATTGCCAGGAAGCGAGGAACGCTGGAAGGTCAGGATCACAGGGACCAAGGCGGAAAAAGTTAATGCGGAAGTGATGGCTGGCATGTATGATGCTTCCCTGGATCAATTCATGGAACATAAATGGGCAGTTCCTGCGATATGGAATCATTACTCTGGTCATTTGTATTGGTATGCCATAGAATTTGAAGCCAGGCCTTCGAGGGATTTTTATTTGCCGGAAATGTATGTGGAGCAAGATCTGGATTACGACCGTCTGATCAACTTTGACAACATTGCATATTACGACGAAGACCGTAAACGGTATATTGATCTTTCCAAAGAAGACTATGGTTACAGACGGCGACCGAGTTATGAAGAAGCAACAGTACGTTTGCGGGGACAGGCATCCATGGGTGCTCCAAAACAAATGACCGTACCAACTGCGGCAAGTCCTCCGGGTGCCACAGGTACTGCTACCGAAAGGATGGCGGCTGATGCCGGCTCCATGGACTTTAATACAAAGCTTCAGGGAAGGGTACAGGGTTTAGTGCAAATGGATGGCGTAATCCCAGATACAACTACTGGAAATAACGCCATCCAGGACATTCCTGTTGTGCGCAAGAACCTGCAGGAAACCGCCTTTTTCTTTCCGCATCTGCAAACAGACAGCACCGGCGCCATTGAATTTTCATTTACAACGCCTGAAGCACTGACAACATGGAAGCTGATGACACTGGCGCACACTAAAGACCTGGCCTTCGGTACCAATACACGCAACCTGGTAACACAAAAAGAACTGATGGTGCAACCCAATGCGCCGCGTTTCCTGCGCCAGGGAGACAGGATGGAATTCAGTGTGAAAGTAGTGAACCTCTCAGCCAAAGAAATGACCGGCCAGGTGGAACTGCAACTGGTGGATGCCGCTACCAATCAATCGATTGACGGATGGTTCCTCAATTCATTCCCCAACCAGTATTTTACAGTAGCAGCAGGTGGCAGTGAACTGGTCAAATTCCCGATGGAAGTTCCGCACCTGTTCACCAGTGCAGTGATATGGAAGGTGATCGCAAGGTCAGGCAATTACAGTGACGGTGAAGAAATGGTATTGCCTGTGCTTTCTAACAGGACACTGGTTACAGAAACCATCGCCCTGCCAATGAAAGGAAGCGGTACAAAGAACTTTACATTTAAAAAACTGACAGAAGCCACAAGCGAAACACTGGAGCATCGCTCACTCACGGTAGAATTCACTTCCAATCCTGCCTGGTACGTGGTGCAGGCCCTGCCCTACCTTTCCCAGTACCCTTACGATTGCTCAGAGCAGGTATGGAACCGTTATTATGCAAATCTCCTTGCAGGCCATATCATTAACGCTGCACCAGGAATAAAAAAGGTCTTTGAACAGTGGAGAACAATGGATACGTCAGCATTGCTCTCGAATCTTCAAAAAAACGAGGAATTAAAATATGTTTTACTGGAAGAAACACCCTGGGTGATGGAAGCAAAGTCTGAAGCTGAACAGAAAAAGAACCTTGCTTTATTGTTTGACCTGGTCCGCCTTAGTGAAGAACAAAGCAGGAATGTTCAGAAACTTGCAGGCATGCAACTGGACAATGGCGCCTTTCCATGGTTCAAGGGTGGAAGAGAGGACCGTTACATTACACAATACATTCTGACAGGTGTGGGGCGTCTTCGGAAGATAGAAGTCTATGGTAAAAATGATTACGGATTTGTCGGAGCAGCCATTCAATATGCAGACATAAAGATCCTCCAGGATTACCAGCAATTGATAAGGTCAAAAGCAAAACTGGAACAGCAGCAACCAGGTTACATGCAGGTACAATACTTATACCTGCGAAGCTTTTTCAAAGACATTCCTGTTGCCAAAGCATCTAAAGAAGCCTATGATTATTACTTTAAACAAGCGGGCAAATACTGGCTAAAAGCAGGCAAGCAGTTACAGGGCATGATCGCACTGAGTTACCACAGGGCGGGTGACCGTACCATTGCTGCCGCAATCCTGCGTTCACTGAAAGAAACTTCCAACAGCAGTGAAGAACTGGGCATGTACTGGAAAGAAAACGAGCGTGGAAGAAGCTGGTACTGGTACCATGCGCCCATAGAAACACAGGCCCTGATGATTGAAGTTTTTTCTGAAGCAGGAAAGGATCTTACTGCTGTTGATGATATGAGGACATGGCTGATCAGGAACAAGCAAACGAACAACTGGCACACAACAAAAGCAACCGCTGATGCCTGTTATGCTTTCCTGCTAAAGGGAACGGACTGGCTTTCATCAGATCCTGCAGTAAAGATCAAAATGGGAAATTTAAATACTTCAAATACAGACCAGAGAACAGAAGCAGGTACAGGTTATTTCAAAAAAACGATTGAACCCACATTCATCAAGCCGGAGATGGGCAACATTTCGGTTGATGTGCAGCCCCGCAATTCCCAGGGCAATCCATCAGCACAAGCCATCACAACTACATGGGGTGCTGTCTATTGGCAATACTTCGAGGACCTGGATAAGATCACACCTGCTGCTACGCCTTTGCAGCTGACCAAAAAACTTTTCATTGAAAAGAATACAGATAAAGGTCCAGTACTGACCCCGGTTGAAGAAGGAGCTACTTTAAAGGTTGGCGACAAGGTGAAAGTGCGCATTGTATTAAGGTCTGACCGCGATATGGATTATGTACACATGAAGGACATGCGTGCGGCTGCAATGGAACCAACCAATGTCCTGAGTGGTTACCGTTACCAGGATGGTCTGGGTTATTACGAAACAACAAGGGATGCCAGCACCAATTTCTTCTTCGATCATTTATCCAAAGGAACGTACGTGTTTGAATATACCCTGTTCGTGACCCACACAGGCAATTATAGTAACGGCATCACCAGTATTCAATGTATGTACGCACCGGAGTTTAATGCGCATAGTGAAGGAATTAGAATTCTTATAGAATAGGTTGGTTTTAAGGTTTCTCGTTTATGGTTTCTTGTTTCTGGTTGTTTAGAGACAATCTTTCTTTATTGATTTCACTTGCGTGGAAAGGCATTACACGCAAAAAGACGCAAAGACGCAAAGAGCGCAAAGACGCGGAGCATGGGGAGTTGAGATGATAGACTATAGATGATAGAGTTAAGCCTTGGAATGTGGATATGAGGGTTAAGACTGGATAGGAGAAAGAGGATTGTTGATTGATGAAAACCTCTTTCATCTTATTGGACCTAAGCCAACCTCCTTCCCAGTTCCCCTCTCCAACCTCTCATCCTGAGTGTAAGCGTAGGATCTAAATCTTCAACCTTCAACGCCCATAGTATCCATAAGCCCAAAGAATTTCAGAAAAGTTCCAGGCCTCATTTTGTGGTTAAATGAAAAGACTCGAACATTAAAGGCCTGCCAACAAAATTCAGCGCCTGCAGTTTTTCCGAATAGGACCAATTGTAGTTTGGGAAATAACAGAAGCCAATAGTGAGCTTATTAAAGCCTAGAAAGACTGAACTCTTAAGTGAAGGTCGATACACACAATGAAAGACTGTTGTGCGGTGGCCTGGCCGGTCTACGCGGAGCGATTAGACCCGGCCTTGATTTTTCTTTGGTTACTTTCTTTGCATCAAGGCAAAGAAAGTGACAACACAGAATAGCAGAGTGCGAGAAACAGAAAGAGAACGAGGGAAGACAGTGCCAGAAAGAGAGCGATAGCTAGGGAAAGGCAGACTTAAGATAAGAGAGTTAAGAATTAAGAATGGAGAATAGAATTAAAAATGATTTGTCTTTTAAGCTTCTTGTGAGGACACAAGAAGGGGCGTATAGAGCGAAGCTGCTTGCGAGGATACAAGGAGGGGCGGCCTGGAATCAATGCTTGTGAGAACACAGGCAAGGCGGCGTTGGTTAAGTAAGATAATTGGTTAAGATAAGTTTCTTGGGAAGCGCGAGGACGCTAAGGAGCGCAAAGATTAAAGCATGTATTTCTCTTTGCGGTCAAGTTGCAGACTGCACCAAAGCAAAAGCATGTACCATGCTTTTACATTTCCTTTTTACTTTCGCTCCATGACAGTGGACTACCTCATCATTGGTCAGGGGATTTCAGGAACCATGCTATCATGGTTCCTTCACAAAGAAGGCAAAACGTTTGTTGTGATGGACGAGCCCAACCAGCAGGCCCCTTCAAGAGTGGCCGCCGGCATCATCAACCCTGTAACTGGAAGACGTTATGCTTACAGCTGGATGATCGATGACGTAATGCCCTTTGCACAGATCACTTACGAATCAATGGAAAAAGAACTGGATACCAGTTTTTCTTTTAAAAAAGATATCATTGATTTCTTTCCCTCACCCGATGCAAGGAATGTGTTTGTCAAAAAGATCCTGCTGAACGATACCTATCTCCATTCCTACCCCGACCAGAATCATTTTAACCAGCACTTCAACTACGACTTTGGGTGCGGTGAGATCAAGCCTGCTTATACAGTTCATCTTTCCCTGCTCCTGCAAGCCTGGAGAAAAAAATTGCAGGATATGAATGCACTCATTGAACAGCGCTTCCAGGCAGAAGAGCTTAAAGTAAAACATGACGAAGTTCGCTATGGTGATGTTCGTGCAGGTAAAATTATTTTTTGTGATGGGCCTTTCGGCAGTGACCTGCCCTGGTTCCGGCTGCTGCCTTTCGCATTGAACAAAGGCGAGGCTATTGTGATCCGCTGCGAAGACATCACCAACAACCATGTATACAAAAGAAGTTACACCATGGCGCCTGCGGCTGAAAACGGGACCTTCTGGGTTGGATCGAGCTATATATGGGACTATACGGACAATCATCCCACAGAGCAGTTTCTCCATCAAACAACCGCTCATTTGAAAAAATGGCTGAAGGTCCCTTTTGAAGTCCTGGACCACAAGGCAGCCATCCGGCCGGCCACTGTTGAAAGAAGGCCTTTCGTTGGTCTGCATCCCCACCTGCCTTCCCTGGGCATCCTTAATGGGATGGGCACAAAAGGCACTTCTCTTGCGCCCTATTTTGCCAATCAACTGGCACAACACCTGGTTCATGCATTCCCCATTGCTGATGAAGCCAATGTGCAAAGGTTCAGCCGCATACTTGCCAAATGAATATTAAGTTTGATACTATGGAAGGATGTTCTTTCAATAGAAACAGGAACATCTTCCAAAAATTTTTAAATCCCGAATTGCTACAGACATGAGCGAATTGCAATATGTGATCCCTGCCCGGTTCCGGAAAATGGAAAACATGCACATAGTTTTCTGGATCTTTAAAGACATCGGCTGGTGCCTTCACTGGCAGGTATTAGGATTGAGCATGATCGTTCCCACGCTGGCCATTTCTATCGTGATCGCATACAGGACAAGGAACATTGTTTCCGAATTGTCCCATAACCTTGCCGTTACTTTCTGGATCACCGCCAACGCCGTGTGGATGATCGCCGAGTTCTTCAGGTTTGATGAAATGCCTGTCTGGGGCGGATTCCAGGGCAAACACCTTGCCCTCCTGCCTTTCCTGGCTGGTGTATTGATACTCGCGTTTTATTACCTGGTTCAAAAACCAAAAGAACAGCGCGAAGCGGAAGTAGCCACGATGTAAGCCCGCTCTTCACTTGCGGCTTCATGGGCGCATCTTATCTTTGCCCCTCATTAAAAGGGAAGGTTTTCATGTACAGGACGCATACTTGTGGAGAATTAAGACTGCATCATCATGGTAAGGAAGTAACCCTGGCAGGTTGGGTTCAGACTGTAAGAAAGTTTGGAGCCATCACTTTCATTGACCTGCGGGACCGTTATGGCATCACGCAGCTTTTGTTTGGCGAAGAGCTGAATAGCCAGCTGGATGCTACGCCTTTGGGCCGTGAATACGTAGTGCAGGTCTCCGGCCAGGTGGCGGAACGCAGCAACAAGAACACGGGCATTCCTACAGGTGATGTGGAGATCAGGGTAACTTCCTTCCGCATACTTAATAAATCAGCTGTGCCTCCCTTCACCATCCAGGACGATACAGACGGTGGTGATGACCTGCGCATGAAATACCGATACCTCGACCTTCGCCGCAGTGCTGTCAAAAGGAACCTGGAACTCCGATACGCGGTGAACCGCGCTGCAAGGAATTACCTGCACGAGCAGGGCTTCATGGACATAGAAACTCCCTTCCTGATCAAATCAACACCTGAAGGCGCCCGCGACTTTGTTGTGCCTTCACGTATGAACGGCGGACAGTTCTATGCACTTCCACAGTCGCCGCAAACCTTTAAGCAATTGCTGATGGTGAGCGGGTACGACAGGTATTACCAGATCGTCAAATGTTTTCGCGACGAGGACCTGCGTGCTGACCGCCAGCCCGAATTCACACAGATCGATTGCGAGATGGCTTTTGTTGAACAGGAAGATATCCTGAACATGTTTGAAGGTCTTGTGAAATCGATCTTTAAAGAAGTAAAGGGTATTGAATATACAGACCCGGTAGAAAGAATGACCTGGGAAGAGGCCATGTGGCAATACGGCAATGATAAGCCTGACATCCGCTTTGGCATGAAGCTCGCCAACCTTAAATCTGCTTTCAACAAAGGAGGATCCACTGTTGAAGGTGAGCTCATTAATGGTGCAGGCTTCCCTGTATTTGATAATGCGGAAACGGTCCTCGCCATTGCTGTTCCTGGCATATCAGAATATACCCGCAAACAGATCGATGAACTGACCGAGTGGGTAAAACGGCCACAGGTCGGCATGCAGGGAATGGTTTACATCAGGTGCAATGCGGACGGCAGTTATAAAAGCAGCGTTGATAAATTCTACAATGAACAAAGACTGAAGGACATTGCAAATGCCGCCAACGCAAAACCCAGTGACATGGTACTTATTCTTGCAGGTCCTGAAGAGCGCACACGTAAAGCCATTTCTGACCTGAGGCTTGAACTGGGTGAACGTCTTGGACTTCGCAGGAAAAATGAATACCGCCTGCTGTGGGTGCTGGATTTTCCATTATTTGAATATGCTGAAGAAGACAACCGCTGGGTAGCAAGACATCACCCCTTCACCTCACCCAAGCCTGATCACATTGAAGTGATGATCAACAATTCACCTGTTATCAGTAAAAAATCAGAATACCTGAAACACCCTTATTCCAACATCAAGGCCAATGCATATGACATGGTTCTGAATGGTAACGAGATCGGTGGCGGATCCATCAGGATCTATCAGCGCGAGTTGCAGGAAAAAATGTTTGCGGCGCTGGGCATGTCTGAAGAAGAAGCGTTGCATAAATTTGGATTCCTGCTGGGCGCTTTTGAATACGGGGCGCCGCCGCATGGAGGCATTGCCTTTGGCTTTGACCGGTTGTGTGCCATACTGGGTGGCAGCGAAAGCATTCGTGATTTCATTGCCTTTCCAAAGAACAACAGCGGCCGCGATGTGATGCTGGATGCACCGTCAACCATTGACCAGAAGCAACTGGACGAGCTGAAGATCAGCCTGAACAAAGAATAGGCATACAGATTTTTTTCGTCAAATCAATGCGCTTTCAGTATCCTGTTTTGCAATTTCTTAAATTCAGATCATGCAAAAGGTTTTAACTGTACTGCTGCTTATTTGCAATTTTTCCTGCTTTGCTCAAAACTGGCAGCGAAGGGTCATTTCAAAAGAAGATCCTTTTGACCTGTATGCAAATTTTGATAAGGACTCCAACACGCTTTTCTATGAAATGCTGGTTCCCCGGATAAAACCTACCGGGGTCCTGGTGATCATGGCAGGTAGCGGTGAAATGCTTGAAGATGTAAAAAAGCAAATTTCCCTGGATGAACTGGCCGTAAAGAAAGGCTTACTGGTCATTATCCCTTCTATCAACTGGGGCACCAATAAAGGCGATGCGGAGCACCGTTTTTTAGACGCTATTTTCAAAGAGGTCCTCAGTCATTACAAGGTACCTGAAGATCAATTTGTCCTTGGCGGATTTTCCGGAGGGGCCATGCTAGCCCTGACCTATGCGCAAAAAGCGGCCAGGGATCCTGACAGCACTTTTATCAGGCCGAAAGCTGTTTTTGGTGTTGATCCTCCTTTGGATTATGCGCACCTGTGGAATCATTGCAAAAAAGATATTGAGCGTAATGTTTCGCAAGCCGCCGTACAGGAAGCAAGGTGGATCATGGACAGCTATATTAAAGAATTTGGTGGTTCTCCGGAAGAACATCCGGAGAGCTATATTAAATATTCCATTTTCTCTTACAGCCAGCAGGATGGCGGCAATGCAAAGTATTTGATCAACACCCCGGTGCTTTTATTTACAGAACCTGATATCATGTGGCAAATGAAGAACAGGCAGCGGGATTACTACGATCTGAACTGTGTGGATATAGCCGCTATGATCAATTTGCTGCAATTGAAGGGAAATAAAGAAGCCCAACTTGTGGTGACACACCAAAAAGGGAAAAGGCTGAATGGCATGCGCCACCCGCATTCCTGGAGCATCATGGATTCACAATTGTGCCTGAACTGGATCTTTAAACAATTAAAGAACTAGCATATCAAAGCGCATTTCCACGCAATTCCGTATTCAATGACAAAAGAAGAATTATAAACACCGCAGGGCTGTAATTGTGACAGAGATCATTATCTAAAGGATAAAGATCTGGATGTAACCGGCTGCTATTTTACGGATGAGTTTTAACTTTTAAATCATTTTTATTAACGATATCTTCAGGGTCAATGGCATTAATCTTGACAAAAAGGTGCAACTCATGAAAATGTTTTTATCGCTTTTATTATCCACCATGATCGCAGCATCCTGCCAGAAAAGTATCGAACAGGCAAGCAACAACAATACGGCTCAAACCCTGATGAATGTTTCCTATGGACCGGATACATTACAGCGCATGGATCTGCACCTGCCCGCCGGCAGAAGCATTGACAGCACAAAAGTGATTGTACTGATCCATGGTGGCGCCTGGATGGAAGGCGATAAAAGAGATTTCAATTCTTACATTGATGTGCTGAAACAGCGCCTTCCTGAATACGCTATCATCAATATGAATTACCGTCTTGCTTCGCAGGCAGGCAACCACTTCCCTACGCAGGAAAATGATGTGCAGGCAGCGATCAACCATATCTACAGCAAGCGAAATGAATACAGGATCTCTGATAAGATCGTATTGCTGGGCGCCAGTGCGGGAGCCCACCTGGCACTATTGCATGCCTACAAGCATACCACCCCGGTGAAGATCAAGGCAGTGGTTTCTTTCTTTGGTCCCTCTGACCTTGCAGATATGTATAACAGTCAGACCAATGCTTTTTACCAGTACGCACTCGGATTGCTGATCGGTGGAACACCAACAGCAAACCCTCAGGTGTACAACCAGTCAAGCCCAACCTATTTTGCCAATGCCAGCAGCGCCCCTACCATTCTTCTGCATGGAGGCAATGACCCGCTTGTTTCTATCAGCCAGTCCATTGCCCTGCATGCTAAACTGCAGGCAGCCGGCGTTACCAGCCAACTGGTGACCTATCCAAATGAAGGGCATGGTTGGATCGGAAGCAGCCTTGATGATTCCTTTACAAAGATCATCGCCTTTCTCAGGGCCAATGTTCAGTAATAGCGCAACACTTCCTTTGATAATTAAAAAGGGACCTGTTTTTGTTTTAATTTGAAACATGAATTCTTCTGCCCCCTTAGCAGAGCGCATACGGCCAAGCAATCTTGATGATCTTGTCGGGCAGGAACATTTAACCGGTAAAGGAAGCATCCTTCGCACGGCCATTGAACATGGCAAAATCCCTTCGATGATCCTCTGGGGACCTCCCGGCACAGGAAAAACAACCATCGCCAACATCATAGCACACAGCCTGAACGTTTCCTTCTTTACACTCAGCGCCATCAGCTCCGGAGTGAAAGATGTGCGTGAAGCCATTGTATCGGCTCAGGAAACAAAAGGAGCAATACTATTCATTGATGAGATCCATCGCTTTAATAAAGGCCAGCAGGACGCCCTGTTGGGTGCTGTAGAGAAAGGCATCATCACCCTTATCGGTGCCACCACTGAAAACCCCTCATTTGAAGTCAACAGCGCCTTGCTCAGCCGGTGCCAGGTCTATGTGCTGAAAGCGCTGGACCAGGATGACCTTGTACGCCTGCTGCAACAGGCCATCGCGAAAGACGAATGGTTGCGTGCAAAGAATATTGAGCTGAAGGAAACGGAAGCCATGCTTACCATTTCAGGCGGTGATGCCCGCAAGCTGCTGAATCTTCTTGAACTGGTGGCTGATGCATTGTCCGGCAAAAAACAGGTGGTCATTACCGATGAACAGGTAATGAAGATCGCACAGCAAAGAATTGCTTTGTATGACAAGGCCGGCGAGCAGCATTACGATATCATTTCCGCCTTCATCAAATCCATGCGGGGGTCAGATCCCAATGGCGCCATCTACTGGCTGGCCCGAATGATCGAAGGAGGTGAAGATGTAAAGTTCATTGCAAGGCGGATGGTCATCTTTGCTTCTGAAGATATCGGCAATGCCAATCCCACAGCCATCGTACTGGCGAATTCGTGTTTTGAAGCGGTCAATAAGATCGGTTATCCTGAATCGAGGATCATCCTGGCACAATGTGCCACTTACCTGGCTTCATCACATAAAAGCAATGCTTCTTACATGGCCATTGAAGATGCCATTGAGACCGTGCGGAGCAAAGGTGACCTTCCGGTACCGCTTCATGTGCGCAATGCGCCTACAGGGTTGATGAAGCGCATGGGTTATGGAAAGGGTTACAAGTATGCGCACAGCTATGAGCAGAACTTTACGGAACAGGAATTCCTTCCTGATGAAATAAAAGGAACAGCCTTCTATGATCCGGGCAAAAATCCACGCGAGGAAGAGCTTCGTAAGTTTTTGAAAAGCCTCTGGAAAGAAAAATACAATTATTAAAGCCCGGGCTTACGGTCAATGGGCACCAGCGATTCATTGGTAAAGATCAGCGTACTTTCCGTTGAGGTGAACATCTGGAAATCGTAAGGTCGTAGTGCGTTGAAGATGGTCTTCGAGCAGTCTTTTATCAATCGGTCATGCGGCTCCACCATGATCGTCTTTACTTTTGGCAGCCAGGCAGAAATGTCTTTGGAGAAGATCTCTTTCTCCGCGCCTTCAATGTCGATCTTCAAAATATCCAGTGTTTCCCATCCCTGTTCCTTCATGATCGCATCCACGGTAACAGATTCAATTGTATCAGGTCCCTTTACATCTGTTTCTTCCACCATGAAACTGTTGGAATCATTTTCCTTGGTAAGATTATAGATCTTAAGGAAACCGTTCTTGCTGTATAACCCTTTCTTCAAAGGCTTGATGTCCTGGTAGGTGGCAAGATTTTTTGACAGCAGTTGAAAGTTTTCCTCTTCTATTTCCAGCGCTACAATTTCAGATTCAGGGTATTTCCATTTGAAGAACAGGCTGGCCAGGCCGATGTTTCCTCCTGCATCAATAATGGTCTTAGGTGTAAAGTGCAGCGGGATATCATAGATGCGCTTGATAAAGATCTCCTCGAACGTACTGTAATCCTTTGTATTGATGCGCATGCCAAGGTTTACGTTGTGTTTAGATACGTATCCAGATCCTTTGAACTTCAATCCAAAGTACATGTTCATGGCATCCTTCACGGAAAACGCATGGCGTAGCTTTTTGTAACGGCTGAACAAATTAAAAAATTTCGCCACAAGATAAGCCGGGCTATAATGTTGTCCAAATCAGTCCGCGGGGTTCAGTTGTTCTCCGTAGTTTTAATTAAAACTTTCCAGATGCGCAGTTGTATGTTCCTGTTGTTACTCCTTCTGTCCGGTGCGGTGAAAGCACAGGTGATCCAGCACCGTGATGTGGTGATTGAACAAATGGTAAAAGAAGTTTCTCCTGATTCACTTAGGTCTTACATTGAAAAGCTGGTAAGCTTTGGAACAAGAAGCACCCTTAGTTCCACCACTGATAAAAAAAGAGGCATTGGTGCCGCAAGGGAATGGGTGGTACAGAAGTTCCGGGAATTTGGAAGGGCAAGCAATGGTAGACTGACCGCTTATGTTGATACCACAACTTTACCTGCAGATGGAAGAAGGCTTGATGTTGCTGTAAATCTTGGCAATGCCATGGCGATCCTGAAAGGAACCGATCCAACTGATGACCGTATCTATGTGATCAGTGGTCACCTTGACAGCAGGGTTACTGACGTGATGAACCGTACTGCGGATGCTCCGGGGGCTAATGACGATGCCAGTGGTGTTGCCGCAGTCATGGAATGTGCACGCATCATGAGCAGGCAATCTTTTCCTGCCACCATCATTTTTGTTGCACTGAGCGGAGAAGAACAAGGTTTGCTAGGAGCCAACTTCCTTTCAGATAAAGCAAAAAAAGCAGCATGGAACATTGATGCTCTTTTGAACAACGACATTATGGGCAGCAACAACAGCAATGAAACTAATATCATAGACAACACCAGGGTAAGGGTATTCAGTGAAGGCCTTCCTTCTTTTGAACTGGACAAGAATGGTGCAGCCATCCGCAGCATGGGACAGGAAAACGACAGCCGCTCAAGACAACTGGCAAGGTACCTGAAAGAAGTAGGTGAACGTTACGTAGACCATCTTGAAGTTGTGATGATCTACAGGCCGGACAGGTTCCTTCGCGGAGGCGACCAGACACCTTTTATGCAAAGAGGATTTGCCGCTATCAGGATCACAGAAATGAACGAGAATTACAACCACCAGCACCAGGACCTGCGTACGGAAAAAGGCATTGTTTACGGTGACCTGATCGAGTTCATGGATTTTGAATACCTCAGGAAAAATACAGCATTGAACCTGGCCACACTGGCCAACCTGGCAAGGGCTGCTTCCGTGCCACAGGACGTTAAGGTTGAAGTACGCAACCTAAGCAATTCTGCGAGCCTTGCATGGACGGCACCCAAAAATGGAACGGTCAAAGGATACTATGTTTTGATCAGGGAAACTACTTCTGCTGTATGGCAGAAGAAATTGTTCACTTCACAAACTTCTATAACAATACCTTACTCCAAGGACAATTATTTTTTCGCGGTGCAGTCAGTAACTGAAACAGGAAATGAAAGCCTCCCTGTTATTCCAACCGTTGCACGATAAATTTGCTTATGGAAATTCAGTGGCTGCTCAAACGCTTTGAAGAACTGACCCCTTACCAGTTGTATGCCATCCTGCAATTGAGGAATGAAGTATTTGTAGTGGAACAGAATTGTGTTTTCCAGGACGCAGACGACAAAGATCAGAAGTGTTATCACCTGATGGGATTCAATGGCAACCGGCTGGTAGCGTATACAAGGCTGGTGCCACCTGGTGTGTCTTACCACTACGCTTCCATTGGTAGAGTTGTTACATCTCCATCAGCACGCGGAAGCGGTGCAGGCAGGTTACTGATGAAGCAATCCATCGATTATGCCTACCAGTTGTTTGGTAAAGGTCCCATCAAGATCGGCGCACAGTTATACCTTAAAAAATTCTACGAATCATTTGGTTTTGAACAGTCAGGCGAGATGTACCTGGAAGACAACATACCACACATTTACATGATCCTGCCCTGAGCATCGTAGTTATACGAAGTGTAACAACGTAATTACATATGATCATGAAATATATTTAACAAAGTCCTTGTACAATCGTTTTCCAGCATCTACTTTAGCCACGATATCCAGTCCTTATAAAAAACCAAAAACCCTAATATCTATGAGAACTATTGTACCTGGCGTACGTACACTCGTACTCATCGTTACGCTAGCCGTTGCGACTACAAGCTCCCACTCACAATCCATCACAACCGGAAACGGTAAATATGAATTTGGTCTTGCCTTCGGACCGTTGTTTTTCCTTGGTGACCTTGGAGGAAACTATGGCGTTGGTACTGACTTTGTAAAGGACGTTCAGTTTCCTTTGACAAAGATCTCCAAAGGGATCTATGCAAACATCTATCCCTCAGAGTGGATTGGTTTCCGTGTTGCCATCAACCAGGGCAGACTGGAAGGTTACGATAACAAAACCAAAAGCAGGGGCCGTGGATATCCTGAGCATTACCGTAAAGAAAGAAACCTTCAGTTCACTTCAAATATGTTCGAAGCATATGCAGCCGTGGAAATTTATCCTACTGTATTCTTTGAGCAGTACGATGGCCTCCAGGGAAAATTAAGGCCCTATGGCGTCGTAGGTATTGGTGCCTTTAAATTCAATCCTAAAGGTGAATATATTTCTCCAACAGGTGCAAGGCAGTGGGTTGAATTGAAACCGCTCCGCCTGGAAGGACAGGGCATGGCCGAATATCCTGACCGTAAGGAATACAGCCTGATCTCTATGTCGATACCGGTAGGTGCCGGTGCTAAATATTACATCAAGGACAACTTCTATGTTGGCCTGGAAGTAATGCATCGCAAATCATTCACTGATTATGTTGATGATGTGAGCACTACTTATATTGATGCGATCAATTTCCCAAAATACCTTACGCCACAGCAGGTTGCCATGGCAAACCAGCTGTACTATCGTGAAAACCTGATCACACCTGGTACGCGTCCTTTCCGTAACGAACAGCGTGGTGATGCCACCGATAATGATTCCTTCTTCTCTACCACCCTTCGTTTTGGATGGAGACTGAATGACTGGAATTCACCGAACGGAAGGGCCAGGCGCCAGATGCGTTGTCCTAATTACTATTAATAAGGTCAATCATGAAAACAAACCTTTTCGGTATCATCCTGCTTTTCACAGCATGTTGCGCGGTAGAAGGATTTACTTCTTCGCCTTCCGGAAAGCTGGCAAAACAGCAACCACCGGCAGAGGAAAGAAAGCATGTAGTAAAGCTGTATCCGAATCCAACTTACAACGGCACCATCAGTGTCAGTAACAATGGGCAGGATAAACTGCACTTCTACATCTTTGAGCTGGATGGGACCATGATCCACCAGTCGGTGCTGGCGAACAAGCAAAAGCAAACGGTCAATAACCTGAAGAAAGGTGTTTACATGTATGATGCTTTCAGGAATGACCTGAGCATAGAACATGGTAAGATCATTGTTAAATAAAGAGTTTTTTCCAATAAGCGGCAGAGGAGCTTAATAAAATTCAATACCTGGTTGATGAAACCATAATCCGTTCCCTATCGTACGCCCCTAATGAAAATTTTATTAATCAAATCTGCCTCCCTTATTGGAATTTAGTTTTCTCTCATGTGTGTCAAATGCAGTAAGTTTAGAAAAAGCGCTCCGGTTTCGTCCGGGGCCTTTTTTTTGCAGATGGTTTCACGCAAAGACGCAGAGAAGGTCAAGACGCAAAGACGCAAAGGAATACAAACTTAAGAGTGCAGACTTAAGAGTAGAGACTTAAGAATTGGAATGAAGAAGGAAGATAGGAATGGCGTGATCTAATCCGAGGTCGCTTCTGGCCAAACTCTCGGACCTGTCATCCTGAGCCGAAGGCGTAGGATCTCCTCTTCCAACCTTCAACGCCTTAGTACCAATAAGCTCTTGAATGTTAACAAAGAGTCTTGCACATTGCTTACGCTGTTGTTGGTGTTTTTCACCAACAACAGGAATTAGAAGACTAAATTCAAAGTAGTAAGGATGAATAGAACGTAATTATAAAGACAATCATCTTCCAGTTATAAATAGATCCTTCGCCGCTGGCTCAGGATGACAGGTCGGATAGTCATTGTAGGTACGCTGCGTCTTTGCGTGAATCACTTTGTGTGAAATCACTTTGCGCTCCTTAGCGTTCTTTGCGCTCTCTGCGTTTATTGTATTTCTACGCAATTGGATTCATTAAAGACTGTACCTAAAAAACCAGAAACAACAATAAACCAAAAACCAAAAACAATAAACCTAACGCAGTTCCTCTTTCAAAAACCTCCCCGTATGGCTTTCCTTTACCTTCACCAGTTCCTCGGGAGTGCCTTCAAACAAAACCTTTCCGCCGCCGCCGCCGCCTTCAGGGCCGATGTCAATGATGTGGTCCGCTACTTTCACCACATCCAGGTTGTGTTCGATCACCAGCACGGTGTTGCCACGGTCCACCAGCTTATTCAAAACTTCAAGCAGGTGGTGGATGTCTTCAAAATGCAATCCTGTCGTAGGCTCGTCAAGAATATAAAATGTTTTACCGGTATCCCTTTTAGCAAGTTCGGTGGACAGCTTCACACGCTGGGCTTCTCCTCCGCTTAGCGTGACGGCTGATTGTCCCAGTGTAATGTATCCAAGACCCACATCCTGCAAAACTTTGATCTTGCGGTAAATGAAAGGAATGGCCTGGAAGAAATCAACCGCTTCTTCAACGGTCATCTCCAGTACATCGGCAATGGACTTTCCTTTGTAACGGATCTCCAGTGTTTCGCGGTTGTAGCGCTTGCCATTGCATTTCTCGCAATGCACATATACGTCGGGAAGAAAATTCATTTCAATCACACGCATGCCGCCGCCTTCGCAGACTTCACACCTTCCGCTTTTCACATTGAAGCTGAAACGGCCTGCCGTATAGCCCCTGATCTTCGCTTCGGGGATGGTAGAGAATAAAGTACGGATTTCTGTAAAGAATCCGCAATAGGTTGCAGGGTTGGACCTTGGTGTCCGGCCGATAGGTGACTGGTCGATCTCGATCACCTTATCAATCAGGTCAAGGCCGGAAACGGATTTGTATTCCAGTGGCGTCATTTTTGAGCCGTAGCAATGATGCGACAGCAAAGGATACAATGTTTCATTGATCAGGGTTGATTTACCGCTTCCGCTAACACCGCTTACCACAATGAACTTCCCCAAAGGGAACTTTACATTCACGTTCTTCAGGTTATTTCCTTTCGCACCTTTTACTTCAATGCATTTTCCGTTGCCCTTCCTTCTTTCTTTTGGAACAGCGATCTCGCGCTCACCGTTCAGGAATTGCGCGGTCAGTGTGCCCGATCTCAATACATCACCAGGCTTTCCCTGGGCCATCACCTTTCCACCATGGAAACCGGCTTTGGGACCAATATCGATCAGGTGGTCAGCGGCAAGCATAATGTCTTTATCATGTTCTACCACCAGCACACTGTTACCAATATCACGCAGGTTCTTCAGTGCTGTAATCAACTGCTGGTTATCGCGCTGGTGCAGGCCAATAGATGGTTCATCCAGCACATAGGTAATGCCCTGCAACTGCGATCCGATCTGCGTGGCCAGGCGTATGCGCTGGCTCTCGCCACCACTTAATGTTCTCGTTGGACGATCCAGCGTCAGATAATTCAACCCTACATCCAGGAGGAACTGCAGCCGCTCCCTGATCTCTTTGATCACTTCCTTTCCGATCACCTGCTGCTTTTCACTCAGCCTGCTTTCCAATTTATTGAACCACGATTGCAGTTGAATAAGGTCAAAATGACTGAGCTCCGAAATATTTTTTTCATCCACCTTGAACCAGAGGCTTTCTTTTTTCAAACGGGTGCCACCGCAGGTTTTGCAGGTGGTGAGTTCCATAAAAGCTTCTGCCCAGCGCTGAATGGCTTCACTGGTGCTGGTGGCGAACCAGCGTTTCACCTGGTTCACTACACCTTCAAATTCACCGCTGTAAACATTGCCTTCAATTTCTTCATCATTAAATTGTAGTTCATCACCAGTAATACCTTCCTCTTTTCCATACAGGATCAGGTTCAGCGATTTTTCAGGCAGGTCCTTAACAGGTTTATCGAGACTGAATTTATTTTTTCTTGACAATGTTTGCACCTGCCGGAAGATATAAGCTTCTCTTTCACCACCCAGCGGCGCAATACCTCCTTCATTGATGCTAAGTGCATCATCTGGTATGATGGCCTTCATATCAACGGTATACACCTGTCCCAGGCCTTTGCAGGTAGGGCATGCACCATAAGGAGAGTTGAATGAAAAAGAATTTGGTGAGGGCTCTTCGTAAGAAATGCCTGTATCCTCGCACATCAGCTGCCTGCTGTACGCTGCTTCACCCGTCTTTGGCGCGCCTTTACCTGAATCAGATTCATATGCAATGAACATCAAATCCTTTCCAAGCTTCAGGGATTGCTGTACGCTTTGCGCGATGCGGGTACGAAATTCTTTTGAAACTTTAAGACGGTCTACCACCAATTCAATATCATGAATCTTGTAACGGTCAACCTGCATTTTTGGAACAAGGTCTTTGATTTCTCCGTCCACACGCACTTTTATAAAACCTTTTTTACGCACCTCTTCGAACAACTCCCGGTAGTGTCCTTTACGGCCGCGCACCAGTGGAGCCAGCAGGGAGATCTTGAAACCATCAAACCTTTTGAAGATGTTGTTCACGATCTCGTCTTCGCTCCAGCGCACCATTTTTTTACCGGTGTTATATGAGTAGGCTTCACTTGCCCTTGCATACAGGAGCCTGAGGAAATCATAGATCTCCGTTACAGTGCCTACTGTTGAACGTGGATTTTTATTGGTTGTTTTCTGCTCAATGGAAATGACCGGTGAAAGGCCGGTGATCTTGTCCACATCAGGACGTTCCATTTCTCCGATGAACTGGCGGGCATAAGCGCCAAATGTTTCCATGTAACGCCGCTGGCCTTCTGCGTAAATGGTATCAAATGCCAAAGATGATTTTCCGCTGCCGCTGATCCCTGTGATCACTACCAGTTGATTCTTTGGAATAGCGATATCTATATTTTTGAGATTGTGTTCTTTTGCTCCAAACACCTCGATTGCTTCACCTGTTGGAGTACCGTTCCCCTGCGATGCTTTATTTTTCATATTTCTTCCAAAAAACGCCGGAAGCGAAGATACGGCCCGCTTTGGGCTTGCTAAAAAATTTAACAAAGACCGCTCTGGAGATTCTTTTATTCACAAAAACCGAGTTTGGCACAGATTTGTGTAATAAGGCCGACACCAATTTTACCTCTTTAACGCTAACGTATGAAAAACACCAGTTTCCTGGCAGTTGTGCTACTGTTTTGTTCAGTTGCAAACGCCCAAACAGAATCTGCAGATAAAACTGCCACACCCGCTACCACTACAACAACGCCAATCACTGTTCCTGACCACCTGAAAGGTGTATCCAGTGACAACATCAGGCCAGAGCATTACCTTCCTGTTCTTGGAACTTACCAGGCTTCAGGAAATTCAACAGCCAATATTACGATTGCAGTTGACGAACAGAACGTAGGGATTGTATGGATCGATGGTTTACCACAGGGACGTGTAAAAGGATTATTGAAAAAATCTCCTTCTACCTATAAGATCCCGGCTCAGAAAACAGCCCAGGGCAAATCAGTTCCTGAAGGAACCTTGTTCCTTGATCCGGTAACAGGAGAACTTTCTATCGTATTAGGGAAAGCATTTAATGACGCCAACCCAACAGGGGTCTTCACCTCCGAAACCAAATCCAAAGGTTGGAAGTATACCGGTGTAAAAACCGTTGGTACTGCAGTACAGGCTCAGGCCGTTACGCAATAACCTTGAATGCACCAACGAACAAAAGGGACCCTTCTGGTCCCTTTTCTGTTTTTATCATCATCCAACAAATCATATAAAAACTTAAAACTTTCATAAGTACCGGGAGCAAAAGCTGGCTGTTACCATAAATAATTTTGTCCTTATAGCCTACCCTACTACTTTTGTGGACTATTTAAATCAACCGCAGGATCAGGTTTTAATTCCTGGTTTCCGCCTCAATAATACCCCACAAATGAGTTTACCCATCGGTATCTTTTACGAACACCCTGAATGGTTTAAAAAACTATTTGCGATCCTGGATGAAAAAGGATTGCCCTATGAAAAGATCCATGCCGGCTTCAACCAGTTCAACCCTTCTGATCTTACAAAAAAATATAGCGTTGTCCTGAACAGGGTAAGCTCCTCTTCTTACCTGAGAGGGCATGGACAAAGCATATTCTATGCAAAGGCTTTCATCGCCTATCTCGAATCATTGGGTGTTCCGGTGATCAACGGATCAAAAGCAACAGAGATCGAAACATCTAAAGCCCTGCAGCTTTTATTGCTGGCGCGCCTTGGATTGAAGTACCCTAAAACAGTTGTGGTCAACCATGTTTCGCAGATAGCTGAAGCCGCCAAGGGACTTACCTTCCCTATTGGTGTAAAACCAAACATTGGCGGCGCTGGTGCAGGGATCATCCGTTTTAACAGTCCGGAAAGTCTTGCCGAAGCACTGGAGAATGATGCCATTCAGCTGGGCATCGATGAAACAGGACTGGTACAGGAATTTATCCCGGCACGCGGCGGGCATATCAACCGGGTAGAAACTTTGAACGGTAAATTCCTTTATGCCATAAAGGTGTTTACCACAGGAGAAAATTTCAATCTCTGTCCTGCGGAGATCTGCGCTATCCCTGAGCAGCCACAGGAGATCGGTGATGTGTGCCTGACCACAGCTGTAAAGAAAGGGATCAAGGTGGAAGCCTTCACGCCCCCGGCAGCTGTAATTGAATCGGTAGAAAAAATTGTAAAAGAAGCGAAGATCGACGTTGGCGGCATAGAATATATTGTTGACGACCGCAATGGTGATATCCTTTATTATGACATCAATGCCCTGTCAAATTTCATTGCCGATGCCGAACAGGTGATTGGCTTTGATCCATTTCAAAATCTTACAGACCTTATTCATTCCTACACTAAATAATCAATTATGCGTTTTGGATACTGGTTGCCCGTATTTGGGGGATGGCTTCGTAATGTTGACGACGAACAGATGGAGACCAGCTGGAAGTATGTAAAAAAACTGGCGCAGCGCAGCGAGGAGATCGGTTTTGACCTGACACTGATCGCAGAACTTTTCCTGAATGATATCAAAGGAGAAGAAGCTCCATCTCTCGATGCCTGGTCTACAACGGCCGCTCTTGCAGCTGTTACAGAAAAGCTGGAGCTGATGGTGGCTGTGCGTCCTACCTTCCATAATCCTGCTATCCTTGCTAAACAGGCTGCCAATATCCAGCAGATCAGCAACGGACGTCTATCACTGAACGTGGTCTCTTCCTGGTGGCAGGAAGAAGCTTTAAAATACGGCATTCAGTATGAAAAGCACGATGACCGTTATGCGCGTATGCAGGAATGGCTTCATGTGGTTTCTTCTGTATGGGAAAAGGACCATTTCAGTTTTGAAGGAAAATATTACGGTGTAAAGGATAATGTCCTGCAACCTAAACCTGAAGTGATCCCGCCCATCTATGCCGGTGGTGAATCGGAAGCGGGAAAAGACCTGATCGCCCGCGCCTGCAATGGTTACGTGATGCATGGTGATACGCCGGAAGTGATTGGTAACCGGATACAGGATATGAAAACGCGCAGGGAAAAGCTCGGCCTCCCGGAAATGACCTATGGCGTTGCCGCTTATTCCATCGTCAGGAATACGGAAGCGGAAGTAAAGAAAGAGCTGGAACGCATCACCAGCGTAAAAGAAGGGTCAGCAGGTTATAAGAATTACCAGCAATGGCTGAACGGCACACAGCTGGAAAAGAAAGTTTCACTGGAAGATTATTCTGTTTCCAACCGTGGCCTGCGGTCCGGACTTACCGGAAGCCCCGAACAGATCGCGGAAAGGATCGAAGCATTTGAAAAAGCAGGCGTTGATTTCTTCCTCCTCCAGTGCAGCCCGCAGCTGGAAGAAATGGAAAGATTTTCTGAGGCCATCATGGCTTATCAACCCGCATAGAGGGTTTATTGTTTTTGGTTTTTGGTTTTTGGTTCATTAGATCAAACATTCTTTACTATTGGCTTTTGCGTAGAGAAATTTTAACCGCAAAGAGCGCAAAGAACACGCAAAGCAGCGCAAAGGAATACGGTAAATCTTTGTGGCTCTTGGCGTTCTCTGCGCTCTCTGCGGTTTCTGCCTTTCTACGCAATTGGTAACAATAATGAAGGCCGTTACTTAAAGAACCAGAAACCATAAACCAGAAACCATAAACAGTCCGCTTTGCGGACTATCTTTGCCCCTATCTATGAAAGAGCTTTCTGTTGTAATCCCTGTAATGAATGAAGAAGACAACATTCAGCCACTGCTGGAGGCGGTGGACGGGGCATTGGCCAACTTTGATTACGAAGTGATCCTTGTGGATGACGGCTCAACCGACGCCACTAAAAAAAGGATCATTGAACATGCCAACGTGCATACCGTCCTGGTGGAGCTCAGGAAAAATTACGGGCAAAGTACAGCCATGATGGCTGGCATTGACCACGCTACAGGGAAGTACATCGCCCTTCTAGACGGAGACCTGCAGAACGATCCAACAGACATCCCCTTCATGCTTGACCTGATGATCCGTGAAGACTGGGATGTGGTGGCAGGCAACAGGAAGAACAGGAAAGATGGAATGGTGCTGCGCAAAGTGCCAAGCAAGATCGCCAATGCCATGATCAGGCGCATGACCAATGTTTACATCAAGGATTATGGCTGCACGCTGAAGATCTTCAAAAAAGAGATCGCTGAAGACCTGGGACTTTACGGTGAACTGCACCGGTTCATCCCTGTGCTTGCAAAGCTGCAGGGTGCCAGGATCACGCAGGTAGATGTGAAGCACCATCCCCGCAGGTTCGGTAAAAGCAAATACGGCATCGGAAGAACCTTTAAAGTATTATCGGACCTGGTGCTGATGGTCTTTTTCCGCAAGTACATGCAAAAGCCTATGCACCTTTTTGGACCGGTTGGATTTATTTCACTAGGTCTTGGTGTGCTCATCAACCTTTACCTCCTGATCTGGAAAATACTGGGACACGATATCTGGAACCGTCCCATCCTGATCCTTGGCCTCATCTTCTTACTGGGTGGAATACAAATGATCACCATTGGTATACTGGCTGAGATCGCGGTCAGGACCTATTACGAATCGCAAAGCAAAAAAACCTACAACGTTCGCAAGGTGTTTCGCGGAGAGAAAGAGGCAAGGCCGGCACTGGAGATCACAGTGTAGTCAGCAGCCCCTGGTGTTTTACAAACCATTCATGGAATTGCTTTAGTCCTGTTTTCAGATCCGTTGTTGGCTGGTAGTTTAGTAACCTCCTGGCTTTCGAAACATCTGCGTACGTACGGGGTACATCACCTGCCTGGTCAGGCTGGCGGTCAATGATCGCTTTTTTACCGGTCACTTCTTCAATGGCGGCAATCAGGTCTTTTAGAGAGACCGCGTCATGATTACCAAGATTAATGATCTCAAATTGCGAGCTTTCGTATTGTATGGCCGCCATGATCCCTTTTACAATGTCGCCAACAAAAGTGTAATCCCTGCTTGTTGATCCGTCTCCATACATGGTGACCGGCTTGCCGGCAAGAATGGATTTCGTGAATTTATGAATGGCAAGGTCAGGTCGCTGTGATGGACCGAACACCGTAAAAAAGCGCAATGCGATAAAACGGATGCCGTACAAGTGACTGTAAACATGGCCGGCCATTTCTCCTGCCAGTTTGGTCATGGCGTAAGGACTGATTGGTTGAAGGATCTCTGTCTCTTTCCATGGAAGGTTCTCATTCACACCATAAACAGAACTGGAAGAAGCAAAGACAAACTGTTTGATGCCGTTATCACGGGCAAAATCCAGCAGCAATTGAGTGCCCACTACATTGGTCTGCTGGTAAGCAATAGGATCGTCAATGCTTGGCCTTACGCCTGCTTTTGCGGCCAGGTGAACGATCACATCAACTTTCTGTGGAATGATGTCGGCCAGTTCTGCAACGGTCAGCGAAGTAAGATCTCTTTCGATCACCAGGATATTCTTATGCTGTTCATATCCATCTGTATTCAGCAGTTTGATCTGCCGTGAGTAAAATGGATCAAAGTTGTCAATGCAGGTAATCCTGATAGAGGGATCAGCAGCAAGTGCACGCACCAGGTGACTGCCAATGAAGCCGGCACCGCCGGTGACCAGATAATGCTTTTTATAATCGCTCATACAATACCCTCCCTGTTATCTTTGCTGCCTTAAAGTCTATTTTGCTGCAAAGTAAGGAATATCAACATTTCAGAATAGCCGTTGCCTTTAGTTTCGGCCTGATGGTCTTAATGGCAGCCTTCCTTTTCCTTTATGGTAAGCATGGTTCCTTCCTGGTGATCAATGGGTATAAGCATCCTTTACTGGATTACATGTTCATGTATGGTACTTACCTTGGACATGGCATGATCTGGGTACCCCTATTTCTTTACACCGTTCTTTTTAAAAGAGAATATTTCATCGCCATTTTAAGTGGGCTGATCATTTGCACTTTTATCACGCATTTCGCAAAGCTGGTTATATTTCCCGAGGAGTTAAGACCTGTTCGCATACTCGTAGATAAAATAAGGATCGTCAAGGGCGTACAGTTACATCAAGTGGAAAGCCTGCCTTCCGGTCATACAAGTACTGCCTTCACATTAGCCTTGCTGCTTGCTTTCCGCATCGCTAAAATGGCATGGTCAATCTTTTTCCCGCTGGTTGCATTTTTTGTCGCCTACTCAAGGGTTTACCTGGGACAGCATTTTGTTACTGATGTTTTCGCGGGAACACTTGTCGGGATCGCATCGGCTTTCCTTGCTTTAATGATCTATAAAAAATGGAAGGAACGCAAAACCCCTGCTGCTGACCTTCAACGGTGAACCGCTTTTGTAGAAGAGAAACTGCCCCTGTTTACTGGTATTTCAAACGATTGATTTTCAATTTCTATATTACTGCTAAAGCATCCATTATAAGGCATTTTTTAGCACATTAAGTATGGTGGATCGGGTGTATTCTTTGTATTTTCGTTCAAACAATATATCACATTGGAGAACAGCTTTGGAATATCGATCATACCGGGTAATGAGCAGGCCCGTTTACTTTCACTTCAATCCTACAATATCCTTGACACTGAACCTGAAAAGGATTTCAATAACCTTGCTTTGCTGGTGGCACGTTGCTTCAAAGCACCGATTGCGCTTATCTCACTTGTTGATAAGGAAAGAGTTTTCTTTAAGGCCAATGTAGGTATGCCTGGAAACCAGAATGTTTCAAGAGGCATCAGCCTGTGCTCTCTTGCCATTCTTGAAAATGACCTGACTATTTTTGAAGATGCTTTAAAAGAACCCTGCCTGTTGGCAAACCCACTTGTTGCCGGGGATTTTGGACTAAGATTTTATGCAGGCGCACCCATTACCACACCTGATGGATTTAATATCGGGACAGTCTGCATCGTAGATAAAAACCCAAGGTCTTTTTGTGATAATGACAAAGATCTCCTTTCTCGCTTTGCCGATGTTGCCATGAATGCCATCGAGAAAAGAAGGCAGTCCATTGAAAGCACCTCTTAATCTTTGTTAGCGATCAATTTCATAGCCTGTGTGTAATCATCAGCATGCAGTAAATGATCATTACTTCCCTGAACAGGTACCGGGTTACCAATAGCAATAAAATTCATTTGGGGGAATTTTGAAGGTAAGCTGCTTACGAACTTCACCATCTCTTTCCTGCTGTACTTTTCCTGCAAACTGGTTACAATAAAATCAGGACGCTTCTGATCACAGATAATGGAGAGTGTGTCCACACTGACAGAACATCCAAGGTTGATCACAGTAAAGCCCTGTAATTTCAACTCATACTGCAGGCAGAGCAAGCACAATTCCTGGTATTCGCCCTGTGGCAGAAATAAAAGCACTGTTGTACCTGCATCCTTGTTCTGACCTGCTTTTGAAATACCCAGGTAGATCTTTTGCCTGATGCTTTCCCTTACCATGGCGATGTTTTCAATATAACTTTTACCATCCAGTTTCTGGAACAGGCCCACCCTTTCAGCAAAAGGAAGTATGACATTCCGGATACTGTTATGAATACCAAATGTTAAAATACTGCGGTCAAGCACCTGTTCAAAATTCACTGTATCCATTTCAGCCATGAAGATGATAAGGTCATTCACTGCTTTCAGTTGCTGGCAGTCGGTGTCCATATTGGAAACCAGCTGGAACTTTTCATCCGGCGACATCCTGGCGATCCTGGATACTTTATAGCCACTCTTATTCAGGAGACTTGCATCCAGAAACACATTGAGCTGGTCGATGGAATACAACCGGCGGAAAGCGTCATTTCTTTTTGGTTGTAAAAAATCAAATCGTTGTTCCCAGATCCGGATCGTGTGCTGTTTAATACCGGAAAAATCAGATAGGTCCTTGATTGAAAAATTTGTCATATGCATTGTATTATCAGACCAGTTGAAACAAACCATGATAATGTTTTGTTCACTTATTTAAATGTAATTACTTATAAATGAACTACAAGCGGTCCTTACATTTGTTTCGCCTTGCTTTGTTTGACGCTTTTAATGTTCGATACTTTCAAAATTGAACAAAGGTCAAAACATCAATTTTTTTATGAAAAATTGCTTTCTTATTTTTTAATTATTTGCCTTGATTGTTAAATAACACTGGTTAAGCAGGTTCTGCCATGATGAGTGAAAAATCTTCCAAATAAGAAGAAATGCCTGTTATTGTCTGTAATGATTTGATACTATGAAATGAACTGATCCTTGCCTACAGGCATAGTTTTAGCGATAGGTTCCTTACTAAAAACATTTATTATGGAACAGATGAATGATCTAAGAGAATTATTGAAACATGACGTAATGATGCTGTGCTCAGCAGAGGAACAGGTCATTAAAGCCATGCCGGCCATGATAGCAAAGGCGCACCACCCGGAATTGAAACAGGCTTTGGAACAGCACCTGAAGTTAACAGAAGTCCACCGTCAGCGTCTTGACCAGGTCAGGGAAATGCTTGGTGCAGATAAAGATGATGTTACGAAGTATTCTGGCGTTATGGCAAGGCTCATGGGAGGTACAACCTGTAAAGGCATGCAGGGGCTGATCGAAGAAGGGCAAAAAATTATGGCAGAAGACCTGAGTCCTGAAGTGATGGATGCAGCAATCATTGGCGGCAACCAGAAAATAGAACATTTCGAAATTGCTTCCTATGGTACGGCAAGGACTTATGCAGAGCAGCTTGGCCTTGTGGACGTAGCACAGCTTTTACAGCAGACATTAATGGAAGAGCATGATGCAGATGACAGGCTCACCGCTCTTGCAGTTAGAGACGTTAACCTTCGTGCTGAAGCAGGTACTGTAATAAGGTAATTTCTACAGCTTAACTGAAAAGCTCCAATATGGTTGGAGCTTTTATTTTTTGTAAAGACTAATTGCTATTTTTCATTTTTCCCTTGATTGTCCTGCATGTCAGGAACCCATCCTTTTTTCTCGTCTTCATAATTGTGCTGGTTGGTGCTGATGTTCACATTCGGCAACCTTACCGGATCAATGGGTGTTGAATCTGTGTTGGGATTTCCATCATTCAATCCACCTTTTTCGCGGTTGTTTTCCTTGGTTCTTTTTTCTTCCATGACTTTTTAATTTAATGCGCCTGCAATTCACAAATTATTTACACATGATACCTTATTGATCCTTGCCTGAATCCTGGTTTGCTTTTTCCATATTGGATGCAGATGACCGGTCCTGGTTGGGAATATGCCGGTCTTCAGGACCATTCTTTGGTTGATGACTTCCCTTGGCGCCGTCTGTCATTCCCAGATCATTATGACCCTGGGATCCAAGTGTGATACCCTGGCTTTCCTGCTGACTTTCCTCGATTGGATTCTTTGCCATATTTGTTATTTAAGGTGATGAATATTGACTAAAAGATCGCTCTTCACTGATTATCTAACAAGAATGTTGCCATAGCATTTCCGGACTGGCTGAATCAATTCTGACGAATGGATGCCGGGGAATAACTTTACAGACCTGCAAAACATTTACCGCAGAGCTCAATACAACAACAGCACTTATGCTCATTGCTTTATTTGTAATCATTCTTTTGATTGGCGCGGTTGGTATTTTTATGCAGCAGCCACGGTTTGGCAAAGCGCCAACCGGTGAAACGGCGCAAAAGATCAGCAGGTCACCTCACTATAAAAACGGGCAGTTTCAAAACCTAAGCTACACTCCAGCCCTGACGGAAGGCGCCAGCTATTCGGGGATCATGCAAAAATTTTTGTTTGGCAAAAAAGTAAGGCCCAAACCTTTGGACATGCTGCCATCGAAAAAAATTGATCTGCTGAATGTCCCTCTTTCTGAAAATGTGCTGGTATGGTTCGGACATTCTTCCTACTTCATGCAGGTGGATGGAAAAAGGATGCTGGTGGACCCGGTCATGAGCGGCAGCGCTTCGCCAATAAAATTTACAACAAGAAGCTTTGCCGGAAGTGATGCATATACCGTAGACGATCTTCCAGACATTGATATTCTTTTCATTTCGCACGATCATTATGACCACCTTGATCATGACACAATCAGGCGCCTGAACAATAAGGTAAAAAAAGTAATCATGGGCCTTGGTGTAGCCGCACACCTGGAACGATGGGGATATGACAGTGACAGGTTGATTGAAAAAGACTGGAATGAAGAAGTGATCATTGCAGATGGATTCAGTGTGATGACCGCGACGGCAAGGCATTTTTCGGGAAGGGGTTTTAAAAGAATGGAACCTTGTGGATGTCGTATATATTGAAAACACCAACTAAAAAGATCTACATCGGTGCGGATTCCGGGTATGATGGACATTTCAAGAACATCGGGGATCAGCATGGTCCTTTCGACCTTGTAATCCTGGAGAATGGTCAGTATGACAAAGACTGGAAGTATATCCACATGATGCCTGAAGAAGTGGTGCAGGCATCCATTGACTTAAAAGCAAGACAATTGCTTCCCGTTCATTGGGGCAAATTCTCTCTGGGTAATCACGCCTGGGATGAACCCATCTCGCGCCTTGTAAAAGAAGCAGATAAAAGAAATGTTCCAGTGATCCATCCCATGATCGGTGAAAAAGTAAACCTTGATGCGCTACCCCAGGTATGGCCGCGCTGGTGGGAAGTGGTAAAGTGAAAAGGTTAGTGAAGTATTGTAAAAGGTCAGGCAACCTTTCCACGGGTCCTGACAAAAGCAGTATCAAGATTTAATTGACTGAAGAACCCTGCTTCATCAACTTCCCTGATGCAACCCGGCGCAAGGTCGCCAAGCAACATGTCTTCAATAGAAATCCTGACCAGGCGGATGCAGCGATGACCTACATTAAAAACCATTTTACGAACCTGGTGAAATTTACCTTCCGTTAATGTGATCGTCAGCCATGTGCTGACCTGGTTGGGATGTACCAGTGAAGGTTCCAGCGAAACGCCTGATGGTCCTTCAACTACCTGTACATCGCAGGGAGGGGTTGTATACATGCCACCGCCTTTGATCCTGATGGATACACCGCTTCGAAGCCGCTGCAGGTTAGCTTCGTTCATTTGGTGTTGTACCTGCACAAGGTAGGTCCTCTTGTGTTTCACCTTGCTTTGAAATAACAGGGCCGTGATCTTTTTGTTGGTCGTCAGCAGCAGCAGTCCTTCCGAATCCTTGTCAAGCCTTCCGATGGCATGGGTTCCTTCGGGAAAATCAAAATTCAGGTCTCCGAGCAGGGGCCCCGGATAAGGACTCACAAACTGTGATTCCATTCCCCTGGGTTTGTTCAGAACGAAATATCGAAAAGGCGAAGACATTGCAGCAAAGTTGCGTGATCCTTTTTTATTTCAATCGCCTTATTTGATCGGAACACTTCACAGGTATAAAAAGGACAATCCCGGAATTCCGGGATTGTCCTGGTTGCTGCTATACATGAGAAAAAAACGCTTTTGTTTTACTACTGCCCGTTTCCTCCGCCTACCCTGTTCTGTTCTTCCTGGGCGCTGCTTGATCTTCTGCGTTGTTGCGGTGCGTTCTGTCCTTTGCTGAAACGGTAAGTAAAGTTCAGTCCCACCCTGCGGTTATCCCAACGGTTCAATACTTCCGCTTCAATGTTATCATGGTTAATGACCACTCTTGCTTTCTGTATATAAAACGGGTCATAAATATTCAGCTTCAGGGAACCCTTCTTATCAAGGATCTGCTTACCGAACCCAAATGATACTACTCCCATCGGGCGGATGAGGAACAAGCCTGTTTCCAGTGCACTGGTACGGTAAAAACCATTTACTTCCGCAGTCCATGTTTTTGCAAACCGGAATTGCTGGCTGGTGTTGCCCATAAAAGAAGTGAGGCTGGCATCCAGGGGTTTGTTGTTGACGATCCCTTCATAATGGCTGTTATTGACATTCATGAACACGCTGGTAGTCCACCATTTATTCACAGGCGCATTATAGCTCACTGATAAGCCAAGTGTTTGTCTCTTCGCCACATTCTCTTTTGTCTGGTAGGTCACCTTGGTCTCATCATTTTGTTTCAGGATGTCGTTAAGGATATCCGTGGTTGATGTGAAGCTGATGGTTGTATTCAGTGCCTTACGGTAATTGTGGCTGAACTCAATATTATGTGTGAACTGTGGCGTAAGGTTTGGATTACCCTGACGGAATGTGTACTGGTCCAGGAAATACTGGAACGGGTTCATGTCCTGGTAATTGGGCCTTTCAATCCTGCGGCCATAGGAAAATCCAAACTGGTTCTTGTCATTCATTGCGTAGCTGACATAGGCAGTGGGAAACAACTGGGTATAATTCTTTTTGAAAGCGGAGTCCTTCTGAATGGCATTGCCCAGCTGGTGACCTTTTGAAACGGTGTTTTCCAGGCGCAGACCGGTTTGCACACCCCACTTTTTCATTTGCCTGCTGTAGTTAACGTAAGCGGCATTGATGTTCTCTTCATACTGGAAGCGGTTGCTCCTGGTATTATCAACCATCCATTTTGCTTCCCTGTGATTATACAGCGTATACTGAGCGTCGTTATCGGTTGAAACAAAACTGCTTTTTACGCCTGCTTCAAATTTTTCTTCCTTGTTGATCGGATGTACGTAATCTGCCTTACCACTGTAAATGGTGATCTCAGAAGGCAGGTTGCCTCTTAATAGAAAGGGATTGCTTGAAAAGGTATTGTCAGGCAGGTAAGTGTAGTTATCAGATGTCTGGCGGCTTTTTGTATTATAAGCGATGCGGTCCAGGTCAGCGGTGAGCTCGCGTCCATTGGCGTTCAGCACTCTTCTGAAATTGACATTGGCGCCAAAGTTCTTCCAGGTATCGCGGTTGATGGTTTGCACCAGGTTAAAAGAATCAAGCATGTGAGCCCCATTGTAAATATCAGCCCTGCCATTGTTCTCCCACCTGCGCGGGTTGTAAATGCCATTGACCAAAAATCCAACGGATGTTTTTTTGTCGATTGTATAATCAAGGCCGAACCTCGCACTGTAATTATGACCATAATGCTTCTGATCCGCCTGCTGGTCAAAAATGGATTCAATGCTGCCATTTTTCCTGAAGATCCTTGAGAGGTGCTGGTCGTTGAAGCCGGACCAGTAAGAATAACTGAGGTTGGTGAAAAAATTGATCTTCGAGTTCCTGTAATTAAAGCTGAAGCTGTTAGGCGATTTAGGATAACGGCCCTGAACATACGAAAGATTAACAGTGCCGTTAAAACCTTTTGCCAGGTTCTTCTTTGTCTTTAGATTGAGGATACCTGAATTGCCCGAGGCATCAAATTTGGCCGAAGGCTGTGTCATGATCTCGATCTGGTCCAGCTGGTTGGCGGGCATATTGCGCAGCAGGTTGGCAAGGTCCTGGCCACTGAGGTAGGTCTGTTTGCCATCCATCAATACAATGACACCCTGTTTGCCTTTGATGCTGATGTTGCCGTCCCGGTCAACGCTGATGCCTGGTGATTTCTCCAGCACTTCAAGCGCTGTTGCACCGGCATTTGTGGGAGAAGCATCTACATTCACCACCATTTTATCTATCCTGTTTTCAACCAGTGGCCTTGAGGCCTGAACGGTTACTTCACCCAATCCTTTGGCGGTAGGCGTTAACGTGACCGCAGGAATTTGCGTTTGCCCTGTAGCTGAATGATCAAAAATATCTGTTGTCTTTTTTTCAAGTCCTACTGATGTAAAGGAGATCAGGTACTTACCTTCCACGATATTATCAAATTCAAACTGGCCTTCCTTATCTGAAATAGCCACTTTGGCCAGTGATGAATCTTTTGCTTTTAGTAGGGAAACGGTGACGCCATTCAGCCCTTTAGCGTCCTGTTCGCGTACCTGGCCTGTGATCTTGTTTACAGACTGGGCCATTGTAAAGGAAGAGACCATTAAAAAGAAAGCCAGGAAAACAGTCATGCTGCCTTTCTGAAGTGAAATAAATTTTACTTGTTGCATAGCAGGTGTATAAGGTTCAGGTTCTTTTGGTGTTTCCGGGAACATGCTACCGTGTGACGCACCGGGGTAGATTTTGTTACAATGATTTTAAATTTTCTAACCATCCGGGGTCCATGGCTCTTTTTCCCTTTGGAAGGCACAAAACTAGAACCTTGGAAAGATGATTATTTACCGCTTGTGTATTCTAACAGAACATTCAGGGAGAGCTGTGAGATTCGAGCTGTGAGCTATTAGCTATTAGCTATTAGCTTTTCAGATTTTAATATTTAAGATCACGGAATATACCTTAATTAGGTACGTTTCTTTTTTAAATTAACCAGGACTGCCAGGTATGTGTAGTAAAGCGAAAAGGAATACATGATCTAAACTTTGCGTATCCTTCGCGTATCCTTCGCGTCCTTTGCGGTTTAAATACTTTACCTGGAACTATTTGAATTTCTACTATCACATACCTATCAATTTTAAGAGTCTTCACAGCCTTTCATCCAATAAATCTTCTTTTATATCGAAGTGTTCTTTCCAGACTTGCTTTCCACCGATATGCTGCTTATTTTACATGTAACCTTTTGATCATTTTACAGTCGAAGGATCCAATACCAAAACATGAGAACCTTAATTGCTTTCATTCTTCTTAGCTGCATTGCATCCTGCAAGAAAGATCCACTACCCGCTCCCGTTGCACCACCAGCGCTTTACTTTCCCCCTGTAAACAGTCCGAACTGGGAATCAGTTACTCCGGCTTCATTGAACTGGAACGGGCAGGCCCTTGATGAACTTTACGCTTACCTTGAAAGCAAAGGCACCAAAGGATTTATCATTTTAAAGGGTGGGAAGATGGTGACGGAACGCTACTTCAATGGTTTTACAGCAGAAACGAATTGGTATTGGGCTTCCGCAGGTAAGACCCTGACGGCCATGCTTTTGGGCATTGCACAACAGGAAGGGAAATTGAACATCAGTCATCCTGCCTCACAATACCTTGGCACCGGCTGGACCTCACTTCCACCATCAAAAGAATCAGCCATCACCATCAGGCACCAGATCACCATGACCACAGGTCTTGATGATGCTGTAACCCCGGATAATGACTGTACATCGCCTGCATGTCTTGTTTACAAAGCAGATGCAGGCACCCGGTGGGCATACCACAATGCTCCTTACACACTTCTTGAAAAAGTTGTTGAGTCCGCAACCGGCACCAGTTACAATAATTATTTTGGCCAGAAGATCAGGGATGTGATCGGAATGAATGGCATATGGATCAATACCGGCTACAACAATGTTTATTACAGTAATGTACGCAGTGCTGCCCGCTTTGGATTGCTGTTGCTGAATAAGGGCAGCTGGAATGGCTTATCGGTCCTAAGCGATACAACCTACTTTAACGCACAAACCACCAGCTCTCAATCTTTCAATCAGTCTTATGGATACCTTACCTGGCTCAATGGCAAAAGCAGTTACATGCTGCCATCAGTTCAGGCACCTTTTCCCGGCATGATGGTTCCCAATGCACCACCTGATATGTATGCAGCACTTGGAAAGAACGACCAGAAGATCTATGTGGTGCCTTCACAAAACCTGGTGGTCATCCGCATGGGTGAAGCAGCCGGCAATTCAAACCTGGCCGTTTCCAGTTTTGATAATGAGTTATGGGGAAAGATCAAACCAGTTATTGGGTACTGACCAATAATTTTGAAAGAATGGTCCGGTAATTACATCAGGCATTACCGCTATTTCTTTTTTGCGCCTTTCTTTGCTTCCTTTCGGCTTTCATCCTTTTTCGAACGCCATCATCAACACCCCGGCCTTTCACCACGGGCTCAAATAAGGAGCCACTTGTAGGTGGTGCAGGTGGTGCATTTTTGATCTGTGCTTTGTGTGCAATGTTAGCGGACAGGCGTTCGGTCAGGTGAGGAAAAATATGATGCGAGATCCATGTGCCTCTTGCTTTCCATCCAACAGGAAGTTCTTTTCGAGGGCGAAGCGAAGAGCGGATCATGGCATTGACCACTTTGTCCGGGCCGTCCATTGCAGCCATGCGAGCCGTGCCGCCGCTGTAGTTGGCCGCATGCCCCCAGAAAGGTGTATCTGCTGCCCAGGGCTCAATGGTCACCACCTTAATATTGTTGAATCCATTCAGCCTGAGTTCCTGGCCCAGTGCCTGACCAAAGTTTCGTATCCCGGCTTTCGTAGCTGCATAGGAAGCGTGGTATGCAAGGGGGTTTTCGCTTTCTATAGAACCGGTATTCATGAGCACACCATAACCCTGGGCTTTAAATAAACGTATCGCTGCCATGCTGCCATAGATCACACCTTTCAGGTTGATATCTATGAGCCGCGCATGATCTTCCAATGGAATGTCCCAGAACCGGCCGATGGCTCCTACTCCTGAATTATTCATCCAAACATCCACTTTTCCGTAAGCCTGAACCGCTGCATCTGCAAGACGCTGCACATCTTCAGGCTTACTGATATCCGTTGTAACAACCAATGCCTTTCCACCGGCCTTCCTGATTACATCTGCTGTTTCTTCCAGCAATTGCGTCCGTCTTGCGGCAAGCACCACATTGGCCCCATAAGATCCAAGCTTTTCGGCAACGCCTTTTCCAAAACCGCTGGAGGCGCCAATGATCACATAGGTCTTGCCTGATACTTTGCGTTGGTCAGCCTTTGAAGGTTTCCAGGTGGCACAACTGCTAAGACTAAGCACCATGATGAGCAAAATGTTAAAGGAACCAAATGAATTTGAACAGGTATGCTTCGAAAAATGATTCGGTATCATGTATTGGGATTGAAAGGGCAAATCCTATAAAACTATGCCGCCAATACCTATGATTAAACCGTGTTTATAAGAACAAGAAGAGCTTCTACAATTATCCAGTTGAGCTTCTACATGAAGACTTTCATGTAAGCATATTCAAATACCGCTTCCACAACCAGAAACCCATTCTTTGCGTCCGCCTTGGACCGGATTTTGCTTCTTCTGCGCCCTTTGCGGTTACTGCCTCTCTACGCAAATGGAGCCAATAAAAAAAGATGCGCCTAATGAACTATCAACCATAAATAAAAACAATAAGCCTCCTGCCGGCAGGCCAAACCCTAACATATCCTTACCCCTTTCCGGCACAGTTATTTCATCAATATATCAGGAGAAAACATGAAAAATTATACACTTACCATACTGATTCTAGTCTTATCAATTACTGCGTTCGGACAAAGAAGTTATACGCCTGTCCTAAGCCGGGAAGAACAACTGAACAAGGAATTTTGCAGTGGTCTTTTCAGCCAGCCTGACGGTAACTACTTCGACCTAAGGAACGACGATATGGCTATCAGCGCCAATTCCTATTTTAATGTCCTTGACTGGCTGCAGGGCCGCGTTGCCGGGTTGCAGATCTATAATGTGCAGAACACCCGCATCCCGGTCATCCGCAACAGCCCCGCTGCCATCTTTGTTGATGAAATGCGGGTAGATGCAGGCTTTCTGAATATGCTGCCTGTTACAGACATCGCCATGATTAAAGTAATGAAAGGTCCTTCACTTCTTTCCTGGGGAGCTGCCGGTGGCGCCATTGCCATCTATACAAAAGATGGTGAGGATGAGGAAGGTGAAACCGAATAATTATTAAATCAATCTTAAGGCAAAGAAGCGCAAAGGATACAAGGTCATAAGTTGACATTACCCTCTGCGCTTTTCACATTCTTTACGGTAAGTTCTTACGCAATTTGAACCACGAAAGAAGGACTGCGCCTAAGAACAAGAATCAAAAAACAATAAACCTGTTGCGCAGCAACAGCGGCCCTAGCTTCCTCCAGATGCTGTTTTTCTTCCCTGGCTGGATGTGCGGCCCGGATCGCCTTTTTTTCCTTCACCACTTCCATGCTTCAGGTCCGAGCGTTCTGAATTGACTTTTTGCTCATCATTATTCTCATGATCGGTGGGCTGTGTAGCATGGCCCTTACCCTTACTACTTTTGCTGTTATTACGGTTGGCACTGTTTGGCATATTCAATGTTTATACGGTTAAGCCAGAAAATATAATGCCATTTTAAGTCATATTGCAGACCCTGCCTCGTTGCAAACTGTAAAGCATACGGAAAGTAGCCAGAGGAGTTCAGATGATAGACTATAGATGATAGAGTTCAGAGTTGGAAGGTAGAGGTTTGATTTATGACTTGATAGATGAATGGAGAAATAGGGACTTTTTTATATCCTCGCCAACCAGTTCATTTTAAAAAAACAATATTCACTTTTACATCCTGAATTAGTCATCACATGCCAGCTGCCATCCCTCCGAAGGCGGACATTTTTGTGAGACGAAAAATAAACTCGTAAAAAAATCTTTCTTCAGAAGGCTTTGCGTCTTGAGACAGGCTATCGAAATGAATAGAAGTAATCGTAATGATGTTCTTCCACTGGAACAATCATGCTAGTCTGCCCTCCACAAAACGGCCATGCAAAGAATGACTCCCTTATAATCTTTGCGTCTTTGCGTGAAACCCTCTTTGCCTGAAACGCTTTGCCCGGCTCAGCCGAGCTCTTTGCATATAATGCTTCTCTACGCAAATGGAATCAGGAATGAAACCTGTATCAAAACAACCATAAACCATAAACAATAAACCAGAAACCAAAAGTTTTGAACTAAAAGAAACATCCTGCCTACCCTACCTTTGCCTGCAAAATCAACAGCATGGAATTAGGCGTTGGAATGTTTGGAGATCTGCAGATCAATAGCAAGGGGGAAATACAACCTGCGCAGCAACGGTTGCAGGAGATCATTGAAGAGATCAAACTGATGGATGAAGTGGGACTAGATTTTTTTGGAATTGGCGAACACCACCGCCCGGATTATGCCGTGTCCACACCCGAAATCATCCTGGCTGCAGCAGCAACTGTAACAAAGAATATTAAACTGGACAGTGCTGTTTCTGTACTGAGTTCATCAGACCCTGTACGACTCTATCAAAGCTTTGCAACAGTGGACCTGATCTCTGGTGGACGTGCCGAGCTGATGGTAGGGCGCGGCAGCTTTACCGAATCATTCCCGCTGTTTGGTTACGACCTGGCTCATTATGATGAATTGTTTGAAGAAAAGCTGGAGCTGCTGATGCAGATCAACAAGAAAGAAACGATAACATGGAAAGGAAAGTTCCGAGCTGAATTAAAGAACCAGCAGGTACTGCCCCGTGCGGTGAACAATCATTTGAATATGTGGGTGGCAGTTGGTGGTACTCCGGAATCGGTTGTACGTGCAGGCCGGCATGGACTGCCCGTGATTTTCGCCATCATTGGTGGTAGTCCCATTCAATTCAAGCCCCTTTTCGATTACTACAGGCAGGTGTACCAGCATTATGGCCATACAGGGCCCTTGCAGGTAGGTGTTCACATGCATGCATTCTTTGGAGAGAACAGCAGGCAAACTGCAGATGAATATTACCCCCTATACGCTGCGCAGATGAACCGCATTGGCAAACAACGCGGCTGGCCTCCTTACCAGCAAAGCCAGTTTGAAGCCGGCAGGAAACCTAATGGGCACCTCGTCATCGGTGATGCATCCGAAGCCATCGACAAGATCCTTCACATGCAGGACCTCTTTGGACTTACACGTTTTTCCGCACACATGGATGTAGGCGGCCCCTCGCATGCAGCCATGATGAAATCCATTGAGATCTTCGGAAACAAGATCGCACCGAAAGTGAGGGAAGGTAGTAAGGTTTCTGGTTTATAGTTTCTGGTTTCTGGTTCTCTAGGCACAACCAGTCGTATTGATATCACGAGCGTACATATCATTTACGCAGAAGGGCCATACATAGAATCTTGCACCCGGTGAATCCTAACAAGAAACCAGAAACAAGAAACCAGAAACAATCGTTCTCTATCTAAAAGTATGCACCACTCCAATTCCAAACGTACCTCCAGTCTGGTAGGTTGGGGCGATCATGGTATTACCCTTAAATTTTTTTAGGAAAGAGTTTTTCAGCTTTGGATATAACCAGTAAGAAAGGCGCGTGGAAAGGATGCCCACGCCTGCGCCGGCCACAACATCATTCAGCCAGTGCTTGTTGTTATACATCCGCAGGAAGCCGGTGCCAACTGCTACAGTATAACCAGCGATTCCATACCATGGAGAAAGGTGTTTGTATTCCTGCCTTAAGAATTCGGCAGAAATGAAGGCCTGTGTTGTATGACCCGAAGGAAATGAAAGCCGGTTGGAGCTGTCGGGTCTGATAACCCTTGATAATTTTTTAATGTTTGATACGATCAGCGTCTGCCCAATGAGGTTGGACATTCCAAACATGATGCTGCGGTCAACAAGATTGTTCTTACCCTTGACGCCGAACATATTAAGTGCATAAACGGATATAGCCGGAGCGATCAGGGTAAAATTATCTATATGCAAAGTTTTCCCGTTGCCATTATTCCGGTCTTCCCATACTTCTTTCCTCACAGCCAGGTTAACATCTTTCCATTGCTTATTGGTCAGGCCAAAAGCACCAAAGGCGATCATAGCGGATGGAATTACAATGGAGCGTGTGGAGATGGTTTTGGACTTAACAGGGGTCCTTACTTCTTTCTTAAAAGAATCAACAATAGATACCGGCAATGAATCCTTTACAATGGATTGAATAGCCTCGTCCAGGGGTGCTCCCTGCGACTTTACCGGAACTGTATCCTGGACGGGTGCAGGTACTGGAACGAAAGCAGTATCCTGGGCATTAACACACTGAGAACCGACCAATCCTGTACCAAGCAGTACAGAGCACAATAGTTTCATCATAAGAATAAAAGATGGGATATTTTAATTACGCATTAAATTAATCAAACATATTCTCATCTATCGGTCAATTCCTGACAGCTATCACAAAGGGAATTGAAGTTACATTAAACGCACCATCCGGAAATTTGTTGTTCGTTAAGATGGTTTTAAAAGAAGTTGGGTTATGTATACACCATTCTTAAAATACGCTTCTTTGGGCAGCCCGTCTGGCTTCCAGTTTATAAATTCTTTTAGTTACGAAATGACCGATCGCTGATCCGATGATGACATCGCTTGTCCAGTGCCGGTTCTGGTACATACGGGCAAGGGCTGTAAATGATGCAAGCGAATACGCCACCCAGGGTACCCATTTCTTATGCTTGTATTCTTCTGCAAAAGCGGTCGCTACCGCAAAGGCAGTATTGGAATGTCCAGAGGGAAAACTGGTGTAATCATTCTTTTTAAATGGCGAGGTAAACAAGCGGGGATTATCTGTCCTTACCGGACGCTGCCGCCTGATTAACGCTTTGGAAGAAGTATAGATCACAGTGGAAATAAAAAGAGATTTGGTGATCATCAGGGTTGAATGTTCCAGCTTCCTGTCCTGCGCAATGACGGATGTTACATACATGCCTGCCAGAAGGAATGGCGGCAGCGTATTGCCGAAAGGATAAAAAACCTGTGCGGTTTTATCCAGTGTGCCTGTTGTGTTCCGCTGCAAAAAATATTTCACATTCCTGTCAAAACCCGCCATCATGATGCCGGCAGAACCAGCGACCAGGCCAAATTTTGCCCAGTCCCTGCCCTTCCATTGTGCTGGCGCCGAAACCACACCTTTAAAATCTGACCAGTAGGTCTTCAGGTAAGTCCTGTTGATCCTGTAGAGGTAAGGTGCTGAAGAATCTTGAACCGATAAAATATCAGTGTCAGTACTGATCACTTTTTGTTGAACTACAGTATCCTGTACCTCTTGTGAATTTAATGCAGAGGCAAAGAGAAGACTAAAAAGAATAATGATCGTTGGTTGATAAAAAGCCATGCTTCGATTAAAATTAGACTTGCTCAAAAATAAAGTTATATCTCTAATTCAAACATGCCAGAGCTTACAGCAATATCTTTCAATTTAGAAATTGTTCTTCAAGTAATAGGTGGAATTAAGTACTTGCCTTTCAACAAAATGCATTTTAAAAGATAGACCAAACTACCCCGGTCCATTTTAAAATGGAGGGTACAATTTATTCACACGTATTCCATGGATGCAGATTTACGATTCTATTTTGACTGCAGCGATTCATGTTTTAAAAACTGGGAGAAGGTAATTCATCTGGTCTTTCAATATTTTTCAATTGATCTCATTATTCATTCAGGATTTCATCAAGCGCATTGGGCAGGGTTGGATATTTAAACCGGTACCCCGCTTTTAACAGACGATCCGGTAGAACCCACCGGCTTTTGAGAACCAGCTCTGGCTCCGTTCGAATAATTACAGCACCAATTTGAAGAAGCCATTCAGGTGAAGGCAATGCTATTTTGGTATTTAAAGCCTTCTTCAATGACTTCATTAGCTTTTCATTGGTAACTGCAGCAGGGGAAGAACAATTAATGGCTCCATCCATTTCTTTATGATCCATAATGAATAAGATGATTTGAAAGATGTCTTCAATATGGATCCAACTGAACATTTGTTTGCCCTTTCCCTGTTTTCCCCCAAAGCCCAAATGGGTTAATCTTTTAAGGGGTATCATCACACCACCTTGTTTACCCAGGACAATGGCCATACGCAGGGCGACTTGCCTTGTATTAGAAAGATGAAAATCAAAAAATGTTTTTTCCCATTGGAGCGCCACTTCTACGGAAAAGCCTTTACCGATCTCTCCATCAGCTTCGGTCATGGGCCTGTCTTCTGCATGACGGTAAATGGTGGCTGTACTCGAATTGATCCAAAGCCGCGGTGGATTTTTACAGGCTGCTATGGCCTCTCCCAAAAGCCTTGTTGTTTCAACCCGTGAATGGAGAATAGTTCTTTTATTCTTTTCAGTATACCTGCAGTCAACAGATCTCCCGGCAAGGTTAATGACCACATCCGCATTTTCCAGGGCATTGATGAGACCTTCATGATCATTCCAAAGAACATCGCCATGATTCCTGGATATGATGATCACCTCATCACTTCTGGATTTGAACTTTGAAGCAAGGAATTGCCCAAGAAAACCCGTACCACCGGCAAGAATGACCTTATTGAAGCCCATACCATACCCTTTAAGACAAAAGAATTATGCTGTTGAAAACACCTTATTCAGTAGCCACTTTATTTGAATCAGGGCTTTGCAGATGTTTTTGCTTTGATACCCTTTTACCCCTGAAAAACAGGTAGAGGTTGAAGAATAGCATGATGCCCAGGTAAATGCTAAACCCTCCGATCTTCAAGCTCAAAATCTCAATGGTGTCCTGCATGCCGGTGAGGTCTTCATAGATCTTCAGGATAAAAAGGGCAAAGCCAATATTCAATAAATAGAACCCTATTTTGAAAAGTGAATTGGTGGCCTTGGCGATCTCTTCACGGCCAAAGAAAATATCTCGCATAAAGATCAGCCCATTCTTGAACAGGGTCTCTGCAACCAGCCAGGTCAATAATAAAGCAATAGGCAGGTAAATAAAATAAGCTACGATTATATAAGCGTTACTCATGACTGAAACGTTTTATTGGTTATGGAAAATGATTTAGATCTTGATAATAAGTAGATGACCAGCATATTGAAATAATGCGTGAAGGCAAGGACCAGGATCAGTATACCCATGTTATCCGACAGGCTGGAGTAAAGCATTTCCAGGTTACTGATCTTCTGCCAGTGGTATAACTTAATGAACGCGTAACCGATGTTGAACAGGTAATAAGCCAGCAGCAAAAGCTGGTTGATGTGATCGGCCTGTGAAACATTACCGTGCAAAAGAGAGATAATGAATATCCTGCCATTGGTATAAAAGTACCTGCCCACATAAACAATGATGAAGATCATGAGTGCCAGGTAAATGATATAGGCCATGATATTGTAGTTCATGTTAAGCAAACATTTTCAGTAGCTTGAATAATAACTCACCTTTCGGAGACTGGAACAGCTTGTCTGCCAGGCTGCCCAGCTGTTCCGTAAATGCATTCAATTCTTTGATCTGTTTGGCGAATTCTTTTTCTTCTTCTGTTTTTGGGGTTTCATTGTTGTCGGAGATGTCCTTAAGCAGGTCAAGAACTGGATTCAACTCACGCTGCTTGCGCACATTACCAATCTTGAGTGCCCATTTCCATACATCCTTTTCTGCCATGAAATATTCCTTCCGGTCTCCTGCGATAGACTTTTTGTAAACGATCCCCCAGTCCAGCAACTGGCGGATGCTCATATTGGCATTTCCCCTGGAGATTTTCAGCTCTTCCATGATATCATCCGTGGTCAGCAGGTCAGGGGTGATGAGCAGCAGTGCCTGTACCTGTGCTATGGATTTGTTGACACCCCACTGACTGCCCAGGGTGCCCCAGGTCTCGATGAATTTGGCCTTGGCTTCTGAATGCTTCATCATGCAAAGGTTAATAAAACTTATTGTATTTTCAATATTTACTGAAAGTTTATGGCGAATTAATGAAATTTCACGAAAGTGATTCCTCGTATAGCTCTCCTATTTGCGCTCCTTTGCGTCTTTAGCGACCTTTTGCGGTTAATTACGCCATGAGAAAAAAAAGGCTGTCCGGGATCTACAGGAGCCATATACCAAAAACCTTATTCACCAAAGCATCTGCGGGCGGGCCATAAACCCTGGCCTGCCCCACGTTTCAGACCTTTAATCAGGGTAAAAATTTGATTAGATTGCAGCATACCTTGTTTTATGAAATTGCGTACCTCAGATTTATCATTTATTGCACAAGCTTTTGACCATCAACCCGAAGCAACTGTTTTTGTCCGGCCGGTGTGGACGTTGAATGAAAGTTCTGGTCGTGAGGAGATCGTTGATTTTGTGTTTGAGTACTGTAATTCAGCTATCAGTTACCTTAACGGGTATACAAAAGACGAATTGCTGGGAAAGTTGGTTTTGCGCGACAAACTTCCGGACCCGGGGTTTAGTGGATCGATCTTCCAACAGTGCCTCCAGGTTTACGAAACAGGAGAACCAATGAATTATACTTATTTCAGCTCCTCACTGGAAAGGTATGTTTCGTTGCAAAGAGTCAAAATGATGGATGGGGTGCTGACCACCGCCCGTAACCGCACGGAAGAATTTAAAACCCAGGTAGAAAAAGAAAAACAAGCCAGGCTGCTGCAAAACCTCCTGGACAACTCACCCTATGGTGTGAGCATGTATGAGGCCTTGCGCGACGAACATGGCAGGATCAAGGACTTTAAACTTCGATTAGGCAATCAAAAAAGCGCAGACATCACCACAGTGCCGATGGAAGTGCTTTATAGCAAAACTGTAAAGGAATTGATCCAACTCAGAGGTCATACCACAGGCTATTTCGAGATGTGCGCGGAAGTAGTGGAAACAGGCGAACCCAGGTATCTGGAATATTACTCCGAATCACGGGATCAATGGATCGGAATGTCCCTGGTCAAATTTGAGGATGGTTACCTATTAAACTACATTGACATTACCAGAAACAAAAAGCTTGAGGAAAAGGCCAGTCGCAATGCCCATGAACTGAACGTGATATTTAACACTTCAATCAGTGGCGTTTATTCAGCTAAAGTTGTTCGTGATGCAAAAGGAAATATTTACGACCTGGTTTTTTTAAGGGCCAATGAAAGTTTCTACAGGATTTTTTCTATTTCTGAAGATCAGATCATCGGCAAATCCCTGGTATCAATTTCAGGAAAGGATGACCAGACCGAATTTCTGGAGTTTGTCAGGGAGGTGATCCATACAGGCGACCCTGCTATTCATGTCCTGCATTACCATGAACCGGAAAGGTGGTTTGAATTTTCCATGGTGAGAATAGATAAGGAAACCTTATCTGTAACGATCAATGATATTACCAGATCCAGGCTGGCCACAGCTGAAATTGAAAAGCAAAAGACCCTGCTTGACACCATCCTCAAACAATCACCGAATGGTTTATCCATTACAAAAGCTATCCGGGATGAATCAGGGAATATGGTAGATGCTATTTCAGTTCTGATGAATGATGCCTGTGAAAAACTGAATGGCATTCCAAATGAAATCCTGCTTTCGAATTCCATGGCCACCCTCGATCCCAACATGCCTCAGAGCAGCATCTTTCAGTCAGCCAGGCAACTGGAGGTAAAAGCTTCTTTCCGTACGGAATATTTTCTTCCATCAAACGGACGCTGGCTTGAATTAGCGGTGGCGAGGATGGATGAGGACCATTTTATCAATGTCTTCACAGATATCAGTCCTATCAAGGAAGCGCAGATCCAGCTGGAGCAGATGGTAGAAGAATTGCGGCGTTCCAATGAAAGCCTGGAAGAATTCGCCCGGGCGGCTTCTCATGATCTTAAAGAACCCATCCGTAAGGTTCAGTTCTTTGCCGAACGGTTGAAATTTCAATTGCAGGAACGGATGACGGAACAGGAAGCGCAACTTGTGGAAAAGCTTGAGAATGCGGCCTCCCGGATGAAGATCCTTGTAGATGATCTGCTTGCATATTCGCAGGCAAGCAACCAACCCATATTATTCGAGGAGGTCAACCTGAATACAAAGGTAAAACTGGTGCTCAACGACCTGGAGCTTTTGATCGCCGAAAAGGAAGCGGAATTCCATATAGACCAATTGCCTGTAATACAAGGCAACAAGCGTCAATTACAACAGGCTTTTCAAAACCTTATCTCCAATTCGTTGAAGTACAGCAGGACAGACCAGCGCCCATCCATCACTATCAGCGCACGGTCGCTTAAGGGAATGGAAACAGGTTTTCACATAAAACCTGAAGATGCTGATAAGCACTTTCACCTGATTGAAGTAAAAGATAATGGGATTGGCTTTGAGCAGCAGTATGCTGAAAAAATCTTTAACGTATTTACCCGACTTCATGGCAATAAGGAATACCCTGGTACCGGGGTAGGACTTGCTATTGTGCGCAAGGTCATTGAACACCACCGGGGTTATATACAGGCGCATAGTGTCATTGGGGAAGGGGCTACATTTTCGATTCTTCTGCCCGCCTGATTGCATTAGTCAAATGCTGACATGGCTTTTAATTTTTCTATCGGTGATAAGAACCATGGAAATCTCTTTGCCCTCCTTTGCGTATGCTTTGCGCGCTTGCGGTTACCTACGACATTCAGAAATAAAGCCTGTCCGAAATCTATAAAGAATTAAAACTTAAACCCCCTCTTTAAAGGGTTGGGTTAGGATTATTCTGGACCGGTTATAAGCTATCAGCCATCAACTAACAGCTTCACTGTAACTTTTTATTCCCTGCATTCGTCCCACCATAAACAACAGAAATGAAAGCCCTGGCCTTCCTTGTCCTTCTTAGTACCGGATGCTTATCCCCTTCCTTTGCTCAAACCCAATCTGTTCATCCAGATGAAAAGATGATCAAATCATTAATGCAGGAGCACCATATCCCTGCCCTGGGTATTGGTATCATCAGGGAAGGAAAAGTTTCCTTTTCTAAAGTATACGGCGAGCTTGAGGCAGGTGTGTCAGCACCCCAGAACGCCATCTTCAATGTAGCTTCCCTTACCAAACCAGTTGTTACCATGCTTACCCTGAAACTGGTCAGCATGCAACAATGGAACCTGGATGAACCGCTTTCCAAATATTGGATCGATCCGGATGTGAAGGAAGATTCGAATGCATACAAACTAACAACACGACACGTACTTTCACACCAGACTGGATTCATGAACTGGCGCTGGCTGCATCCAACTAAAAAATTAGCTTTTGACTTCGCACCCGGAACAAAGTTTCAATACTCAGGTGAAGGATTTGAATACTTAAAAAAAGCACTGGAGAAAAAATTTAGCCAGTCACTCGAAAAGCTATGTGATTCGCTGATATTCCAGCCATTGAAGATGAGGGACAGCCGGCTGACCTGGGAGGATAGCATAGAACCAAAGTTTGTGAAATGGCATGATAAGGAAGGAAAGAAAACATATGAAACATTCAAGCGGGTATCAGCCAGTGCAGCAGATGACATGCTTACGACTGTTGAAGATTACAGCAGGTTTGGTGCAGCCGTTGTCAATGGCTTCGGTTTGCTCCCTGCTCTGTTCAATGATATGGTCACACCAAAGGCCCCTATCGGAAAGAACAGTTCCATGTGCCTGGGATGGGAATATTTTCCAGGACTACTGAACGACGAATACGCTATACTGCATACCGGAAGTGACATTGGAGTAAAGACCCTTGCCATCCTGTTTCCAAAATCAAAAGGAGGACTGGTACTATTTACCAATAGCGATAATGGGTACTTGGTTTATGAGAAGCTGATCGCTTCACTTTTAGGTGAAGCAGGAACATCATTTTTAAAGAAGGCGATGTGAAGACTTTAGTGCCTGAAAATTGCTTTTTGAACATAGGACCAAGACATGAGGAATAAGTAACTGGTACGATTTGCACAGCAATTGAAAACTGGTTCACTGAAAGAACTTTTTCTTTCGGATTTTCCGGGGCACCAGGACACTGATCGCCTTGGCTGCTTCTACCGGCAGGTCTGATTCAAGAATATCTGCTCCCTGGAGGAATGTTTCACGGTATGCCTGGGCCCGGGCAGTACTGTCCTGTAATTTATCATAGGTAGGAGCTGCCGAGATCATGCACATGACGCCTCTTTGGTGCAACATGCCGAATAACTTCTTGTTCTCCGCCTTGTTTTCAGGTCCTATATAAGCGATCATGTTTTCCCAGGGAATGCCTTCCTGCTCATATTCTTTTAATGCCTGTTCTGTTTTTACAAACGCGGACATCATCCGGTCCTTATCATCATTGTAATAAAACTTTGCCTGCTTTGCATTGTGAACCGTTACCATAACAAAGGATCCCGCATTCAAACGGTGGATGATGTTGGCCGTCATTTCCAGCGGCACATCTTTTTTATCCAGGTTCAGGATGGTCTTTCCCCTGGCCCATTCAATGGCTTCTTCCAGTGTTGGGATGCGGTACTGTGTGATATTCCCTTCATTGTCTTTCAACCACAGTTGCTTGATCTCTTTCAATGTATGATCAGAAAGCTTCCCGGTGCCGGTAGTGGTCCGGTCCAATGTTTCATCGTGCAGCAGAACGATCACACTGTCCTTGGTCAGTCTAGGGTCCACTTCAAAAAAAGCATGGGTATGCTGAAGTGTGTAAGTCATGGCTTCAATAGAATTCTCAGGGTAATTCTTCATATGGCAGCCCCGGTGTCCGCTGATCAGCGGCCGGTCTTTGCCGGTATGCCTGAAAAACCGTTGCAAGGATTTTTCATCCTGCAGCTTTAAGGTATGGAGTTGCTGTGCAATGGCACAAGGTGAAAAGAAAAGTAATGTCAATAATATTGACACTGATCTTCCTGAGGCATTTTGATTTAATATGCCGCGCAAAGACTTTATAAAATTCATGTTGCTTTTTTCGTTGCTCATTAGCTATCAATAAACTCAGTCGTTCCATCTTCACTACCTTCCTTTGTTCAGATAACTAAAACACAATTTAAGATACAAATTGGTGGCATCAGATCTTGTACCCAAATCAATTCTCCCCATTTACCTGGTAATTATAAGGAAATAGTAATGGCAGATTGTGGTACTGAATAGATAAAAGTCATAACGGTATGACGGATATTAAAGCTGCAAAATAGTTCTCAACTCAATTGTGGTTCTTAAACGTAGCTGGAATTTAATTTTCATTGAGACAAGGTTTGGAATGCCTTTACCTGTAGTGATGATTAAAGTCCTGATCCTTTACTTCCGTTTTGCTATTTTTAGAATGCTCAAAGACAACACTGGAAGGAATCACAACATAATTATAAGAAAAAAATCCTGCTTTTTAGGATTGTGCCCCAAGCACCCGGTGAAATCATTCTGCAGGAAGCAATATTTTAAAGGTTGCCCCTTCCCCTGGCTTTGAATCTGCCCAGATGAAACCATTGTGGTTTTCCACAACTTTCCTTACAATAGAAAGACCAACTCCCGAACCTGTATATTCACTGTTACCGTGAAGACGAGTAAAGACATTGAAAATCCGCACTGCATCTTCCTGGTCAAATCCTATACCGTTATCACTTACTTCAAGCAGATGGTATTTCTTTTTATTATCAGGTAAATTAATAGGGACATCTTCTCCTTTCACCAACTGTGCATTGACCTTTAATAAAGGTTTCTCCTCAGGCTTGCTGTATTTCAGTGCATTACCAAGCAGGTTTTCAAATAACTGCTGTAACTGGCGTTGGTGGCCTTTGATGATTGGCAGTGGCGCAACTTCAACGATGGCGCCCTTTTCTTCTATGTGCAATTCCAAATCATCCAGAACAAAGGAAAGGGTCTGATTTAAATTTACCTCCTCTTCTGAGCCGATACCTCTGCTGACGTGTGAATAAAGAAGCAAATCATCAATCAGGGTTGCCATTCGTCTGGTACCATTCTCGAGGCGTTCAAAATAACGCCTGTCCTCGTCCTGCAACTTACTGTTCAATCGCTCCTTGAGCCGCTCTGTGAAAAAATGGATCTTTCGGATGGGTTCTTTAAGATCATGTGAGGCCGCATACGCAAACTCTTCCAACTCCTTATTAGAGCGTTGAAGCTCATCGTTTTTAGCTTCTAATGCTCTTGTTCTTTCATACACCATTTTTTGCAGCAGGGCTTCATTTTCTCTAAGCATTGCCTCTGCTTTTTTCCGTTCTGAAATGTCTGCAAAGAGAACAGCTACTTTTTTGCTACCTGCTCCCCCCGCAGGATATGCAAACACATCGAACCAGCGGTTTAATACTTTTGATTCTTCGATAAACCGTATTCCCTTTCCTGTTCGGACTGCACGGTCGTACATAATAAACCACTGGGATTCTATTCCTGGTGCTACCTGAAGAGCGGTCTTACCTACAACATCTTTTAAACCAGTTAGTGCCTCATACATAGGGTTGGTTTCTAAAATCAAATGATTAACAGGCCTGCCTTTCTCATCATAAATCAATTCTACCAGAGAAAACCCCTGATCAATTGCTTCAAAAAGGCTTCGATACCGGGCATCACTCTCCTCGGTTTTCTGGTGAGCTTCCTGCTCAGACTCCTGTAAACGTACCTGTTCCGTTACATCTTCCACATTATGTATGATGTACTGAACTTCACCTGACCTATCCAGTACCGGTGTATTGGTTGGTCTCCATATCCTTAGCTCATATGCTGCTTTAGCTGGATTGTAAACGTCATAGCGTTGATCAGCCATTCGATGTGCCTCCTTACACTCCAGAACCGAAAGAAGGGAAGTGGTCAGATTTTTTACTCCTGTTGCTTCAGGATAGTTTGGATTGTCTGTCAGAGCCTCAAAAACCCCCATACCCATTGCTTCAGCTCTTGTAAGGTAAGTAGCGGTGAGGTAGGCATCTGTAGCTCCTGCAATCGTAAAACGGGGTGCATCAGGCAAAAGAATCAAGTAACACCCTGGAACCTTATTTAAAATAGAGAGCGCATCAATCTCCCCTGTTGCATTATTATTTGGCATCGCTTAACAATAAGATTATCTATATTCTTCAAGTGAGGCCAAAAATAAAAAAGCTTTTAATTCTGATTAAATTCCACCATCACAAGGTGAACCTCATAGCGTGGAAGGCGATAGCCCTAAAGTTGAACTTAAAGAAAATAATAAAAGACAGGGAAAGGAAACAGAAATTTCAATACCCTAAATAGTGAACCTGCCTTATCATTTATTACTAGCTCTTAAGTAGGGTTTGATAGGTTTAGGTTTGCGTAGCCAGGTGCCTTCAAATAAATAATAAAGCGTCTATGATAGGCGAGTGGGAAGGCGTTATAGAACTCGAACCTGTTCATCAATGTTTAGAGGTAATTGTGGACCTTTTTAAAGGTAAATCACAATCTTCAGCCCAATACAATGGGACAATGTATGAACCACACCATCTGATTTGTTTCATGCTTTATATAATTATTAATGGGTCTCTACTCAATTACAAGTTTGTAACCCCTTCCGGGTACGTTAATAAATTTAATGGAGCTATCGTCGATTAATTTCTTACGTAATTTAGACACCAGTACATCAACATTTCTGCTGATAACAACGATACCTTCATCTTCCCAAATCTCTTTCATCAGTGTTTCCCTTTTTACGACCTGATTTATATTTTCTGCAAATATTTTTAGTGCTTTTGTTTCTTTTTCCGAAAGTGTCATACTTCTTTCCTCTATTTTAACAACATTATCACCGGGGTAGAATCTGAAACTTCCTAATTGTATGTAATCATTATTGGTGGGATTTGACTCTTTCTCTTCTTGTTCGGAAGGCGGTTCTCTCTCTTCGTTTTTACGAAACTGATCTTTTGCATAAAAACCAACCAAACCCAAAGGAATAATCAATAGTGTCAACCAAAATAAATTGAACTTATTTTTCTTCAGAAGATCAATTTCAATTAAATAACAACCAACCTCCAGCCTACGACCTCTGCAAGGTGTTAAATCGTCTGTTTGGCTATTGATTTCGAATGCAAAAACAGTTTCATTTAGTTTACAATTCCTCAAATTCACTATGTAATCCTTTGCCAGGCCGTTTTTTTCAAATGTCCTTTGAACTAAATTGATGAGTGAATCTGAAATAAAACCAAAGTCATTTTGAAAGGAGATTTGATATGTAGTTGCATTTAATTTCTTAACGGGCAGCACCCGGGATGAAGAATCTTTGGCTGAAAGCAAAAGCTGATGTCCTACATCGCGTAATACAACTTCTATATGCTTCTCAGGGACTGCATCATTTTTCTTGATGAATGCAACAGCGGCAATCAAAACAACAATTATCATGATTGAAGATCCAACCAAAGTAAATGGCTTCATGTGTGCAAAATAGTCCATTAACCTTCAGTTTCAGGCTGTTTTACAAACGTTTTACGCATCCTTTACAAGTTTTTACTACTAAAAAACATCCAGCTGGTTGACCCCTGATAGTTTTGCTTTATTCATTCACCAAATCATTTATTGCCATGAATATCTATATTCTTGCTTTTTTTGGCCTTTTTCAATTCCTTTCCTGTAACCAGGCGTCAGAATTTCACCAGGAATCCCATCTCCCGGGTAATAATCAAAAACAAGAAAATGATAAGGCTGTACCTGCAAACATGGTTTTTAGATCTACAGATGGCGGACAAACCTGGCAGGACATAAGCGAAGGGCTGCCTGAAAACTTTCGCGAAGATGATGTCCAGCGAAATGGTTTCTTTTCCAACGATAATGGATTCTATTTACGTACCGGCAATGGGGTATATCACAGTCAACAAAATTCTACAGCTCCATTTTGGATAAAAGATATTGACCCTAGCAGGATCGGAATATTGGCTTACAATTTCGAGGGTCAATGTTTTCAAAAGATGGCCGGAAAAGGCACCTGGTCGCCTGCCTACACGAATTTCAAGGAGAAAGAGCTACGTACGGTTTTTGAAACTGCCGGAGGCTCAGTTTTCATCAGCTGCAACAGGGGTCTTTTTAAATCCATGAACAGTGGAAAGACCTGGAAACAGGTCCTATCCGGTGGCTGGGCAATGAAATTGGTTGAGTCAAACGGTATACTCCTGGCTACCAGCCAGCGTGGAATAATACGGTCTGACGACGATGGCGAAAACTGGGAAGCAGTGATTAGTGAGGGCGGTGTGGGCATCGATGTAGAGCGCATCGAAGGTGGATTTGCTGCTATCACTTTCAGTACACAGTCGAACACCAGGCGGGTGCGCACCTCCTACGACGGCGGAAAAACCTGGCAGCCCATTGATGCTGGCCTTCCGGACAATCTCACCATTGCTTCAATTATCCAGGTTGGTGAAAACTTCTTTTGTGGTCATCCTGACGGCATTTTCAGATCATCAGACAAGGGAAAAACATGGAAACTGTTACTTCCTTCCATAGAAGGTAAGGTCTTCAATTTCTCTGTTTCTGGCAATATAATTTATGCCATACCAAGAAATGGAGGATGTTGAAAAATTCCAAAGGCAACAAAAACTTTTTAGTTTTTTGAATATCTTAAAAATGAATATAATAAAACATCTTCCAGTCTATATTTTGTTCTTACAGTTAGCTTTTCTCACCTCCTGTGGACAAAGTCAAACAGATGTACCTGAAGCATATATCAGGTCTGAATTCAAAGACACAGTTACTTCTTACGGGCCCAGCACAATGGTTCGGAATGTAAGGCAAGCTAAAAATGGAGACATTCTGATTGCTGCCTACAATGGTGTGTTTCGATACGATGGAAAATCGTTTACTAACATAACCAGTAGAATACCTTCGCCCAGCTTCTGGGATGTTCTGGAAGATCGAAAAGGGGCTCTCTGGTTCGGTACCCGGGATTCAGGCATCTATCGATTCAATGGAAAATCCTTTCAACATTTTACAACCAGGGAGGGGCTTGCCAGTAATTATGGCGCTGTTCATCTTTATGAAGATAAAGCCGGGAATATCTGGTTCGGCACTGTACGTGGAGCATACCGTTACGATGGGAAATCTATTCGCAATTTCACAACGAAAGATGGACTTCCAAGCAACGATATTAATACAATCATGGAAGACAAGACCGGGAAATTCTGGTTTGGCACAAGGGGCGATTTGAGTGTTTACGATGGCAGAACTTTTACCGTTCTAAAAAACAAGGAAGGCAAACCTTTTACCAACGTTTGGTCAATAATCCAGGATAAAAAAGGAAGTATTTGGTTCGGTGACGTTAATGGTCTATGGCGTTATGATGGCAGTACCTTTACAAACGTATCGCATAAAGGAGCTTACGCTATAATGGAAGATAAAAAAGGAAACATCTGGACCACCGGTGCTGATGAACCTCCTCGCATTGGGCAGGTCTGGTCGCTTTCCCGTTATGATCAAAAGTCCCTGTACAACAGGAAGGCTACTGTAACCAAAATTATGTCAAGACCACCAGCTACTTTGGGACTTTTGGAAGCTAACGACGGAAGTATCTGGTTTGGATCTATGAACGGCGTGTATCGTTATGATGGAAAGACCATCACGGACTTTAAGTGTAATGAGGTCAGCAATAAGGGTATTGTTGAGAATTTTTAAACGGAATGATGCTTCAGGCGGTACATTTTTCGGCGCTCTGTAGCAACCATTTGTGCAATGATGGTATTGCATAAATTCCCATTTGATACCGCGATGAAATTTTTTGTGATGTAATCTCAATAAAAGGTAATGGATCTTCCGGCTTGCAATGATAAGCTGCGGAATATTTGGAATGTGGTACAGACCATCCCCTTATACCATGACCAGCACCTTCTTTGAACCCATTGGGAATGGTCTTTCTGATTACTGTCCTTAATTTTTTTATTGCACCGTGTATTCCCCGGGTATCTGGGAAATATAATCACCGGCGTTTACTGCTTTATATTGCACAAACAATAATTTTCGATAAGATAATAGTTTCCATTTTTGAATATTTGTTTCACCCTTCTACCTCTTATAATAAAGCTAACTTTTTTATGAGAGCAATTTTATGCTCACTCATGAGATCCCTTCTTATATTATCAGTTGGAAATTTAAAGGCTCAAAAGATTTTCAGAACATTTCTAAAACCTGGAATGGAAGATTGCAAATATTGATGGTGTTGTACAGGATGTAATTTTTCATTTGATCCTTTATGTAGACCGTTATCCTCATCCTTGCACTCATAAGTTCACCAAAGCTTTCCTTTATCTATTGCGGTTTATTTTACTACTAAGTATTAACCATTAAATATTATCTATGGCCTGTCTTTTGGATTATAAAAATTTTTCATTTCTTTAAACTTATCCAATATGAATCGTAAGGTACACACCTACCTATTGCCAATTTTTATAATGGCTTTTTGTTTTTCAACCACTTCTATTCAGTCACAACAATTGGTGGCCACCTGCAACAGTACGACTTCAGAGCTATATTTTGGACTGACAGATTTTGAAACAGCAACAATTACGGGTACGGCAACAGGCGGAACAGGTCCTTACACCATCACCATAACAATGAATCGTCCGATTATATGTAATTACATAGACGCTGCAGGTAATGAAACCTTTGTTGGAGTCGCTGGACAGACTACCAATGGCAATTGTGTTACTGGTTTTCCCACTCAACCTCCAGCTGCTACTATGACTAATGCTGTAGCAGGAGTGCCATTTGCTGTAAATGCCACGCTTTTGGCGAATGCTACTTTCACTACTACGGTTACAGATGCAGTTGGCGCTACTGCCACCTCTACGGTTACAGTCTTTTCTGAAGACGTGCGTTGTTTTGCTGGAAAAAGCAATCCCCATAAGATCACTATATGTCATAGAACAAATAGTGTGACGAATCCTTACGTAACTATATGCATTGATTCATCGGCGCTTGATAAACACTTACAAAACCATTGTGAATCAGAATTCCAATGTGACTACGTAGGTGCATGCTCAGGCATAAGAAGAGTCACTACCGGGGCACGAAAAGGAACCGACGCTGATGTAAATGAACTCAAGGACAAATCAGTAAAGAGGTTCGACATCAAAGCAACACCAAATCCAAGTGATGGATATTTTACCCTAAGAATCCAAAGCGTTTCAGCCGCACACATGCAGCTAAGAGTGCTGGATGTGCTAGGAAGGGTCGTGGAGACAAAAAGCAATATAGAAGCTAATTCGACGATTACTTTAGGCAGCAAGTACAGCCCGGGCACCTATTTGATAGAAGTGATACAAGGTACTGAATACCGAAAGCTACGACTGCTCAAACTATAAACTCTATTATTTTTCCACAAGGAACGGGTTTGAGGGTGCCGCAAAAGAATTTGGAACAGCAGTTACCAAGGCAAAACATGCATTGCTTCACATTTCGCATTATGATGTAAAACCCTGCAACGCTTACACAGAATTATGGGTTATGAAAAATGAAACAACGTTGTAACGGTACAAAAAACAATTATGAGAATGAACACCAAAAGTTATGTCAGAGCCGTGCTTATCGCCTGCTTTGATATCATTAGTTTTTGTAAAAAATGATGTAAAGGAGCTGGGTATAAAACCTGTTACATCTTTTCATTATTACGGCAAGGCGTGAACCCACGGGTGGGACTGATTACACATCCGCCGGCAGGTTACAAAATACAAAGGCGATTTTTTATATGGAAGGGTTGAAGTAAGCGCCAAGCTTCCTGCAGTTAAAGGCACATGGCCAGCAATCTGGATGCTGCTTAACGATGAGGCATATAAGCCTGGCCAATTCGGGTGAGATCGATAATATGGAGTACAAAAACAGAAGCACTCCGAACCAAGAAAGTAAATTAGTATTTCAGCTAAATGCAGACCTGGACAGCATTTCTGAGGATGACATAAAAAAACAAGGTGGCAAAAAAGCCACCTTGTCCTGTTTAGTCGGGAAGACAGGATTCGAACCTGCGACCCCCTGGTCCCAAACCAGGTGCGCTACCGGCCTGCGCTACTTCCCGAATATTTTAATGATGCCCGGTAAGCCAGCAAATCTAAGAAGACTTCTTAACTAACCGGTATCTTTTGCGGTGAGGGCGGGATTCGAACCCGCGGTACAGTTTAACCCGTACGGCAGTTTAGCAAACTACTGATTTCAGCCACTCATCCACCTCACCGGCTTGTGCTAAAACCCTTGTCCTGTTCACAAGGGCTGCAAAAATAAAGATTTATCAATTGAAAAAGACAGTCTTCTTAAAAAATAAAGCCCTCCGTCAGGGCGGAGGGCTCTAATAATTTATGCGGCAAGCTTACATGGCTGCAAGCTGTACTTTCTGCTGTAATTCCATCACGCTGTCCCTGAAAGTGCCATCAGTGTCCATCAGGTCTTTAACAGTCTGGCAGGAGTGGATCACCGTGGTATGATCACGGCCACCAAAATGCTCTCCGATGGTTTTGAGTGAATTCTTTGTGAAGGCCTTGGCAAGATACATGGTGATCTGGCGCGCCTGAACGATCTCGCGCTTCCTGGTCTTCTGAAGCAGCTTGTCGTATGGCACATCGAAATACTCGCACACCATCTTCTGAATGGTATCGATCGTAATTTCCTTGCTTGATGTTTTTACAAAGTTTCGCAATACTTTTTTCGCCAGGTCTAGATCAATATCTCTGCGGTTCAGCGAAGATTGTGCCAACAAGGAGATCAAAGCACCTTCCAGTTCCCTGATGTTCGTATTGATATTATAAGCGATATACTTTACTACTTCCCTTGGCATCTCCAGCCCATCGCTTTTCATCTTACGCTCAAGGATCTCGATCCTGGTGTCGTAATCAGGCATCTGGATGTCTGCGCTCAGTCCCCAGCGGAACCTGCTCAATAACCTTTCCTGTACGCCTTCAAGGTCCTTGGGTGATTTATCAGAGGTCAATACCAGCTGCTTGCCCGACTGGTGCAGGTGATTGAAGATGGCAAAGAAAGCATCCTGCGACTTTTCAGCACGGTTGAAGAACTGAACATCATCGATGATCAGCACGTCGATCAACTGGTAGAAGTGTATGAAGTCGTTGATGGCATTGTTCCGGCTGTGATCAACAAACTGGTTAATAAATTTTTCGGAGCTTACGTACAGCACCACTTTGTTAGGATGCATGCGCTTCACTTCATTGCCTATGGCCTGTGCCAGGTGGGTCTTGCCCAGTCCTACACCACCATATATAACCAGAGGATTGAAGGAATTGGCTCCGGGTTTTTCTGCCACTGTCTTTCCGGCCCTGCGTGCCACCCTGTTGCTGTCACCTTCAATGAATGCTTCGAGCGTATAGTTGACATTAAGCTGCGGATCGATGTGCATCTTCTTCAACCCAGGGATCACAAAAGGATTTTTAACAGGTGTGTTGATCACCAGCGGGAAATCCATTTCATTATTCGAGAAGGTCTTGTAGCTGTGGCCCGACATGTCAACCGTAACAGGTTTGTTGTAATTGTTACCGCCGTCAACCATGATCCTGTATTCAAGTCTTGCTTCTTTCCCTAATTCTCTTTTCAGGGTTTTAGCAAGAAGGTTAACATAGTGCTCTTCTAAGTATTCGAAAAAAAACTGGCTGGGAACCTGTATGATTAAAATATGATCTCTTAACGATACTGGTTTAATCGGTTCAAACCATGTTTTAAAATGCTGCCACTCAACAATGTCTTTTATGATGGACAAACAATTCGACCAAATGAGTTCCGCATTCTTCTCCATGTATGATCTAGCAGTTTATAGTAAGTTTAATGAATGTTGTTGGAAAGGTTTTTCACAGAGTGTGCAAAAAAAAATTTGGACGGAGGGCGAATATCTAAAAAAGGCCTCGAAAAAAAAATTTTTATTACTAGGATTTTTTACTAACTGATATAGGTGAAGATTCCATTAATTGTTTCTTTTTTCCAGGAGTAAAATTAAAATCAAGCCGGCCTAATTGAATGCCTGCCCAACCTACCTGGTTGATAACAACATCTTCTCCTTTATTATTCCTGATCACTTCTGGTTTATCCATGAAAGTATGCGTATGACCACCGATTATAAGGTCGATATTTTCCGACTCTTTTCCAAAGATCAGATCACTTATTTTATTATCACTGTACTTATAGCCCAGATGGGATAAACAAACGATGAGATCACAATTCTTTCGTTTGAGCTCAGCGGCTACCTCATTGGCCCTTTGAACGGGGTCAAGATATTTGGTATTGCCTGACAGATTTTCTGGCACAAGCCCTTTCAATTCAATGCCCACACCTGTTACGCCGATCTTTATCTTTCCTTTCCTGAAGATCTTGTACGGAACCGCAAGGGATTCCATTGGTGTACCCGAAAAATCATAGTTAGCGATGATCATTGGAAAAGATGCATGCGCTTTCATCTGGGTGGCAAGGTTTTCCAGCCCCGCATCAAAATCATGATTGCCCACAGTAGCTCCTTCATATCCCATAGCAGTCATAGACCTTATTTCTGGCTCACCCTTATAAATATTGAAGTAAGGTGTTCCCTGGAAGATATCACCGGCATCCAGTAACAAAACCTGGTTGCCTTCATTCCTGATATTGCGGATCAATTGCGCACGCGCAGCAACACCGCCCAACCCCTGGTTCCTTCCGCCATCCATAGGGAAAGGATCAATGCGGCTGTGAGTGTCGTTTGTATGAAGAATGGTTAGCGTTTGCTCTTGTTCAACTAACGCAGCGGCTTTTGCAACAGAAGGCCCAATAAGCAATGACCCTGTGACCATCGCGGCATCAGATATAAATTTTCTTCTATTCAGCATTGATCACCCTTTTTTCATTTTGTGCATTGACCTGTTTTCCAGCAACAGCATGCATCCTTACATAATCCATGATGGCATCTCGCATCAGGTAACCTGTGGTTTTCTGTGGCAGATTAGTGAGCATGCCCGCATCATCTCCCCCGTTCACGATATAATCCGAGTTTACCACTTTATAAGTTTTTAATGGATCCAATGGCTTTCCATTGATCAATACATTCACGGCTTTCTTACTTTGTATCTGCATGGTCAATCCTGCAACAGCAAATCCTCCCTTTGCAGCGGTCAGGTCAAGGAAATCCTGCAGCATGGTTCCTTTCAGTTCCTGAACGACCAGGATATTATCAAAAGGCATCAGCTCGAAGGCTTTCCATCGCGTCAAAGGGCCTGCCGGAAGTTGAGTGAGCCTGATGCCACCATAATTTACGAAAGCCACATCGGCATTAGCGTCAATTTTTTGCCTGGCCATCTCCAGCATGGCATCTGCCATGAAATTGTTGAGTGTTCCTGATGGTAATTTTTTTTCAAGTGAAGTAGCTATAACACCGATCACTTCGTTCATGCTTTTACTAAGGCTGTCCCGATAGGGTTGCATTAACGCCAGGAGGGCGGAATCCTTTGGCAATTGACCTGTGATCCGGTACTGTTCATACTGGGCGGAAGAAGGAATAAAAACTGACTTGCAGGCAGGTAAAAGAAAAAGAAGTGCGAAAAGAAAATGATATTGTCTTCTCATGGTGGTGTTTAAAGCAACCTTCCGCTTTTTGCGGGTATTAAAGGTAACCCTGCAAAACTACCGACGAATTATTTTTTATGCTTAATTTGGGGCATAATAACTACTGCAATGAGAAAGTTCATTTTCCTACTATTCGCTTCGGCGCTGGCTTTCAGCATCCATGCACAGCAACCCGCAAAGAAACGCACTACCTGGGGTTACAAAGCCGGCATCAACATTTCCAGGTTGAATACAGACGGTCCGACCACAATGGATAACAAATGGAAGACGGGTTTCGCTACCGGATTGTACGTCAACATACCCGCTGGAGCAAGGTTCTCTGTGCAGCCTGAGTTCCTGTATTCATCTATGGGTGGAGATATGGAACAATTTTCAAGCAGCACCGGTTACAGGCTGAATTATTTTTCAATTCCTTTGCTGGCAAAATTTAACCTTGTAAAAGGTCTCTCCTTTGTAGCTGGTCCACAGGCTGACATACTGATCGTTGCCAAGACCCTTACTACTTCAGGAACCTTTAAAACAACCGGTAATTACAAGGACTACAGTTTTAATATAACAGGTGGACTGGAATTCTGGCCTTGCAAAGGCTTTGGTCTCAGTGCCCGTTACATGCACGGCCTTGACAACATCAGCGACATATCAACCGCTGAGATGAAGAACCAGGGCGTACAACTGATGGCTGCACTTAAATTTTGATCACGGATTTCGCAGATTTTTCTGAGGGGATTACGCGGATGGTGCAAATTATTATTGGTATTGGAGTTTTTCCTTATTCGACGAATAGGGGATCACGGATTACACGGAGGACACTGATGTAATAGGTGGATTAAGCAGTCTGCTGCTAATGTCTTTCGCTCACGTTCTCTTTCTCTTTCTATCGCTCCCGCTCTCCGCACTCGCTCTGATTTTTATCGCGGATTAAATACAAATCACGAATTCCCTGTACTCGGGTTAATCGAATCACAGGTTTCTCTGATTTCCCGGGTCACGGAAGAAATTTCTCAAAGCTTTTTGTACTGGTAGCCGGTCGGCCCGGGCAGACTGGTTTTTTTATTGCAATTTTGTGTGGTCAACGCAATTTTTCAGGATAAAAACCTGACATGCAACATAAGATCAGTATCAGGGTATTGCCCGCAGAAGCTTCAGACCATTCTTTTCTCCATAACCTCATTGCCAAAACAACAGGCAATGATCCTGTTTCCATTACAGGCTTTCATGTATTAAAGCGTTCCATTGATGCACGTGGCAGGCAGGTATGGGTACAGCTGACCCTTCAGGTTTTCATTAACGAACCTTATCAGCCAGTCACCTTACCGCCGCTTCAACTTCAAGATGTGAGTAATGCCGGAAGGCAGGTGATCATTGTTGGTGCTGGACCCGCAGGATTATTTGCCGCTATCCGCCTGATCGAAAAAGGCATCAGGCCTGTTGTATTGGAAAGAGGCAAAGATGTACGTGCCCGCCGCCGTGACCTTGCTGCCATGAACAAGGAAGGCCGCACCAACCCTGAAAGCAATTATTGTTTTGGTGAAGGTGGAGCAGGAACTTACAGTGATGGCAAGCTCTACACCCGCAGCACCAAACGCGGAGATGTGCAACGCATTCTTAACACACTGGTTCATTTTGGTGCACATGAGAGCATTCTTTACGAAGCACACCCTCATATTGGCACCAATAAACTACCGCATATCATTACTGCTATCCGGGAAAAAATTATTGAAATGGGTGGTGAAGTGCTGTTTGAAAAAAAAGTAACAGACCTGCTGATTGAAAAAGGTACGGTCAAAGGTGTGCTTACATCGGATGGTGATGAACGCAGGGCGCAGGCCGTCATTCTTGCTACAGGCCACTCGGCAAGAGATGTATTTGAAATGCTGCACCATAAAAAGATCCAGGTTGAATTCAAACCTTTTGCCCTTGGGGTAAGGATCGAACATCCTCAAAGCCTGATCGACCGCATCCAGTACCATGCACCCGAGCGCAGCGAGTTCTTACCACCAGCTTCATACAGCCTGGTACAACAGGTAGAGAACAAAGGTGTATTTTCATTTTGCATGTGCCCCGGTGGCATTATTGCGCCTGCTGCTACCGGCACCAGAGAGATTGTTGTTAATGGATGGTCGCCATCAAAAAGAAATAATCCTTTTGCTAACTCCGGTATGGTAGTAACCGTGGAAGCAGATAATGTAGCGGAGTTCAGATCTGCCGGTCCGCTTGCAGGCATGCTGTTCCAGAAGTCGGTGGAGCAAAGGTCATTTGAAGCAGGTGGCGGGAACCTTGTTGCTCCTGCACAAAGAATGATTGATTTTACAAAGAATAAAGTCTCATCCACCTTACCTGTATGCAGTTATTTGCCGGGCATTGCTCCTGCAGACCTGGCACAGGTATTACCGCCATTCGTGTACAGGTCTTTGCAAAATGCTTTTACAGAATTTGGAAAACGAATGAGAGGTTACCTGACCAATGACGCGGTAGTGGTGGCCACTGAATCAAGAACGTCTTCTCCTGTACGAATTCCGCGCAATGCATTGGACCTGCAGCATCCACAGGTGAAATATTTGTATCCATGCGCTGAAGGAGCCGGTTATGCAGGCGGAATTGTCAGCGCAGCCATGGATGGAGAAAAAGTAGCGGATGCCATTGCGCAAACGATCTAATCGCCTCCACTTTGTTGGTCCTTTCTGGAGATCAGCAGTTTATTTTCCAGCAGCTCATTCTTTTTATAGATCCTCTGCTCTTTACTGAATTTAGCCAGGGTTGCTTTTTTATCTGAACGCAGTAAGCCATCAAGTGAAGGTTTGCCTGCATCTATCCAGGCAGTGTACCAAAAATCTGCGCATAATTCAGCTGAGCGTAATAGTTGGTCGTTGATGGTTGGTTCCAGTTTTTTGCTGTAGGCTTTGGCAAATGCCGATGTATAGCTTCTTGATTCGCGGCCATTGCGGTTCTGCCACCGGTATTTTGTTGAATCAGTAAATTCTTTTGATGTTTCTTTTTCCAACAGCAAAAGGTCGTCGACAAGTGTGTAGGAATGACGCGCAGCTGCCCATATAGCTCTTTCAGGATTTTTAAGATATTTTGCTTTATGCTTTGAATAAAGATTGTACCTGTTCAATTCCAGTTCGGGTATCATGGATTCCCAAAGACTATGCAATCCCTTCTGATTGGTAAGTTGCCCATCGTAATTCAGGGTTGTATGCAGCGGCACGTGCATGTCTCCAATGTAATGTGCCAGGTCGGCCGCGTAAAAAAGAATGCTGTCCCTGTTGCGCACCCTGAATGCCTGCGTCAGCTTATTTTGAATGATGATGACGTGGTAAGGAACGTTGCCATACTTCAGGAGTGTGTCCTTTGAATACATCCCGATCGCCTCCTCCCAGTCAAATGGCATCTTCCAGGCAGCTGAATCACCATAAATTTCAAAATCTATAAAATGCCTGGTCGCTTCTTCCGGGTCTGAACTTCTGCGCTGGTCGGGCCTGACAGAGTGCTTCACCAGGTAATCCATATTCTCATAAAAGAAAGGCTGCAATGGAGTAGGCAACTGGTAAATGGCAAGCTGGTTAACAGTCCGGTGCACCAGGAAGCCCCAGCTGCTGCACATCACCAACACTGCAACACAGAAAAGCTTCACTCCGGGGTGATTCCTCTTCATAGTAATTTTTTGCGAAGTTGAGGCAAATCAAAATGAAGGCAACATGCTTAACAAAATATTTGTTCGACGCTCAGGTACCATTCATCCCTATTCAACCAATCCCAAACTTCCTTGCTTATATTTAGCCCCGAAAACAACTGCAAATGAAGCCGTTATTGGAACTGCGCAACCTTAAAAAATTCTATGCTACCCAAAAAGCGGTGGACAACATCAGCTTTACGGTAGGACAGGGCAGCATCTTTGGATTACTTGGACCTAACGGCGCAGGCAAGACCACACTCCTGCGCATGATCACAGGCATCCTGTATCCGGATGATGGAGAGATCCTGTTTGAAGGCAAGCCTTTTGACGCCATGAAGGACGTTGAAAAGATCGGCTACATGCCGGAAGAAAGAGGCCTGTATAAGAAAATGAAAATCGGTGAGCAGGCTTTATACCTGGCCCAGTTAAAAGGACTGGACAAGACAACCGCCATGAAACTGATCAAGGAATGGTTTGTAAAATTGGAGATGGAAAGCTGGTGGAATAAAAAAGTGGAAGACCTTTCAAAGGGGATGTCACAAAAACTCCAGTTTGTTACCACCGTTCTTCATAATCCAAGATTGATCATACTTGACGAACCATTCAGCGGGCTCGACCCCGTGAACAGCAACATCATCAAAGATGAAATTTTTAACCTGGCAAGAAATGGCGCAACAGTCATCTTCAGTACGCATCGTATGGAGCAGGTGGAAGAGATCTGCGATCATATTGTGCTGGTGAACAAAGGCACAAAGATCCTTGATGGCACCGTTCGTGATGTTAAGCAAAAGTTCAAGAAAAGTCTTTTCAGGATCGGGTTCAATCACCAGCCGCCGGAAATGAACAGTCCTTCATTTGAAGTGGTCAGGAAGAACACCGATCACTCGATCGTTGTAAAGATTCCCGAAGGCCAGACACCGAATGATGTATTGCTCCATTTTATACAACAGCGTGCATCCATTAGTTCTTTTAACGAGATCCTTCCTTCGCTGAACGAGATCTTTATTCAACTGATCGAAGGCACACCTGCCGCCCGCCAATTTCAAAACGTAACTGCATAAATAAAATCCATGAACAAGACCTGGCTGATCATCAAGCGTGAATACCTGAGCCGTGTGCGCAAAAAAACTTTCATCATTTCCACCTTACTTACTCCTATTGTTTTTGCACTGCTGATTGGTGCGGTGATCTTTTTCACTGTTCGTAATATCAGGAATGAGAAGATCGCGGTGGTGGATCCGAAAGGGGTACTGAAAGGTAATTTAAAGAACAGCAAGACTGTAAGTTATGAGTTCCGGAACGACGTTGATACCGCTAATTTTTCTTCGCGTGGCTATTCAGCGATCCTTTACCCGCCTATGACAGCGATCAATACAGAGAACAGGTTCCGCATCATCACGCGTAAAAGCATGAGCCGTTACGCCAACGACCGCATCAAGGATGATATCAGCAAATCAGTAGAGAACAACATCATTGCTGATTCCCTGAAAATTGATCCAACCCGTATCGATGCGCTGAAAAAAACAGCTGGACTTACTACCGTTGATTTTAAAAAAGTAGATGAATTGGACCAGGCGGGATCATCCAATTTTGACCTGGCCAGCGGCATTGGCTACATCACGGCATTTCTTATTTACATCACGCTCTTCGTTTATGGCATTATGGTGATGCGTGGTGTGATGGAGGAAAAGACCAACCGCATTGCTGAAGTGGTGATTTCATCTGTGAAGCCATTTCAACTAATGATGGGCAAGATCATTGGCATTGGCGCGGTCGGCCTGACGCAATTCCTGCTGTGGATTGTTTTGATAGGTGGATTGAGTACACTGATCATGTCTTCCATTCCATCTGATGTGTTGCAGCAGGTGCAGCAGCAAAGCCAGAACATGCCAGGATCTTCTGCGCAAACTTCTGATGCCATGAATACCATTGCCAAGGCTGGTGTTACCCTGTCCTCTGTCAACTGGGGCATGGTGATCGGATGCTTTATCTTTTATTTTCTTGGAGGCTATCTGTTTTATGCATCCCTGTTCGCTGCTGTGGGCAGCGCGGTGAATGAAGACGCGCAGGATGCGCAAAGCCTAACCTTCCCTATTACCCTTCCTATCATCATGGCGATCATCATTATGATCAACTCGATCAACGATCCAACCAGTTCTCTTGCAACATGGTCAAGCATTATCCCATTCTTTTCACCTATTGTAATGATGTCAAGGATCCCGTTTGGAGTCCCTGATACCGTTCCTTACTGGCAGCTTGGACTTTCCATGCTTTTCCTGGTGCTGGGTTTCCTGTTTACCACCTGGCTAAGCGCCAAGATCTATCGTACCGGGATCTTGCTATATGGCAAAAAGCCAACGCTGAAAGAAATGATGCGCTGGATCAGGCGATAAACAGGGATCCTATCAATTTTTATGGCCTGGCTTTCAATGCCGGGCCTTTTTTGGCGGGCTCAACTAATTGATTTGTGCCATTTGTTAAGGAAATTTGAATATATATGAATGGGTTTGGCAGTACGAAGTCAATCGTATATTTGTACGAAATATTTCGTCATTTAAACAAAACCACGTTATGAAAAGGAATTTCTGGATGCGTCTACCGCTGATCGTCCTTGGTGCCGCGTTGATCATTACCGCTGCGGCATGGCAGGACCATTCCGCTACCAATGGGTTAAAAGGTTACGATACGGTTCCAAAAGAGCGCAATAAAAAAGCAAGGAACATTGATGAGGCCCTGGAACAGATTGAAAAGGCAAAAATTGATGTTGACCGTTCCTTCAAAGAAGTGGATTGGGAAAAGATCGAAAAGGAAATGAAGGAAAGCATGAAGCAAATGGATGTGGACCTGTCAAAGATGAAAGCGGAGATGGAACGTTCATTTAAAGAGGTGGACATGACAAAAGTGAAAGCCGATCTTGATAAAGCTATGAAGGAACTTGACCTGGCAAAGGTGCAGATCAACCTGGATAAAGAATTAAAGAATGTAGATAAAGTAAAGATCCAGGCGGAGATCGATAAAGCCATGAAAGAGATCGATGTTCAAAAGATCATGGCGGAGACCCAGGCCTCGATTGCTAAAGTTGACTGGGACAATATTAAAAAGGAAATCGAGAAAGTAAAATCCGTTGACGTGGAGAAGATCCGCGATGAAATTGCAAAAGTAAAGCCTGACCTGGAGAGGTCCATGAAAGATGCTCATGAAAGCATTGAGAAAGCCAAGGTGCAGCTGAGGGACTTCAAAGGTTTTATTGATGGGCTGGAAAAGGATGGATTGATCAGTAAAAAAGGAACCTTTACAATCGAGCATGAGGATGGTGTACTGACCATCAATGGCAGGAAACAATCTGATGAAGTTTACAACCGTTACCGTTCTTTCCTGCAGAAGTATCAGAAATTCAGTATGAAGCAGGATGATGACGACTTTGACCTGGACATAGATTAAAATTTGCTGACCTGATCACCATGGCCTTCCTGCTTCAGCGGGAAGGCCTTATTTTTGCACGATGCTCCACGCAGCATTTACTGCAAACTGGCAGTTGATGCTTTCTCCAATTATGGCATTCTATTTTTATACCTGTATGCTACTGTATTTATCAAAACAGATGTAGCATGAACATGTATTTCCTGGCCATTGTGCTGCCCCAGGCCCTGAATGAAAAAGTACTGCCATACAAGGAAATGATGCGGGAACGTTACGGGTGCATGGTAGGTTTGAAATCACCTGCGCATATTACACTTGTCCCTCCATTCTGGATGGAGCCTGAGAAAGAAACGCTTTTCATTTCTGATGCAGACCAGCTCAGCGCGACCTTCCATGCATTTGAAGCAGGCACAAATGATTTTTCAGCGTTCCGCCCAAGGACCATATTCATTGCGCTTCAACCCAATGCAAAACTTGATGGTGTGAAAAAGAAAACCGATGAATTTTTCAGGGAAAAAGAAGCCTACACCTTCAAGCTGGACACAAGGCCATTTCATCCGCATATCACCATTGCTACCAGGGACCTTCATAAAAAAGACTTTCATGAAGCCTGGCCTTTCTTCGAAAAGAAATCGTTTAAGGAGACCTGGATGATTGATGGATTATCGGTGCTGAGACATAACAAAAAAAATTGGGATGTGATCCACACATCCCAATTCAAAAATTTATAAAGAAGTAAATTATTCGAAATCGAAGAAAAGATTTCCGGGCATGATCAGGTGCTCCACATGCTCGTACATTTCAACATTGATCTGGAAACCTTCATCACTTCTGATGGTGATCTTGTCCTTGGTCACTTTACGGTAACCGGTCTTTTCGAAAACCAGTTTATAGGTACCTGGCTTCAGGTCATCGAAATTATAATTACCGTTGGCATCGGTAGTCATTACTTTTTCCTTCTTGTTACCTGCGGAGTACACAACAACATTCACATTATTCAATGGCTTTTTTGATTCAGCATCAACAACGCCACCGGTAATGTCAGTCTTTTTTGTTTCACCACCATTGTCAGGCGGTAGTTCTCCATCATTGGCTTTCGCAAGCAAACCACTTACGGTAAATAAACAGGTAAGCAGCAGTAATTTGATTCTCATTGGTTATCATTGATTCATGACCTGAACACGTACCCTTCGCTACAGTTTAAAATTAGTTTTTTTTAGCGGATTTTCTAATACTTCTGAAAATTCGCTCCACAGCCCGGCAACGATCTCCGAAGCCGGAAGGATGTCCTTCACTAGGGCACTCACCTGCCCGATCTCCAGTTCGCCTTCATCCAGGTTACCCTCATACATTCCCAGCTTCGCCCTGGCCCTGCCCAGCAGCCGTTTCAGCTCTTCCGGATCAGCTCCCCGGGACTCGGCTTCCTGCACCAGCTGATAAAAATGATTCTTTAAAAGCCTTACGGGTGTCAGCTTCTTTAAGGACAACTGTGTATCTCCTTCCGCTGCATGGATCACAGCCTGCTTAAAGTTATCATGAGAAGAGGCTTCCTTGCTGGCAACAAATCGTGTACCTACCTGAACACCTTCGGCGCCAAGCACCATTGCGGCGAACATCTGCCTTCCGGTAGCAATGCCGCCTGCAGCAATAACGGGAATTGAAACAGCAGCCGTAACCGCAGGAATGAGCACAAGTGTGGTGGTTTCTTCCCTGCCGTTATGCCCGCCCGCCTCAAATCCTTCCGCAACTACAGCATCGCAACCAGCCTCCTGCGACTTTAATGCGAACTTGCTGCTGCTGACCACATGAACAACTGTGATGCCGTACTCCTTGAAATGGGCTGTCCATGTCTTTGGATTACCGGCTGAAGTAAATACGATCTTAACCCCCTCTTCAATAATTGCACTGATGTGCTGGTCAAGGTCAGGGTAAAGCAGGGGGACATTGACGGCAAATGGTTTGTCCGTTGCTGCCTTGCATAGCCTGATGTGGTCACGCAGCACATCTGGGTACATGCTGCCCGCGCCAATCATGCCCAATCCACCGGCATTGCTCACCGCACTGGCCAGCTTCCACCCGCTGGCCCAGATCATGCCAGCCTGGATGATGGGAAATTTTATATTGAATAGTGAAGTAATTCTATTAGAGAACGCTTGCATAGGGCGTAGGGTTTATGGTTTTTAGTTTATGGTTTATGGTTGTTTCTGGTTTCTGGCTTCGTCCGCCGAAGCTTTAGCATAGGCGGGTCTCTGGTTTCTTGTTCTTTACATGCAGTCTTCTTTATTGATTGGTTTTGCGTAGGAATAACCGCAAAGAACGCAGAGGAAACGCAAAGAATCGCAAAGTTTAGAAGCTGTAGTTCTTTGCGGGTAAATTGTTTAGTAAAGCCTCAAGGTTTTTGGGTCAAGTTAAGAGAGCATTCAATATAATAATTACATTGCTTTAGTCTAGAAGCTCATAGCTCGCGGCTCGCAGCTTTTCTAAAGCCAACAGCAATCAGCTATCAGCCACCCTCCCTACCCCAGATCTATATTTGTATTATCTCCAATGTTCAGCATCCTTGTTTCACCCCTGATGCTGGTATCACTGCCAATGAGTGAGAAGTCCAGGACAATGTCGAACAGGTTGGAAAAAGATCCGATGATGGAACTTTTGATGATGGAAGAATCAATGGTGGAATGATCGCCAATGGTGACGTTGGGACCAATGATGGAATTCTTGATGGAACAGTTAGTCCCAATGCTGACAGGCTGGATCAGTACCACGTTCTCGTAGCTTGGAGAAAGCACGGCCCTGGTGCCGAACTTCTTCAGGAGGGTGGCGTTGGATTCCAGCAAGGTCTCACGCTTACCACAGTCGAACCAGGAAGCAACTTTAAAAGCTTTGAACTCTGCGCCCTTCTTGATCATGCAATCAATGGCATCGGTGATGCTGTATTCGCCATGTGTCTTCAAACCCTGCTTCATATTCACATCCAGGCATTCGAACATAAGCCCTGATTCCTTGATCTTGTAGATTCCTACCAGTGCCATATTGGATTTGGGGATTTGTGGTTTCTCCACAACATGGTTCACTTTTTCGCAATCCAGTTCAGCCACTCCAAAATCGCGTGGATCATCAACCTTTTTAACACCAAGCATGGAGGTCTTACTGTTGATCACATCCCTTACATCGTAATCACAAATGGTATCACCCAGCACAATAATGATCTCATCGCCATCTACAATGCCTTTGGTCAGTTTGATGGCGTGCCCGATTCCCTGGCGATCGTTCTGGTAAATAAAGTGCGCTGTGATCTCGGGATAAAATGCTTTTACATAATCCTGGATCTTTTCGCCCAGGTAACCAACAATAAAAATGTATTCTTCAATTCCTGCTTCTTTCAACTGGTCCACAATGATGCTTAGAACCGTTTTACCAGCAAGTGGTATCAAAGCCTTGGGTTGCGTATAGGTATGCGGTCTTAATTTAGTTCCGGCTCCGGCTACGGGAATAATTGCTTTCATTAATAAGAATTTTGATGGAATCATTTCACATGTCCTGCTCCCTCCATCACGAGCAATATAGAACAAACTAAAAGCGGACGAAATTACTGATTTTTAATACAAACAAACAACCTGCCTTTGCTAACCGGTACACGCTTATTTTTGCGCTTCCGGCGTTCACCTATCACAGGTTATTACAGGGCAAATGCAAGACCTGAGAGCATGTCCGCTGAATTTGTAAACCATCAACCCATGCAGAGAGACACGCAAGTTTTTGATATCATCCGAAAAGAACTGGAACGCCAACGCAATGGCATTGAACTGATTGCTTCGGAAAACTTTACCTCCCTGCAGGTGATGCAGGCGATGGGAAACGTCATGACCAACAAATATGCTGAAGGGTACCCAGGTAAGCGTTATTATGGCGGATGCGAATTTGTTGACCAGACCGAAGTGCTTGCCATCGAAAGGATCAGGCAGGCATTTAAATGTGAGTATGCCAATGTGCAGCCGCATAGTGGAGCACAGGCCAACGCAGCCCTGATGCTGGCTGTTTTAAAACCAGGAGACAAGATCCTTGGCCTTGACCTGAGCATGGGCGGGCACCTTACACATGGCTCGCCTGTTAACTTCAGTGGTAAGATCTACCAGCCGAATTTTTATACCGTTGACAAAGAAACAGGCCTGGTCAATTATGAACAACTGGAAGCCATTGCACGCAAAGAAAAACCACAGATGATCATTTGCGGCGCATCGGCTTACAGCCGCGATTGGGATTATGCCCGCATCCGCAGGGTTGCCGACGAAGTGGGTGCATTTGTATTCGCAGACATTGCACATCCTGCAGGTCTGATCGTGAAAGGCTTGCTTTCTTCACCTTTTGAGCATTGTCATTTTGTAACCTCAACAACACATAAGACACTTCGTGGTCCGCGTGGTGGCATCATCCTGATGGGCAAGGATTTTGAAAATCCTTTTGGACTGAAAGATCCCAAGGGCAATATCCGAATGATGTCGAACCTGCTGGATATGGCAGTTTTTCCTGGAACACAGGGTGGCCCGTTGGAAAACGTCATAGCTGCCAAAGCCATCGCCTTCGGGGAATTGCTGACGGATGATTTTACCAAATATGCCCGCCAGATGAAACAGAATGCACAGGCCATGTCAAAAGCTTTTCTTGATAAAGGATACAACATCATCAGCCAGGGTACTGAAAACCACCTGATGCTGATAGACCTGCGTAATAAAAATATAACAGGGAAAAAAGCACAGGAAACACTGGACAGCGCACATATTACTTTGAATAAAAATGCTGTTCCTTATGATGATAAAAGTCCTTTTGTAACTTCCGGCATCAGGGTTGGTGTACCAGCTATTACCACAAGGGGCATGAACCAGGCACATATGCAAACCGTGGTGGATTTTATTGACCAGGTGCTGATGAACCTTGACAATAATGATATCATTTCAAAAGTCCGGAAGGACGTCCATGATTTTATGGGCCAGTTCCCGCTTTATCCAGAATTAAATTAACCCTTATGATCCAACGCATACAATCGGTCTGGTTGTTCCTGTCTTCGATTTTTTCAGCAGTGACCTTCCGTTTTCCATTTTATACTGGTGACTGGTTAAAGGATACCAGCCCTTCTCCTATTGAGCTGAATGCACTCACCACCTGGTGGCTGACCCTGATCAGCGCACTTGCCGGGGTGTTGGCATTTGTTACGATCTTTCTTTTTACAAACAGGAGACTTCAACTGAGACTTACTTATCTGGGCATCTTCCTAAGTACAGCGCTTCTGACACTTTATATCCTGGAAATAGGTAATTTCTCCGGCGGTAGTATTGCCCTCTGGTGTATTTTTCACTTTGCCATCCTAGTTTTTTACATCATGGCTGCACGGGGAATACTGAAGGATCAGAAGCTGATCAAAAGCATGGACAGGCTGAGGTAGCTATTTAGTGGTTTATGGTTTTTAGTTTATGGTTTATGGTTCTTTAGATCCAATATTTTTTACTGATTCAATTTGCGTAAAGAGGCATTAACTGCAAAGAGCCCGCCGAGGCGGGTCAAAGGGTTCTCGCTAAGCGGGTTCAAGCAAAGCCATAAAGAAGGCAAAGACGCAGAGATGAAAGAGAACATTCCGGGGTTTTTTACGAGAAAATAAGATATCTCTATTTCTTATTTCACCAGTCAAGTCCTGAATTCATTTCAACATTCCCTCTCTAAACTCTCTCATCTATAGTCTATCATCTGAACTCCTCCGAGTTCCTGGCCTCCCGCTTCACGTCTTACGTCTCACGAGGTAGCTATCAGCAATCAGCTCCACCAACGAAAAAGAGAAGCCGCCGCTTCTCTTTTTCGTTGGGTTTTTCCATAGCTACTGCACTACCAACTTTTCATGATGCCGGGCAGGTCCGGTCACCTGCAATAAATAAAATCCCTTCTGTAAGTTCACTTCGAATGCCCTGCTAAAACTGCCACCTGCATGATTTGTTTTCCATTGCCGTACCGGCTGCCCTGCACTATTAAGGATATTGAATACATAATTTCCTGGAGGAAGATCTCCCAACGATATACTCAGACTTCCACCTGTCAACGGGTTGGGATAGATCATCCAAACCGGATGCTTCCATTTGGTATTTACCAGGATGATGCCTGTGTGTGATATGATATTTCCTGCTTCAATTGCTTTGATCCTGTAATAATTTTTTCCCTGCACAGGAAGCCGGTGATGAAAGCTGTAGGCTACACCTGAGCCATCATTTCTCTTTGGGGGAAGCATTTCCAAAGGCTGAAAATCCATTGTGTTTCCGGCATGTTCAATTACGTACCGGACAACATCGGTCTCAGTTGCATTGGACCAGGTAAGCATCACACCACCACTGGTTGTTTCAGCCTGGAAATGGTCGAACCGTACTGCAAGCGGTGCTGCACCGGCAAAAGACAAAGAGATGTTGTCAAACTCCGCGCCTGCGCGGGCTGCAACCCCGGTGGTATGACCTGCGGCGATGGCCATGTAACCATTATCCAGAACATTCCATTCGGTATCTGTTGCTGCTCCCTGGAACACAGGCGTCATGTCTGCCGATGGCAGATCGGATGATAGAGCACCTGATCCTGAGGCTGTGGGCAGTACTGATGTATAAAGGTTCCATAAACCGGCAGCGGTCCTTGTAACACGAACAAGAAATCCTATGTCTGTGAGACCATTCACTACCGCCCCGGATGATGTGAGGAAGACGGATGCACTACCGTTCACCAGTTTTTCCACATGAAGCTCATCTCCCCCACTATCATCTCCAAAGCGGATGCGATAACCATCTATTCCCGGACTTGTAAGGTCAGCCTCGCTGGCCCACAACCATAGATAGCCTGCATTCGATCCTGTTGCCGCCTGTGCCCTGCGTCCAATCCAGAACTTCCATTCCTGGCTTAAACCCCATGAACCCTGAATGTATGTTGACAGGTATTTTAGGCCGGAGCCTGAAGCAGCATTCAGTCTTAATGGATTTGAATTAGGTGCGCCTGCAGCAACATCACTGGATGCCACAACCTGCCAGTCAGAAGCATGCCCGGTCCATACAGGTGTTATAGTGAAATTCCCATCCTGGAAAGTTTCATTAAGCTGGGCATTTAAAGAGATAAAGCCTGCAAGGCACAGAAAGACAAAGGTTATTTTCATTTGCTGATCTTTTGCAGTGACAGTTAATTAAACCTGCTGCAAAATAGGATCAGCGTGAAGCAGAAGAAATGTGTTTTACTACCGGGATCAGAGGAACTTTCCCGTCCAACTCTGATCTATTTCCTTAATGCCCTGAGGCTTTCCTGCATAAACAAGGTGGCCACCCTCCATGCCTGCTTCAGGTCCGAGTTCAATAAGCCAGTCTGCGCTTTTGATCACATCTGTATTGTGTTCGATCACGATGATGGAATGTCCCTGGTCAATTAAGGCATTGAATGAAGCCAGGAGTTTTTTAATGTCATGAAAATGCAGTCCTGTTGTTGGTTCATCGAATATGAAAAGCACCTTGCCCGCAGCTTTTCCTTTTCCAAGGAAAGAAGCCAGCTTCACCCGCTGGGCTTCACCGCCGGACAGCGTATCAGAAGACTGCCCCAGCTTCACATAGCCTAATCCAACTTCACTCAATGGGCGGATGGCCTGTACCAATGCTTTTTCATCTTTAAAGAATTCAATGGATTCATCAACGCTCAATTCAAGAACTTCAAAAACATTCTTGCCCCTGAATTGAACTTCCAGCACTTCCTCCTTGAACCTTTTACCATGGCAGACCTCACAGGTCAGGTGCACATCGGCAAGGAATTGCATCTCCACGATCTTTTCTCCTTCACCCTTGCAGGCATCGCAACGGCCGGCATCAACGTTGAATGAAAAATGTTTTGGCTGAAACCCCCTGATCTTGCTCAGAGGTTGAGCCGCGAAAAGGTCACGGATATGATCCCAGGCTTTGATGTAAGTGACAGGATTGCTCCTTGAAGATTTCCCGATCGGGTTCTGGTCCACCATCTCCACCTGCGTGATCTCTTCCAGATCTCCAGTGATGGCTTTATGAAAACCTACCTTGTCACCTGCTTCTCCAAGATGTTTTTGCAGCGCAGGATAAAGGATATGTTTGATCAGGGTTGTTTTACCACTGCCGCTCACACCACTTACAACACATAATAGATTCAGGGGAAAAGGAACAGTGATGTCTTTCAGGTTGTGCTGCCTGGCGCCTTCAACAACGATCGACCTGGCACCCTTGCGCAGTTTCTTTGGCGCTTCAATACTCAATTCACCTTTAAGGTATTTACCGGTAAGGCTTTCAGGGTTGCTGATGATCTCATCATAATTACCGCTTGCTACCACTTCACCACCAAGGTGAGAAGCCATGGGTCCCATATCAATGATATGGTCTGCTTCGCGCATCATCATTTCATCATGCTCCACCACAACAACAGTATTGCCAAGGTCTCGCAGGTCTTTTAATACGCGGATAAGGTTTTCTGTATCTCTCGGGTGCAGACCTATGGAAGGTTCATCCAGGATATACAATGAATTGGTGAGGTTACTTCCAAGACTTCTTGTAAGCTGGATACGCTGGCTTTCACCACCGCTCAGGGTATTGGCAAGCCTGTTCAAAGTGAGGTAACCAAGGCCTACATTGAGCATGGTATCAATGCGCAGGTTGATCTCAAGAAGAATGCGTTTTGCTATTTTCATATCAAAGGCCGATAGCTCACCGGCAGCCTTGTCAAGCCAGACCTTCAGGTCCCTGATGGGCATTTCAGACAACTCACCAATGTGAAGGCCATTGACTTTTACATACAATGCTTCCTTACGTAACCTGTAGCCTTCACACTCAGGGCATTTTGTACGACCCCTGTAGCGGCTCAGGATCACACGGTACTGAACTTTATAAAGATTCTGCTCTACCTCCTTGAAGAAGTCGTTGATGCCATAAACATGCTCATTACCTTCCCAAAGGATCTTATATTGTTCCTTGGTAAGATCAGCAACCGCTTTGTGAACAGGAAAATCAAATTTGCGGGCGCCCTTGATAAAGTTTTCTTTCCATTTACCAAGCTTTTCTCCTTTCCACGGAGCAACTGCTCCTTCATAGATGCTTAATCTTTTATCAGGGATGACCAGGTCATCATCGATGCCAAGCACCATGGAAAAACCTTCACAAACCGGACAGGCACCGAAAGGATTATTAAAAGAAAAAAGATTAGGGGTTGGTTCTTCAAAGGTCATTCCATCCAGTTCGAACCGGTTGTTGAAATGAATGATCTTTTCAGCATCCACTTCAATATAAACATCACCTTCACCTTCATAAAAAGCTGTTCCTATGGAATCTGAAAGCCTGTGCTCATCATCTTCATCAAATGCTTTCGTTACAATACGGTCTACCAGGATAAAAACGTTATCCGGGTATTTAAAAACCTGTTCGAATTCATTTGAATCTGTTTCAAGCAATTCTTCTATCCTGTGAATGTTTCCGGTTTTAACGCCATTCATTTTTTGTGTGACCGCGAATGGTGAAACATAGATTCTTGAAAATCCTTTTTGCATCAGGATATTCAGTTCTTCCCTGGCCTCACGGTTCCGGTGTTGTTTGAATGCGGATAGAATAAAAACTTTTGAACCTTCTTTCATTCCGCGGATGGTTTCAAGCACGTCTTTCACGTCATCCTTTTTCACAAGCCGTCCTGATACCGGAGAAATGGTCCTTCCCGCACGTGCATACAATAAACGCAGGTAATCATGAATCTCCGTCATGCTTCCTACCGTGCTGCGGGGGGTACGTGTTATTACCTTCTGTTCGATGGCAATTGCCGGTGCAAGACCTTTGATATAGTCTACATCAGGCTTGTCCATCCTGTTAAGGAACTGGCGCACATAAGCACTCAGGCTTTCCGCGTACCGTCGCTGGCCTTCGGCGAATAAAGTATCAATGGTAAGGGATGATTTTCCTGAACCGGAAACCCCTGTTACAACAATGAATTGATTGCGGGGTATGCTGACATCAATATTTTTGAGATTATGTACCCTGGCGCCTTTGATAAAGATGGGTTCATCCGTACGGGTAAGCGGGGCATTTTTTTTCCTAGAAACAACCTTTTCTTTCATTTTTTTCTTCCCTGGCAAAAGTAACCCGATGGCCCCGGTTCAAAGGCGAACCTTAACATTTCTTTTATGAAAAAGTCCGAAAAGGAGCCTAATAATTTGTTGTAGTAATGCAAAAAGCATTCTATATTTACGACAAGAAAATCTGTATTCTTATTAAATCTTAAAACCTATCTCGCCTATCGCATAAACTTCTACGCATTGTTCAACTGAACATTTTCACGTTTCCGATTCCCTTAGCACCTAAACCGTAGGAGTATTTATGACTTTACTATCTAAGCTGTCTGACCACGAGCTCATCAACTCGTTTATGTCCGGTAATACTAACGCCCTGGAGGCATTGGTATTGCGTCATAAGGACAAACTTTACACATCCATTTACTTCCTTGTTAAGGACAAGTACCTTGCCGAAGATATCTTCCAGGATGTTTTTATCCGGATCATTGACACCATCCGCGGTGGCAGGTATACAGAGGAGGGGAAGTTCCTTCCCTGGGCACTGAGAATTGGCCACAATCTGTGTGTGGACCACTTCCGTAAGGTAAAGCGTACCCCAACCATCAGGAATAATGATGACCAGGACATTTTTGAAGTGCTCAACTTTACTGAAGATTGCGCCGAAACAAAGATGATGAAAAGGCAAAGCTACAATCGTGTTAAAGACATGCTTGATCAGCTTCCCGAAGACCAGCGTGAGGTGATCATCCTGCGTCATTATGGAGACATGAGCTTTAAGGAGATCGCGGCAGTGACCAACTGCAGCATCAACACTGCCCTGGGAAGAATGCGGTATGGACTGATCAACCTCAGGAAAATGATGACCCAGAAGCAGATTGCTCTTTAAAAAAATTTTTGGCGGATAATAAAATGAATTCTTAACTTTAAGAACCATCAGTTTTTCATGCCTTTCAACCACCATTTATTATTGCAATCAGCTATAAACTTTAGTCATTCTTATTCTCCCATCACATGCTTGCCGTGATAGGTTGATTAAGAATGACGACTAATTGAAAGGACCCTGCTGAACGCAGGGTTTTTTTATAAAATTCATTGATAGGCCACCTCATCTCGCTGCCCCTGCTTGTGTCTTCACAAGCAGCTTCGATCTCACCGCCCCTTCTTGTGTCCTCACAAGAAGCTTAAAAAGAACAAATCATTTTTAATTCTGTCTTCAATTCTTAACTCTCTACTCTGAAGTCTGCACTCTTAAGTCTTCCCTCGCTCTCGTTCTCTTATTCGCACTGTCTTCTTATGAGGTCTTTTCTACTTTTTGTCTTGATACAAAAAGTAGAGCTAAAAGATCAAGGCCGGGTCTAATCGCTCCGCGTAGACCGGCCCGCCCACCGCACAACAGTCTTTCACTTCTCGTATCGATCATCACTTAAGAGTTCAGTCTTTCATGATAAGACTATGCTCACTACTGATTTAAAGATTCTGTAATTTACAACTTGCCTTATTCGGTAATACTGCAGGCGCTGGAACTGTTCTGAAAGTATTTGGGCTTATTGATACAATGAGCGATGAAGGTTGGAAGATTTAGATCCTTCGCTTACGCTCAGGATGACAGGTCAAAGAGGGCTTATTGAAACGTGAGTGGGCTTAGGTCAGGTTTTCATTCCTTCTTCCTTTTTTATTCCACTTCTTAAGTCTCTAATCTTACGTCTGCACTCTTAAGTTTGTATTCCTCGCGTCTTTGCGCTCTTGGCGTCTCTGCGTGAAATGCATTTCTACGCGAATAGAATCTGTAAAAAATGCCTTTACCTAAAGAACCATAAACCAAAGACCATAAACCATAAACAAAAAAGGCCGCCTGGTTACATCCAGAACGACCTTCGTATAAAGCGTTTTTGAAAAAAATTATTCCCCAGGTTTCATGGCCTGCACAATGGATTCTGACACACCAACAAAACTAAACCCTCCATCATGGAAAAGATTTTGCATGGTGATGTAGCGGCTCAGGTCCGAGAACATGAAAGTGCAATAATTAGCGCAATCTTCTGCAGTAGCATTGCCAAGGGGACTCATTTTTTCTGCATAATCGATAAAAGCATCAAACCCTTTTACGCCGCTACCGGCAGTAGTACGTGTAGGCGACTGTGAAATAGTATTCACCCTTACTTTTTTGCGGGTACCATAGTGATAACCAAAGCTGCGGGCAACACTTTCAAGCAGTGCTTTCGCATCAGCCATTTCATTGTAATCAGGGAAAACCCTCTGTGCTGCGATATAACTTAAGGCTACTACGCTGCCCCATTCATTCAGAGCGTCCAGGTCCCAGGCCGTACGTAATACGCGGTGGAGACTCATGGCCGAAATATCAAGGCTCTTCTGGTTCCATTCATAATTCATCTCTGTATAGTGCTTGCCTTTACGGACATTCAGGCTCATGCCGATGGAATGCAGTACAAAATCAATTTTTCCACCAAAATGTTTTTGTGATTCTTCAAACAGTTTCTTCAGGTCATCTGAATTGGTTACATCAGCACCAATTACCGGAGCACTGATCTGCTCGGACAGTTTATTGATCTCACCCATACGCAAGGCTACAGGCGCATTGGTCAGCACGATCTGCGCCCCCTGCTGGTGGCAGGCCAATGCAGTTTTCCATGCAATTGACTTTTCATCTAAGGCACCAAAGATGATCCCCTTTTTCCCTTTCAGTAGATTGTTGGACATACGATTGATTTTGGAGGGGTAAAAATAAGGGTTATCCGTTTTGAACAGGAAACAACTTCAGAATTATGATCACCAATAAAAATGCATAGAAGAATACCAGGATAAAACTTACCAGCATATACAGGAGCAGCTGAAGAAAAGACCTTCTGGGTTGAATCACACGTTGCAGCCACTGGTTGATATAATACACCGGCACAAGTGACAGAAGAATGATCAGCAGGATGGCAAGGTTCCTCAGCTTCACAGGGCCGTATTGAAAGTGAGTAACAATTGCTCCCTTTTTCTTTTTACCTGGAAGCGAAGAAGGGAATAAGATTCAATCCTTCTTCCGTTTCGTGTAGCCGGAATGAATTGGATGGTTTTCAATTTATTTGCTTTCTGCATATCAACAGAGGCATAATGAGCCTTTCATAATCAATTCATGACCATTTCCCTTGCGTTCTCGAGTGCAGCTGCGGTTGGCTTCTCACCACTCAACATTTTGGCGATGGCAACAATGCGCTCATCCTTTTCCAGGATCCTCACACCAGTGGTGATGGCATCGTCTTTCACTGCTTTGTAAACCATGAAGTGCGCATCCGCCTTACCCGCTATCTGTGGCTGGTGCGTGATGCAAAGCACCTGCCGGGCGCCTGAAAGCTCTTTCATGATCAATCCTACCTGCTTGGCCGCCTCGCCGGAGATCCCTGTATCTATTTCATCGAAGATAAGCGTGGGCAGGTCCATAGAACGGGCTACCAGTGATTTGATGCATAACATCAGTCGGCTCAATTCTCCACCGCTGGCCACTTTCCGGATCGGCTGAAACTGGTTGCTTTTATTGGCATCAAACAAAAAAGCGATATCATCAGATCCTGTATTATTCAAAGTGGCCTTTTTTACTTCCACTTTTAATCTTGCGTTGGGCATTCCCACCTGGGAAAGCATTTTATTTACCTGCTGTTCCAGTGGTTTTACCTGGGCCTTACGGGCAACCGAGATCTTTTCAGCAAGCTCCTGAGCCTGTTGCAACAGGTCAGCATATTTTTTTTCTGCGGCAATAATGGCATCATCTATATTCAGCACTGCCTGCAGCTTTTCATTGAGGGAATTCCTGATGTCTATCAGCTCATTGGTTGTTTTCACGCCGTGCTTTTTTAGCAGGCGGTATCCTAGCGACAAGCGGTCATTGATCTTTTCCAGGGAACCTGCATCTGAGCCAATGTGCTGGTTGAGACGATCTGTTTCTTCTGCTATGTCCTGAAGTTCGATGTAGGATGATTTCAACCGTTCAACAAGTGCAGGAAGATCAGGGTGCAGATTTGAAAACTGCTGCAGTTGCCCCGTTATGATCTTTAGCTGCCGGCAAATAGGATCGTCGCTTTCTTCCAGCTGGAAATAGGCTTTTCCCAGTGCACTTTTAATGCCTTCCGCATTGGTAAGCATTTTCAATTCCTGATCGAGGTCCTCCAGTTCATTGTCGCGGAAGCCTGCTTCTTCCAGCTCATTAAATTGGAACTGGTGGTAATCAGCTTCCTTTTCAAATTGGGCCTTCTGATCATTAAGATGTTCCAGTTCCTTTCTTGAAGCCTGGGATTTTTCAAATATGATCCTGAACTTTTTTAGCGTGGCCTGGTTGCCTGCAAGGGCATCAAGGACTTCACGCTGGAAATCTGTTTCGCCCAGCTCCAGTGTATCAAACTGCTGGTGAAGATCTACAAGGAGGTTACTCAACTGGTTCAGTTGCGAAAGGTTAACAGGCGTATCATTGATGAATGCACGTGATTTTCCATTAGGCGCGATCTCTCTCCGGACAACAACTTCGTCCTGTATGTCCAGCTCATTGCTTTTCAGAAAGTCAGCAATCAGTATTTTCCCGCCCTCCCCTTTAAAACATCCTTCAACAATGCATTTGCGGTCCTTCCTAAGCAGGACACTGCTTTCAGCCCTTTGACCCAGGATCAAACCAAGGGCTCCGATGAGGATCGATTTTCCGGCTCCGGTTTCACCTGTAATAATGTTCAGGCGCGCGGAAAAATCAATTTCGAGGGCATCGATGATGGCGTAATTCTGAATGGATAATCGGCTCAGCATAATCAGACGGTAAATTAAATCATTTCCTGCTTCTACTAATATTTTTAGTGTTTTAATCACAGATTCCTGTGATTTTTCCGCTGGCTTTGTGGTGGTATGACCAGAATAAATGGTGGATTACTTTTTAAATTCGACGGCAGGTGTGCGCCGAACAATGGAATGGATGTCAATTAAAAGTTAGCGTCTGTAGGAAGGAATGGATATGCCTGGAGGATTAAACATTTGGAAGCGTAAAAGCGTTTTCATGGAAAAGATGGAAGGGAGCAATGGCTCAATACATCAGATTTTTATTGTTTTCAGGATAGTATTTAATTGGTGTTCAACCGTAAATTTTAAAAATGCTTTTCAATGAGTTACAAAGATTGTGTCAGTCCACTTAAGCCGCCTGACACAATCTTTATAAGCATTTGGAAATCAAGTCTGTTTTAGATTGTAGTTTTCTGAATAATCCCACAACATATTTTAAGGACATTTTCAGGTCGGATTTATAGAATATTTATAAACAATTTTTAAATTCTGCCTGCTTTTCATCTCTTCTTAAAATCCACACTTTTCCCAAACATCCATAGCATGTTTTAACTCAACATACATTAGAGGATTTTTATTCCAATACCCTATACCCGTCAGACAATTTTAATCCTGTTCAATTCACCAATTAGTCCGCCAGCAAAAAAGCCCCCGCAGAGGCGGGGGCTTCAAAAGATTTCAACCATCTTATTTTACTTCCACTGATTCTGCAAGCTCCGTGTCTACAAGCACCCTTCCGCAGTTCTCGCAAACCATAACTTTTTTACGCTGCTTGATCTCGCTTTGCTTCTGTGGTGGAATGTAATAGAAACATCCGCCGCAGGCATCACGTTCAACCGGTACAACAGCAAGGCCGTTGCGGTAATTCTTGCGGATCTTCACATAACTTGCCAGAAGGCGGGCATCAACATGTGAACGGGCATCGTTTGCCATTTCATTAAAATGACGCTCTTCTTTTTCAGTAGCTGCAATGATCTTTTCCAGCTCACCTTTTTTTGTAGCGAGGACACTATCCTTGCTGGCAATTGCTTTTTTTGCTTTTTCAAGCGCCTGCACCTTTTCGGCTATTTCTTCATTAGCATCTTTGATGTGCTTTTCACAAAGCTTCACTTCAAGCTGCTGCATTTCCATCTCTTTGTTGATGGCTTCGAACTCGCGGTTGTTCTTTACATTCTCGCTGTCCTTTTCATATTTTTTCACCAGGGCCTGTGCGTCCTTGATGGCCTGTTTCTTCTGTTCTATGAATTCCGTAATACCATTGATCTCTTCTTCAATACGCAGCTGGCGCGCATTCAAACCCTGGATCTCATCCTCCAGGTCAGCCACTTCAATTGGAAGTTCACCTTTCAGGATGCCGATCTCATCCAGTTTGGATTCAATTTTCTGAAGCGCCACCAGTGAAGTAAGTTTCTCTTCAACTGAGTATTCTTTTACGTTTGCCATGTATTATCTAAGATTTACAATGTTGTTGTTTGATAGCCTGTAAATGCAGACATCCTGAAATGAAGCTGCATTCAAAAAAAGAAGCGTACCTCCTTGTCCTTCCTTTCTTCTTCCCATTCACCTGAAATACTGCACCGGGTTGGTATTCACTTCTGTTTTAAGGACGGCAAAGGTAGGAAATTTTCGTAGCAAAAGCTCAGCCATCAGATCTATCGTGAACTGCTCGCTCTCGTAATGGCCAATATCTGCAATCACCATCCTTCCTTCAGCGTCAAAGAATTCATGGTATTTCACATCTCCTGTCACGAAAACCTGGGCGCCAGCCTGAAGAGCCCGCCTGATCAGGAAGCTGCCAGCCCCACCGCAAACCGCTACCCTGCTTACCTTCTGCCCTAAAAGAGGGGTATGCCGTATGCATTCTGCCCTGAAATCCTTTTTTAGCAGGTTTAGAAAAGCCCTTTCTTCCATTGGGTTCTCCAGTTCTCCTATCATGCCGGCTCCAATCCCAAAATGCACATTGTCCATGGTGAAGATATCATAGGCCACCTCCTCGTAGGGATGATGTGCCACTAAGGCTTTAACAATCTGGTCTTCAAGATAAAATGGGTAGACGATCTCGATCTTGGTCTCTTTTTCCTGGTGCCTTTCACCTACTTTTCCCACGTAAGGATCTGCCCCTTCCTCTGCCTTAAAGGTGCCTGTGCCTTCACTGTTGAAACTACACTCGGAATATTTACCGATATGACCTGCACCTGCCGCGAAAATACCAGACCGCACCTTTTCAGCCTCGTCTATCGGTGCGAAGGTGATCAGCCTCCGCAGCATTTGCTCCTTTGGCAGGAGCACCTGGATATTCTTCAACCCAAGCTTTTCAGCAATCTTGCCATTAACGCCAAGGATGATATTATCCAAATTGGTGTGTGCCGCATAAATCGCGAGTTCCTGCCTTATCGCGCCGATGATGACCTGCTCCACATAATTTTTACCTGTGATCTTTTTTATCCCCTTAAAAATAATGGGATGATGGGCCAACACCAGGTTGCAGCCTTTTTGCCTGGCTTCAGAAAGCACTTCAACCGTTACATCGAGGCAGCAAAGCACCCCTGTACATTCCCAACTTCCATCACCGGTGATCAATCCTGCATTGTCATAATCTTCCTGCAATTCTGGCGCAGCAAAAACTTCAATCGCTGTAACAACCTCGGAAATTTTCATGCAGGAAAGTTAAGTCATTAGTAGATTTGGTACGGAGCATGCATTCATACACCTTCACTCAATTTTCTTTTTTTGAACAATCTCTTTGATCAGATTCTTCCGAGGATAAAACAGGACAAGCGGCGGACCATAGAACTTATCCGCCAGCAACAGGCTGCCAAGCGTATGCGAAAGCGTTTGGGCAACAAATTAAAAGATGGTTTCCTGGTATTACTTGCTGTGTTGTCTGCAGGGTTTGGCCTGAAAGGATTCCTGATCCCTAATGAACTGGTAGATGGCGGGGCAATGGGAATTTCACTACTGGTGAACCATGAAACAGCATGGCCCTTATCGATCCTGATCATCCTGATCAACCTTCCATTTCTTGCAATAGGTTATTACCAGTTCTCCTGGGGATTTGCCTTGAAAAGCATCATGGCGATTTCAATGCTTGCACTTGCAGTTGCCCTGATCCCCTATCCTACCATTACGAATGATAAGGTGCTGGTGGCTGTGTTCGGTGGATGCTTCCTTGGTGCAGGTATCGGTCTTGCCATCAGAGGCGGCTGCGTGATCGACGGAACGGAGGTGATGGCCATATATATGAGCAAAAGAAGCAGCCTTACGGTAGGGGATTTCATTCTCATCTTTAACCTGATGATCTTTTCCTGCGCGGCGTGGCTGCTTGGATGGGAGGTTGCGCTTTATTCCATCCTTACTTATATGGCTGCATCTAAAATGGTTGATTTCATCCTGGAAGGTATTGAAGAATACACGGGAGTAACCATTATCTCCTCAAGGGGACAGCAGGTATCAAATATGATCAAAAACAAGCTGGGAAGAGGACTTACCATTTATTCCGGCCGGAAAGGTTTTGGCAAAAGCGGCGAAAGCAACCAGGATATCGAGATTATTTTCACCGTCATCACCAGGCTTGAGGTAAATAAACTTACTACCGAAGTTGAAAGGATCGACCCCCGAGCTTTTATTGTAATGCAGAGTATCAGGGATACAAGAGGAGGCATGGTGAAGAAAAAACCACTGAAGGAAAAATAGGATTTCGAAGTTAATCTTCGTAACTTTTAAGGTGATTGCATTCTATCATGCATCTGCTTAGTCAACCAACAAAACTATTTGCTATGATCAAAAGAACAAACGGCTATTTGCTTCTCCTGATGCTGGTCCTTACCGGTCTCGCTGGCCGCATTCATTCCGATTCTTTATCAGGCAAGGAAAGACGACTACTGAACAACAATCTCAAAGAATCAAAATCCGTGTTATTAAAATCTGTCAGTAACCTTTCAGAAGCACAACTCAATTTTAAACCGGCACCTGACCAATGGTCCATAAAAGAGTGCATCGTGCACATAGCTTTAACAGAGAAAATGCTTTGGGACATGGCAACAACTGCTATGAAAGGCCCATCTACACCGGAAAAAAGGGCCGATGTCAAATTTAAAGATGAAGAAATATTAAAAACGATGAGCGACAGGTCCAACAAGGTCAAGACTTTCCCTGCACTTGAACCTCAAAACGCCACATTTACCAGCACCGAAGCCGCTTTAAGCGATTTCAAGGCCAACAGGCAGAACCTGCTGCGTTATGTGAAGACCACTACCGAAGACCTTCGCAACCATATGACCAATCTTTCTTTTGGAACCATTGATGTTTACCAGTTGCTCCTTGGCATTTCGGCGCATACCACAAGACATACCCAGCAGATTCAGGAGATCAAAGCAGACCCCGCTTTTCCTAAATGATCCCTGGCCTTCATTATGAAATTTAGCTGGTCTTCACTCGTCCGGACTTATGTTTATGGATGTAAGGTGATGGGCCCTCATATTACAATTGCATCGGCCATGCAGGGTCAAGACAGGAAACTTCCCTAGTTTTGGATTCATGTCAAGCACCGAACTATACGAAAGCTACACAACCCGCATGCGCCGCATTGCCGATGTCAGGAATGCCAGTGCATTGCTGCAGTGGGACCAGGAAACATATCTTCCCGCCAAAGGAGCGTCTTTTCGGGGTCAGCAGATCAGCACCCTTTCTGAGATCAGCCACAAGATGTTCAGCGAAGAAGAACTGGGTAACATCCTTTCTGAACTGATGCATAAAAATGACCTTTCCGCCAGCCAGAAAAAGAATGTGGAACGAACGCTGGAGGATTATAACAAAAACAAAAAATATACTTCTGAATTTGTCCGCGCTTTATCTGACCAGGTCAATAAAACCTTCCATGCATGGATCGAGTCCAGGAAGAAAAATGATTTCAGCATTTATGAAAAGGATCTTGATGCGCTGATCGGCCTTAAAAGAGAAGAAACAAATATTCTAGGATATACCGGACATCCATACAATGCATTACTGAATGAATTTGAAAAAGGTGCGACCATTGAATTGCTGGACAAGACCTTCCATGAAATGCTCCCTACTTTACAGGACCTGATCCAAAAGATCAACAGGGGCGAACAGGTGGACGATTCATTCATGCTGAAACAATTTCCTAAAGACCAGCAATGGAAGTGGGGCATGTTCCTGGTGCAACGCCTGAACTTTGACCTGGAAGCAGGCAGGCAGGATATGAGCGAACATCCATTCAGCATCAGCTTCAACCGTAATGATGTCCGAATTACTACCAGGATCTCGGAAAATGATTTTGGTAATATGACCTGGAGCTGTATCCACGAAGTTGGACATGCTTTATACGAGCAGGGGCTGCCTGAACAGGAATATGGATTACCCCTGGGAGAGGCATGTTCCTACAGCATTCACGAATCCCAGTCGCGGTTATGGGAAAACAATGTGGGACGGGGCTTACATTTCTGGAGTCATTATTATCCAAAGCTCCAGGAATATTTTCCTGATCAGTTCAAACCGGTCAGTTTTGAGGACTTTTACAAGGGGATCAATAAGGTACAGCCTTCCCTGGTGAGGACAGAGGCCGACGAGATCACTTATCATTTCCATGTCTTCATCCGTTACGACCTTGAAAAACAATTGATCGGGGGTAGTTTGTCGGCCAGGGATATTCCTGCTTTCTGGAAAGAATCCTATAAAAAATGGCTGGGTGTTGAAGTGCCTGATGATAAGCAGGGCAGCCTGCAGGATGTACACTGGAGCCATGGAAGCTTTGGCTATTTTCCAACTTACAGCCTTGGCAGCTTTTACGCCGCACAATTATTTTCCGCAGCCGAACAGCAGCTTCCCGGCCTGAACAAGGACATTGCACAGGGAAAAACAGAAGGCATTTTGCAATGGCTCAGGACCAATGTACACAGCAAAGGCAGGTACCATACCAGTGAAGAACTCTGCCAGGAAGTCACAGGGGAACCGCTTAATTCAAAATACTTCGTAAATTACCTATTGGATAAATACAGGCCTATCTATAATTTGCAATAGCCCAATGACTATGATCAGACTGATACTTGCTTTTTTTATACTGAGTCTTGCCGCCTGCGAAAAAAAGGTGGAGGACACTCAGCGGAACCTTATCCTGGATGCCATGACGACAGGCCAATGGAAGGTAAGCAGCTATTATATGGGCGCCATGAACCATACTACGGATTTCGATACATACGCTTTCCAGTTCAGGGAAAACCTCACGGTTGAAGCCATCAAAGCGGGGTCCATTGAAAAGACCGGAACCTGGAATGCAGATCCAAATGCAAGGACCATTACTTCCAATTTCCCAAATTCAGGTGAGCCATTGAGCCTGCTTAACGGTACCTGGACCATCACCAACAACAGTTGGACCTTTGTAGAAGCCAAACAGACCGTTAACGGTACTATGCACACCCTCAGGCTTGACAAGCTTTAAGGAGCGAATCCAAATATGATTGTTTAATTGAATACCAAAGCGGGAATAATTTTTGCTTTCCTTTAGCGTTATCATCATCACCCCAGGAAAACGATCAAAGCCAATAATGTGAGACAATTGACAAGAAGGACCCTCATTTTACCTTTTTTTATTTTATTAACCGTCTTTGCCCGTGCCCAAACGCCCACAGCAAATTTTTCCGCTTCCCCTGTTTCAGGTTGTTCACCCCTGGTTGTAAACCTTCAGGATCAATCAACTGGAAATGTAACAGGCTGGTTCTGGGATTTTGGCAATGGGGGCACTTCTACCCTTCAGAATCCATCAACAACCTATTTTACCCCAGGATCATATACCATTAAACTAACCGTCACAAATGCATCCGGAACCCATTCCGTTACACGTACCAACCTTATTACGGTCCATACCAAGCCTGTTGTTAGTTTTACGGTCAGTGACAGTACGGCATGTTTTCCACACAGGGCGCAATTCACCGACCTGTCCTCTCCCGGTGCAGGCAACACCATTACCAACTGGTTATGGGATTTTGGTAATGGCACACAATCAACAGTTCAGAATCCGCTGAATGTATATACCGCTTCCGGCAATTTTGGTGTGACCTTAAGGGTAACCAATGACAAAGGTTGCTTTACCGCACTTACAAAACCTGGTTACATACAACTGGCCGGAGGTATTGTAGCGGATTTTACCAATAACATGCCTGCAGTCTGCAAGCCACCCTACCGGATCACTTTTAATAATATTACTACTGGCACAGGCACACTTACCTATGCCTGGGACTTTGGAGATGGAAATACTTCAACGCAGCAGAATCCTGTTCATACTTATACCACACCAGGAAATTATTCTGTTACAATGGCCGTAGCCAGCAGCCTTGGATGCACCGATACCGTCAAAAAAACAAACCTGCTCAACATCCTGAACATTTCAACAGCTATCACTGCGCCTGACAGCATTTGCGTGCGTACGCCAGTGAATATTGTTAATAACTCCAGCCCTGCCCCGGTTTCCTCCGTGTGGACGTTTGGAGATGCTACAGGATCAAACCAGGTGACGCCAACGAAGATCTATAATACACCAGGAACTTATACCATCCGCTTAAAAAATACGTACAGCTACTGCACGGATTCAGCTTCAAAAACCATCAAGGTGCTGCCCAGGCCAGTAGCTAATTTTACGTCTTCCCCGTCAACAAGGTGTCAGCCTGACCTGACCGTTAATTTTACAAATACATCGACCAATGCGATCAGGTGGTCATGGGACTTTGGAGATGGCAACACTTCCGCGCTGCAAAACCCAAGTCATACTTATACCAATTACGGCACATACAATGTTCAACTGGTAGTAACCAATTCATCGGGGTGTACCGATACTTTAAGAAAGAACGCACTGGTCAGGATCATAAGGCCTGCTGTATCCATTAATAATTTACCAGTAAGGGGATGTATCCCGTATGGCATAAATCCCACCGCTACCATTGTTACACTGGATGCTGTGACATCTTATCTCTGGGATTTTGGTGATGGCAACACTTCAACTTCTGCAACGCCTTCACATACCTATGCGACACAGGGTACATACACTGTAAAACTTACGATAACAACCAGTTCTGGTTGTACTGAGGTGGTGACCATAGGAGATGCAGTGAAAGTTGGGCGCAAGCCTGTCGTTAATTTCAGTGCAGCTCCACCCACCGTTTGCGCTTTCAAACCGGTTCAATTTACAGACCTGACCAATGAAGCGGATGAATGGGCCTGGTTCTTTGGAGATGGCGGAACATCCACGTCTCAAAGTCCATCTTATACTTATTCAGATACCGGAACTTTTGCAGTAACCCTTGTAGCCACCAATAATGGTTGTGTCGATTCATTGGTTGTTCCAAGGCTGATCAATGTAAGGCCGCCGATAGCACTTTTCAATTACCTGCCTGATTGTAACAATCGCTTACGTTTTGAATTCCGCGATTCGTCCATCGGAGCGACAAGCTGGTTCTGGGATTTTGGTGATGGCACCAATTCCACAGAGCAGAATCCTGTTCATACTTTCCCTTCTTACAACACTTATAACGTAACGCTTACAGTATCCAATGATACCTGTTCAAACAGCATTACACATACGCTGCGAGTTTTCAATGAGATCATAGATTTTACGGTCAGTGAAGACACCCTGTGCAGGAGAAACACTGTTACTTTTATTGCTACCGCTTCTAATATTGCCAACATACAAAACTTCATGTGGGATTTCGGAGATGGATCTCCTCCCTGGAACAGTTCTGTTACCGGAACAGGTGGCTTTGCATATTACCTGTACCCCCTTGCAGGCAGTTATGACATTACTCTGGTGACAACAGATATTTATGGATGCCAGAACACACTGGTAAAGCCCCGCCTGATCAATATGTTCGGACCAACAGCAAACCTGAATATTCCGGTTCAGGCAGGCTGCAAAGGCCTTAATGTAACTTTCAATGACCGCTCCATCGGCGATGGCGTAAACAATATTGTTCAGTGGATATGGGATTTCGGAGATGGCAATACGCAGACCAATACAACTAATGCAAGCGTACAACACATCTATCCGAATGTTGGAAGTTATACCATACGGCTGACCGTTAAGGATGCATTCGGGTGTATTGACATCATTGAGCTGCCCAACTTCATTAACATCTCAGATCCGCAGGCAAGCTTTGTACTTTCCGATACTCTTTCCTGTCCGTCATCTCCCATTCAATTTACCAATACATCTTCGGTGCATGTAAGTGCTCTATGGGATTTTGGGGATGGAAACACTTCTACCGACCAGAACGGTCCTGCATATACCTATACTGTTCCCGGGACTTATACGGTGAAACTGATGATCACGGATTTGTATGGTTGCTCTGATACACTGACCAGGCCAGCACTGGTAACTATCGACAATCCTATTGCCAGTTTCACGGTTAGTGATTCCATCAGTTCCTGTACGCCTTTTGAAGTCAACTTCACCAATACATCCCACTTTTACCGGTCACTCGAATGGGACCTGGGCCAGGGTGTCAGCGACCTGGAAACACCAACCCAGTATTATATCAATCCGGGCACCTATAATATTACGCTTACGGTTACAAGCGCCGGATTCTGTAAGGATGTGGCCACAAAGAAGATCATTGTCTATGATACAACAGGCACACGCATCACTTATGCGCCACTGAATGGATGTAAGCCATTAACAGTTGGACTCACCGCATTCAGTCCGGGAGAAATGACCTATACCTGGGATTTTGGTGATGGCACATTGATCAACAACGATACAACGGGCATGACCCATATTTATAATTTCTTTGGAGAGTTCACACCTAAAGTGATCATGACAGATCCTTCAGGCTGCATCATTCCTGTCACAGGTCTGGATACCATCCGCATCAAAGGCGCCACAGTGAATTTTGGATGGGACAAGAACCTGTTCTGTGACCTCGGGCAGGTTAGCTTTACTGATTCAACCACATTCAATGATTCACTGATCGTATACAACTGGGACTTTGGCGATGGGTTTACCTCTAACCTTCAGCACCCTACACACCAGTATGATGCGCCGGGCCAGTACACTGTTTCATTGAATGTACAAACGCTGAATGGTTGTGCAGATACCATGCGTGTCTCCAATGTGATCAAGGTGGTAGAAAGTCCGATCATCAGGATAGACGGTGATTCCGTGATCTGTGTCAATGAGCTCATGGACCATCTTGGGGTGTTTGAAAGGATCGATACATCGCGGATACAATGGAACTGGCAATTCCCGAACGGCAACCAGTCTTCCCTTCAGAATCCTGACGATCAGAAATACGGAACTCCAGGGAGATTTGTAATAACAACAATCGCTACAAACAGCAGTGGCTGCGCGGATACCACAACCAAAAACATACTGGTCAATCCACTCCCTGTTATTACCATGCCTTCCACAATGACCATGCAGGTAGGCTTCCCTGTGAGGATACCGGCAACTTACAGTCCTAATGTGGCAACATGGAACTGGACCCCGGTCACAGGTCTCGATTGTTCTGATTGTCCGCAGCCAATAACTTCAACTAAATTCAACCGGACCTATACCGTATCTGTGGTAGACAGCAACAGCTGCCGTAGTTCGGAGCAGGTTCAGATCATTGTCATCTGTAAGAACGCGAACGTTTTTGTACCCAATACTTTCTCTCCCAACAATGACGGAAGCAACGATGTTTTCTATGTACGTGGTAAAGGACTGGAAAGAGTTAAATCATTGAGGGTCTTCAACCGTTGGGGTGAGGTAGTATTTGAACAGAATAATTTCCCAGTGAATGATCCCAACTATGGATGGAATGGAAAGTTCAAGGGCAATAAGCCTTTCCCTGATGTTTACATCTACCAGGTGGAAGTGTGGTGCGAGAACAGTGAGGTCATCCGTTTTGAAGGCAACGTGGCATTAATACAATAGCGAATGAAAAAGCTTTACTATATATTATTCTTCATGCTGGGCATGCAGGGTTTACAAAGAACTGCAGCGCAGGACATTCACTTTTCCCAGTTTTTTGAGGCGCCGCTTCTGCGTAATCCTTCTCTTGCAGGTATCTTTACAGGTGATATCCGGGTGCAGGCGGTTTACCGTGACCAGTGGAACAGTGTGACCAATGCTTATAAAACTGCATCGATCAATGGCGAATACAAACTGCCTGTTGGTAAGGCCGATGATTTCCTAACCCTTGGATTGCAGATCCTGCACGACAGGGCAGGCACCGTATCATGGGTTTCCACTCAGGTCCTTCCTGCATTGAACTATCATAAATCACTGGGTAGCGACAGGAACCGTTATTTATCACTGGGCTTCATGGGGGGACCGGTGCAGCGCAGTTTCGACCGCAGCAAAATGACAACCAACAGCATGTTTGACGGACTTGGAGATGGCGAGACTTTCCTTCAGCCGCAATACACCTACTTTGATGCAGCTGTAGGCATGAGCTTCAATACCCAGCTGAATGAAAATCCTGATAATAATATTTTCGCTGGCCTGGCCTATCATCATTTTACACGTCCAAGGAATTCTTTTTACCACGATGTATCTGCCGAACTTGATCCCAAATGGGTAGCATCAGGTGGCGTGAAGTTTTCGGTTACGCCTGCCAGTTACCTCACCCTTCAGGCAGACCATTCGCTGCAGGGAAAGTTCAGGGAAACAGTTGCCGGCGCATTGTATGGGATCAAGATCGGGCCTGAGCTGGCAAATCCCATGTATACGGTCCACGGAGGTGCTTTTCTTCGCTGGAACGATGCGATCATTCCCGTGATCAAAATGGATTACCACCCTTTTTCCTTTTCTATCAGCTATGACGTGAACATTTCTAAACTAAAAACCTCCAGCTATGGCCGCGGCGGGTTTGAGCTGGGGATCTCCTATGTAGGCTTCACCCAAAGAGACAATTCTTCCCTGAATGCAGTGCACTGCCCGAGATTTTGAGAGATCGTGAGACGTGAGATGTGAGACGTGAGACGTGAAACGTGAGGCTAGGAACGGGAGACGGAGGATGAGAGCGAGTAGAAAGAACGTGAAACGGAGCGAGAGAGATCGTGTTGTTGGTACTAAAACTTTCCGTATAATCAGTGCCATCCGTGATCTGTATTTCTACGCCACCGCATCAAAGAATTTTCCTAAACATAAATTATCATCATCCTATCCGCGGAATCCATTCAGGAAAATCCGCGCAATCCGTGATAAAGGAAATCCCCTCCGCCTCAGGCGGAAGGGATCCATTTTTTATAGCCGGCCGATTAATAGGGACGTGCTTCTTTCGATACTTGCTCTGCCTGTTGTACTGCCTGTCCAGTTTGTGTTGATCCGATAGGACCTTTATCTATATTTTGATTTGCTGCTGCTTTTAATCCTTCAGCCACTCTCCTGCCATAATCTGCATCGCACTGAGTGAACAATTCAACCATCTTATCCTGTATGTGTTTCTTCACGGGTGCCAGCGTGTTCACAAGATTGGTGATCAGATCATTGCGCTCCCATTCTTCAAATGCGCGGTAACGTTCACCTGCCTGTTTAAAATTGTTCTGCCTTTCGATCTTCTGCCGTACGAGCTTCGCATGGTATTCGGGCTCATGATCCTTACCCGCTTTGGGTGCCGGTGTATAGCCATTTAGCGTTGATGGCTCATAATTCACGTGCGGGTTCACCCCAGGCAAAATATCCTGGCGGTAAGCCATCTGTCCATCACGCTGGTTGGTTGCAACATGGGTCTTCGGCGCATTGATTGGCAATTGCAGATAATTGGTGCCGATACGGTAACGTTGTGTATCTGAATAAGAGAAAGTACGTCCCTGTAACATCTTATCATCAGAGAAATCCAGACCATCTACAAGTACACCAGTACCAAAAGCTGACTGCTCTACTTCCGCGAAATAATTCTCAGGATTTTTATTCAGTACCATACGTCCTACCGGTAGCCATGGAAACTGCTCCTGCGGCCAGATCTTGGTATCATCCAAAGGATCGAAATCCAGTTCCGGATGATCTCCATCAGGCATGATCTGCACCAGTAACTCCCATTCCGGAAAATCACCTTTATCAATCGCTTCAAAAAGATCCTGTGTAGCGTGGTTGAAGTTCTTTGCCTGGATGGCTTCCGCCTGCTCCTGTGTAAGGTTTTTAATGCCTTGCTTTGGCTCCCAATGGTATTTTACCAACACACCCACACCATCCTCGTTTACCCATTTATAAGTGTTCACACCTGAACCCTGCATATGCCTGTAATTGGCAGGGATGCCGTATGGTGAGAAAAGGAAGGTGATCATGTGCATGGCTTCAGGCGTATTGCTGATGAAGTCGAAAATGCGTTCTCCATCCTGCATGTTCATAACAGGATCTGGTTTGAATGCATGCACGAGGTCCGGAAATTTCATTGCATCACGAATGAAAAATACTTTAAGGTTGTTGCCAACAAGATCCCAGTTGCCATCCTCAGTATAAAATTTTACGGCAAAACCTCTTGGGTCACGTAAAGTTTCGGGTGAATGGCCTCCATGAATAACGGATGAAAAACGGACGAACACGGGTGTTCTTTTTCCTTTCTGCTGGAATAGTTTAGCCCGGGTATATTTAGCGATCGGCTCGTTGCCGACTGTACCATATGCTTCAAAATAACCATGTGCACCAGCACCTCTTGCATGCACTACACGTTCAGGTGTGCGTTCACGATCGAAGTGAGACATCTTTTCAAGGAACTGGTAATTCTCCAATGTAGCCGGTCCCCTGCTGCCAACTGTGCGAATGCTTTCATTGTTGGTAATGGGATGACCCTGTCTTGTAGTAAGAATATTGGAATGCTTACCCTGGCCGTTGCCCTGGCCATTTCCATTCTCATTGGTTTTCTGGTTTTGATCTTTATCCATAAAAGAGGTTTGTGGGTGATTCGATGCAATTTTCCGGCCGAAGCCCGCTCATCTGTTCTCAGTTCCTGACTTCAGCAAATGTCTGCATGTTTGCTGTATCAACGCAAACAATATTTTCTATAATTTCATAGATTTTATCTATATGAATTTTCAACAACTCGAATACATTGTAGCGGTTGACTCTTTTCGTCACTTTGCAAGGGCCGCTGAGAAATGTTTTGTAACGCAGGCAACGCTGAGCATGATGATCCGCAAACTGGAAGACGAACTTGATGTTGTCATCTTCGACAGGAGCAAGCAACCGGTTGTTCCTACAGATGCAGGCCGCTCTGTAATTGACCAGGCAAGGATCGTTCTAAAAGAAGCATCGCTCATCAGTCAATTATCAAAAGAAGTAAAGACCGGGTTACAGGGTGAATTGAAGATCGGTATCATTCCTACCCTTGCACCCTACCTGCTGCCAGCCTTTCTGCCTGTTTTCCTGAAAAAATATCCTGACATCAAACTTAAGATCAAGGAGCAGACCACGGACCAGTTGCTTAGCCTGTTATCTTCCGACAAGCTGGACGTAGGCATCATGGCCACACCCTTACAGCAAAAAGGTTTTGAAGAAACACCCCTTTTCTATGAAGAGTTCATGGTTTTTGTATCGGGCAACCAGAAAGGATTGAAGAAAAAATACATTCTTCCCGAAGAGATCGATGTGAACAGGTTATGGCTGTTGGAAGAAGGTCACTGCCTGAGGTCACAAACCCTGAATTTGTGCGAACTTCAAAAGAAACAGGCGAAGGTTCATAACCTGGATTATGAAACAGGAAGCATTGAAAGCCTAATTAAGATCACGGAATTGAATGAGGGCATCACCATCATCCCGGAGCTGGCCACAAATCATATGGAGAAAAAGCTGCGTGATAAATTGCGCAGTTTCCGGCCACCTGTGCCTGTACGGGAGATCAGCATGGTAACCTACCGGCATTTCGTTAAAAAGAAACTCCTCGATGTTTTGAAGCGGGAAGTGGAAAGGTCGGTAAAGCCTTTTCTTGCGAAATCAAAAAGAGAAAACCAGGTCATTTCGATATAAGATGCGCATTCATAAAACCATTTCTTTTTTAATTTGTTAATCAAAAAAAGTCCATGAGTATCAATATAGGCCAGCAAGCACCTGATTTCACACTGTTCGCATCGGATAAAAGCGAGGTATCCTTATCTCAATTTAAAGGGCAGAACGTACTGCTGATCTTTTTTCCCCTTGCTTTTACCTCCGTTTGTACTGCAGAACTTTGCGATATCCGCGATAACATGAAGATGTATGAGCAACTGGATGTACAGCCTTTGGGGATTTCTGTGGATTCGCTCTACACCCTTGCGAAATTCAAGGAAGAGCAAAATTTAAATTTTCCTTTATTAAGCGATTTCAATAAAGAAGTGTCCAAGCTGTACGGATCGCTTTACGAAAAGTTTGGTTTTGGCATGCTGGGCGTATCGAAGAGGTCGGCTTTTCTAATTGATAAAGAAGGTATTGTGCAATACGCAGAGGTTCTAGAAAATGCTGGAAATCAACCGGATTTCAAGGCCATTCAAGGGAAATTACGCCAGATCACCGCGTAGTATTGACAATTTATTGCCATTTTTCGGCAAGGCCTTTGCACTTTTTTATAAATACGTTATTATTGTATGAGTAACTGTTAAAATTAATATTTGAAGAGATTTTTACTTATAGTATCCTTTTTTGTTTTCGCTCAATTTCATTCAGAGGCACAGAATCGCCCCGCGATCGCCAGTACGAATGCAAACGGGCCTATCATGCGGTTCTATCCCAACCCCGCAACGGCTATTGTCAACTTCGATTTTCAAAAAGGTTACGATAAGGGTTACTCCATTCACATCTATAACTTCATTGGCAGAAAAATGTACGAGTCTGCCAACATCGCTCAAAAGACCACCATCAACCTTTCAGATTTTACCCGCGGTGTCTACATCTACCAGCTATTCGACAAAACAGGGAAGATGGTTGAGTCGGGAAAGTTTCAGGTATCGAAGTAGTTTCTGGTTTCTTGTCTCTGGTTTCTGGTTGTTAGATCAATCTGTCCTCCTGTAATTCAACCTTCCTAATTTCCGGGATTACTTTTTGCACTTTTACTGTACATTCTGTTTCATTTCTATCTCATTTCTATCTCTGGTAAAATTCAGGTATAAAAATATTTTCAGTATTCAGTCAACGAAAAAACTAAGACCTAAGGTTACATAAGTTATAAAGAAACCATCCGGTCTTTTAACCAGAAACAATAAACCATAAACCAGAAACCCTATTGTACTTGTACAATAAGAAACTTCAGGTACTCCGTGTTCTCCATGTTCCAGATGATGGGATGGTCTGAGGATTGTTTCTGGAAGGTGACCTGGCGGATCTTGCGCCTGGCATCTTTAGCAGCCATGTCAATGATCTGGAGAAAGAGTTCCGGCTGAACCAGGTTGGTACATGAAGAAGTAACTAGGAACCCACCGGGGCGGATCAGTTTCATCCCTCTCAGATTGATCTCCTTATAACCGGTGATGGCCTTCTGAATATTTGCACGGCTCTTGGTAAAGGCCGGAGGATCCAGCATCACTACATCGTAATTACGCCCGTCTTTGCCCCATTGCTTCAAAACATCGAATGCATTGGCCGTCTCAAACCGGACGATCTTTTCCAGCCCGTTCAATTCAGCATTGCGGTTGGCCTGCATCACGGCATTTTCTGAAATATCCAATCCAAGTACCGACTTTGCGCCATAATGAGCGGCATGGATCTCGAAAGTGCCAGTATAGGTAAAAGCTCCCAGGACATCTGCTCCATTCACAATATGCCTGATGGCCCTGCGGTTGTCCTGCTGGTCAAGAAAATAACCCGTTTTCTGACCATTCTCCAGGTCCACATGGAACTTCAAACCATTTTCATTGATGATGATCTTTGTTTCAAAGGGATCGGATAAAAATCCTTTCACCTGTGGCAGGCCCTCCAGTTCCCTCACAGGTACATCATTTCTTTCAAATATGCCTTTAGGATTAAAAACCGTTTGAAGCGCTTTGACCAGGGCAGGTTTCCAAACATCTATTCCGAGGGCCAGGGTCTGGATCACAAAATGATCATTGAACTTATCAATGATGAGCTGTGGAAGACCATCTGCCTCTCCAAACACAAGGCGGCAATTTTCAACATAACCTAACTGCTTCCTGTATTCCCAGCATTGCCTGATCTTCTCCAGGAAAAATCCCTCGTTGACCTCTTTCTTTTTGTCCTGGGTCAGCAGCCGGACCATGATCTGCGACTGCTGGTTGAAATATCCTTTGCCGGCGAATTTGCCATCAGAAAAATAAACCTCTACCACGCTTCCCGCTTTCGGAGTGCCTTCTACTTTTTCAACTTCATTTGCAAAGATCCATGGATGACCATTGGCAATGCGGGCTGCGATCTTTCTTTTCAGGTGCACTTTCAACATAAGGGTGCAAGGTAAGGAGAAGTGCGTCTCGGTAGGAAGGTGGATGTATCTCATCGTTTTAAGTGAGAAAATTTACCTGTTCAGCATCAGCCGAAATGCCAGTATTGACACTGGAAATGAAGAAGTGAACCAGCTCTGGAATCCGCCTGTGGTGCCCGCTTTGCAGCTTTAACGACCCCTTTACGACATTTTGTCCCGACACCTCCCCTTGGCAATATTCTTGACCTACCTTTGCACACAATTTTGCCGAACATGAAGAGCGTCAACGAAAACGAAAACCTGAGGGCCGAACAGCCAGGAAATGGCATTGATATCAATTCAGATGAAAACATTGCAGGTACCCAACATCTTGAAACACCTGTTGAAGAAGAGTCTGAAAATGAAAAGCTCAGGGCCAAAATTGATGAATTGAATGACCGTTACCTGAGGCAGGCCGCAGAATTTGATAATTTCCGCCGCCGCAGCGCCAAGGAAAGAATGGAACTTTCCCAAACTGCAGGCCGTGAGATCATCATTGAGCTTTTGGATGTGCTGGACGATAGTGAGCGCGCCCAGAAACAATGGGAAGTGACCGATGACATCAACCAGGTAAAAGAAGGCGTGCAACTGGTGTTCACCAAATTGCGCAACATACTTTCATCAAAAGGCCTGAAGCCCATTGAATCGGTAAATAAGGAATTCAATGTGGACCATCATGAAGCCATCACCGAACTGGAAGCGGGCGAGGAAATGAAGGGAAAAGTGGTGGCCGAAGTACAAAAAGGTTATACTCTTAACGATAAGATCATCCGTTTTGCTAAAGTGGTTGTAGGAAAATAAGCGGAAGTTACAAGCCATTGCTTGCAGCTTGAAGCTCAAAGCTGTTTTAAATTATGTCAAAAAGAGATTATTACGAAATACTAGGAGTGAGCAAAACTGCTACGGCGGACGAGATCAAAAAAGCTTACCGCAAAGTTGCAATGCAATTCCACCCTGACCGTAACCCCGGAGACAAAGCCGCTGAAGAAAAATTCAAGGAAGCGGCGGAAGCTTACGAGGTGCTGAGCGACCAGGACAAACGTGCGCAATACGACCGCTTCGGTCACGCGGGCGTCAGTGGTAATGGCCGTAGCGGCGGCAGCCAGAACATGGAAGATATATTCAGCCAGTTTGGAGACATCTTCGGTGAAGATATTTTTGGCAGCTTCTTCGGAGGTAACACAGGGCAGAGAACAAGGTCCGGCCAGCGTGCACGCGGGGTCCGCGGCACCAACCTGCGCATCAAATTAAAACTGACCTATGAGGAGATCGCGAAAGGCGTTACCAAGAACATCAAAGTTAAAAAACACGTTTCCTGCAATACATGTAACGGATCCGGCGCCCGTGATAAAGGAAGCATACAAACCTGCGGCACCTGCGGAGGCAGCGGCCAGGTGCGTAAAGTGACCAATACATTTTTGGGACAAATGCAAACCGTTACAACATGTCCTACCTGTAACGGAGAAGGTTCCACGATCACAGTGAAATGCGCTGCCTGCCGCGGTGAGGGCCGTGTGTATGGCGAAGAGACTGTGACCATTGATATACCTGCAGGCGTTCAGGAAGGCATGCAGCTAAGCATCAGCGGCCGTGGTAATGCCGGTGAACGTGGCGGTATGAACGGTGACCTGATCATTCTGGTTGAAGAAGAACCGCACAAGGAATTGCAGCGTGAAGGACTGAATGTGGCTTTTGAATTACACATCTCCTTTACTGATGCAGTCTTTGGAACACAGGTTGAAGTGCCAACCATTGACGGAAGGGCCAAGATCAAAATCCCCGCAGGCACACAAAGTGGTAAGGTATTCCGGCTAAAAGGAAAAGGATTCCCGGCTGTGAACTCTTACGAAAAAGGCGACCAGCTGGTGCATGTTAACGTCTGGACCCCGCAATACGTTTCTTCCGAAGAGAAAGCCATGCTTGACAGGCTTAGTCATTCTCCAAACTTCAAACCTAACCCCGATAAGAACCAGAAGAGCTTTTTTGATAAGATGAGGGAGATGTTTAGCTGATAGCTGTTAGCTGATTGCTGTTGGCTTTGAGCTGCGAGCTGTGAGAGGTAGTTATCTTGTTCGCTTCCTTAAAGAATGAAAATCTAACACTCAAATCTTTTCTGAAACGGCTCAATGCCGGCAGCTTCTCTCTATATTAAACACAAAGAGCGCGAAGGACACCAAGCAACGCAAAGGATACAGGCTCATATCTTTACATTCTTGCCGTTAAACTACCCTATTGCAAAATAGAAAATGTTGATGCCAGTTAGACCCATCTACGCTAAAGCTTCGATGGGCAGGCCATAAACCAGAAACCAGAAACAAGAGACCATAAACAACCAAAAACCAAAAACTAAAAACAATAAACTCCTCTAGTCATCACCTTTCTTTCGCTTCTTGGAGTACACCTGCTTTGCCTGGTTGACAATGCCGATGAATTCTTTTTGTGTGTAATTACTGGTGTCAGCTGAAGCGTTGGCCATGGTGAGGATATCATTCCAGGAAGCTTCCTTAATGAATTTGGATTTGCGCAGCAGGGAGCCGAACATGACCACGGCACTGGCAAACTGGTAAGATTTGGTCAGCTTTTCAAATGGCGTATAAACAAGAACAGGCTTTTCTTTCATTTCCTGCTTTTTTGCATTCCCTGGCTCTTTGTACTGAAGTGTATAGGAAACAGATTGTTGCTCCTGCCCCAGTTTTGCAGCTTCAAGACCCTTTGCAGTAGGAATGATCTCAAAACCGATCATCAGTGAATAGGCTGAACCGATCTCGCCCCCTTCCACTGTAGCCATCGTATCCTTTAATGCACCTACCTTATTATCGAAGCCAAGCAGGCGGTATTCCTTCACATATTCCGGGTCGAAAGAAACATTCATGTACACATCGTCGGCGACCGTATAAAGCGTTTGTGTAAACTCCTTCAGCAACACTTTCTCCGCCTCTGCATAACTATCCAGGTAAGCGAAGTTGCCATTGCCTTTTTGCGCCAGCGCCTGGATCTTTGAATCTTTATAATTGCCCATTCCAATGCCAAGGCATGTTAGGTAAATGCCAGCTTCTTTCTGAGCAACGATCATTTGCTCCAGTTCTTCTTCGGTTTTCAATCCCACATTAAAATCACCATCAGTGGCCAGGATGATCCTGTTGTTACCGCGTTTGATGAAATGATTTCTTGCAACACTGTAAGCCAGCTTCACACCTGATTCACCTGGCGTTGAACCGCCTGGCTGGAGTTCATCCAGGGTCTTGAAGATCTTTTCCTTTTCATTTCCGCCTGTTGTGGGAAGTACAATACCAACGGTACCTCCGTAAGCAACAATGGAAACAGAATCTATTGGCCTGAGGTTATTGACAAGGGCTTTGAACCCGCTTTTCAATAATGGAAGCCTGTTGGGCATATCCATGGAACCTGAAACATCGATCAGGAAAACAAGGTGACTTGGAGGAAGGCTGTCGAAGGAAAGTTTCTTTGAATAGATACGGGTGAACAACAACTGGTGATCAGGATTCCAGGGACAGCTGGTCAGGGTTGAATTAAATTCAAACGTCTTTTTATTAGCCGGTTCACGATAATCAAAATTGAAATAGTTCAGCATTTCCTCTATGCGCACCGCGTCGGGCGGGACCAGGGTGGACATGCCTAAAAATCTGCGTATGTTACTGTAAGAAGCCCTGTCAATATTCAGGGTCATCCCGGTAATGGGAAAAGATGATGCATTGACAAACTGGTTCTCAATAATGCTTGCATAAGTTTCATCACCTGTAAACCATTGCTGTTGGATCTCCCGCCTTAAGTTCTGCGTCAACGATGCCAGCTTATAACCACGGAAATTAGAAGAGGCCGGTGCTTTGCGCAGGATCACCGTTGTATAATTGTTTGCATCAACTGCCACATTCTGCTTAAAATAACCATCCAGGCTCAGTGAAATGGTATCAATCCTGTTTTGGGCAATGATACCAAAACTACCTGCCATGCCGCTGTAATAAACATACCCGGTGCTGTGCAGCATGATGGTTACATTCTGAAGGGGGTTGCCGGATTCATCCTTTACCTGGCCTTTAATGTAATACTGGCACATGCCCAGCAATGGGCAGAAAAGGATAAAAATGATATGTAGCAATCGTTTCAAAGTGCGGGTATCGGTAAAAAAGTACAAAAATTACCGTAGTATGTCAAGGGTGCTCGGACAATTGATAGATTTCTTTAAGATTCCGCCCTAATCCGTCATAATCAAGCCCATAACCTACAACGAACTTATCAGGGATCTGGAAGCCAATATAATCGATCATAAGAGGAAATTTGGTTGCATCAGGCTTATGAAGCAGGGAGGCGATCTTCAGGGTGGCAGGCTGCTGGTGCATCAGTTTTGGAAGGAATTCATTGAGGGTCTTACCCGTGTCCACAATATCCTCAACAATTACCACATCCCTGCCAAAGAGGTCCTGGTCAAGACCAATTGCAGTAATGATGCTGCCGGAGGATTTCATGCCCTTATAAGATGCCAGCTTGATAAAACAAACCTCAGCGTCGATGCTGAGGTGCTTAAAAAGATCTGCTGCAAACATGAAAGAGCCATTCAGAATGGCAATGAAAAGAGGCTTTTTATTCTTGTAATCCTTGCTGATGACCGATGCCATCTCCATGATCTTTTGCTGTAAAATGTCTTCCGGAATATAGATATCGAATTTCTTGTCATGTACCGTAACGCTCTTCATGCTTATCTTTTATTGATCCTTAACTGCTGACCCGTTCTCAGGTCCGGCGAAAGTAAATTGTTCCATTTCAGGATATCTTCCTGTGTTACTGAATACTTTTTCGTGATGGCATAGAGTGTTTCTTTGGGCTGCACCACATGTAATACGAATGCACCTTCTGAAATAATGGCCGTTGCAGTTGTTGAAAACCCTGTTCCTGCAAGTCTTGGCATGGATGGCGCTTCTGTCTGGAGATACAGCTTTTCACCGGTGGCAGGTTCTGCTCCGGGCTTCAGCAGGTTAAAAGACATCAGGTTATCCATGCGGATGCCTTCCACCTGGGAAATGGTATAAAGGTTCTCGCCAGGCATAACGATATGAAATTCCTTGTCTCCTGTCTTTCTTTTACGCTGCAGAAAAATCAATTGATCAACAGACGCAATTTCAGAGGGCTCCATATCATTGAATTCAAATAAGCGGTTCAGGCCTAATTCATTTTCCTGTGCAAGCGCAAGGAAAGAAGTACCGGCGGAAACAAAAACAACCGAAGTATTGTTGATCTTAAATACACCTGTCGGGTAATTACGCTTTGGCGCAGCAATTACAGAAGGTTCTGTAACAAAAGGTTCTTCCTTTGTTACAGGTTTAACTTCGCTCGTCCAGATCACATTTTCAGGAACAGCTTTTTGATTGAGTGCAATGAGCGTATAATCCTGCAGGTTATAATCTTTAATCAATTTGATCAGGATCTGGGGATATTTAGGATTGGTAGCATAACCTGCTTTCTTCAGGCCGTGGGCCCAGCTTTCAAAATCAGTAGGATCCAATTTAAACAGCGAAGCATAGTGTGCCCGGTTCTTCAGGAAATCTGAATGGTCCCGGTAGGAATCAAAAGGGTTCTCATATTTGCGGAAACATTCTCCGCGGGCATCATCGTCGTGGTAAACAGCTTCACCTTTCCATTCTGTTTTGCACTTGATGCCAAAATGATTGTTTGATTTAAGGACCAGGTCACTTTTGCCGGCGCCTGTTTCATGGATTCCCTGTGCAAGAGTAATTGAAGCTGGCACCCCGGTGCGACGCATTTCTTCTATTGCTATGTCTTTGTAAGTAGCTATGTAATTAAGAACGGTCTGGGAGGACTGAGCAGAAACGAGGCTGGTGGCAAGCAAAAGGCATGATGCAAAGGCAAGTTGAAGCTTTTTCATTTGGATAGTCGTGAATTTAGGTTTCAAATGAATGCGCCCGGGCGTTCTTCATTTGGATGAATCGGATCTAATCCTGGTGCAGCTTTCTTATCACAAAAATTCCATCGCGCAACGGTAGTAAAACCTTCTCCACGTCTTTCCTGTCTTTAAGGAATTCATTGAATGCATGTATTGCTTTTGCATTCTTTCCTTTTATTTCCTGGTCTAAAACCTGTCCGTGAAAGAGCACATTATCCGCTAAAATAAGCCCGTTTGGCCTCACGCGGGGCAAAACAAGGTTAAAATAATTTATATAATTTACCTTATCAGCATCAATGAAAACCATGTCCCATGTTTCGTTCAATTCACCGATGATTTCCAGCGCTTCGCCGATATGCAGGATGATCTTTGAAGCGTAAGCAGAACGGTTAAAATAGCCTTTTGCAACTTCGGCGTCCTCTTTTCTCAGCTCGATGGTATGCAGGAACCCATGAGCATCAAGACCCGCAGCCATGCATAAGGCGCTGTAACCAGTGAAGGTTCCTATTTCAAGTATGCGTTGGGGTTGTAACAATCCACTCATCATGCTCAGCCACCTGCCCTGCAAATGCCCGCTAAGCATATGAGGTTTTGCATGATGTTGCCTGGTATATTCCGCCACTTCCACAAGCAGGTCATCTTCAGGAGAAGTATAATGTTCAGCGTACTGCTGCGCTGCCGGATGCGTAATGTCTATCAAGGTCTTTGAAGATTGTCATTCAGTGTTTTGTTTGCCGGTCTTGATACCAGGTAAAGTCCCAGGAAGGTGAGCAGGCCATTGATGATGATCAGTTCCAGCCCGATCTCGAACCTGCCAAAGATCTCTTTCTGGTACATATCAAGAATAAAACAAATAAGCGGTGCCGCAACGGCAATGATCGGAACGAACCTGTCAGCAACCTGTCTCCTGGTAAGAATGCCAAAAGCGAATAATCCCAGCAAAGGGCCATAAGTGTAGGTAGCCACTTTAAGGATCACGCCGATCATACTTGAACTTCCGATCCATTTAAACACCATCACAAATAACAGGAATACGCCAGCGAAAACAAGGTGCACTGTTTTGCGGATGCGCAGCCTTTGCTTTTCAGTCCAGTCTTCCCTTCTTTTCAACCCAAGGATATCGATACAAAAAGAGGAGGTCAATGCGGTAATAGCGCCATCAGCACTGGGAAAAAGCGCGGAGATCAGCGCAATGATGAAGATGATGGATATGACAGGTGAGATGTCATTACCCAGCGCAATGGTTGGGAAGATGGCATCGCCCAGTACATTCTTTTCTTCCCCATTCACATTCATCAGGAATTTAGTAACAGGCTTGCCATTTTCAATGACCTGTGCATACTGGCCGCCCTGGCTTTCCGCATATAAATAAAGAAGTCCGCCAAGGAAGAGAAACAGCAGCACCACAAATGCCTGGATCAGTGAAAATGAGATCATGTTCTTTTGAGAATCCTTTAAGGTCCTTACACTGATGTTCTTTTGCATCATCTCCTGGTCAAGGCCAGTCATGGTAACCGTAATGAACGCCCCGGCTACCACCTGTTTCAGGAAAAATAATTTACTGTAAGGGTCCGCAACGAAAATATCAGAGTAGCCTTTCTCGGCAAGCGATGAAAGACCTTCACCAAAGCTGATGTTCATGGTGCTTAAAATATAGATCACACAGATCACCAGTCCGATCAGCATACAGGAAGTCTGAAGCATATCTGTCCATACAATGGTCTTTACACCACCTTCATAGGTGTATAACAGGATCATGAGCAGGATGACCAGTGTTGTTGCCCAGAATGGAACACCGAAGCTTGAGAGGATGGCCCCCTGGAGAATGGCTACAACCAGATAAAGGCGTGCTGTTGCACCAAGTGTTCTGGAGAGAATAAAAAATGCGGCCCCCGTTTTATAGGAAACAAAACCAAGCCTGGTGCTTAAGTAATTATAAATAGAGGTGAGGTTCAACCTGTAGTACAGTGGCAGCAGCACAAAAGCTATGACCATGTAACCGATCACGTACCCGATCACGATCTGGAAATAGGTAAAAGCTTCAAAGCCACCGGCAAAAGGTTTACCTACAGCTCCCGGCACACTAACGAAAGTAACGCCGCTCAGGGAAGTGCCGATCATACCAAATGCAACCACCATCCAGTTGGAGCTTTTATTCCCAATGAAGAAGGAATCATTATTCGCATTGCGCGAAGTGAAATAAGCCACAGCCAAAAGGATAACGAAATAGCCAATGACAAAAGAGAAGAGTAATGCCGGCGACATAGATGATTATTTGGTCAACATTGCTGTGCAATGAACAGTAATTTTTGAAGATAGAAAAATTTGTTTTCCCTTTGCCACACTAAAATCAATCATGAATCAAATGAACAAGCTTGCTATTTTTTGCGGATCGAAAAACGGCAATGATCCTATTTATGTACAACAAGCCGCAGAATTGGGAAGCATACTGGCAAGCCGGGGTAAAGAGCTGATATATGGAGGAGGAAAGAAAGGTTTGATGGGTGCTGCGGCAGATGCGGCAATGGCAGGCGGTGGAATTGTAAGGGGTGTGATACCTAAGCTGCTTACCGAATGGGAGCACCAGCATAATGGCATCAGCGATCTTGTGATTGTTGAAGACATGCATATACGGAAAAAAAAGATGTATGAATTATGTGATGCCGCAATCTTCCTTCCCGGTGGATTTGGAACAATGGATGAATTGTTTGAAATGCTTACCTGGAACCAGTTGTCCATTCATGATAAAGCGATCTTTATCCTGAATTCAGGCGGTTTTTATGATCACCTGCTGGCGCACCTGAAGTTCCTGATGAAAGAAGGCTTTCTTTATGCGAAGCTGGAGGAAGCCATCATCGTGCTGGACAGGCCAGGAGCTATTGAGCAGTACCTGTAAAAATTTGCAACATACCAGGCGGCTATGGAAGGGTCCAAAATTTCATAAATTTGAGGCAAGGGGGACTCTGATACTCAACGACTTACAGAATTTATGTCAGGCGGCTTAAGTGGGCTGACAGTTTTTGAAGAACCGGGGCGCTAATGGTGGTCTACATGTTGCAAATATCTTCAGCCGCATTACCTCCTACCATCATCACAATAACCGGCTACCTCTCATAAAACCTGCCTTTCACCCTCTGACTTACTGCCTTCGCAAACCTATCTCCTAAAAATTATATCCGAAGTTAATAAAAGGCCTGCTGCCATAAGGAGAATTCTGTCGCTGCAGCAAATCATACATCAATGATATAATGAATTCACCGCGACCCTGTCCTCCCAATACCAAACCGCCTCCTACCAAAAGACTGGGAACAATCTCCGTATCAATCTTGTATTCTTCCCTTGGATTGTAAAAAGTCTGCTTGCCGAAAATATAATTGCCTTCAGGCTGTACCTGCAGCATTACCTGTCTGAAAGGATAAACGCGTCCAAAAACATTCAGTCCTGCAACACCCTGGGATACTTTTCGGTAATCATTACCATAAAAATCTCTTTCCTTGATGGATACATATTGAGCATTCACACCCATGCCCGCCGCAAAGTACTGGTTAAAGCGATAACCCACCTGCGGTGAAAGGTTGATCAGTGTATAATCACCAAATGTCAAACCGAAGTTGCCACCGAAAAAGAGCTTTTCTTTTTGAAACCCTTTTTTCTCTTCAGGCAGAATATCCTGGGCCGACACAGTGGAGAGTGAAAAGCCAAGCGCAAGGCAAAACAGTAATCTAATCGTCTTCATGCTTCTTTATTTAATCAAAAATCTTTCCGGCATTCAGAATATTGTTCGGATCAAAGATCTTTTTTATTGATTTCATCAATTGCATCTGCACCGGGTCAAATACAATAGGCATATATTCTTTCTGGACAAGGCCGATGCCGTGCTCACCACTGATGGTGCCGCCAAGGCCTTTAACCAGGTCAAAGATCTCACGGATACCACTTTTTAATGAGCCGTTCCATTGCTCATCGGACAACTCGCCCTTGATAATGTTCACATGAAGGTTTCCATCACCTGCATGTCCATAACAAACCGATTTAAAGCCATACCGGTTTCCAATATCCTTGACACCTTTCAACAGAACAGGCAACTCAGCCCGTGGCACAACCGTATCTTCTTCTTTATAAATAGAATGTGATTTCACTGCTTCACCTACCCTTCTGCGCATCTTCCATAATTCGGCTTTCTGTTGGGCGTCCTCCGCAAAAAGTATGTCACCCGCGTCAAACTGCATAACGATCTCCGCGATGCCTTCCATGTCCTTCATCAATACGTCCGTATCGTTGCCGTCAACTTCAATCAGCAGGTGTGCCTGCACATCATCTGTCATTGGCACTATGGAGTTGTCAATGAAGCGCATGGTCCACTCAATAGCATCCCGTTCCATGAACTCCATAGCACTTGGAACATAACCGGCCATAAAAATGGCACTAACGGCAGCGCATGCATTTTCAGCAGAGCGGAATGGCACCAGCATCAGCAGGTCATGTTTTGGTAAGGGTATTAATCTAAGTACTGCCTTTGTAACGATCCCCAGTGTGCCTTCACTCCCTACGATCAGTTGAGTAAGGTTATACCCTGTAGCATTCTTTAAAACATTGGCGCCGGTCCATATGATCTCGCCAGTAGGTAGAACTACTTCAAGGTTCAGCACGTAATCTTTTACCACTCCGTATTTCACGGCCTTGGGACCGCCACTGTTCTCAGCAATGTTGCCACCGATCATACAGGAGCCCCTGCTGCTTGGGTCGGGCGGATAAAACAATCCCTTTGTCTTAACCGCATCCTGCAACACTTCTGTGATGACACCGGCTTCTGTTGTTACCTGCAGGTTTCTTTCATCAATATCAACGATCCTGTTCAGCCGTTCAATGGAAAGCAGCACACCTCCAAGATGGGGCAATGCGCCTCCGCTTAAACCAGTGCCTGCACCTCTTGGGGTAACTGGAATTTTATGCTCATGGCAGATCTTAAGGATCTGGCTGATCTCTTCCGCTGAACCGGGCTTGATTACCACGTCGGGCAGGAAATGTAGATCTTCCGTTTCATCGTGGGCGTAATCGTCCAGCACTTCTTCATCAAGAAAAACCCATTGTTCTCCCGAAATTCTTTTAAAAGCAGAAAGATGCGCTTCAACCGGGTTCTTTGGTGGTGTTGCAGTTATCATTGAAAAGAATCCATTTGAAGGTAAAAGTCGGCCAAATGGACAGAAAACAAAAGTGAAATTTAATAAGCCTGCCTGAACGTAGGACAAGGGGTCACCCTTCCGCGGCTGGAACTCAACACACCCTGGCGCACCAGTGAAAATTCAAAAGCGCCCCTGGTATTGTTGTAATTCTTCAGCGTTGAGATGGTCGCATCATATGTAAAAGAAAATGTATAATCCTTGATGCCCAGCCCAATCAATGGTATCACCGCTTCTTTATGACGGTAATGCAGTCCGCCGATCAGCAGATACTCACCATCACCTGAAAGGTTATAATGAGCATTTACACCACCAACAATTTCCATTGCCGTTACCTGGTTTGTAAAATATACATTGGGGTTGATGATCCACTGGTCATTCAACTTGAAGCTGCCATTCAGAAAACCAATGTAACGGACCGGTACTCGGTTGTTGACCTCAGGTGTGCTTTCAAAAAATGATTCATGTGGTTTATTTACATGATGCGCAGAAAAGCCGGTGTTCAGATAGATCTCATCCGATGGAAAGTAAGCAAAGTTCATCCCTGCCTGCATGTCCAGATAACCAATGTTATTCTGGTCAAGCCTCACGGATGTCATCAGCTTATTATCAAAGAACTTCCCGTCAAACTGATCGGGGAACTTTAGGTTTGTTACGTTGATCTGCTTATTGGCATAGCCCACATTGAATCCAAGACTTAACAGGCTTGAATAACCAAGCATCTGGTGGTAAGCAACCGATCCATAAACTTTAGTGGATGTAAGGTTTCCCGATCCGGCCACGTCACGAAGGATCATTCCACCAAGTCCCACCCACCCATTGGCAAGGCGGTCTTTCATCACCTGTACATCACCGTACGCACTCATGGTTTTGTAAGGAACAGTCATTACTGTAGACCACTGCGTGCGGTAATTAATGCCAAGCCTGTAATCACCATCGGGAATGAACCCTGTATTGGCAGGATTGGTCGAGAGGGGCGAATTCATGAATTGGGAGAAATGAAGATCCTGTGCTGAACCATTGGTCAGGCAGGCAAGCCACCCTAAAAGGGTAATAGCTATATATTTTTTAAGATCAGTCACACTTATCGGATTAAGGTTATATCGCCTTTTTTATTTGCTCTTGTTCCATCAGAGAATTCAACTTCCAATGTATAGGCGTAAACATCCATTGGAAGTAATTTACCCTTGAACTTACCGTCCCAGCCAATCCTTTTGTCGTTGGTCTCGAAAACCCTTTCACCCCAGCGCGACCAGATGGTAAACTTCATCTTTGCAATTCCGAAGCCACGCACGAACACCATACTGTTGATGTCGCCACTCTGAGGCGTAAATGCCGTTGGCACATCCACGGCAGGCTCAATGATATTTGCCACCTGCAGGCAGGTAGTATCAGCACAGTCATTGATATTGTAAGCGATCAGACATGCATCATAGGTCCTTGTAGCATTGTATTCATGCTGTACAGGCGCCCTGGATGTAGTCACCAGTGAATCTCCATCACCAAATAACCATTTGAACCTGATGGCGTCAACGGATGAACGATTGGTGAAGGTGATGGGTGTATTGATCTGTGCCGGTTGCGGACTTGCCGTAAAGTCAGCGGTGGGCAATGAATAAATTGTAATGGTCTGCCTTGTAGTGTCTGTAATGTTACAAGTATTGGAATCAATCGCGATCAATGTCACAATGTATGTTCCGGGTGTTGTGTACAAATGCTGGGGACTTACATCGGTTGAAGTGTTGCCATCACCAAAATCCCACTGGAACTGCTGACCACCCTGGGATTCGTTTGTGAATGTTGCATCATAAGGCGCGCAACCTGTTGCAGGTGTAAAGAAATCGGCCACTACATTGGCTGCAACCCTTAGCTGTTTGACGATGGTATCCGGGAAATTACAGTACACACTATCCAGCAGCTTCAGTGTAACGTTATACGTACCAGCAGTTGCATAAGTGTGCGTAACGCTGTTCAGGCCAGCAATAACCCGTGGAGAACCATCTCCAAAATCCCACTCAAAAGCTTTGTTTGAAAAAGGATGTGTTGAGGGGGCCGAAGAAAGATTATCAAACCTGAAAGAAAATACTGTACAGGGTGTTGGAAGCTTCACAGGGTTGAAATCCAGCAGCGCTTCAATACTGCCTACAAGGATATTCTGGTATGAAGTATCACGGATGTTACAGGTAGATGAATCAATGGCTACCATCATCACACGGTAAGTTCCAAGCGCGGTGTAAGTATGTGAAATGCTTGGATTGGTGGTAGTGACCACGGGGCTTCCATCGCCAAAATTCCATTCATAGCTGGTAGCCACCTGAACGGTATCCCGAAAAACAACAGTCAGCGGCACACAACCCGCAGTATCTCTTGGCACACCATTGATCGTTGACTGAACGCCACCTGCAACGCCGGCAAGATCAAAGGATATTTTGATCATCATCAGATTACACTCACCACCGCTTGTTGATGGATTGTTCACTGACCATGCACCAGGTGTTGTGGGTATATTGGTAGCTCCCGGAATGTATTTACAGTTTCCGCACACAGCCTGGTAGATCACACCATTCCGGTCGAACCGGCTGGTACCACCATCTACATGGTCAGGCGCGCCATTGTTCTGTCCGAAAAAGCTACCATAGAGCTGAGAAGCAGCATCTTTTTTCAAAACAAAGAAATAAAAATCCGCTCCTTTGCCATTGGCCCCAATATCCGGTGTTGATTTCAAAGCATCAGGTGTAACGGTCAGGCCTGTAACGCCGGCCATTGGAAAATTGGGCGGATTTGGAAAATCTCCTCCCCATCCCGACACATAAACATTCTCACAACGGTCGATCAGGAATGCGACAGGAGAAATATTAGGCGTGCTTGCACCTGACCCAAATTTTGTAGAATAAACATAGGCAGAAAGATCAGGGTTTAATTTCGCGATGAACTGCTTTCCGCCACCCTGGCTCCATGCCGCATTGATCACCGGCCAGTCACCGGTGGTCTGACCCATGATATAAGGAAAACCGAAACGGTCAAACTGCACACCATAGACCTGGTCTATAGAAGATGTTCCGATATAGGAGAAATTCTGGATCTGTGATCCATCATTGGAGATCACCGCAACATAACCATCGATCACACCAGCATTGGCAGGGCCAATAGTGCCGGCTGAAATTCCGGAGGGAACCATATCTGAGCTTTCGGTTCCACCCGCAACATAGATCTGGTTGGTCCCGGGCCTTATGGACAATACGTAAGCCGCATCGTTTGCAGTTCCGCCCAAATAAGAGGAGAAAAGTAATGTATTGACATTAGGATCAAATTTCAAAATAACACCATCCTGAAGACCACCGCCAAATGTGGGCTGAAAACCGCCCTGCACAAGGAAATTATCAGAATGCGTTGAAGAGGCCACATAAATATTATTGGCCCCGTCAAGGATCACTTCACTGCGGCCGTCATCGCCATAATTTCTCTGAAGGGAAGAATTTGTTTTGTTTTCGCTGATGTTGACGCCATCCTTGCCAGTGCCACCAACCCGTTTTGACCCTACAATGGAGCCGGTAGGACTCAGCTTTGTTACCACGATGTCGTAATCACCGCCAGGTCCGTGTACACCAACGCCTGTTACCGGGTAATTCGTTGAGTTGGACCTGCCCGCCAGGACCAGGTTTCCTGCTCCATCCACTACAAGGCTGTGTGGCTGATCTTCTTTATTACCACCTATATAGGTAGCATACAACCTTGATGACCCGTCTGGAGAGAGTTTAATGATACCGATGTCAAAATTGCCACCGCCAAAACTTGTTTGAATCGGGCCTGGGCCTGGCGTAAACACCGGCCATCCCGAACCCCATACGTTACCACCGCCGAACATAGAGCCGTCAGGACCATAGGTAGCTGTAAAGCCCCAGTTATCAGAAGGGGAAGTGCCGCTGAAAGAACAAAAGATCAGGGATGGATCAATGACCAGGGTTGATTTTGGGTCATGGCCCTTCATGGAAAAACGGACTGTGTTCTTTTCAAGTGCAAACTTCACATTCACATCAGAGCGGCCGTTATTGTTGTACTGATAGCTATAGGGAGATAATTCTTTAAGGTCACCTACGGAGGTTTTGATGATCAATTCCTTGTTTTTGATCTCCAGCTTGTCAGCGCCATTGTATCGCAGACCGATGACCGAAGGATCAGCCCCAGGATGAACAATGATATCGTACTTCATGGTCCCGTTATCTGAATAATAACGTACATCAATACCGGGATAGATATCTTTCATGGTGATGCCCTGGTAGATCTTGCAGTTTTCCGCCCAGCGCGAAGGATCATCGCCAATAAAATAATTATTATAGGTAAATACTGGCTTATCGGGAATGATCTGCGGACTTGCGTTGGCACCCAGGAATTCAACTTTGTAAGCGTGTGAACGCAGTGTCATCTTTTCATTGGCTTCAAGAGGCTTTGCTGAATGACCATGCTTGTGCGAACGTTCGCCAATGGCAGCCCAGTCTTTAGGATGGTGCTGCAGGACTGTAAAGCCGTTTTGCTGAATGTAAAAAGCACCTCCATTTACCTCGCCAAGGTACCTGATGGATGGGTCCCACTGGCCTTTATTTTCAATAAACTGGATGCTTTGTCCAATTCCGGTGAATCCAATAAGGCACGATAGCAGGAAGAGAATATGGTTCTTGCTGTTCAATATTTTCTTAAATTAACTAATAAATGCGAAAATTGTTGTGTAACCGTTTGTTAAGAAATACGGCTCCAGGGGGTTTTACCTTGTAATGACATAAGGTAATAACGTATCCGCAAATTTTCGGCCGTTTCCAATTCGGGATCGGCTTCAACCATTTGTTCTGCTTCCATTCTTGCCAGGTCCAGAATGGGTTTATCCTTAACAAGATCCGCCAGTTTGAAGTTCAGGGAACCGCTTTGCCTGGTGCCTTCAATTTCTCCGGGCCCTCTCAGGGCCAGGTCCTTTTCAGCGATCTCGAATCCATTGTTGGTAGATGTCATGGTCTTGATCCTTTCCCTTGCATCATTTCCCAGCTGGGTGGTTGTGATCAGGATGCAATAACTTTTATCTGCGCCTCTGCCAACCCTTCCCCTTAACTGGTGCAATTGGGAAAGTCCGAATTTTTCCGCACTTTCAATCACCATCACCGTGGCATTGGGCACATTCACACCTACTTCGATCACTGTAGTACTGACCATGATCTGGGTATCACCTTTAATGAACCGCTGCATGTTGGTTTCCTTCTGTTCCGAAGGCTGCTTGCCATGCACCATGGAGATCCAGTACCTGGGCTCGGGGAAAAAAGCTTTTACATTTTCGTAACCGGTCATCAGGTTTTCGTAATCCAGCTTCTGGCTTTCTTCGATCAAAGGGAAAATAATATAGACCTGTCTTCCTGCATCAATCTCTGTACGTATGAAGTCCATTACCCTTGCGCGGTGCGAATCAAGGCGGTGCACCGTGGTCACGGGAAGTCGGCCGGGCGGCAGTTCATCCATAATGCTGTAATCAAGGTCGCCATAGGCCGTCATGGCCAGTGTTCGTGGAATCGGTGTGGCCGTCATCACAAGGATATGCGGCGGAATGGGCCCTTTTTTCCAAAGGCTTGCCCGCTGGGCCACCCCGAAGCGATGCTGTTCATCAATAATGGCTAACCCAAGGTTTTTAAATTTCACCACGTCCTCAACAAGGGCATGGGTACCGATAATGATATGAAGCTCGCCTTCTACCAGGGCATGAAGGATCTTTTTTCTTTCCTTTTCCTTTACAGAACCGGTCAGCAGTTGTACGGTCACCGGGAGATTTTGGAGCAGTGAGGATATGGTAGCCAGGTGTTGCTGGGCAAGGATCTCGGTAGGCGCCATCAGGCAGCACTGGAATCCATTGTCCACAGCCAGGAGCATGGCCAGCAAAGCCACGATGGTCTTGCCGCTTCCCACATCACCCTGTAATAAACGGTTCATCTGGTGCCCTGCCGCGGTATCAACCCTGATCTCTTTTAATACCCTTTTCTGCGCACCGGTCAATTGGAAAGGCAGGTGCTCTTTATAAAAAGAATTGAACAGCTCTCCCACTTTGCTGAACACAACACCCTTTGATTTGCGGTGCCTTTCAGACCTGATGAGGGAAAGCCTGAGCTGGGTAATAAAGAATTCTTCAAACTTCAGCCGGAAGAGGGCCTTTTCAAAAACCTGCGGACCTGAAGGAAAGTGGAGATTCCGGTAAGCATCGAACCGTGAAATGAACTGGTGCTTCCTGACCATGGTATCCGGAAGATTTTCCGGGAGATCTTTCTCGCTGAGGATGGCCAACAGTGCTGCTGTCATTTTACCGATCTGCCTTCCACCAAGCCCTTTTGCCTTCAGTTTCTCCGTAGTGGAATAAATGGGTTCAAGGTAATTTTTAGTTCCATTTCCTCCCGGTCTTGCCACTTCCATCTCAGGATGTACCATCTGCGGCTTGCCCATGAAGAAACCGATCTTCCCGAAAACAAGGTATTCTTCATCCTGCTTCAGTATTTTTTCTACCCAGCCCATTCCTTTGAACCAGGTCAGTTCTATCACGCCTGATTCATCTTTAAGGTAAGCAGTCAGTCTTTTTCCTCCGCGCTCTCCCAGCGTTTCAAAATACCAGAGTTTCCCTTTAACCTGGGCAAAGTCACTGCCTGCATGCAGGTCAATGATGCGGGTGATGCGCGTCTTGTCCAGGTGCCGGAAGGGAAAATGATGAAGTAGGTCCTGAAAGGTAAAAATTCCCAGTTCCTTTTTCAAAAGGTCGGCACGCTGGGGCCCTACCCCTTTCAGGTATTCTATCGGATGGGCTAATATGTTCGGACTGGTGGCGATAAAAAAATAATGGACAAAAATAGTTGATGAGTCCTTCTTACCCTGAAAGCATACTCATGAAAAATTGGGTTTTTCAACATTAAGTAATATTTTGTCTGCCAGAGAATCCAATACATGTCCCAACTCCTTTTAGAAATCAACTTTCCCCTTACCGATTATAAATTTGGCATCCTCGCTTTTGTCACAGCATTTATTGTTTCACTGATCCTGATGATCCCACTGATCAAGTTGATCCATCGTTTCAAATTATTTGATGTGCCGGACATCCGCAAAGAACATGTTGCTCCTGTTCCTACCATGGGAGGCATTGCATCCTGCCTGGGCATGGCCGTTGGCTGCGCACTCTGGTACACCTTTACAAAGGATATCTTCATTATCGCATTCTTTTTTTCCATCGCCATATTATTTATTGTAGGCATTCTTGATGACCTGCACAACATGCCGGCAAGGGCCAAACTGGTGATCCAGCTGGCAGTGGCCTCACTGATCGCATTCTCCGGCGTACGCATTACTTCCTTCAACGGTTTGTTTGGGATCTGGGAATTGCCCATTACGGCGCAATACACTTTTACGGTACTTGCAATAGCAGGCATTACCAACGCATTCAACCTGATCGACGGAATTGACGGACTGGCTGGCGGACTTGGTTTCATGAGTCTTATCACCCTTGGACTATTCCTTACCCTGACCGGGGAAGCCAATACTGCTATCATTGCTTTTGCAATGGCAGGAGGCCTTTTGGGATTCCTGTATTATAATTTCAATCCCGCCCGCATTTTCATGGGTGATACAGGCTCCCTGGTTTTAGGCTTCCTTGTATCGGTGCTCTGTGTGCGGCTGATTCAATTGAATACTGCCGTACCGGGTGGCATCATCAGGCACGTACCCATCTTTGCACTAAGCCTTGTAGCCATTCCTGTTTTTGATACCCTTCGAGTTTTCGCATTGAGGATCTGGAGCGGCCGCTCACCTTTTACGCCCGGTAAAGATCATATCCATCACCTGCTCAGTAATAATGGCTGGAGCCACCGCTTCACCGCAAAAATGATCTCTATTGTTCATGGCATTGTGCTGGTACTGGGATATTTCCTTAAGGAAATCCGCCAGGAATGGGGCTTGCTGGTATTGTTAGCGGTTATGCTGGTAGTTGTAGCCATTTTCCAGAGAATGAAGCCTCCACAGGCGGGCAGTTCTATTTCTTTTGATGCCGGAGCCTGACCAGGCGGGCATTTCATAGTATTTCTACTGCGTATTTTAACCTGGAAAATTACTTCGGCTGATCCCTTTCATATCAAAGAAAATCACCGTATTTTTCTGATTCAATATCCAGAATAAACCAAAACCCTATGCAGTTCCCTGTACCTTTCTCTTTCCTGAAAAGAAGAACAATCAAACCCGCTTTCTTCCTTTTTACGATACTCTTAATAAATCAACCCAAAGCCAATGCGCAGGTATGGACCTATGATTTTGGGAACAGCACCGGTAGTTATGCCACCACAGGTGTAAGCAATGCATTTCTTCCTGCTGCAGCATCCGGTACTACACTGGTAAGTGTTGGATCCGGCGGAGGCTCTATGGATCTTCTGAACCCCGGATCTTCTGTTGGCTCGCTATCTGAACTGCAGCTGACTGCTTCTTCAAATACATCTGTCAATAAAGCCGGCATCTTCGACTTTGAGCCTGGGCTTACCGGTTACACCAGGATCAATATGCAGTTATCAAACGGAACTTCAGGCAACTGGTATTTTTATGTTGGTAATGGTGCAAGCTTCAGTAACGATCAGCCGGTGAATACCGGTGAAGCCTATTCAGGTATGCGCTGGTCAATAGACAATGGCGGTAATGTAACTACATCCATCAGGTCTTCAGGCGGATGGTCCAATCTCCCGGCCAATAGCTTTGTGCAGGGACAGAATTATGTTGTAGAAATATATACCAATAACGCTGGCGATGCACTGTACTATCAAAAAGGTGATGTTTACGAGATCGCGGTTGGTACTGCCGATATCTGGGTGAATAACGTTCTTCTGGGAGATGATATTTCAAGTATTGGTCTTGCCTCTCTTCAAAACATTGACTCATGGATGGTTTACGGTGAGAACAGCACTTCCAATACAGCAAGGTTTCACCTGGACAACATTACCTATACCAATGACATGACCCTTAAAGTGCTGCCGGTAAAATTCAGCCGTGTGCGGGCAGTAATGGTTCAGCAACACAACCAGGTTTCCTTTGATAACCTCACCGAATCATCAATACTTCAATACACGCTGGAAAGATCCTCCAACGGATCACAGTTTGCTGCTCTTTCTAAAATCAATCCCAACCGCAACAATGGCACTACTGCATCCTATGTAATAACAGATGCTTCGCCACTTGCAGGAACAAATTTTTACAGGATCAAAGCTGTTGAAATAGATGGCAGGGCATTGTACAGCGACATTGTCCGGATCAACAGGTCGTCCACCAAAGCAGAAGCACTTATCTATCCCAATCCTGTAACAGGCAAAGCATTTACAATGGAGCTGTCCAACCTGCCGAAAGGAAAGTATGCGCTTTCTGTATTTGATGCAGGAATGAAGGAAGCTTTTTCTCAGGTTATCAATCATTCAACAGTATCGCTGACAGAGCAGGTGCGCCTCCCCGTTACCTTGCTTAGTGGAGTATATTATTTCAGGATTAGCGGCGAGCAGGGTGTCCTGCTCAACCAGCTGATCATGGTTCATTAAGCAAGGGTCAGTACAAGGTCATCCGTCTTTACCATTGATCCGGAAGGAAGGATGATCCTGTCAATGACACCAGCCTGCGTTGCGGTGATGGTGGTTTCCATTTTCATGGCTTCGATCACAAACAGGGGCTGGTTTTGCCTTACTGCATCTTTTTCCTTTACCAATACCTGTGAAAGTTTGCCCTGCAAAGGAGCACTAACCTGTTTGACATCTCCTTTGACCGACTTCTGATTTTCTTTTGAAACAGATTTTACGGAACGATCCTGCACTTCGATGATCCTTGTCTGCCCATTAAGCCTCATAAAGATCTTTCGGAAGCCACTTTCATCCGGCTCACTGCAGGTGAGATAACGTACCAGGATACTTTTTCCTTTATCGATCTCGATCAGCACTTCTTCCTCGTGCCTGAGTCCATAGAAGAAATTGATGGTTGGAATATGCCACAATTCACCATACTCTTTTCGCTTTTGGTAAAACTCTTCAAATACTTTGGGGTACAGCAGGTAGGAAAGCAGGTCTGTAACTCCAAGGGAAGCATCAAATCTCTTTCTGAGCGCATCCAGTTCACTGTCAAGATCTATTGGTTTCAAATGCTCGTTCGGGCGTTCAGTGAAGGGTTTTACATCCTTTAAAATAATCTGTTGCAATTTTGGTTCGAAGCCGCCTACCGGCTGGCCGATGTCACCTTTAAAGAAAGACACCACCGATTCAGGAAAAGAAACATTATGCCCGTTGGAAAGCACATCTTCCTTTGTCATGTTATTGGTCACCATGAACAAGGCCATGTCGCCAACAACTTTTGAGCTTGGCGTAACTTTTACAATATCGCCAAACAGTTCATTCACCTCCCTGTAAGTTTTTTTGATGGCTTCCATCTGGTGGCCTAGTCCAAGTGATTCGGCCTGAGGCTTCAGGTTGGAATACTGCCCGCCAGGGATCTCATGGTAGAATACTTCCGCGCTGCTGGCTTTCAAACCACTTTCAAACGGATAATAAAATTCGCGTACGGTTTCCCAGTAAGTAGAATGCTGGTTCAGTACTTCAATATTGTATTCGTGGTGACGCGGGTGGAACCGCATCATTTCTACGATGGCGTTCAAATTAGGCTGGGATGTGAGACCTGACAATGCACCAATGCAACAATCCAACACGTCAACACCCGCTTCGATCGCTTTGAGGTAGGTAGCGCTTTGCAGTGATGAGGTGTCATGTGTATGGAGGTGAATCGGTATTTTAACCGTTTGCTTTAATTCATTTACCAGGTCATAAGCAGCGAATGGCTTCAGCAGCCCACTCATGTCCTTGATGGCAAGCATGTGCGCGCCTGCGTTCTCAATATCTTTTGCAAACTGCCTGTAATAATCCAGCGTGTATTTGGTCCTTGACCGGTCGTGTATGTCACCTGTATAACAGATGGATACTTCAGCTATTCCTTTCGTTCTTTTGCGCACGGCTTCGATGCTCTTTTCCATATTGGGCATCCAGTTAAGCGAGTCGAAAATGCGGAATACATCCACACCATGCTCAAAGCTTTTTTCAACAAAGGCTTCTACAAGATTGTCCGGATAAGCCTTATATCCAACAGCGTTTGCTCCGCGCAGCAGCATCTGTAAAAGGATGTTTGGAATTGCTTTCCTGAAAAGCTGCAGCCGCTTCCATGGATCTTCATAAAGAAAGCGCATGCATACATCGAACGTAGCACCACCCCACACTTCCATACTGAAGGTCTGCGGGAACTGCTGAGCAAACGAAGATGCCACTTTCAGCATATCCGCTGTTCGCATCCTTGTAGCCAGTAAAGACTGGTGTGCATCCCTGAAAGTAGTATCCGTGTAATAGATCTTATTTTCTTTCAGCAGCCATTGGCAGAACGCATCAGGCCCTGCTTCATCAAGTTGCTGCTTTGTGCCATTGACAATAGCCTTACCTGGCTCAAATAATGGAAGATGAGGTTTTTCGAACTTCCTGCTCCTGTCCGGGTTTTTGATATCGGGGTGACCATTCACTGTGATCTCTGCCAGGTAGTTTAAGATCTTTGTACCCCTGTCCTGCGCTTTTTTAATATTAAAAAGTTCAGGGTGCTGTGTCAGGAAATTAACTGTAGCGTTTCCATTGATGAATTCCGGGTGGCTGATGATATTCAGCAGGAACCTGATGTTGGTCTTTACGCCCCTTATCCTGAATTCAAGCAATGCCCTTTTTAATTTACGCACCGTGTCTTCCACGCTGGATGAATGCGCTGTGACCTTTACCAGGAGTGAATCGAAGAAAGGTGAAATGCGCACGCCGTTGTATACACTGCCTTCATCCAGGCGGATGCCAAAACCTTCAGCACTGCGGTAGGCCAGCACAGTTCCGTAATCGGGCATGAAATCATTTTCAGGATCTTCAGTAGTGATACGGCATTGGATAGCATAACCGTTCTTTTTAACTTCATTCTGCCTGGGCATGCCGATCACTTCATCATAAAGCGCATGTCCTTCTGCAATATGGATCTGGGTTTTTACCAGGTCAATGCCAGTGATCATTTCCGTAACCGTATGCTCTACCTGGATCCTTGGATTCACTTCAATAAAATACACCTGTCCGCTCTTGTCCACCAGGAATTCCACGGTGCCCACGTTGTTGTATCCCACAGCTGTACAGATCCGGACAGCATAATCATAGACTTTTTCCTTGACGATCTCCGGCAGGGTGAAAGAAGGCGCCACTTCAACGATCTTCTGGAAGCGCCGCTGGAGACTGCAGTCCCTTTCAAAAAGGTGCATCACGTTATTGTGACGGTCAGCCACGATCTGCACTTCAATATGCTTGGGCTGGTCAATGAATTTTTCAAAAAAGACGGTGTCATCTCCAAATGCGTTCTTGGCTTCCCTCCTGGCTTCAGTAAAGCTTTTATGAAGTTCTTCCTCACTCCGGATCACCCGCATGCCCCGGCCACCACCCCCGGCTGCAGCCTTAAGCATCAGGGGAAAGCCGATCCTTACCGCTTCTTTCAAAGCAATATTGATATCTGTAAGGTCTTCACGGCTGCTTTCAATAAGGGGCACATTGCATTGAAGGGCTATTTGTTTGGCCAGCACCTTATCACCCAATTGCTGCATTACTTCGGGGTCCGGGCCAATGAAGATGATGCCGGATTCCTTGCAGCGGCGGGCGAAGGTGAAATTCTCTGAAAGGAAGCCATAGCCTGGATGGATGGCATCAGCGCCGCAGTCTTTGGCGGTCTGGATGATGGATTCAATGTCCAGGTAAGGTTTCAGTGGGTCATCGTCAGCGCCTACCTGGTAGGCTTCATCGGCTTTATAACGGTGAAGTGAATAACGGTCCTCGTAGGTGAAAACAGCGACGGTCCTGATTTCCAGTTCACTACAAGCTCTGAGAATACGAATGGCGATCTCTCCCCTGTTGGCAACAAGGAGTTTGGTAATCTTCTGAATAGACATGAATACAGCGGGTTTGGCAACCTTAATTAGGTAGTAGGTGAAGAAACAAGCAATCTCATCTTCCGGCATAAAAAAATGATACCTACCGGAAGGCTTAAAATAAGGATTTTATTCTGGTGCAGCAATTGGATCAGCCCGTTTATATATGTGTTCATAGTTTCACTGTCTGGGAATTCAGTGGATGAGAAGTACGTATTAAAATTTTTAAATAGACTTTAAGGATTTATTGCCGGGGCCGCTTTATTCATTTGGGAAATTTTTGAGGAAAGCATTGCACACTTTGTTGAGGCTGACCACAATAAACCGCAGAATCTGGTTGGTTGGAAACAGGGTCATCAAAAAATAATAAATGTTATCCACCTCGCTTCCCGCATGGTTTTCAATAGTTCATCCTAGTAATCCCATGAAAATAAAGCCATCAGTAAAAAAGAATTGCACAATATTTTTAATTAACATACTTTAGAACCCTGATTCCACATCAATCTGGGTCATCCTGATCCAGAAAATACCTTTGAATGACCTAATGCCAATCTTCTTGGGTACATCCCTTTCAATGATCCTTTGTAATTGCCAGGTAAGCAGATTACTTGCCGGTTATTCATTGACTGCTCAGCTTTATGAATTTTATTCCAATGCCAATTGAAGTGCTATAGTCCAAAAGCATGTGAACCTGAATATGTATTGTAATCAAACCCTATAGTACCATGAGCAAATGTATTTTAAGTGTGAACGGCAATAAAGCGATGAATTATTTATTGCAAACGATCTTACAAGGCGAGGTCCGGTTCATATCTGCCACTGACCCTTTCCAGGGAATGTACCACCTAAGGCAGAATAAAAAGATCGAGCTGCTGATCGTAGATGTGGACTTTGAATCAGAGCAAAGCTGGGAATTGATCCAGCATATCAAAACGAGCAAGCTTTTTGATATACCTGTATTCGTCCTGACGACGACCAGCGATGAAGACGTGAAGAACAAATGTTATGACCTGGGAATAGACGACATCTTTTTTAAGCCTTTTAATCCCGTTGACCTGATAGCAGCTGTTAGAAGTTTGAAACCCGCCGGTTTATACAGCAATGTATAATCTGTAAAATATGAAACTGAAATCTTAAACCCTACTTATGCCAACTAGAACTTTACTTAATACTACTACTGCAGCCCGGCAATATGTGCGGCTGTCTCCTTTAACCCATACCGAGAGCCAGGATCTTACCTTCGTTTACATTGGCAAAAACTCACAGGATCTTGAACTCAATATTGAACCTACCACTTCCGGAATTTTCGCTACAACATACCACGAGGCTAAAACAGCGATCCTGAACGCCAAACAAAATGGCCAGGAAATAGACGCTTTGATCATGGATGTACTTTTTGATGAAAAAGAACTGGTCAGCCTTCACATATTCCTTAAAGAAAATGGCCTTAACCATGTTCCTGTTTTGTACAACGAACAGCAACTGGTGAGCAGGGCAATCGCCATAAAGCACCATAAACTGATTGATGATGTGATCGACCTTCCTAATGGCAACTTTGACCTGAACAGTAAAGTACGCTTCCTGAAAAAGGCAAAGCAGTTCAAACCTGCTCCACGCCGTTACAGCATAGAAACCAAAAAAAGAGTTCAGGACCTGAATCACTTAAGCAAAAGAGCTATTGATATTACCATCGCTGCATTGCTGCTGATTCTCCTGATCCCTGTATTCCAGTTTGATCGCAATTGCCATCAAACTGGAATCCAAAGGACCTATCTTCTACAATGCCAAAAGAGCCGGCCGTGGCTTCAGGATCTTCAGCTTTTATAAGTTCCGCACCATGGAAGTAAACGCAGACAAGAAGATCGAAGCACTGGCGCACCTCAATCAATACAACAGCAACGGCGCCGGACCTAAATTCTTTAAACTCTCCAACGATCCAAGGGTTACCCGTGTAGGCAAGTTCCTCCGGAATTCAAGTCTTGATGAGCTTCCCCAGTTATTCAATGTGATCAAAGGCGACATGTCACTTGTTGGCAACCGTCCCCTCCCATTGTATGAAGCTGCTACCCTGACAACCAATGAATTCGTAGAGCGCTTCATGGCACCTGCCGGCATCACTGGCCTGTGGCAGATCAAAAAGCGCGGCAAGGCTGAAATGTCTATCGAAGAGCGCATCAGCCTGGATATCTCCTACGCCCGCAAATTCAATTTACTTTACGATCTTTGGATCATGGCCAACACGCCAGGCGCACTGCTTCAGAAGAGCGATGTGTAAGCTGCCAGCCATTATCAACCGTACCCCTAATACTACCTGAAACATGCTTAAGAGTGCCCATCCTTTGGTGTCTGTGGTTACTCTCAATTGGAATACAACTGAAGTAACCTGCGACTTCCTGAGGTCCATCCCAACCTCCGGCGCTTACCAGCCATTGGAAGTTATTGTAGTGGATAATGCTTCAAAAGAAGATCCCACAGAAGCTTTCAAAGCAGCTTATCCCGGAGTCAAAGTGCTTCGTACAGACCGTAACCTTGGGTTCAGCGGCGGCAATAATGTAGGCATCCGCGAAGCCAAAGGCGACTACCTTTTCATTGTCAATAACGATACGGAATTTACCCCGGGTCTGATCGAAGGCCTCCTTGAGGTATTTGCAAAATACCCTGATGCAGGCATGGTCAGCCCTAAATTCCACTATTACTATAATAAAGGAACTATTGAATATGCAGGTTACCAGCCGGTGAACATCTTTACCGGGCGCAATGCCATGGTAGGATGCCGTGAAAAGGACGAAGGCCAGTATAACCAGATCACGGAAACGCATTACGCACATGGTGGCGGCATGATGGTTACCAGGAAAGCCATTGAAGAAGCAGGCCTCCTGCCTGATCATTTTTTCCTTTATTACGAAGAACTTGACTGGTCGGTGCGTATCCGCAAGAAAGGATACAAGATCTATTACCAGCCAGCGTCGCTCATCTACCACAAAGAGTCCATGACCACGGGTAAATCAAGCCCGCTTAAAACATTTTACCTTACCCGGAACCGCATTCTCTTTATGCGCAGGAACGTACCTTTACCGGGGCTGATGGTGTTCCTTGCCTACTTTGTTTGTTTTACTGTTCCCAAGAACAGTGTGCAATTCCTGGTAAAAGGACAGAAAGATCATTTCCGTTCTTTCTGGAAAGGTATCCTGTGGCACCTGAATCCCAAAATCACATTCAACTAAAGAAAATGTGCGGCATCTCAGGGTTCATTGATTTCAGCAAAAGAACAGGTTCAGAAGTTCTTAGGCAGATGACAGATGCCATGACGCACCGCGGTCCTGATGATTCCGGATACGAAGTGTATGATGCATCACAGGCTTCCATTGGTTTCGGACAAAGACGGCTTTCCATCCTTGATCTTTCTTCCCTTGGACACCAGCCTATGCATGCTTCCGGTCACACTTTGATCTTTAACGGCGAGATCTATAATTTCAAAGAGATCAGGAAAGAACTGGAAGAAAAAGGAATCCGTTTTACTTCACAGTCGGACACGGAAGTGATCCTTAAAGGATATGAGTGCTGGGGACTGGATGTCCTTCACAAGTTCATCGGCATGTTTGCCATCGCGCTGTATGACCGGAAAAAAGAAGAAGTTTACCTTGTGCGCGACCGTGCCGGCGTCAAGCCCTTATACTACCACTGGAGTGGAGAAGTGTTTCTTTTCGCATCTGAACTGAAAGCTTTTTTTCAGCATGGCCAGTTTAAAAAAAGCATTGATGTCAACAGCCTTGCGCTTTTTCTTCAATACAGTTACATCCCCGCGCCGCACACCATCTTCCATCAAACCAATAAACTGCTGCCTGGTCACATACTTACGGTGAATCTGAAGACCAAACACCAGTCAGTAAAAAAATACTGGGACGTATTTGATCATTACAACAAACCCAAGATCAGGTTATCCGACGCCGGTGCAATTGAACAAACGGAGCGGCTGCTGAAAAGCGCTTATGAATACCGCATGGTGGCAGATGTGCCTGTAGGTATTTTTCTGAGCGGAGGTTATGACAGTTCTTCGGTGGCGGCACTTCTGCAGACAGGACGTACAGAAAAGCTGAAGACCTTTACCATAGGATTTCACGAAGCAGAATTCAACGAAGCGCCGGAGGCAAAAAAGATCGCTGCTTACCTGGGTACAGATCATACCGAATGGTACCTCACTTCCAAAGAAGCCGGCAGCGTGCTTGAACAGCTTCCAGAGATTTACGACGAACCATTCGCGGATAATTCAACGGTTCCGACCGTGCTTGTGAGCAAGCTGGCAAGACAGCAGGTAACTGTGGCGCTGAGTGCTGATGGTGGAGATGAAATTTTTGGCGGTTATAATAAATTCAACCAGGCAGAAAAATATACCGGGCTTCCCGGAATGTTGCAGTCGGTGCTGAGCAACACCATGTCGCTTATCAATCCTGCGCACATTCCTTATTTCAACAGGCAGTACAATTTTGCTACCCGTTACGAAAAAATGAAACTGATCTGGAAGCATGCAGACCCGGTTTCAGCAGTGAAGTACATCAGCCAGTATATTACGGAAACTGAAGTGGAAAGTTTCCTGGGAAGACCTTTTGAACGCTATCATACGTATTTTGAAGATGGCGCTTTATTGGAACACAACAATGGCATCACCAACAGGCTGCTCGCCATTGACTATAAAACTTTTCTTGTTGACAATAACCTGGTCAAAGTGGACAGGGCAACAATGTCTGTAAGTCTTGAAGGGCGGGAGCCCATGCTGGATCATCGTGTCATAGAATTCGTTGCGCAGCTGGATTCTTCTTTCAAGATCAGGAACGGGGTCAACAAATGGCTGCTGAAACAAGTGGTTCACAAATACATTCCCAAAGAATTAATGGAGCGGCCCAAGCGCCCTTTCATCGCACCGCTCATGTTATGGTTCAGGGAAGACCTGAAAGAACAATTGAAATATTACCTGAGTGAAAGATCACTTTCAGCAACCGGTGTTTTTGATCCTTTGCCGGTGATCCGGATGCGTAACGCTTATATGGAAGGTAAAAAAGTAAACTACCAGAAGCTCTGGCAAATACTGATGTTCCAGTTATGGTACAACCGCTGGATCACTAAACTATAATCCACCCATCAAACTTTTATGTTAAGGAAGATCAGAGTTTTGGAATGCATTCGACAGGGTCAGATCGGAGGAGGAGAATCACACCTCCTGAGCCTTGTTGAAAACCTTGACCGGTTAAGGTATGAACCCATTGTGCTTTCGTTTACAGAAGGCCCCATGATTGACCGGCTGAAGGAAATGAATGTAACAACACATGTGATCCATACGCTGAAGCCTTTTGATTTCAGCAAATGGAAAGAAGTTAAGAAATTCATTGCAGGGCAGCGCATCGACCTGATACATGCGCATGGTACCAGGGCCAGTTCCAACATACTTTGGGCAGCAAAAAAATTAAAGATCCCTGTCATTTACACGGTGCATGGCTGGTCGTTTCACCAGGACCAGAAACCGCTGGTGCGCCGCATCCGCATCATGGGAGAAAAATACATCACCTCAAGGACCAATCTGAATATCTCAGTTTCCGCCTCGAACCAGCAGTCAGGAAAAAAATATATTCCTTCTTTCAAATCTGTTGTCATCAATAACGGCATTGATCCAAAAAAATTCGATCCTTCAAAACGTTTCAACAACGTGCGCCAGGAATTGGGCATACCCGACAATAAAGTGCTGGCCCTGTTCATTGCACGCTTTACTTCGCACAAGCAGCCCCTCACATTGATCAGGGCATTTGCCAAAGCCAGCAAGGCGAATGAAGACCTGCACCTGCTTCTTGTAGGTGATGGTGATCAGAAAGCAGAAGCAGATACACTTATCCGTGAATTGGGTATCGGGGAAAAAATAACACTGCAGTCTTTCCGCCAGGACGTGCCGGCCGTACTGGCAGCTGCCGACATTTTTGTTCTGCCTTCCCTCTGGGAAGGATTACCTATCGGACTGCTTGAAGCAATGGCCATGGGAAAAGCCATCATTGCAACGAATGTTGACGGAACCAGTGAGATCATCCGCAGCGGGGAGAACGGATGGCTGGTTGAAACAGGAGATCAAATGGTGGACAACCTCGCTGATGCACTGACGCAATTAAGCAGGCAACCGGAAAAAAGAGCGCAGTTCAGCCGCAAAGCAATGGAAACCGTGAAGGAACGCTATAACGCAGAAAGCATGACCAGGAGCATTGAGCTATTATATGAAGAGCAGCTCAAATCATCTCCGCTGAAGAACAGCCGGGTGATCAACTGATAATCTCATAAGCAAAAAAGGGTGGCAGTTCTGCCACCCTTTTTTATGTATTGGTTTTATTATTGCCGGATCACCTTGCACACCACTTTGGTATTGATGTCTGCCATCACATCAAGGAAGTAGATGCCTTTAGGCAGGTGGCCAATGCTGATCTGTTTGGTCATGCGTTTTGTTGTTCTCATGAATATTTCTTCATAAACAGGTCTGCCATTGGCGTCATATATAACCAGCCTGGTAAGGTTGTATGCAGTGCTGGCATCTATGTCAATGAATAATTCATCAGCTGTTGGATTCGGAAAGACCCTTGCAGTGGAAGGCAGTATCCTGATCACTGTTACCTTGACTGTATCCCTTGCACTGGCACCATTGTTATCGGTAGCCTTCAGTTCAAATTCATATACGCCTTCTTCAATGCTGATCACATCGGTACTGCTGTAGGATGGAGATGTAACAATGCCTTGCCCAGGTCCGGAGATCTTTCTCCACATCCATCCGGTAATAGTTCCATCAGGGTCAGTTGCGGTTCCCTGCAGAAGAGTGCTGTTTGCAGGCAGGTAAACCTCGGCGTCCTGCCCTGCATTAACGATCGGAGGACGATTCTGCACTGTAATAACGGTAATGGTCATTGTATCCCTGTCTACACCCCCACGGTTATCCGTAACCGAAAGCTGGAATTTGTAAGTTCCCGGAACCAGATTACCGATCACTGTCTGTAATTGTGACGGCGCATCGATGTTAGAGGATGAAGGACCTGAAATCCTGCTCCACGATACTGATGATATGATTCCATCAGCATCCGAAGCAGTGCCGGTAACGGTAATATTGCTGGCAGGAGCAATTATGGAACGATCAGGTCCTGCATTTGCAACAGGAAGGATGTTTGTTGCAGATGCTGCATTTACAATTACAGTGACCGCGTCCCAGGCTGTTGCTCCCCCGTTGTCGGTAACAGTCAGTCTGAATACATAGGTTCCCTGTACCAGTCCTGTTATGGTAGTGGCAGCGCTATTGGGTGAAGCGATCGTATAGCTGGATGGCCCGCTGGTTTTTGTCCATACGTAGCTGCTGATGCTTCCATCATGATCAGTAGCACTACCGGAAAGGGTTACACTATTCAAAGGCAATGTGATGGATTTATCTGGTCCGGCATTGGCAACCGGCAAAATGTTGGGTGCCTGTAATACGGTAAGCACCATGGTATCAGTATCTGTGGCGCCGCTGTTATCAGTAACTTTTAATTCAAAATAATATACACCCTGCACTACACCGATCACCGTAGTTGCCGGGGACCCAGGATGATCCAGGTGAAACATTGATGGACCCGCGACCTTATTCCAGCTGTACTGCACTACATGTCCATCAGCATCTGATGCACTTCCGATCAGCGCAGCGCTGTTCGTAGGTAAGGTGATGGTCAGGTTGGGTCCTGCATTTGCTACAGGTGGCGTATTCACTGGCGGAGGTGCAGCATGGACTGTCAGTAAAACAGTATCCTTACCTGTTGCACCCTGGTTGTCGGTCACCATCAATTGGAAACTGTAAACACCTGCAACAAGGTTTGAGGCTGTAACCGTAGCCTGGTTGGCCGGATGCAAAGCAACCTGCATGGGCCCTGAGATCCTTGACCAATGATAAGAAACTATGGTACCATCCGCATCGCTACCGCTTCCCTGAAAAACATAACTGTTGGCTGGAAGTGTTATGGTTCCTGCATTACCGGCATTTGCTACAGGGGCTACGTTTATAGGTGGCGGAGTTGCCGGGTTAACGGTAACTTTTACCGTATCCCTTCCTATGGCACCCTGGTTGTCTGTGGCCATGTATTCAAAAGAATAGGTACCTGCAATAAGGTTCTGCACATTTGTTTGTGGCGTGTTCGGGCTCTGGATATGAAAAGAGGCCGGACCTGAGATCTTTTTCCATTCATTGTATACGATACTGCCATCAGGGTCCATCACACTGCCATGCAACATGGCCTGGTTCACCGGAAGGGTGATGACCTTATCAGCGCCAGCATTTGCTAATGGCGGCTGGTTGCCCGGGACCGGTGGAAGACAATTGGTCCAGTTCCATCCCTGTGGAATTGAATAAGTAATGGGGGTTATGCCATCAAGCCGGGTATTACCGCATACCTGGTTGCCGCTGGCCCATGCCGGTGCCGATTGGTAAACAAGCAGATCCTGGTTATTCACGTTTGCATTGATGCCGATGCGGTTGTTCTTTACAATGATCCTTGATGAATCAAAAGGTAAGGTCTGCCTTGTATCAAGAAAGATGCTATTGGGTTTGGTGACTTGGTTAATGATGCCATCCAGGTAACCCGTGCTGTCAATAAAATTGTTCTCGATATAATTATCTCCAACCCCTACACTCAAAATCCCATACAGGTAAGTAGAGATGATTGTATTGTTATAGACATAAGTATTACGTGTCATTCCGCCAAGGCTGATGCCTGTTCCCTGCTGTTCATTCAACTCGTAGCCGCATCTCGTTACAATGTTGTCGTGGATACTGTTGTATCCACTATCACAACCGGACAACTGGATACCTGTGCGCATACAACTATCTATGATCAGATTGTACAGGTGGATGTTGCTCAGGCGAATGGGTACGGGGTTGCGTGGTACGCCATTGCACATCACGGTACGGAATCCTACCGGATCTGTATTGCCCGCATAGATACAATCCTGCCCGATGTTTACAAATTTGGAATCGTGGATGGTGATGTTATCCATCTTCCAGTTGGGATAGTTAAGTGAATCGATACACCCCGGGTCCTGTTTGATCCAGGCGCCATAAGTTTTCTTACGAACAGATACCCTTTCCGTTTCAATATTCCTGCTCCTGCCCTGAATGCAGATCGCAACACCTGCGTTGTCATTTGCAGCAGGGTTATATACATGAAATCCATAAAAATGTGAACTGCCCGAACCGGTTATCTTAATATTGGAGCAGTTCTTCATGTTGATGCCCTGGGTCATGCTGACCTGGCCACCTTCGTTAATGATCACAATGGGACAGGAAGGTGTACCATGAATATCTTCAAGTACAAAATAATTCCAGGTGTTATAAGATGCTTTCAGCACCAAAGTATCTCCGGGGTTTATAGTTACAAAGAAAGGTCCTGGTTTACCAACATAGTAGATACCGCCGTCAGGCCAGGGCACAACATTTCTGCGCACACCTGCACAGGCAGGCTGGGTTACCGTTACCTGCACTTCATCACTTGTTAAGGCGCCGCTGTTATCTTTTACAGTCAGCCTGAATACATAGATTCCCTGCACAAGACCTGTGACAGTTGTAGAAGCGGCAGCCGGAGCAACAAGGATAAAGTTCGATGGCCCCGATAATTTTTTCCATTCGTAAGAAACAATGGAACCATCTGCATCAGTGGCTGCTCCTGAAAGATTTACTGAATTAGAAGGTAGGATAATAGCCTGATCGGCCCCTGCGTTGACAACAGGCGCCTGGTTGGGTGTTGCATGAACGGTGACCATAACTGTATCAGCGCTTTGGTCGCCATCATTATCTGTTAGCTCCAGTCTGAATTGATAAACGCCCTGCGTAAGATTGGTCACACTGGTTTGCATGGCAGAAGGCGTTGAAATTACTGCTCCTGCAGGACCTGCTATTTTTGTCCAGGCCGTACCGGTTATGGTTCCGTCAACATCATTACCGGTGCCGCTTAATACTACATTATTGATTGGTAGTGTGACACTGGTATCAGCACCTGCATTGACAGCCGGAGGAATATTAAAATTGAATGGAGTTATGTGTGCGTAGAGGCTCACAAAAATGGATACACAGGGCACCATCAAGAGCAGGACTCTTCTGGCTTTCATAGGATGTTGGTTTTAGGATACGGAAAACTCTCATAGTGAAAACGTGCCTGCTGTTATACCATTCAGAATGTTATTTAAAATATGGATGCAACATCACATTCATTTTCAGCGATCCATGAATAACAAAATTTTTACCGGCTCAAACAACAGCAAGTTGTAACAAGAAAATATACAGGCTGTTACATATGCATTTTCACTGTCGCTAAATTAGAATACAACACCAAACAAAAGAATAGGAAACCTACCTGTTAACAGCTGCTGCAGCATAGGAATAACCTGTTGGAGGAAAAGTAATTTTCACAGGGTAAGTACCATTACTTATATGTCGTTGTCCTAAACCGTTAGAGATCCATATATACCATAGCGGCGGATGTCAATCCAGCTTTCAGTTGTTGATTCCTTTAACAAAAGAGACCCCTTTTTCTTGTTGCATAATTTCAAACATGTAGCTTGTCTATAAGGTCAGAACCCTGGAGATTTGATTCAACTAAACAGCAAATGGCCGCAGCCAGAGGTCAGGAAATCCCTTTCCGGGTCTCCCACCCTATTCCCTTACCGGCAACCGGTTTCCCCGGGATTCCTTGAACGGATGAGTTTTGGCTCAAAATGCCTGTAATAGTGGACCTCATGGGAAAAAAATATACTTTAGCAGCATAAAAGAAAACTCACAGCCCCTTCCATCCTTAGAACCGGCAATTTGCTTCATTAATCATTCTGCCGTTGTAATTTCTATGATTTGTTAGGGCAGGTGCCAAAAATTCGCCCTTGAAGAAACAATTTTCCTCATACTGGATCCGGTCTGCCTTCTATACCTTCCTGCAGCGTTTTTCACTGACCTTTTTCGGGTTGATGAATTTTGTTATTCTTATTCGTTCCCTGGACAAGCACCAGATGGGAACCTGGGCCCTGTTCCTGATCGTGACTACCGTTTTTGAAGTCTCAAAGACCAACCTATTAAAGAATGCCCACATCCGTTTTACCACCTCCAGTTCAGACCCGGAGGCCAGATCAGGCATTGCTTCTTCTTCCATGGTCATTAATGCCCTGATCAGTATTGGTTTTATTGCCTTGATCGTACTTTTTTCGGGACCGCTAAGCCGGGCCCTGAATGCTGGTGATGACCTGGCACTTATGCTTCAATGGTTCATTCCGGGATTGATCCTGATGATCTTTTTTGCGCACCTTGAAGCCGTTCAACAGGCCCACATGGATTTCAAAGGGGTATTTGCAGGATATTTTATCCGCCAGATCAGTTTTTTCCTGCTGCTTGTTTATCACTTTATAACAAAGGAACCGATCACCATCATCAACCTGGCTATCTACCAGTCCATCAGCATCTTTCTTGGAGTTGTGGTAATCTTCCTGTTCAGCAGGAAATACCTTTTATTCAGGTTCAATCCATCAAGGTTCTGGATGAAAAAGATCATGGGCTATGGCGGGTATATCTTTGGATCGGGCTTTCTTTCCAACATTTTCGCAAACATGGACCAGATCCTGACCGCGTATTTTCTTTTACCCGCTGACGTGGCCCATTACAACGCCGCGCAACGCATCAACCAGTTCATTGATGTGCCTTCATTTGCGGCCGCGGAGATCCTTTTTCCAAAAGTATCACAGGCTTCAGCCGAGGAAGGGACCACCAGGGTAAAATATCTGTATGAACGAATGGTAGCCATCCTTCTGTCTTTTACCATCCCTGCCGCACTGTTCATTATTTGCTTTCCGCATTTTGTCATCAACATAATTGCCGGCCGTGAATACGGTGCTGCCGCTCTTATTCTTCAGATTTATATGGTCCTTGGCCTGTTAAGACCCATGCAGAACCAGGCGGCCAACATCCTGAATTCGATCGGCAAGCCCGAGCTTTGTTTTTACCTGAATGGGATCTTTATGTTTGTCAACCTGGGCATTAATTATGCATGTCTGAAACAGTTTGGATTCTATGGCGCTGCTATAGGAACGCTGATTACCTGCCTGCTTGGTTTCGTTGCCTGGTACGTGATCATGAAAAAACATATAGGCTTTGAGATGGGCCAGATTTTCAAATACATCCTGGAAACTTACAAAATGATTTATACGCAGGCATTGAACCTGATCTCTAAAACAAAACAGGTCCATGCTTAAATAGTACTGTATGAAAGTTGCGCACCTCGTACTGGCTCATAAAAATCCTGCCCAGGTAAAGCGGCTCCTCGAGGCACTTGACCACCCTTCGTTCTCATTTTACATTCACATAGATGCCAAAGCAGATATTGCTCCCTTTCTTTTTCTTCAAAAGAAAGACAAGGTCAGCTTTATCAGGAACAGGGCATCCATCCACTGGGCCAGTTTTGGTACCATCCAGGCTACCATCAACGGCTTCCAGGAGATCCTGCCGGGAAATTTCGATTACATTAATGTGATCTCGGGCCAGGATTTTCCTATTAAATCCAGCCAGCAGCTATTCGATCACCTCTCTGCCCACAAAGGAGATGAATTCATTACCTGCGAATCCGTTCACGACGAATGGCCGGAAGCAGCGGTGAGAGTAGAAAAATATTACCTGGTCAACTGGCAGGTTCCCGGAAAGTTCCAGCTGGAAAAGATCATCAACAAGGTGATGCCTAAAAGAAAGTTTCCACTGCCCTACGATATTGTAGGCAGGGCCAATTGGTTTACTTTGACCAGCGATGCAGTAAAATATGCTTTGGATTTTATCAGGGATCATCCCGGCATGGTACGCTTCTTTAAGTTCTCCTGGGGCGCAGATGAACTGATCTGGGCTACGGTCTTATATAATTCGAAATTCAAGCCCCGGATCCGCAAGAACCTGGTGTATGTAGACTGGACAGGCCAGACCAAGGGGCATCCGCGTACGCTTGACCTCTCTGACCTTGAAAAATTGAAATCATCAGACAGGATGTTTGCAAGAAAATTCGATATGGATCATGATGCGGTCATCATTGACCGGTTGGAAAACCATATTGGTGTGCAAAAAACAAATCCCGCTGAACAACATCCGAACGTACCAACCATATGATCATAAAAAACAAAGACATCATTGTTGTAGGACTGCAGCCATGGGATACGGAGATCGGCAGCAACTGCAAGAACATCGCAGAGGAATTTGGCAGGCAAAACCGGGTGTTGTATGTCAATTTCCCTCTTGACCGCATTACAATGAAAAGGGAAAAGGATCAGCCCATCATTGCCAACCGTCTTGATGTGATCAAAAACAAAAAAGAAAACCTGGTACAGGTTGCACCCAACATCTGGAACTTTACACCAACCTGCATCCTGGAATCTGTTAACTGGATCCCTTTTACACCCCTTTTCCGGGTAGTCAACAGGATCAATAACAAACGTTTTGCTTCTGAGATCATCAAAGCGATTGCAAAACTCAACTTTAAAGATTTCATCCTGTTCAATGACAGTGACATGTTCAGGAGTTATCACCTTAAAGAATTATTGAAACCTTCGTTGAGTGTTTATTATTCAAGAGATAATTTAATGGGTGTGCCCTGGTGGCACAAGCATGGTCACCTGCTTGAACCGGAACTTTTTGCACAATCTGACCTGGTCACAGCTAATTCAACTTACCTGGCAGATATGGCGCGGGAGCACAACCCCCGTTCCTTTTATGTAGGACAAGGCTGTGAAGTACAGGATTTCGATCCGGCAAAGATCACTGAGGTTCCAAAAGAAGTGGCTTCACTGCCGCGGCCTGTTATTGGATATATTGGAGCTTTGTACCAGTTAAGGCTGAACCTGCAAATGCTGGAAGCGCTTGCAGGGAAAAGAAAAGACTGGAGCTTTGTTTTGATTGGCCCGGAGGATGAAGCTTTCAAGAATTCTTCATTGCATAAAATGGCCAACGTACATTTTCTTGGTTTGAAGGAAGGCAGGGAGCTGCCTGCTTACCTCGCAGGGTTTGATGTTGCCATCAACCCGCAGATCCTTAATGAAGTGACCATTGGGAATTATCCAAGGAAGATAGACGAGTACCTGGCCATGGGCAAACCCGTTGTAGCTTCGGAAACCAGGGCCATGAGCATTTTCTCAGGTCATGTTTATTTTGCCAATACGGTGGATGAATACATTGTACAGATTGAAAAGGCTTTGAAGGAAGACAACCGGGATAAGCAGAATGAAAGGATCAGTTTTGCAAGGTCGCATACCTGGGAGAACAGCGTAAATGAGATCTATAAAGCCATGGCGGAAGTGAAACCAAAGCTGGCGGAACCATCAACACAAACAATCTAACCCTGAGAACATGTCGCTGATCCGATACATCAAATCAAATCCGAAGTCTAAAAAGCTGGTGCACTGGATGCTTATTCCTTCCGGGCAGGCAAGGCCGCGTTCATGGGTAAGTGTATTCGTGAATCCGTTCTTCCACAAGCGTGGCAAAGGATCGGTCATCAAGAACAGAACAAGGATCGATGTGCTGCCTTTCAACCGTTTTGAATTAGGCACCGGTTCTACCATTGAGGATTTTGCCACCATCAACAATGGTGTAGGCGATGTGCTCATTGGTGATCATACAAGGATTGGCATCGGCAATGTTCTGATCGGCCCTGTTAAGGTTGGTAACAATGTGATCTTCGCGCAGAACATTGTACTGAGTGGATTGAATCATGGCTATGAAGATATCAACACACCTATTTCCCTGCAACCCGTAAGTATAAAGCCTATTGTCATTGAAGATGATTGCTGGATCGGTGCCAATGCCGTAGTGACCGCAGGCACAACTGTTGGGAAACACAGCGTGGTGGCGGCAGGGGCTGTTGTAACAAAAGACATTCCTCCTTACAGCATTGCTGTTGGCAACCCGGCTCGTGTGATCAAGAAATATGATTTTGAAAAAGGCGAGTGGGTGAAAGCGTGAAACGGGGCGGGTTTATGGTTTTTGGTTTATGGTTTATTGTTGTTTTTAGTGCAGTCTTTTTTTACTGATTTTAATTGCGTAAATAGATTTAACCGCAAAGAGACGCAAAGTTTTGGGCTTGTATTCCTTTTACCCAGCTAAGCAGGGGCCCTTTGCGTTTTATCTACGCCATAGCAGAATAAAGGTGCCCGGATGCCAGTAAGAACCATAAACCAAAAACCATAAACAAAAAACAATTAAGGCTCCTGTCTTACGTTCGCCGCTGCCATCCAGCTGCCGGATGGAACCTGTTGCTTTGCAGAGGCTTTGGATGTCTTTTCTTCAAGAATGGCGACTCTGGCAGAGGCATTGCGTTCGCCGAAGTGCTTATTGTAGATCTGGTTGAATTTTTCAGCCCATATGTCCCAGTTCAATCTTTCTTCAAAGCTCTGGCGGCTGTTTTGGATCAATTGATGATACCATTTTTTGTCGTCGAAGATTTTTTGAATAAGGTCTGCATATTCTTTACCGCCGGCTTCCAGGTGAAGGCAATATCCATTTTCGCCATGCCTGATCACATCAGGCACACCACCAACTTCGGTAGTAATGGACGGCATTCCAAATGCGCTTGCTTCCGCACCTACCATCAGGGAGCAGTCGGCCCTTGTAGGCAGTATCATGAAATGAGATGTTGTCAGCAGGCTGTTAAAACGGTCATGGTCTTCGGGGATGTTCTTATTCAAAAATGGGATCACTTCCATATCAGGATCCGTGAAATGATCCGGTGGAATACAACCGCAGACGATCAGCCTAGCCTTGATACCCTTCGCCTTTAACTGCTTTAACGTATCAAACGCAATAGCCCCACCTTTTCTTTTCCAATCCACCGCCAGGTACAGCAGCGTCAGGATTTCATTCTTTTCTTTTTCAAAGATCACTTCACGTCCAGGTGTAAAGTCCATATTAGCGCCCATTGTTAGCACCTCAACTTTATTACCCGGAACATGATAATCCTTAATAGCAGATTCAGCGGCCCATTCCGAAGAAAGCAGCAGTAGCGAACATTTTTTCAAAGCTTTTCTTTCAAGCAATTCACCTTCCCATCTTGATAAACGGTTCAGGTTATCAAATTCGCTATAATTGAAATTACTTATTTGTCGATAAGTGGCATCACCTATATAAATAACAGGGATATCAGTTGAAAAATAAGCAAGTTCCGGTGCAGCAGCAGGGGCCACGATACAATCGTACCTGCCATATTTCATTTTTCTTTTAAGCCACCATGAAGCATAGCGGTTCTGTAGAACGCTGTATTTGGTTACATAATTGGACCTGAAAAAAAACCTATTGAATTTGGCAACACCCCTTAATAATTTTTCCATCAGAAACGGAAATTTCACAGGTCCAAGAAAGTGGACCTCACCAACATTGCGCTTTAAGGAATCTCCCAGGTAATAAGTTGTTCCCGACCAGGAACGCTTGTCCTGCGGGTCATTAATACTTAGCAATGCTATTTTAAGCCCTCGGCTCCGCTCAGTCATGCGCTTTATTCGAAGAAGTGGTGAAATGAAATGGTAGTAAACGGATAATGGCTATTGAATTGGAAAGGTTTTCCCATTCTCCTGGATACGGGGCAAAATAACAAAAAACCATGCCAGCGGAAGCAAAGATGAATGTTTAATCCCGCATTGTCTCAAACTCTTTTTCTTTCAACGATTCAGACACGCATTATTCTTATAATATAAGAACAATCTTACCTGTGCAAAATCCGCTACACCGTATTTGCCGCACACCATGGTTCACTTGACAACACTCAAATAAATCTTTTTTTTTAAGAATGTGAACGCGTTTTTTCCCAGACAGTAAAAAATCCGCCTGTGAACTGGTAAGGAAGCATATCCGCCACTTTGCAATCTATTTTTTGCAATAGACTTATGCGCTTCGCCAGGAAAGAAAACGGAAAAACATCTTCTACAAAGTTGGCCTTCCCAAAGCGGGTGATCCTGAATCCATGGCTTTTTGAAAGCTGCTCCAGGTCTTTTTTTGAAAAGAACTGGATATGGTCCAGGTTATCTGCTGCTGACTGTACGGTTGTGCCACTGTAACCCATTGCCTTCTTTACTTTTACAATAGAGCGCCACATCCAGTTATTTTGAGAACGCATCCTGAGTACCGGCTTGGTAACAAAAGTTTCCCTTGGTCCTTTTCCATTAGGAACTGTGATGATCAGCTTACCATTTTCAGCAAGGGTCTCGTACAGTACTTTCAGCAATGCACCAGGATCGTTCAGGTGTTCCAGCACTTCGCTGCAGATGACAGCATCGTATGTTTCACCGGATGCCACCAGCTCTTCAGCACTTTTCTTCATGAAGGTTACATTGGGCATGGGCTCAATGGACCTTGCTATTTCAATGGTCTTGTCACTCACATCTATGCCCAGCACATTGTAGCCCATACGGCCAAGGTGCCTGCTGATCACTCCATTGCCGCAGCCCACATCAAGAATGCGTGCATTGGATGGTAAATTAGTTTTAAGAACATCTGCAATGAAGTCAACGCGCTTCCTGTCGGCTATGCGGTTATACTCGTAGTATTTATTATCTGCCATGATCATTGAATAAAGTATTGCTTACTTCAGTTTTAGTGTGTACGGTATGTATGAATGTCTTGTTGGCTTTCTTGATATTGAAAAGGGTCACGAACATAAGACCAACCGCTTTGGGCAGTTTCAGTCCTGCCTGCAAAAGATCACGGTTGACCATGACCGTTGGAATGGACATTCCAAGCGAAACAATGTACGCCATGCAAAGACCCACCACTGCCAGCACCCATGTAATATCTATAAAAGCGGCCATTATAATCATTACAGGAAGAATGACCAGCAGGAATGCCCTGGGCATGACCATGTTATTAATAATTGCAAGGTTAAAATAACTAAGATTTCCTTTAAACAACTGTTTAACGGCTGGTAAAAAATATTCACGCAGGTATATAAACTGGCTAGACATCCAGCGTTCCCGCTGCTGCCTGAAAGCAGTGGAGGAACTAACTTTTTCATCAAAGATCAGGGCATCATCCAGGTACCGGATGGTTACGCCCTGCTGAACAACTTTTAATTGCAAAGGCTTGTCAAATCCACCAATCGCATCAATTTCGCTGAGTACCTGCCTGATCAGGCTAAAGTCAAAGGCCATTCCGGACCCAATGAGTGCGGAAGAAAGGCCCATGGCACTTGTTCCTTTACGGAAAATGTGGTTGTTGATGGCTTCACTGCAGGCATCAAGGACAGCGTAGGATGAATCCAGGTTCTTGGCTACCCTTCTGCCCTGTACGGCCCTGTCACCATTCACAAAGCAATGATTGATCTTTTTAAGGAAATTAAAGGCAAGCACATTATCCGCATCACAGATCAGCGCTATATCATAACCTGGCCTGATGCGGCTGAAGGCATCATTCAGTGATTTGGTCTTGGTGCTGGTGTCAAAATCCACTTCCATCACCTGCACAGGTAATCTACGCAACTGGTCCAGTGTTTCAGGCTTAAAAGAATCCGCAATGATATAGATATCGTAAAGGGAGGCCGGGTAATCCAGCTTCAACAGGTTTTTGGCAGTGGAAACGATGACGGTATCTTCTTTAAAAGCAGGCACCAGGATGGCGATCTTCTTTTCAGGGCGTGTATTATAAGGATTCGTACGGGAGCGGTAAAAGAACTTCCCCCAGAAGGATAAAATAAATATATAAGTCACCGAAAGGGCGCAATAGATGAACAAGACCAGGAAAAAAACATACAAGGGGGTACTTGACATTTGGCTAAGACATTCTATTGGTTCCTTAAAAAAGATGGTGTCGGCCCGCCAAAATACGAATTATGCCCATAATGGCAACTGACCTGCTAACCAGGCTGCTCTTTCTTTTGTTTGAACAAGGCTGGTATGATATTTCAATAAGCATGCCCTACAGTAGGAATTGCCCCGCGGTCTTAAAAAAAAGTTGCGGCACCGCATCTTCCTGTTATTTTAGCTTTAAATACCGTCCCATGCTTTTCTGGCAAATTGTCTTTGTGCTTAGCTGCTTTGTGGTGTTCTATAACTATGCTGGTTATGCGGTGATCGTATATTTACTTAACCGCCTGAAAAGCAAACCGAAAGCTGCGGAAAACGATGCACAGTTTTTTCCCACTGTCTCTTTTATCGTTGCAGCCTTCAATGAAGAAGATTGCATAGAAAAAAAAGTGATCAATTCACTTCAGCAGCGATACCCTTCCGACAGGATCGAATTTATTTTTATTACAGATGGCTCAACCGACAGGACAGCGGACATCATAGGCCAGTACAGGGATATCAGGGTCATGCACAGTCCTGACCGTAAGGGCAAATCTGCCGCCCTGAACCGGGCCGTGGCTGCGGCTTCCAACGATATCCTGATCTTCAGTGACGCGAACACAATACTGAATGACCTGGCCACAAGGAACATTACCCGGCATTATTTTGAAGCCAGGGTGGGTGGTGTGGCAGGCGAAAAAAAGGTGCTGTCAGGTACAGAAGGAAATGACGTTGGTGCCGGGGAAGGCCTTTACTGGAAATACGAATCCTATCTCAAAAAGCTGGATTCAGACTTCTATTCCGTGGTTGGAGCAGCAGGGGAACTTTTTTCATTAAGAAGGAACCTGTTCGAACCTGTATCGCATGATGTCATACTGGATGATTTCATTATTTCCATGAAGGTGGCTGAAAAAGGGTACCGGATCGTTTATGAGCCTGAAGCCTACGCTATGGAACTACCATCTTTTTCCATGCAGGATGAGCAAAAAAGGAAGGTCCGGATCGCTGCCGGCGGTTTCCAGGCAATAGGAATGTTGCGTTCATTGCTCAGGTTCTGGAAGCAGCCAGCCCTGTCATTCCTTTACATTTCGCACCGGTTACTGCGTTGGACCTTAAGCCCTTTGTGCCTGATCCTGGCCTTTGTTTCCAATGCAGTACTACTGTTTGAAACGGACAGTTTTTTCTTTCGCATGCTTTTTGCAGCTCAACTTGCTTTCTATGGTATGGCCGCTTTCGCCGCTTACCTTCCAAAAGAGAATAAGCTGATGAAAGTTTTTAAACTGCCTTATTATTTTGTGTTTATGAACTTATCGGTCATTCAGGGCTTCTTCAGGTACCTCAGGGGTAAGCAACCTGCAACCTGGGAAAAGGCGCGCCGTATGCAGGCAAGCCTTCATACAGACTGAGAGTGAGGCTATTATAAAAGACCGGCATTGCATAATGATTTTTGGGATGTGTAACTGTTTGGCTGCCAATTCATTTGAATTGCCAGGCTTCAGAGCAGGGATTGAAGAACAGGCAATGGTTTAACAGGCCTTTGGTTAGCGCCTGTGCGGACAATAAGCTAATTTTAACTAATAATGATCAAACGAAACTAATGGACTTTATTTATCTGTTCCGCGTGCTGCTCAAGAGAAAATGGCTCATCATTGGGTCAGCTTTGCTTGCAGCCGCCATAGCTTTTTTCTTTACCCGAAACGAACAAAAACAATTCAAATCTTTCTCACAGTTCTCTACAGGATTTACTACCGGTAACCAGGAGATCCTGTTGTCAAACCGTGAACCCATTAACTTACAGGAAGCAGGAACACAATTCAATAACGTGATCGCTACCATGGCATCACCTGCCGTTACAAGCCTGCTTTCATACAGGATGATCCTTCACGACCTGGAAAATCCTTCCAAGGCTTTCCTTCAACTGACCCCTGAGCAAAAAAGCACCAAGGCATTTCAGCAGGTGAACCTTGAACAGGCAAAGAAATTTTTCAACGAGAAGTTGAACAGCATGACCATGCTGAACACCTACAATCCTGAAGAAAGAAAACTTGTTGAATTCCTGAAGATCTATGGATACGATCTTAAATCGATCAATGAGCGTCTGGTAGTGTACCGAGTGCAAAGCACAGACTTTATACAGGCTGATTATGTTTCGCATAATCCAGAGTTGTCCGCATTCGCAGTCAATACCGTGTTCAGTGAATACCTGCGCTACAACCGTGGCTTCCGTGGCACAAGGGACCAGCAGGCCATTGATACCTTGCAGAACATTGTTACCAAGAAAAGGGAAGACCTCGAGAAAAAGAATGCACAGCTAAGAAGTATCGGCATCAACGTATCGGATGATGGGTCCAGCAGTGCGCTCAGCGTAGTTTCCGCTCTTGAGATAGACAAAGCCAATGAGACCGCAAGGCTTACGGAAATGCAGTTTGAACTGGGTGATGTTACCCGCAGGATCCAAAGTCTTACCGGGTCAAGCAATACAGGAACTTCCAGTCCTAACGAGCAGATCATAATGGCCCGCAAGGCCAAGAACGAAGCTTACCAGGCCTACCTTGCCAATCCATCAGATAAAGCACTGGAAGCCCGATATACACAACTAAATGCTGAATACGAAAGACTCCTGAAATTATATAATGATACAAGAGAAGTGACCACTCCTTCAGCTGGAGGTGATGGCCTTGCTTCCTTGCGTGTTTTGAAAGGAACGCTCGAAAGTAAGATCCAGGCATCAAGGCAGAAGATCGGCCAGTTGAATGGAGAGATCAACCGCCAGCGTGGTACCTACCTGAATGATGCGCAGAAAAGCGCTGAAGCAATGACACTGATCAAGGAAACAGAACAGGCCAACAAGGAATACCTTGAAGCCAAGGCAAAATATGATGAAGCCACTACGTTCACCGGAACCGGTGGTGTGAATAAATTCAACCTGGTAGTACCGGGCCAGCCTGCGCTGGATCCTGAGCCATCAAAAAGACTGCTCATTGTAGGAATGGCCGGCGCAGCAGCCATGATCACGGTGATGCTGGTCCTGATCTTCCTGGCTTACCTTGATTCATCCATCAAAACACCGGCAATCTTTTCACGTACTGTTGGCCTGAGGATGATCAGCATGGTGAACTTCACCAACCTGAAAGGAAAGAATCTTGCGGACATCGTAGCCAACCGCGATCGCACGGAAGACGCCGCAGAAAAAAGGCGCAACAACATTTTCCGGGAATCATTGCGCAAGCTTCGTTACGAGATCGAGCACAGTGGCAAAAAAGTTTTCCTTTTTACAAGTACCAAAAAAGGACAGGGTAAAACCACCATCATCCAGGCACTCTCTTACAGCATGAGCCTGAGCAAAAAGAAGATCCTGATCATTGATACCAATTTCTGTAACAACGACCTTACCATCCAGCTGAACGCCGACCCGATCCTCGAGAAGATCGTTCCTTACAAATCAGATGGCTCTGCGCTGCTGGAACAGGTGAAAGTATTTTCAAAGGACATTGGTGTGGGTACGGTCTATGCCATCGGATCTGAAGGCGGCGACTATACACCATCGGAGGTTTTGCCAAGAGAAAACCTGCTGCATCACCTTCAGCACCTGACAACGGAATTTGATTACATCTTTCTTGAAGGTCCTCCCCTGAACGATTTTTCAGACAGCCTTGAGTTGTCGCAGTATGTTGAAGGCGTGATCGCGGTATTTTCCGCCAATCATATCATGAAACAAACAGATAAACAATCCATTCAATTCTTTAAAGAGCTCAATGGTAAGTTTGTCGGTGCTATTCTGAACATGGTGGACCTGAAAAATGTGGATGTAGCCTAACGGCCTTTATCATGATTAGATTGAAATGATTGTTTTTGAGAAGCCATTTCATTACCATTGTGCATTGACCTGCGGGCCGGCCGCATTGGCCTCAATGGTTGATCCATTAAAAAACCCTGAATGGAAAAAAAGAATGTTTGTATGATGTTACAGCCAGGAAAAAAACTGCTTTTAAGAAGTCTACCCATTTTATTTTTATTTTTTGGAACCGTTGCAGGAGCGCAAAGACTTAACCCTTCCAGGGATTCAGCGGCCATTGAAGAAAAATTGGTGGAGCTGGCTTTGAACGGCCCTCTTTTTAAAGCTTCTGAACACCAGGCAAGGATCGATGCCTACCGTTTAAAAAGTGAGCAGAACGACTGGATGAACCTTCTCGCCTTTTCTTTGAATTATAATGATCAGAGCCTTTCAAAGAATCCATCACCAATGCCTGGTACCATTGTTTATCCAAAATACTTTTTCGGCCTGACCGTACCGCTTGGAACCATCCTTTCAAGGACGGATGTAAAGGCTGCCAAAGAAAGTGTTGAGATCGGCAAATTGAACCGGGAGGAACTGAAGCGGACCATCAGGGCTGAAGTGCTGACCAAGTGGAAACAGTACAGGGCTTACAGCGAGCTGGTAGCCCTTGAAAGTGAGATGCTGATCGATGTGGAAGCACAGCTAAAGCAGACCGAGGACCAGTTTAGAAATGGAACCATCTCGATTGAAGCTTACAATACAGCGCAAAGAGGAAGAAATGATGAAAGGGCCAGGCTTATCAACCTTAAATTACAACAGGACTTGATCCGTGTTGACATTGAAAGAATCATTGGCACTAGTTTGGACACTGTTTTAAGATGATCCCCACCCTTTGATCGTTTTTGCTGCTATAACCAGATATCGGGATGAAAATCGTTCGGTCGCGTATACGGGATTTCTTTTACAGGGCTTTTAATTTATCCATTCTTTACGATAAAAGGCTCACATGGGTAGATTATCTGCGGGGCATAGCGATCGTGCTGGTTGTTTATCACCATGTACGGGTTGGTATTGAACGCAGCAATATTGATGTTCCTTCCATCCTTGTCAACGCCAACATGGTCTTCTATAGTTTCCGGATGCCTTTGTTCTTTATTCTTTCCGGCATATTTATCAACCGCACACTGGCAAGAAAAACAACCAAGCAGATCTCCTGGATCAAATTTGAAAACCTGGTATACCCCTACCTGATCTGGGCGTTCATCCAGGTGACGCTGCAGATCCTGCTGGGAAATTTTACCAACTCCAACCGCAGCCTGGTGGATTATACTTACATCTTTTACCAGCCACGCATGCTTGACCAGTTCTGGTACCTGCCAGCACTTTTCAATGCAACCATGTTCTTTTTATTTGTGAGGTTTTACCTGAGGCCCAAGGCGCCCATGCAACTGATCATCGGGTTGCTGCTTTATTTCTTATCACCATTGCTGCAAAACATCAGCATGCTTTCCGACTGGATGGAGTTTTATATTTTCTTTGCCATCGGCAGCATCCTGACCGATGTGTTCTTTAACCCCAACACCCAAAAAATGTTCCGCAGCTGGTGGGCATTGCCGGCCATCATACCCCTTTTTATGATCGCGCAATTGTATTACCTGCAGTATAATATCGGGGAGCAGACACTGATCATTGATACCGAACTGGCCGGTAAGGATTACCTGATAAGGCTTGCTGCGCAGATCAAATTCCTGGTGATCGCATTGATCGGTTGCCTCACCATCCTTATTCTTTCATTTAAACTTGAGCAATGGAATATCCTCCGGTTCCTGAGGGTGCTGGGTACCCATTCATTGTACATCTACGTAATGCATGTTCTTGTGATCGGCTTCATCAGGCTTACCCTTGTGAATGTGATGGGTATTTATAATCCAATTATACTCTTGTTCTCAGGACTGTTCTTTGGTATTCTGATCCCTACCATGTTTTACAATCTTCTTGTACGGGACAGCTTCCTTTGGTTTCTTTTCTATTGCCGTAAACCTGAAAAGCGGCAGGCCATCGTAAAGGAAATGCATCCTCCCAAAGTGGTTACATCGTAAATTTCTGCTGGTCCTTTTCTTCTTCAACACTGTTGCTGCCACTTTGCTGCACCTTGCGATTTGCAGAACTGGTTTTAAAAAACCTGTCCTTCAGCACCAAAAATTTTGATTCGAACAGCCGGAAACTCAGGTAAGAAATAAAGTAGACCACTGCAACATAAGGAATGAAAAGACCAATCCTCAGCCAGGTGTTATCGGTATTGAAAAAATTGCGAAAGATGTATACCAGCACCAGCCAGTGAAAGATGTACATGCCATAGGATACTTTCCCGATATTGACCAGCCATGAGGTCTCAAGGAATTTCCTGAGCAATGAACTTCCTGATTTCCTTACCGAAAGCACTGTAAGGATGAAACTTACAAAGAGCAGGTTAAGCAAGGTATACTGCCATACATATTCCATATGGTCCGCCTGCTTATGACTGTATCCAAGATCTGCAACATAGCCTTCACCTCCAGGGGTATTCTGGTAGTTCAGCCATCCCACCAATACCACAAGGGCCAGAGTGACCATTAAAAAGACCTTAGGTCTTTTTATCTTCTGGTCCAGGGAAAGGACAGGAATCAACCCTCCGAGAAAGAATGCATCCAGGTGGCTCAGTGTGTTCCAGTATACGGCATCGGCCGCCACTTCTGCAGTTACGCCCTGTTGCAGGTACAGTTCACCTAGCAGGTATCTTATTACCGGGCTAAGGATAGCAACAGCAATGAGCAAATATTTTATAGCCCTGGCAGGCAGCAGGAAAATAATAAATGGGAATACAAGGTAAAACTGTTCCTCTACCGAAAGCGACCAGAGGTGCGTGAACAGCGGGTTTCCCAGCCATTCGGGCATGGTGCGGATGTAATTGAACGTATACGTAAAAAGATAAGGCGCATAGGTTTCGTAATAACCGGGAAAGTCAAGCGCCAGCCAGGTAAGGGTCCACACGATCAGGTAAGCATAATAAAGCGGGAAGATGCGTAAGGACCTGCGAACCCAGAACTTTTTGAATTTAAAAGATACCGGTTCAGGCCTCGACTTTTCTTTCCAGAGAATGCCAGTGATAAGAAAGCCGGATAAAACAAAGAACAGCTGCACGCCAAGCCAGCCGAAATGCGTGATCTCGGCATGAAAGGTCATGACCAGTAAGATAGCCAGTGCCCTGACGCCATCGAGACTTTTAATATAACCTTCATTCATAGGGCAGCTTAATAATAGGTCACTTCCACTCCTGAAGGAAGCTTTGACTGAAATAGCTCCAGGTTGCGCCGCAAAGCAGGCGCCCCGGAATCATCCATGGTATAAAATGAAACGATATCATCTCCAAGGATCACATTATTGCGGACCTGCCAGGTAGCCACTTTGTTCCAGCGCTGCAATAGAGAATCCGTGAACCAGCTGTCGTATACAATGGCAACCGCTGTTCTTTCTCTCCTGCTGATGCTGTCCAGGAGATCAGGCGTCCAGTAACCGCCTTTCCTGCTTCTCGCTATCTCAATGCTGCCAAGTCCCCAAAGGTCAACGATCCTGCCCCTGGTGAACCATGAAACTGCTCCAATATCATTGGCGGCGATCACATCATGATTGTAATAAGTATTCAGGAATCTTCCCATCTGGAATTGCTGCTCGTAAATATTAATGCAGGCCTGCTTAGCCTTGGTGAAGCCAGCTGTACTTCTTAATACAAGTGGAAAGACCAGGATAAAAAGCAGCAGGCCGGCGATCAGCCTGGCACCTTTGAAGGGTTCGGCCATCGCCTGGCGTCCATACCGGTAGATCATGGTTGTCACTACTACAATGGAACAAAGAACAAGGTAAGCTTCATACCTGTAGAACCAACCCGTTGTGGCAAGGGCCAGGTGCATGAGCGTGCAGAGCGTAAGCAGCAGGATCATCAAAGAATAACTTGAATGCTTTCCCACCTGCCTCCTGAGAAGGAGGTAAGCCAGGGGAAGGATCAATAAAAGTCGTTGAGTAGCCAGTGCGGTGATGCCATTCTTTGCCAGCGTTAATTTCTCAATGACGATGTTGCTGAAAAAATAGATCAGTCCCCCAGGTGAAAGCGATGTGGTCTCGGATTTAACAAGCACTGAGTTGGGCAGGGGATAGCTTCCTTTTGAAATGGAGTAAATCCCAAACAACAATACCGGCAGTAAAGAAACAATACCCAGCAACATAGCCTGTCCCCACCTCCTTGCAAAAAGCAGGATGCAGCAGGCAATGGCAATAAGGAAAAGGCCTTCGTACCGGATGGCTGGCAACAACATTCCGTATATGAAAAGCTGGGAAGGCAACCGGTCCCTTTTCACTTCGCTTTCCTGCATCCACTCTGCAAATTTTGTTATGAAAAGAAAGGAGACAAGGCATTGCAACGTATGCTCCATGCCGCTGAGGATCAGCATGGGCAGTGGCGTAAAAAAGATGGCGCAAAGCAGTATGAAGGCTTGCGCTGCTCCATGAACATTTTGCCTTTGCAGCCAGCGCTGCACCACGTAGATCAAAGCAACTGCCGCAACACAATTCACAAGAAATGGGATGTACACAGATGGACCGAAACCTTTGAATAATATAGAAAGGATCAAAGTATATAAAAGTGAAGAAGAAGCCGATCCGAATTCCCCGGGGTTGACGCCCCAGGTGCCCTGGTTTGCCAGGTTATTGGCGATCTCCATATGAATGAACGTATCATCGAGCGGATACATGAAAGTTCCGCCCGTATGGTTCATCACACCATTGACGATCCAGGCAACAGGCAGAAATGTGGCAGCAAGGGAAAGAACAAAAACAATGACCTGTCCCTTTGTGCTGATCCAGAGTTGTCGGTTCATGGAATTTTTTTGTGCTGGCGCAATCCTACCTTTTATTTTCAATCTCCTCGTAAACAGGGTAATACTTTACCTCGGGTGAAGCTCCTTCTTCAGGCTCTTCAAGGTACCTGAGTTTAAGCACAAGGGCAATGAGAGGATAGTACACGACCATATCGGTGATCTGCCCGATAGCCTCCTGCGGAAATTCAGCGATATAAAAAGAAAACAAGGCTGCTATGGCGCCAGCATAAATGATCTTGTTCCTTTCCGACCTGCTTCTGAAATATTCCCTTACACCCTGTCGCAATGCAGAAAAATACAACATACAGATCATCGCAAGCCCGATGAACCCTGTCTCCAGGGCTTTTTTCAGGTAGCCGCTGTCAGGCGGGAATTGCGCCAGGTAATGATGCGGCGCATATTTAATCCCGCCAGATCCTGCTGTTCCAAGTCCGCCGCCGATGGGGTGGCTCAAAATATAAGGCTGGATGAAGGCACGGTTACGTTCCCTTACCTTGAAAGACTCATCTTCTTTAGCAAAAAAGCTGGTCCTGAAACGGTTCAATGTCGGATTGCTGTAAATAGGAACATACAGCATGAACAGAAAACTCATCGTTGCAAATACCGCAAAGATCTTTGTTGACCTCTTATGAAAACTGAGGAGAATGAAAACTGCTGCGCCACCTGCCAGCATGATGTTGGCGGTACGCGTACCCGAGTAAGCCATGCCAAGGATCATGATCATGCAGCCTGTGATCAGGATCAGTTTATAGGAAATCCTTTTCTGGTGTAGTGAAAAGATCAGGAAAAATATGGCGGCTGCTGCCATCAGGATACCAAATGCTGTAGGATCGGAAAAAGTAGAAAATTTGCGGTAGTTATTATTAATGAAGATCAAACCGTAACGGTTATCGGTTGCCTTTACCCAGGCTTCTTCAAAAGGAAACAGGCCATGCCACTGCTGTATGCAGGCGTAAAATCCTGCAATCACGCAAAGCGCAAATAACAGGATAAGAAACCGCCTGACACGTACATAACTGTCAAAAAGATAGTAAGCAATAAAAAGCACAAGCACCGATCCAAGGAACCTCCTGAATGTCTGGAACCATCCTTCAAACGTATGTCCGTTTGGATTGAATAATTCAATAAAAAGGTACACCAGCACTACCAGCATCCATACTACAACGGAGTTCTTTACAAACCGGTTGAAAGTTCCCCTCAGGTTCTTTCTCTTTACAAAAAGGCTGAGAAAGGTAGCAACAATGAGCACGTCGGTCACAATACCAACGGGGAAGGTATCATTGAAAAGCAGCCGTGAAAAATGAAAGGCAAAGAATGCGTAGACCAGGTTAATATAAAAGCCAAGCTCCGTGTTGACCATGCAGGCCAGCACGACGAAGAATCCGAATATCAGCGAGAAAAGTCCAATGCCGATCTCGGCCTGTTTGGCAACCAGTAAGCCAAAGCCTGCCGCCATCAGCGCCACCAGCACATACCCCAGCCAGTTATTGAGCTTATCCTTTAAGAACAGGTTTTCAAAAAAGGCGGTTACGGGTCTTTCGGATTTGTTCTTACGACGTATTACACCATTGTTCATCATAGCCACTAAAAGAACATTATTTTAAAAAATATATAAATGAAAAAGAGGGCCATCAGCAGTATGACCAGCTTTTCGTGCATTGATCTTTTCTGTTCTTCCATATACGGAGGGTTCAACGAGGCAAATTAGCAAAAAGCCTGAACTTTCAACAGGCAGCCTTTCGGCCGCCTGTTGGTCCAAATGAGCAGTTGGTTTGGTTGGCGCCCTGTCAGGCTATCTGAAAGCTTAATGCCTGATCAGCTTAAATTGTTTGGTTTCTTTCCGGTTCACATAGGAAATTTGCATGATATAGATCCCTGGAGCAAGAACGCCTGGCTGAATGCTTATGGTATTCATTCCATGTACGAGGCCGGCATATTGTTTCCGGTAAACAACATTTCCGGCTGTATTCAGCAGTGTGATTACCACTTTGTCATTTTCCTTTGCCGGCAGCGAAACCCTGAATGATTCCCTGAACGGATTTGGAAAAACATGCAAAGGAGATTCTTCCATTGCCGGAGCCTTTTCTTCCTGTGCTGTTACCTGGGCGGATGAAATAGCCATTGCAACGGAAGGTGCAGCTGCTGATTCCGCTCCATAAGTTTTAATAACCAGCGCACCAATCAGTCCAAACTCTGAGGTAGGCGTACCCGGAGCGATCCTGATAATGACGGCACCATTTTCATCGGGCTCGATACCATACATGGTCAGCGTTGCAATACGGTTCAGCGAAGCATTCAGCAGCGAGGTTTTACCATTGATGGTGTACCCTACATTTACGTCACCAATAATGGTGGAACTCGCGAAGAATGTCAGGTCATATTTCATTTCCAGGTGAAGCCCTGTTAGTTTGATGGTTGCCGACTGTCCAGGGAAAAGGCCATAGCTTTCAGAAATGACCGCATCAGGAAAGACGCCTGAATTGTTTCCTGTCTTTACGCCCCCGTCATACAATCCACCAAAATGACCGGTTTGCTCAAGGTTAATGCTTGACGGACTTCCTGCAAGATCTTTAAGATTCGGCCATACAAACCCTGTCTGCGGAACCGTCCTGGTATTGTTCCATGGAGCCGGCGCTACCAGGTCCTTAGAGAAATTCACATAGACCATGTTCCTGTAAGCAACGGCATGTGCCACATTGCTGTTATCGGAAATAATGGAACTCTTTTTAGCCCTTACCACATAATAGTAATGCTCGCCGGGTATAACCGTGGCATCAGTATAATAAGTGGTATTGGCTGGTAGGGCACCTGTAAGCGTTGTATAAGTGCCTCCGGGCAGGGCACGTAATACTTCATAGGCGGTTTCACTGTCACACCTGTCCTGCCATTGTAGTGTTACTGAACTGGTCTTCGCATCACTTACACGAAGGTTGGTAGGGCCCAGGATGGTGGTAGTGGATGGAATGTATTCCTGGATGATCATAGCGCTCAGCACCGCGAAATCTGCACCTGTTGCTTTTGAAACTGAAATGGTCACCTGCCCGTTGGTTGGCAGTATGCCATTGATCTGGACTGTTTTGTTCAGGTTATTGGTGGCGTTCAGTGTAACGGTTTGTGTGCCGATGGTAAAGTTGGTGGTACAGTTATATCCGTTATCCTGGCTGTTGAAGAAAACAAAATTATAGCGTCTTGTATTATTCAAACCTCCGACAACAACACGGCGCGTTGTGGTGGTGCCTTCGTATTCTCCGGTTCGTGTTACCACTTCAGGGTAAAGCTCTTTTCCATTCCTGGATCTTAAACCTGCGCTCCTGGATCCCTGGAAACCATCCGGCAATGTAACGGTCAATGTTGTTGCTGCATTGGACTCGTCTTTTATATTGTTCCATGATGTATTGACAAAAGGCCATCCTGCCAGGTTGTTCCATGGATTGGCCGCAAAGGCGCTGCCATCAGAAAAATTAAGATAGAACTGGTTGGTGAGGTCCTTGTCACGAACGGTCAGGTTGAAACTGGCCACCCCGCTTGAATCACTTTCATCTGTTGCTGTAATGGTGATGGCTGCATAAAGTCCAACAGATCCTTCATTGGGACGGATACTTAAAGTTCCGGTGCCATTACCCAGGTCAGTGAAACTAATGAAGGGAGGTAGCGATGATGCTTCAAGTCTTACCTGATCGTTCACATCGTCAACAGCACTGACATTGATGTTGACCACCTGGTTGTTCAACATCAACACATCTGCAATATTGGTCAACTTCGGTATGCGGTTAAGCGTCTGGATACCTGCTGGTGTTGTGAATGCAGATACGCCACGTGCATTCATGGATCGCACTTTATAAAAATACTGTGTGTTGCCATTCGTATTTTCATCCAGCATACCTGCTACATCCGTTGTTGCGGTGCCTGCCTGCTCGTAAGGTCCGTTAATGGAAAGCGATCTGAATACCTGGAACTCCGCTTCGTTGTAAGAATTGTCCTGCCATGAAAGCTGCACACCCTGTCCTGCCTTATTGATGGCAACAAGGTTAGAAGGTGCTGCCGGAGCCGTACCGTCATCATACAAGGAATTAATGACGATGGAATTGATAAAGCCAGCATAGGATTCACTTGTCTTTGACATGACCACGGTAATGGTGCCATCAGCAGCCGGTTGAATATTGTTCAAAGAACCGGTCCTTGATGTATTGTCCTGCACTTTTATGGCAACTGATTGGCCGTTGACAGTAAATACCGTTGTCCCGTTGGGACCTTCGGTCCACGCAGTACCTGAATGAAAGGTCAGGTTATACCTGCCGGATGGATTTAAACCATTCAGCACAATATTCTGTGTAGCTGGTGTCCACCAGGTGCCGAAATAAATATAATTCTTCAGCACTGCATCAGGATAAACCCCTGAATTGTTTCCGGTTGTTGGTCCGTCAGGACGTACATTCCATGCACCCGGAACAAGGTTGTACCCAATTGAAGTAGTAACATTATCCTCATCCCTGAAATTGCTATGGACATGACTGGTCACACTATTCCATGGAGCTCCTGCCACTTCACTGTGCATGAAACGGATATAGACCTTTTTGTTTGGATTCTTATCAACGACATTCAGGTTGAATGAAATGTTGGATTGTCCACCCTGGTCGTCTCTAGCTGTAACCAAAACAGTATAGATACCTGAAGCACCATAACCAGGCCTGATCACCAGGTTGGCAGATTGATCTGATATTGGCGTTAGTGTAAAAGAATTGGGAAGGTTGGTCACACTCCAAGTGATTGCATTGCCATCAGCATCTGTTGCCGTAAGCGGAATTGACAATTGTTCCTGTTCATTGAGGATCACCGGCGCAATGGATAATATTATGGGATCACTATTGTTGTTTACTGTCAAAGCAAAACGTGTCGTGTCGGCTCCTCCGTAAGTATCGGTTGCTATGATGGTGATCTGGTCGTAGGAAAGATTAAAATGCTCCATGCCCGGATCCAGTGTCAGTAAAGCAGTCCTGTTGCCATTGCCGGCAAGCGTGGCGAAAGATGGAAGGTTGGGACTGCTGAAAATAAGCGCATCACCGTCTTCATCTGCAGCGCTCACCTGGATGGTAGTGGAAATACCCACCCGAACGGTACGGTTATCAATAGCGTTGATCCTGGGCAGGGTATTAGAAGCTTTTGCGCTGTCTTCATTTGAGAAAGCTGAATTACCGCCATTGTTCACAGCACTCACCTTGTAATAATAAATGGCATTGGCAAAAAGTCCTGTATCGGAAAATGACGTTGTATTGGCAGCTAATGTCCTGTACTTATAATAATCACCATTATTTGTTGTGGAACGGTACAATTCAAAAGCGCTTTCGTTATCGGACTTGTCTGTCCAGTTAACAGCTATGGCCGTTTTTGAAATACCATTTGCTGTCATGCCGGAAGGCAGCAAAGGTGCCGTTGGCGGAGCCAGCGCTGTAGCATTGGTAAATGAAACACCTAAAAGATTATCGGGAATATTTTGTTTTGGCAATCCGGGCCCAGAGATCTTTACAGCTAACGATTCACTGCTGGTGCTTTCAAAGAAAGTTACATAAATGGTATGTGCGCCACGCAGCAGGTACTTGGAACCTGATCTTTCCTGTACGCCGTGTGTCATATCATTATTCACAATAAGGTTGGCTTCTGCAAATCCATCAATGTATAATTTAGAACCATCATCAGATGCAGTGAAGAACGTATAGATACCATTGGATGGAATGTTTATGGTGCTGCTGTACTTCACCTGGAAATGATCTGCCCGCTCCTGCATGCCCAACTTGAAATTATTCAGCCGCCCTGTCCTTTTTGGAACAATCGCGTTGAAATCCGGAAGTGCCACAATATTGGTCAGTTCATAGTAAGCATAATCAACTCCCTGACCTACCTTGTCAAAATCCGATTCACCATATTGATTCAGCGCCCTGACCCTGTAATAGTATCGGGTGTTTGGTTTCACTGTGGTATCCGCATAATTAGTTGCCGAAGAGGCAATACGGGCAATGGTCGTAAATCCGTCAAATGCTGAAGTTGACCGCCAGATCTCGAAGGCCGTTTCATTGTTGCTGTTATCATTCCATGAAAGGTTGATACGCTGATGTGACGCCGGAGTTGCAACAAGGTTGGATGGTTTGGCAGGCACTGTTCCACCCGCCAGTGCAGGCTCGCCGAATGCTGCATCGGGTATCACTACAAAATTGTTGCTGCCGGTTACAGGTGTGCTCCAGGAAACGCTCATGGCTGCGCCTCCGGCCTGCTCATAAAAGGCAATGGCAATGGGATAAGTACCGGCAGTAAGATTGAGTGCTGCACTTGTTGCATTCACCGAGCCATGAAGGCCATCATTGTTTACAGTAGGCACAGCTGAAAAAGAATAAGGTGATGTAGTGCCATTCAGCGCACCCAACCAAAGCCTGCTGCCGTCATCTGAATTTGTTCTGAAATAATAGATACCGGTGAAAGGTATGTTGATGAATCCTTCCCACAGGAAAGCAAAGTTATCTTCCTGCGTTCTTTGATCCAGAATTACATTAGGTGTGATCCCGGATCCGAGCGGCGTGAGCGTGGTGAAATTGGGAAGGTTGTTCCAGGTACCAGTAAAAGTGTAATATTTATAATTCAATCCGCGCAGGATTGTTTGGGCTGTTACCTGGTTGCTGAATGGCGAAGCATTACCCGCAATATCAATGGCCCTTACAGATATGTTGTAATACCTTGCTGCAGCCAGTTCAGATGCAACAAAGCTGGTATCAGTGGTGACATACAATCTTTCACCGTTTACAAACAATTCATATTTTAACGAAGCTCCATTGTCCGCTGCTGGTTTCCAATTCAGTGAAACAGAAGACCTGGTTGTACCAACCACCACAAGGTTTGCAGGCGCTGTAGGTGCAATGGCGTCCACATTGGTCTTTGATCTTACTTCTGCGGAAGCCGGCGCCGCGCCAGTATTGTTAACAGCCCTTATCCTGAAATAATAAATAGTGTTTGGATTAAGATTCTCCAGCACCACCTTGCGCTCATTCTGCCCGGCAAGTGTCATAAACTTATATGGACCTCCAGATTGTGTGGCCATGTATACCTCGAACCCGGTTTCATTGAATGCAGGCGTTGGATTATCACTCCAGTCCAGTCTGACCGATGTTTGAGAAAGCGTGCTGGCAGTAAGGTGCGTAGCGGCATCAGGCTTGTCGGGACCATTGGCATTGACAACGGTAAAAACATTGGAGAAATTCCCTGAACATCCGAAGCGTTCCTCCACCCTGACACGGTAGGCGCCCGGGGCAGCTGTCAGAAAGCGGGTATTGCTTACCGTTGCATTGCTGCCGATCTTTTGCCAGGTGTAAGAGAAATAACCATCTGGCACTTCCAGCAGCACACTGGTGTTACCGTCAAGAGCTGGTAGAACTTTTGATGCTTTGCCACTTACAGCGATGTCCGGAGACACGGTTGCCGTTTTGATCTTTATATGAACAGGGGCAGTGGACCAGTTGGACCACATTGAACCGCGTCTTACTCTTGCGTAATAAAAACCTGTGTCAGTTACATTTAAAACATTGGATGCTTCAGCCAGCAGGTTGCTGCCCTTTCGCCACTGGTACTCGCTATATCCAGTTGGAAGGGCCAGGTTGACATTAATAGGATCACCAGGGCAAAAATCTGTACGACCGAACAATGGCCATGGATTGGATGCGTAAGCCCTCAACTGGAATGGAAAAAAATCAGGTTCCGCCCAGGTATTGTCCCAGGTGCCATGACCCAATTCGGGATAGACCGTATACCTGATATTTCCACCCACGCCAAGTAGAGCATCCCTGACCTGTTCGGATGTTGAAGGCGAAGGCGATCCATCCTTGCCACCCTGCAATAACCAAAGTGGTCTTGTTTTTACAGCGTTCACTACTGCAGCATCACGGTAAAGTATAGACGACCACGACATGGTGACCGATGCCGCAACGTAGGAGGGATACTTCATCAGCATTTCCCAGGTTGCCTGGCCGCCTGCAGACAATCCATTTATGGTGATATGGAAAGGATCAAGCTTGTTATTGGCTGCCATGTATTCAATCAGCTCAATGATGGCCTGGTAATGATTGTCACCAAAAAAACCCTGGCTTTGGATGGCCAGCACGAAACCATCAAAGGTGCCGTTATCCACTGCCTGCCGGAAAAAATTTCCCCCGTGGTATAACTGGTATTCGTTGTCCGTAACAACACCTTTTTCACCAAGGCCATGAAAAAAAACCATCATGGGGTACTTTTTACCATCGGCAGAAGCAGGGTTATAGGACTTTGGAAACTTCAAACGAAATCCAATGCCTTTATAGATGTAGGCTTTGTAACTGCTGGTATTCCAGTTATTGATCCTTACGGTGCGTACCCATTTTCCAATCTGTCCCCAGGCAGGTTGTACCGGAGGGTTGAGCGAATCATAAGTGATCAGCGGATCAGCTGGGTTCAATATACTTTGAGCATGAGCGGAAGCAGCGAAAAGAAAGGTCATCACCATACTGATGGAAACGACTGTCCTGAAGAATATCCTGGTTTGCTGCATGTGAATAGGCTTACGAATCATCTCAGATTAATATTAATTGGCTTCAGTCTTGAGTAATGGAGATCTTAATCTAAGGATAAGGGAACGGGCTTGCACCATCAACGTGCAAAAGTTCCATCAAGAAATTGGGGCCGGATTATTCAAAAGGAATGGAAGAAGTTATGCGAAGTGGCATCAGCGCTTTTGCTGATACCCGGCACAAAATAGAAACTTTTTTGAATTGTCAACCCTTTTTCTATGCAGGCCGCAAGGCCTGAAAAAAGCTTTTGTCCAACTCATATTAAACAATTTTACTTAATGGATTGGATTTCAAATCATCCCGCAGGTCTCTTCGGGAAATTACATGGACCCTATTGCAACAAGAAAAAATTCATTTTATTTTTAGCGCCGCTTCCACCTCCACACTTCTATCTAAAGCCGCACAGCCTTAACCCGGCAATACTTTATCCTACAACTAACCACCAGGTATAACCGTATAAATCATGTTCATGCTCCGTATCTGCCCCCGTTTTCGCATCAGCATTCGTTTGCAATTAAAGACCGTATTCATTCCTTTATTCATTTTTCTTTTGGCTCCTGTTCTTTCATCTGCACAGCAGGAAGGAAATGGACTTGATGGAGTCAGTGATACACCCCAAACCAATGATTCCACTCCGATATCGGTCTCAGTGCTGCCTGTGCATGTGCAACAATTCATTGTACAGAAAAATGCCAAGCAGGTTGACCTCCATTGGACCGCTTCCATTGCAGGAGCAGGAGGACAATTTGTAGTTGAAAAAAGCACGGACGGAAAGAATTTTTTGAGGCTAGGGACAGTAGGCATTCCTCCTGTTTCAGGAAGTTTCTCCTATTCATTTACAGATACCTACCCTTCAGATGGAAAGAACTTTTACAGGATCAGGATCGAAGAATTGTTTTCCGTTGTCAGGCATACGTTAACGGTGATGGCCAACATGAAAGACCAGGAACTATATGGAGCATTTCCTACCATTACTTCAGCCGACCTGTTTATCAAAGTGCCGGCGCCTTCCCGGATCATTATTTATAACAGCCAGGGGATGAAAGTTAAAAGCCTGAAGGTTGGCGGCTCACAGCACATCGATGTAAAAGATCTCGTTGCAGGAACTTATCATGTGCTGTTTGAAGGAAAGCGTGAAACGGTCCGCTTTATAAAAATGTAAGCTTGCCTTTTCTATAGATGAATAAGGGCTACCCTCGTGGTAGCCTTTATCTTTTAATTTAATTTCTGAATGGCTTGTAATGCGAACTGGTTGCAATGCCCAGCATGGGAAGGTCGCCCCTGGTATCTCCATAGGCATAGATCTCTTCGTAATCAGCAATCACATGTTTTTCAGTAATCCGCCTGACCTTTTCTTCTCCATGACAGTTCTTGCCGCAAAGTTTGCCGGTGATCTTTCCATCGATCACTTCAAGTTGCGACCCAATGAGCTCAATACCAAGTTCGTTGGTCCAGTAACAGACCCAGTTTTCAGGTGAAGCGGTTACCACCACCACCAGGCAATTGGCTTTTTTCAACCTCTCAATTTCAAGAAGTGCTTTAGGCCTGATCAGGCCGGGAAGAATTTCTTTTGCAAAGCGCCTGCAGTCTTCATTGAATTTTTCAATGGGCACATCCTTATAAAAATAACGGATCATCTTTTCCTTTGCTGCCTGGTTGGACATGAGCTTCAGTTTGAAGGCAAGCATGTAAGGGGCGTTCAACATGAAACCAGTAAAGAATTTCCTGTCGCCAAGGTTAAAGCGCATGAATTCGATAAAACTGTCCTTTGTTGTAATGGTACCGTCAAAATCAAAGAATGCAATTCCCTTTTTCACAGTTTCCGCTTTTTGAATATCGATTCCGGTATTGAAGTGATCACCAGCATGATCCAGCGCCAGAACCATTTAACATAGATGACATCCTTTTTTTTATTAACGCCGTTGAACACCGCCTCTCCTACATGCTCCGGTTCCGCGGTCAGCATTTTAGGAAGGTTCAGGTTTGCGGTCATCCTGGTTGCTACAAACCCGGGAAGCACGGTGAGCACATGAACATTATGATGATAGAGTTTGTTGCGCAGCCCTGACAGGTAAGCTGTAAAGCCGGCCTTTGCGCTGCCATACACGTAGTTGCTCTGTCTTCCACGGTTTCCTGCAACGGAGCTGATCCCAATAATGGTTCCTTTTCCTAAGCCTGTGTAGTAAGCAGCCGCGATGTTGAGTATTGATACAGCACCAGTATAATTGGCGTTAATGGTACGCAGTGATTCTTCCCAGTTGCCCACAACTTTTTCATTTTCGGCCATGTACCCGATCACGTACGCGGTCACATCAGGTTTTGTTGAAAGCGATTCAAAGAAAGCGGCATGCGTTTCAAATTTTTCCGCGTCAAAAGAATGAAGGGTGCATTGCACTTTGTAGCGTACCTGGATGTCAGATTGGTAAGCCTGCAATTGCTCCGGTTTCCTGGCAGCTAGTTGCACATTATATTTCTGCGAAGCAAAACTGCGGGCGATCGCGAATCCGATATCGGATGTTGCGCCCAGGATCAAAACTGTGGGCATGTGTTATGATTGTGTGATGTTCAGCCTGCGTGCCTGTACAGAACTGATCCTTGATTGCGGATTAAATTTTTTTATCAGATCGGCGAACTTTTGCGCATTGGGATAACTGCTCCAGAAGATCTCGGGTTTCATCCTTGCATCCTTGGAAAGGTATATGCGGCCTTTGTACTGGAGCACCAGCTGGTCCAGCTCATTCAAAAATGAAAACAGGTTATCCCGCACCGGGAAATCCAGTGCCAGCGTATAGCCTTCAGTAGGAAAAGAGATCAGGTCGTCCTGTTTTCCAAAGACCTTTAATACAGCAAGGAACGACCCGAGGCCTTCATCGCTGATCCGCTTCAGGATCTTTTCCAGTCCTTCCCTGCTTTCGAGTGGCAGAACAAACTGGTATTGAACAAAGCCTTTCTTGCCATACCCGCGGTTCCAGTGCAGCACGGCATCAAGAGGATAAAAGAAAGGTTCGTATGAAACTACATTATTGATCTCCTTCCTGGTGTTCTTTGCATAGTAAAGCATGTTGAACAGCTTCACTGTAAATTGATTCAGGGCAAATGAAGGCAGGTTGAAAGGAAAAGCGATCTGCCGTTTTTTGGGAAGCTTGAGCGGATCCTTTCTTTTTTCAGCATCAAGGTCTTCCAGTGATGCATGCTCACCAAGGATCAGGATAGATCTTCCAAAATCAGCGCCTTTCTGCAGACAGTCGATCCAGGCCACAGAATAAGTATAGTGCTTGTATTCATCAAACAGGCGCAGCACTTCATCCAGGTTTTTGGCTTTGACCTGCTTTTGCCTGATATAGGAAGATTCAATTTTTTTAAGATCGAATTTTACACGGGTGATGATGCCTGTTAGTCCCATGCCGCCGCAGGTCGCCCAGAACAATTCATCGTTGTGTGCAGCGGAACAGGTGACAACCTGGCCATCACTCAGCATCACATCCATTTCAATCACATGGGCCGAAAAAGCGCCGTCAACATGGTGGTTCTTCCCATGCACATCACTTGCTACTGCTCCGCCAACCGTAATGAATTTTGTACCGGGTGTGACCGGCAGGAACCATCCTGAAGGAACGATCACTTCCAGTACTTTATCAAGTGTAAGTCCTGCCTGGCACTCAAAGATGCCTGCAGCCGTATCAAAAGAAAGGACCTTGTCGTATTTAAGCGTAGAAATTGTTTCTTTTTCAAGAGAAGCGTCACCATAACAGCGGCCATTGCCCCTTGCGATCACGTGATCACTTTGCAAAAGGGTTTCCCTTGCCTGTTCGGTGAAGGTAAAAGCGCTTTCATCAGATTCCACTACCGGGTAGTTGCCCCAATTGGCAATTTGCTTTTTCATCATTTGAATATGGTTACATCTTTCATATAGATGATCAGGTAAAAACTGGCGATCCAAAGGATGATTGTGAATTGAATAAACCGATCCTTATAAAGGATTTTGGTTGGGGAGCCTGAAACGGCCTGTACAAATATGATCTGCAAATATCGCAATATCCCGGCCAAAACAAAAAGGGTGGTGTAATAAAGCCGGTAGGCATTGCCTATGGACACCCCTCCGTCTGCGTTGGTCGCCCCCGAATGTCCCAACCTTGCAATCCTTTGCTGCACTTCAGGTGAAACGGTGTACATCAGGTAGGCCACAACGATCACCGCGCACACAAGGGCCAGGACCACGTTCAAATATTCCAGGTTATAACCCTTTATGGACTTTCGCATATCCGTGCCCGATGACAGCTTGAGCAATACATCATCCCTCCGTTTTCCAATGGCCATGAACAGGGCCAGCAGGAAAACCATGATGGTAAGCCATTCCGAAAGCGGGATCTGTGCGATGACCGCGCCGGCCTTTACCCGGAGCACAAAACCTGTGGCAACAATGATGATATCCAGGATGGGTATGGTTTTGAGCCCGAAAGAATAAGCCAGGTTTAAAATAAGGTAAATGCCAAGGACAAAAAGAAATTTATACCCTGTAAAATATGCCATCACCAGGCTGGCCAGCATCAGAAGAATGCAGATCACCAGGGCTGTTCCGCCTTTTACGGCTCCGGATGCAAGCGGCCTTTTTGATTTTTCGGGGTGTTTGCGGTCATCCTCCCTGTCCCGGTAATCATTCAGGATGTAAATGCTGCTGGCAGCGCAACAAAAAGAAAGAATGCCGAGAAGGAGCAGGGGATAAAAATCCCAACGAAACAACTCGCCGGAGAAGAAAAGCGGGATGAGCAGGAAAAGGTTTTTAGCCCAATCCTTGGGACGGAGAAGTTGAAGATAAGCCACTGCTACATTTTTAGACGCCGGAATGCTGGCATCGCTATGCAAAAGAAAGGCAAATATCCGATTTACATGATTCATTTTATATCTTGCCGCCCCCTGATCCTCTCTTTATGCATGATCCAATTGTATCAACAAAGCGTCGCCGGATATTTGGCCTGACAGAGATCGCCGCCATTGTAGTGCTTGCCATGGTGCCCCTGTTCAACACTTTTCCGTACCGGGTCAATATATTTCTTTCCTGGGAGGGTGCATGGCGCCTGAGTGAGGGGCAGATCCCTTACAAGGATTTCGGGATGCCCGTTGGGTACATGTTCTGGGTGATACCGGCCATCTTTTTCAAGATATTCGGTGCGCAGCTTTTTACGCTGGTGAAAGCACAGGTTTTTATTAACATCATTTCAGGCCTGGCTTTCCGTTCTATCCTTAAAAGCCTGGATGTGCAGCCTGGTATCCGACTGCTTTCCGTACTCCTGTATTGTATTTCCTTTTCTTTTTTCAATTTCTGGCCCTGGTACAACCATACGGTGATCGTATATGAAATGGTGGGACTGGCCTTTTTGATGCATTATATTTTTTCTGCCGACCGCAACTGGATCTGGCTTTCCATCAGCGCGCTGTTCATTTTCTTTTCCTTTTTTACCAAACAGGATGGCGGTGGACTGGCATTTATCCTTGCTTTTGTGCTGCTGGCCTATCATTGCTACTTCCACAGGAAATGGATGCCCCTGGCCATCTTTACAGGAAGTTTCGCCATTGTGGCTATTGCCATTATTGCGCCGTTGACAAGATTCAATTTTGGTTACTGGTTCAATCATGGGCAGGCACCACATACGGCCAGGTTCTCGGTGATGGAAGTGGTGGATGAATTTTTTAATGGATCGCAATGGATCAAGTTCTACCTGTTCATCACCATTCTTTTTGTATTTGCTTCTTTCCGCTCGTGGAAGACTTTTTTTTCGGAAAAGCGGAACATGGTCTTTTTACTGCTGACGCTGGGCATCCTTGCACAGGCAGTCATCTTTGGTGTGACAAGCTATACGCCGCCTGACAACAATATCTTTTACCACAGTTTTGCCTTTGCCTACATTTTATCGGCGTTAGCAGGAGCCCTTCAACTTGATTTCAGTCGCTTCAAACCCTTGCTGGCAGCGGGCTTTGGCCTGCTTCTCTGGTGGAGCGGCGTTTTCTGGAAATACATGCAGCGGGTGATCGACCGCGTGATGCCGGCAGCGGAGGCCAGGGCAACAGGGGCGGAAAATGTTGTGAACCGTAAAACTTATATGATCCACCAGGACACTACCGAGATCCCCATGTCTGAATGGAGGTTCACCAGCCTGAAGTCCTTTGAAAGGATCTATATGCCGGGGCCAACGGTTGACGGGATAGAAAGGCTGATGAACATGGACCTGGTCAAAAAAGGGAAAAACCTGAAGGTGCTGAACATGACGGAGCTGACACCTTTGGTGGTTGAAATGGGCTACCAGCCTGAAAGAGGCCCTGGAGTACCACTTTGGCACCACCTGGGTGTTTCCATGTTCAACAGGGAAGCGGAAGCTTATGAAAACAGGATCAAAGCAAGGGCTTACGACCTTGTTTTGTTTGAATACATCCCTACCCTTAATAATTTTTACCCGTTCCGGGTGCGTGACAGCCTGCAGCAATATTATAATAAGACCGATTCCTTCCCTGCGCCCAGGCGGGGAGATACGAAGGGGTGGATAGAGGTGTACACAAGGCCATGAGAGGAAGACAAGGAAGGTTTATGGTTTTTGGTTTATTGTTTATTGTTGTTTAGGTGCAGTCTTTCTTTATTTATACTACTTGCGTAGAGAGGCAGTAACCGCAAAGGGCGCAAAGGTCCGCAAAGAGACGCCAAGATTTGGCCTGATTCCTTTGTCCCGCTCAGCGGTTCTTTGCGTTTGATCTACGCCATATTAAAAAAAGTTACCCAGAGCCCTAAGAACCACAAACAAAAAACAAAAAACAATAAACCAGTCCGTCTCACGCCTCACGATCTCCCAACCTGATCAGGATCAATCATTTCACAAATTCCCTGTTCCACCGATAAAAATCAGGCACTTATCTATTATAGTGTCTGAAAAGCCTAATAAATCAGTTGTTTCGTTAACTGAAGGACGAACGTTGTTTGTTTTGGCATTATTCTCGCTAAATGCGCACGTCCACCAATCCTACCCTGAATTCGTGCATATTTTTTACCAAAAAGCATCGCTAATCATGAGCCACCCAAAATCATTGAGGTTTTTACGCCTCACCGGACTACTGTTGTTGCTGACCATACTGGCAACAAATGTTAATTCTCAGGTTCAAACTGCCAAACACATTGCAATCACCGGCAATACTGGCGGATTTTATGAGTACCTCCCACAAGGTTACAATTCAAGCTCCGAATCCTATCCACTCCTGATTGCCATCCATGGCCTGGGTGAATTGGGCGATGGAGGATCGTGGGAGTTGCAAAGGATCCTCAGCAATGGGGTCCCTAATGTGATCAAGAATGGTCAGTTCCCTGTTTCATTCAACGTAAACGGACAAACGCATAAGTTCATCGTCATCTCCCCCCAGTTCAGAAACTGGCCCTCATCTGGAGATATCGACCAGATCATCAACTATGCTATTAATAATTACCGTGTCAATACCAACCGTATCTACCTTACGGGTTTAAGTATGGGTGGAGGCGCTACCTGGGATTATGCGGGCGGCAGCAGCACCTGGGCCAACAGACTTGCAGCAATCGTTCCTGTTTGCGGCGCTTCCTGGCCTGATGTAACCAGGGCAAGGACCATAGCAGCGGCCAACCTCGCTGTTTGGGCTACCCATAATGATGGTGACGGCACTGTACCGGCATTTTACACAAACGATTACATCAATTACATCAACAGTTCAGCACCAGCACCTAACCCAACGGCCAAAAAATCCGTATGGGGAAGTGGCTCACACGACGCATGGTCACAGACCTATAATCCTAATTATAGGGAGAACAACATGAACGTGTACGAATGGATGCTGCAGTTCCAAAGAGGCGGACCGGTTTCAACCAACCAAGCCCCTACTGCCAACGCAGGCCCTGACCAGGTTGTGGCTCCATCAAGTGGTGTTCAGCTCAATGGCAGCGGTAATGATCCGGATGGTACCATTGCTGCTTACAACTGGACAAAAATTGCAGGCCCTTCGCAGTTCACCCTGAACAATGCAGGCATCAGCAATCCTTATCTTTCAAACCTGCTTGCCGGAACATATACTTTCAGACTGACTGTTACCGACAATGGCGGAAGATCATCTTTTGATGAAGTGATCATCAGCGTTCCCGCCAGTCTTCCCGGCAAAGTTGAAGCGGAAGACTTCAGCTCCATGAGCGGAGTTCAGACAGAGAATACGGCCGATGCAGGCGCGGGTCAGAATGTTGGTTATATAGATAACGGAGACTGGATGGATTATAATGTCAGTCCTTCCATTTCCGGTACGTATACCATTCAGGCGCGAGTTGCAACTCAAGCCACGGGCGGACAATTCCAGGTGAAAAAATTAGACGGAACAGTACTGGCTACGGTCACTGTTCCTAATACAGGCGGCTACCAATCATGGCAGACCGTAAGCGCCAACATTGCGCTTTCTTCAGGCAACCAGACATTGCGCATTGTATCAACAGCTTCAGCAAGCTGGAATGTTAACTGGTTCGATATACAGCAGGGCGTTCTTTCTGCTCCTGTTCCGCCTGTTGTATCGGGTAATTATAAAGCCGTGCCGGCAAAGATCGAAGCCGAAACCTGGACCAACCAGCAAGGCGTTCAGACCGAGAATACCGCTGATGCAGGTGGTGGACTGAACGTAGGTTACATCGATGGCGGTGATTATATGGATTACAACATCAATCCTGCTATCAGCGGTTCCTATACTTTACATTTCAGGGTTGCAACCGCGAATTCAGGCGGACAGATCCAGGTAAAAAAGACCGATGGAACCATACTGGGTAGCGTAAGCGTACCGGTAACAGGCGGATGGCAGGCATGGCAGACCATTTCTACCCAGGTAAACCTGGTTGCCGGAAACCAGACCCTCAGGATTCACTCCGGCAATGGTAACTGGAACATTAACTGGATCGATTTTGTCAGCGGAACAACACCAGCACCGGTTACAACCGTAACCACTGGCAAGATCGAAGCTGAGAACTACCTGTCTATGTATGGTGTTCAAAAAGAAAACACTGCCGATGCAGGTGGTGGTCAGAATATAGGCTATGTGGATTATGGTGACTGGATGGATTACACCGTTAACATCGCTACTGCCGGAACTTATAGCTTCAATATAAGAGTGGCCTCGCAGAACAGCGGCGGACAGCTTGTGCTGAAAAAAGCCGACGGTACTACGCTTGGAACCATCACTGTTCCGGCAACAGGCGGATGGCAGTCATGGCAGAATGCAACCACTAATGTTACACTTGCAGCAGGACAGCAGACAGTGCGCATTTATTCTGCTAACAGCAATGGCTGGAATCTTAACTGGTTTGAATTCACATCAACCGGCAATACAGGTTCCTCTACTGCAACAGCCACACAGAAGGTTGAGGCGGAGCAATGGAGCAGTATGTGGGGTGTGCAAACTGAAAACACTTCAGACGCAGGCGGTGGCCAGAATGTGGGCTATATTGATAATGGTGACTGGATGGATTATAGTGTGAACGTTCCCGTTACTGGCGCTTATACATTCAATTTGAGAACTGCAACACCAGGAAGCGGTGCACAGGCCCAACTGAAGTCAGCTTCAGGAACAGTGCTTGGAACGCTGAACATCAATACCACCGGTGGCTGGCAGACATGGGGCACTGTTTCCGTAACAGTTAACCTGACAGCAGGCCAGCAAACACTGAGGATCCAATCTACAGGATGGGCTTCATGGAACGTCAATTATTTCGAGCTGGTACCAGGCACCAACGCAACTGTTTCTACAAGGTCTATTGTTGTAGATGAAGTGATGGGTGCAGCAGGAATGGTTAATATCTTCCCGAACCGTGTACAGGATCGCTTCTCCCTGAAAGTAAGCAATGCCCATACAGGTTCAATGAATGTTGAGATCATTGATGCAAATGGAACTGTTGTAAAGAAATTCAACCTGAAAAAGTCAGCAGCCGGTACTACACAAACGTACCTGAATGCAAACGGGCTGAAAGCCGGTGAGTATACGCTGAAAGTTCAGATGAATGACTGGATCCAGACCTCAAGACTGACAAAACAATAAGATCAACCTGATCATAAATAATAAGACCCCGCCGCGGCGGGGTCTTTCTTTATTACTAATACCCATTAATCTTTTACTACTTTGACCAGTTCTTCATTTGCCCTGAGGAAATAGATGCCTTTTTGAAGACTACTCATATCCAGTGAAGTTGAGATGAGTGTTCCGGTGGACACCAGTTCTTTTTGTACCAGGATCCTTCCGTTCACATCCATTAATACAATCCTTTGCTTACCAGCAGGCGCTGTCAGCTGGATGTTGAGGTGATCCTTTACCGGGTTCGGGAATAGATGAAGGCCCTGCACTTTAACATCAAAGCGGATAAGCACAGTCCTGCTGAAAACAGAAGCACTACCAGTATTGATCATTTTAATTCTGTAAAAATTTACATTTGAAGGATCCAAATCCGTAAAGGAATAATTGCCTGAATTTTCAGAAAGATCCTTGACCCTTACACTACCGATGGCAACAAAATGAACTCCATCACTGCTCCGCTGCACTTCAAAATATCCTGTATTATTTTCCTGGGAGGTCTGCCAGTTCAGTAAAACTTTTTCTGTTCCCTTTGTTGCAATAAAGCTGCTGAATGACAAAGGAAGCACAACCGAAGAATTCACCAGCCTTGCAAGGCCAAGACCTGTTCCTGCAGTACCACCTATAAGCAGGTTTGTGCCTTGTGAGCTCATAGAGTATCCATAATCCTCACCGCCAAAATCAATCAGGGTATAACCCAGGTTCCCAACGCCAAACTGCTCATCCAGGTCACCGGTATGATTGTATCGTGCAACAATAAAATCCTGGTCGGTTCCATTGGAAGCTTCACCGCTGACCAGGTATTTGCCATCGCTCTGAATAGCGATTGCATAACTGTTATCCAAACCTCCGCCAAAATCTGTAACAACCTTACCGTTACCCTTAAATGAAAGATCGAGCACGCCTGTTTTAGTAAAGCGGGCCAGTGCGAAATCTGAATTGGAACCGTTTAATGTAGACCCTGCAAGTACAAGTGATCCGCTTGTATCAATGATCACCGAATGAGCAACGTCCCAATTGGATGCGGCTGCACCAATAACAACAGTTGCCTTGCCATCTCCGTCGAAACCTGGATCCAGGGCACCGTTCAAAGGAAGGTAACGGGCTACTGCGAATGCGCTTGTATTACCGTCAGAACTTCCGCCAACAACAACGATCTTATCATCATTTTGTATCAGAGTGCCATAGGCAGCATCGGCCACTCCGGCAAATGATGTTGTCACCCTTCCTCCTGTTCCGAATGTTCCATCAAGTGCACCATTTGCCGAATACCTTACTAACGCGAATACATATCCGCTACCGGTATTGCAGAAACCCGCAAGAATGATCTTGCCATCTCTTTGAATATTGAGCGAATAAGCAAATGCATCTGACCCAATTGATGTAACTACCTTGCCGCCGGTTCCAAAACCAGGATCAAGCGCTCCGCCAGGCAGGTACCTGGCCATTGCAAATACGCCAATACCTGTTGAAGTGCTGACACTGAATCCGCCAACAATGATCTTTCCCCCTGATGCGACCATCATGGACGTTGCCGTTTCATTCCCACCAAAATCAGTTTGTATCAGGCCTCCTGATCCAAAACCAGGATCAAGTGAACCATCCTGGTTGTACCGTGCCAATCCGAAATCATTATTGATACCATTAGAGATGGAAAAACACTGCAGGATCTTCTCGCCATAGCCAGCAATTACTTTCTGATGATCGGGTGCCACCGGCTGGGAAAAGGAAACAGACCGCTTTCCGCTGGATCCGAAAGTGATGTCCATTGTACCGTCCTGAGCTGTGCCAGAAAGCACAGTTAATAAAATGAAAAATGTAAAAAAATATTTCATGAGAGCAGTTCCGAAGAAATGTTATGGTAAAAAAAGCCGTGAACCGGTCTCTCAGAAGATGGTAGGAAAACTTGAAGATAATCAAATAGCTGAGCTGTTCATATTCGTTTTAAACGGAATCTGTACCATTAAGACCCTTAGCTTCATCAGCAGAGCCCGATTGATATAAATCAAGTAATTTAGGCTCACCGACAATTAAAGCCACTTCAGCGACATTCCTTTTATTTGCTTTGATATTTGAGACAAATTTGGCATAGTTATAGCCTTCCGGGGCAAACAGTCTACATCCCTACAGAAAACGTTGTCGCCCAAGTACTAATTGTTCATCTTTTATTGTAACTAAACCATGAAACATCTTCGTCCGACTTCTGCCTATGGCAGATTCCTGTTTGCTTTCTGCTTATTACTCTGTGTTGAACAAGCTGCTGCTCAAACTTACATTGGCCGTCAAAAAGTGGATCAATTTCCAACCAATACCTGGGGAGGAAAATGTTACGGTCTTACCTGGCTGCCGAACGATTACAATTCAAACAATGACAAGTATCCCCTCATCATCTTCCTTCATGGTTCCGGAGAAGCAGGTACTGGCATTGGTGGTCTATGGAATCTGCTTTCCAATGCATTGCCACAGAAGATCGCCCAGGGCTGGGATCCGCAGGCTGTAAATCCAAACGACGGAGATACTTATAAATTCATTGTTGTTTCACCACAGGCTCACGAGTGGTCACACAATTACGCTGCGCTTCCTTCCATCCTTGAAGAGATCCAGGACAAATACAGGATTGACAAGAACAGGATCTACATCACTGGTCTTTCAGCCGGTGGTGCAGGTACATGGAGCGCTGTTACCAACGGACCAAACTTCGCCAAGAAATTCGCTGCAGTTGTTCCGGTAAGTGCCGCAGGTACAAACACTCCCCAGGAAGCTACACAGCTGCCATTGGTTGGTGGTACTTACGGTGTAAAATCATGGACCATTTGCGGAACAGGCGATACTTTCTGGCAACTTGCTACAAGCTTTACCAATATCATTAACAGCGCAACGCCCGCTCCGGATGTTCCGGCAACCGCCACAGGCATCCAGAACGAAGCCCACACGCCCGGTGCCTGGAATACCGCTTATGATCCAACATGGAGAAGCAACGTTCATGGTAAGAACATCTATGAGTGGATGTTGAAATACAAACGCAATAACAATGGAAACAATGGTGGCGGCAATGGCGGCAACCAAAACCCTTCAGCTGTTGCAGGCAACGACATGACCATTACACTTCCAACCAATTCCGTTCAGTTGAATGGCAACGGATATGATCCTGATGGAACCATCACCCATTACAGCTGGTTCAAAGTATCAGGTCCTTCCGCTAATATCGTAAGCCCTTCAAGTGTCAATACAATTGTAAACAATCTGAATGCAGGTACATATACTTTCAAACTTACAGTAACAGATAACGTTGGTGCATCTTCAACCGATGAAGTTAAAGTAACCGTTAACCCCGCTCCTGTTGCTTCGTTCCGTCCTGTTCCGGCAAAGCTGGAAGCAGAGACATTCAATAACATGCACGGTATACAAACTGAAAATACTTCAGATGCAGGTGGCGGCCAGAACCTGGCTTACATTGACGAATCTGACTGGTTTGAATACAACATCAATCCCGCATCAACTGGTGCTTACACTGTGTACTTCCGCTTAGCCAGTGCTAACAATGGCGCAAGCTTTAAAGTGAATAAAGCAGACGGCAGTACCCTTGCAACTGTTACAGTTCCGCATACAGGCGGTTTCCAGACCTGGCAGACCGTTCCTGTAAACCTGAATCTTTCAGCAGGCAACCAGGTACTGCGTATTGTATCAGCAAACAATAAAACATGGAATGTGAACTGGATCGATTTCACTCCGTTTGTTGCTCCGCCTCCTCCCCCTCCATCAGCTGCACTCCGTCATGAAGCCGAGAACTGGGCTTCAATGTATGGTGTCCGGAAAGAAAATACTTCTGATGCAGGCGGTGGACAGAATGTTGGCTATGTTGATTATGGCGACTGGATGGAGTACAATGTTGTAGCTCCTGCAGCCGGAACCTATACACTAAAGCTTCGTGTTGCAACACCTTCGGATGATGCAAAAATGGAGATCAGGAGAAACGGCAATTCCGTTAAAACCATCAATCTTCCAAAAACAAACGGTTACCAGAACTGGTCTACGATCACTACCACTATGGAACTTACTGCAGGACAGCAGACCATCCGTCTTGTTTCTGCCAGGTATAATGGTTGGAACATCAACTGGCTTGAGTTTGTTGCAGGAGGCGCAACTCCAAACAGCCGCAAGATCGAAGCTGAGAACTGGGTATCTATGTTCGGTGTGCAAACGGAAGCTACTTCCGACGTGGAAGGCGGTTTGAACGTTGGCTGGATAGACCATTCAGACTGGATGAATTACAATGTGACCGTTCCGCAGTCCGGCACTTACAAAGTGAAGTTCCGCATCGCTACAACAAATCCTAATTCACAGTTCAAGGTGCTTTCTTCCAACGGCAACGTGCTGAGGACCGTAGATGTTCCAAAGACCAACGGCTGGCAAAACTGGAAGACGATTACTGAAGACATTTACCTGGTACAGGGAACGCAGACCATCAGGCTGATGTCTACTGGCGGTGGCGGATTCAACATCAACTGGCTTGATGTAAAATCAGGCGACGACGATGATGATGAAGATGAAAATGACAGCCGAATTGCAACATCAGGTGTTACGGAGGAAGTTGCAGCAGAAGCTGTTGCTGCTTCAAAAGCAGGCCTGGACATCTTCCCTAATCCGGTTCAGGACCGCATCACCCTTAAAGTAAATAACGAACTCACAGGAACCCTGAGTGTTCAGATCCTTGATATGACCGGCGCAGTTAAAAAACAGTTCAACCTGTCTAAAGCTTCTGTAGGAACCATACAGAACTACCTGACAATTGGTGATCTGCAGCGCGGTGCTTATATCCTGAAAGTTCAAATGAACGACTGGACACAAACCATTAAGATCATCAAAAACTAACAACAATCTTCATTTCACAAATTTTATAGAACAACCACCATTAAACAAAATCTATGAACAAGCACCAATCTTCCATCCTTGGAACAGCCCTTTTATTCCTGTTAGCGTCCTGCAGCAAAATGGATGTACAAAAGCAAGAAGAACTTCCTGAAGCAACTGTTGAAGCACCAGTTTCAACCGGCGCATGGAAAGCTTTAAGCCTTAATTCATCCAAGCAGGAAGGATTCACGGTTCACACCGCGCAGATCAGCGACCTTGGTCTTTCCGCTTCAGTTGCGGAAGAAGGCCTGGTACTGGTTTTCAGAAAGAATGGCAATGCCACCATCACCCTTCCTTCTGAAGATGCGGCCGGTAATTTCTGGTACTACCAGGTTTCCGAGAACAGTATCCAGATCAACTGTGACGCATATGGCGCCAACCAGGAAGTAGAAAGGAACCAAAACTTCAATTACTTTATTCTTTCTTCTGAAAAAATAAAATCACTTGAAGAAAAGGGCACATCCAAAGCAGATTTGCTACAACTGACCTACGAGCAGGCAGCGGCACTTCTGGCAAGCTAACCACCATTCCGTAGTAGTAGTAGAAGAAAGATTTCGAGGAACACCAAATGAAAAACACCATATCACGTACCAGGTTTCTGGTGCTTATGCTCCTATGCTCTTTATTTTTCGGATTTGAATCTTCTGCAAGGAAGATCTATATAACAAAAGGTAGTGATGGGGGCCGGACTATCGACGGCAGAACCTTTGCCCACAGCCCCGGCGATACGCTGGCCCTGTCCATCACTCAAAGTCCTTACTCTTATATTACCCTTGATTATTTCAACGGTAGCCCCAGCCAGCCACTTGTAGTCATTAATGAAGGCGGCCAGGTGACCCTGACCCAGGGTTTTAAATTCAGCAGCTGTACCAACATTAAACTGACCGGAAGCGGCAGCGGTGACCAGTACGGATTCAAGATCGAATCTTTTCCCTGGTTTGGAGTTGCTATTGAGATCACCGACCGCTCGGCCAACTTCGAGGTTGAACGCATGTTCATCAACAGCAAGAACTATGGTTTCTGGATCAAGAAGGAAGGAACCTGCGACCCGTCAATGCAGCATCCGGCCTGGAGGCTTGATAACATCAGCATTCACGACAACAAGATCACCAATATGGAACAGGAAGCAATGTACATTGGCTCTACCGGTCCTAACGGCGAACGTCCTGTTGTTTGCAATGGCGTGACCACTTACCCAAAGCCAATGCGCCTGAGCAACCTGAAGATCTATAACAACATTGTTGATCATACCAGACGCGGTGGCATCCAGGTATCACTTGCGGATGAAGGACACAATGAGATCTACAACAATACCATTTCCAATGTAGGTTATGAATACGATCCTGCACAGGGTAACGGTATTGTACTGGGTGGCTATACCCAGGCTTATGTTCATGACAACACGGTGATCAATACCTTTTCCACAGGTATCTTTTCGCTTGGTGCCGGCGAAGTAAGGATTGAAAATAACCGCGTTGAAAACAGCGGCAATCTGGAAGGCGTTGTTGCCTACGGCATGGCCAACATTATGGTTGATACAAGGCTTACAGATCCGGTAAAGAAAACCACCTTCATTATTCGTAATAACAAAGTGGCCGGTAATACGGACTGGAATATCCGCATATACAACCAGTTTCCAACTTACAACAACGGCAACTATATCTGTAACAATACAACTCCATCGGGTGGGCCTGTCACAGTATCTGTACCATTGGGAATTGATTATACCAATTGCAGTCCTAACAACCAGTTGCCTGTTCCCAAAGCAGGTCCGGACCAGGTAATGAACCTGCCTAATAACACCGCGCAGCTTGCAGGAAGCGCCACGGACCCGGATGGATTGATCACTACCTACACCTGGACAAAAGTTTCGGGGCCGGCCCAGTTCTCGATCAGTAATGCCAACAGCACCACGCCCCTGCTGACGAACCTTGTTGAAGGTGTTTACATTTTCCGCTTAACGGTTACAGACAACAGCGGCGCCCTGGCACAGGATGACATGACCATTTCTGTCAACATTCCGCCTCCTGCCAGTTACAAGCCTGTGCCTGTAAAGATAGAAGCAGAGGCCTGGGACCTGATGCTTGGAGTGCAGACTGAGAATACCACGGATGCAGGCGGTGGCCTGGCGGTGGGGTATATTGACAATGACGATTGGTTAGAATACAACATCAACGTACCTACAGCGGGCAACTATGCACTGCAGTTCAGGGTGGCAACCGTAAATTCGGGCGCCAAATTCAATTTCTTCAAACATGATGGAACCGGTACCACTGTAAATGTTCCCCAGACCGGAGGATTCCAGAACTGGCAAACCGTAACGTCTAATATTTCTTTGCCTGCCGGCCAGCAGATCCTAAGGCTTACTTCAAAAGGTAATTCATGGAATTTCAACTGGCTGCAGATAGGCACTGTTGGCGATGTTACTGTTAACCCTACGCCTTCTGTTACAAGGATCCAGGCAGAAAGCTGGACCAACATGCAGGGGGTTCAGACAGAGAACACTGCTGATGCCGGTGGTGGTTTGAACGTGGGTTATATTGATAACGGCGACTGGATGGACTACAGTGTTACTGCCCCAACAGCCGGCAATTATAAAATGAGTTTCCGTGTTGCAACACCTGGTACGGGCGGGCAATTACAGGTGAAGAAGCTTGATGGAACTGTTCTTGCAACTATGGGCATTCCTGTTACAGGTGCCTGGCAAACCTGGCAGACAAGTTCTACAACCGTAGCCCTTGCAGCAGGCACACAAATCATCAGGATCCAGTCATCAGCAAACGGAACTTGGAATTATAACTGGATGGAATTTGCTCCTGCGAACACCCCTACAAACGTTTCACCGGTAGCCAATGCAGGACCTGATGCAACGATCCAGCTGCCTGCTTCCACCGTTCAATTGAATGGAACCGGTACAGATGCAGATGGCACCATTACAAGGTACAACTGGACTGTTGTAAGTGGGCCTTCGCAGTATTCGATATCAAACGCCTCTATTGCAAACCCTGTATTATCCAACCTGGTGGCTGGCACTTACACTTTTCGTTTGTCCGTTACCGATAATGCAGAAGCTACTATAAGCGATGATGTCATCATTACCGTGAATGCGGTTGCTTCCACTTCAGGTATCATTAAGCTGGAAGCGGAAAACTGGTCGGGCATGAGCGGTGTGCAAACAGAGAACACTTCTGATGAAGGTGGTGGCCAGAACGTTGGTTATATTGACAACAACGACTGGATCGATTATTCCATCAACATCAGTACTGCAGGAACCTACAACATTTCGTTCAGGGTGGCTTCTCCAAACAGCGGCTCGCAGCTTCAGCTCAGAAGGCCTGATGGATCGGTGTTGTCCACAGTGAATATTCCGAATACAGGCAGCTGGCAAACCTGGCAGACCGTTACCACAACCGCGGCACTGGCACAAGGCCAACAGACCCTGCGGGTATATTCACTCGGAAATAACTGGAACATCAACTGGATCGAGTTCAGCCCTAACACAACACCTGGACCAACCACTCCGGTTACACAGAAGATTGAAGCAGAGTCCTGGAAGGCCATGTTCGGTGTGCAGACTGAGAACACCGGTGATGCCGGAGGCGGTTTGAATATTGGATATGTGGATTATGGAGACTGGATGGATTATACAGTGAATCCAACAGCAAGCGGAACATACACCATGAACTTCCGTGTAGCCAGTACTTATGCCGGCAACCAGCTCCAGGTGAAAAAAGCTGACGGCACTGTTATCGCAACAGTTAACTTTTCAAACACCGGTGGATGGCAAAGCTGGCAGACAACATCCGCACAGGTAAATCTTTCAGCCGGTGAACAGGTGCTGCGCATCGTTTCAAGCAGTTCTGTCAACTGGAACCTGAACTGGTTTGAACTGGTTCCTGGTACTGCAGTAGTTACACCTGGCGCATCAACCGTAAAAATTGAAGCGGAGAACTGGAGCGGCATGAATGGTGTTCAGACAGAAACAACGGTTGACGCTGGCGGCGGATTGAATGTGGGATACATTGACATCAACGAATGGATGAATTACAATGTAAACATAGCAGTTGCAGGAACCTATACGGTCAGCTACAGGATCGCTACACCGAATAGCGGTGCACAGATCCAATTAAAAGGCGCTGACGGGACCACGCTTGTTACCACCAACCTGGTGAACACCGGCGCATGGCAAACCTGGCAAACTGTAACATCCATGGTAAACCTTCCTGCCGGAGCTCAAACATTGAAACTTGTTTCCACCGGTTCCAATTTCAATATCAACTGGATCGAATTTTCACCTGCTGCAATCAGCGGAACCGTTTCAGCAAAACAGGTGGTATCGGAAACAGAAGTAGTTCCATCGTACACTTCTGTATTCCCTAACAATGTCCACGAGCGGTTTGCACTCAAGGTCAGCAATGATCTGAAAGGTGTAATGGCAGTGGAAATTGTGGATGAAAATGGAAGTACAGTGAGAAAGTTTTCTGTCAACAAATCAGCGGCAGGTACAACACAAACATACCTGAGTGCTGCGGGACTTGAAGCGGGCACCTATACCATCCAGGTAAAAATGGACAACTGGATCCAATCGTCAAGGATCCTAAAGCAATAATATTAATCCCTATGAGCGTTCTAGGCTGGTCCTCCGGACCAGCCTTTTTTTATGCTTTAACTGAAAAACCTGGCAACGATGGGGAACTTTGACAGCTGGTAGCGCCAGTACCATTTTGGCTGGAATCTTTTGAGCATTGAAAGATATTCTTCGCGGAAAGGAACACCCTTGTTTACAGAGGATCTTCTCAACTGCCAGATCATTGAAGTAGAATAGAAATGCACCCAATGCTTTACACCCTGCTGGTAAGCAATTTTTTCAGGTGCATTCCTCAGGTATTTATACTGGCCATCCAGCACACGTAAAACAGTCGTGAGCATATGCGACAGGTCCGCCGAAATACACTGCCTGTGCTGCCGGTGAACAGCAACAATATTGGTATGATGGATCACATGATGCTTACGGGCAACCTTCAGGAAAAGATCATAATCTTCCATGCCCCGCAACGAAATGTCAAAAGCATGATCAGAAAAAATAGACCGCCGGAATAATACAGCTGCGCAAAGACCAATATAATTCCGTCGCAACAGCTGAACATAATGATCCCCTTCCACATCATGGGTCTCCTCTTTCAGAACATTCATTTGTATATCGGCCTTGCTGTGTCCGCCAGATACAAATGCGGCATCCGGTCTCAAGGACAAATATTCCAATTGAATTTTGATGGCTCCTGGTTGCAGCATATCGTCGGCGTCAAGGAAAAGAAGAAAGTCGCCCTTTGATATTTCGATGCCTGCATTGCGGGCCGCGGCTGTGCCAACTCTTTGCTGCTGCCTGTAGATGACCTGTGGGAAAGACTGTGCCACAACTTCTGTATCATCAAAGGAACCGTCGTTGATCACAATGACCTCAACCCTTGCCCCTTCCTGGTTCAATGCGCTTTGGATGGCCTGTGCAAGAAACCGTCCCTGGTTATAACAGGGAATGACCACAGAAACAAGAGATAAGGAACCAGCTTCAACAGGCTTCATAAGGTGCGCAAGCATTTAACGGTAAGTCAAGATAATAAAATAGGGAAGAATCATAGCCTTTTGAGGCTAAAAGGTATGATCACAAAATCCAGGCCTTAAAAGGACTTTACCTGGAGCCGCTCACAAAATTTCAGCGCCGGATCACAACCTGCCTTGCAAAAGAATATCCGTCAGTAAAATTCCTGACCCGGATCAAATAAGTGCCAGTTGGAATAGGCAAAAGATCTAATGTGTTATGTTGTGCGCTGGCGGCCCAGGACCAATTCATGACCACCTGCCCGGAGTGATTAAATAATTCAGCCTGTACATTTTTCCCTGTCCAGCCTTTAGGCAGATCGACCGATAAGGTATGTGCGGCAGGAACAGGAAAAATGATTGGCTCCTCCACTGAGGTAAACTGAACCAGTCTTGCTTCCGAATAGGAATAAGATCCATCATGATCCACCATTTTCAGACGGTAATAATTGTTGCCTGGAAGCGGTGATCCATCTGAATAAAAATATTCACGTTCTTCTATATTGCTGATCGATGCCAGCATCTGGTAATGTTTGCCATCCGCTGAACGCTCTATCGCGATGTGATCATTGTTGGTACTGGTAAAAACTTTAAATGAAAGTTTCACCTGGTCTTCATTTCTTCTTGCAGCAAAACTAACTGACACAGGAAGTGTGGAGTAAGGGGTTTTATAAACACCCATAACATTCACGGGATCCAGCATGGCAACGGCATTAGTTGTGTTGGGATATGTTGTCCAGTCGGGATTAGCGGTCACAACATCGCTTCCAAACAGCGCATAACCATACACTTTCTGGTTCTTTGCAACACCAAGATCGGCAAGGCTGATAAATACGCCTTTCAGGTTCTGATTTCCCCTTGAAGATGGACGGCTTTCGCTTTTAAAATTAACATCCCGGCTTAAAATGGCATATTCGAATCGTGTTGGCAATAAGGTATCACCAAAATGCGCCGCGGTCACTGGTAACAAGGGTCCAAATGCGGTTGGATCATTGGTTCCATTGATCGCTGTGATCACAGCGATCTTGAATGGATCGCCGCTGCCCCTGTCAATCACAACAAATCCACTGTTGATCCTGTCTGAATCAGACCACGCGATGAGGCCACCCGGAACAATGATGTCCACTCTTTCAACATTTCCATAGTGCGGGCTGGCGATCGTATTCTGAAAAATATTGTCGTAACCACTGGTCAGGTTGTTGGAAAGAACGGCTGTCTCCATAGAAGTTACTTCCGGAGCCGTTAAATTAAAAGTTCCTGTAGTTGCCGTACTTGCTGGTATGGATGAAAAAGCAGCCCAGAAGCAGAATGTATTCCTTGCATCACCTATGGCAGCATTGGCAGCCCTGCGCACTTTGGCGATCACGCCTACCGGAAGCTTAATCAGCGGTGATGTAATACTGCCTACCCTGAATTGTGATAGACTAAGATTGTTATAAGAAGCAGGCGCGTTGAACCTAACCGTAAAGTTGGTGCCAATACTATCCCAGTTTGAAACAGTATCAACAGCATTGCGGATCCCTGCGCCTTTTACATTGAGATAAGTTGTGACAGGTAAAGTTGTTCCGTTGGTGACGATCGAAGTGATTGGACGCTGCCCAATTGCCTGGAAGGTGATTAAAAGGAGCATAAAGTGCATCAGGAATGCACACGTACATTTTCTATGGATCACATGGGACATTTTCTTTAGGATTCGGATTGAATCCAAAAATAAGCCCTGCTATCAAAGAATGCAATAGCCCGGTAATGGTGATCTATCAACCGGGCATAAGTAATTACAATTAGTGGTCAGCTGTGGAAAGAAAAGGGACAAAACTGTTTTTTTCGTAGATCTACGTATTATACAATGGCACTCTTTTTCAAAATGATATGAATAAATACCAGCATGCGCTCAGGATAGCACAGGATAATCCAACGCCTGCTTTGTGGTAGCATTGAATATGGTACGGAATTAATGGATCAGCAGCTCCTGCTTTTGCTTAATGTCTTGTCCGCTTAACAAACGATCGCCATTCAACAATGACTGCTATGCGAAAAAACTTTTCTCCGGGCGCAGCCGCCTCCCTTATCTTTTCCTTTCTTTTCTTTGCTGTTCTTCACTCCAATGCACAGACACCGGCTTTTCCAGGAGCGGGTGGATTCGGACAGTTTGCCAAAGGCGCTAGAGGTGTCAGCAATCCATCTGTGTATATCGTATCCAATCTGAATGACAGTGGGCCTGGTTCCTTCAGGGACGCGGTCAGTGTTCCTGGAAGGATCGTCGTGTTTTCAGTGGGTGGACTGATCAACCTTGCATCGGAGATCGTTGTTGCACCGAATACCACCATTGCAGGACAAACCGCTCCGGGTGATGGTATTGTGCTGTTTGGCAAACGGGTAACATTTACCAGTTCAAGCAATACCATTTGCAGGTACCTCCGCATCCGGCTGGGCGCTACAGGCAATTCAGGGAAAGATGCTTCCGGGCTTGCTAATGGCAATAACATCATTTTTGATCACATGTCATTTTCCTGGGGTATGGATGAAGTATTCTCCATCAACTGGGACAGCAAAGGCACAGTGCCCGATAACATCACCATACAGAACTCTATTATCGGCCAGGGATTGCATCGTGAGAACCATTCGGCCGGCGGATTGATCCAGACTCCTGATGGCGGAAAAGTAAGCCTGCTTCGGAATCTTTACATCAGTAACAAAACGCGTAATCCAAAAGTAAAAGGCGTCAACGAATTTGTGAACAACGTTGTTTATGACTGGGGTAATGGTAACCGTCTTGGAGACAACATGAACTATGGCTGGTCTGGTGAAGCTTACATCATGGGCGGATCAGCCGGTGTTTCCGAAGTGAATGTCATCAACAATTATTTCATGAGCGGACCGCTCACGCCTCCTTCCGAATCAACACCTTTCTCAAGAGGCACCGGTACCTTCTATCTCTATGGTTCGGGCAACTACTTTGATAAGAACAAGAATGGTATTATTGACGGTGTCCTGGTACCTTATGATTCTACTGGTTACCCAGGGCTTGCTGCAGAGAACTTCCGCACAGCACCCTTCCCTTATCCTGCAGCATCGCCGGCATTAACAGCGGAGCAAGCCTACGCGTGGATCTGTGACAGCGTTGGTTCCAGCTATCCACGCCGTGACCAGGTTGATGAACTGATGATCGATGAAGTGCGTTCACGCGGCACAAAAGGTCTTTATGTTTACAGGGAAACCGATCTTCCTTTCAGCAATGGCGGTGTTGGCGTTGTATTCAATGCGCCCGCTCCCCTGGATTCAGATGCCGATGGCATGCCTGATAGCTGGGAAGATGCACATGGACTAAACAAGGCCAACGCCCAGGACGCGGTAGCGTTCAGCACAACCCATCCTGGTTACCTGAATATTGAAGTGTACATCAACACGGTTCCATCTATTGCGCCTCCTGCTTTTATCAAACCGCCAACTGGCGTCACACTTTCTGCAACTTCAGTTGAATTACCTGCACCATCAAGTACCGTGAACATTCAATGGACCGATAATGCCGGTAACGAAGATCATTTTATTCTGGAACGTTCTGAAAATGGAACCAGCTTCACTGTTATTGCGCAACCTTCGGCCAATGCGGTTTCTTACCAGGATGCAAATGGCTTGATGCCAAACAAAACTTATTACTACAGGCTGAAAGCGGTCAACAGCGAAGGCAGTTCTGCTTACACCAGCGTAGCATCTGTGAAGACGCCTCCCATACCAACAGCCCCTGCCATCAGTTCATCGCCTTCACCTGCCAATGGTTTTCAATACGTGGAATTATCGGCTGGAAAGGTCACACTAAGATGGTCGGGCAGCAGCAATACAGAAAAATTTACCGTGTATTTTGGAACAAACCCTTCAGCCCTTGAATTGAAAGCTGAATTGCCTTACGCTGCCAATGCAGCTTACCAGGTAAGCGCACTTTCAGATTTTACTACCTACTACTGGCGTGTTGATGCCACCAATAATAAAGGCACCGCTGAAGGCCAGTTATGGTCGTTCAGGACCAGCAGGTCCATTCCAATGGGCATGGCAGGATACTGGAGCTTTAATGAAACTGATGGACGGCAGGTAACGGATTCTTCCCTGTTTGAAAATCATGGCGTGCTTGGTCTTGATGACGATGACCAGAGCATCCGTGTACAGGGTAAAGTCTCTAATGCGCTTGACTTTGCAACTGCAAGCACCAATATGTATGTTGTGAGTGTGCCACACCAGGACCAGCTTTACCTGGATAAAAGTTCCTTCTCTCTTTCGTTCTGGATGAAGGGCAATCCTTCACACCTTCCACAGGATAATAACACCAGCGCCTACCTCTTATGTAAGGGATCCATCAGCCGGAATGCAACAACCGGTGCAACAGGAAAAAGATTTGACATTGAATTTAAGAACAGGCAATTCCGTTTTGCCATTGATGACGATAACGATGCAGGCGGTGGCGGTAAAGATGAATTGCAAACCGACGGCACGCCTTTTTTCACAGGCAATTGGGTGCATGTGGTTGCCATCAGGGATACAGGCAGCAGAAGGCTAAAGCTTTATCTCAATAACGTGCTGGTGCGTGAACAGGCTATAACAAGAGCCTTATCTGGTATTGGTGAAGCCAGCGACCTTGTGATCGGCAATATTGGTGAACTTGAGTTTTTGGCAAATACAAATGCACCTGCGCCTTACAAAGGCATGCTGGATGAATTGAAGATCTTCAATTATGCTCTTAGTCCGGCTGAGATACTGGAGCAATTCCATACAAGTCCGCTTCCCATTGCGCCTTATGATCCTGCAGTGGCCAACGGCGCCCTGCTTGAGGGATATAATGAAAGTATTCCGCTGAGCTGGAAGGGAGGCTATAAGACCACTGCTTATAAATTATTCATTGGTTCTTCCGCAAATAACCTTTCGTTCGTCAGTGACATTGCTTTGAACAATCCATCTTATACATTGAATAATCTGACACCGGGCACCAGTTATTTCTGGAGGGTTGATGCCATCGGCCCCGAAGGCACAACACAGGGCCCTGTGTGGCAGTTCAGGGCTGTATCTCCGAAAGGACTGGTGGGACACTGGAAGCTTGATGAAGCATCCGGGACCGCTGTGGCTGACAACAGCAATTACCGCCAGCATGGAGCCATTACCGGAATGCCGGAAGCAACATGGACAGCAGGGAAATTTGGCAACGGACTCCAATACAAAAACCCGGTCAATACTGGTGCCGTGCGTGTTGCACATGCGGAGCACCTGATGTTTGATCAGAATGCCTTCAGTATTTCCCTTTGGGTGAAACTGACCAGTGGTGCAAGCAATTATAATTCCGCTGCGCCTGCAAAGGATTGCTACCTGATACAAAAAGGTCAGTTCACCGATCCTGGCGGAAAATGGTATGGCATTCAGCTGAGGGATAGTGTACTGACCTTTGCCATTGATGATGCGGCTGTAAAAAGCAATGTTGATATCAGCCTCAGGAAAGCAACGGCCTTTCACATCTTCAATAACAACTGGACCAACATCGTTGCGATAAAAGATACCTCAGCAAAACTGATCAGGCTATTCATTAATGGCGTACAGGCGGGCACAAAAGCATATACAACAAATGGCACCATTGGAAAGATCGCTCCATTGCTGATCGGCAACTCGGCTGAGAATAAGCCATTCCATGATATCATGGATGATGTGCGTCTTTATAATTATGCTTTGACAGCAGCGGAGATCAACGCGCTTCAAACCAATACGCCACTGGTTGCAAAAGCAACCGATCCGAAGCCTGCTCATAACGCGGAAGTTCCTTATGGCGATGTGCTATTACAGTGGAAAGGCAAAGGCCAGGCTTATGATCTTTATTTTGGAAGTGATCCTGCCAACCTGTCGCCGCTTGCGTTCGGCATAACTCCCTCAGAATTCAACCTGCCGGGACAAACTACCCTTGGCACTTATTTCTGGAGGGTGGATGTTATTCGTGATGGTGAAAAAGCAACAGGAGATGTATGGACATTCACCATTGCAGACAGGGTTGCGCCAACTGTTGTTACAAAAAATATTGACCTGTTTCTTGATGAGAACGGGCAGGCATCCCTTATGCCTTCAGATCTTGATAACGGCAGCAATGATGCTTACGGAATTTCAGGTTATGCTATTGACAGAACTGTTTTCGATTGTTCGTCCGCCGGGGCCCAACAAGTGATCTTAACGGTAACCGACAATAATGGGAATACGGCATCAGCCCCTGCTACAGTTTTTGTAAAAGATACCATTGCGCCAAAAGCACTGGCAAAGAACATCACCCTTACACTTACCGGAGGTGGAGTGCAACTGAGCGCTGCAGACCTGAATAATGGCTCCTCCGACGCCTGTGGCATCAGCTCTATGAGTATTGACAGGGCAAGTTTTGGCTGTAACGATATTGGTGTACATGAAGTGGTTTTGAAAGTGACTGATGTGCATGGCAATGTTTCCACTGCAAACGCAACAGTGACAATAGACGGCAAACTGCCCGTTCCCGCTATTACGGTAAGTCGCACGGATGCGACCTACACAGGTGGTGATGATCATGCGATCTACCTTGGTTACGGAGCACAGGCCATAACACTGAATGCAGATGACGACTCAGGTCCTGCTTCCTATACATGGAATCCGGGCACAGACCTGAGCAGCACCACTGTTGCTGCACCTGTCTTTACTCCTTCCCAGGACGGCGTTTATAATTTTACTTCTACCGCCACAAATGGTTATGGTTGTTCAGCAACTGCGTCTGTTACGATCAAAGTGGTGGATGTTCGTTGCGGGAACAATGGGGACAAGGTCCTTGTATGTCATAACGGAGCGGTGAACTGCATTGCCGCCGCAGCGGTACCTGCGCATCTTGCACATGGTTGCTCGCTGGGTAGCTGCAGCGAGCTGGTGACCCCGGTAAATGCAAGAAAAGCACCACCTGAATCCGGATTAGAAGTGGTCCAGCCCCAGGTGGTTCCCAATCCAGCAAATACATCAATCAAAGTACAATGGACAGCAACACAGTCAGGATCTTACAATGCCGAAGTCTTTAACGCACAAGGCATCCGTTTGATGAACCTTGGCCAGGGTACTTCTGCTAAAGGGCAGATGATACAATTCAGTTCAAATGTTTCAAAGCTAGCAAATGGAAGTTATTTCATCCGAATATCACAGGGAGAAAAGATTACCGTTTTGAGGTTTATTGTACAGAGATAGGTGGGTTTATTGTTTTTGGTTTTTGGTTCCTTATTTGATTCTGAGATTATTAAAGAGCTGATTGCGTAGAGCTTCTAACCGCAAAGAACGCGAAGGAGCGCAAAGGGTTTTCTTTGCGCTCCTTTGCGTTCTACTTTGCGCTCTTTGCGTTTAATGTGGTGAGAGAGGCTTCGAGTTACTAGCTTCGAGCTTCGGGTAGTTGCAATATTTTAAGATGCTCAAATCGTCATCCAATGAAATGAAAATATAAATAAACACTCAAAAGCTCGAAGCTCGCAGCTCAATGCTTGAAGCTTTTTCCTAGCCTCACGTTTCACGTCTCACGCTTCACGACGCTTCATTCAAAATTGATCGGCGGCAGATTCCGCTCCCTTAGTTCTCTTTCGTATTGCTTCCGGTACTTGCGGTTTTTAATTACCCCAATGCTGGTAGCCATTCCGCTAAAGGTCATTTTAATGATGTAGTTGAAAAATGACCTATCGCGAAGACGTTCAAAAAATATGAGGCCGGTCCTTCCTTCGTTGTTTTTATGTATCAGGATGGCATTGGCCAGGAAAGAGGCAACATTACCAAGGAAGGAAGTTTTGTCGGGATCGCCGTCCTTTACCAGTTTGATCTTTAGCCCATGGTAATACATTTTCATTTCGCCGATGGATACCACATCATGACCTATGGCCCTCAGGAAAAATGAATCAATAACACCGGAAGTGATCTTGACATTGGAAAGCGGTGCCAATACAGGATTCAGGAAAGAAAGTGAAGTAGGTGTCATCCGAAGCGTCATCAGGAATCCACCCAGCGAATCCAGATAAGATTCACGCACCCGTAAATTGAGCATGGCGGAATCCATCAGGGAAGCATTCAACACCAGGGTGAGCGAGTCCGACTCCTGCAGGTTCCTGTTCTTAATATTACCGATATAACCGTTCATCTTTGACAGGAAGAGGGTGCCTTCAGCCCTGGTCTTTGCATGCCGCTCCGTATATTGAAGGTCTCCATTGATAATGTTTACCCGTTGTACCGAAACCGGCAGGCCAAGGCTTTTGATCATGGTTGCAGGCAAAGGCTTGATAATGCCCGCAAGGAATGGAGGTTGCTTATCGCGGTAAATGGTGATCAGCGGTTGATTGATGTTCACCGAACTGGCGATGAGGGAACTGTCCCTCCTGTATTTTTCAAGATTAAAATCATTCAGCTGAACCGCTCCTGATTTAAACGTGATGTAATCTCCCTGGTATTTTGCCTGCGCAAGCACAGTGTCAAGCGATTTCGTTGGATTGTATTGAAAAGAATCAAGGCTTAGGGTCTTGTTTCCATAATTGTATTGTGCATTGTACCATTTCAAAGTTGTGTTGCTGTCAACATACTGGCCTGTTGCTGTCCTCAGCCAGGCCGAAACATTAAACTTGATCAGCTGGTCAATGTCTGCAAGGTATTCGGACGAAAGTGTGAGATTGCCAAAGGCAGCCTGCTCCAGCAACAACTTGTTCCTGTTTTTTCCAAGTGTAAAGCTGTTGGGATTCTGCAGGTAAAGATTATTGATCACGCCACTCCAGGTAGGCTTTCCACTTGCCCTTCCAATCCTGATATTTGAAACATCCAAATCGATCCTTCCCTTTTCAACACCCATCACTTCCCCATTCCTCATGGTAATTGTCGCGGCGTTGGTTTTTGCAGTAAGTCCGCCTAACTGAACACCGCTTTCATTCATTTCCAACCCTGTAATGGTGATCTCGCTGTTAGGAGAAGAAGGAATATTCACAACCATCGAAGAATCTGTCCTGTGTGTGGCAATATATACCACCGGCTCGCGGGCAACAATGCGGTCAATGCGGATGGAAGGTTTCTTTTTCAACGTATCCGCCGGATCAACAGCGCTTCTCCTGATCACCCGGACCACAGGGCTTTCCACATCAAGGTCCTGGAGGTGCAGGTCCTTTGCAAGAATGGAATTGATATCAGCGGCAAAAGCAACTCTAGGTGATTGCACTGAAAGCGTATCTGGACCTTTTACCTGGTTCATCACCACACCATTCATATAAGAAGGCTGGTCACTGGCTAACTGGTAGGACGCAGCCTGCATTTTCATGTTATCACCCTTCACTGCAAGCTTGCTTCCTGTAACCACAAGGCCATTGATGGCAAGGGGCTCAGATCCTTTTTTATCTATGGAAGTCACACGGATAGAAGAAACATAAGTACTGATGTCGGTTTTGCCGGCAGCCAGTTGAAGCTGTGTATTTGCACCAACAATGTTGCGCAAACTGATAGAGCCTGTTGATTTTTTTGACCCCCCGCCTGAAGGCATTGACCTGATGGCAATGTTCGCGTTCTGCCACCTGAGGCCATCCATGATGATGGTTTCAATATCATCGTCCAGGATCAGGTTATTAATGAACACCTTCTTCATCTTTGCCTTCACCTTTTTATCGGTACTGTTGACGGTTACCTGGTCTGCATAGATCAAATTACCGCCGGTTGACCTGACACCGCTTAGGTTGGCAGTAATGGTGTTCAGCTTTATGACGCCACTGGAAAACGAAAGCCTGTCAAAAGCGCTGCGCAGTCCGGCATTATCTTTTGACTGTAACAGCTTGTCACTGTTCAGGCCTAGGTTCACGTTCTTCAGGTTGATGGCTGTTGGTCCAAGCTTCAGGTTCAGTTGCCCGTCAACAATATCCAGGCGCCGCAATGTCATCAGGTCATCCAGTGTTTGCATGGACTGGTAGATATTGGTCTTCTTCTTCGGTCCTGAAGCTTTTCGCTTTGTATAATTGATGATGGGATGATACAGCACTGCAGATTGGGCGTTCAGGCTCTGATCGAAGATCAGCCGTGCCCAGTCAAGACCGGTCAGTTCAAAATAAGGGATCTTGAAATCACGGTAATTGTGAATGGTCTTCCTGCTGGATGAAGTAGCCACTTCAAAATTATTCAGCACGATCTTGTTGTTCAGGAAACGAATGCTGTCAAAGCTGAAGGTGGCGGAACTATCCTCGTTGTACAACCTGTAGTCCTGCACCAGCATATCGAACCGCTGAACGGAAACAGGCGTAGTGGAGTCAGAGTTGATCCTGAGCCCGCGCATTTCAAAATCATCCTTGTTGGAGTTGAACAGCTCACGGTTATTTTTTCCGGTAATGTTGATATGGATGCCTGCATCCTTCACACCAATATAAGCAAGGTCCAGGTCACCAGTCAGCTCGCGTACGATCTTTCCAGGATCAGGGGGCGCATCATTTTTGGGCTTTGCATCCGAGCGACTCAGGTTGATATCAAACAAAGGACGTTCGCAATAGACCGAATCGGCCCGGATCAGGTTATCGCGGTACATGGCATTAAAATCAACGCCGATCAGCAGCAGCTTTTCAAAAAAGATCTCGTAACTGCTGTTGGACGTAGCCGATGTCCTGGCGATCAGGGTACAGCTGTCAAGAACAATTCTTTTACGGAATAACTCCAGGCTGAAGTTTCGGAAGGCTAGCTGGTGGCGGCCTCCGGGAAGGTTGATGGTCTGGCGCGTTGTGCGCAACTGAACGTCCTGTTCGTTTTCAATGTATTCATCCCGGTTGGCGGCATTATCCTTCCGGTAAAGATTGAAATAGATGTTGGTAACGGTAACTGGCGGGCTGCCCCTTTTCATTTTATTCACCAGGCTTAGGGTAGCGTTGGTGATGATGATACGCTTGATGCCTACATCATCCAGGGCATCCAGCATGGAGTTATACAGCTTTCCCATTTCCTCGGGGATGGAAAGCTCATTCTTTGGCCGGGCAGCCAGGGTATCTTCCCGCCATTGCATCACGGTGAGTTCGGGGTCGTTCAGCTGTATGGAATCGATCCTTAGCTTTTTCTGAAGCAGCAAGGGCCAGAAAGAGGCTACCCTGAAACTGAGTTTACGGAATTTGATGTTGTAGGTGGTGGGCTGGCTGACCGTATCCACGCTGGCAAGGTCAGCCTCATCCACTTCGATGGTATTGGAAAAGAAATCAAAACTGAGCTTGGACAGCTCCAGTTTCAGTTTGCCTTTGGATTTTGTGGAAACGATCTCCTTCAGCACCGACCGGGCATTGTTCACAAACCAGATGTGCAGGCCGATAATAGCAAGGCCCAGCACTACTGTGGTGATCATCAGTGCGCGTACAATCTTTTTTTTACGGGAATTGGGCTTAGCCTCAGGCATTTAATCGCGAAAATTGATCATACAATCTACAAAACAAAGGCCACTGTTGCGCTCCGTTGATCACCATTGGTGTTAAATCGTGAGACGGGAGACGTGAGAGGTGAGGCTAGGACGCGTGAGACGTGAGACGGGAGGCCAGTAACTGGAGACGGGAGGAAGAGAGCGAGAAACAGAGCGAGAGCGGAGAAAGAGTAAGACGGGAGGCAGGAGACGTGAAATTGGAGGCCAGGAACGTGAATCAGGAAACGTGAATCGGGAGGGAGGTCGAAAGTTGTTTAGATAATTTAACCACAAAACCGGAATATATCCTGACTTCTGCCTCATGGTTCGTATCTCATGCTGCCCCGGACTGGTCATGAGCTTACCCACTTTCCAGGGAAGTTAACCGCAAAGGGCGCAAAGAAATACAAACCTCTTTGCGTAATCTCTGCGCCCTTTGCGTTCTTCGCGGTTAAATTATCTAACCAACCTTTGACCTCCCTCACGCCTCACGTCTCCCGTCTCACGTCTCACGCGTCCTAGCCTCACGTCTCCCGCCTTACGTTCCAGCTCCCGATAAAATAAATTTTTCCTAAAAGACCCCAGGTAAATTCCCGAAGAAGATCTCCGTAAGAATACGAACAGCAGTTTTCACCTGCAGAACAAGAGATTGAAAATCAGGTCAGATCAACAGTAGTATTTTCCTGAAAAAAATAGCCCTTTAAGGCAACCATCCCAATTTGGGTAACGGAAAGCTTTGAACATACATCCGTAGAATCCCTGCGTATATGAAATCTGAAAACCGGTAATTATCTTGGAGGCGGCTCCGGCCACCATTTAAATCCATCCTTATGAAAGTCAAAAGCATTTTTAGAACCATCCTGGGCATTACAAGCTTTGCCATTCTTCTCGGTGCTTGCCGCGCCCGTCGTACCGTTACATATGTTCAACCCGAAAGAGTTGTTTATGTTCAACAGCCAACTCCAACTCCGCCTCCGCAGGTCGTTGTGGTCAATGGACAGCCAGTTGCCGATCCGGCTCCTGCCAAACCCGTAGTAACCATCACCGAGGAAGAAAGAAAGATCATTGAAGAGAAGGAGCGTAAAGACAGGGAAGAAAAAGAACGCAAAGACCGCGAGGAAAAAGAGCGTAAAGAGCGTGAAGAGAAAGCCAGGAAAGAGCGTGAAGAAAAAGAAAGAATAGAGAAAGAGCGCAGGGACAGGATTGAGCAGTGGAAGAAAGAGAAAGAAGCAAAAGAGAAAAAAGAAAAGGAAGAAAAAGATAAAAAGGATAAAGAAGAGAAAGACAGGCGTGATAAGGAAGATAAAGACCGCAGGGATAAAGAAGATAAAGAACGCAAAGAGCGCGAAGAAAAAGATAAAAAGGACAAGGAAGAAAAGGATAAGAAAGACAAAGAGATCGCCGCTTTAAAAGACCAGCTGGAGAAAGAGAAGAAGGATCGTGAAGAGAAGGAGAAAAAAGACAAGGAAGAAAAAGAAAAGCGTGATAAGGAAGAAAAAGAACGCAGGGAAAAAATAGAAAAGCGCAGGGAAGAGAAAGAGAAGAAGGAAAAGGAAGAGCGTGAGAAAAAAGAAAAAGAAGATAAGGACCGTAAGGACAAAGAAGAAAAAGACCGTAAGGATAAAGAGGAAAAAGATAAGCGTGATAAAGAAGACAAAGACAAAAAAGATAAAGAAGAAAAGGATCGCTTAGATAAGGAAGCTAAGGATCGTAAAGACAAAGAAGAGAAAGAGAGAAAGGATAAAGAGGAAAAGGATAAAAAAGACCGCGAAGAAAAAGAGAAGCGCGATAAGGAAGAAAAAGAAAGAAAGGACAAAGAAGACAAGGAGAGAAAAGAGCGTGAAGAAAAAGACAGGATAGAGAAAGAGAAGAAAGAAAAGGAAGATAAAGACAGGAAGGACAAAGAAGATAAGGATCGTAAAGACAAGGAAGAGAAAGAAGCAAAGGAAAAGAAAGAGAAAGAGGAAAAGGATAAGAAGGACCGTGAAGAAAAAGAAAAACGTGATAAGGAAGAAAAAGATAAACAAGACCGTGAAGAAAAAGAACGTAAAGACAAAGAAGATAAAGAGCGCAAGGAAAAAGAAGACAACGACAGGATAGAGAAAGAGAAGAAAGAAAAAGAAGAAAAAGAAAAGCGTGACAAAGAAGAAAAAACCAGGATAGAAAAAGAGAACAGGGAGAAAGAAGCAAAAGAAGAGCAGGATAAAAAAGAGCGCGAAGAAAAAGCCAAGCGCGACCAGGAAGAAAAAGAACGTAAAGAGAAAGAAGACAAAGAGCGCAAAGACCGCGAGGAAAAAGAAAGAAAGGAAAAATTAGAGAAAGAAGAGCAGGATCGTAAAGAAAAGGCAGAAAAAGAGCGAGAGGAAAAAGAAGAAAAAGAGCGTAAAGACAGGATGGAAAGAGAAAAGAAAGAGAAAGAGGAAAAGGAAAAAAAGGACCGTGAAGAAAAGGAAAGAAAGGAAAAAGAAGCGAAGGAAGAAAAAGAGAAAGAAGAAAAGGAAAAAGCCGATAAAGCCGAGAGAGAAGAAAAAAGAAAGAAAGACTGATCTGAAATTATTGATCCATAAGAGGGCGCCCATCCGGCGCCCTTTCTTTTTGTGTAGAGAGGCTTTTCACGCAAGACGCAAAGAAATACAGACTTAAGAGTGCAGACTTCAGAGTAGAGACTTAAAAATTGGAGAGTAGAATGAAGAAAGAAGGCCTTACCCAATGACCTTAGGTCACGTCCTTCCAAGTCAACCTCCCGGACTGTCATACTGGGCCAGCCGCGAAGGATCTATTTGTTATGGAATGGCTCTTTTTCTCGTCCCTGTATTCCTCGCTCTCGCTCTCCGCATTATTCTTGCACGCTCTCGTTCCCTTTTTCCCGTCTCCCGTGTTCTAGCCTCACGTTTCATGTCTCATGTCTCACGTCTCACGTCTGTTTTTGTGCTTTGGCAATTTTTATTTAGGTTGCCTATCTTTTAAATTTTATAGACTATGAATTCCGGTATAACTGTTAACAAAGACGAAGTCTTCAAGGAAGAAATACAGAAAGCATCCGATTTTAAATTTGGAGAAAAAGTAGCCAAGGTCTTTGATGACATGGTTAACAGGTCTGTTCCATTTTACGAGGAGATTCAAAGAATGATCGGCGAGATTGCCGCAGACCGTGCCATCAAGGGAACACATATCTATGATCTTGGATGTTCCACCGGAACCACCATGATCCAGATGGACAGCGAGGTGGATCCTTCCATCAAATTCATTGGCGTTGATGATTCTGTTGAAATGTTGTCGAAATGCAGAACAAAACTGAATGAAGCAGGTATGGAGCGTCCTTTTGACCTCCAGGTTGCTGACCTGAATCAGTCCGTTGAAATCCAAAACGCCTCTGTTGTGGTCCTTTGCCTGACCTTACAGTTTGTAAGACCGATCTACAGGGAAAAGCTGGTGAAAAAAATTGCCGAAGGCCTTGTGCCAAATGGCGTGCTGATCCTGGTTGAAAAAATTCTTGCAGAAGAAAATTCCTACAACAGGGATTTTATCAAATATTACTACAACATGAAAAGGAGGCATTCCTACAGTGAGCTTGAGATCTCCCAGAAAAGAGAAGCCCTGGAGAACGTGCTGATCCCTTACAAACTTTCCGAGAACATCCTGATGCTGAAGGAATGTGGTTTTGGTCACTGCGAAGTTTTTTTCAAATGGTACAATTTCTCAGGTATCATTGCCGAAAAAAAACAATAATTAATGATCACGATCGGCAATTTCTTTTTTAAGCACCGGAACTTACTATTCATTTTATTATACCTGGCGCTTTTCATACCCTCTGCTCCCATTTTTTCACGCGCCCGGTTTGGAGATCATTATTATTTATGGCCTATCATCATTGGCCTGGTGGTGACCATTACAGGCCAGCTTACAAGGGGTGCTACCATTGGCCTGGCTTATATCATCCGTGGTGGAAAAGATGGCAAGGTGCATGCGGAGGAACTGGTGACCCAGGGTATTTTCAACCATTGCCGAAACCCGTTGTATGTAGGAAATATCCTGATGCTTGCAGGCGTTGGGATCCTTTCAAACTCTCTGCTGTACATGCTTGTTTTTATTCCGGCTTTCTTATTCATTTACCAGGCCATCGTGCTGGCTGAGGAGAACTTCCTTCGAAAAAAATTTGGAGAGCAGTTTACAAGATACTGCCAGAGAGTGAACCGCTGGATCCCCGATCTCCGCAACATTGGTAAAACATTCAGCCAAATGAGATTCAGCTGGAAACGGTGGGTGCTGAAGGAATACAATACGCAGTATATATGGCTGACCGGTATCACACTGATCCTGCTATTGAAATATGAGGAGGTAACCGGTTTCAATCAAACGTTAAGGAACACACTGCTTGCTGTCATCCTTCCCTTTTTACTGCTGCTCTATCTCTTTGTACGCTACCTGAAAAAATCCGGGAAGATGCGGGCTGATTAAAAAAGAAGCAACAATACATCCTCAATTCAAAATACCCTGCTTTCCATGTCATTCTCCTATTAGTACAATTTCATATGTTTGATAATAATTACCTGTTGAAAAGACACAAATGACACAAGGACCCATTATAATTGTAGATGATGATGAGGATGACCGGGATATCTATGCGGAAGCCATTAAAACAATCGGTATCCGCAACCAGATAAAATTTTTTGCGGGAGGACAACCTACCCTTGATTACCTCATTACAACTTCAGACCAGCCATTCATTATTCTCTCGGATGTCAATATGCCGATGATGAACGGACTTCAGTTCAAGGAAGCCATTCAAAATGATGAATACCTGCGCTCCAAAGGAATTCCATTTGTCTTTATCTCCACCAATGCCTCCAAAACTGCGGTACGGCAGGCACATGCGCTGAGTGTACAAGGCTATTTTCAGAAGCCAAACAGCATGACCGAGATCCAATCCATGCTCAGAAAGCTTTTCGATTATTGGGAGCTTTGCAAGCACATCAACAATACCTGATCCCAGGGTGGTTCAAATCTCGTTCGCTGGCGCAATTTTAGAGTATATCCCCGGCCTGCTTATGGAAGGAGTTGGTGACTGAGAAATCTATATTTTTGAAATTGACCTATTCATAATCATGATCATGAGGACGAAAGCACGCAAGGAGTTAGATTTTATGCAGGGCGGAGGTGTGATGGGCGAACTGATGAGGAGTAAGGACTGGAGCGCTTCACTTGGGGATCCGGGACAATGGCCTGAAAGTTTGCGCACTACGGTCAGTATCGTGCTGAATTCTCGTTTCCCCATGTTTATCTGGTGGGGAAAAAACCTGATCACTATTTACAATGATGCCTATATGGTGATCGCGGGTGAAAAACATCCGGGTGCACTTGGTATGCCGGGTAAAAATGTCTGGTCCGAGATATGGGATGTAGTAGGACCGCTTGCAGACCGGGTAATGATGAAGGGAGAATCAACCTGGGCCGAAGACCAGCTGCTCTATATTAACAGGCATGGCTATGTTGAAGAAAGCTATTTTACTTTTTCCTACAGTCCCATTTATACTGAAACGGGGGAGATAGGCGGCGTTTTTTGCGCCTGTACCGAAACCACGGATAAAGTAGTGGCCAACAGAAGGATCAGGGAAAGCGAAAAAAATCTCCGCAATATCATTCTCCAGGCTCCTGTTGCCATGTGCATCCTGCATGGTCCTTCATTTATTGTTCAGATCGCCAATGCACCCATGTTTGAGCTTTGGGGCAAACGTCCTGAAGAGCTTTTACATCAACCCATTTTTACCGGGCTTCCCGAAGCAAGAGAGCAGGGTCTTGAAGAATTACTGCAGCATGTTTTTACAAAAGGAGAAACGTTTGCTGCCAGTGAAAGACCGGTTACACTTCCAAGAAATGGAAAAATTGAAACGGTCTATATCAATTTTGTTTACGAGCCCTTCAGGGATAATGATGGTGTCATCACGGGCGTTATGGCCGTGGCCATTGATGTTACACAACAGGTGCTCGCCAGGAAACGCATTGAAGAAAGCGAACAGACATTGCAGCTGAGGGTAAATGAAAGGACCGCTGAACTTGAAAAAGCAAACCAGGACCTACAGCGATCCAATGTAAACCTGGAAGAATTTGCCTATGCTGCTTCTCATGACCTGAAAGAACCTATCAGGAAAGTGCATTTTTTTACAGACAGGCTGAAAGCAGACCTCAAAGAAAAACTGGATAACAATCAGAACCAACTTTTCGAACGGATGGAAAATGCCACCCAAAGAATGGGGTCGCTGGTGGATGACCTGTTGTCCTATTCACAGGTGAGCCGCGGCGTTCCCGATATGGAAGACCTCAGCCTGAACCAGAAAGTAAAAAATGTTCTTGAAGACCTGGAGCTGGAAGTGCAGGAGAAGAAAGCGGTCATTAAAGTAGGAGAACTTCCAAACATCAAGGGCAACAAAAGGCAGATGCAACAACTCTTTCAAAACCTGATCAGCAATGCCTTAAAATACAGCAAGCCAGGCACGCCTCCCGAGATCACTATTTCTTCAAGAGAGGTGACGGGGAATATGGCGAGGCCGGACCTCCCTCCCGAAGACGGAAGTAAAAAATATCACCTGATCGAAGTAAAGGACAACGGCATTGGTTTCGAATCAAAAGATGCGGACCGCATCTTCAACGTATTCACAAGGCTGCATGGCAGTTCGGAATACCGTGGCACGGGTGTGGGCCTGTCCATTGTGCGAAAGGTTGTTGAAAGTCATCATGGTGTTATCTGGGCTGAATCAACACCGGGAAAGGGATCCTCTTTTAAGTTGTTGTTGCCGAAGTCGTAGAGAGTTTATGGTTTTTGGTTCTTCCTGGTATCTGACAGTCTTTTAATCTTAAGGCGTAGGTAAACGCGAAGAGCGCAAAGGATATGCAAAGAAGTGCAAAGTTCAGATCCTGTATTTCCTTTGCGTTCCCTTTGCGTTCTTCGCGCTCTTTGCGGTTAATGCCTCGCTACGCAAAAAGCTATCAGCTAAAAGCCATCAGCTAAAATCTATCAGCTTCCTCTACAACCTCAACTTCACCCCGCCATTAATCACAAACCCATCCACCGGTGCATAAATATCACGGAAGACCGGGTTTTCTATGGTGCCTGTATAAATGGTATCGAACCGGGTCTGGCGCGTATTGGTAAAATTCTCGAAGTTCACATACACAGAAAATTTTTCCCATAATTTTTCCGCCATGAAACCAGTGATCCAGTAGGGCTTTCCATTAGTGCCATCATTCAACCGCTGCCTGCTGAAATAATACCCTTCCAGCCCAATTTTCAGTTTGTCTTCTATTTCATACATCAGCACATTGTTTAACCGGTGACGTGCTGTAAGCGGCAGCCAGGCTTTTAATTCCGAATAGTGCGTATTGGCATCGGTAAATGTGTAACCAACAAATAATTTGAAATCACCGAACAGCAACCGAAGGTTGGTTTCCATACCTTTTGTATCGATGTGACCATTGGCGTTCATAAATTCTACCTTTCCACCTGGCACACCGGATAATACAAGGGGGTTGTTCAGCCTTGTATAAAAGAACAGGTGATTCAGTGAAAACCGGACAGCGCCAATATTGGTCCTGTAGTTGATATCCCAGTTGCCGCCAACGGACCGTTCATTACGGGTCCTTTGGATGTCTATCGGGAACAGGTTTCGGAATTGTATGCGCTCCGCTTCTTCATTAAAGACCGTAGGGTTCTTATATCCAAACCCGCCGCCGATCCTTGTAGTGATCTTTGGCGATGCAATGAACATGGCTGATATCCTTGGCAGCAATTCAAATCCGAACTCACTTACATAATCTCCTCTCAGGCCGCTTTCGAGCGTGAACTTTGGTGAAGGATTCCATGCATTCTGCACAAACACGCCGAAAGTATTTAAATGATAATCCCTTGCCGGATCCGCATTTCTTTTTTCTTCTGAAAGATCATCCGTCAGCACATTCGCCCCGATCACCCATTGCGCTTTCTCATTCTTATGGTTCCATGTAAGCTCTGAAAAAGAAGATTGCTGAAATGCTTCAAACTGGTAAGATGGAATAGCGATCATCCGCCTGAAACGGGTATAGCTGTTCTTAAGTTGGATAACGGTCTTTTCATCTGTTCGGTGTGCAACACCCAGTTGTGTTGTAACGCGATCCGTATTATTTTTTTCAAAGAATCCAGGCCCTCCATCTTTGATATGTTCAATGCTGCCACCAATCCGGTCTTCAGTGATAAAGGAGATGCCAATATCAGCAGTGGTACGCCTGCCATACAGAAAAAGTCTGGGATTGATGGTATAGCGTTCAAATTTCGGAATGGCTGTCAGCCCGATATCAGCAGGATCATATGGTGCGCTGCTGTTCCTTGCCGCAAAGACCGTTAATCCGCTTTTTCCATAACGTTCGCTGTAAAAACCACTCAGGTCCAACCCGCCTGCTGAAGTGCCGTTCGCAATAAAACTGATCTCGCGGTTGGTACCTGGCGTTTTGGATACAAGGTTGATCAATCCTGCAATGGCGCCGCCGCCATACAGGGTGGAAGAAGATCCCTTGATCACTTCCACCTGCCTCAGGTCCAGGGGTGTGATCTGCATGATGCTGAGTCCTCCTGAAAAACCTGCGTACAAAGGGTATCCATCTTTCAGTAACTGGGTATACCTCCCATCAAGACCCTGGATACGGATCCCTGAATTATAAGAAGTAGCCGAGGTCTGTTGTGTTTGAATGCCAGTTGTTTCACTGAGCAGCATACGGATCTCTCCGGGCTTCATGTTGCCTTTTTCTGCCAGTTCCTCTCCCGAGATCACTTCAACCCGTGTTGGTGTATTGGCAATGGTCCTGCTGGTACGTGTGGCACTGACAATCACTTCTTCCTCCTCCTCTTCTTCCGCTTCTTCCAACTCAATGGTCAGCCTGCCGCCAGGCATAGGGAAAGTATAGGTCACGGTCTTTTCCTGGTGACCTACAAATGAGATCACAAAGGTTTGTGTGCCATCGGGGATGTTTTGAATAACGATGTTGCCAAGGCTATCGGCGATAAAAGAACGGCTGGCCTCTTTCCATAAAAGGGTGGCGCCGGTAAGCGGCTCCTTTTCTGCATTAATGATCGTTGCTGTAAAATTGTTTTGTGCCCTTACGCCAAAACAGGCACAAAGGATCAATCCTGTCAATAGGTATTTCATTGTTCGAAGGCTTGTGATAATTAAATAATTCGTCTGCTGAAGATCTCTTATCCAAACCGTGGAGGCTGAAATAATGAAGGACTATAACGTGGAAAGATCAATGAAATTGTACGCTGGTAATGGACAGGTTTGCCTGCTTCAGATTCTGGTAATTGTAATGTCCTGCTGATCACTACAGAGGCAGTACAGGCTGCACAGGCAAAAAAAGGTGAACAGTTGCCTTGATCATCATGTTCTCCTTCATGCATTGCACTTGTTATGTCTGTACTGCAATCGTCTGTTTCGCAACAGGGGATCACTGTTCCGGCAAGTGTAACAAGAAGTAATATGAAAGTCCACCAACGCATTCGGTGCAAAGTAAGTGTGCAATTTTAGGAATTACAAACCAAATATTTTATTAGGTTTCAAAGCATTTTTATTTAAGCCGCATGGATTATATCACCATGTCATTCCACACTTCGTCCCCTGCTTGTGTCCTCACAAGCAACCTGAACGAATCATTTTCTTAATTGTATTCTCCACTCTTAAGTCTTCCCTCTTTCTCCCTCTCTTTCTCTCTCTGTCTTCTTATGCAGTTTTTTCTACTTTTTGTCTTGATACAAAAAGTAGAGCAAAAAGATCAAGGCCGGGTCTAATCCCTCCGGGTAGACCGGCCGGGCCACCGCACAACAGTCTTTCACTTCAGGCATCGACTATCACTTAAGAGTTCCGTCTTTCTCGTTAGGATGATGCTCATTAATGTTTCATCTTTTTTTAATCTACAAATGGTCTTATTCTACTATACTGCAGGCGCTGAATTTTGTTGGCAGTCTTTTAATGCTAAAGTCATTTCATTCAATCACAAAATGAGGCGCTGGACCTTTGCTTAAAGTATGAGGGCATAGATGCTATGGGCGTTGAAGGTTTGAAGGAGGAGATCCTTCGCCTTCGGCTCAGGATGACAGGTCGGAGAGGTTGACTATGGAGGACTTTGGCTTAAGCCGGAAGGTTGACGGGAAAGAATCATGACTAAGGCCGGAGATGATTAGGCGGAAATGAAAAAACCGAATGTTTTAATTGGTAAGTTGTTCGTTTAGGCCAGGCCAGCTTACTTCTTGTCTTTCTTTGCGTTCTCTTCTTCTCTGCCTCTTTGCGTGAAATCTCTCTTTGCGCCTTTTGCGCTCTTTGCGGTTAATGCCTCTTTACGCAATTAGAATCAGTAAAGAAAGAATGCACCTAAACAACCAGAAACAAGAAACCATAAACCAGAAACGCAATCGTCAGATTGCTTCCTTATATTAGCATATAATTTCATATGTATCTAATAGATTATTATAAGCAAAATGGTACCTGGCATGTTGATGCCCAGGGACTTACGCCTCCAAATAAATCTATTAATACAGCCAGGACAGGCAACTTCGCCATATTACTTGACAGGGTTTCGCGTGGCACTGATATGGTCAGTATCTATCTTGATTTCAAACCTTTTCCCAAATCGAGCCAGGCAGGCATGACACGCAATGTAGAAGGTGAAGGCGCTTATTACCATATCGGTAAATTCGGTAGTGAAGTGATCGACCTGGAGATCTGGGTAGACAGGATGCCATTTCTTGGTTCTGCCCCAATGCCCGAAACCTTGTACATCCGGGTGATTGATCCGGCATAATGAAAAGCTGATGGCTGATGGCTGATGGCTTTTGGCTGATGGCAGCTGACGTACAATTCTATTGACAACAGAATAATAAAAAAGAGATGCCTGATCTGAGGTAACCATAAAACTTCGCAGGCGCCTTAATTAATTTTGCTGCAGGCATTGATCAGGCATGATGATCATTTATAAAGTTCAAGGGCACAATCTCTGTATAAAAAAGCTGCCTTCCGGGGAAGGCAGCATTACACCTAAAACTAAAAGTCCTGAATATCGTCTCTAATTCTTTATACCCTGAATTTGGATCATTCATGTATGGAGTGAAATTGAATGATGGTTCTTGTAAATAAAAGAAAAGGGCAATATGCAGCAACCCGCCCCTATTCCCCTTTCAAATGATTAAGAACTAATATGTGTTGCCTCAATATTGATGCCATCACATTATTTACTGTTTTCCTTACATGTAACGTTCAAGTACAAACAATAAAACTTAGATTTAATACACGTCAACAAGCGGGTTAAGCAATGAACAGTTGTTTAAGTAATAGGGATGTTATCATATATCCTCATGAACAACAGATGTATTTTAAAGATGAATGCATCTATTTTTCTCTCATCAATGTCTAAATTGTTTAATGTTACCATAAAGCACAGTAATGCAGACATTCTCAATTTCCCAACTCGAGCAATTTTCTGGTATAAAAGCGCATACCATCAGGATTTGGGAAACAAGGTTTTCCCTTTTTACTCCGCAAAGAGCAAGCAATCATATGAGAATGTATACGATTGAAGACCTTCAAAAGATCCTGAACATTTCATTGCTGAATGGTTCAGGCTATAAGATCTCTTCGCTTGTTGGGCTAAGTTCCCAGGAATTACATGGCAGGATCATAGATAACTCAGACCCGGAATTTCAATATAAAAGAGCGATCAATCAATTGCTGATTGGCTTGTATGCCCATGACTTCGCCGGTTTTGAAAGAACACTGGATGCAGCAGTATTTAATTTGGGAATTGATATTACCATCAGGAACATCATTGTTCCATTCATGGAAACAATTGACCTGCTTTCTTACAATGATCATGGCAACCAGACCCATTTTGTAGTTGGTGCGATCCGCAAAAAATTAATGTCGGGAATTGAAAATGCAAAGCCCGCCATGCAAATGAATATTGATTCATTGCTGCTGCTCCCTGAAGGAGAACATTACGACCTGGTGCTGCTCTACAATACTTACCTGCTGAAGTCCATGGGTGCAAGGGTGCTTTACCTGGGCACCAATATTCCTTTCAGGAATTTAAAAGAATTAAGATCGCTGAGAAGTCCTAACCTCATCGTGACCTATTTACCACAGAAAAGCCGCCATAAACCCGCTGATCTTTCCGCCATCTACCAGGAATACTTTCCGGGCAGCGACATTTTTATAACCAGGCCTGAAAGAAAAACCTACGATGACCTGCCAGGGAAGAATGCCCGTGTAATACACTTCTCAGAGATCGAAAACCTGATCCAAACCTACCATCCGGTTGAAGTATGTTAAGGATTGATCAGGCCTCCTCGAGTTGTTGAATATTGAATTTTTTCATTTGCATAAATGCCTGGATCACCCTGCCGGATCTGGCAGGATCTTTCATCAATGTGCCTAATGCTTCAGGAACCACCTGCCAGGATACACCAAATGGATCTTTACACCAGCCACATCTGCCTTCTTCTCCATCCTTTGTGAACCTGTTCCAGTAAAAATCAATTTCTGCCTGGTCCTTACAGGTCACTACAAAAGAAATGGCTTCGTTAAAATCAAACCCATGATCAAAGGAACTATCCATTACCATCATCACGTAATCCTTCAACCTGAATTGTGCATGTTTAACGGTCCCTTCTGGTCCTTCTTCGCCGGCTTTGTATTTCAGGATGCCATCAACGGAAGAAGGCTGAAAAGTTTCGGTATAGAATTGAATGGCCCTTTCCGCAAGTCCATGATGTTTGCCGGTAAACATCAGTAAAGGTGTGAACTTCTGGCCAACGTCCTGCATCTTGCCTAATGATACCTGCCATGATATACCAAAGCGGTCCTGCACCCATCCATACTTTTCACTCCAGTCGTATTTGTCAAGAGGCATCAGTTCTTTTCCTCCATCAGACAATCCCTTCCAAACAGCATTGGTTTCTTCTTCCGATTCGCAAACAATAAAAAAAGATATGGAAGGATTGAATTTGAATTGAGCGCCTCCGTTCAGTCCCATGAACTTCTGCCCGTTCAATTCGAAGTTGACCACCATTGGCGTGTCCGTGATAATCTTGGAATCACTGAATAAAGAGCAATAAAATGTTGCCGCCTCTTTAGCTTCTCCATTGAACCACAGGCAGGGGTAAATCGTATAATCCATAATTAAATTTTCTGAATAATTGCTATCGTTCAATGCACTGATTAGGTATTACAGGTATTAAGTTAAGGGAAGTTTATAACCTGAACAATGAAATTATAGAAAGACGGCCCAGGCTTTTTATAGTTGTGCAAAACACCAATCTCGTAGAAATTATGTAGTAAAGTTTGCTGCGCCTTACCTGTTTTCACGTAGTTGAGGCGGTGCCTTTCAGGATAGCGGTTATGACCCTTAACACGCGCACTTTAGCTTTGAAGTCTGCAATCGAAATGCTCCCACCCTCGCCCGTTGGTCTTTTATGCCACGCTTTATTTAACGCTCTTCCTTGTCCTCAAGATCCCGGTTACTCCCTGCAGGCCTTTTCAGGAGCTATTCACGATAATTACCCGGCAATGAACATTTCAGTATTTTCGTAAGGAATTCTAACCCATACGAACGTTGTACAGCAAAGAGGAGGTTTCGCCAATTGAAGCATTAATTAAAGGGCAAAGTGAAGTGCTCGGGATGATTAACCAGGGTGCATCATTGAGTGCAGTATTGAACGAGCTAACGGCCTGGGTGGAAGCCCATGCTACTGAGCCCCTCATAGCTTCAGTTTTTTGTACCGGGGATGAAGACTTGCATTTGTTCCATTGCGCAGGCATGAGTCTACCAAAAGACTATATCGATGCCATTAATGGATTGATCATTGCCCCTGGTATGGCTTCCTGTGGTACTGCAGCCTATACGAAAGCGGCTGTTATTGTTGAAAATATAGCAGAAAGCACATTATGGAAAGACCATAAGGCAATTGCCCTTCAGCATAACCTTCACGCCTGTTGGTCTACACCTTTAGTCAATGAGCATGGTAACGTAAGAGGCACGCTTGCGATATATTATGACAGTCCAAAAAAACCAAATGATTCAGATATCAAGTTAATTGCCCTTACTGCACAAATAGCCTTACTGGCCATAGAATTTAAAAAAGCCAAAGAAGAACATAAATGGAATGGTCAACAGGCAAGCATTGAAAAGGAGAGGATTGAAAAAAGCGAGCAAAGGTTTCAGAATCTTGTCAGAGAAGCCACAATAGGCATCATTGTTTTGCGCGGCAAAGAGATGATCGTTGATATTGTAAATGAAATGTATGGCCAACTCATTGGTCAGACGCCAGAAGCGCTGATCAACAAGCCTTTATTTCAGATTATACCCGAAGCTGAAGATCCTTTTCGTGCCTTGCTTGATAAGGTAAGGACGTCCGGTCAACCGCTTTACCTGTACGACCAGCCCTATTTTGTAAAGACCGAAGGAAAAGAGATCAGGGGCTACCTGAATATCATCTACCAGCCATTTAAGGAATTTGATGGAACAATAACCGGTGTGATGGTGCTGTGCCATGATGTTACTGAAATTGTTGAATCCAGGAAAAAGCTTGAGCAAAGCGAAGAACAATTCAGAAGCCTTGTAATGCAGGCCCCTGTAGCCATTGCCGTATTTAAAGGTAAAGACCTCATTGCAGAAATTGTTAATGATGATTACCTCCCGCTTGTTGGCAAAACAAGAGAGGAAGTAATGAATAAGTCTATCTGGGATATCTTACCACAGGAAAAGAACGCAATTGAACCTTTAATCGATGAATTGTTTCGTACCAGTCAACCGATATTTATAAATGAGTTGGAAATAAATTCAGGCCATAATGACCATAAGATCTACAATGCAGTACTCAAACCTTATTTTGAACTGGATGGAAAAGTAAATGGGTTTATTGTTGTAGCGCATGAAATTACTCCCCAGGTTGAGGCAAGGCGCAATTCCGAAAAAAGCGAGCAGCAAGTGCGCTCGCTCATTGAAAGCGCACCTTTTCCCATTAGTGTTTATGTTGGTAAGGAAATGCGCATACAGTTCGCCAATCAATCCATAATCGATGTTTGGGGAAAAGGCAATGATGTTGTTGGAAAATTATACACTGAAATACTGCCGGAATTAGTTAACCAGCAAATTTTTGAGCAGATTGACCAGGTGTTCACAACAGGAATTCCATTTCATGCAAAGAATCAACAGGTGGATTTGCTGATTGATGGCAAGCTTCAACCTCATTACTTTAATTACAGTTTTACTCCTTTGTTTGACGCTGATGGAAAAGTTTTTGGCGTTATGAATACTGCTGCTGAAGTAACCGAATTGGTGATTGCGTATAAAGACCTGGAAGAAAGTGAATCGAGAGCAAGACTTGCCATAGAAGCTTCAGAACAAGGGACCTTTTATGTCAACCTGCTTACCAACGAAATGGTAGTTTCACAAAGAATGGCGGAGATCTTTGATGTTGAGGAAAACGCGGATAGAAGCCGCTTTATATCAGCCATTCATCCCGATGACCTGAAAGTGCGAGAGGAAGCTTATAAAAGGGCATACCAAACCAGTATACTTGATTATGAAGGACGGCTCATCAAAAAAGATGGTTTTGTGACCTGGATCCGTGTGAAAGGAAAGATTTACTTTGATGGAAACAATATACCGGTACGGCTTGTAGGAATTGTGCAGGACATTTCAGAACAAAAAATATTTTCAGACGCACTTTCAAGGAAAGTCCAGGAAAGGACCGAAGAGCTGGAACAGGCCAACAACCAACTGGTTTCCATTAATGACGAACTCCAGCAATTTGCCTATGTTTCCTCACATGACCTTCAGGAGCCACTTCGCAAAATCCGTTTTTTTAGTGATATTATAATGAACAAGGTTGAAGCAAATGGAGAGATCGGACCTTATATGCAAAAAATTTCTTCATCAGCCGAAAGAATGACCGGCCTGATCCGGAGCTTACTGGAATACTCAAGGGTTTCGAATGCACACCTACGTTTTGAAAAAGTTGATCTGAACTTCATTTTAAAGATCATCCTTGGAGACTATGAATTGTTAATAGATCAAAAAGAAGCAATCCTCCAGATAGATGACCTGCCTGAGATTGTAGCAGTGCCGCTACAAATCAACCAGCTTTTTTTCAACCTGGTCGGTAATGCCTTAAAATTCACAAGAAGGGGGATACAACCGGTTATAAAGATCAAATCAGAGCCACTGAGCCATACGCGGAAAATATCATTTCCTGAACTGGATACTGGAAAAGATTATATACAGATTTCCGTAGAGGATAACGGTATTGGTTTTGACCAGGCTTTTGCAACACAGATTTTTACAGTTTTTCAGCGCCTGAATGATCGAAGTAATTTCGGTGGCTATGGAATTGGCCTGGCCCTTTGCAGAAAGGTGGTACAAACACACAAAGGCGTGATCTATGCCGAAGGTGCCCTGAAGCAAGGCGCCAGGTTTGTGGTCATTCTGCCTTTGGAACAGTAATGGGTTCAATAAGTTACATTTGCATCATGGCAACCTTACAGAAACCGGCGAACGAAGAAAAACGAATTGAATCGCTGAAACGATACGATTTACTTGATACACCCAGGGATGGCAGTTTTGACAGGATTACAAAACTGGCATCCACAATCTTCGAAGTACCGATTGCCATCATCAGCCTGGTTGATACAGACCGTATATGGTTTAAATCTACATATGGGTTAAACGTCAACCAAATAGGAAGGGAACCCGGATTGTGTGCTTCCGCCATTCTTTCCAATGATATTTATGTAATTGGTGATGCCTGCAAAGACCCACGGTCTCTTGCAAATCCATTAGTGGCCGGTGAATTCGGGTTACGATTTTATGCTGCAGCTCCTTTAATAACAGAGGACCAGTTTAATTTAGGTACCCTTTGCATCATCGATAAAAAGCCCAGGACCCTGACTGCTAAAGAACAGCAGGTGCTTAAGGAACTGGCCGACGTGGTAATGGATGAAATGGAACTGAGGCTTTCCCTGCGCAATACGGTTACAAATGTCAAGAAACTTACCTCTGATATTGGATATCATCTTGACGATACCATCAAAGGCGTTAGTAACCTGGACAAACAAGAACAAAAAGAAAAAATGCTGGATTACCTGGAGGCTTCAAAAACATTTTTGAAGAACTTAGAAAATCAGTTGGACCAGGTCTAATGCAGAGTAGTATTTTCCAGAATCCATGAATGATCTTTTTCATTCCTTGTTGATGTAGAGGCTCAGCATCTCCAGCATGGCCCACCAACAGCATCACATCAACCGTCAGGATTCAATCCTTCCAGGACAATGTTCATCCAGCCCACGCATCCAATTATTTGCCTGCTATCCGCTTTTGGTGCATTTTAAGATTTATTTCAGGCTATGGTTGTTGGTGCACAACACCAACTATTGCATAAAAGGATAATTGTCCCTTGCAGGTAATAAGTAAGGTGACTTTTGAACCTGAACAATGACCATCCACCAGGGAAGAGATGGTTGCCTATGAAATAACTGCAGGTGACCAAAGCATTCTGTTGCCAATGATTTCATGGAAATCCGTTTGTCCTAACTTTAAATTTTTAATACTCAGTTATGAAACGCTTGCAATACAACCTGGCCTTTCTTTTTTTAAGCTTCCTGTTGCAGCCGCCGGCATTCAGCCAGGTGAAGGCACAAGCCAGGGGGGTAACTCCGCTTGATACCCTTGCCATCGAATCACTTGTTGGTAAAGGAAAGTTCAGTAACGGGGAATATAAGATCACTGTTCCGCAAAACGACCTTAGTATCATGGTAGATGGCTTCAAGATCATCCCGGCAATGGGCCTGGGCACCTGGATCGCATTTACCCCTACATCAAATGGCGCCATGGTAATGGGCGATATTGTAGTAACTGAGAATGACCTGAAGCCCGTACAACAGGAGATCATCCGCCAGGGTCTTACCATTACAGCCATTCATAATCACTTTGTCCGTAATCACCCAAACGTCATGTATATGCATATCGGAGGCTCGGGTGATACTTTCGATATGGCTTTCAGGGCCAGGGCTGTCCTTGAAAAAGTAAAGGAAGTTCGTGGTGCAGATCCCGCAAAAGGCACTGCCTCATCTGAAAGCGTGCCCAATTCGCTCGATGCAGGATCAATTGATCAGATCCTTGGCTTTAAAGGTGAAATGAATAAAGGTGTATACAAGTACACAATCGGCAGGCCTGATGTTCTACTGATGGAACATGGTGTTCCTGTTACAACCTTCCTTGGCTTTAACACCTGGGCCGCTTTCCAGGGAACCCCTGAGCGGGCTGCCGTGGCCGGGGATTTCGCAATGCTTGAAAACGAGGTGGCCGGCGTTATTAAAGCCCTTGTGGAAAATGGGATCGAGGTAGTGGCCGTTCATAATCACATGGTGCATGAGCAGCCAAGGATCTTTTTTCTTCATTACTGGGGAATAGGGAATGCCACGCAGTTAGCTAAAGGATTGAAAGCGGCACTCAACCAGACTGGAAAAAGGCTTCCTACCAGTGAAATGAAAATGGGACATTGACTTGCAATCTGGCGATTGCGTTTATGGTTTTTTGTTTTTGGTTTATTGTTCTTTAGGTGCAGACATTACCTACTGGTTCCTATTGCGTAAAAAGGCAGTAACCCCAAAGAACGCTAAGACCGCAAAGGGGCGCAAAGGATATTCATACATCTACTCTCAACACTCCAACTCTGGCCTCTATCATCTATATAGTCTATCATCCAAACTTTATCCTCGCTCTCGCTCTGTTTCTCGCTCTATATTAGTTGTGTCCTCTACGCCGTTGTTGGTGTTTTTCACCAACAACCTGAGATCAGGACAGATGGATCATATGGGCGGAACTACCGACCACAAGATTTCAGTAAGTACGCTTCACTATTTTTGGAATTATTTTCATGCTCCTATTTCGCTGGTATGATTTACCTGCATTTAATTTCCATGTTGTTGGTGAAAAACACCAACAACGGCGTAATGGAATACAGACTTAAGAAGTTCAGATGATAGAATATAGATGAAAGAGTTGAAAGGTAGAGTGTTGAGACAAGAGGCATGAATCTCCTTTGCGCCTTCTTTGCGCCTTTTGCGTCCTTGTGCGGTTACTGCCTTTTACGCAATAAGAATCAGTAGAGAATTATCGCATTTAAAGAACAATAAACAATAGACAAAAACCATAAACCAGCATTTCATTCCTCTGTTGATTTATAACTCAACAACGCCGTTATCTTCAATTCCAATAATTATGTACATCTTCCCCAAGAGCGTATAAAGAATCTTCCTGACTGGGATGGAACTTTGTGAAAATTATCCTTGTTATGGAACATATACATCATGCAGAACATGCAAAACATACCCGAAATTCAAAAGGCTTCTGGAGTGACCGTAGCGCCTGGCATAAATCAGCAGTACATACACTGAATTGTCTTCTTGGTTGTTCCATTGGTGATTTTGGGATGATCATCTTTTTACAGGTTTATTACCCCGGCACGCCTATGATGCTGCAAATGATATTGGCAGTAATTGCAGGCCTGCTTACATCCCTGGCGTTGGAAACTTCCATTCTCAGGTTTAAACTGCATATGCCATGGAAGCAGGCATTCAGGATGGCGCTTTCCATGTCAATGATTTCGATTGTAGGAATGGAGATCGTTATGAACCTTACAGACTTTATGATCACAGGCGGCCAGGCGCAATTAAGCAGCTTTTCTTACTGGCTCGCGTTCCTGCCATCCGCCCTTGCAGGTTTCCTGGCACCGCTGCCCTACAATTATTACCAGATCAAAAAATATAATAAAGGCCACCACCATTAAGGAGAGTGCGGAGAAACAGAGCGGGAGCGATATGTTGATCGGGTTTATGGTTTTTAGTCCAAGGTTTATGGTTCTTTAACGCAGGCTTTCTTTTTTGATTACTATTTGCGTAAAGATGCATTAACCGCAAAGGCCGCAAAGGAGGCTAAGGAGGCGCAAAGAAATCTTTCCTTTACGCCGTTGTTGGTGTTTTCCACCAACAACCTGAAATTAGGAAAGTTGGACATATGCAGCAAACCACCAACAACCGGAAATAAAGGCAGGTGGATTATAGGGTAGCGGAACTCTAACAATTTGCATCAGCACACTGGCCTTACGTTGCATGTTGTTGGTGGAAAACACCAACAACGGCGTAAGCTAGGAGAATAAGAAAAAGACGCATGGTGGCCGTATAGTAACCAAAGAAACACAGTTATATCTTCGCTGCTTTGCGTCTTTGCGTGAAACCTCTATCTCACCGGAAAAAGCATCTTAAACATCGCTCCGCTGCCTAATTCACTTTCCGCCCATATAGCGCCTTTGTGATTGGTCACCACTTTATGAACAATGGAAAGTCCAATTCCGGTTCCTTCAAATTCGCTTTTACCATGCAGCCTTGTAAAAACATTAAAGATCCGGGCGGCATCCTTGGACTCAAAGCCAATTCCATTATCCTTCACTTCAATAAGATTGCAAACAACGCAATATTCGGAAGGGAATATGTGCGCATAATCAGCAGCGTTAACCTGCTTTGATTGGATCGTGATCCGGGGAGGCTCTTCGGGTTTGCTGTATTTGAGTGCATTTTCAATTAAATTCTGAAACAGCTGGTTCAATTGTCTTTCGTTTCCTTGGATCTTCGGTAATTTTTCCAGCGATATTTTAGCCTGTTTATCCTGGATCTTCAATTCAAGGTCTTCGAGCACTGTCTGAACAACCATATTTAGATCAATATCCTGTTCATCAGATAACCCTTTGCTGAAATAGGAATAGGTCAGCAGGTCATCAATCAGATCGCTGCTGCGCCTGGCAGCGCTATTCATGCGTTCAATGAATTTGACCTGATCGGCGCGAAGATTTTCTGAAGCCTCGCTTAACAGACGGCCTGCAAAATAGCCGATCTTCCTGATGGGTTCCTTCAGGTCATGAGAGGCAGCATAGGCAAATTCTTCCAGGTTGACATTGGAACTTTTCAATTCTGCTACGGTCCGTTCCAACTGGATCTGTGCTTCCTTGATGGGTGTAACGTCGGTAAAGATGTGGATCAGGTGGTCATCATCCATTTTCGAAATGGTCAGCTCCAGCCACCTGCCTGTTGCTTCAAGAAAATATTGTGAAACTGCCGGAACCCCGGTCTTTAAAGTTTGGAGGCAGGAAAGTCCATAGGGCGATTCTAAAATATTCGGATCAAGTTGTTTGGCTGTTGTATTTAAATAAATGTCTTTTGGAAGGCCGGTAAATAATACCGCGGCTTCGTTTGCCAGGATTGTTCTTGCATCAATAATATTGCCTGCTTCATCCCTTACCATTTCCGTAACTGAGATCCCGTTGGAAGAGTTCTTTAAAATATTATCAAACAGGTTCCTTTGACTTTCCAGTTCCCTTGTTCGCGCCTCTACTCTATCTCCAAGCAGCAATTCGTTTTGCTTGTATTCATCGATGTCCGTATTGGTACCGATCCATTGAACCACTTTACCTTCTGCGTTCCGTACCGGGTAAGTACGGGTAAGGAACCATCGGTAGTACCCGTTCTTACTCCTCAGGGGAAAGGTCAGTTCAAAAGGTTCACCTTTGACCCAGGCTTCTTTCACAATGGAAACAACCCGTTGAATATGGTCTGGGTGGTGTACCTTTTCCCAACCCCATCCCTGCATTTCATCCAGCGTGGTGCCGGTATACTCGTACCACCTGTCGTTATACCAGTAGATCCACCCTTCGCTGTTTGCGATCCAGGCCAATTGGGAAATAGAATTGGCCATGGTCCTGAATTGCTCCTCGCTTTCCTCCGCCTTTTTCTTAGATAACACCTGTTCTGTTACGTCATTGGAAATCATGAAAACACCAGCGGGCTTTTTATTGCCGCTTTCATAATAAGGCTGGTAGACGCTATTCAGGTAATGTACCTCATCATTTTCATCCTTATGAAAATCTACAGGCATTTCAAAGGTCTGAAAAGGCTTGCCGGTTTTCCGGACCTGGTCCAGGATATCCGTCACCAGCTTACTTTTCAATGCGGGAATCGCATCAAACAGCGGTACACCTATAATGTCATTTGTTTTCCCCCATAATTTTAAAGTGGCTTCATTGGCCATTTCTATGACGTTTGAAGTTCCCTTTACAATACAAATGTTCAGGGGCGCCTGCATGAAAAGGTGATAAGCTGTTTCCAGGCCTTTCAGCGAAGCTTCTCTTTTACCAGCAATGATGCGTTGGGTGATATCTTCAGTAGAATGAAGGATAAAAAGCAAGTTCCCCTCTTCGTCAAGGATTGGTTTATTCAGGATGGACCAGTAATGCTCTTCCAATGCGCCATGCTCATTCCTGATGTCATACCGCTGAACCGGTAAATGATGGGCTTCCTTATGCTCAATCACATGCAATAAAGAAGCGGCCAGGATAGAAGTACCATCAAGCCTGCTGTCCGGGACGGGTGGAAAAACTTCAAATATTTTTGAGCCAATGATAGCTTCTCTTTTCCTGTCAGCCAGGCGTACAAGGTCATCTGATATGGCAAGTATGGTAAAATCGGGATGATTAGGCTGCAACAGCATATGCATGCCTGGAAGACACTCAAAAGCTGCTTGAAAATTCAATGGCTTTTGTAAAGAAGTGGAGTTAGCCTGCAGCATGGATTGAAGATAGCAACTCTTTTGATTTTTGCGGAATCGGGCCTTTTCTTCCTGGCCCTGACAGGGTACCTGGTAAGCTTTGTTAATCACCGCTTAGCTGCCAGCAACAGGGCACTTAAACAATTCTCTTGGGATGCTGGCTTTTTTCCCAGTAATCAATGATGGTTCTTAAAGTATCGCAAAGTTCATCGAAGTTGGACGGTTTAAAAAAGAACCCCTGCGCCGGCAGGTCATAAGCATATTGTATTTGCTTTTCAGAAGCATTGGTAGACCAGAAAATAAAAGGAACGCTTTTATATTTCAATTCCGCATCTTCTGTCATGGTCTTTTTAATATCGAACCCGCTTTCTCCGGGCAGGTTCAAATCTGAAATGATCAGGAAGGGGGCCGGCCTTGTTCCCTTTAAATATTCCTGGAATTTGGACCCGTTGCGAAAGAAATGAATAGGACGTTTGATATTTAATTCCCTGGAAGCGATCTGGATCATGTCCAGGTCGTCTTCATCATCGTCAATGATCAATATCGGGTTCAAATCCATTAAAGGAAGGTATATAAAAAATGATTGCCTTCAAGCTGCCTTAAACTGGATCCATTGACCATTCATTCACCAGGTAAACTCATGCACGCAGGGTTCATGCATTTAAAATGAGGCACGGTAAGCCGTAAACCTTTTATTGATATAATGTTGCCCTGTGATGGAGAAAGGATCATCCCAATTCATTTGTAAAAGACTCCCAAGGCCTTCAATCAGGTCCTGGAAAGTGGAAGGTTTTGTATAGTAGAGGTTTGCACCATACCCATACGAAGCATCAATGAAATGCGTTGCTTTTGATGAACTGAAAACCACGATGGGAAGCTTCCAGAAATGCCTCTGGGCTCTTATTTCCAAAAGCGAATCCAGGCCATCTTTACGTGGCATATTGATATCCAGGAAAAGCATATCAGGCTTGTTGGAAGTAGATAGCGTATTCAGCAGCGTTTCACCGTTAGGAATAATTGTTACTTCAGTAGCTGGTAATAATTGTTTGATCACATCGTGGAAAAGCTCACAATCATCCGGATCATCATCCGCCAGCCAGATATTTTTTATTGCAGGAACATAAAGAACCATATCAAAATTTTGATACCTATCCTTATCGTTCTTAACAGTCTGAAAAAAGCGGAAAGGGAAGATAGATTTAAGAGGGGATGAAAAATTGGATTGATCAGGCCCGATGCAAAGTACGATTATAATTTGGTTGGTTACCATAATATAATTATTGCCAACGGTTTATAACAATTATTTACGCAACGTCCATATTTTGAGGGTTATCATCGACATTCCTGTAAACGGGTATTGATAAAACTCCGCAGCCTCCTTCAAAAGCACTGTTTGTGCCTTAAAAAATCCAAGGATCAGTGCAATTCATCGACATTATCATAGCATTTGTCTATAGCATTACCTTTTTTAATGCCCAGGCAGTACTATAGTAGTACGGATCCATCCGGAAAACTTCCATACTATGAAAACAAAATTGATATTATTATTGATTGTTATAAGTATAGCAGGCTGCAGCACTTCAAAGCAGGGCTGTCCCGGCGCTAACTACCAGGGACCAAAGTTCAAAGCTTCCAAATTTGATTGGTACAAAGGGTAGTTTTTGTGCTGAATGCACGGCGTAATGTTTCTGGTCTCTTGTTTCTGGTTTCTGGTTCTTATGATACAACCTTTCTTTACAGACGTCTTTGCATAGAAAGAATTTAACCGCAAAGAACGCGGAGGACGCAAAGTAAATCGCAAAGGTGAGGGCTTGTAATTTCTTTGCGATTTCTTTTACGGTCTTCGCGGTTACTGCCTCTTTACACAAATAGAAAAATAAAAAATGCCACTGCTTAAACAAGAAACCAGAAACAAAAAACCAGAAACCATTCTATAACCGTGTGAACTTCGAACTGAATTGTTCACTTCCATACTGCAATAAAAAGATGTAAGTCCCCTGGGCAAAAGGTGCCAATGCTATTTCCGTTACAACATTCCCAAGTTGAACCGTACCTGAAGCAACCACCTGGCCGGATTCAGTAAAAATTTTGTACTGCCCTTTGGATGGAGGTAAACCGTCCGTGATCAGTTGGATTTTGCTAACAACCGGGTTGATCATGGAAATCTTGCTGGCCTTGTGGATCTGGACCGAGGCAATTCCTGAATAATGAACCCGCTCATCATGATCAACGGACTTGATCCTGTAGTACACTCTTCCTGAGAGAGCGGCGCTGTCCGGGAAAATATAGCTTTGTTCTTGCAATGTATTTTTTGCTCCGATAGCGGCAATAGTCATAAATCCCTGTTCTGTGGTTCTCTGCACTTCAAAGTTTTTGACATTGGATTCTTCTATCGTTCTCCATTGCACATTGGTATAGCCGGCCATCCTTGTTGCTGCAATACTGAGGAAGTGCACAGGCAACACAAAGCTTCTGCTTCCAATGACCATATTCCCGAAACTGGAAAGCACATTGCTTGTGACCATTCCTGTTGTAGCAACATTTCCTGAGGCATTTCCACCAGTGCTTGTCCATTGCCCGCCGATTAATTGGGCGGTGGTTATGTCCGTCAATACGTAATTTGGAAAACCCACCCTGCTGTTGTCCCAGTTCAGGGTCACCTGCGCCGTTCCGCCACTGATCTTAATGATCTCCCAGTATTCATTGGAATTAACAACAACAAGCGAAAGGTCCATGGAATTCTGGTTGGGGGTATTTTGCCCGTAACGTGCCGTGAACTCTGATAGTGCTGAAAGGTTAGTGATGGCGGTCTTTCTCAAAAAAGTTCCATTACCTACAGGAAAACTGAAATCACTGTTGCCGATCTTTTTCACCCAGCCGCTGACATGGGCACCATCGCTTTCACCGGAGTAAGTGGCACCTGCCCCATACACAAGAAAAGTGCTTGCACCTGATGATGCAATGATGCCTTGTCCAAAAAGATGGTTCCCTGCAACAGAAATATTGCTATTGAGCATAAAGCCCTGAACATTACTGGTGGTAAGATGAAAGGCATTGTAAGGCTGCGTTCCTCCGAAGACCTGTCTGGTTGTCCCATTCAGGTAAAGCGTTCCTGAACCTGGCAGCATCAGTGGCTGGTGATTGCTGAAGTCAGATTTAAGGTACACCGTTCCATGATTGATCCAGCCTGAGGATGCAGTGTTGTCAAAGCTGCCGAATAAGGTCACAGCCCCGCCTGGGTGAACCTGGAAAAAGCCTGTATTGGTCATTCCCTGCTGGCTGGAGGCCTGCATAGCGTAGAACATAAGCAGCAGCAGAATAGATTGGTACTTCATTGTAAATCGGCTGGTTATTTTGTTTCCGTGAACCAATGCACATCGTGAAAAGTAATAAGGTCACCGCTGCTGTTGGAACTGCAATGCAATTCAAAATAATCTCCAGGTCCTATATCCGTTAAATAGATCACGGTGGAAAACTGGTATGGTTCGTTAGCCGCTGTCAACCTTAATGCTGATTCTCCAATTGGGTTTGCAAGAACACCGTTCTTTATGATAGAGATGGTGATCGTCCTGTTATTGCTTGGAACCGAAATGTTACCGGTGATCACCGCCCATCCGTCACGCTTATTGGCCGACTGGTAGGTGATCCTGTTTCCGCTGACCGTCCATTTGGTGGTGATTGCAGAGGTGTTGGTCCAGGCCACCTTGTACAGGGAATTGGCATTGGTAATGGTGGTTTTAAGCGTATTATCAACTACGTTGATCTTGCAACTCGGGTTCTTGTCGCCATAGCCCACGTTGTTTTGCACGAAAGCATTGGCATCACGTCCGTCGGTGCGGGTAAAATCAAAGCCATCAACGAACTTCCCAATATTGTTCCACCCGTTGCTGGAAATGAACATCGATCCGAAGGTGGTAAAAGTCGCAGGAATGTATTTGATGCCGGTATTGCTTGCAAGGTCATTGTAAAAATATGAGTTGGCCACTGAGATCTTTGCATTACGGCCCGAAAGCAGGTGTATGCCGGTGGCATTATTATAAAAATCCGTTGCAGATACTTTTAAAAAAGCCCCGCTGGCCGTTCCTGCCGCTACTTCAATGCCGGCTGCCACGCAATTGGACACATCGATCTCGAAGATCCAGGCTTCCACATTGTTGGACAGCACGATGCCCCTATTGAAATTTTTGAACCAGGCATCTTTCACCTCGTAATAAGTATCGACGCCTGTCATGCGTACACCATCAGCTCCAGGTGTATTGCCATAACCGGGAAGCGCCGAGCCGTCAAATACAAGCATTTTGAAATAGGTCTCCGATTCGCAGATAAACATTGGTTTTCCCTCAATTCCAGCAGCTGGTGTAATGATCACCTTGCCATATGAAACACCCTGAATGGTTAGCGGGTAAGGCAGGTCAATGGTTTGTGTTGCGGATAATGGATAAACACCTCCACTTAATAAAACAACGGAAGGCCCTGACATGTGCAGATTCAGGAATTCCATGACCTCTTTGATGCTTGTCCAGCTTCCATGCTGTGATACCTGGTATACCTGCTCAGCGCTTGTTTCCTTATTGCGCAGCATCCACACACCTTCATGGGCTATAAAGGTCTTTGCCAGCCACCTGAAAAGTTTAGAGGAGGGAGCTCCATCAATCGTGGCGCTTCCTGATCCTGTTACCTGCACAAGGTTAGCATGACTCCCGATATGCTTTACTGTGATGGCCAGGCCATTGTCGGCTGGAGTTATGGCGGGTAATGTGAGTGTGATATTGTTGCTGGCAAATACCAGGGTTTCAGCTTTTGTCAGCGTTGCAGATACAGTTTTAGTAACGCTTCCACCCGGAGCACCCGGTGTAAGGGGCTTCCATGCTGAGCCATTCCAATAGTAATAGCCGTCGGCCAAAAGGCCGCCGCTGCTGAAGACCAGCATACCGGAAGGAACCGTGCCAGTGAGCGGTGCTATTGCATTAAAGCTGTTCAGGGCCACCCTTGGTGGCAGGAAGCCCTTATTGGTGCTTTCCAGCTCTAGCAGGGAATTGGGATTAATGGTACCTGGGTTGTTGCCGATCTTTACCTGTGCTGCAGGCCTGTAGGAAACAGAAAAGAACAAAAGAAGTAAAAAGCAAAATGCTTTATAGTGATGCCGGCAAAAAGCCGGCTGGGAAGCCTTTGAGATCAAAGCAACCCTGCTTTGGTTTTTCATGCAATTGGATATTGCGGCCAAAGTAAGGACCGGGCCCTGTTAATGGAAGGCAATTCCTTTTTGTAAAGCCTATTTAATAATAAAAGACTATTCACCGCTAATTGTAAAGCCTTAAATATTAATGAATGCAGGTGAACATAAGGGTTAGATCACTGTTACATCACGCTTAGGTAACTCTTAGGTAACTCCTACATCACTCTTAGGCTTACAAAAAATTAACCGCAAAGAACGCAAAAAGACGCAAAAGAATACAAGCTCTAGTCTTTGCGGGCCTTTGCGTTCTTTGCGGTTATTATGGTTTCAGGTTGCAATAATAATTTGTTACATAAAGGGTACATCAGTTTTACTCAACAATGTATCTTTAAATCATCAGCCTGACAGTAATTTAGAATTGCATTAAACCAAACATCGTGGCCAAGCAACAAAAAAATAAGTTGCCAACAGGGCAACATGATGCCTTGCTCAGCATCTTAAAGGAACGCTTTGAAAAGAATTCCCCCCGTCATAAAGGCCTTGAATGGGCTAAAGTGCAGGCAAGGCTTGAGGCCAGTCCTGGTAAACTCCGCTCGCTTGATGCTATGGAAAGTACTGGCGGAGAGCCGGACGTTGTTGGCCAGGATCCCAAAACCGGTGAATACATTTTCTATGACTGTTCCCCTGAAAGTCCCAAAGGCCGCCGCAGCGTTTGTTACGATCATGAAGCACTGGAATCCAGGAAAGAGCATAAACCGGCAGATAGCGCTGTGGGCATGGCAGCGGACATGGGAATTGAATTGCTGACCGAGGAACAGTACAGGGAACTACAAAAGCTTGGGACATATGATACCAAAACATCCAGCTGGGTTCAAACGCCTGCTTCCATCAGGAAATTAGGCGGCGCCCTATTTTGCGACCGCCGTTACAACCAGGTCTTCCTGTACCATAACGGTGCTGAATCTTATTATGGGGCAAGGGGATTCCGTGGGATGCTTCGGGTTTGAATCAACAGGAAAGGCATGATTGCAATACCGGTTCATTAAGTCATTATGCGCTGCAGATGTTAAGCCATCAATACTTTATATCAAATCTTCCCTGGGTCAAAGAAACCGTTTGACCGGAATTCATGTCTTTGAGAGTGGCTTCAAAGGATGCAGAAAGGGTCTGGGCGAGGATGTCATATTTCAAAACTGTAATGGTGCCCGGAAGTGTAGAATCAGAATCATAGTTGATCAGGTCTTCTGAATACATACATTTTACCTGTCCCCGTGCGGCAACAGCAGCATTACCAAGCTTATAAGTGGCATTTTCAACGATCTGAACACTATCAAATGAAACAATAATATACCTGCCGTAGGTATAATCCCTGTCGCACCTGTTATTTGCTGAAACTGAAATGAAAGGATGTGTCAACGTATGGATAAAGAAATTTGTTTTTATTGGACCACCTATTGTCAGCAACGGAACACAAGGGATAAACTGCTTATTGTTGATAACAGCGCTGAAAGTTCCTTGTGCATCCTTGGTGTCGCCCTTGCTACCATTATCTTTTTTACAAGCTGTAAAGGAGACAAAGTATAAAAAGGATACTCCAGCAAGAAAGCAATTTTTCATAAGCCATTGTTTTTAGTTCGCCTGAAGGCAATGTATGTTAATTATTTAAAGATTAGGATGCAAGCCTATGCTGTTGACCAAAATTTTAAAGTATGAAAACCGAAAACCTGATGATCCCCCTACCCCTCATGATTTTAATATCAATTCATCGGGTTTTGCCAGGAGACATTCATTCCAGTTATGCCTGACAACTAAAATTTACAAACCGTTGCTGCTTGTTCAGAAATCAGTGTGCTTTCAGCAAGCTCTTGCCTCTTAAAAACGGATGTTCGTCTCTAATATTTCAGCAGGCGGTATCATTTGAAAAGGTCTTGCTTTAACTTCCTTTTTTCCGCTAAGTGGATAGGTGATCATCCATTTAGTGGAATCATCATCGTTGTCTACCTCAAATTCTTTCGTGCGTGTCCACTTGTTGTTAAGCCATTCAAGCCTGCCCCCACCACCCCCACCATGACCAATGTAAAACCCGGTAATTTTTTTCTTTTTGATATAAAAGGTTGGGTTTGGCAAACCAGAAAGCTGTTCGTCCAAAAGGAAACAATTGCACCTGCTTTGATAGAAATAAACCTTCACCCGGTTTTTGATGCCAGTTCCGGATTGTCCATAATAACCAATAACATAATCTTTAAATCCATCATAGGTTAAATCAAGTGAGGTGTCAAAGTCTGGATTTTGACGATGATCAATCAAAAATTGGTTCATGATCCACTCTCTCTTGCCATTTAATGTAGTTGTATCAACATCAGCTTTAGCAAGACTATCATAAGGATCGGTTGCTGATTCATTTATTATAAGGTCATTTACAAGAACTGTGTCTATTACCGGGTTATTTTTAATTGTTGTTGGGCTGTCGTCCTCCCTATCTGCCTGGCTACAGCATGTAAAAATCATAATGATCCAAATAATGGTTAGGAGGCGCATTATATAAACTATAGCCTAAAATAACCATTCAAGGTGAGGATGCATTACATTAATAACCAGGTTTATTTTAAAAACCAAGTACCTTTCATAACGGGCTATATCACTACCACAAGTGCAGGCTGCTATCCCACCGCAGGTGAATGATCTTTTTGACGAAACATAAACTCATAAAATAATTTTTTCCAGAAGTTCCATGGCCTTAGCCATATACTTCAATAAATAAGGCCAGATAGAAATCCAGCCTTTTAAAAGGAAAATGCCCTTAATACTATTTATGAAAATTGACTTCAGCAAACCTAAGCTTCTATAAATAGTTACAGTAGTGTTTTCGACTAACCTGCCCGGTAGTTAGATAAATCCAATTGGTAATTAAATACATATTACAAGACCCTTAGGCTGTTTTAAGTGGTTGCTCTTAAAAAAGAATGACAGCATACGTTCATTTTTTAGTATGGTGAACCAATTACCTTCCCTCAGACGCTGCAGGCTTACATAGAAAGTCTGTATAGGTTACACTTCCTTCTCATAACATTAGTAAAGCCATCACCTTTAATCTTGGCCGTACTTTCTTTGCTTTTATTGGCATTGATAGGTCCGGAATAGGCTGCATCCTTAAAAATGAAAAAACAGACTCAGGTACAACTTAGATGTAGCAACCCCTGAATAACAGTTGACAACTCTTTTAATGTAATTGGTTTTGTCACAAGCTCAGATCCAAGCTCTTTGCAAATTGCTTTGTCTGCAGGGCTGCTGGAGGTAGAAAAAACAATGACCGGAAGGTCTTTTAAATCCTGGTCAGCCCTGATCGCGATCAGGGTTTGCCGGCCATTCATTACAGGCATATTCAAATCAAGCAGAGTCAGACATGGAAAATGGCCTTTTTGTTTTTGATTATTCAGGTATTCAAGGGCTTCTTTACCATTGGCCTTATGAACGAAATTAATATCAGGGTAGCTCTTTTGAGCAGCTTCCCTGATCCACTCGCAATCATCCTCATCGTCTTCAACACATAGCAGTGTTCTGATTTGTTTCATTAAGTTGTTTGGTAAGGTGAATTTATATCAACAATCGCAAAAAAATCCATCCCATTCTTTCACCTGATGAGATTTGATCATATTTCACTTACCGTACATTTTCTTTAATGACTCCCAACCAAGGCCAGGTCCTGTTCCAGGAGCCTTATATTTAATATTAAGAAGATATTTCCTGCTGATGAGATAAAGGGGTTTACTGACCTGAAAAATTCTAAACCTACCGGTCACCCAGGCTGGGTAGTTCAGTATGATAGGCACATTAAGTCTAAATGAAACATTCAAGATAAACGGGTTTACATGACGCGAAGAACAATTAATATTCCTTCAACATGAACAAACCAGATATAACTCCTGCTGATTGTAAAAAGTATCTTCATTTGGGTCTGTACCATTAATGCAATAGCGCTATAACCATATCTCTAAGCTATTCGTAAGGCTTAATAGAGCCTGAAAGAAAATGGCTCTATAACGGCTCAACATTACCTTTTTGTAAAGTGTTCAATCATAAAGCAGGAAAGATTAACTGGTAATTTTTGCTCCAGTGAATAAGTACTTTTCCCATGTTTTTTGATGCAGGATTGCGTATTTAAACCCTTTAAAAACTTGCGATACATCTCTATCTTTCAGCACTTTATCCAAATTCATGAAAACGCTGAGATCCATTTGGGCGCGACTTGTTGTTTTATTTCTTTTTGCTTTGGGAGGATCAATTAATTCACAAGCTCAACACAAACTGATAAGGGGTGTTATTACTGCTGCTCATAATGGTGAAATAATAGCTTATGCTTCCTTACAATTTAAAGGGTCGGGGAAAGGGAAAATATCTGATTCTTCTGGAACCTTTTCGTTTCACCTTTTCAACTTACAGGCAGATACATTAAAAATATCAGCAATTGGTTACCAGGACCAACTCATCTATTTGAATCCTGGATCTTATGGTTCTGATACCATTGTTTTACAGATACGGTTAACACCCGGCAAACTAACTTCTGAAATAATTATTCGCAGTAAGGTCAATAGGGGGCTGATCCTTTGGAAAAGAATTGTGGCACATAAAGCCCTAAACGACCGCCAACGCTATGACAACTTTTCCTACGAGCTCTATAATAAGCTCGAATTTGACTTAAAGAATATAAACAGGGAAAAGGCCATGAAAATGGGCCTGCTGAAACCTTTTAATTTCATATTTGATAATATCGATACTTCAGAAGGTTACCCTTACTTACCTGCCTACCTTATGGAATCCCTTTCTGATTATTATTACCAGAGTAAGCCCAACAAAAGACGTGAGGTCATAAAAGGTTCAAAAACCATAGGCCTGCAAAATGAAAGTTTTTCCAAATTGCTAGGTGGCATGGACCAGAATATTAATGTCTATAAAAACTTCATTCCTGTATTCAATCAATCTTATGTAAGCCCAATCAGCGACCATGGAGATGAATATTATAGGTATAAGATAGCAGACACACAACGGGTAAATGGAAGATGAATCATCCATCTTTTATTCTTTCCCTTGCACAAAGGACAAAAAACTTTTGAAGGTGAATGCTGGGTGCATGACTCTACCTATGCTATCCAGAAAATAGCTTTGCATTTGACAGGTGCATCCAATCTCAATTTTGTCCAAAGTCTTTCCATCCTTCAGGAAAGTCAGATGGTGAATGATTCTACCTGGTTTATAAGCAAAGACCAGTTTGTGGCAGATTTTCAATTAACAGGTAAAGATGCGCTTTCTATCATCGGAAGGAAAACCACAACCTATCAGAATATTTTGATTAATGATTCCAGTGTAACAGAAGCATTGAAATGGAACCGGCAGGCAGAAGAAACAATCATTGCCCCTACCGCCCGCGAGCAGTCAGAAACTTTTTGGACTTCTTCCCGCCATGTAGAACTGAACAAGAATGAGAAAGCTGTTTACCAGATGATGGATACCTTATTGAAAAGTCCAACCTTTAAACGCTATACCAGGATCCTGGAGTTGATTGGTAATGGCTGCGTTGATATTGGCCCTTTTGAGATCGGTCCATTTTACAATTGGGTTTCTTCCAGCAGTGTTGAAGGGGTAAGGTTAAGGTTTGACATGGCTACCAATACCGACTTTAGTAAAAAAGTCATGTTTTCCGGTTATGCCGCGTATGGATCGCTTGATAAGCGCTGGAAAGGCAGAATAAAAGGAAAATACTTTTTTCAGAAAAGCCCCCGCATGTACCTGCTTGGATACTTCAGCAATGACTTTGATTATGGGCAGGAATATCTTGGAGAATTTATCTCAGATAACTTCTTTGCCCTTGCAGTCCGCCGCAAAGGCATCCCGGTGAAATTCATTAACCTGAAGGAAACCCGCCTTGATTTCTTTAAAGAATGGAGACCGGGCATATCCATGCTTGTTTCTACAAGACATAAACAATATAACCCGGTAAAGAACCTTCCGGATTCCAATTATTTTCATTCTCCAATTGGAGCCGCATTGACGAATTTTGAAATATCACTAACAGGCCGGTTTGCCTACCTTGAAAAATTCATTGAAAACACTTTTACCAGGATCAGCCTCAGCAGCCCTTACCCGATTGTTGAAGTGAAATACAGCAAGGGCATTTCCGGCATTGGCAAAAGCAGCTACGATTACCATAAAGTTTCTGCCAGCATCAACAACCATTTAAAAATCCCACCCTTTGGAAAAATGGAAGCCAACCTTTTTGCTGGGAAAACCTATGGTGTGCTTCCCTATACATTCCTTGACCTGGCTCCGGGCAATGAAATGTATTATTATAACAAGTTTGCTTTTAACATGATGAACCGCTTTGAGTTCATTCATGACCAATACGCTGGGTTCAGTATTGACCATAATGTTGGAAGTGGTTTATTCCGTTTCATTCCCCTTACCAGGAAATTAAAATTCCGGCAGTTCTGGACAGCCAAAGCTCTGTGGGGGGCCCTGAACGAAGAAAACAAGGCCCTGAACTTCGTGGGTGATTATCCGTTCAGAACGCTGGATGGCAAATCCTATATAGAGTTAGGCACCGGGATCGATAACATTTTTAAGGTTGTCAGGATAGATTGTATATGGAGAATGCCTCAACCTTCGATTTATACTTCCGCCAAATCCCAGTTTGGCATATTTGGAAGTTTGAAGATTGGATTTTAAGGTGACGAATACTGTACCCCTTTAACATCTTACCACCAAATGAGTTTGAAGTAAAAGGCTTTCTTTATCGTCTGTTTTTGTTTACACCGCGTCCTGTGCGCTGCTTTATTCCAATACCCATAACTTATAATTAGGGTGCGCAGAAAATTAATTTGAAATTTTACGGGGCTTCTGGTAAGAACTACACTGATAAATAATTAAATGCAATCAAATACTATGTATAGTAAATTTGACTGCCCTGGACCAGTGCTGAATTGTTGCCATCCATTTAGCAATCGTTAAAAGAGAAAAGTTTATGTTCAAGATGACTGAAAAGATCTTTGCATTTGGCTATTCATGTATCATCTTTTTGCTGATATGCTGTGCATTTTCTTTGCTTGTCTTTGCAGGGATGGAATTGTGGGAGGGGGTCAACCCTGTCATCACCAAATCAGTCCGGGACAGGTTCAATGCCATCCTTGAAAGCATTGGTTTGCTGACCATTGCAGTAGTGGCTTTTGAGCTGGGACAGACCATTCTTGAGGAGGAAGTTCAGCGCCAGGCGCAGATCAGCGCCTCAACCCGTGTCAGAAGGTTCTTATCCCGGTTCATGGTGGTCATTATTGTGGCCCTGTCCATTGAATGCCTTGTTGCTGTTTTCGAGATCGCACATACTGATGCATCAAAGCTTCCGCAGGCTGCATCCATTGGTGTGGCAGCAGGCGTGTTGCTTGCCGCCTGGGGTGTATTCATTAAGCTGAATAAGAGCGCGGAAGAACTGGAGCCGGAGGCCATGGAAAAAACAAAGAAAGAAGACGAGAAGCTTGATAAATGAGAAAAATGCAGGCATGGAATATCCTCCTGTAAGAAAAATAAATTTTGTTACCAGTTTGCAGCTAACGTAAAAGGTGTTTGTGAAGTGCCCGTAGCCTGTGATAGGGTACCTCATTTAACTTACTTCGGTTGCGTATCAGTTGCAACCTGCAGAACTGTTAGGAAGCGGTCCATTTAAGACAGGCATTTTATTACAAACCATGACAACCCCGGATGGGTCTGCCAAGCATCTTTATTTTTTGCATTCACCTTCTGCAACCACACTCATTCCACCGTTCATATTGGTGACATTTGTAAACCCATTTTGTGTCAATAAATAGCTGGCTCTTGGGCTACGGTGACTGTGAGAACAGAAAACCAGGATCTCTTTATCTTTCAAATGACTGATGCTTAAGAGTTTGCTTTCCAATTCCTGAACGGGGATGTTGATTGCATTTTTAAGTGTGCCGAAATTTGGTTTGGCTTTCCCTTCAAATTCTTCTTTTGTACGGACGTCGAGCAATACGACATTGGGATGCATTTTGATGTAATCACAAACGAGTGATGGCTCAACTGATTTAAAAGTAACGGAAGATGTTTTGACAAGAGGCATTTGACAGTGTTCACATTCACCGGGTTCCTTGTAGGTGATCTTGTCACAATCATAACCGCATGGAAGGCACTGGTACAATTCCTGGACCTTATCCGTTTGCTGTTGTGATGCCTGTTTTGGGACACATGATGCTAAAAGCAGAAGAAAATAAACAAGGCACAGGGCCCCAAAGGGAGCAATAACTCGATTCATTTCCTAAAGGTATTTATATGATAGGTTAGTTGCTCATATTCTTTTATCTAAAATTGCTGGCAGATCTATGTTAAAGCATTTCAGTTTGCTGAAGTATGCGCTTTGAAGACTTATGCATAGCCTATGCTATAAAGTCAACAGGAAAACGTTTGTTAAAATTTTCTGCATCTACTATGGGATCTTTTGCCAGTGATGCTATTTATTCTCAATAAAGATGGAGTGTGTAAATATAAAAGCCTTGGTTTTTATGATCCCCGCCCTTTTGAGTTTCCTGAGCGCTCTACCGTTCCAAAGGTTGACCGTCAGTACAGAATCATGTGCATTGATGATCCTGACCTGTTGTATTGGTGTTCCTAATGCTATTGGTTGTAAATGGACTTCATAGCCTTTAGGAGCAATAAAACAATAGGAGCTGTCAGAAGTATTTTCACGGATCAATAAGCTGGCAGATGTCTGATCATCTAAACCCTTTAGGTTTAAGGTGTCACTATTGCGATAGTGCCCAGCTCTTTGATGTGTTACACATACCTTGGCAGGCTCTCTATAGTTGCGTACGGCTACATGCATCGAAATGTCACAGAATGTCATTGTGACAATGATAAAAACCAGTAAGTATGTCTTTTGATATTTTACGAGCATTACAGGTAAGTTGTTGAATTAGAAAGCTATTTTATTTGTCATTGCTTACATCATTTCTTTTTAAGCGGGGTTTAAACTATAACAGGCTGTCCGGAAATTACTCCGGCTAATACTGCTGGGTGTATTTATGCTGAGTGTCATTCTACTGGGTTTCTTTGAGGACAGTGGCTTAATTCACTGCGTGTGACTTTGCAATCATAAATGATATGATTTGCAAATAGCTGACTCCTGGCAGCTAAGCTCATATTGTGTGGAGTGACCTGAACCCATGAAGAATCAGGCACCTTCTGCTATTCCCGGTAATCTTAATAAAAATCCTTCACCTGAACTTTGTTGCAAAAAAAGCCCTGGTTGAAACCAGGGCACTACCAATCTTCTGTTGAAGGTTAAAACGATCAGAAGTATTTAAAAATAAACAAAATTTGTTTATATAGCTCATGCAAGAAGAAAAAGTATAAAGGATATTCCACCGCCAGCTTTTGATCTATTAATCCCTATTAAGCCGTCTCTCTATAGGATTGCGAAAAGGTAAAACATAAAATGAATGGAATATTATGTTGTAATGAAAGGCATGATCTTAGTAACTTCTTTATCCGGAGATTTCAATAAAAGAATTTGATCAGTTTTAGCAATACATAGCAATCACAACTTATGAAAATCGGAACAACCCGTGTAGAGACATTTAGCGATGGAGTCATCGCAATCATAATAACCATTATGGTACTTGAGTTAAAGATCCCGGATCTGGCCAAAGAAAATACATCTGCCAGTATATGGAATCACATTCGTCACCTCCTGCCTCATTTTATAACCTATGCTTTCAGCTTTATGATGATCGCTCTTTTTTGGACCAATCATCATCATATGTTTCACCTTTTAGAACACACTGATGAGCATCTGTTATGGCAAAACTTTATTTTTTTGTTCCTATTAAGCCTGATTCCCTTTGCAACTTCAATAGTAGGTTCTAACCCAAAGGTGCCCCTTTCCGTATCTATTTATGGTACATTGATGCTACTAACTACACTATCCTTCACTATAATGCGTCATTACAGCATACGTAATAAACTATTGCATAAGGATGAAAACGCAATTCTAAACCGTAGTATCGTAAAAGTTTCCTTTAAAGCAAGAGCGAAGGCGATCATTGGTACCCTTGTCTACCTTATTGCAATACCCCTGGCTTATGTAAATGTGTACCTGGCATATGGTTGCTTTTTAATACCACCCCTTATATTTTTTATACCGGAAGGAATAGACAATGAAAAGCTGGCTGAAATCGTGGATGAAAAAAATGCATGACGAGTTGTTTCTATATTGTGGGATCATGTAAGCTTCCATGTAATAAGCTGTTGATTTCCTTATTTTGGACTTACTTTCCATCTACATTTCGCAAACCGTAATGGTGTTGCTTCCAGTAGGTGAATCGTAAAATATCAACTTCACTTACTTCGAATTTTTAATAAAAAAACCAGTATAAAATACATCAGCACAAGGCAGCAAACCATGTTAATGGCACATCCATCTATTTTAGTTCCGATAGCAGGTCTTCATAGTCATGTTTCCCTACATGACATTGGTCTTTGGAAAAGCAGGTTATTCCAGTGATGTCGCCCCACCTCTGTTTTTGGAGGCATCTGGAGAATGCTTAATTGCATCGCCGCCTAGGAAAGACAATTGCCAGCATATACACAACTGCTTCTTATTATTGAAACAGCTGGCTAAGGAAGATCAAAATAATAAAGCTCGTGATTGGCATTATCGATATACAGATTAATACCCTTTTCATCAAGGTACATCTTTATGGAAACGGCATCCTGAGAAATTGGAGGACTAACAAAAGTCTGAAGCTGTCCATCATGCTTTCTTTTATAAACCAGGTAAGTCTTAGTAACTTCTTTTAACTGGTAGTTCCGATTCTGATCATACAGGGCATCCAGCCCCGCAATGGAGCTGTCCTCCTTAAATGATTCCACTTGGAAAGACCTGGTTTTAACTTCGCAATTTTCTAAAGAAAGCTTTACACGGTGACCGGTTTCCTTCAAGTGATGGAGATTAGGAGCAAGAGAATGTTCCTGGGTAGCAAAGCTAGTTTTTAATCCCTGCCTTGTCAAAAAGTAACTGCCCAATAGGATCGGTCCCAAACTCAGGACAAGCCAAAGCCCTTTTAATTCTATATAACTCCCTTTATAGTTGGTTATATAGACAACGCCTAAAAGGCCAATGCCAACGAGAAGATATCCCAATACTTTGAACATAGAAGACTGCAATTATCGAGTAAGGCTTACTGAAGCGATTGCTGGAGGAAAGATAGTATATAAAGGAAATAATAGCATTAGGCTAATCCAAATTAGGGGCATTGGTTAGTCCAGGTGAAATCCCCTTTTAAAACATTTGTAAAGCGGCAAGCAATCAGATCCCTGCTTGATTTTACTTGTTGCTCCAATTCCCATGAATTACTACCAAATTTTAATTGGTCATTAGGAAACAAACATTTATGGGTATGAAAAACCGGGTAAACAGGGTAACCTGAAGGAAAGCCACCCGGATTCTTAATAAGGTCAGCTTTATGTTTTACAAGAGGGTCTATGAAACTTACTTCTACAGACCCCATGTCGTAGGTGAACCTGACAATACATTTATCATTATACAAAAGGTATTGGGGGAACACAGAACTAATATCCCTGAATGTTAGATCATACTCTTTAATAAGAACGGAATAATTGGTGAGTATAAGCTCTTTTAGCTCTTCCCGCATCAGTTCAAATTGATACATATTGCCCCAAAAGACCCAAGGGATTACCTAAGGCGTGGGACTAAGATAAAACTTTAGTTCATGTAATGGTTGGTGTTGGTGGCAAATGTTAGGACAGAGGATTTATAAAAAGATTCACTCCATAGCGTCCTCCATGTACAAGCGCCTGATACCTCCTTCACCAATTGCATAATGCCGGAATCGATATTCAAGGCAATATACAAGGTGCCTATTTCCTTGTCTAATAATCATTAGCCTTGAGGGATATGGCCATAGTGAGGAAATAGCGCTTTAGAAGGGGCCGACTTTTATGGTCTATTCGAAATATCCCGATCAACTTGGCAGTGGGAATATGATAAACACTTTCTATGGCTTGTATCCTGGAATCTGTATGGTCTACCAGAGCGATATCCAATTAAGGGGATATATTCAATACCGATAATAACTGTTCTTTTAATTCCTAATAAATAGCGGTGGAGTATTCTGATTCGCTTTTGCAGTCAGGTCACTATTGCAACTGTTCTGTTAGCCGATGCCAGTTGTTGCTTTATATTGCTCAACATCGCTTTATTGTAAACATCGAAAGAATGCCATTTGGACTTAGTGATGATATTCAATGTGCTAAATCCGCCCAATATCCCTTTTTCAATCTTTAATTTTGAAACTAGGTGTAAATCTATAGCCCATTCCTTTTCTATAAGAAAGGGTGTCAGATATGTTACCTGTATTTCCTCCGCATGAACCTGAAAAGCCGAAACGAATCGCTTTTGAATCAGTAGTGAAATAAGTAGGATCGTTCCCCACATTACTGGAACCAAAAATGGGTTGACCGAAGGCCAAAATGTAAATTTTGCAAATAGTATAAAAGCACCCACTAAAAATGGATAAACATAAAGTGACAAAAAAAGCTTTCGTTTTATATTAAAATAAGGACTGCTCATAGTTTCAGCCAGCGGCATTTAAGGTATGGTAAAATATCCACAGGTTTTGTATACTGTATTGTTCTCGATAAAGTTCAATATTAAAGAAAAGCCTTCTCCGTCATTCGCCAGAAAGTGGTATTCCTATATGGATACTTGCCGGCTTTGGACTATTTAATCCTGTGTTAACAGAAAGCAAGGATAAATCTCTAATGCGTTGCTTCCATCATATGATCCATAAACATTTGTCATATCATTAATGTAAGTAATTAGTTTTTCATTGAATATTCAGGCTTGTTGAGTGCGATCTTAAACAGGTTCCAACTATTAATAAATTTCTCGTCCTTTGGGAACTTCACAACTTTCCCGCTCAGGAGTAGAGCAAGAACATAACACGCATATTGATATTGCAGTTAAAAATTAGTATAGTTTAATGCTATCGGGTAATGCATACCAACAGAAGACTTTTTTATGCAGCCGGTACATTAATAAACGCCAGTTATGTGCGTTTTGCTAAGTATCAGGAATGCCTGGCTTATTACTACAGGGTTAATATTAAAATGGGCACTCAACCGCTGTATCAGGTCTTCAGCTTTGATAAAGGTTTTTGTCTTTTCTCCGTTATGTAAAACGTGAATATTATAAGGAATGTCCTCACTATCAAACCTGGTTGGCACCTTATTGATCATCTTGCGCATGATTATTCTATCTGAAAATAATCCACCTTCATCATAATCTTTCCTTGCAAGTTCGAGGTATTCTCCCGGGCTGACAGGAATGTCTGTTAAATGATAGAGATATGGTTTGGTGTGGGGAAAGTTCTCTATTATGTATTCGTTTGATGAAGCAGGTGTACTGTGATACCTGACCGGAGAACTATCTGAAACTGTTGCAGTATTTTCAATAACAGGAATTGGTGCGTAGGTAGGGTAGCCTATATCTACAACATATTTTTTCCCACTGATCATGATCACAATAGCGGAATGAACACTGGTTTTATCAACTACTCTGTTGATTGTCAGGTAACCATTAAATCCCAGGTCCTGCAACAAACAGAAAAAAGCCCAGTTACTTTCATAACAGGTTCCACCGGTGCCGTATTGAAAAGCAGAAGTCCAAAACTCATTTTCTAACCTTAAGCAATTTTTGGTCTCGTCACTTGATGCTTTTTTTACAATTTTGGAAACACTTTCCCATGGAACGGTACTGCAATAAGCTGTCATTAATTCCTGCAGGTATTCTAGGGTTGGCGGAGAGCGCTTTACTTTTAAATGTTGTAGAATCTGCTCTGTCATATACAATAAATCAAGTGATGAAGGCGCAACACTTCCCTAAGGCGTACTACAAAGACAAAACTCAAAATTAACAGCTTTCCCCTGTAAGTTTACGGGTATCATCCAATAAAGCCTTATCTTACGGGCGTATAATTATTGTCCTCCTTGTTATCCTATTGGTTTTTTTGACAAACTAAGCAGTACCATAACAGTAGTTCAATCAGGTTTTCACTGATTTAAACGTTCGTTTATGGCAACTCAAAAAATCCTTTCCTTTCAGTTCAAAGAACAGACTTACACGGCCTTCATTACGGTAACAGGATTGGACGGTGCTCGAACTGTGACCATTCATGTGCCAGATGAATCATTACAAACCATATTAGGCAGTAGCAGTATTACTTTTAATGCATCTAAGGGGCTGCATGTAGATTATCCAGCTTTTACACCAGCTCAGCAATTATTGGTATGCATCCTGGCAGCTATTGATAAGGATGAGCAGAAAAAGAAACAAACTACAGGTGATATCAGCCCATTTTAATTCCTCTAAAATTTAATCTGGTAGTCAACCACAATTAATACAATTCTGTTCTATTTTTATTGCTCTTTGTGATGCTTCTCATGTACATAGGTGATAAATTAGTAGATCAAACCCTCCTGAGCTACCGCGCCATGCAAGACGATTACTTGGGGAAGCCTACGTGCAAGGTGCAATCAATGCAATGTTGGAAAAATGGCATGACCTTATACAGGAAAAAGGTCTGAAGCCCGAATTCTGTATCCAAAGCAAAGTTTTGAATGGCCATTAAGCCTGGCTATTGGAACATAGTATTAAGCCTGCTCATTAATAAACGCCATTTCTCATTATTGATTTTTCCAAAACTATAAATATTGGTTTAAGCCTGAAGTTCTTGCTAAAGGATTACATTGGTGCTGAAATAAATAAGAGACCAGGTTGGATAATATTTATAGGATGGATCAGAAAGAAAACAAATTTATTGTAGCAATTGGTGCATCAGCAGGTGGAATAAAACCATTGCTGACTTTCTTTGATAGTACGCCAAATGATCATGCAACCTACATCATCTTACAGCATTTGCATCCGGAATTCAAGAGTGAGATGGCACTCATTTTAAAAAAACATTCGGAACTTGAAGTCGTGCAGGCTGAAGATGGGATCCTGATAGAACAAAACAAGGTCTATATGTTGCCTGCTAACATGTATATGACCATAAAAGAAGGCCATCTCTTCCTGCATCGCCGCGACACAATGCCCCTTTACCCCAATAAGGCCATTGATATTTTTTTACAGTCTTTAGCGACCGCAAAAGGAGATGAAAGCATAGCAGTTATTCTTTGTGGCCTTGGATCGGATGGCACAAAAGGCGCTAAATTGATTAAAGAAAGTGGAGGTATGGTAATCGCCCAAAAACCTGAGTCATGCCAGTATAGCTCTATGCCAGTAAGCGCAATTAAAACAGGTTTAGTGGACTACCAATTATTGCCGGAAGAAATGCCAGGTACTATCCTGACGCATATAAACCAATGGATTGAGGAAAATGAAAATTAGTTGCACTTAAACGAAGTATATAACGGTCATTGCTCACAATATTATCTTCCCATAGGAAACAAATAAACCTGGAGGGTTATCTTCTGGGACAACCTTGAAGCCTATGAACTCAAGACGGCTACCTGTAAAAGCATGGCACAATGGAACAAGGCCCTTTCCAAATCTTCTGTGGAAGGTTAACTTCGAGAGGAGTATAAAACTAAGGTAATTCCTAATTAAAGTTCATCCTTAACAAAGATCCATGAAGTGTAATCCTGAGGCAATTTTGTCTTCTAAACTCATTAATACTATCTAACTAACAAAACGCTTTTGTTAGTTACGGTTTATATAATTTATTTTAATAAATATTAAACCATGAAAGCTGCAAACACTTTACAGGTTATTTCTTTATTGGCTATGTTGGTTCTGGCATCCTGCCGCACCGCTTTTGTACCTGTGAAGAATAATGAAATGCTGATTCGGATTTCAGAAATTGAAATTCATCGTGATAGTTTGAGTGCTTATAAAACCATTTTAGATGAAGAAGCTGAAGCGTCTCTCAGATTGGAGCCAGGGGTTATATCTATTTTTCCGATGTATCAACAAAAAGACAGCACCCAAATAAGAATATTAGAAATCTATGCAAACATGGAAGCCTACCAATCGCACATTAAATCACCGCATTTCCTGAAGTATAAGACTACAACCCTTAGCATGGTCAAGTCACTTCAATTAATTGATATGATTGCAATAGATCCAGCAACTATGAAGAAGATATTTAGGAAATTAAAGAAGGTAGATTAAAATTAAAACCCTGATGAGTTATCTCCAGGGACCAGCCTCTGCAACCTCCCAAGGTATTTTGCCGATTAGGCCCAAAGCTAAAGTAAAAAGCCCCTGAGAATAATCCCTGGGGTGTTCAGCCTTTGACTTGAAACACTAGAGGCAAGGTAATAACAGCCAGTCTGTGGCGATAGGTTAACCTTATTAGTTTCTTCCTTTTCAAATTGCTGTTATCATTCTGTATATGAAAGAGATGTTGATAATTTACGGTAAGCATTGATTTGCTGTTGTAACTCACTGATCTTTCTTTCTGCATCACCGACCGCATCTGTTCCTGCTAACCACCTTTTAGGCGGTTCACTTTGGCTTGCAATCATAATTAATGCAGCTGCTAATTTTGCCGGGTCACCAGGTTGTTTACCATTTACTCCTTCAAAGGCTGAACGAAGTACAGCGCTACGTTCTGCATAATCCTCTATTTTAGTATCCGCCCATTTAGTTGAAGCTGGCTCCAATAATTCTGTTCTGAAATAACCTGGTTCTACAATAGTTGTTTTGATACCAAATGGGGCAATTTCTAAACTTAAACTTTCCATCCATCCTTCCAAGGCAAATTTTGAAGCATTATAAGCTGAAGTGTACTCTGTACCTAGTAAACCAGCTATAGATGAAATGGAGATAATGTGGCCGGAACGATTTTTTCGCATAATGGGAAGTACCGCCCTGGTTACATTCATTGGTCCATATAAATTAGTAGCAATTTGCAACTCAATCTGACGTGGGCTTAACTCTTCAAAAAAACCTGCAAAGAAGTTACCGGCATTGTTGACCAGTACATCAATGGTTCCAAATTTTTCAACGGCTGAGTTCACAGCTGCTTCAATTTCTTTTGGATTGGTTACATCCAGGTTTACGATGTATAGATTATCAGAAGATACATCAATAGCCTTAGCTACTTTATCTTTATTTCGCCCTGTCGCTACGACTTTAAACCCAGCGGCGAGTGCCGCTTTTGTTATATCTATGCCCATACCTCTGCCTGCGCCAGTTATCAACCAAACTTTATTTTGATTTTCCATTTGTATTTTTATTTATTGATATAGGAAGGATGTATAATAAATCAAACCTTCTTCCTCTTAAAGGTTCTTTCCGAAAAACGCTGACAGTTTTGTTACTACCTGTGGCACGTATTGCCTGCCATCATATAAGTCCATGTGGGTAGCGCCGTCTATATAAAAAAGCTCTTTCGGAGAGTTGGTCATTTTATAAGCTAACTCACCTTGCCACCGGGAACCGGCTTTTGTACCGACTATGAACAGAGCAGGTTGCGTTAGTAACGTTCCCAGCTTGCTGAATGCATCAAAGGCCATAATCTTATCATTGCTTGTAAACAACATGCGGTTAGTGGAATTGGGATGTTGTGCTCTTGCTGTACGGTAATAATCATGAGCTTCCCGCATATCCTGAATGGTGTTTTCATCAATCATCTCTGGCACATAGTTGCCATAAATGGGTTTTGCACCATTAGCTTCGGCTGTACGTTGTTTAGCCACACTATCCAAAAACTTTATTTGCTCTGAAACCGGAAGTTTCCCATCCCAGCCTGTACGGGTAGTAAGTCCCATATCAACCGCACTGGCAACGGCTACAGCTTTAATGCGGCGGTCGGTTTGAGAAGCACTAAGGGAATAACCACCACCTGCACAGATGCCTAACAGACCGATTCTATCCGCATTTACATAAGACAGCGTGGTCAAATAATCAACTGCACTTCTGATGTCTTCAACCCTTTTGGTTGGATCTTCAAGGAATCTTGGCAAACCTTCACTTTCTCCCTGATGAGAAGCATCGAATGCCAGGGCAATATATCCCTGGTCTGCCATCTTCTGTGCATAAAGTCCAGAAGTTTGTTCCTTAACACCCCCTGCAGGATGGACCGTAATGATGGCAGGATATTTTTTTCTTTTATCCAAACCTGCTGGTAAATAAAGGTGGCCAGCCATCTTTAAGTTGCCATTTTTAAAACTAACAGCCCTAAAGGGTTTGCTATTAAGAGATGAGATAGTTGTTTGCGCCGCTAATGAGAAGCTGGCAGTTAACGTAGCGAAAAGCGCTGCTAAAAAAATCCTGTTTTTCATATGTTCTGTTTTTTGTTACTAGTGCAAAGGTCTCCATCCACGGAACCAACAAATAATGAAAAACAAAGGAATAAGTATAATAATCAAAGATGCACTGCCCTGACAGACTTAGGTATATAACCCGTCTTCTTTTTAAAGAAGTTATTGAAGTAAGTAGGGTATTCAAAACCCAGGGCATAGGCAATCTCAGCAATACTCCAGTTTGTATGCTGCAGAAGTGCTTTCGCTTCAGAGATAATTCTATCGGCTATGTGGGCAGTAGTGGGTTTGCCAGTAACTTTTTTTACCGCACTGTTTAAATAATTTACATGAACATGCAAATGATCGGCTAAATCCTGTGCTGTTTTTAATTCAAGTGGACGATCCATACTTTCAATAGGGAACTGCCGTTCAAGTAGTTCAAGAAAGACAGCCGTAATTCTTTCTGCTGCGCTTTTCACGTTTGCTTTTGCTTTGGAAGGCTGCATTTTGACTGCTTCGTGAATGATGAGATGGATATGGTTACGTATTAACTCATCCTTAAAAGCATAATCAGTATTTTGTTCTGCAAGCATTCGTTTAAATACTGCCCTAATAAATTCCTGTTGCTCATTGTCCAATTTTAAAATTGGCGTGCCGCCGATTTTGAATAAGGGTGACTCCCGAAAGCTCTCTGACCGGTCGCCTAACCTTAAAAACTCCTCTGTAAAAAGACATGTATAGCCTGTAAATTTTGGTGAAACCGCCTCACATGAATAAGGAATATGAGGGTTGGCGAATAATAAAAAGGTCTCCTCAGTTTCTACACTCTTATCGGCATAGTGGAAAATAAACTTCCCGGTTGTCAAATTGATTTTGTAAAAATCTTTGCGGCTGTAAGTGTGGCCGGTATGGCGTTCACTGTCTAATTCATAAACGATAAAACCCTTTAGTTTAAGTTCTGTATTGAAGTTTGAAGTTTGAGAGGCTCCCTTTTTATGCATATTTTCAAAATTAAGAAAATCAAATAGTTTAGATTTCTTAATATTCTGTTGAAACAATTGAGAAGCTAAATTTGAAAGCCGCTGATTTCAGCTTGAGAGGCAAGATATATTTATTCATAAGCGATTTAATAATTTACTCTCCGAAAGCGAAGCAAAAAAGACTTACTTGAAACATGAGCTTCAAATGTTTCAGGTTGGATCAGCGGAGATTGGACGAGCCATGCTTGCACCTTCTGGGCGTGAAATTGACCTTGAACATGGGATGGTGTTTGCCGGTAGTCCTGAGGATGTTGCCAAACGCATTATCCACCTTCATAAACTGCTTGGTCACACACGTCAGATTTTGCAGATGGATGTAGGAGGCATGCCGCACGAATCGTTCCTTAAAAGTATTGAGCTACTTGGGACGAAGGTGCTGCCCCGTATTCGCAAGGAGCTTAATAAATAAAATAAACCGATTTACCGCAAAAAAATAAGGAATAGAAAAGTCATTAATTTTCTTATTTATAAGTTAAGCCTAAAATAGAATTCCGTCCATGCTCAATACCCGGTACTTTAATTCCCTGTTCTTGTATCAAATCTATAGAAGTTTCTATATTATTGATCTCTGCTTTCAATGATCAGTATATCTTAACGAACTAATCGTTGCGATTGAGCATTACTTGATTTCTAAACCCAGGTTTTCAAAAATGAGAAATGGCCCTATTATACTTGTTGATGATGACATAGATGATGCTGACATCATGAAGGAAATACTATCTGACCTGGGAGTCGAAAATAAGATCCGTCATTTTTCACTTTGTTCTTATGCCTGGAACTACCTACAAACAACTAATGAAAGTCCATTTATTATTTTATGTGATGTAAACATTCCTCAACAAAACGGTCTTGAGTTTAAAAAGCAAATAGACCAAGATCAATACCTTAGACAAAGAAGTATCCCCTTCATTTTCTATTCAACTTCTGCGGAAAAACATGCCGTTGATGAAGCCTATAAAGAACTGACCATACAGGGATTTTTTAAAAAGCAAAATTCAATTGAAGACCTAACCAAGAGTCTTAAAGTCATAATCGCATACTGGAAACTCTGCCATCACCCCAACTCTGGATCTACCGAAACTAATCCTGACAGCATAAAACAAAAGGCCGGATAGAAATCCAGCCCGCTTTCCAATCGTTCTAAAATACCATTTATAATATTCAATTTTTGAACCTATAGCTTATATAGTTGTCTTGTTTACGTTTTTTTGACAGACTATTTAACTTTAAGGGAATAGCTAAAGGTTGAAAAAGGTATTGTTATATTTTTCCGATACCATTAATATGGCTGAGTTTATCATAATAGAGTTGGTAACTCTGATGTTAATTCTATCCATAGGTTGTTAAAAGCCACCCTAACAGACTTGCAAATCGATATTGCCTGCACTGAATATGGAGCAATCCTTGAATCCATTCAACCCGCTTTCATTGATATTTTCACTTCTTTTTGGTCTTTTTTGACCGTGAGGCTTTCTTCAGGTTTTGATCCTGGTAGCGAATGTCTTCACTGTATTGTTCCTGCTTAAAAACCGAATCGTGAATAATACGGGCACGATGTGAAGCTTCTTCAGCTTTGTCTGCAAATACTGCCGCTTGCTTGCGATGTCCTAATCCTCTTAAATGTGTCTCTATATCGTGAAGCAAAAGGGTAGTTTCTTCCATCCCCCGCATAGCTTGCCATAGTAGCGCCTCTACGGAAGTAGTAACATCTGCCAGCAGGGTACTTGCAGTATAAGCATGACCCGTATGACACCGAAAGCGAATGATGTTCCCTTCAACTAACCGTGCAAGCGCACCATGACAATCAGGACAGGTTAACGAGGTTAGTTCACCCATTTCTATAATGCCCATTTCAAAAGCATTGTCATGGGTAGCAATAATGACTTCCATATCCATCAGTTTCATTTCTTCCGGTGAAAGCTTTATTTTTTTTGGTGCTATCTCCTGGGAAAGGGTCTGTAGTAAGGCCCCCATTTCTCCTACTGGAAGCGTATGGTCCACTTCCACATATTCCAATACGTTGTTTGGCATTTGCGGATACTCCGCTTCTTCAGGGTCTTGGATAATGGTAACGCCACCAAGGCGCTTCACAGACCAAAGCCCGGAAGTACCATCATTAAGTAAGCCTGATAAAACAATACCGATAACTCTTGGGCCATAGACGTAAGCAGCAGAGCGGAACAAGGCATCAATTGAAGGGCGAAAGCGGTTTTCTTTGGGGCCTTTTTTTACAATCACTTTTCCTTCTTCAAGTATCAGGTGATGGTCATTTGCGGCAACATAGATCCTGCCAGCTGAAATGGGTTCTCCATCACGTGGTTGCGTCACTTTTAACTTAGTCACTTTATTTAAGATCCAGGCCAACCTTGTTTCTGAGTAAGGAGGAATATGTAATACAATAAATACGGACCCTGTAAAATCCTCCGGTAAAGAACTTATAAAAGATTTTAATGCAGTGATTCCGCCTGCGGAAGCGCCAACAACAATAATGTCTCGCTTTGCCATAATTAATAGAATTGAATTTTTCTGGTAGTATGAAAGATATTTGTTTTTCACAAATTAAGAGCCTCAATTAAATGGGACAACAACCATTATAGCTTCATGGATAAAGTTAACCTCAACGATGAAGTAGCCAGGATACTTCCCGTTATTAACTAGCTTAGGCAAAGGTGTAAGTTAACTTAAAGAAACAAGGCCTGACAATCGCAAACCATTACAATAGAATCCCTTTAAAGCAATAGGTATTTATTCTTTTTGTTGTTACTCAGTAATTCCAGGGTTATTTGTTATTTTCTTCAAGCGTTACAGCAACTGAATTTGAAATAAATTCTGTGCATACACTTCTATATGCCTGTTGAAAGTTCCTATCAATATAGCTTCCTAACAGGGATACAAGGTCATTGGCGGCTTTATATCCACTTAATGGCTATGATGTACGGTTATCTATCCAAACGGTTAATTGAGGCTCAAAAAGATACTCCTTGAACCCGGTAACTTGTTGGTATAGCCTGGTGTCCAAAACTCCATCCATTCTCTTATCAAAAATGTCTGCTATCTCTTGGCTCTTTACGATCAAATGGAAATGAGGGTTATAACTCCTTTTGTCGGATTGAAATTGCATTCCAAGCACTTCACCCCTTTCAACTTTACTCTTCCCCCTGTAAGGCTCTTTTGTTGCACCTGTTTTTAATAATCCTGAAGGCACCGCCCATATTTGCCATCTTGCCTTCAGCTTATTGGCATAGACAGATTGAGCAGCAAGGGTACCAAACAAACAGATAATATTTATCAAAAGCCGATGAGTATAAGCATAACAAAAGCCCCTATCCTAGAAGCTTTACTTCAAATGCTATGTTTTTAGTAGCAAGATGTTTTGCACGCCTACTTTCCGATACAGAACTTACTAAAAATATAATCCAGCTGGTCTTCATTGGTGATCTCCCCGGTGATCTCGCCGAGGTATTGTAAACACCTTCTAATGTCCAGTGACAACAGGTCTCCGGGGATGGCGGCGTTCATACCTGCCTCTACATCATCCAGTGCTCCCTGCACCTGCAACAGGCTGTGGTAATGCCGCGCATTGGTCACGATAACGTTCTCTGTGCTTACATCATCCTGCAGCACCACGTCAACCATGCGTTCTTTCAATACTTCCAGGTGAGCGCCTGCTTTCGCTGAAATAAAGATGACTCCTGCCGTATGTGCAAACCGGGATCTTGCATCTTGTTCATTCACCCTATCGATCTTGTTGCCTACCAGGAGAAAATTGATGTTGCTGTTCTGCATCTCCGCACTGATCGATCCTAATTCCTCCTCGTCCATTTCATTCACATCAAAGAGATACAGCACCAGGTCAGCCTGGCTCATTTTCTCCAGGCTTTTTTTAATGCCCGCGGTCTCAATGCTGTCGTCGGTATGACTCCGAATACCCGCGGTATCAATCAACCGGAAGATGATGCCGTCTATATTCAACAGTTCTTCGATGGTGTCCCGGGTAGTGCCTGGTATTTCACTGACGATAGCACGGTCTTCATTCAGCAGGGCGTTCAGTAAAGTGGATTTGCCTGCATTTGGTTTACCGATGATGGCAACAGACACACCATGCCGGATCACATTGCCCAGCCGGAAAGATTGTATCAATGCACCAGTCTGTTCCTTTGTTTTCCTGACCAGTTCCCGTAACTGCGTACGGTCCGCGAATTCCACGTCTTCCTGTGAAAAATCAAGCTCGAGTTCGATCAGCGCGGAAAAGGTAATGAGCTGGTCCCTCAAATGTTTCAGTGATTGTGAAAAACCTCCCCTGATGTTATGCAGGGCCGTACGCCTGGAGGCTTCCGTATTACTGACGATGAGGTCTGCCACCGCTTCTGCCTGTGTCAGGTCAAGCCGTCCATTTAAAAATGCACGCTGTGTAAATTCGCCGGGCCTGGCCAGCCTTGCTTCCGCATGAATGCAGGCATCGATGACCTGCTGCTGTATGAAAGGTGAACCATGACAACTGATTTCTACTACATGCTCACCGGTGTAAGACTTTGGCCCGATAAAAAGGGATATCACCACTTCATCGAGAACCGTTCCTTCCTGTTTCAGGTAACCTACATGCAAAGTGTGGGAAGCCTGCTTTGAAAGGTCTTTCGATGGAAACAATCCATTAACAATGTCAATGGCCTTTGCACCACTCAGCCTGATCACACCAATGGCTCCAATACCGGGCGGCGTGGCAAGTGCAACAATGGTGTCGTCCCATCCGGAAAGTTTCAAACTCATGGCATAAAAATATGCATGGTTTATGGTTTCTGGTTTCTGGTTTTTGGTTGTTTACAGGTATCGAAGATTTTCTAAAGCAGGAGGCGTAGTTAACCGCAAAGATCGCAAAGGAACGTGAAGGAATACAGACTTAAGAGTGCAGACTTAAGAGTAGAGACTTAAGAATTAGAGAGAAGAAGGATGAATTTGGAATACCTGACCTAAAAACTCTCATCCGTGTATCCCGAGCCGTCGGTGCTTGTCTCTTAAGAAATAATAGCCTGATAAAAGTAACCCACTTCGATCCGCGAAATCTATTCAGAAAAATCTCCGAAATCCGTGATAAAAATGAAAGGTCCCGCCAGTGGCGGGACCTCCTATAACTAAACTTATATCATCCTGATTATTCTTCCGCGATCACGAAGGTGATAGGCTGGGTGTGATAAGAACGCACCTTACGGCCATTCTGCTCACCTGGGTTCCATTTGGGACCTCTTTTTACCACCTCAACCGCACCTTTGGATAGACCATAGCCTGGATCGTTGAGTGCCCTTACGTCCTGGATCTGGCCGTCACGCTCTACAAGGAAACGAACCTGAACCGTGTACTGACCGGGAGCCATACCCTGTGAGGCCGCGTCCTCGATGTAACGCTGCAACTGGCTTTCCAGGTGACGTCTCCATGATTTCTGGTCAACGCTGGCTTCGATCTCAACTTTCTCGAAGATCTTGTCCTCGGGCTCTTCTTTTGGAAGCTCCACGATCTTGTTTTCGATCTCCGGAGGAGGTGCAAGGATTACATTCTTGTCACCTTCCTGGCTGATGGTAGCAATGTTGGTCTTCTGCAGGTCTTCCTGCGGAGGGATCTCTTCCTGCTTCACTTCCTTGTCCTCTTTGATCACCGGAGGCGTGAACTTGGTCAGCTCAACCTTTGGTGGTTCAATGGGCTTTGGCGGTGGTGGCGGTGGTGGTGGAGGTGGTTCATCAGGCTCATCCTGTTTTACCTCTTCCAAAACCACTTCAGTTTTTTTCAACTGAGGGGAAAGATCCTCAAACTGTTTGGCAAGCAGCGAACCGCCAACGATCAGAAGGGCAATGCCGCCAGTAATACCCAGGGCCAGCGTCATGCGCTTGTTATACCTTTTCCTGAGTTCATAAGCACCGTATTCCTTGTTCCGGTCCTCAAAGACCAGGTCCAGGATATCGGCCTTCAGTATCTTATTTGGTTCCATGTTAATGATTTGTATTTAGATGCACATTTAAATAGATTCCACAAGATCCATGCTATTTTACCATGGAAGCCTCGGTTCTTCTGATCAACTCCTCCTCGATGGGAAGAATTTCAATGATCGCATAACGCTGGGCGGCATTGATCTTCATTTCATCCAGGATGTCCACAGTATTCTTATACGTAGATTCCGGGTTGGGTTTGATGATCACCATGAAATCCTTATCAAGACAGGCATCCTGCGGTGTCTTATGATAAGCATTATTAGTGTTACTCCTGGCTGCATTCTGGATCTTTGGGCATCCGCCGTCATGAACATGGCGGCTCATTACCTCTTTCTTCTTATTTACGATCACATCCCTGATCTCTTTCCAGGTAGCAGATTTGAAGTTGGATGCATCTTCGGCCAGCTTGCCCTCGTAATAAAATATATTATTTTCTTTTCCCAGCATGATCGTCAATACGCTGGATTCTTTTACTTCTGTCTGGTTCTTTTCATCCTTGTCGTCCTTGGGCATGTTCAACGCAAGGGTTGAAGGCGTAGCCAGGGTTGTTGTAAAGATGAAAAATGTGATGAGCAGGAAACCCAGGTCCACCATTGGGGTCATATCCACCCGTGTAGATTGCTTTTTCGCTTTCTTGACCCCCGGGCCTTTCTTATGCCCGCCGCTATCACCACCGGTATCCATTTGTGCCATATGAACAGGTTTTTATTTGTTATTAAATTATTCAATTCTTCCTTGCTGCATTCTTCGGTACAGTTCGGTACCTGCCGGCACACCTTCCGGTGTAGTGATCAGCTGGTACTTCATCTGGTTGTTCTTGCGCAAAGTTTCCACCACGGACTTAAAAGCCGGGTATTTGGTGTTGTTGTCGGCTTTGATCATCACCTGGACATCTTCACGGGCTTGCAACAGGTAAACCGCATCGCGGATCCAGAAATCAAGCTCGTTATTGGTAGAATCCACAGGCACGCCTGTGGTTGCAGCCGTTCCCAAAGTTTTATTCTCGGTTGCGAGAACAGTCTTGAGCTGGGACATAGGTGAACCAACTGTAGGATGTTTGATGAATGCATTGATCTCCGCCGGACCCAGGCCGAGGCCACGGGTATTACTCATGTTCTGGATGATCCTTTGCTTTAGGTTGTCAGGATCCTGTTGAAGATTCAAGGTAAAGAAAACACGGCCCATCGTATCGATCTCGATCAGCAGGGCATCTTCCATTTTCAGCTTGTCTGCTGAAACGGAAGAAGGTGTTTTAATATCCACCGGCTCGGGTGGCTTGAACTTGGTTGCCAGCATGAAGAAAGACAGGATCAGGAATGCCACGTCCACGAACGGGGTCATATCGAAATCCGTGCTCTTTTTTGGTATTTTAACACTTGGCATGTTGTTCTAAAATTTTGTATTGAGATTCAAAACGTTACCTGATTCCATAAAGTTCCGAAGCTTATTTGTAAAGCGACGCATAACTCTGTGTTAAAGTAAATCCTGATTCGTCAATGCCGTAAGTAATGCTGTCGATCTTGGTGGTAAAGATGTTATACATCACCAGGGCGAGGGCTGAAGTACCGATACCCAGGGCGGTATTATAAAGAGCTTCAGAGATACCGATCGCCAGCTGGCTGGCATCACCACCGCCAGAGCCTTCACCAAGTGCAGAGAATGATTTGATCATACCGATTACCGTTCCCAAAAGGGCGATCAGGGTACCGGCGGAAACGATGGTAGAAAGGAACACGAGGTTCTTCTGCAGCATTGGAAGTTCCAGGGCTGTTGCTTCTTCCACTTCCTTCTGGATAGAGATCACCTTTTGTTCTGTATCCATTTCCGTATTGTTGATCATTTCTTTGTAACGGCGAAGACCTGCCTTCATTACGTTGGCTACTGAACCACGCTGCTTGTCGCATTCTGCAAGCGCTGCGTCAACGTTACGGTTAGCAAGGTGGTATTGAACCTTGCGGATAAAATCTGCAATTGATCCTTTACCCAGCGCTTTGTTGATGGTCATGAAACGTTCGATGGAAAACACGATCACCATCAGCAGCATACCGATCAGCAGCGGAACGATGATACCACCTTCGTAGATCCTGTGAAGGGCATCTTTTGGACCTTTATGGCCTGGCCAGAACCAACCTTCTCCTTTTGTCTCAAAATAATCTGCATCTCCAAGAATGAACCTCCAGATCAGGTAACCGGCGATGATACACAAGATCGGCGCCAGCCAGGAGATCATATTGCTGCTTCTTTTGGGTTGAACTGATGTGGCCTTAACTGACGTTGAAGTCGCAGTCGGTCTTGTTTCTGCCATGGTCGTAATTTTTAGTAGTTTTTTAAATTTGAAATCAATGTTTAAACTAACAGGTCACAATTCTACTGAAAAAAAAGAATTAAACGTTTACAAGGTTGCAATTTTTTGAAATACACCAACATTTTTTCTTCTCTTATGTATACTTTGTCAATCAACAATTTAACGGTTTTTCTTATTCGTATCGAAGCGCTTCAATCGGATTCAGTCTGCCCGCCTTGATCGCAGGATAGATACCGGCCAGCAATCCAACAACAGTGCAGATGATGATCCCGTAACTGACCCAGTCCCACGGAACAACAAAGCCTGTCTGAAGCAGCATCGAAAAAAGATTACCAAACAGCACTCCGAAAAATATTCCGAACAATGCCCCTGCGATGCTGATGAGGACAGATTCCACAAGGAATTGCATGCGCACTGTTCTTCCCTTTCCGCCAATGGCCTTGATGAGGCCTACTTCCTTTGTTCTTTCCGTGACCGATACCAGCATGATGTTCATTAACCCGATGGCCGCTCCTATCAGTGTGATCAATCCAATGATTGTAACGGATACGGTTATAAATCCAAGGCTTTTCATGGCTGTTTCCGCAACACTGTTGCTGCGGTCGGTAATAAAATTACTTTCTTCTGTTGTTGTCAGTTTCCTGATGGACCTGAATAAACCCTCTGCTTCGCCCATGGCTGTTTCCACCTGGTTGATGTCCTGTGTCAGCACCCCGATCGAATACGAACTGGCACCAAAATATTTCCTGATGTTCTTGTACGAGATCACATAGATATTATCCCTGCTGAAACCAAAGGTAGAGCCCCTGCTGGCCAGCACGCCGATCACACGGAATGGAATGTTATTGATACGCACAACCCTGTTGACGGCACGCTCCGGGCCATTACGGAACAATTTCTCTGCCACATCATATCCAAGAAGGCATGTGGCTGTTCCGGATAGGATCTCCTGCCTGCTGAAATTGCGGCCTGCATAAAGGCTGAAGCCGTTTAGTTCGAGGTAGCGGTCATCACCACCAAATGCATTTACATTAGGCGTTGTCTTGCGCGACTCATAAGTGATGGTTGATGTATTTCCCGCCCGGGTGGAGATGCCTGCAACAGCCGGAAAATGATAATTCCTGATAAAGGCTTCCGCTTCCTCAAGGGTGATGGGTCTTCCGAGGTTGGATTTCTTTTCCCGTTTCGCACCCTTCTTGCTCACTTTGAGATTGTCGCCGCCACGCCTGTTGGCTTCTTTATACCGGATGGTAAATCCATTGGCGCCCATGGTGGAAAAGCTTTCTGTAAGCTTCTGGTTCATGGCCTGGATGGCGGTCACAATACCAATCAACGCCGCAATGCCTATGGCAATGATGGCAACAGTGATGCCCGTACGTAATTTATTACTCCGCACCGTCCGATAGGCAAGCGAAAGAATGTCAGCTGCATTCATATGAAGGAAAGGTGTTCTCCGCCCTGGCGGATATGGCGGTCAGCCTGAAGGAACCAGTTTTCTAAAGATAAGCCTTTGGGGGAATATTTTTCTATTGTGTATCCCGGATTGTAAGCATACGTCCTTTTTTTGGCCTTGAGCTTTGAGCTGCGAGCTTCGAGCCGATGCATTTATATCAAAGCTCATATTTCTCACCTCAAAGCTCGTAGCTCGCAGCTAACAGCTCGAAGCTGTACTGTCCAGCTATACGAAAATCAAAAATACAACCAGTTGGTCAACAGGTTAGGGAACATCCCCAGGATGATGGTCAGTGCTGCCAGCGCCACCAGTGTTGCCGTAAAGCCAGCCGGGATCTCGAGGGTGGTCACTTCATTGCCTTCTTTGAAATACATGGCCTGGATCAGCCTGAAATAATAATAGACTGATACAGCTGCCATCAGCACAGCGAATACCGCAAGGCCAAGACCTCCTACATTGATAGTGGCCCTCAGCATGTAGAATTTAGCCAGGAAACCAGCCGTTAGCGGAATACCAGCAAGAGATAAAAGGAAGATGACCAGCACTCCCGCAAGCACCGGATGCTGCCGAGCAAAGCCATTGAAAGCTTCGAACGTATAATCCTTCATTTTAATGAGAACGGCAAATACGCCAATGGTAGCCAGCGAATAGGCAGCTGCATAAAGTATAAGACCTTCCCTTGCATCCATGTTAACGGAATACACCGCCAGCATCATGAACCCTGCCTGGCTGATACTTGAATAAGCCAGCATGCGCTTGACACTTTGCTGGAAAACTGCGGTAATGTTCCCGATAAATAGCGTGGCAGCCGTAATAATGGCCACCAGCAACTTCCATTGGGGCTGGATGTTATGGAAAGCTTCATCAAATAATCGCATGAAAGCAATGAAACCCGCTGCTTTAACAACGGTGGCCATAAAAGAAGTAAACACGGTTGGAGCGCCGTCGTAAGCATCCGGCGTCCAGAAATGGAAAGGAGCTGCCGATACTTTGAAAGACATCGCGAACAGGAGCATCATCAGGCCGGTGATCATCAGCACCGGGTTGGAACCGGATGCAGCATTGATCAATCCTGTATTGAAACTTCCGGCGGCGCCATACACCAGGGCAATGCCCATGAGCATGAGGCCAGTGGAAAAAGATCCCATCAAAAAATATTTCAGGGAAGCCTCGTTGCTGCGCAGGTTGTTCCTTTCACTGCCGGTAAGGATATAAAGTGGGATTGAAATGATCTCGATACCAAGAAAAAGAATCAGCAGCGACTGGAAGGAAGCGGTCAATACCACGCCTGTCAGTACAAAAAAGATCAGCGCAAAATAATCACCGTAATGGATGCCCACCTTTTCCATGTCCCTAGAGGAAAGCATGAAGAAAGCCAGGGTAGAAACCAGTGATACCAGGATAAAGACCAGGGCAAACCGGTCGAACTGCATCATGCCTTCAGTTGGAAAACGAAAGAACACGATCCCTCTTAATTCAAGTATGGTCGCAATGATGGATAACAGTAATAATATATGCGCCACCACGCGTAAGGAGGACTTGCTGTTCACCAAAAAAGAGCTGAACATCATGATGACACCACTGACAGCCGTTAATATTAATGCGTTCATAATTATTTAATCAGAAAAGCAACATTTGCCTTTTTAACAATAGCATCCACATCCATGAACCCTTCCGTGAGGTTGAGCAAAGGCTGCGGGTAAACTCCAAATGCAATGATGATCAAAACAACAACACCCAGTGCCAGTCTTTCATTGATCCTGATATCATGAGCGACAGCAGTTAATTCGTTTGTTGTGCCAAAGAATACTTTCTGGATCATGTTCAATGTATAAACAGCAGCAAGGATGATACTGAGTCCAGCCACTGCCGTGAAGATCACACGGTAAGTGGTCAGTGAATTCCAGATACCGTTAAAGATCAGGAACTCTCCAACGAAAGCATTGGTAAGCGGCAGCGAGATATTGGCAAAGGCCACGATCACCAGCAAGGTTGCAAGACCAGGTGCTTTTTGGGCGATGCCACCGAGCTGTGACAGCTTGCGGGTACCAAACTGTCTTTCCACCAGCTCCACCACGATCCACAATCCAATGATGTTGATACCGTGGTTGAACATCTGCATCATCACGCCCTGCAGGCCAATGGCATTCTCGGAAAATACACCCATCACCATCAGGCCCATGTGGGCAATGGAAGAATAAGCGATCAATCGCTTCAGGTCGTCCTGTTGAATCGCGATGATGGAAGCATAGATCACACCAACAACCGCCATCGTCATCACTACATCACCCCAGATATGAATGGCTGCGGGTACCACTGGCCATACCCAGCGGATCAATCCGAACAGACCCATTTTTACCATGATACCACTCAGCACCATGGTTGCTGCGGTTGGCGATTGCTCATAGGTATCGGGCTGCCAGGTATGAAAAGGGAACACCGGCATCTTTACGGCAAATGCAATGAAGAGCATCCAGAATACCCAGCTTTGCGTAGGGCCGGTCAGTTTCAGCGCATAGAACGAAGCCAGCGAAAAAGAATGATCGGGGGTCTGCGCATAGAGATAAAGCAATCCTACAAGCATCAATACCGAGCCGGTGAACGTATAAATAAAGAATTTAAAAGTGACGGGAATCCTGCGTTCTCCACCCCACCCGGAGCAAAGGAAATAAACAGGGATCAGCGCCAGCTCCCAGAAGAAATAAAACAGCAGCGCATCGGTTGCAGTAAAAACACCCATCAATCCTGCCTGGGTAAGCAGCATGAGCGCAAAGAAATTATTGGGACGCCTGTAAGGTGTTTTCCAGGTAGCCACAACAATAAGCGGATAAGCAACAGCAGTAAGAAGGCAAAGGATCTGCGACATGCCATCCAGCTTCAGGGAAAAAGAACTGCCAACGCTGCCAAGCCATGAAGTGGAGAACTGGAGCTGGGCCGCATCCGCACCGCCAAAGCTTGCAGAAAGCGACAGCGCCAGGGCCACCAAAGATACCAGCAAGGTCCATCCCCGGACAATGCTGTCGCCTCTCAGGAAGAAGGCCACCACCCCGCCAATCAAAGGAACCAGGAACAAGGATAATACGATCATATTTTTTTCATCGGTTATTAATGGGCCATGAGGCTAATTCGTGAAACGTGAGACGGGAGCCGTGAGGCTAGAAACGTGAGACGGGAGACGTGAGACGTGAGGCTAGAACACGTTAGACGTGGTTTGTATATCGTGAGATAAATTGATTCGTCTTTAGACTTATCTTTTAAATCTCAGGTTCAACTAATCACTCTAGTGTTCTATGTTTTATCTCCTGTCACCGGCATCAAGTTCTCAATTCACTTCTCAAACGTTTAAGTCCCACATTTACATCTCATATTCTGTCTACCTATTCACACTTTCACACTTAATATTTTTACAACTAATATCTTTTCTCTAATGTTCAAGTTCCTCCATTCCCGCTCTCTTTCTCTTTCTTGTATTCCTCGCTCTCGCTCTCTTCTTCCCGTCTCCCGGATTACGTCTCACGTGTTCTAGCCTCACGTCTCACGCCTCACGTTTCACGTTCCTTGCCTCACGGCTCCCGTCTCACGTTTCACGACCTCAGAAAGAACTGCAGCACAAAGAACAACAGCATGCTCACCACCATCAGCAGTACATAACTGCCTACCTGGCCGCTTTGCAGCCAGCGCATCTGCCTGCCTCCATAATTCACCAGCCTGCCCACGCCATTTACAATGGCATCAATACCCAGTCTTTCAAAATATTTATTGGAGACCATACCCAAACGGTTCACCGGTCTTACAATGACATTATCATACAATTCATCCACGTACCATTTGTTTTCCAGCACTCTTCCAAATGCAGAAGGCTGGTCTTCCCTGTATTTTCCATAGCGCTTCCATGCGATGAAAATACCGATGAGCGCCACTACTGTGGTCAGTGCGATCAGGAGCCATTCGGTGCTATGATCAACATGCGCGGCTTCCGTTTTTACAACAGGCGCAAGGAAATCACTCAGTCTTTCGCCACCATGCATGAATAGTTCAGGTATGCCGATCCATCCGCCTGCAATGGAAAGGACAGCCAGCACGATCAGCGGCAGTGTCATCGCCCATGGGCTTTCATGGATATGATGCCTTTGCTCCTCTGTACCCCTGAAGCTACCAAAGAAGGTGATGAACAGGAGGCGGAACATATAAAATGCAGTCAGTCCTGCTGTCAGCAGTCCAACAACGTAAAGGAATTTATCATGCTGCCATACATTGAGCAGGATGGCATCCTTTGAAAAGAAACCTGATAAAGGAAAGATACCTGCGATGGCCAGGCATCCTATGAAGAAAGTGACGTAAGTGATCTTCATGTGGTGCTTCAGTCCGCCCATCAGGCGAATGTCCTGCTGGCCGCTCACTGCATGGATCACACTGCCGGATCCAAGGAAAAGCAGTGCTTTGAAAAAGGCATGCGTCATTACATGGAAGATAGCGGCGGTGTAGGCACCGGTACCCAATGCCAGGAACATATATCCCAACTGGCTGACAGTTGAATAAGCCAGTACTTTTTTGATATCATTCTGCCTCAGCGCAATGGTGGCTGCAAGTAAGGCAGTAGCTGCACCAATAATGGCGATCACGGTATTGGTCACGGGTGCTTCCTGGTATAACAGGTTGCTCCTTGCGATCATGTAAATGCCCGCGGTCACCATGGTTGCCGCGTGGATCAGTGCCGAAACCGGAGTTGGTCCGGCCATCGCATCAGGCAGCCAGGTGTACAGTGGGATCTGGGCGCTTTTACCTGCAGCACCTACAAACAATAGTAAAGTAATGCCGGTGATATCTCCTGCCGATAATTTTGCCAGTGTTGCCGCTGAAAACAGTTCATTGTATTCTACCGTTCCCGCTTTGGCGATGATCCAGAAGATGGCAAGTAAAAAGCCAAGGTCACCGATGCGGTTCATCACAAAGGCTTTCTTCGCGGCTTTGGTATAATCAACATTCTTGAACCAGTAACCAATGAGCAGGTAAGAACAAAGTCCTACACCTTCCCAGCCAATGAACATGATGACGAAATTGGAACCCATCACCAGCAGCAGCATTGAAAAGACAAAGAGATTGAGGTAAGCGAAATACCTTCCGAAGTGCTCTCCTTTTTCATCGTGCATATAAGCGGAGGAATAAACATGGATCAGGAAACCAACGCCGGTAATGATGAGGAGAAATAATGTTGACAGCTGGTCAACCTGGAAAGAAAAAGGAATTTCCAGCCCCGCCGCCCTGATGAAAGTAAAATAACGGAAAGGCGTGGCGGTATAATCTTCTCCAAAGAAAATGCTCAGCGAAATAATGAACGCAGCCAGTACAGTTCCGCAACCGATGACACTGACTGCAGCCTTTGGCAGCACCTTCCTTCCCAGGCCATTGATAAGAAAGCCGATAAAAGGCAGCAGTGGGATGAGTAAGATTAAGTTCTTCATATATGGAGCGGCTATTGGCTAATAGCTAATGGCTAATAGCCGTTTTCTTTAGTGTTTTAACCTGTTTAAAAAATTCACATCCACTGACCTTGTATTGCGGTACAGCATGACAATAATGGCCAGGCCTACGCTGACCTCTGCTGCTGCTACCACCATGATAAAGAATACGAAAAGCTGGGCTTCGCTGCCGGCCTGGGGCTGTGTGGCTGCAAGCTTCAGGTGATGCATTTTTGAAAAAGCCACCAGCAAAAGGTTGACTGCATTCAGCATCAGCTCAATGCACATAAAGATGATGATGGCATTCCTGCGTGTCAGCACGCCAATGATCCCAATAACAAAAAGTGCAATGCAAAGAAAAATATAGTATTGAATATTCATGTTGTTGGTTATGGTCTCAATTTTTGTTTACTGTTTATCTATTTTGCTCCTTAGTGTTATCGTGATCGTCGAACACCAACCAAAAACAATAAACTAAAAACAATAAACCTGCCTACCGGCAGGCATGCTATAAACCCCTCTATTTTTTCCCGATGATCACCGCTCCCACCATTGCGCTTAAAAACAGTACAGAGCTGATCTCAAAAGGAACTACATATTCATTGAACAGGTTCCGGCCAAGGTTCTGGATCAAACCAATATCTCCTGTAGCCAGTTCCGTCATTTGTTTTTCCGTATCACGCAGCGCCGCTACAAGCACCAGCAGCAGGCAACCACCCGCGACCGCACCGGCCAGCTTCAGCCATTTGTTCTTTTGCGGCTCCTCTTCTTTTTCAAGATTCATCAGCATGATCACAAAAAGAAAAAGCACCATGATGGCGCCGGCATAGACAATGATGTTCACGATCGCCAGGAACTGTGCGTTCAATAAAATATAATGTCCTGAAATGGTAAAGAAAGTGATGATCAGCCACATGACGCTGTACACAGGGTTCTTACTGCCGATGACCATCACGGCACTGAACAATGCCAGGGCGGAAAGCATCCAGAAAAGTATTTGTGTGATTCCCATTACGCAGTTTGGTTCTTTTATTTGATCTCTTTTCCTACAAGTCCTTTCGCTTTCGCATATGCTTCCGGCTCATTCACTGGGTGTGGAATGAGCAGGTTCTCTTTTCCGTAAATAAATCCCTGGCGCGCATAATTGGACGGCGCAAAGGTCTGGGTAAGGTAAATGGCATCTTTCGGACAGGCTTCTTCACAAAGGCCGCAAAAAATGCAGCGCAGCATGTTGATCTCGTATTTGGCAGCGTATTTCTCTTCACGGTACAGGTGCTCTTCACCGGGCTGGCGCTCGGCCGCTTCCATGGTGATGGCTTCCGCCGGGCAGGCAACTGCGCAAAGTCCGCAGGCCGTACAGCGTTCGCGACCTTCTTCATCGCGGTTCAGGATCTGTACACCACGGAACACCGCGGAGAACGTACGTTTTTGTTCAGGGTATTTAATGGTAGGCTTGCGCTTGAAGAAATGGCTCATGGTGATGGCCATGCCCTTGAAGATCGCGGGCAGGTATAACTTCTCCCAGACCGTCATCGGTTTGCGCTCTACCTGTTTATTTCTGTTTGTTAATTGCATTGAGGTTTTTCCTTCTTTCCGGCTGCGAAATTAGCCGATTTGGTTAAGCATAGGTATTAAAAAACTCTTTATTTATTGAGTAACAGCACCACTAGTGCGGTAATGATCATATTTAACAAGGCCAACGGCAGCAGGCCTTTCCATCCCAGGTTCATTAACTGGTCATAACGGAACCTTGGAATGGTCCAGCGGATCCACATGAAAACAAAGATGAAGAAGACCGCTTTGGTCATCAGCACCAGGAATCCGATCAGGCCAACCCACCAGTGATTTCCCCAGTTGGCCGCTTCATCGAAGAATGGAATGTCATACCCGCCAAAGTAAAGCGTTGAAATGATGACGCAGCTGATGAACATGTTGATGTATTCAGCAAAAAGGAAAAATCCAAGCTTCATGGATGAGTATTCCTGGTGGTAACCGAAATTCAGCTCGTTCTCCGCTTCCGCAAGGTCAAAGGGTGTGCGATTGCATTCCGCAAGCGCGCAAACAAAAAAGATCAGGAATCCCAAAGGCTGGTACATCACATTCCATCCCTGTTGGGCCTGCTGAGAAACAATTGAGCTTAGCTTCAGGTCACCGGAAATAAAGATCACTGCGATCAGCGCCAGCCCCATCGCCAGTTCATAAGAGATCATCTGCGAAGCACCGCGGATGGCTGCAAGCAGGGAAAATTTATTGTTGGATGCCCATCCCCCGATCATGATACCATATACACCAAGACTCACCACTCCAAAAACAAACAGCATCCCGATGTTGATATCGGCCACCTGAAGTGGAACCAGCCTTCCGTTCACATCAATGGTGCTGCCCCATGGAATGACAGCGCTGGTCAGCAGGGCCACGATCATGGCAAGCATGGGTCCGAGAATAAAAAGGCTTTTGGAAGCCGCTGTTGGAATGATCTCTTCCTTGAAAAAGAATTTCAATCCATCTGCCATTGGCTGGAAAATCCCAAAGGGTCCTGCCCTGTTCGGACCAATACGGTCCTGGAGGAAAGCGGCCACCTTGCGTTCCATATAAGTGCTGTACATGGCAACGACCATGGACAGTGTTACAATGCCACCTATCAGGATCAATTTTTCAAGGATGGTCCACCAGTCGAACGTTTGTAAAAGGTACATAAAGCTTTTAGCGGTTGGCTGCATGCTGCAACCAGGAGTTGCAACTGTCAGCGGTGATCATTTTATTCTTTTTGGGTGCATATTCCAGGCATGCCCCCTGTTCTTATTTCTTCGATAACATTTCACCTGAAGTGTTCTCTGGCTTCCTGCGCTTCAGTTTCCTGTAAGCAAGGTAATTCAGGATAAATCCAACAATGGCTGCAACTAAAGCAACGATCAGTGAATCACGCCAGGTCCTTTCAGCCAGGTAATGCAGGATCAGCGCAAAAAATATTAAGGTTAACAAGGGTCCTATCCAGACTTTTCTCATCAGGGTGTATTTGGGTTGGTACTATCTGTTCCTGCCAGGTTCCTTCCTTTTCCTTCCTTCACATCTGTTACATTGGTGCCAACATCATGAGGATCCTGGTTGAAAGTTTTACTTGTTGCCGGTCCCGCTATCTCGTTCAGGTCTACTGTATTCACTTCACTCACATCATGGATATCCATCAGCAGCTTGGGCTTGCGTCCGTCCATGATGGCGGTAAAAGTTTCATTCGGCTTTTGAACACCGGTATAATGTCCTGCATTGATCACCGAACGTCGGTCGAGGCGTGTAGGGCCTTCGATCACCCAGTCACTCACTTTCTTCTTTTCGAAACGGCATTCGTTACAGATCCATTCTTCCACTTCACCCCACTGGTCTTTTCTTGCCGTTACACGCAGCACATCATCACCACGCATCCACAGGCGCACTTTTCCTTTGCAGGTTGGGCAGGCCCGGTGCGCTTCAACGGGCTTGGTGAACCACACACGGTTCTTGAAACGGAAAGTTCTGTCGGTCAAAGCACCTACAGGACACACATCAATTACATTTCCAATGAATTCATTATCGAGTGATTCCTGGATGTAGGTAGCGATCTGCGAATGGTCGCCGCGATCGAGCACACCATGTTCTCTTTTACCGGAAACCTGGTCGGCAGTATACACACAACGGTAACAAAGAATGCAGCGCGTCATGTGCAACTGGATGTAAGGGCCAAGGTCGATGCGCTCAAACGTACGGCGTTTGAATTCGTAGCGTGTTGCTTCGGCACCATGTTCGTAGCTCAGGTCCTGCAGGTCGCACTCGCCGGCCTGGTCGCACACAGGACAATCCAGCGGATGGTTGATCAGCAGGAATTCCACCACGCCTTTTCTTGCTTCAAGCACAGCGGGATTGGTAATGTTCTCTACGATCATGCCGTCCATTACATTGGTACGGCAGCTTGCCACCAGCTTGGGCATGGGCCTTGGATCGGCGGCCGAGCCGGCCGCTACACGTACCAGGCAGGTGCGGCATTTCCCTCCGCTGTTCTGCAGCTTTGTGTAATAACACATCGCAGGGGGTACGATATCACCACCAATCTTGCGCGCCGCCATCAGGATGGACGTCCCGGGTTCCACCTCTACGGTGATGTTATCTATGGTTACTTTAAAGAGTTTCTTTTCTTCTGACATATATTAGATTTCACGCAGAGACGCAGAGAGCGCCAAGACGCAAAGGTTTTTTAATGCATTTCACGCAGAGACGCAAAGGGCGCCAAGACGCAAAGTTTATAAGTTATTTACGATGCGGTGTATGCCTTCTTTCATCAGGCCTACATTAAAATTGATAAGATATCCCAATTTTATTTCTGTCAGTTTCAGATAAGTAAACACCTGTTTATAAGAATGTTTTGGCAAATCATCCACCGATTTATTTTCGATCAGCAATTTATCTTCTACGATCACGTCAGCCCTGAAAGCGCATGGAATAAACAGATCTTCATGAACGAGTGCAACATAATGTTGTCTTTTGATAGACAAGCCAGCTTTTTTCAATTCATAACAAAGAATCTCTTCATAAACACTTTCAAACAATCCGGGACCATACTTTCTGTGAATCTTAAAACAAAGAGCTACTACGATACTTCCCAATTCATTTTCTGTCATAAAAAGTTTTGACAGAAATCTAAAGTCATTTCAAACCAGTAGCAAAGGAAAAAAACATTTAAACTGCGTCTCTGTCCCTTTGCGTCTCTGCGTGAAATCTCTCTTACGGCGTAAGCGCCACTTCTATCGGATCTGCATAGTGCGCCAGTCCGAAGTTAGCACGCTGCGCTGCGTTTGGATGCGTTACGTGCCATTCAAATTCATCACGGAAATGACGGATGGCTGCAGCAACCGGCCATGCGGCTGCATCACCAAGCGGGCAGATGGTATTGCCTTCGATCTTGCTTTGAATATCCCACAGCAGATCGATGTCGCTCATCTTTCCTTTTCCATATTCAATATTGTGCAGGATCTTTTCCATCCATCCGGTTCCTTCGCGGCAGGGCGAACACTGTCCGCAGCTTTCGTGACGGTAAAATCTAGCAAGCGACATAGTGTGACGTACCACGCACTGGTCTTCATCCAGTACAATGAAGCCCCCAGATCCCATCATGGACCCTGAAGCAAATCCACCATCTGCAAGACTTTCATAGGTCATCATCCGCTTTTCGCCTTTTGCTGTTTTCAGCAAAAGGTTGGCAGGAAGGATTGGAACGGAAGATCCTCCCGGAATGCAGGCCTTCAGCTTTTTGCCTTCAGGAATGCCTCCGCAATATTCTTCACTGTATATGAATTCTTCAACTGAAATGGTCATATCGATCTCGTACACACCCGGCTTGTTGATGTTACCGCAGGCGGAGATCAGTTTTGTTCCGGTTGATTTGCCGATACCGATCCTGGCGTACTCCTCTCCGCCCATGTTCATGATGGGAACGATGGCTGCAAGTGTTTCAACGTTGTTGACAACGGTAGGACAATCCCACAGTCCTTTGATCGCCGGGAATGGAGGCTTGATGCGCGGGTTGCCACGCTTGCCTTCCAATGATTCGATCAGCGCGGTCTCTTCGCCGCAGATGTAGGCGCCTGCGCCACGGTGTACATAGATCTGGCAATTAAAGCCGGTACCCATGATGTTCTTTCCAAGGAAGCCTGCCCTGTTGGCTTCATCGATCGCCTGCTCAAGAATATCAACGATCCATGCATATTCGCCACGGATGTAGATGTAAGTTCTTTCCGATCCAAGCGCGAAAGATGAAATGATCAGACCTTCAATGAGCAGGTGCGGCATGAACTCCATCAGCCAGCGGTCTTTGAATGTGCCGGGCTCTGATTCATCCGCGTTACAGACAAGGTAGCGTGGCACGCCTTCCGGCTTTGCAAGAAAGCTCCACTTCATGCCTGTTGGGAAACCAGCGCCGCCACGTCCGCGAAGACCACTCTTCTTCACTTCCTCCACCACATCTGCAGGGGCCATTTTAAACGCTTTTTCAACAGCGGCATAGCCGCCATTTTTGCGGTAGGTATCGTAGAACCGGATACCTTCTATATGTGCATTTTCTAATAATACTTTTCGGGCCATGTGTTTTTTGGTCAGCCAAGGCTGACCGTTTATGGTTTATTGTCTTTTGTTTATGGTTCTTCTACTCTAACAATCTTTTATCTGTTCTGACTTGCTTTCATCCCTTTTTTATCTTTCACTCTCACTCTCACTCTCTTTCTCTTTCTGTTCCTCTTTTCAATTCTCCTTCTTTTGACTCTCGTTTCACGTCTCCCGTCTCACGTCTCACGTCTCCCGCCTCACGATCCTGCCTTATCACAATTAAACATCCAGTTCACTCCAAACTGGTCGGTGAGCATGCCGAACCGGGCGCCCCAGAAAGTATCCTGTAGGGGCATGGTCACGTTGCCACCATCCGCCAGGTTATTGAACACCTTTTCCTGTTCACCTGTATCATTAAAGTTCAGGCTCAAATGAACATTGCCTCCGGTGGGTTTTTGCCCACCTGTCTGGCCGCTGTCAGAAGCCATAAAGGACAAACCGCTGGCTTCAAAAATAGCATGCATGACCTGGTTTTTATCGGTAGCCATTTCTTCGCCGGGTGTTCCTTCAAAGTGCATCAGGCTTTTGATCTCACCACCCAATGCTTTTTCATAGAATTTTAGCGCTTTCTCGCACTCACCGTTGAACATGATGTAGGGTGTAAGCTCCATTTAGTTTATGGTTTATTCTTTTTTGTTTATGGTTCTTTTACCCGCCTAATATTTTACTTCCGATCAACCTTATTTCAAATTTTCCCGCTCTCTCTCGTCTCACGTTCCTAGCCTCACGTTTCACGTCTCACGTCTCACGATTCCTCACGTCACCTTCACTGCTTGTCTGGACAGCAGCTTCCATGATCTTCTTTCCTTCACCCACACCATCATCACATGCAGCTTCAATGGATTTAATTTTCCATCCGCTGTTTGTTCGCTGGCTGTCATCAGGTGCCTGGTCACTGCTGTTTTGTTTTGGATCACCACACTGACAGGACCCATGGTAAGGTCATTATAAACAGACTTGTTCCGGCTTGCATTGCGGATCGCCTCTTCCCTGTTCTCGATCTTACCGCTTGAATGTCCATAACTGAGACCCTGAGCAAACAATCGATCCAGTGCCACGCTGTCCTTGTTTTGAAAAACAGCCATATGAACTGCCCTCACATTTGCCAGTACGGCGATCTCATTCCTGTCCTGCGCGGCAGCAGACAGTGCAGCAAAAAGACCCAATGAAAGAACGAGTTTTTTCATAATTAATTATTGGCTGCTGCTGTCCTGCGGCAGTCTTCAATGATCTGATCCACTTTTTCTTTGGTCAGGTGCTCTTTATAGAATTTTCCCAGCTGCATCATGGGTGCATAACCGCAGGCGCCCAGGCACTCCACTGTTTTTAAAGTGAACATACCGTCGGTTGTGGTTTCACCAATGCCGATGTTAAGCTGCTTTTTGATATAGTCAATGATCTCGTCGCTGCCGTTCAGCATGCATGGCCCGGTCTGGCAAACCTCGAACAGGTATTTGCCAAGAGGCTTCAGGTTGTACATGCTGTAAAAGGTGGCTACTTCATATACTTCAATAGGCTTGATCTGGAGTAATCCTGCTACATAATCCATGGCTTCTACCGAAAGCCATCCGCCATTTTCCTCCTGTGCTATGTGCAGCACGGGAATCAATGCACTCTTCTGCTTTCCTTCCGGGTAGCGGGCAATGATCTCGTTAACCTTTGTTAGTTTTTCCTGTGAAAATTGAATGCTCATTTTATTGATCACAAACTTTTAATACGCTATTCTTAACTCTATCATCTATAGTCTATCATCTCAACTCCCTACCCATCCATCTCCCCCGCGATCAGGTTAAGAGATGACAACACAATAATGGCATCACTCAGCATGCTGCCTTTTACCATTTCCTCGTAGGCCTGGTAATAAATAAAGCAAGGCCTGCGGAAGTGAAGCCTGTATGGCGTTCTTCCACCATCGGAGATCAGGTAAAATCCAAGTTCACCATTTCCCCCTTCCACGCTGTGGTACACTTCACCCGGTGGAATGTCGATCTCACCCATCACGATCTTAAAGTGGTAGATCAGTGCCTCCATCTTGGTGTAAACATCTTTCTTCTCCGGCAGGTAATACTCCGGAACATCGGCATGGAACACGGTGGCTTCCTCGCCTTTCATGTCCTGTATCTTTCTGTAAGCCTGCTCAATGATCCGCAGCGACTGGTACATTTCACCATTGCGCACCAGGAACCGGTCATAGGTATCACCGGTCTTGCCTACAGGTATGTCAAAATCAAAATCGTTGTAGCTGCTGTAAGGCGAGTGCACCCTGACATCGTAGTCAACGCCGGCTGCACGCAGGTTTGGACCTGTAAAGCCGTAGTTGAGGGCACGTTCCGCAGTGATTGGACCCGTACCTATGGTACGCTCCATGAAGATGCGGTTGCGGACGAAAAGGTTCTCAAATTCCTTTAGCACTTCGGGATATTCCTTTAGGAATTTTTCCAGCTTGGTGAAAGCAATATGGTTGAAGTCTCTTTCAAAACCACCAATGCGACCGATGTTCGTGGTCAGGCGTGATCCGCAGACCTCTTCCCAGATTTCGTAGATCAGTTCTCGGTACTGCATTACGTACAGGAACCCGGTGAACGCGCCGGTATCCACACCAATTACGGAATTGCAGATCAGGTGATCTGCGATCCTTGAAAGCTCCATAATGATTACCCGCAGGTAATCAACTCTTTTTGGCGTCTGAATACCCAGCAGCTTTTCGCATGTCATGTGCCAGCCCATATTGTTGATAGGGGCGGAACAGTAATTCAGTCGGTCGGTCAATGGAGTGATCTGGTATAAAGGGCGGCGCTCTGCTATTTTTTCAAATGCACGATGAATGTAACCTATTGTCTGTTCGGCACTGACAATGCGTTCACCATCCATTTCGAGGATGTTCTGGAATACGCCGTGCGTTGCGGGGTGTGTAGGTCCCAGGTTCAGCGTAGTGGTTTCCCTGGACGTTCCTCCTTCCAGTATAATATGATCATTTGTAGCCATGGTTCTATCAGCTGGTGCTTAACGTGCAGCGATCCGTATTTTCTTCCTGCTGCTATATCTATCCTGCGGTTCATCACCATTTTACCTGCAGGAGGTACTGTCAATAAATCACAAAATCCCGGTATTTCAAAATCGTCCGGGAAGGTCAGTTATTCAAACGGTCCACATTCTCTTCCCCCACCTGAGGTATCTGCCTTAGTACAGGTGACCCGTCTGCCTGGCGGTTACCGAAATCAAAAGAACCGCCTCGGCCAAACATTTCATCATCCTTATCGATCCTTGTCTGGTCTTCAAGCGGGAACTCTTTTCGCTGGGGGAAATAATCCATTTCATCAACATTCATGATGCGTTTCAGGTTGGGATGACCAACGAAGTTGACACCATAAAAATCATAGGCTTCCCTTTCCTGCCAGTTAGCGGAAGAAAATAATTTTGTAGCGGTCCGCACATCAGGCTGACCGATGGGTGCAAATACCTTGAAGCGGATCCGTATGTTGTCTTCCAGGTTATGCAGGTGGTAAACAACGGCCAGTTCCCTGCCGGTGTAAGCAGGATAATGCACCGCGGTCAGGTCTGTCAGAAAACGGAATTTCATCCTTTCATCATCATAAAGAAACTGGAGAACTTCCAGGTTCAGTTCGCGGGGCGCCTCAAAGGTGAGCATGCCATAAGGCAATTCAAAATTGGAAACTTTATCCCCGAATTGATCTGCAAGACGCTGCTGGATGATTTCGTTTGTCAACATAAAAACGTGCTGGCCTCTGCTTGCCGTAAAGCAAACCTCTGGCTTATTCTATTCCGTAACTGTTTAATAAAGTTTTATAATGCTCACTATTCCTGCGGCGGATACTTTCCTTACCTACCAGGTCCTGCACCCGGATGATACCATCAATGATGGCTTCTGGCCGTGGAGGACAGCCGGGCACATACACATCTACAGGCACCACCTGGTCAATTCCCTGGAGTACGCTGTAACTGTCGAAGATGCCGCCACTGCAGGCGCAGGCGCCAACAGCCATTACCCAACGAGGTTCCGCCATTTGCAGGTAAACCTGGCGGACAACCGGGGCCATTTTTTTGGCGATAGTGCCCATCACCATCAGCAGGTCGCACTGGCGTGGCGAAAAGCCAAGGCGTTCAGAGCCAAAGCGTGCCAGGTCATAATGCGAGGCCATGGTTGCCATGAATTCAATACCGCAACAGGAAGTGGCGAAAGGCAGGGGCCAGATGGAATTCTTCCGCGCAAGGCCAACTACATCGCTCAGCTTTGTTGCAAAGAAACCTTCACCCTGGTGCCCATCAGGCATATTGGCGAGGCTGATGTCGTTCTCAAGGCCTTTCTCTTTAATATTATATGATACCGGACGAGCCATAATTTTTTGTTTTAAGTTTTCATTCATTCACACTTCACGGGGTTATTCTTCCCATGTTAATGCGCCTTTTTTGATGATGTAGATAAATCCACATAAAAAGAAAGACACAAACATCAGTACAGCCCAAAAACCGCTCCAACCCAATGCTTTGAAATTAACAGCGTAAGGATAGAAAAAGATCACTTCCACATCAAACAATACAAACAGGATGGCAACAAGAAAATACTTGATGGCCACAGGCTGGCGTGCATCACCATGCGATTCAATCCCTGAAGTAAACGTAGCGAGTTTGTCTTTTGTTTTACGCTTGGGTCCCAGCAGATGGGTCACGATCATAAGCGTTGAGATCAGTCCTACAACAAATACCAGTTGCAATCCGATGGGGAGATAGCTTCCCGCACTGTTGACATCATTGACTGCTTTTGTAACATCCGTTTGCAAAAGGTAAAACATAGGCGATTTGATTGGCACGCAAAAATAAGTCAGGATAAACAAACTGTGCCTATTATTTCATAAGGGTTCGCCAAAGGCGAATGCCCCCGGCTGAGCCGGGGGCATTCACTTTATATGTCTTAAGATCAGCTTTTCTTCTTGGGTGCGGGCGCCTTTCCTTTTGCAGGTGTTGTGCTCGCAGTTGTTTTCTGGGCGGTTCCCTTAGTGCCCGTCGCTGGCTTTGCAGCAGGTTTAGCTGCCGGAGGTCTTGTGGCCGGTTTGGTCAGGGCCTCAAGAAAATTCTTCAGCTGGGCATTCTCAGGATCGAATTCCAGGCCTTTTCTCAAATACTTGATGGCATTTTCCCTGTCCGACTTCACGTTATTGTAATAAGCTGCCAGCGCTGAAGATGACTGCAGACCAGGTCCTTTAAAACGAACCTTGTCGGTCTCAGCGATCTGGATGGTACGCTCATATTTAGGTACCGCCAGACCCAGCGCCATGTTCGAGTCAATCCTGGTCAGCGCCTGTGCGCCCCAGTAATGACCGTAGATGCTGTCTGGGAATGCTGCAGAATACGCAGTGAACATCGTGTCGGCCTTCATGTAACTACCACCCAGGAAATAGTTCAGACCAATCTGGAACAATTCACTTGGCCTTGCCTGCGTACCCCTTAATTCGTAGGAAATACGGGAAAGTTCGGCCTGGAGGACCTTCTGGTTATTGGTCTGGGCGTTCTGGATCGCTTCATTCAACATAGAAACCTGGCGGGAAAGCACACTATCCATCTGGACAGCTTTCAATACATCTTCCCTGATCATAGCAGGATCGCCCTTGGCACAAGCTGATGCATGAAGGATATAGTCGTTACCAACAATATCATCTTCTTTGGCTTTAGCAAAGAACTGGTTAGACGCTGTGCAAGCAGCCAATGTATCCTTTAATCCTAATTGGGTTACAGTCATAAGACGGTACACCCTTGAAGTGGCGTTATTCCCGGTTTGAGAAATAATACCATTCAATGCGCTAAGTGCATCTGCATATTTCTCCTGAACAACAAGTGTCTGGATCTTGAGAACATCATTCTCCGGATTCGGATCTGAATTGGCAATGTATTTATTGGCCCACTGTTCAGCTTCTGCATATTGCTTGTTCATGATGCTGTTGGTATACATCAGTTCGTAAGCAGGCGCGAACCTTGGATCGGCTTTAATGGCTTCGTTCAGATTTTCCACCACAACCGGCCAGTTGTTTTGCGTACGAAACAAACGGGCGGTCCTGTAATAAGAAGCTGCTGCAAGGGATGGATTCAACTGAGCAGCCTTCCTGAAGTTCTGGATGGCCTGGCCACCGTTGTGAGCTTTCCAGTAAGCATTACCCAGGTTCAGGTAAGTTTCCGCGTGGTTAGGAGAAGACTGTGCAAGGGCGGTCAGCCTGCCGATAGCATAGGTAATATCTCCGCCTTTAGCATCGATGGTAGCGCGTGCCAGTGCATTCACCACAGCGGGATCATCGCCTTTCTTACCACGGCTGGCAGTAATGGCTGATTCAAAACGCTGGCGTGCCTCATTGGTCCTGCCTTCCAGGAGGTCAACATGACCAGCCCCGGCAAGGATCAATGGAGGGTTGCTGTTGGCAGCCAATGATTTTTCGTACAATGATTTAGCTGCAGCCACATTGTTTGCAGCAATATGGGTCTGGCCTAACCAGTAGATGGCCTCAAGGTTATTGGGATTTGCGGCAACCATTCTTTCAAAAGCCGCTTTTGCGCTTTGATAACGTTCCGCGTAAAAGTGGCCCACTCCTTCCTGCACATTCTGAGCGAAAGCCGAAATGGACAGAAAAGCAGCGAAAAATAAAGCGATAGCTGATTTCTTCATGTTGCTTTTTCTTTTTAAGATGTAAAACATTTCTTAGGGTTTACTTATTACTTGTTAATGTTGCTATTGTGTGCTGATTTTCAAGAGATTCTGTTAATCTACCAGTTCAACCGGGCGCCTGACAAAACTTTTTCTCGATGGGGCAAGGTAAGCTCTCTGAAATACAAGCTGCCCGCTCTCGTGATCTTTCAGGAAGTCACCAAAACCGTGTGCCAGCCCCTGGTGTTTTTCTTTTACAATATAAACCAGGTCACGGATCATGGGATAATTGCCGGAATAAAGATTCAACTGGTCAGGTTTTACATATGCGCCTGGCTGAAAAGCCGCTTCAAGGGCAATGATCTTAACTTTTTGTCTAAGGGATCGCTGGCCCGCATCTTCCGGGTTGCCAATCCAGGAAACCCCAATAAATCCAACTGCTTTAGGATTCTTGGAGACATAATCAATTACGCCTTCGCTGCTTGGGGCCGCTGCTACATTTGATCCCAGTTTTCCACCCTTTAGTACAGAGTCAATCATAAACCGCACCGTACTAGTAGCCTTCAGTCCGTCAAACACGGGAATTAATTCTTTATTATGATTTCCACTAATAAGATCCCTGACCTCCTTCATGGTGAAAGCCGTTTCCATGGATGATTGGTTCATGATCACCGCAATGGCATCGTAGGCAACCCGGAATTGATCCGGACCAATGCCTACAGAATCGCTGACACTTTCTCTTTCGGCATCGGAAAGAAAACGCGTTGTAATGATCATGCGGATCGAGTCGTTATAGATATCATCAAAGCATTCCGCTTCCGGCTTGTAATGAACAATGATCCTGGCACCTGGATACCTTGATTCATAAACCTGCACCTGCGCATCGATCACTGGTCTGAAAGATTCATCACAACTGATATGAATGGTGCCTTTAGTAAAACTATCCTGGGGTTCTTCCGTCTTTTTTGAATTGCAATGAGAGAAGGCCACCATCGCAACGATCAAGAAAAGGAAAACAACCTGATTCAACCGGCTCATTGGCTTTTACGCTTTTTATATCCCCTGTAGATCCTCCAAATACCGTACAAAATGAACAGCCCTCCGGCGATTTTATCAAGCACTGATGGTTCACCCCTGAAGATCTTCCATCCCATCTGCTCGTAGATCAGGAAGAGTATGCCTACGAGCAAAACTAGTATGCCCATAACAAAATCCATCACTGACCGAACACGGTCTTCCTGCCTTCTTCTGTTTTCCTGGTAATCTTGCATGTTTGTTCAGGGGAAGGCAATTTAAAACTTTTTATGTTTCTAAACCTACAAATGTCACTGGCTGAGTAAAGCTTACCGGAATAAAAACGCCTTGCTGCATTGCCGGTTCCCACTTCGGCATTTTTTTAAGTACCCTGATCACTTCATTATCAAAGCGGCTGCCACCACTCTGGATCACTTCAAAATTGGTAACTGTTCCATCAGGACCAACCTGGAACCGGATCAGCACTGTTTTCTTTTCACCTGGTTCCAGTTCATCAGGGGTACGAAGATGACGGTTCAGAAATTTGGTCCATGCTTCCATGCCACCAGGAAACCGTGCCGCCCTGCTGACTGCTTCAGCGGGTTTTTCAGGACCAGGTGTTGAAGTGGCTGGGCCTGTACCACCCCCTTGCGGAAGCGGTAATGATGGCAAAGGACCCTGGGGCAACGGCCCATCAATATTGACAAGGCCAATGTTCCTGTTTCTCAGGTCATCATCCGTAGGTAAAACATTTGTGGTAGCGGTCACAATACGGAACTGGTCTGTGTGCCTTACCTGCGCAACCGGCTGTTGCCTGCTTGCTGGTGGTGTTTGTATTTCTGGTTCTGGAATTTCCGGAGGCGGTGGAAGCACTACGCTGGTAAGTTCATACTCTTCTCCTGAAGGCCTTGGGACTGAGTCATCCTGTTTGAATGAAGGAGCAAGCAAAAGGATCAGGATAACAGAGCTCAACGCAATGCCAAGGGCAATACCCAATCGTTGCGGGTATTGCTTACGTAACGTGTATGCACCATATGCTTTGTTACGGTTATCAAAGACAATGTCGATGAGGGAAGCTTTTAAAATTTCCTGGCTGGTCATGGTTTTTGTTTTCAATGAGACGCAGATGGTTAACAATTCCATAACACCCTAAAGCGTGCAGACGAAAGAGTGTGACGTAGGAGTTCAGACTTAAGAGTAGAGAGTTAAGACTTAAGAATTAGAATTTTGATAGATGAGAATTGACTTCTCTTTTTACTATCTCTCTCTTTTCACTTGCTCAGTTTCTCTTTCTGTTTTCCCTCGCTCTCGCTCTGTTTCTTCGCTCTCTTTCTGTTGGATCCTTCGCCGGTGGCTCAGGATGACAGGTCTGGTAGTTTGCTTTGAGATGATATCTCTTAGGCCAGAAAGATTTTCATCAGTCCGCAATCCTCTTTCGCCTTTCAAGTCCCAATTCTTATTTCTACCATCCAACTCTTAATTCTATCATCTATAGTCTATCATCTCAACTCTATCGGCAGTTCTAACTTCTTCATTCCAATTCTTAAGTCTCTACTCTTAAGTCTGCACTCTTAAGTCTTTCCCTTCGCTCTCTTTCTCTTTCTGTTCCTGCTGTCTTACTTTTGCGCCATGAAAATCCTGATGGTGTGTTTGGGAAATATTTGCAGGAGCCCCCTGGCGGAAGGCATCCTGAAGCATAAGGCCAGGCAAGCTGGTCTTGACTGGACCGTTGAAAGCGCCGGAACAAACGGGTATCATGTTGGGGAGGCGCCTCATCATCTTTCACAGAAGGTTGCCAAACTCAATGGTATAGATATCTGCGAGCAGAAAGCAAGAAGGTTTGTAAAAGAAGACCTGAAACGTTATGATAAGATCTATGCAATGGCTTCAGATGTCATCGTAGACATGAGGCGCATTGCCGGTGACGCCTATGATGCTTCCAAAGTTGACCTCTTATTGAATGAAGTACATCCCGGCGAACATCGCTCTGTGCCCGATCCATGGTATGGGCCCGAACCAGGATACCATGATGTTTATAAGATGATACACGAAGCATGTGAAAGCATCATTGCGAAATACGGAAAGAAACAACAAGCCTGAAAAGGCAACAGCAACCGAAACAAGATGTCAAAACCAGATAAAGGTTCCAAACCCTCTCTTCCCCAGGGAACCCGCGACTTCGGTCCTGAAGTAGTGCGGAAGCGGCAGTATATATTAAATACCATCCGGTCTGTTTTTGAATTGTACGGATTCCAGCCACTGGAAACACCGGCCATGGAAAACCTGGATACGCTGATGGGCAAATACGGGGACGAAGGCGATAAACTAATCTTCAAGATCCTGAACAACGGACTGGATAATCCAACCAAGCACGAAACCGTTCAGCGGGAATTTAACCGTGTGATGGAAGGCAAAAGCTCAAAGGACATTACTGAAAGGGCCCTGCGTTATGATCTCACCATTCCCTTCGCCCGCTATGTTGCAATGAACCATGGCCAGCTGACCTTTCCATTCAGGCGTTACCAGATCCAGCCGGTATGGAGGGCCGATCGTCCACAGAAAGGCCGTTACCGCGAATTCTACCAGTGCGACGCAGATGTTGTTGGAAGTAATTCATTGCTGAATGAAGTGGACCTTGTCAATATCTACAGTGATGTTTTTGAAAAGCTGGGACTTACTGGCTGGGAGCTAAGGATCAATTCTAGAAAGATCCTCTCAGCGCTGGCAGAGATCAGCGGTGGCGCCGAAAAAATGATGGACATCACCATAGCCATTGACAAGCTGGATAAGATCGGCATGGTTGGCGTGAAGAAAGAACTGGTTGAAAGAGGATTGACCGAAACACAAATAAGCACCATAGAACAATACCTGGCTATCAATGGAAGCAATGAAGAAAAACTGGCAGCTGTCCGCGGGTTGTTCAGGGATGTACAGGCAGGCCAGCAAGGCATTGAAGAAATAAGTTTTGTGCTGGAAAGCAACAGGGAGACCCAACGTAAAAAAACAGGGCAAGGCCTGATGATCGACCTGACCCTGGCAAGGGGCCTTAATTATTATACGGGCATCATCCTGGAAGCCAAGGCCCCTCCTCATGTTAAGATGGGTTCTATTGGAGGTGGCGGCCGTTATGATGATCTTACCGGGCTGTTCGGTGTTCCGGGTGTACCGGGGGTTGGCATTTCCTTCGGTGTAGACCGCATTTATGATGTACTGGAAGAAATGAACCTCTTTCCTTCAACCGTTGAACAGGGAAGCAAGGTGCTGTTCTTTAACCTGGGCAAAGAAGAAAGCAGGGAAGCATACCGCGTTCTCCAGGAACTTAGAAAAAGAGGGGTCTCCGGCGAACTCTATCACGAACAAGCCAAATTTGACAAACAATTCAAATATGCGGAGCGGAAACAGATACCATTCATCGCTATCATTGGCTCTGCTGAACTGGCTGAAAGTACCTGTACAGTAAAAGACCTCAGAAATGGAGAACAAAAAAGGGTTTTACTAGCTAATCTCCCCGATTTTTTGTTCATTTGAGGCCATTTTAAACAATTTCATTATATGAAACAAGCCAGGATTTTCTCCACCATTGCGATTGTTGCAACATTGCTTATCGCATCATGTGGTAAAGAGAAAGGTTCATCTGCCGTTATGATCCCCAAACAAGCGCTGATGGTTGTGCAGATCAACAGTTCATCGCTCACCAACAAGCTTTCGTGGGAAGAGATCAAATCAACCAATTGGTTCCGTACCGTATCAGCCAACACCAGTGATTCATTGAGCCAGCAGATCCTGTCCAACCCGGATAATTCCGGAATCGACACCAAATCAGACCTGGTGTTCTTTATGAGCAAGCAGGGAAGAGGCGGCATCGCGGTTTTTGAAGGTTCGGTAAAGGATGCAGGAAAATTTGAACAGTTCAACCAGCAAATGCTGAAGAAAGATGGTAAGGAATCAGCTACTGAAAAAGATGGTGATATAAGGTTCCTTCAGACCGATGAAGGCTCACTGATCGGTTGGAACGATTCCAAATTCATGTACATCAACGACGCGCCGATCAATCCTCCAACCAACGAAGGATTTGAATCCGATGAATCTTACGGTAATACTTCTTTTGGAAAAGACAGCCTGAAAAAGTTCGTAAAGAACCTCTTTAATATTTCCGGCTCGGACAACCTGGCGAACGATGACCGTTACGAGGACATGCTGAAAGAATCAGGTGACATTTTCATGTGGACCAACATGGATGAGAACCCTGCATTCGGCAGCAATCCTGCCATGGACATGATGGCCATGCAGAAGCTTTACAAAGGCACTTATTCTGCAAGCACGATCAACTTTGAAGATGGCAAGATCTCCTGGAAAACGAAGACCTACCTAAGCAAAGAACTGGCTAAGATCTTTGAACAGCATGATTCTAAAAATGTAAGCACTGAGCTGATCAACCGCATTCCTTCACAGAATGTGATCGCGGCCATGGTGATGAACTATCCTCCGGAAGGATTGCATCAGTTCATTAAAGCTGCAGGATTGGATGGTGTTGCAAACGCTTACCTGGGTAAATTCAATTACAGCCTTGCTGAAATGATGAAGGCCTACAAAGGCGACGCCCTTTTAACTGTGTCAGACATTTCTCTGAAGCAGGTGCAGAAAACAATGGAAGGAACTGATGAAACGTATCCATCTCAGGAACCATCCGCAAATGTTTTACTGGCATTCTCGGTAAATGATAAGGCTTCTTTTGATAAAATGGTGAGCCTTGCCGAAACCAATATCAAAGGAGAAAACGGAAAGCTTCCAAAAGATCTTACATACAAAACAAGCAACGAATGGTTTGTAGCAAGTAACTCCACCCAGCAGGTTGACCAGTTCCTTGCAGGTGGTAATAACAAGGTCTCCTTTGCTTCCAAGATCAGTGGTCATCCGTTCGGCATGTACATTGACATTCAGAAAGCCTTGAGTTCCGGTAAAGCAATGATGCCCGGTTTTTCCAGCGGCTTTGATCTTTCCATGAAAACATGGCAGGATGTAGTGATCACAGGCGGTGAATACAAGGACGGATATTGTGTTTCCCTTATGGAGATCAATATGATGGACAAGAAGACCAACAGCCTGAAACAGATGAACAATTTCCTGAACCAGCTTGCAGCTGAAAGAACCCAGACCGACAGGGTTTACGGTGACGAGGTCATTCCTCCTTCTGCTGATTAAGGCAAAATATTTTTGATTATTTTCATAAGCCATGGCCGCAATATTCTTTTGTTGCCATGGCTTTTTAAATTGAGGACCGGATGCATTTAGAGATCAGGGATTTACTTCCAACCTATTTTGAACCAGGCAGAAAAACCACTTCGGAGATCTGGGGCAAGAACCTGAAGTTTGACAAAGGCGATTTTGTCAAGATCGTTGCTCCTTCAGGCAGCGGCAAAACCTCGCTGATGCATTTTTTGTATGGCATGCGCCACGAATACACGGGCACTGTCCACTATGGCAACCAGGAAACCAAGCATTTTGGAGCTGAAGATTTCGCCAGGTTCCGCAAAGATCATTTCAGCGTAGTGTTCCAGGACCTGAGGCTCTTTCCTGATCAGAATGTCTTCGATAACATCAACATCAAAAGGCAGCTCAATCCTTATCATCCGCCGGAAAAGATCAATGAAATGACTGAACGCCTTGGAATCGGTACCAAGCTGTCGTCCAAATGCCGCACCTGTTCTTACGGCGAGCAGCAACGTGTGGCCATCATACGATCACTGATGCAGCCATTCGATTTTCTTTTACTCGACGAACCTTTCAGTCATCTCGACAACAGGAACTCAGAAAAGGCCATGGAGCTGATGCTGGAAGAAGCAAGGCATCGCAATGCTTCCATTATTTTCGCGGACCTTGAACGCATTGAATTTTTTCCTTACACAAGATTGTATCATTTATAAACTGTACCTGTGGCGCTATCCTTTCAACCCATAAAACCACTTTTACAAACCGGCACCAACGCCACCTCCAGGTGGTTCTCCTATATTGGTCTTGGCATCGGGGTTCTGTTGCTGCTCTGCTCCCTTCAGATGTTCATGAACATACAGGCGCTTCTTGGAAAGACCACGGTACGCAAGGATGGATTTGATTTTATTTCCATCAGTAAGCCTGTCACCAATGAGACCATGGGGCAGAATGAGAAAACACAATTTTCCCCACAGGAGATCAACGAGCTGCGTGCACAGCCTTTTATTGAAGACGTTGCGCCGCTGCAGGCCAACCAGTTCCACGTGGTGTTAAGCGGTGGCAATATGCTTCCGTTCAAAACGGACCTTTTCCTTGAATCACTGCGTAATGATTTTATTGATACGGTGCCGCCTAACTTTCACTGGAGTCCCGGAGATCTTGAGATCCCGATCATCGTATCATCCGTATTCTTTGAAGCATATAACGTGTTTGCTCCTACGATGGACCTTCCGCAGCTATCACAGGAAACGGCAGTGGGCATTCCTTTGGCCATTATTTGCGAAGGCAATGACAAGCGACTGGTATTCCGCGGCAAGATCGTTTCATTCAGCGACCGTGTGAATTCCATTCTTGTTCCTCAGAACTTTCTTGACTGGGCCAATCAGACCTTCGCGCCTGAGAAAAAGCCCGGTGCCAACCGGTTTTACCTGAAGACAAAAGATGCCAATGATCCTGCGCTTCTGAATTACATTGATCAGAAGAATTACCTGGTGAACAAGGAAATGGTAAGGCTGGGCAGGACCAAACAAACCTTGCAGGGTATCTTCAGTGGTCTTGGCATTTTTGGTGTGATGGTGGTTGTGATGGCATTGATGCTGTTCTCTTTTTACCTGCAGCTGGTCATCGCAAGAAGCCGTGAAAGCCTTCAATTGTTACTGATGCTGGGCTATTCACCAAAATGGCTAAGCAACCATGTATCAAAGCAATTTATTCCGGTCTATGTTTTTGTGGTTTTAAGTGCCGTGGCCATCACGCAATTCATTCAATGGCTCTTTCATCGTGGAGTAATGTTCAACCGCCCGGAACTTTCAACGCTGCTGCACTGGTCCGTACTTGCCACAGCGGTATTCCTCATCGGCCTTTCCATTTTCACGAATTACAGGATGGTGAGGAAGCTGGTGTATCAGCTTTATTAGGTTTCTGGTTTCTGGTTTCTGGTTCATAAGGTATGAATTTGCTTTACTTGGATCTATTTGCGTAGAAAGAGTTAAACCGCAAAGCGCGCTAAGAATTCGCAAAGAATCGCAAAGAAATACAAGCCTTAAACTTTGCGTCTCTTTGCGCTCTTTGCGGTCAAATACGCAAGAGGAAAAATAATGAAAAACTGAAACTCAAGAACAAGAAACCAGAAACCATAAACCAGAAACAGAACGCTAACAGCGTTCATAGATAACGCTTGCTCCCTGTCCTACTCCAACGCACATGGTGGCAAGGCCATACTTGCTTCCGCGACGCTTCATTTCGTGCAGGAGGGTGGTGGAAAGCCTGACACCACTGCATCCAAGTGGATGCCCAAGCGCAATGGCGCCGCCATTAACATTCACACGAGCGGGGTCAAGGCCAAGGTCCTGTATGCACGCCAGCGATTGCGAAGCAAAGGCTTCATTCAATTCTACGAGCTCAATATTGGCAATGGAAAGACTTGCCCTCTTCAGCGCTTTTTGCGTTGCAGGAACAGGCCCAATGCCCATGATGGAAGGATCAACACCGGCAACCGCCATTGAGATCACTTTTGCCATTGGCTTCAATCCGTATTTTTTAACTGCTTCCTCGCTGGCAAGCAGCACTGCGGCTGCTCCGTCGTTGAGTCCGGATGAATTACCAGCTGTTACCGTTCCATCTTTTTGAAAAGCAGGTTTCAGTGAGCCCAGTTTCTCCAATGTGGTCTTACGGGGATGTTCATCCGTATCAAATAAGGTCATGGCACCTTTAGCACCTTCAATCTCTACCGATACGATCTCGTTCTTCCAGCTGCCCTGCTCCAGGGCGGCAAAATATTTTTCCTGTGAATGCAGGGCGAATTCATCCTGGGCCTCGCGGCTGATCTTCCATTGTTTGGCCACGTTCTCACCTGTTTCGCCCATGCTGTATGGATAATGCACATCCTTCAGCTTATTGTTGACGAAGCGCCACCCAAGTGTGGTATCATAGATCTCCGCGGTACGCTGAAAGGGACTGGCTGCTTTTGACATTACGAAAGGCGCCCTGCTCATGCTTTCAACACCACAGGCAATGATCATTTCAGCATCATCGCACATGATCTGCCTGGCCCCATCCATGATTGCCTGGAGACCTGAAGCGCAGAGCCGGTTCACAGTATTGCCCGGAATAGTAACTGGAAGACCAGCCAGCAGTGCTGCCATACGGGCCACATTACGGTTGTCCTCACCAGCCTGGTTGGCATCACCTGCAATTACATCCTCAATGTCTTCCGGGCTGATATTCCTGTTCCTGTTCATTAATGACCGGATGACGAAAGCCAGAAGGTCATCAGGTCTTACCGTACTCAAAGCGCCACCATATTTTCCAATAGGTGTGCGAACCGCATCTATAATAAATACATTTCTCATGATGATAATTCCCGGGGCCTACAAAAACATTGCAGGCTACGTTCAGGAAGGTGCAATTTACAATCCAAGGGTATTATGCAAAAAACATATAGGGTTAAAGTATTATGCGCTTTTTAATATTAGTATGATTTCAACCTTTCCTTAATTTTTTTTACCGCAAAGGACGCAGAGTAACGCAAAGAATCGCAAAAATATCCGTGTCATCCCATCAGTAAAATCCGTGAAATCCGTGATACAATTTACACCTCACCGGTATTTCGCAAAAACATACACGGTTAAAGTCTCATACTGCTCTTGTTAGCAATCAGTATAATTAAAGCCTTTCCTAACTTCAATTTAAGTGCAATGTGCGCAAAAGAACCGCAAAGAAAATCCGTGCCATCCGTATAATCCGTGATCCATTGCTGCTGCAGATTAATTGGAATGCCACAACCAGTACAGTAGTATTTATCCGCGTCATCCCATCAGTAAAATCCGTGAAATCCGTGATTGTGAAATCCATGATAAAGTAAGCGTCAGGTACAAGGGAAAAGCCATTGCCTGTCGCCTTGGTTGTATCTTTGCCCGATGGCTGAAATGGCAATGATCAAACAAAAAACAGGCAGGAATATCAGGGAATTAAGCCTTGAACAGCTGCATGAATTTTTTTTATCAATAGGTGAAAAAAAATTCAGGGTGGCACAGGTATGGGAATGGCTATGGCAGAAGAATGCCCGCTCATTTGCTGATATGACCAACCTGAGCAAAGACCTGCGCCAAAAGCTGGGAGAAAATTTCTCCCTGCCGGCTTTGGTTGTTGATACCACACAGATCAGTTCAGACGGTACCATTAAATCGCGTTTTAAGACCCATGACGGCCATCTTTGCGAAGGGGTGCTGATACCGACAGAATTCAGGAATACGGCCTGTGTATCCAGCCAGATCGGTTGTTCTCTTAGCTGTAAGTTCTGCGCCACCGGCTATATTGAACGTAAAAGGAATCTGGATTTCGATGAGATCTATGATGAAGTTGTCCTTTTGAACGAGCAATGTGAGCAAACGTTTGGTAAAAAGCTGAGCAATATCGTTTTCATGGGCATGGGTGAACCCCTGCTGAATTATAAGAACGTGCTAAAGTCAATCGAACGAATAACTGCTGCTGACGGACTTGGAATGAGCCCCAAAAGGATCACGGTATCTACTGCGGGTGTGGCAAAGATGATCAGGCAACTGGGAGATGATAAGGTACGCTTCAAGCTGGCATTGTCACTGCATGCTGCGAATGATGCAAAGAGAAATACCATCATGCCCATCAATGAGACCAACAACCTGAAGGCGCTTATTGATGCCCTGAACCATTTCTACAAGCAAACAAAGAACGAGATCACACTGGAATATATCCTCTTCAACAACTTCAACGATAGCCAGCGTGATGCGGATGAACTGATCAAGATCTATCGCCAGGTCCCAGCCGACCTGGTCAACATCATTGAATACAACCCGATCGAGTTTGCCAGGTTTGAAAAACCTACCGAGGCACGCATGACTGAATTCATGTCTTACCTGGAGCAGAACAAGGTCAATGCCCGCCTGAGGAAAAGCAGGGGTAAGGACATTGATGCGGCCTGCGGACAACTTGCTAATCGCGAATCACGGATAGACCAGAATTAAATCACGGATAATTCAGGATTTATAATACAGGGATTTTCGCGGATAATCACAGTACTGTTAATTATTTCCAGATTACTTTAATACTGGGTTGTAAATGATCACGGATGGCTCGGAGTAAACGGATGTAATAGGTGGCTAAGAAGTTCTCAACTAATTAAAATAAGATATCTATCGCTCCCGCTTTCCGGTCTCGTTCCGATTTTTATCGTGGGTTGAACGGATGAAGTCTTTTTAATTAACATTTCCTGTTTATACGGAAGTCTTGCTTGCAACAAACGATTGCAATTATTTTTTTTATTTCAGTTTTCTCATTCTCCTTATTTAGAGTAAAGATTTCACGGAAGTTGAATTGACTTGATTATTCATGCGATATCAAGTTTAATATATACAAGCGCATATCACTTCTGTTAACCACTTAAACATCCTACCATCTCTTTGCGTCTTTGCTTTGCGCATTATGCAGTTAAGTTTCAAATAGGCTGCGAGCCTTGAGCTGCGAGCTTCGAGCTGCGAGATGCGAGATGCGAGCTTCGAGATGTTTCCACTTTGAATAGTGCCTTGGAGTTGCCTTAATCAAAAAGAAAATACAATCATTAACAAGGCTAAAGGCTCGAAGCTCATAGCCCGAAGCTTGTAGCTATCAGCTATCAGCTAACAGCTATCACCCCACAGCATCTATTTAACCTTATTTAACGACTGTCATTTTAAACTATCCTTCTCCACCCCTGTCTATCATACATCTCTTTTAAATAAGGAAATACAATATGAAAAGACTATTTACCGGCGCCCTGATGTTTGCATTAACAATTAGTGTTGCACAGGCGCAGAAGCCCGATGGAAACAAAAAAGGTCAGAAGAATGAATACAGGAAAGGAGGATATGAGCAGCTGAATTTAACAGATGCGCAGAAGACTCAATTGAAAGCATTAAGAGAAGATTACCAAAAGAAGGCAGGAGAATTGAAACAACAGAACCTTTCCGACGAAGCAGCAAAACAACGCAGGCAAGAATTGCATGAAGACTTCCGCACCCGTTCACAAAACATTTTAACAAGCGAGCAAAAAAGCCAGCTGGAAAAAATGAAAAGTGAAAGGAAAGCTTCCGCTAAAAATGGCAAATTCAGAAAAGGCGATAGTTCACACAAAAAAGACAGCACTGTCAGAGCAAAAGGTGGTCACAAGAAAGGAATGGAGCGTAGCGACAAAGCGCAACAGGAATTGGGGCTGAGCAAAGAGCAGCAGGATAAAGTAAAAGCGATCAGAGATAGTTACAAACCCAAATTTGAAAGCCTGCGCAGTGATAATGCACTGAGCCAGGAGCAAAAGAAATCTAAAATGCAGGAGCTGAAAAAAGCCCAGCAGGAAGAGATGAAGGCGGTTTTAACCTCAGAGCAGATCGAAAAGATGAAATCCCTTAGAAAACAACATACATCACGGAATACCAGGTAAAACATTGCCCTGGTGATTCAAACCTTATCGAAAAAACGAAAGGGCTGCGTTAAGCGGCCCTTTTCTATTTTTGCTGAATAATCGTCAATATGAAAAAAGGATCTGGGTTTGAAAAGTTCTATTCTGAAAAGAAAGGCGGCGCCAAAAAAGAACAGTTCAGGCAGGAAAAAAGGCAATGGAAAAAAGAGCTGACCGAAAAGGCAGAGAAGAAGCGCAAGGATGTGCAGGAAAAGGTACAAAAGGCCGCTGCCCAGCCCATGATCGTACGTAAAGTATCCGACGAGCAGATGCCACTGAACAAATACATTGCACATAGCGGGGTTTCTTCCCGGAGAGATGCCGCGGAACTGATCAGAGAAGGGAAGGTTAAAGTAAACGGCACTGTGGTGACGGAACCTGGTCATAAAGTCACCTCAAAAGATGAGATCACCGTCAACGGTAAAAAAGCTGTGCCTTCAAAAGGACTGGTGTATATCTTACTGAACAAGCCAAAAGATTATATAACCACTACTGAAGATCCCCTGCACCGTAAAACCGTTCTTGACCTGATTGTTAAAGCAACGCCTGAAAGAGTTTATCCCGTAGGCAGGCTTGACCGGAATACCTCCGGCGTATTGCTGCTGACCAATGATGGAGAGCTGTCCCAGAAATTAACGCATCCAAGCAACGAGATCAAAAAGGTGTACCAGGTTACACTGGATAAGCCTTTGACAAAAAACGATTACGAAAACATTGTAAAAGGTGTTACACTGGAAGATGGTTTCGCGAAAGTGGATTCGCTGGCTTATACAGATGCGGCTGACAAAGCGCAGGTAGGTGTTGAAATCCACAGCGGCAGGAACCGCATTGTCCGCCGCATATTCGAACACCTGGGTTACCAGGTCAAAAACCTTGACCGCGTGATGTTCGCAGGCCTTACCAAGAAAAATGTGAACCGCGGCAAGTGGCGCTTTCTTTCTGAAAAAGAAGTCAGGGATCTGAAGTATTTTAAAAAGGGGAAGAGCTGAAGGCGTGAGACGGGAGACGTGAAACGTGAGGCAAGAACCCGGGAGACGGGAACCGGGAGACGCGGCTAAAAAAAAAGCGAGAAACAGAGCGAGAGCTGGAAGATAGTGAGGGCTAAAAAAATTATATCCTACGACGGTTAACGACTCAGGTTCCTTATCTCACCTTTCACGACTCGCGCCTGACGTTCCTGGCCTCACGGCTCCCGTCTCACGTCTCACGATTAGCCTCACGTCTCCCGTCTCACGTTTCACTAACAAAGTCTCACCAAAAATTATGCGTTTAGAATCAATAATCATTCACGAAGACAACGACCTGGTTGCGATTAACAAACCTTCAGGCCTGCTGACCATTCCCGACAGGGAAGGAAAAGATGTTTCACTGAAGCAAATGCTGAAAGAAAAATACGGCAACATCTTTACCGTTCACAGGATCGACAGGGAAACCAGCGGCATTGTTGTTTTCGCAAAGAATGAAACCATGCACCAGCATCTTTCCGTTCAATTTGAAAAGCGGGAAACAAAAAAGATCTATAACGGATTGGTATTAGGAAGTCCCGCGGAAAAGTCGGGGACCATTGACCAGCCAATTTCCGAGCACCCTTCCAAAAAGGGAGTGATGACGGTATACAAAAAAGGAAAGGAAAGCATCACTGAATTTGAAGTACTGGAAGACTACCGGGTATATACATGGATGCAGTTCAGGATCCTCACAGGCCGTACCCACCAGATCAGGGTGCACATGAAACATATTGGCCACCCTATTGCATGCGATCCGGTGTATGGTGATGCCAAACCGGTCTTCATGTCTTCACTAAAACAACACTATAAACTATCACAGGCGGAGGATGAAGAACGCCCGCTACTGAACAGGCTTGCACTGCATGCATTGAGCCTTTCCTTTAATGGTCCTGATGGCAAGGTCTACCAGATTGAAGCGCCTGTTCCAAAGGACCTTCGTGCCACATTGAACCAATTGACCAAAAGAAGGAAATAAGCCCTTCTCTGGACCAGCATCCTTGATTCCAGTTGTTATTGCTACCCAATAAAGCCCACACCCACTGTGTTGTTGCTGAATTCATCGATCAAAATGAAAGCTCCGTTACGGGGGTTTTCTTTAAACAGGTCAGCAAAGACCGGCTTTGCTGTTTTTAAAGAGATGGTACCAATATCGTTCAGGCGGAATTGCTGCACACTGGTCTGCGCTTCCATGTTACCAATGTCCCTTATCCCATTCAATGATAGGATCTTTGCCTTGGTGCGGTTGGTACCATGCTGCAGCAGGTAAGTGCGTCCAGCCATCAGCGGCTGTTCATCCATCCAGTTGATGGTGGCATTGAACTGGCTTGCCTGCGGAATACTTCCTTCATTCTTCACCACCATATCGCCGCGGCTGATGTCAACATCGCTTTCCAGTTCAACAACAATGCTTTCTCCTGCCCTGGCCACATCAACGTTTTCGCCATTCAGGTGGATGGCTTTTACCTGTGTGGATTTCTGCGAGGGAAGCACAGAAACAGCATCGCCCTTTCTTAACACACCACTTAATAATTTGCCGGCATAGCCCCGGAAATCATGGTGCTGGTCAGAATGTGGCCTGATGACATACTGCACAGGGAAACGCGCCGGTAAGCTTTCATCCCTCACATGCACAGGCAATGCCTCCAGCAGCGCGAGCAAAGTTTCACCACGGTACCAGTTCATATTGCGCGATGCATGTACAATGTTATCACCTTCCTTTGCAACTATGGGAATGAATTCGAGTGATCCTTCAAAACCGATCTGTCTTACGAGGTCATTTACCTGCGACCTTATGGCTTCAAATACAGCGGGATCATATTGCACCAGGTCCATTTTATTGACGCAAACAAACACCTTGTTCAGGCGCAGCAGCGATGAAATGAACAGGTGGCGTCTTGTCTGCTCCACCACACCGTTACGTGCATCGATCAGTACAATGGAAGCTTCAGCGTTTGACGCGCCTGTGATCATGTTCCTGGTGTATTCTATATGACCGGGTGTATCCGCAATGATGTATTTCCTTTTTTCCGTAAAAAAGTAAATATGCGCCACGTCAATGGTGATCCCCTGCTCACGCTCAGCGATCAGGCCATCGGTGAGTAGGGAAAGGTCAACAAAGTCCAATCCTTTTCTGCGGCTTGAAGCTTCCACCGCCTCCAGTTTATCTTTTGCTACCGACCTTGTATCATACAGCAATCTTCCGATCAGTGTACTTTTTCCGTCATCCACGCTGCCTGCAGTAGCGATCCTTAAAATATCCATGAAACGATTTTTTATTTTATAAAATGCTTTTTACCACCATGCGGATGCACCAGATCATCACCATGATCCCTACAGCCAGCATCATTGTTTTTTTTGGCAACCTGCCGGCAATCCTTGCTGCCAGCGGCGCAGCAAGCGCACCACCTGTAAGCAACCCAAGAACAACGTTCCAGTGACTTACACCAGCATAAATAAAAAAAGTTACCGCGCTGGCAAGTGTAACAAAGAACTCCGTCAGGCTCACGGATCCAATGGTGTATTTGGGACTGCGGCCTTTCGCAATGAGCGTACTGGTAACAATAGGCCCCCATCCCCCACCACCAAATGAATCAAGGAATCCACCCGCACCTGCCAGCCAGCCAACACGCTTTACCTTCTTTGGCCTGGCCTGTACCTGGAAGGCTTTCAATATGATCTTAACACCAAGGAAAAAAGCATAGACCGCTACAACAGGCATCAGCCACTTACCTGCTTTCTCTCCAAGGAATACCAGTAGCACCGCTCCAATGATGGCGCCCAGCACACCTGGTATCACCAGGTGACGGAATAATTTTTTATTGACATTACCGAACTTGTAATGGCTGTATCCTGAAATGCCGGTTGAAAATATTTCAGATGTATGAATGGCGGCGCTCATTGCAACAGGATTCACGCCAAAGCTCATTAAGCAGGTAGCAGAAGTAACACCATACCCCATACTAAGTGCACCATCTACCATTTGCGCCAGGAACCCGGTGAGAATAAAGAAAAGGAACTGGCGGTCAAAATGAGGCTTTAAATCCGTCCATACCGTTTGAATGGAAGGCAGTGGAAGGTAAGAGATCAACAGGTGTCCGAACACCATCAAAAAGAAAGCAAAGATCAGCCTTGATGCCACCCGCTTCCAGTTCACCTCTGACGTAAAGTTCCTTTGACCTTTCTTTCCCTGTGTCTGCACTATGTTAGGCGCAGTCATCACGAAATTGCTTTCATCCAGGTTCCCGGTTTCATAGACCAGGACATTCTGCGCCTGTGCTTCTTCCCTGATGCCTGCATCTCTTACAGCATCGCCTGTTGAAAGAATCATCAGGTTAACGCCTGTGAGGTCTGATGACTCGAACTCCTTTTCCAAAATATTCAGGTTGGGATGTAGCGCTTCAAGCTTTTTGATCTCTGGATTAACCTCGGCCGCCACTACTGAAACCACCAGTTCCGGATCATGCCTAAGTAAAGCTTTAAGCGATCGCATGACCGACGCGTTGCTGCCAACAGCCAGCCACTGAAGGCCGGATGCATTCAACTGCACAGGCAGCATTGCTTTTACAGGTGGTGTTACAGGTTCTTTGATCATAATGAATTGGATGGCTCTTTTTTGCGCAGGTCAAGGGTGTGGAAATAAAACAGGCGCGCCGCATGCGTTGCGCGGTACCTGTTGCCTGCTGCCAGTTGCTGAAAAACGTTGAGGTATCCGAACTGGAAATTATCATGCTGGTTCAGATGATATGCAAACCCCAGGAAAAATCGATTCTGGTCAAAAGTATTGTAAACGATCTCTTTTCCGAAGTTGATGTGAATTTCATCATTGGCAATAAAGGAAAGGCCGCCTTTGTTAGTTCCTTTTGCCGTCAGCGGATATTGCAACAGGAAGTTATATCGCAACCTGAAATTGAAATTGTTGCCGTCCGCCAGTGTGGAATCATTCATGATTTTTCTCAGGTACCTTTCTTCCAGCCGCAGGTACTGCATTGTCCTTAATTTGTTGTACCGGGTATGCCATTGCAATTGCTGCCAGGGCCTGTGCTCCGGTCTTGCTACATTGGCATGCACGCCCTGGGGAAAATGCCTGATGTAACTGTAACCGGCCGTCAGCTTGGCGGCATCCGAAAGATAATAAGTAATGCCCGGCCTTATGATCAGCGTTGAAAGGTCATCAAAAAAATCCTCTTTCGATCTTAGTTGCGCATCAAACCAGAATCCCCACTTGTTACTGAGCCTGGTCTGGTTGAAATACCCTGTCCATACCTGCTGAACGGTTTGCGTCTGCCTGCCTTGTGCAAACAATACCTGCGGTGCAATTGCCAGCACTGCAAGCAGGCATCTCATTCTGTTTCTTTTATTTAAATTCATCTGTTTTTTTCTTTAATTCATTAATCCGTCTACGGTTACCGCAACATAGTATAAACCGCCTATGGTTGGACCTGCAGCGTACTGGAGGTACCTGCTGTTGAAAATATTGGAACCGCCAACTTTAATGGTAGACCTCAACGACTGTATTTTGTAATTCACCTGCGCGTCAAAAGTAGTGTAAGATGGAATGGCGCCATTGGCAAGCGGACTTTCCCAGAAAAATGCATCCTGCCATCTCCATGCAAGGTTGAAACCAAAGTTCCTGAATAGTTCCCTGTTACCAAATGTAATGCTGGTGCTCCACTTTGGTGTATTGAAAGCGGTAAGGAAAACATCACTGGCCTTATTGGCGATCATGTTATTGTAATTGACATTACCCGCAAGCAGGTATTTTTTATGAACGTACCAGGTCAGTCCAAAAGATGATCCGTAGTTACGGTACTGATTCCTGGCATTGGAGAACACCCTGTACCTTGTTTGCCTGGAGCGGTTCGCTGCCAGCATATCATACACCGCAGCTTCGGTAGTTACCTTACCTGAATTTGGAACGGCTACTTCAACCTGGCCCAGGAATCCATCGTATTCGTTCAGGTAGGCATCCAGGTCAAGCACTAACCGGTTTTCCAACAACACTGATTTATAGCCTGCTTCAAAAGAATTGATCCGTTCAGGACGTGTAGGAGCCAGGTTGGTCACTTCAAGTATGCTCCTGTTGTTCAGCGCTGCATTGTTAACAGGCGTTCCATTATTGACATCCCTGTTTACTGCCGCATTGAACGCATTCACCGATGCAAGCGTATAGGAATTATCAAGATAACCAAGGCCTTCATTGATATAGGAAAGGCCGCCAACCCTGCGCACGTTGCCATTATTTACAAATGACAGCGCTTCAAAAAGTGCAGGGAACCGGAACCCATTCTGGTAAGAGGCCCGGAAGTGATGCTTTTTTGCAGCAGTGTATACCAGTGCCACACGTGGATTCAGCTTCGGATCAAATTCTGGGTTATGATCGAAGCGCAATGAAAGAAATAATTTCAGGCGTTCTTCAAAAAATGTTTTTGTAGCCTGGGCAAATGCGCCGTACTTTTTATAATACACGTTCTTTCCAAAGCTGCCGTCCCTTAAGGCCACATTTCTTTCAGCAACAGGCCTTGAGAAATCAACAAAGTTGTTTCCATCAGGGACAACTTCATACACCCTTGCGTCTACGCCAACAAGCAGGTGAAGGAATTTGATGCGGCTGGTAAAATCGTATTGTGCATCAGCATGGTACATCCTGCTGCGCTGCCTGAGCCAGGCGCCTCCTGTTGCAGGTGCACCGGCAATACCCGCGTTGGCATGGTCCCAGTTGTTGATGCCGATGATGGTCTTTTTCAACTCATCAAATGCAGCAGTGCCGGGCTCTGCCCTTCCTGCATCGGCAGCTCCTCTTGCAATGGCCATGGCGCTTGCCAGGTCCGTACCGTTATCCAATGCATTCTGCAATGCTGATTTGAAACGGGTGCTCCAGGCGCCATTGGACAAATGCGTAAGTTGCAGGTTGTCTGCAAGCGGCTTCACGTTGTAGGAATCTCCTGTGTTCTCCGTTGAAATGTAAGAACGAACAAAGTAGTTAGCCCCTTTCAATTCCAGCTTGTGGTTCTGCACCTGTACATTATCCAGTTGGATTTTGTTACCCCGCTGGAAAACACCATCCATTTTCCCAAACCGGTAACTGTAAGAAAGTTCCGCTTTTTCAGTAATGCGGTAATGAAATGCCAGGTCAGCTTTAAGGTTATCCACTACAGGGTTCACCAGGTCCTTTTCCCAGTAACCTGTTCTTCTTAAAACAAAGGTCTTATTGCTGCCGCCATAGTTGATACCGCTGATAGTAACCGCATTGTTATTCTCATCACCATAGCGGTTCCATGCATCGGCTGCAGGATGCCCATCAACGGAAAGTTCAGCAAATGCCGGATTAGCGGTATTGAGATTGTTCGGGTTCTGGTCGGTTTGGGTATTGGAAAGCCAGTCCGTTCCACGCATGTAACTCAGATTGACCTTAAAGGCGAACTTATTCTGAAAGGCATGCGCGTAGCGTATAGCCGTCTCCGTGAGCAGGCTTGGTGCATGGTCTTTGCCATCGATATGGTTCACTCCTGTTCTCTGATAAACGCTTAGGCCCTGGTGATTAAAAGGATTCCTGGTAAGCAGGTTGGCCATTCCATTGATGGCGTTCATGCCGTATAAAGCAGAAGCAGCACCCGGTGTGATCTCTACGCTCTGGATATCCAGTTCCGTTGGGCCGATTGCGTTGCCAAGCGGAACACCGAGTGTGGCAGCCTGCATGTCCACTCCATCCACCAGCTGCATAAAGCGGAAATTGTTTGGAATATTAAAGCCCCTTGTATTAGGTATTTTAAATGTGAGGCTTGATGTGGTCATCTGTACGCCTTTTACATTTTCAAGCGCATCATAAAAGCTTGGTGCAGGAGTTTCCCTGATGGCCCTGATGTCCAGCTTTTCAATGGCTACAGGAGACCGCAGGATATTTTCAGGCACTCTTGATGCCGTGATCACAACGTCTGTTCCCAGAACTGTTTGCGTTGCCAGTGCGATCTGAAGTTTGGAGCCAAGACTGCTTACTTCAATTTCATGTGGTGCAAAACCAATGGATGTGAATACCAGGGTAAAGGGAAGTTTCTGCTTTGTGCGTAATGTAAAAGCGCCTTCGTTACCGGTAACAGTACCTGTCAGTGTGCCTTTGATATTCACCGCCACACCAACCAGTGGGTCCTTCTTTTCCTGGTCTGTTACAATGCCCGAGATCTCGATGGCATCCTGTGTAAATGCTGTCATTCCAACCAAAGAAAATAACAACATAAATAACTGCTTCGGCCTGACCAATTTTACTGCCATGAATAGCCTTGCTGATTTTTCTTTTTTTCTCATAACGATGGTTTTTGGTCAATAGCAGCAGCAAATCGTTAGTCTACCTATCAGGTAGGGTATTGGTTCAAAAAAAATTAGAAATAGCCTTCTTTCTTGCGCTTCTCCATAGCGGCTTCTGAACGCTTGTCATCGATCCTTGCGCCCCTTTCGGAAATGGAAGCTTCCCGGATCTCCCGGATGATGGTTTCCAATGTGACCGCATCTGAAAGAACCGCAGCTGTACAGGTCATATCACCTACTGTTCTGAAGCGCACCGTTGCCGTGAAGGGTTTTTCTTCTTCCGTTGTATTGAGGTATTCGGAATATGGCCAGTACAATCCATCACGTTCAATGATGGGTCTTTTATGTGAAAAATAAATGGATGGGATCTCCAGCTTTTCTTCACGGATGTAATTCCAAACGTCGAGTTCTGTCCAGTTGGAAATAGGGAACACCCGAACATTCTCACCTACGTTGATCTTTCCATTCAACATGTCGAACAATTCCGGCCTTTGTTTTTTCGCGTCCCATTGCCCGAAATCATCACGCACAGAAAATATTCTTTCTTTCGCTCTTGCCTTCTCTTCATCGCGGCGGGCGCCGCCAATGCAGGCATCCAGCTTTAATTCTTCGATCGCATCCAGCAAAGTGGCCGTCTGCAGTACATTCCTGCTGGCATACTTTCCGGTTTCTTCTTTTACTTTTCCCTGGTCTATAGTATCCTGCACATAACGGACAATAAGCTGCATGCCTGTATGTTCCGCAAGCCAGTCACGGAAATCGATCGTCTCAGGAAAATTATGGCCTGTATCAATGTGCAGCATTGGAAAAGGCACGCGTGCCGGGAAGAATGCCTTTCGTGCCAGGTGTACCAGTGTAATGGAATCTTTGCCACCGGAAAAAAGCAGCGCCGGCCTTTCAAACTGGGCCGCCACTTCACGCATGATGTAAATGGCCTCATGCTCCAGCTCGCGGGGAAAACTATTCTTCAGTTGATTCATGGTTTTTCACTTTACTAAATGCAATCCGCATTCTTTATGAGATACTTCCCACCACCACCTGCCTGCCCTTGCATCTTCTCCTTCGGCAATGGCGCGGGTGCATGGAGCACATCCAATGCTTACAAAACCCTTGTCATGTAAAACATTATATGGAACGGAGTATTCGCGGATATATTGAATGGTCTCTTCAAATGACCAGTGCAGCAATGGATTGATCTTGTAGATCTCTTTATCTTCCAGCCACTCTACTACAGGCACCTGCTTCCTGTGTTCTGTCTGGGCGGCTCGCAGCCCTGTGATCCAAACCGAAGCACCCTGGAGCGCACGGTTCAGAGGCTCTATCTTCCGAACGCCACAACATGCCTGCCTCAGCTGAACGGATTCATAGAACAGGTTAACGCCATGCTCATTCACCATTTCCTGCACTGCTTCGGATTGCGGAAAGAATACATCTACATTGACCTTGTAGCGGGCCCTTGTCTTCTCAAGGGTCTCATAGGTCTCATTGAACAACCTGCCTGTATCAATGGTGAAGATGTTGATACCGATGCGATGCCTGGCAATGATATCAGTCAGCACCTGGTCTTCCTGGCCAAGCGAAGTAGAGAACTTCACCCGGCCTGGAAATAGACTTGCCGTTAGTTTCAGAGCATCCTCAACGGGCGCCTTTGAAAAAATGTCTTGTAGTTCGGTTAAATACTGCATGCAAAGTGGTGCGTTATTTATTGGGCTGCGGGGTATAGCGCAGGTAAGGTTTCACCACTTTAACGCCTTTTGGAAATTTTTTGATCGCATCTTCCGTTGAAACTGCAGGCACAACGATCACGTCTTCACCTTCCTGCCAGTTGGCCGGTGTTGCCACACTGTGGTTAGCTGTAAGCTGAAGTGAATCGATCACGCGAAGGACCTCGAAAAAATTTCTGCCTGTAGATGCAGGATAGGTAATGGTAAGTTTTATTGTTTTATCAGGGCCTATTACAAAAAGCGAACGGACCGTTGCAGTGGCAGATGCATTTGGGTGAATCATATCATAAAGGCCAGCTACCTCTCGGTGCTCATCGGCAACCAAAGGAAAATCAACTTCGCAATTCTGGGTTTCATTGATGTCCTTCACCCAGCCATGGTGCTTTTCAATCGGGTCAACGCTCACAGCAAGCACTTTCACATTCCTTTTTGCAAATTCATCTTTCAGTAAAGCGGTCCTGCCCAGTTCTGTGGTGCACACCGGTGTAAAATCTGCAGGATGCGAAAACAAAACACCCCAGCTATTGCCCAGGTATTCGTAAAAATCAATCTCACCAATCGTTGTATTAGCCCTGAAGTTCGGGGCCGGATCGCCTAATCGTAAACTCATATTGCTGATTTAAGCCCCGAAAGTAAAGCAATATGAATACTCTACCAAATCTGTAGGATATTCAGCGGGCCAGCGATTCCCTTCCCGAAACAAGGTCTGCAAGGGTGCGGTTTTCCAGCACTCCCAAGGTGGCGTCCCTTACCTCTTCCATCATTCCATGCAGGCCGCAGTTCTTTTCGTCGCAGTTCTTACACTTCTGATAAAAGTAAAGGCTCACGCATGGCAGCATGGCAATGGGGCCGTCAACCACCCTGATCACGGCTGCAATGGAAGTTTTTGCCGGGTCATTCTTGATATAATAACCACCGCCCTTACCTTTCTTGCTTTCAAGGACGCCGGCTTTCTTTAATTCAAGCAGGATGTTTTCAAGGAACTTCAGGGGGATGCATTTTTTTTGGGCGATGTCGGATATGAGCACAGGGCCCCGTTCGAACTGGTCGACCAAATAGGTCAGGGCTCTGAATGCATATTGGGCTTTTTGAGACAGCATGTTACAGTGGATCGGGCTGGATGGTAATGATGTAATCGATCTTTGAATTTTTTTTCAGCATGGCGGACACGCCGCAATATTTATCAAGTGACAGGTCAATGGCTTTTTTTACTTTATCGCGGTTGTCTTCTTCTGTCCTTATAATGTAATTGATATGAATGTCTTTGAACACCCTTGGATGTTCATCTGTCTGCTCTGTTTCCACTTCAATCTGGAGGCTTGCAAAAGGCACACGCATTTTTTCAAGCACCTCCACAACATCAATGCCTGAGCAGCCTGCAAGGCCACTCAGTAAAAGCGCTTTGGGGCTGAATCCATTCTTCGCATCTATTTCAATCTTTGCATTGCCCTGTGAAGAATCAAATGCATGTCCTGTTTTCCAGGTTGTGATTGTCTTCATTTTAATTTGTTTGTTCCATGGCGTTGCCAAGGTCGTGTTTTTTATTCTGCAGGATGTTGTCCACTGTCCAGTCGATCCTTTTCTTGAATTCGTGCAGCCTTACGTGGCAGGCCGACTTTTCACAAATATGGCACTGGAAATATTCGCATCCGTCTGAATGTACAAACAGCTCCATTGCATCGCCAAAATTCTGCCGGATGCGCGCACCAAGTTGTTCCACTTCGTTGTGTGCCTGGTTCACTGTTAAATACCATGGTACGGTCAGGTGGCTGTCAACATGAAGTACATTCCCATACTTGATCACCCTGAGGTTATGCAGGTCGATCCAGTTCTCGTGCCGGCTTTTATTCAGCATGTCCACCATCCTTCCCAGCAGCTGCATATCAGCCTCGTCCATGATACCTGCAAGTGATTGCCTGATAATGCGGTAACCGGTTACCAGGATTATGGCTCCGAAGATAATGGCCACCAGCGGATCGATCCAGATATAACCTGTAACAGAGATCAGTATCAATCCAATGATAATTCCCAAAGTTGAATAACTATCGGCCTTCAGGTGCTTACCGCTGGCAACAAGGGCCAATGATCCGTTGTTTCTTCCCTGCCTTTGTGTTAAGAAACCCAGTAACCAGTTGACCACTGCTGTTGCAGCTATAATATAGATACCGGTATCCAGCTGGTTGATGCGTGCAGGCTCAAAAAAAGTGCGGACAGATTTATAAATAATGATGCTGCCCGCGAAAAACACAAGTGAGCCTTCCACAGCAGCAGAAACAAATTCAGCCTTGCCATGACCATAAGGATGATTCATATCCCTTGGCTTTGCAGAAATATAAAGGCTATATAAACCAATGAACGCCGCCGTAACATTCACGATGCTCTCCAGTCCGTCGGTCAGGATGGCTATCGAATTGGTAATGATATAGGCAACAAACTTTGCGATCAGCAGGACAGATGAAGCAATGGCGATCCACATCTGGAGCCTCAGGTTGCTATCCTTTTCCTGTTGTTGTTCCGAAGCCTGTTGCATGCGCCGCTAAAGTACTGATTGGTAGCGATCTGCAATAAAATTCCAATTCACTACCTTCCACCAGTTGTTAATATAATCCGGTCTTTTATTCTGGTACCTCAGGTAGTATGCATGTTCCCAGACATCCAGTCCAAGCAAAGGAAATCCTTTGATCTCCGCAACATCCATCAATGGGTTGTCCTGGTTTTGTGTAGACCCGATGCGCAGGTTCTTATCATTGCCCACCACCAGCCATGCCCAACCGCTTCCAAACCTGTTCTTGCCAGCATCAGAAAATTGTGTTTTGAATGCTTCAAAAGAGCCAAAGCTTTTATCAATAGCGCTTGCCAGGTTACCGGATGGTCTTTCCGGTGCATTTGGCGCCATGACCTTCCAGAAAAGTTCATGGTTATAATGGCCACCGCCATTGTTGCGCATTTTGGTTGAATATTTTGAGATCCTGTTCAGCACCTCTTCAAGCGGCTTATTCATGTCAACGTTCTCGCTCTTTGCTGCATCCTGCAGGTTGGCAGCGTAGCCTGCCGCATGCTTGGAATAATGCACTTCCATGGTAGCAGCATCAATGGCTTCATTCAGCGCATTGTAAGAGTAAGGAAGTGGCTGCTGCTGGAAGCCGGTGGTATATTTTGATGACTGGACCTTTGTAGCTGTAGAACATGCAGAAAGCACGTTTGATCCGATCCACAATCCTAATCCTGCCTTACCTGTCTTTCGTAAGAAATCTCTCCTGGGGGTCAAGGGTGCCATAACTTTTTTTTCAAAATTACGGAAGGCCGGATTAAGGAAGACTCAGGATTTTTTCTCCTTCATATAAGCACGGAATTTCCTGCTCATACGGAAATAAAATTCTTTACTGAAGAGTGTGGAGTCATGCATGGCTTTATAAGTGATGAACAATCCTACAGGCAGCAGGATGATGGTGGACATCCACATGCCGACGAAAGGCTTCAGTGATCCTTCCTTGGCAAACTTCTCTCCCATAGTGCTTGAAAAATAAAACAGCATGAAGAACACAATAGCGAATACCATCGGTGTGCCCAGTCCGCCTTTGCGGATAATGGACCCGAGTGGTGCGCCGATCATAAAAAGTACCATGCAGGCGAATGAAAGTGAGAGCTTCCGGTTCCATTCGATCTGGTGCAGGCGGAGGCTTTTTTCCTGGTCCTTGTACTGGCTCAGCACAACCTGGTTGGAGATGGTCATGGAACTCAGCTTATTGCTGACACGCTGGTGCACCAATGGTCTTATGGTGTCCGGGATAAGTGTATTGAAACTGCTTACTGCTTTCAGTGGCTTGGGCTTTTTCATGTTGCTGTCAAGCAGCCGCACAAAAGATGTCTGGAACATGACTTCATTTCTTGTACGCACACCGATCCTTGAATTCATCTGCCTGATAGAGTCCATGGCCACATTCAATTGCCGCATGCTGAGCACACGTGCATTGCCTTTATAAACCGTATCGGCTGTACGCTGCATGGATCCAAGATTACCAAGGTCAAACTGCTTTTTGTATTCCTTGAAACCAAGCCTGATGTATTCCGTATGCCCGGATGCCCGGTTACCGCGTTCTTCGTAACGCCACCCGTTGCGAAGGTAAAATTCAAGGAACCTTTTATTGTCTGATACACGCATGATGCCATCGGTAGCGATAATGAAGTTATCCTGCAGGTCATTGCGCTGCTCGTAAATGATGATATCACGGATGATGGTATCCTTTTCTTTCTTACCAACCTTGATGGCGAAATTGCTGATCTTATCATAGAACACCCCTTCCTTCAGATCAAATGCAGGTTTGGCATATACGATGTCGGTCAGCAGCGCACGTGACTTCAGGTTAGCCACCGGGATGATATAATTTGAAAATGCAAAGGCGATCCCGCAAATGAACAGTGTTACGATCATCAGCGGCTGCATGAAACGAAGCAGTGAAATTCCGGCAGAACGGATGGCCACCAGTTCATAGCTCTCGCCCAGGTTGCCGAATGTCATGAGTGAGGAAAGTAAAACGGCAAGTGGTAATGCAAGCGGCACCAGCACCGCTGCCTGGTACCAGATGAATTCAAGGATCACGTCGGGGCCCAGGCCTTTACCTACAAAATCATCAATATACAGCCAGAAGAACTGCATCAGCAGCACGACCAGCGTAATAAAGAAAGTGGCTACGAAAGGACCGATGAAAGCCTGCAGCACCAATTTGTCAAGTTTTTTAAACACAGTGCCCTTTCTTTAATTGATAATTTTAAGCATGAATGGTTCAAAAATACATTTTTCGCTCACAGAGAGGGAATTGATGAACAATGCTGAAATTATTTTAACGAAGAATGTTGTTTTAAATAAAATAAGAGCATTGCTCCAGGAGGTACAGGCCCTTCAGCAGGATGCAACTGCTGGCAGCCTGGAAAAGCTGTTCATGATACCCCCCAAGATCTCGAAGGGGGAAAATTACCTTGGCCTTCCTTACCTGATCCTTGATTATCCAAGAAACTTCAGGACCGACGCGGTGTTTGCCATCCGCACCATGTTCTGGTGGGGAAATTATTTTAGTTGTACGCTGCAGATTTCAGGGGACCACCGCCAGGATTTCCAGGACAGGCTGATCATTGCATACCCTTCTCTTGCCGGTTCTGACTATTACCTGGGCATACAGGATGATCCCTGGCAGCATCATTTTGAAAAGGATAATTATATAAAGATCGCAGGTTTGTCAGCAAAAGCGTTCGCGGGGCTTCTGATCGAAGGCCCCCAAATAAAAATTGCTGCAAAATGGCCGTTGGACGAGCCCGATGCAGCAATGAAACTATTTGAAAGCTGGCGGTTCCTGATAAAAATATGCGGCTTAATTGCCTAAGCGGTGAAAGAGGTCTTTCACCTGGTGGTCCCAAAGCCGGCTTTGGTCCTTGATCTCTTTTTTATCGGCAAAGTCCTTGATCACAAGGATGGTCTGGTTGGTCACTTCAGACTTTTCAATGCGGAATTCAAAATATTCTTCTTTTGGAGCATGTGACCAGTGAAAGCGAATAAATTTTTCTTCTTCTGATTCCAGTACTTCAGCCGTGTCTTCAGATCCATTCCATGAAAAGCTATAGATACCATCCCTTTCATCTACCCTGTCCGCGAACCATTCCTGCAGTCCTGTGGGGTTTGAAAGAAAGTCATAAAGTATGGTTGGTGAGCATCTCACAGGGTATTCGAGGGTGTACAATTGTTTTTTACTCATCTTAGTCGTGTCAAGGGGTGCAATTATAGAAAAATAATCGGTGTAACAAAATCTTTTTTAACTTGTCTGGCGATGGTTCAAACGGCAGCCGACCGGGAATAAGGCTGTTTCGACCAATTTTTTTTTGCACATATGGCCGGAATTCCTAATTTAGAAATTGTTAACAGCTGAATGGCTGGTAACAGTGAAGAACCAGAACTGTGATGGATATTTTGGGATTACCAAAAAACTAACTAATACCAGAGAACCGAAAATAACCATCTTAAAACCAATCCTATGAGCATGCGTCAGTTAAAGATCACGAAATCTATTACAAATCGTGAATCTCAAAGTCTCGAAAAGTACCTTCAAGAAATTGGTAAAGTAGAACTGATCACCCCCGAAGAAGAAGTACGTTTAGCCCGTTTAATCAAGCAAGGAGACCAGAAAGCATTGGATCGTCTTACAAAGGCCAATCTTCGCTTTGTTGTGTCCGTGGCAAAACAGTACCAGAACCAGGGTCTCTCTCTTCCCGACCTGATCAATGAAGGAAACCTTGGCCTGATCAAGGCCGCACAGCGCTTCGATGAAACCAAGGGTTTCAAATTCATTTCTTATGCCGTTTGGTGGATCCGTCAATCCATTCTCCAGGCTTTGGCCGAGCAGGCCCGTATTGTTCGTCTTCCATTGAATAAGGTAGGCCTTACCAACCGTATCCAGAAAGCTTTCAGCCAGCTGGAGCAGGAGTTTGAACGCGAGCCTTCAGCAGAAGAACTGGCAGAGCTGCTGGGTATGGAGATCGAAGAAGTAACATCTTCCCTCGGCATCAATGCCCGCCACGTAAGCGTTGACTCTCCTCTTTCTGAAGGGGAAGAAAGCTCACTCCTGGACGTGCTGGAAAATCCTAACGCGGAAAAGACCGACGCTGCTTTAGAGTACAACGAATCGCTGAGAGTAGAGATCGACCGGTCACTCCAGGCACTTACTGAGCGCCAGAAAGAAGTGATCTGCTTTTTCTTCGGCATTGGTGTAGACCATCCTTTGAGTCTTGAAGACATCGGCGAAAGGTTTAACCTCACCCGTGAGCGTGTCCGCCAGATCAAGGACAAGGCCATCACCAAACTGCGCTCCCAGCAAAAATGCGATCTGCTGAGAAGCTACTTAGGCACCTAAGTCCAGGCTTTTTATCTTTGTCAATAAATTTTTAAGAGTGAACTTTGTTCACTCTTTTTTTATCGCGGATGGGGAAGGATTTTGATCACGGATGACACGGATGACACGGATGAGATTTCTTTTCGCGCCTTTGCGCCTTCTTTGCGCTCTGGGGTTCCTTTGATCAGTGTGTTCTTTTGGTCAGTTGTAGCTGTGATTTTTCTTAAAGTAACTGCTGGAAAAGACCGGATGCAAAGGTTAAGATTTTTGAGCTTGTGGACATGGAAGAAAACATGAAATTTGCAGACCTGACCAGGAAGATCATTGGGTGTGGCATGAAAGTGCATAATTATTTTGGTCCTGGTTATCCTGAAAATATTTATCAAAAAAGTCTTTTGATCGAATTCAGGAAAGCTGGGATTTTATACCGGTCTGAATTGGTAAAGGATATTTATTATGAAGGAGAACTTGTAGGAAAAAGAAGATTGGATATTATAGCAGAAGATAAAGTGATCGTGGAATTGAAAGCAATTAGCGAGCTGGATGAAGGCTGCACCAATAAAATTTTAAACTATTTAAAAGTATTTAATCAGGAGGTAGGGTTGCTTTTGAATTTCGGATGTAAAAGTTTGCAGTATAAGCGTTTTGTAAACTGACATCCGTGAAATCTGTGTAATCCGTGATCCTTAAATCCGTGATATTATGTTTGAATCATTACAGGATAGATTAGAAGGCGCGTTCAAGAATCTGAAAGGTGAAGGCCGGGTGACCGAGCTGAATGTTGCAGCTACCGTGAAAGAGATCCGCAGGGCCCTTGTGGACGCGGACGTGAACTTTAAGATCGCAAAAGAATTTACCGATACGGTAAAAGATAAAGCCCTGGGTGAAAAAGTGATCACCGCCATTTCTCCCAGCCAGTTAATGGTCAAGATCGTAAAGGATGAACTGGTGCACCTCATGGGTGGTGAAGCTGCGCCTTTCAATGCCAAGGGCAGTCCCGCCGTGATCCTGATCGCAGGACTTCAGGGTTCGGGTAAGACCACCTTCAGCGGCAAGCTGGCCAACTTCCTTAAAAAGCAAAAGCTTTCCCCCATGCTGGTGGCGGCTGACGTTTATCGCCCGGCGGCCATGGAACAGTTAAGGGTGCTGGGTGAGCAGATCGGGGTGGAAGTGCATCTTGAACCTGAGAATAAGAACCCGGTGGAGATTGCACAGAACGCCATCCGCGAAAGCCGCTCCAAAAATAAGAATGTGATCATCATCGATACCGCCGGCCGCCTGGCCATTGATGAGGCCATGATGACCGAGGTGGCCAATATCAAATCGGCCGTCAACCCACAGGAGATCCTGTTCGTAGTGGACAGCATGACCGGACAGGATGCCGTGAATACGGCCAAAGCTTTCAATGACCGCCTTGACTTCACTGGTGTGGTATTGACAAAGCTTGATGGCGATACCCGTGGCGGTGCCGCCCTTTCCATCAAATACACGGTCAACAAGCCCATCAAGTTTGTTTCCAGCGGTGAAAAACTGGATACACTGGATGTGTTCTATCCCGACAGGATGGCCCAAAGGATCCTGGGCATGGGTGACATTACCACCCTTGTTGAAAAAGCCCAGGCCCAGTTTGACGAGGAGCAGGCGCGTAAACTTGAAAAGAAGATCCGCAAGAACCAGTTCGACTTTTCCGACTTCAAGCAGCAACTGGAGCAGATCAAAAAGATGGGTAACCTCAAAGACCTGATGGGTATGATCCCCGGAATCGGCAAAGCGGTGAAGGACATTGACATCAGCGATGATGCTTTCAAAGGCATCGAGGCCATTATCAATTCCATGACCCTGGAGGAGCGCTCCAACCCAGACTTAATTGACGGCAGCCGCAGGAAACGCATCGCCAAAGGATCGGGCAAGGACATCACCGAAGTGAACGCTTTCATGAAGCAGTTCGAGCAAATGAGAGAAATGATGAAGATGATGAACAAGATGCCAATGGGCAAGATGATGCCGGGGATGAAACGTTAATGACGGATTTCGCGGATTTTCCTGAGTGGATTTCGCGGATCGGGGATGCTTATTTTTTCCGGATTTTCTTTTAGTTCGGAGGGAGGGATCACGGATGGCACTTAGGACACGATTCTTTTGATGTCTTTGCGCTTCTTTGCGTTCTTTGCGGTTAACGTACAGTTTTGAACCAGTTATTAAAGTATTAGAGATCAGCGAACTATAAGATAAAAATACCAGGGCGGCTTAAATCACTATCTTCCATAAATGCAATGGCTGATCTTATACATCAGCCTGGTTTAAGGAAAGCTTAAAATGAACTAAAATGGATTGGCGGTCAATCTTTAGTTGGATGTTTTGCCCTTAAACATTAGATTTGCACACTTAATATTTATTGTTTCACGCATTTAAATTTCTATTTAAGATGCCAGTTAAAATCCGTTTGCAAAGACACGGGTCTAAGAAGAGACCCTTTTACTTCATTGTAGTTGCTGATGCTCGCAGCCCCCGCGATGGGAAATTCATCCAGAAATTAGGTACTTACAACCCCCTGACGAACCCTGCCACAGTGCAGCTGGATCGCCAGAAGGCCATGGAATGGCTGCACAAAGGTGCTCAGCCAACAGATACCGTCCGGAAGATCTTATCCTACAAAGGTGTGCTATACCTCAAGCATTTATTGCGTGGTGTATCACTTGGCCTGTTTGACGAAGCTACCGCCATGGAAAAATTCCAGAAGTGGCATTCTGAGCATGAAGCTCATATCAGAAAGCGCCAGGAAGAAGCTCAACGCGAAAGAAGAGGCAGAAGAACCCCGCCCTACCGTCGTCCTGAAAGAAGGCCGGCTGCTGATGCAGGTTCTGAAGGCTGATTTCATCCAAGACCTTCAAATGATTGATCCCCTCCGCCTTGTGCAGAGGGGATTTCTTTATCACGGATTGCACGGATTTTTCTGATGGGATTCCACGGATCGGAGATGCTTTTTTATTCGGAGTTACTTTGAGGTTCGCAGGTAGGATCACGGATGGCACGGAGGACACGGATTCTTTTTGATGTCTTTGCGTTCTTTGCGGTTAGTGAAAGCTGCGATCCGCCAGGGCGGACTCGAGCTATGAGTTTTAGGACATCTTAAAAAATGAAAGAGGTCTTAAAAGTTCATTCAGTTAAAACGAAACCTGATACCTGAAACCCAAAAAAGCCCGCAGCTCAAAGCTCAAAAATGATCTCAATCACTAAGCACTACAACCATGACAGAATATTTTAAAGTCGGAAAACTTGTATCAACATTCGGATTGAAGGGTGAAATGATCCTGAAGCACAGCCTGGGCAAGAAAACATCATTGAAAGGATTGAAAGCGATCTTCATTGAAGAAAAGAAATCAAGCTTTATTCCCTGGTTCGTAACAGCCACACGCATTAAAACTGAAGACGAGATCTATATATCACTGGAAGGTATAACCGTAAAGGAACATGCTTTTAAACTGACACAAAAGGAAGTATGGTTGCCTGAGGAAGACTTTAAAAAATTCTCCGCCAAAACCTCCCCTATCAACCTGCTGGGTTACGAGATCCTGGAAAATGATAAACCGCTGGGCAAGATTCTTGAAGTGATTGAACAACCACACCAGTTACTCTGCCGCATCGATATTGAAGGAAAAGAAGTACTGATCCCGCTTCATGAAGGTTCCATTAAAAAGATCGACCGGAAGAAAAACCAGGTTATTGTGGAACTGCCTGAAGGATTACTGGAAATTTATCTGTCGTAACACCCAGCGCCTTTACTGCATTGCGGGCCTGGACCATATGACGCTGCTGGTGTGCAATAAAGAAACGGAATGTATCGCCCAACTTCAGCTTGATGAATTTGGAAATGGAGATCGGGATACGGATGGCGCCCAGGTTCCGTTGTCTTGATAACTCAAGCAGGTGCAGCAAATTTTCCTGGTGTTCAAAAAATTCATTGAAGACTTTTTCAACATTCAGAGACCGCTCAGGCGTATAGCTTTTCATGGCCTTCATCTTATTGGTCACTTCGTAAACAGTTTTGGGCAGCATCATTTTTGTAAACCTGTCCCCCCAGTAACCTGGTGTGAACCAGGCATCATGGTCATTATTCACCACAGCAGTTGCTTTAGTAATAGCTGGCAGGTAGTAGCGGCTGTAAGCGTTCAGGTGCTCAAGGCACTGGGCTACGCTCCATTTGCCTTCAGCCGGTTGCATACCCAGTTTAACAACATCGGTTTGCTTCAGGTGGCGGGCAGCAAGCACCAGTTGCCTGACATCAGTAATTAACCTGTCAATGAGCTCGTCGCTTTTCAGTTTTTTCATGGTAATAAAGATAGGGGGGATTATTGTTTGTGGTTTATGGTCTTTGGTTATTTCTGGTCTCTGTTTTCTATTTCTTTAGATCCAATATTCATTTATGTTGGCGTTTGCGTAAGGAGGTAAACCGCGAAGGGTGCAAAGAAAGCAGCTTCGAGCTTCTAGCTAAGAGCCCCAAGCTTTGATTGCTCGAGGCTCAAGGCTCGCAGCTCCCTTATCTGCTAAAATCCCTTCCTGCAAATCCACGCAATCTGTGATAAATTTGGGGGTCTTGACCTCTCCCCTACGGCATATTGCGCATTTTGACCTGGATGCATTTTTTGTATCGGTAGAGTTATTGAAAGATCCTTCCCTGAAGGGGAAGCCCATCATCGTTGGCGGCGATGGCCAGCGTGGCATTGTAGCAGCCTGTAGTTATGAGGCCAGGAAGTTCGGGATCCAAAGCGCCATGCCTTCAATGACCGCCAAACGCCTTTGTCCCCATGCTATTTTTCTTAAAGGGAGTTACCATGAATACAGCCATTACTCCCGGGTAGTAACAGAAATTTTTGCAGGCAGCGTACCGCAATATGAAAAAGCGTCCATAGACGAGTTTTATGTTGACCTGACCGGCATGGACAAATTTTTTGGAGTCAGCGCATTTACAAGAGAACTACGGGAAAAGATCATACGGGATACAGGTCTGCCCATCTCCTATGGGCTTTCCACTTCGAAGTTGGTAAGTAAAATGGCCACCAATGAAGCCAAGCCCAATGGTTACCTGGAGATACCTGCTGGAAAAGAAACTGCTTTCTTATGGCCGCTTCCTGTGGACAAGATCCCGATGGTAGGAAAACAAACTGCAGCCGATCTTCATGGCATGGGGATAACCACCATTCAGCAACTGGCTACAACCCCAACAGACCAGCTGGAGCAGCGGTTTGGTAAATGGGGAAGACGGCTTTGGGAAAAAGCAAACGGCATTGATGACAATCCTGTTGAACCATACAGCGAACAGAAATCACTGTCGCATGAAAACACGTTTGATGAGGACAGCAGTGACATTGAATTCCTTCACAAGGAACTGGTACGCATGACTGAAGAAACCGCCTATGACCTCAGGCAGGAAGACAAGCTTACTGGTTGTGTTGCCATCAAGCTTCGATATGCCGATTTCACCACTTTCTCCAAGCAGGAAGTGATTGATTACACTGCGCTTGATCATGTACTGATCGCCAGGGTAAAGGACCTCTTTGGCAAGTTGTACCGTAAAGGAGAAAAGGTAAGGCTCCTGGGAGTAAGGTTCAGCCATCTCATACCAATGACCTTCCAGATGAACCTTTTTGACAACAGTGAAGAAAAGCTTGGATTGTTCAAAGCTGTTGACAGGATCAAGAACCAGTTTGGAAGTGATGCTGTAAAGAAAGCGACAACAGTAAAGAAAAAAGACCCCTGACGCTTACACGCATCCGGCTTATCGCCCAATTCAAAATTGCTTTATACCTATCTTTATCCGTGTTTTGAAAGGCCAGAGTTGAAGTGGACCATCTATGCTAATCTGTGGCGAGCCTCCTTCTCAGCAGCGGCGGATTCAGCATACAGACATGGAACAATAAACAATAAACCAAAAACAATAAACCCCACTATGCAAGCCTGGAAAGAATATCAGGAAAAGAACAAGGATCGCTTTCTCAATGAGATGCTGGACCTGTTGCGCATTCCATCCGTGTCAGCAAAAAGTGAACACAAGGAAGACATGCGCAAATGTGCTGAAGCGGTAAGACAGCAATTGCTGAATGCCGGTGCTGAAAAAGCACAGGTCATGGAAACAGCAGGTCATCCTGTTGTATATGGCGAAAAGATCATTGACCCCTCGAAGCCTACGGTATTGGTATATGGGCATTATGATGTGCAGCCTGCTGATCCCCTTGAATTGTGGCATAGCGGTCCATTCGAGCCTGTGATCAAGGATGGAAAAGTGTTTGCAAGGGGCAGCGCTGATGACAAGGGACAGTTCTACATGCATGTAAAAGCACTGGAGATCATGTCTAAAACAAATTCACTTCAAACAAACGTGAAGTTCCTGATAGAAGGAGAGGAAGAAGTAGGATCACCTAACCTTGCGAAATTTGTTTCAGAGAACAAAGCATTGTTAAAGACCGATGTGATCCTGATATCAGACAGTGCATTATTAAGTATGGATACACCAACGCTTGATGTGGGCATGAGGGGCTTATCCTATATAGAAGTTGAGGTTACAGGCGCTAACCGCGACCTTCACAGTGGCACCTATGGTGGCGCAGTGGCAAATCCCATTACGATCCTTTGCAAGCTCATTGCATCCTGTCATGACGAGAACAACCATATCACCATTCCCGGATTTTACGATGATGTTCAGGTAGCCACAGAGCAGGAAAGGACCCTTTTGAATAAAGCGCCTTTCAATGAGCAGGAATACAAGGATGAATTGGGTATTAAAGCCATCTGGGGTGAGAAAGGATTCACAACAGCTGAAAGGACAGGCATCAGGCCTACGCTTGAAGTAAATGGCATCTGGGGTGGCTATACGGGTGAAGGCGCTAAAACAGTATTGCCTTCCAAGGCTTACGCAAAAATATCAGCACGCCTTGTGCCCAACCAGCAAACAGGAAAAATTACCAAATTGCTGATCGACTACTTTGAAAAGAACGCACCTGCCGGAACTACGGTCAAGGCAACACTTCATCATGGAGGTGAGCCCTATGTTACACCTATTGACAGCAAGGGTTACCAGGCCGCGGCAAAAGCCATTAAAACAACTTTTGCAAAAGATCCCATCCCTGTTAGAGGAGGAGGCAGTATTCCAATCTGTACCATCCTTGAAAAAGAACTGGGTGTAAAGATCGTTTTCATGGGATTTGGCCTGGATAGCGACAACCTTCATTCACCGAATGAAAAGTTCAACCTCGAAAATTATTTCAAGGGTATAGAAACCATTCCTTACTTCCATAAATATTTCGCGGAAAGCTGAAATATGTTATAAAAGTAAAAACCGGGTTTAAAGGACCCGGTTTTTTATGTTGCTCCTGTGAGTGTTAGATGTGATACTCAATGCATTTATGCAGGTCGGCAAATTTTTCAGGTGGGGACCTAAGAAACGACGTTCGCCTTTTCGGCTGCTTCCTGTCTTTCTTCTTCATCGGCCTCTGGTTCTTCCTGTACCTCTGCCAGCGGTGGCTGGTATTGAAGGTGAATGAACATGGCAAAGTGATCAGAGCCATTGTAAGGCATACGGTGCATTTCGATCAGGCCAAAATCAGAAGAGCAGAAAATATAATCAAGCGGGAACCGCATTAACTTATGCTTTGCTGAAAAGGTGCTGTAAAATCCCCTGCCTCTCCTCGGGTCTAGGAGTCCGCTCACCTTGCGGAACAATTCCGTTACATGACTCCAGGCAACATCATTCAGGTCTCCCATCACAATGCAGGGTCCTTCTATTTTTTCCACTTCAAAAGCCACTTTCATCAGCTCTTTATCTTTCGCCGTGGAATAAAGCGATTCCTGGGGTACTGGAGGTTTTGGATGCAGTCCATACACTTTTACCCAAACATGCGATGGCAGTTCTATTTCCGCCTCAATGGAAGGTATTTCATCCTCTACCCTGAATACCACCTTCTCGTTCTTAACCGGGAACCTGCTGAAGAACAACAGGCCATAGGTATTATTTAAAGGACATGCAAGTGTGTGAGGATAGATCTCTTTCAGCACTTCCACATCATCGGCCCATTGCTGATCTGTTTCCACAAGAAATACGATATCCGGATCCTTCTGCCTGATCTGGCGGAGCAGGCTTTCGTAATCGCGGTTGTCCTGGAAAACATTGGCCGTAAAAATTTTTAATTCCTGTTGCCTCTTGCGCTCCTTCAGAAACTTCATTTCCATTGGCGCGATGCCCGTGTAAGGAAATATTTTGATGGCAAGGTAGATATTACAAATCATGATGATACCAGCCAGCCATGGAAAAAAATCTTCATAAAAATGCCGAACCAGGTAAAGTACCAGCAGCAGGACGATCCCGAGCACAAGCTTTTGAAGGCGTGGATATTCCAATATCCTGAATGTCCAGAAATCACTTCTGACCAGCGGCAGAAATGTCATGGCTACAAAAAATAAAACAAATATGGATGCGATGACAGAGCTGATCATAATTTATACGGAATACCTCATCTACTATAATAATTGTACCAGATTATCTGCTTCAAAATCGTGTTATCTTAACTTTGGATCATGGCAGAAAAGATAAGGATAGATAAGTACTTGTGGGCCATCAGGTTGTTTAAGACGCGAACACTGGCGGCTGCGGCCTGTGATACCGGCAAAGTAAAGCAGAACGCAACAGCGGTCAAGGCCAGCAAGAATGTGAATATTGATGATGAATATGAAGTGAAGACCGAAGCACGGAAGTGGCGCATCAAAGTGACCGGCCTGGTGGCAAACAGGGTAGCATATTCGGAAGCAATTAAGTATTACCTGGATATCACGCCCCAGGAGGAAGTTGACCGCGTTCAATTCCAATCTGCTTCTTTCCACACCGGAAAAAGACAAAGCAAAGTAGGAAGGCCTACAAAAAAACAGCGCAGGGAACTGGAGGGATTTATGGGAGAAGAGGAAGAGGGTTTATAGTTTTTTGTTTCTTGTTTTTGGTTTCTGGTTAGTTTCCCCAGATGCAGTACTCATTACAGATTTCAATTGCGTAAAGAGGCAGTAACCGCAAAGAGCGCAAAGGGACGTAAAGAATAGGCAAAGAAATCCAGCATTTAATATCAACCCTGCCAAAGGATAAACGACTTGAAATTACGATTGCTCTCAGATGCTACAAGCTTATAGCCAACAGCCATTTGCCATCAGCTTTTCAATCTTCCAAAAGATCCGGTCTTCTTTCCTTTGTTCTTTTTAATGCTTCTTCGTACCGCCATTCTTCTACTTTTTTTGGATCGCCGCTTAAAAGAATATCAGGTACTCTCCAACCTCTGAATTCTACTGGTCTTGTATAGACTGGAGGTGCAAGAAGATTGTCCTGGAATGAGTCCGTGAGCGCAGAAGTTTCATCATTCAATACACCTGGAATCAATCGCCCAACGGCATCTACCAATACCGCTGCTGCCAGTTCTCCACCGCTAAGAACATAATCACCAATGGAAATTTCCATGGTCACAAAATTTTCCCTGATGCGTTGATCAATGCCTTTGTAATGTCCGCAGATCAGCAAAAGATTTTCTTTAAGTGAAAGCCTGTTAGCGATCTTCTGGTCTAGGGTCTTGCCATCAGGTGTCAGGAAGATGATCTCATCAAACTTCCTTTCTTTTTCAAGGTCTCCTATTGCATTCGCCAATGGCTCACACATCATTACCATACCTGCCCCGCCGCCGTATTGGTAATCATCTACCTGTCCGTATTCATTAACCGCCCACTGGCGCAGGTGATGCACGCTTACGCTCAGCAAACCTTTGCTCTGTGCTCTCTTCATGATGGAATGGGAGAGTGGACTTTCCAGCAATTCAGGTACAACAGTAAGAATGTCTATGTGCATGCAGCAAAGATAGAGAGGCCCAGGGAGTTGAGATGATAGACCCTAATGAGTTTAGATGATAGACTATAGATGATAGAGTTTAGAGTTGGACAGCCGACTTTAGAATTTTGACTTAATAGTATAATAAAAGTACCCAGATAAAAACTTTGCGCTTCTTTGCGCTCTTTGCGGTTACTGTCTTTTTACGCAAGTATTATCAGTAATGAAAAACTATACCTATGGATACTGAACCAGAAACCAGAAACTATAAACCAGAAACAAAAAGTGTAGATAGAAGCCTCCTGTGGAAACAGGAGCGCTGATTAGGACATTGCCCCCACCTCATTATGGCTTGAGAATGGGAACGCTGTAAAAAAGTTTAGGAAAAAAAAGTGCCCCGCCAAGAATAGCAGGGCTTCACCCTTAACCATACGAAACCAAGTTCTTAATTTATGTAGAAATTAAATGATCTAGTTATTATCAGTAAGGCATTGTAAAAATAAGTCTCAAACGTATTATAAAAGATATCCATTTCGGCGAAAGCCGAAAAAAGGTCGGTAGAACTGATTAGCCAAATAAGAAGTCATGATCCGCAGGCTTTTAAGATATTAAGAGCGATGTTAACTGTCTTCCAGCATCAGTTTTACCTGCTCCATGGCCACTTCGCATTGCTGCCTGATATGGTTGTATAAAACGCTCATATCCTCACCATTTTCATCGCTGCCTTTCTCCATTCTGTCAAGGTAAGGATGCAGTTCTTCGGCAAGACCTACATAACCAACAGTAGACTTCAGGCTATGTGCAATGCGCCTTGCAAGTGAATGATCCTCGCGCCTGACGGCAAGGTGTAGTTCTTCCAGCTCCTCTGGAGTCTGTACCAGGAATTGTTCAAGTATAGCCCTTTCAAACTGCGGATCATTGCCTGAAAGCTGGTGCAGGTATTCAAGGTTAATAAATGGGGCTTTTACTTCGTTTTGCTGCCCTGCGTTCTGCGCATAGCGGGCAATCATATTATAAAGCGTTGTTTCCTTTAAAGGCTTGGAAACATAATCGTTCATTCCCAATTGCAGGCATTTTTCCTTTTCACCCGACATGGCATGCGCTGTCATGGCTATGATCGGAATATCCATATTCAATTCCGTACGGATCACATTGGTGGCGGTATAGCCGTCCATTTCCGGCATCTGGATGTCCATCAGTATCAGGGAGAAATCCTCTGAACGCACCAGCTCAATGGCTTCCTGGCCGTTATTGGCCATTCTGAAATCAATCCCCCAGCTTTTCATCAGGTGGCTGATCAACTGCTGGTTCATATGGTGATCTTCCGCTATCAATACCCTGATCCTTTCCAAAGGCACAACATCACTTTGCGCAGCAAGGGCTGTAGAATACAATTGTTCCAGGTCGGGCAATTTAAATGTGAGCGTCACTATGAACTCGGATCCTTTTCCAGGCTCACTTTTCACATCGATCAGGCCATTCTGCAGGTCAACCAGTTGTTTTACAATGGCAAGGCCCAGTCCTGTACCGCCAAATCGCCGTGTGGTCTCTGCTTCCGCCTGCTGAAACCTTTCAAATATCCTTTGCTGTTTATCCGGTGCGATGCCAATCCCGGTGTCTATAACGGAGATCCTTAAACGCGCAGTTTCTTCTGTAATGTCCAAAGCATCTGCCTTAAGCACTACCTTCCCTTCTTCCGTAAACTTTACAGCATTACTCAAAAGGTTGACAAGGATCTGGGTAAGCCTTACTGCATCCGCACTCAGAATGTCGGGTATATTCTTGTCGATCTGTACTTCAAATACAAGCCCCTTCTCTTTCAGCTTTTCATTGAACATGGCCCCTACCGAACTTACAAGGCTGCGAAGGCTGAAGCGGGTTTCTTCAAGGTGCATCATGCCGGCCTCTATCTTCGACAGATCAAGGATATCGTTGACAAGTGCCAAAAGGTTCTCGCCGGAAGAATGTATGTTCTGTACATATTCCTGCTGCTCCCCGGTGAGGCTTGTCCGGCGCAACAGGCTGGTAAACCCAAGAATAGAATTCATGGGTGTACGGATCTCATGGCTCATATTGGCCATGAACTGTTCTTTCATTAATGCAGCTTCCTTGTTTCGTTTTTCAGATTCGTTCAGCGACTCGATCATTCTTGTCTGCTGCCTGCCCTTATTGATGATGTATAAAAATGAAATGATTACGGCAAGCAGCGCGAAGCCTGCGAAGATGAAACCCCAGAGTTGTGCTCTGCGTCCTGTTTTTTGTATGGCGCCAAAAATGTTTTGAAGGTCAGACTGCCTACCCTGATCCAGCTGCGTGATCACAAGCTCAATACTGTCCCTTAAAGCACGGCCCCTGTTTGTGGTAATTAAACTTTCCGCTCCCGACTTTCCTTTGGTTTTAAATGTATTGATGATGTCCCTGCTGAAGCTTAGCTTTTCCTGGATCAGGATGTCCAGGGATTTTATAGAACCGTTGTCGGGATATGATTTTTTTAAAGAGGCAAGCTGGGCCTGGATGCGGTTGATGCGCGGTTCAATTTCTGTGACCTGCCCCGGATTTTGAGTGATTACAGCGCCCCGAACATCGCTTTCAAGTGTAAGGACATCCGCTTCAAGTCTTTGAACAGCATTCTGAAAATGGATCTCATCCAACAGCTTCCTGTTCCCATCGATGAGGCGCGTGATGTTGTTCCCCGAAATCACCTGGAGAAAGACGATTACGATGATACCCAACAGGAAAAGCCAAAACACTAAATATCGTATACCAATCTTACCCATGCATGAACAAGGGTCGAAAATACGAAATTCAGTAAACGGGAACGTTATCCTTTAGAACCTTCCTGGGTTTGACGGAAAACTTTGATAAGAATGTAAGCAGAAAATACAAATGCCCCCAGGCATGAAATGATGATTGCCAGGCGCTGCTGCGATAAAAACTCACTCAGCAGGAAGTACTCTGAGATAATCAGCAGCAAAATGAAGACAAAAAGAATTAAAAATCGTTTCATAAGAGTAAAAGAGAAAGGCTGCCAGGGCAGCCGTTCCCTGAGCTTGGCTATCGATAAAAACGATGCAGTTCGAATGTTTTTCACGATAGACTGTTTAGTTTGGTTGCGACCATTCAAATTCGGCACAGGGTAACGAGGCATACTGGATCGACAAGACAAAAATATACCCCTGTCCGGGATGAACAGGGGTATTAAGCTTAAAACCTGAAAGGCTTCGGTGAAAACGGTTCTGCTAACGATGAATTATAACAGATTTAAGCGTTTATTCAGGTTTGTTTTGTAAGTATCTGCAACCGGGATGGTTGATTTTCCTATGCTGATGGTGCCTTCCTGGATGAAATCGATCTTGTTGACCGCTACAATATAACTGCGATGCACACGGCTGAATTTGGTCGTTGGCAGTTTCTCCTCCAGTGATTTTAAAGTGGCGTGCACAACATGGAACTTGTGCGAAGTATGCACCTTAACGTAATCACCCATTGCCTCAAGGAACAATATATCGTCTATGCTTATACGTTTTAATACGCCATTGTCCTTTACAAATACAAATCCCTGCTCTTCTACTTTCACTTCCTGCTTGTTGCTTTCAATGGCCTCATTTGCTTTTTCTATGGCCTGAAGGAAACGCGGAAGTGTGATTGGCTTAACCAGGTAATCCACAACGCTTAATTCAAATGCTTCTACCGCATAATCTTTTTTGGCTGTGGTGAAGATGATCAGGGGTTTTTTATTACCCAATTTTTTGATGAGTTCAAGGCCGCTCATATCCGGAAGTTCAATGTCCAGCAACAGCAGGTCCACAGGGTTCCTTGAAAGATGATTATACGCCTCCATGGCGTCTTTGCACTCACCGGCAAGCTCAAGACTTTGCATCTGGCTGACCAATTGCTTGACCGCCATCAGCGCGATTTGGTTGTCGTCTACAATTAAACACTTCATGGTTAAAGGGGTAAATAACAAATATAACAATCGGCCTGCTTCACTTCATCTCACGCACGAAGTTTTATTCTATTCTGCCCTTGTGTTCCATCACCGGGACAATCAGCCACTGTTGCACAGTACTCACCAAAAAATCAGCCAAAATCAGTTTACCCCAATAACAGGAAGACTTTTTTGGCGGATCATTTCATTGAATGCAGGAATGTCTTTTGTTTTAATGTCTTTCAGTTGGTTGAGTTGCTGGTCAACGCTGGCAGCAAGGTCGTTGTACACTTCACGCACCTGGCGGCTTGGGGCGGCGTTACCACTGTTGGCCACATCAAAAACCCCGGCCAGTTTATCATTCAGGCGAATGGGATAATTTAAAACATCCTGCCCGCTTTTGGCCCTGGTCTGGTAAAGCGCTTCCTCGATGGCTGTGATCTTTTTATTGATACTGTCCGCCATTGATTTCACCTCTTTTGGAATATCCTTTCCCTGCATGGACACAAATCCATTGATCTGGGTACGCAGGGCACGGATGTCCTTGATGGCTTTTTGCGTTTCATTGAATTTTTCCCTTACCTGCCATAGGAACTGGTGCTGCGCATCATAATCCTGTTGCGTCAGTTGGTAGTTCGGATCGGCAAGCACAGTAAACGGCACTTCCATTGAATCCTGCGCCACTTTGATCCTTGCGAAATATTTTCCAGGAGGAGCAGTTACCGCCCCAGGCACTCCATTCCAAAGGATCATCCCTTCAATTCGTTCTGCTTCGGGGTATTGCAAGTTCCAGACAAACTGGTTCATGCCTTTTGAAACATCCATTTTAGCAGGCGCCTCTTTCGCATCTGTTGAATAGGTGCGGATGATCTTTTTATCCTTGTCCATGATGGTCACGGATGCCTTTGTGGTATCTGTCGCATCTTTTGTATAAAAGTTAAAAACAACACCTACGGGTGGATTGATGCCTGCATTGCGTGTCATTCCAAAGTTTTGTGAAAAAGGACTCACCTGCATGCGGTAGGCAGGATTTACAGCGAAAACCCGCAAGGGTTCGGATACCATGGTGGTATTCATTTGCTGCAGAATGCTGAGGTCATCAAGTACATAGAACGATCTTCCCTGGGTTGCCACCACCAGGTCATTGTTCTTTATGGTGAGGTCGGTAATGGGTACTATGGGAAGATTTAACTGGAAAGGCTTCCATGAATTACCATGGTCAAATGAAATGTACATGCCGTATTCCGTACCGGCATACAGCAATCCGGCTTTTTTGGGGTCTGCACGCACAACCCTTGTAAAATGCATCCTGTCAATGCCTCCTGTAACCAGCTTCCATGTTTTGCCATAATCCTGCGTACGATAGATATAAGGCGCGAAATCATCGCTTTTATACCTGGTGCCTACAGCATAAAGGCCTCCCTTCTCAAATGGATCCGCTTCAAGGCTGTTCCACATGATCCATTTAGGAGCGCCTGAGGGGGTTACATTGTTCCAGCTTTTTCCCGCATCCCGGCTTACATGGATCAAACCATCATCGCTACCGGTCCAGAGCAGGTCTTTCTCATATGGAGATTCAGTTGCAGTAAAAATGGTGGAGTAATATTCCACCGATGTATTGTCTTTTGTGATAGGTCCACCACTGGGTCCTTGCCTGCTCTTGTCATTGGTGGTAAGATCAGGTGAAATCTGCTGCCAGCTCTGTCCTTCGTTCTCTGTTACAAACAGCACATTGCCCGCGGTGTACAAACGTTTAGGGTTATGCGGAGAAAAAAAGATAGGGAAGTTCCACTGAAAGCGGTATTTCAAAACGTCGGCGCCTGCTCCCATAGGATTATCAGGCCAGGGAGAAACAGCCCTGTTCTCACCGGTCTTGTGATCCAGCCTTGAAAGATACCCACCATAATTACCTCCATAAACAATATCCGGATTCAAAGGATCTGCAACAACATAACCGCTTTCACTGCCTGCGGTTTCCTGCCAGTCGTTTTGAGTAATACCACTGCCGGTTGTGCGGCTTTTGATGCGAATGGTTGAATTATCCTGCTGAGCGCCCAATATGCGGTAAGGAAAAGAATTATCAGTTGATACCCTGTAGATCTGCGCGGTGGGCTGATTCATATAAGTACTCCAGTTCTCACCTCCGTCAAATGAAACCTGTCCACCACCGTCATCAGCAACAATCATCCTGTTGCCATCTTCGGGGTCGATCCAAAGGTCATGATGATCACTATGCGGTGTACGAACAGACTGAAAAGTCTTCCCGCCATCGCGGCTGCGCATGAACCCTACATTGGGCGCATAAACAAGGTTCTCATTTTTTGGATCGACAAATACTTTTGTGTAGTACCAGGCTCTTTGCCTGATATTGTTATCGCTGCTGACGAGGGTCCAGCTTTCACCACCGTCATTTGAAACAAACAACCCGCCTGCTGCATTTTCGATCAGCGCGTAAACCTTGTCGGGATTGGATGGCGCCTGTGCAACACCAACAATTCCCCATACTCCTTTGGGCAGTCCTTTTCTTGCAGTGATGTTAATCCATGTATTACCACCATCGGTGCTTTTGTAAAGACCACTGCCCTGCCCTCCGCTTTCAAGTGAATAAGGCGTGCGAAGCAGTCGCCAGGTGCCTGCATACAGTACATCGGGGTTGCCGTATTCCATGACAAGGTCGGAGGCACCGGTCTGGTCATTCACAAATAAAACCCTTTTCCAGTTCTTTCCTCCATCGGTGGTCTTGTATACCCCCCTGGTTTCATTAGGACCAAAAAGATGGCCCATCACTGCAGCCCATACTGTATTGGGATCTCTCGGATGCACCACCATGCGGATGATGTGGCGTCCGTCCTTCAACCCGATATTGCGCCAGGTCCTGCCGGCATCATCACTGCGCCAGGCACCGCCCAATCCTTCGCTCACATTGCCACGCATCGTATTCTCACCTTCGCCAACATAAATAATGTTCTCATCGGAAGGAGCAACGGCCACTGAACCTATCGTGCCTCCAAAATATTTATCTGAAATGTTTTTCCAGTTGCTGCCGCCATCGGTTGTTTTCCATACTCCACCCCCGGTTGCACCGAAATAAAAGGTATTCCTGTTCTTATAACTGCCTGCTACCGCACCGCTCCTTCCCCCGCGAAAGGGTCCGATAAGCCTGTATTTCATTTTTGAAAAGAAGACCGAATCTGTATTGACTGCCGGAACGGCATTACCCTTACGCTGGGCCTGTACACTGCAGAAGCCAAGGACTGCAAGAAGGAAAAACAATCGTTTCATGTGAAGGTTTAAAAAGTAAAAGTTACAAAGGCATCACCGATCCAAAAAAAGAAAATGAAAATAAAGCCATAAGCGCCTCATACTGCAGTGAGCATGCTTCCCATTTGGTAAACTAAACATCCCGAGCCGCCGAAAAATAATAGTTTCGCCATTAATTTTATTTCATGGCCTCAAAAAGCATCCAGGGAAATTTAGTAGATGTGCACCAGCGAAGGATCTACCCGGCAGAGATCATCATGGAAGGTGACAGGATCCTTTCAATTTCCGAACTGCCATCCGTTCCTTCAGGTGCTGCGGGTAACCAAGTGCCTTACATATTACCTGGTTTCATTGATGCCCATGTACACATAGAAAGCTCCATGCTTGTGCCTTCACAATTCGGCAGGCTTGCCGTTGTTCATGGTACGGTGGCCACAGTAAGTGATCCCCACGAGATTTCAAATGTCTGTGGAATGGAAGGTATAGATTTTATGATCCGCGATGGAAAGACCATTCCCTTTAAATTCAATTTTGGTGCGCCCAGTTGCGTACCTGCAACCTCCTTTGAAACAGCGGGGGCGGTGATCAGCGCTGATGATATCCATGAACTGATGCAGCAGAAAGATATCCTCTACCTAAGCGAGATGATGAATTTTCCGGGCGTGCTCCAGGATGATGCCGACATAAAGAAAAAGATCGCGGCGGCAAAACAGTTCAATAAACCTGTTGACGGGCACGCGCCAGGACTGAGGGGCGAACCTGCAAAAAAATACATTGATGCAGGTATCTCAACCGATCATGAATGCTTTACCGCAGATGAAGGGCGGGATAAATTAAAGCACGGAATGAAGATCCTGATCCGTGAAGGCAGTGCGGCAAAGAATTTTGAAGCATTGATCGAACTGCTCCATGATCATGCTGAAATGATCATGTTCTGCAGCGATGACAAGCATCCGGACAGCCTTGTTGAAGGACATATCAACACCCTGTGTGCAAGGGCCGCAGCAAAAGGCATCGATCTTTTTAAGATCCTGCAGGCTGCCTGTGTAAATCCTGTCAATCATTACAAGCTGAAAGTAGGTTTGCTCCGGCAGAACGATTTCGCTGATTTTATACTGGTGAAAGACCTGGAACACTTTGAAGTCATACAGACCTGGATCAATGGTGAACTGGTTGCAGAAAATGGTGTTTCGCTGATCCAATCCAAAAAAGCTACTGCCATCAACCAGTTCAAGGTAAAGGAAGTGCAGGCCACTGAGTTCAAAGTTCCTTTCAGGGGGCAAAATGAAATGCTTGTAATTGAAGCGCTGGACGGACAATTGATCACAAACAAGATCACCATTGCGGTAAGTGAACTGCTTTCCGAAAAAAAAGATGAACTGATGGCAAGTAAGGATGCCGACATTCTGAAGATCGCGGTCATCAACCGGTATCAACCATCAAAGCCGGCTGTTGGATTTATCAAAAATTTCGGATTGAAGAGAGGCGCGATTGCTTCCTCTGTTGCACATGATTCGCACAATATTGTTGTGGTAGGAGTCAGTGATGCTGACATGGCCCAGGCTGCAAATCTTGTTATCAGGCAACAAGGAGGGATCAGCTGCACTGATGGACATACTTCTCAGGTTCTTCCCTTACCGGTAGCAGGGTTGATGAGTACTGAAGATGGCTATGAGGTAGCCAGGCAATACGCTTCCATTGATGCTGCGGCAAAAGCGCTTGGCTCAACGCTCAGTGCTCCTTTTATGACCTTGTCTTTTATGGCCCTGCTGGTGATCCCCCATTTAAAAATGAGTGATATGGGGTTGTTTGATGGGCAGGAATTTAGGCTGATAGCTGATAGCTTCGAGCCTTGAGCCGCGAGCTTCGGGGTTTTGCGTGTTTTAATTAGTTTATTTTCTTTTCAATTGAAGATATTCCAAGACCATGATTATATAGAATGTTCTCGAAGCTCGTGGCTCGCAGCTCATAGCTCGTAGCTTCTCACTCCTACAAAACAATCTTCTGCGTATAAATTTTATTTCCTACCTGGATCTTTACAAGGTAAATACCTTTTTGAAAACGAAGGGTGGCATCCGGGATCGAATACTGGTAATTACCAGGAGTTTGCTGCTGACCGCTGATCACTGTCCTTACAACCTGTCCGTTAACATCCAGCAAACTGATGGACACCTGGCCTGCTTCCTTCAGGGTATAAATAATATTGATATTGCTGGACACAGGGTTCGGATACACCTGGTAATCGATCACCTGTGTCAGTGAGCGGATCACTGCGGAAAGGGAAGCAGTGGACCTGCATCCGTTGGCAGCCGTCACTTCAACCGAATAATCACCGCCGGAACTCATGGTTAGTGATTGCGCAGTAGCCCCTGGAATCGCGGTTCCATTCAGGAACCACTGGTAAGAAGCCATGGCAGGAATTACAGTCAGTATGTTCTGGCTTTGCTGGATGGAAGGTGAAGGCCTTGGTTGAACTGAAACAACGACTGTATTGGTTACAGCATTACAACCGTTGGAACTAAGGTTCACAAAATAATTGCCAGCATTTTTCGCCCATATGGAATTTCCATTTACACCATTGTTCCAGACAGCAGTATTGCCGGGTGCTGTGATCACCGAAAGCCTGATGCTGTCACCTTCGCAAAAACTAACAGGTCCGGCAGGGACCACATTTCCTGTAGGAAGCGGATGTACGATAACTTCAATTGAATCGGCATCTGATCTGCATCCCGTGTTACTAACCTGATGAACCCTGTATATTCCTGATGTGGTAGCCTGGATGGAAAGGCTTGTCTGACCTGTACTCCAGCTTACTCCAAATGAATTGGGTGGCACCTGTGCGGAAAGGGTTATTGATCCACCTGCACAAAAGCTGGCAGGCCCGCTTGTTTGTATGGAAGGCTTTGATGGTTTGGAATTAACCGTTACAGCAACAGCGTTGGTAGTGGCAGTACAACCTGCAGGAGATACAACCTGGGCTGAATAGTTTCCGGATTGCTTTACCCAGATGCTATTGCCGGTTTGACCAGTGGACCATGAAACACTATTATTTGCTGAAGTAGCCATATTCAACTGTACGCTGTCACCTTCGCAGAATGTTACAGGCCCCGAGGCTGAAACTGTTCCCGAAACTGCGGGCGCTGAAGTGATGTTAATGGAAGCGTATGGAGACCAGCAGCCATTACCGCTGGTTTTGATCCTCACAGAATAGGTACCTGCATTGATCACATTGATGGAAGATGTTGTTGCGGAGTTGCTCCACTCGTATTGTGTAATCGTTTGGCTGCTTTCCGCGGTTAGGGTCCTGGATCCTGACCCGCAAATCACAGTAGCTCCGTTAACGCTGATGGTTGGAGCCAATGGAGATGGAGTTGTTGTTACAACAAAAGGAAGCGAAGTACCAATACATCCTTCAGCGCTGACTGCCCGAACAGAATAAGTTCCAGCGGCAGTGACTGCAATGGTGGATGTATTGGATGGACCGGTGGTGGCAGGTGTCCATTGGTACGAAGTGGCTGTGCTGGAACCCAGCGTAACCATTGCACCCTCACACAAAGGCAAGGTACCGGACAAAACAGAGATGGTTGGCTTGTAAAGATTACTGTCAATGGTGACCTTGACTGTATCTCTTGAAACGGTTCCTGCCGCATCAGTTACGCGGAGAATATAAACCGTTGTTTCATCGGGCCTGGCCACTGGTTTGGCGATGGTAGCACTGCTTAACCCTGTCGAGGGTGTCCATTGGTAACTGTATCCTCCGGAACCCCCGCTTGCATTTTCACCGATGGTGGCCGATCCTCCGGCGCATAGTGTGCGGTCAAAACCTGCGTTTGCCCTTAGCGCTACAGTTTGTATTTTAAGCCTTAGCAGTAAAAAATCGTTATTGCCAACAGCACCTGCATGATTTAGTATGGAGTTGCCAAAATAAAAACGGCTGGTATCAAGCACCTTGGACCAGGAGCCTGTCACAAAAAGCGATTTGCTTAAAGGTTCCACTGCAATTCCGAAAGGAGTTTCATTGGTATTGCCATTACCGGCTGTTGAAACTTTGACCTGCTCACTACCTACCCGAAGCATGAAAATGTCTTTCCCGGTGCTGGAAGGGAAGAAAGCCGGACCTGCTACACAGGCTATTGATTCGTGGGTGTATTCTCCTGCGAAATAGCTGCCGCCTGTTTCATCATATTCCACATTGGTGGTTGTAGTGATCGGGCAGGTTGTAAAATGGCTGACGGAAATGTTTTGACCCTTGTTCACCCACAAGTGGGTAAAGCGTCCGGTTAAATTTGACCAGGAGTTGAAATGACTGTAGTCAGTGACGGTTCTTGCAGTAAAGTTGACCATCCTTTCCCTAATGTTTCCTGATATGGATTCAGCGCCAAGAAGGGTACCACTACTGTCGTACCAGATATGGCTAAGATTTGAAAGAAGATATATACCTGAGTGCGCAGGAGTTGTTTCAAGCCTGGTGCTGTTTGGTGAATGAAAGATCAGATGCGTATTGTTGTTTCGGTCAACGGACATGAGTGGTGGAGAGTAAGAATTAACAGTAGAAGTGACTTCCCTTCTGAACAAAAAGTTTCCATCACGGTCATATTTCGAATAGCCCACACCACCGAAAACATAAACGTTACCATGGGCATCTGTTCCATTCACAGTGCCCGGAATGCCGGATTTAGCCCAGATAAGGTCACCCTGGAGGTTGAATTTCAGCAGGTAATCGCCTGCAGCCAGGTTGGTTGCCCCAATGGTAACAGCACCTGGGAAAGTGGCTTTTAAGTAGATGCTGTTATCTACGGAATAAACCGGTTTTGATGAAACATCTTCACCCGAACTGCCCAGGCGTTTTAACCAGATGGCATTACCGGATGTATCATATTTGGCCAGGAAAACATCTGTTCCGCCTGCATTAAAAAGGGTATGGGCACCTAAGGTGAACTGCTGGCTGGTGAAGTGACCTGTCACATAAATTCCGCCCTGCTGGTCTGCAACAATACCTGTTCCTGCCTCATTACCTGTACTTCCCCCGGTACGTGCCCAGGTTTCACCAAATCCCTGGCCTGAAGAAATAAAGGGCAGGCAGTTAAAAAGAGTGATCAGCAATGCAAAGAATGAAAACTTTTTCATGCAGATGGGATTGAATAAACCAGGGATTGAATTTAATAAATTTTTTTGAGCTTAAGCAATCCGCATGGGTGGAGCTTTTGGCTGGTAGCTGTTGGCTGATAGCTTTGAGCTGCGAGCTTTTGCGTGTTTCTTTTAATTGATTTCTTTTCAATTAAATGATATTCAAAAACAATGCTTTTAGTTGAAAACTTCCCGTAGCTCAAAGCTCATAGCTCGCAGCTTTTCTCCAATACACAAATAGCATCAGTAAAGACTGACCCCACACAAAGAACCATAAACCAGAAACCAAAAACCAGAAACCCATCATGCTTCCTGTCCTATCCACAACGCCCCGCCAATGCTGTCACGCTCCGCACCGGTTACGGAAGAAAGAACATTGTACTCCTGCCTCCAGCGCAGTGCAGCGATCAATGCCATGCAGAGTGCTTCCTTGAAGTTGATGATCCTTTCATTAGGCACCACCACTTCAATTCCTGCCTGGGTAAGTTCTACGGAAAGCCTCTGAACCATAAATGTATTCAGGGCGCCACCCCCTGTTACCAGCATTTTTTTGGGGATGGTGTTTTTACTTCCACCGGCTCCTTCTATTGAGCTTTTGATCTGTAAAACGATGTGTTCAGTGTAAGTGCGTGCAGCATCTTCTATGGATAAACCTGCACTATTCACAATAGGAAAAACTTCATCGGTACCGAAACTGTTGGCCAATGATTTGGGATGTGGCAGCTTGTAATAATGAAGCTCATTCAAACGCATCAGGAGACCTGCATGAACAGCACCAGAAGCTGCAAGTTGCCCGCCAGCATCATAGGCTTTACCTGCGAGTGCAGCGATCATATTCAGCACCCTGTTGGCAGGACAAACATCAAAGGCAATATATCCTTCTGAAGTGTTCATGGAAACATTGGCAATGCCACCGAGGTTGAGGAAAAGATCATATTCTTTCAGCAATAGCCTTTCGCCAATAGGCACAATGGGTGCGCCCTGCCCGCCAAAAGCAACATCCAGTGCACGGAGGTCAGAAACAACCGGCAGGCCGGTTGTTGCGGCGATTGCTGCTCCATCGCCTAATTGCGCGGTCATTTTCTTTGAAGGCACATGAAAGGTGGTATGCCCGTGCGAGCCGATCAGGCCTACCTGGTAATGAAGGCCATTGGATTCAATGAAACGGTTCACTTCAGCACCAAGGTAGTGGCCGTAAGCCGTATGCAGCAACTGGTAATCCAGCGCATTGAGGTGAATGGCACCCTTTAATTTTTCTACCCATTCATCATCGTAAGCGTAACAATCCGCGGCCCTGATCTCGAAGCTCCAGTTGCCGCCGTTCTCATGTAATTCCGCGAAAACAATATCCAGTCCGTCGAGCGAACTGCCGCTCATGAGGCCTATTACCCGGTACACCATAATGGATCAATAAATTAAACCTGCTGAATGCAGGACCATAAAAATACGCTGCCTGGCTCATAACCTCAGTATAGAAGCATTTGAGTAAAATTTAATTGAATGAATGAAAAGATGAAATGGTTTTTATTACAGATGGGAAGCAATCCGCTATTGACTTTGACCTTTTACCTTAGCTTTGTCCTGCATGGTCATTAATTTAAGCAGGGAACATTCCCTGGTCTCCAACTGGGTAGCAGAAATAAGGGATGTAGATATTCAAAAGGACCGCCTCCGGTTTCGCCGGAACCTGGAACGCATTGGCGAAGTAGCTGCCTACGAGATCAGCAAGCGCCTTGAATCTGTTGAAAAAGAGGTCCAGACACCGCTGGGGATCGCTGTTTCAACTGTTTTAAAAGAACAACCTGTACTCACTACCATTCTGCGTGCAGGCCTGCCATTGCACCAGGGCCTACTTAATTATTTTGACAGGGGTGACTGCGCTTTTGTATCAGCCTACCGCAAGCATGACCTGGATGGCAACTTCCAGATCAGTCTCGATTACCTTTCCTGTCCGGAAATTGAGGGAAGGGTGATCATTGTTTCCGATCCGATGCTGGCTACCGGCGCTTCACTTGTAAAGACCATCCAGTACCTGAAAGCCGAAGGGCATCCCAGTGGTATTCATATTGTTACAGCCATTGCCTGTACGGTAGGCATTGAGTTCGTCAGGCGTGAAATCCCTGAAGCAACGGTATGGTGCGGGGCTATTGACGATGAACTGACAGCAAAAGGTTATATCGTACCCGGCCTGGGTGATGCGGGCGACCTGGCTTTTGGTGTTAAAATACAGTCATAAGACCAAAATTAGTTTGCAGCAAAAGGCATAATTTGTAATTTCCCCATCTAACTGTCGAGAATGAGAAAGCTTTTCTGCGCTGCCCTGCTGATCACATGCCTGTCTTCCAAAGCACAGGATCCTAACTTTTCACAATTTTTTGCCTCACCACTTACTTTAAATCCGGCATTGACAGGAAAGTTCGATGGAGATTTCAGGATTGCAGGCAACTACCGTAACCAGTGGCCTACAATCAACAATGCTTTTACTACTTATACAACTTCTTTCGACATCGCTCTTTTAAAGAACAGGATCCCTGAGAACGACCAGTTTGGATTTGGGGTGCTTGGACTTTCAGACAAAGCAGCAAGCGGTGTTCTTTCGAATAATTACGCGGCGCTTTCACTGGCTTATCATAAAGCACTGGACGAAAACGGATTCAACCAGCTGGGTGTAGGTTTCCAGGGCACTTATTCCAATAAAAGACTGGATGTCTACCGCAAAGACGTCACCTTCCTGGACCAGCTTACGGCTAATGGCTTCACGGGTGTAACCCAGGAGATCTTCGACCAGCGCAACCTGAATGTGAATTATTTTGATATGAATGCCGGTATCCTTTACAACGGGTCTACCACCGGTGCCAATAATTTTTACGTTGGTGCTTCCATGTACCACATCAACCGTCCAAAGGAATCTTTCCAGGGCGGCCAATACTACCTGCAACCACGCCTCACACTGCAGGCTGGCGGCATGCTGCCGAATGGCGAATACAATGCTATTCACTTCAGCGCCATTCACAGCCGCCAGGCCAATGCCATTAATACAGTTATTGGTGGCGCTTACATGATGAACCTGAACATGGACCCTGACAATCCAACAAACTTCTATGTGGGCAGCTGGTTCCGCCTGGGCGATGCCCTCATTCCTTACATAGGCCTTGAATTTAACTCTATTCATCTTGGTGCTTCCTACGACGTTAACATGTCCGGCCTGAAACCAGGTTCCAACATGCGCGGCGGAGCAGAGATCTCCCTGGTGTACATGAAAAGACCTGTTGATCCTAACAGGAGAAAGCTGAATTGCCCGAGATTCTGAGCAGTTTATGGTTTCTTGTTTTTGGTTTATGGTTCTTTATATACAGTCTTTCTTTACTGATTCTAATTGCGTAGAGAGATTTACCTCAAAGGACGCTAAGGTAAGAGCCTGTATTTCTTCGCGCTTCTTTGCGTATGCTTTGCGCTCTTTGCGGTAAATGTATTGTAAGAAAGCTGCGAGCCACGAGCTGCCAAATGTTCCCAACTAAATGCCGTGTCTTAGAATATCATACAATTTGAAATGAATCAAATTCATTGAAACACGCAAAAACTCGAAGCTCGCAGCTCAAGGCTTAAAGCTATCAGCCAATAGCCATCAGCTTCTCTTCAGCTTCTCTTCAGCTCCCAAACACCATCGGCACCAAGAGCCAGCAAAAAAGCGTAATGAGGATCACCGAGATGATGTTCATTACAAATCCCACCCTTGTCATGTGTTTCAGCTTGATGTAGCCGCTTGAAAATGCAATAGCATTTGGTGGTGTGCCCATGGGCAGCATGCCGGCGCAGGAAGCTGCCAGGGTCATTGGAATGCCCAGTTCAAGCGGATGCATGCCGGCGGCTTCTGCCAGCCCGCTGACCACCGGCGCGAATACGATCACCTGCGCCACATTGCTCATGACCTCACTAACAAACAACGAAATGATGGTCACAAGGAAGATCAGCATAAAATGATTGAAAGCATATTGCGTGAACCACTGGCCAAGTTGTTCGATCAAACCTGCCTTTTCCAATGCTGTCGCCAGCGCAATGCCACCACCAAAAAGCAAAAGGATCCCCCATGCCATCCTGCTGGTATCTTTCCAGTCCAGCAAGGCCTGATGCTTTTCTTTACCTGATGGCACCACAAAAAGCAATACTGCTCCAATGATGGCGATCATGTTATCATCCAGCTTGACCAGGTTGAGTGCATTGATAAGATCTTTCGTGATCCAGAGTGTTGCCGTTAAAATGAAAACGATAAAAACCCTTTTTTCCGGCAATGTGATCCTTCCAAGTTTATTGAGTTCTCCACTGATCATGCCTTTTGTTCCTTCATCGCTTTTCATGCGATTAGGATAAAGCCATTTTACCATGACCACATAAAGGCAAAACAATAAAAGGATGGATAAAGGAAGACAGATCACAAGCCAGTCCATAAATCCAATGGTCATCTTGTACCGCTCATTATAAAAAGCTGCGTAGGCTGAATTGGGCGGAGTACCTATGATGGTTGCAATGCCGCCAAAGTTGGAAGCAAGGGCAATGGCGATCATGACTGATGTTGAAAAATTCGGGATGCCTTTCGCATGAGGATGGTTTTCCCTGATCACCTGTATCACTGAGAGTGCTATGGGAAACATCATCATGGTAGTGGCAGTATTACTGAGCCACATGCTGATGGCGCCTGTTGCAAGGATAAACCCCAGGATGATCCTGTCACCGCTGGTGCCTGTCATGCTGACAATGTTGAGTGCTATGCGCCGGTGCAGGTTCCACTTTTCAATGGCCAGTCCGAGCATAAAGCCGCCCATGAAAAGAAAGATCACTTTGTTGGCATACGAAGGCGCTGTAGCATCAATGGTAGCAATACCGAAAAGCGGGAAAAGCAAGAGAGGCAGAAGTGCCGTGACCGCCATGGGAATGGCTTCGGTCACCCAAAGGGTGATCATGAGCGCTGCTATTGATAACACTTTGTTTCCGGCCTCACCAACACCAAAGGGATTGAATATATAGAAAAAAATAGCGATCAGGATACTTAGAAAAGTAAAAGCAAGGGGTCGCGAAAAGGAAGTTTTCAAACAGTAAGTTTTGAACTAAAATAATGCATCTGGGAGGAAGTCCCATTGATCACATGGGCGTATGAATATAGTAACCGCAAAGGGCGCAAAGAATACGCAAAGAAGCGCAAAGTTTAGGTCTTGTATTTCTTTGCGTTCCTTTGCGTTCTTTGCGGTTAAATTAATTAAGTGCTTATACAAAAAGCAAGGAGTCAATATTATCTTGAACGGCTCCTGGTCTTTTGCAGGGATTGATCCCTGATCTTTTTTCCACTCACATAACGGTTGCTTTTTACATAGAACCTGTAATGCCATGCAGCATGATCACCCGCGTAATCAACACCGATCCTTGGGGCTGTGACCACCTGGTCAGCTGGTAGTATATATCCATCATCATAAATATAAAGCTCATCACTCTGGAGCGAATGGCCGCATTGAGTTGTATGAAAGCCCAATGCACGGCCAACATTGCCCGGCCCGCGTGTAAGTGTTTCATCTAAAACTTTTTTACCTGTTCGCTGAAGCATCACTTCCATACCTTCCAATGGCTCCACCGCCCTGATCAGGATGGCATGCGGCGTACGTGCAACATTGGTAACGATATTGAACATCTGGTGAATACCATAACAGAGATAAACATACGCAGTGCCGCCCTCTTTATACAGGACCTCCGTTCGCCTGGTCATGCCCCTTGAGGCATGCGAAGCCATGTCTATTTCTCCTGCATATGCCTCCGTTTCCACGATCCTTCCTGAAGTACGTACACCTTCCCAGTTGGTGACCAGTACTTTTCCAAGTAATTCCCTTGCGATCTGCACAACATCATCACGCAGGTAAAAACCAACTTCCAATTTAATCATCAGCCTTGTTTGATACTACTTGATTTACAATATATTTACCCATCAAAATTAAAATTTGCTAAAGGAAATCATCATAGCCATCCAATCCTTTTTTGAAGCCCATCACTTCATTCGCAAACACAACCTATGGAAATGGATCCTGATCCCGGGGCTCATTTACACTTTGCTGTTTGCCGGCTGTGTTTATTTCTTTATCATCTTTTCAGACAACGCGGTGAGCTGGATCAGCCAGAAGGTGGGTATTGAAGCCTTTTTGCAAAAAGAGCGCAATGAGCTGCTTAGTTTTTTATTCATGATGGCAGGCATGATGCTGCGGCTTGTACTGGTATTCTTTTACTTCTCGCTGTTTAAATTTATTTTCCTCATTGTTGGCTCTCCCATTTTCGCTTACCTAAGTGAAAAAACATCGAGCATCATTGAGGGGAGGGACTTTCCATTTTCATTTTCCCAACTGATGAAAGATGCCTGGAGAGGTACAAAGCTTGCTTTACGGAACACCATCTGGCAAACTGTTTATATCATTTCGCTTCTGCTGCTGTCCATGATCCCGGTAGTAGGATGGATCACACCCCTGATCGCTCTTTTTGTGGAGTGTTATTATTACGGATTTTCCATGATGGATTACAGCTGCGAGCGCAACAAGCTAAGCCCTGCGCAAAGCGTCACATTCATCAGCCGCCATAAAGGACTCGCTATTGGAAATGGATTGATGTTCTACCTGATGCACGGACTGATCTTCGTGGGCTGGTTGCTTGCGCCGGCCTATGCAGTTGTGGCCGCCACTTTAAGTCTTTATAAAGTAAAGAACCAGTAATGACTGTTGTCTACCTGATCCCAACTGTTTTGGCGGAAGGCCAAACAGATTGCCTGCCTCCATATCTTCTTGAAGCGGTAAAGCAATGCCAGTGCTTTTTTGTTGAGAATGAACGTACGGCGAGAAGATTTCTCAAACTGATATGGAAAGACATAGTAATCGATGACTACCGGTGGTTCAACATGAAGGAAGTGAATGAACAGACCGCAACGGATTTTCATCAGCAGGTAAAAGAAGGAAAGAATATCGGCATCATCAGTGAAGCAGGCTGCCCCGGTGTTGCGGATCCCGGGCAGCAGCTGGTGCAGCTGGCACAGGAAATGAATCTTACGGTGAAGCCATTGGTTGGGCCTAGCTCCATTCTGCTTGCGTTAATGGCCAGCGGTATGAACGGGCAGCAATTCCAGTTTGTAGGATACCTGCCAATTGATCCTGCTCTGCGCCTAAAATCCATTAAAAATTTGGAGGTTGAATCAAGGCAAAAGAACTGCACCCAGATCTTCATAGAAACTCCTTACAGGAACAACCAAATGCTGGAAACGCTTTCCAAGGTCTGTCATCCTGCAACACGGATATGTGTAGCCGTTGATCTGACCGCTCCTTCAGAATGGATACATACAAGGACCGCGCTGCGATGGAAGGCTGAAAAACCGGAGCTGCATAAGAGGCTGTGTATTTTTTTATTGCAGGGAAGTGGAAGCTAAAGGCTAATGGCTTAAGGCTGATGGCTGTTGGCTTATAGCTTTGAGCCACGAGCTGCGAGCTGCGAGCTCTGGCGTGTTTCAATGATTAAATTCTCTCTGCACTAAAAACCAGAAACAAGAAACCAGAAACAAGAAACCCCTTATAAACCATATTTATCTACCAGATAAATAAACGCCGCCATATTCACTGCTCCAAGGTCCAATTCCCTTTTGTTCACTGCTTCAAAAACATCGTTGCGTGCATGATGTACATCAAAGTAGCGTTGCGAGTCAGGCACCAGGCTGCCTACCGGTGTTTGCTGCAACCTGTTCAATGGTCCAATATCGGCACCGCCACCGCCAGCAGTGATATCCGCACCATATGGAGCGATCAGCGGGCGCCATTCCGTTACTTTTTTCCATTGCTCTGGAGAGCCTGAAAAACCAATGGCCCTTGGCGTGAATCCACCAGCATCGCTTTCAAGCGCAAAGATGTGCTTTTCGCCTTTTGCCTTTGCTTCTTCCGCGTATTTGTTGCCGCCACGAAGTCCATTCTCTTCATTGGCAAACAGCACAAACCGGATGGTCCGTTTGGGCTGGTAACCAATTGCCTTGAAGGCACGCAGTATTTCTATGGTCTGCACACAACCTGCCCCGTCATCATGAGCGCCTTCACAATTATCCCAGCTGTCCAGGTGACCGCCAACAGTGATGTATTCATTGGGGAACTCTGAACCTTTGATCTCACCGATCACGTTATGACCAATGGTATCGGGAAGAAACCTTCCCTGCGTCTTCATATCCACAGACAGTTTTTTACCACTGCGTAATGAGCGGCTCAGCCAGTCAGCATCCTGAAGGCCAATAGCAATCGCCGGGATCTTCGGAAGGCTGTCTGCATAACTTGTTGAACCGGTATGCGGAAAATTATCAGTGCTGTGGGACATGGAACGGACGATCACAGCAACCGCTCCATATTTAGATGCACGGCTGGGTCCCTGACCACGGTATTTCACCGCGTCGCGGTAAGCTTCAAATGTTCGTACGTAAGTTTTATTGAAGGGATAATTATAAAAAACGATCCTGCCTTTTACTGAATCCTTTTTTCTTTCAAGGTCATCGAAATCACTGACCTCCACTACCTGTGCTGAAAGTGTTTTCATACTGCCAATGGAATTGCCAAGGGCGATCACATCCAGCATTTTAGGTGCTGACTTAGGCATCCTTGCGATAGCCATGTCCTTTCCACCCCTGATCCAGTGCGGCACCATGCATTCCTGCATCCATGCGGCATCAGCCTTTGCTTCCTGCATTGCTTTAAGCCCCCATTGCTCGGCTTTTACCATTTGTGGTGATCCGGCCAGGCGGCCACCTATGGACTTTGTCAATACCCGGAGGTTTTCATAAGCCTTGCTGTTCAACAGGATCTCATCAGCCAGCCTGCGGATAAAGATGGAATCCTCCTGCTGGGCATGAAGATCTGAGAAACAAATGCAAAACAGGACAAACGGTAGGAGTTGCTTCATCCATTAAAATTAATTTGAAAAGGGTTTGAAAAAGGATTGGACTGCAATTATTTAAATAAGCCAACAAAGGCTATCCGCTTTTTGTATTTACCTTAGTTAACCAATGGCGAATCAAATGAGAATAGGAATTGTGTGCTACCCCACGTTTGGCGGAAGCGGTGTGCTGGCAACGGAATTAGGCAAGGCTTTAGCGCAGAAAGGGCACCAGGTGCATTTTATTACCTACCAGCAGCCGGTAAGGCTCAGCGGTTTCATTCCGAACATCTTTTACCACGAGGTCCAGGTGCCAACCTATCCTCTTTTTGATTACCCGCCCTATGAAACAGCACTGGCCAGCACCATGGTGGATGTGATCCGCAACAACAAGCTGCACCTGCTGCATGTTCATTATGCTATTCCACATGCATCCGCGGCCTTTATGGCCAAAAGCATCCTTGAAAAGGAAGGTGTGTATATTCCTGTCATTACAACACTTCACGGAACAGACATTACGCTTGTAGGCCGCGACAAGACCTATGCACCCGTTGTCACATTTTCTATTAACCAGAGCGATGCCATCACCGCCGTTTCAGAGAACCTGCGGGATGAAACCTATAAATCTTTCAAGATCGAAAAACACATCGAGGTCATTCACAATTTTGTAGATGTGCAGCGCTTCAGCCGTAAACCCATTGATGCTTTTAAAAAGGCCATTGCGCCCAACGGCGAACGCATACTGATGCATGCTTCCAACTTCAGGAAGATCAAAAGAGTGCTGGATGTAGTTAAAATATTCAAAGAAGTGTCACAGCAAATTCCTTCCAAGCTTTTATTTGTAGGTGATGGTCCCGAACGTGGTCCTGCCGAAGACCTGAGCCGTCAGCTGGGCATTTGTGATGACATCCGTTTTGTTGGAAAACAGGAACAGATGGAAGACATCCTGGCTATTGCAGATCTTTTCCTGCTGACCTCTGAATATGAAAGCTTCGGACTTGCAGCGCTGGAAGCAATGGCTGCGGGTGTGCCGGTGATCTCTACCAATGCCGGTGGACTTGGCGAGATCATGGTAGATGGTGTTGTTGGTTACATGAGCAATGTTGGTGATGTTGCTTCCATGAGCCAGCATGCGATCAGCATATTAAGCGATGACCTGCGGCTTGCATCTTTCAAGAAAGCTGCAGCGGAACATGCCAACAAATTTGACATTGCCAACATTGTTCCGCTGTATGAGAAATTATATGACGAAGTGCTGAGTAACGTCCTGGTTCATTAACGCAGCCAGGATTCAGGGCTTACGTTTTTTGTAGTGCCTTTGGCTTCGATCATGATCATAAAATCAAGCTGTCCACCTGAACCGTCATCCGCTACTGCTGTACGTCCAATGGCCTGGCCTGTTTTAACAACAGATCCTTTTGAAACGTTTGCCGAAGAAAGGTTGCTGTACACCGTAAAATAGTTACCATGGCGGATCATGACCATCATACCATCACCAAGGTTGGAAACGGCGCTTACTTCACCGTCAAATACTGCCTTCACTGTTGTTCCTGATGTTGGTGTAGAGATGGTGATGCCAGGGTTATCAAAAGACAAACCATCAAGTTTACTGGTGCCAAAAGGAATGCTGACAACGCCATTGTCAACAGGCCATGGAAGGCGGTTCTTATTGCTTTCAAAACCAGCGGCCAGCCTGGCTTCTTCCTTGTTAAGGGTCAGGTAGCTTTTAGGAGCGGCTGCTGTGGTTGTTTTGACCGGGGTTGGCGTTGCTGCAGTAGGATTGGCCCTGTTGGCAGCTTCTTCCGCTTCCCTTTTTCTTTTTGCTTCGGCTTCCGCTGCTTTTCTTGCTTCGGCGATCTCACGCTTAACAATAGCCGAAATTTGGTTCTTCAGCTGTATATCCCTTTTTCTTTTCGTGGTCAGTTGTTTGGACAGATCCTTTTCCTGTGATTTCAATTTGGCAGCCACGGCATCTTTTTCCCTTTTCTGTTCATCAAGGACTTTGTATTGCTGCTGCTGGTTTTGAAGAGCGGAATTTTTCTGGTTCTTTTTTGCCAGGAGCTGGTTCTTGCGGTCGTTGATGATCTTTTGGGTTTCAAGGATGTTTGCCACCTGCTTTTCCTGGTAATTGCGGTAAGACTTAAGGTAAGTCACACGCCTCATGGCATCGTTGAAAGTATTGGCGGAAAATATAAAGTTCAGAAAGTCATAGTTCGTACGGTTCTTATACGCATACACAACGCTTTTAGCGTATTGCTGCTTCAGAGTGTCAAGCTCTTTCTGAAGACGGTTCAGTTCAAGTGAGCTGAGATAAATATCATCTGAAATAATTCGAATCTCTTTGTTGATGTTGGCCAGAAGCCTGTCCTGGACGGCCAGCTTACGCTGCAGCAGGTGTAACTGTCCAAGGGTCTGCTTTGAATAACCCCTTACTTTATTATAATCCGATTGCAAGCGCTGGATCTCCTGCTGGATCGCCTTGCGTTCGTTCTCCATTTTAATCTTTTCCTGTGCCGGTTGAGCCCATACGGCAAAAGCAGTAAAAAAACTGATCAGGAGTAGGGTTAATTTTTTCATGCTTTGGATATTGATACGAATAACGAAATTTTTAGTGATAAATTTTAGCGCAGTTCATAATTTTTTGGAACGGAGAATGGAAAACTTACTTCCTCTTCAAATCCATACTGCTTAAAGTCCAGCCTGATATCAAGTTTATTCTTTTCAGACACGTTTATTTTCCTTTTGGTAGCGAAAAGAGGTCCCTTTTTGGTCTCATAATCTTCATACACCAGGTCGGCGGTCCTGTTACGGGTTGGGTCTATATCATCCAGCTTGCTGTGCAACAATGCTTTATTTTCCTCATTGATCGTTGCAAGGTTCTTGAAAAATTGTCCCAGGCTTAATACGGTGATCGTACCGGGAGCTTTTGAATAAGATACCAGGTTGCTGTCAAGAAAAACGGCGTTGCCGATGATCAGCTCCTGCAGGGTTTTCAGGTCAAGAGGAAGTTTGGTCACTTCATTCAGGTAATCCACACTGCGCGCTGTGTAAACTTTATCCAGCTTGTTCAAAAGCTTCACTGAATCCCTTGTTACCAGGACCCTCATGGCCTCAATTCCAAGTACTGCATTTACAGAGATCCAGATGGCGCTGTCCTTATACATGCGCACGTTGGCATTCACGTCATAATTCTTACCGTCTCCGCCCCTGTAATCAACATTCACCTTTGCGGTGAAGGTTGTAAAGTTGAGGCGGTTGCTGTTGAACTGGGTGTACAGGTTCCTCAAGTATTGCATTGAATCATTCCTTGCATTATCTGCCATTGCCTGCGCCGTGTCTCTTTTACCAATGGCCGTCTGAATTTTCCGGGCAGACCTGCATGATGCCAGTAAGCCAACGACCGCTATCAGATAAATCAATCTCATTTTTTAATTTTTTCCTGTGGATCCAAACCCACCTTCGCTTCTTTCTGTTTCATTCAGTAATTCAACCTGCATCCATCTTACGCTTTCCACTTTCTGAACTACCATCTGTGCAATGCGGTCTCCAGGTTGTATGACCTGTTTCTCTGTTGAAAGGTTTATCAATACTATCTTAATTTCTCCACGGTAATCGCTGTCAATGGTACCTGGCGTATTCAGGCAGGTGATGCCCTGCCTGATGGCCATTCCGCTGCGTGGCCTGATCTGTGCCTCAAAGCCTTCCGGAAGTTCAATGAATAAACCTGTAGGTATTAACCGGCGCTCCATGGGTTGCAGTTCAATTGCCTGCACCAGGTGGGCCCTGATATCCATGCCTGATGCGCCCTTTGTTGCATAATCCGGCAGTGCATTCCCAGAGGTATTGCGGATCTTTACTTCAACGGTCATTGTTTCAAAGATAAGTGCGGGTATAGCGAAAGCTGTTAAATAGTTTCCAATAATACAGTGGCATAGGCCACCAGGCCTTCTTTGCGGCCGACAAAGCCCATTTGCTCGGTGGTTGTTGCTTTTATGGAGATGTCTTTTTCACCGATCCCCAAAACTTCCGCGATGGCAGCCTGCATCTGCGGCACAAATGGTTTGATCCTGGGTTCCTGCAGGCATAGCGTACTGTCAATGTTCACCAGTCTGTACCCTTCCTTTTCAATCAGCTTACCTGTATCGCGTAACAGCACAGTGCTGTCGATATTTTTATATTGCTGGTCGGTGTCCGGGAAATGGGTTCCGATATCACCCAGGCAGGCAGCTCCCAGCATTGCATCACAGATGGCATGCAGCAGAACATCTGCGTCACTGTGTCCGACCGCACCCTTATGATGCGGAACGGTAACACCTCCGATCCTCAAAACCCTTCCTTCCGCCAATTGATGATAATCTACTCCCGATCCGATCCTGAAACCCATGTTTGTTTTTTTCAAAGATAATCACGGATTGCGCATCATGGATTACACGGATTGCACGGATGGGATGTAGCAGGAATGATTCAATTTATTTTGATTTTTTGTCGCTCTTACTCTTACTCAATTTTTGTTATAGCGGGCACATGGATTTCGATCAAAGGTTTTCATTTTCTTTTTAAGGATGATGCATTGATGAAATCCAAATCAGTGGTATATATGAAAGATGGCTCATTTGCAATTCATAAGTAATTACCTTAGGCCTGCTGGAAAAATAATATCACTTTTCGATCTGCAACATCCTATCCGTGCAATCCGGGTAATCTAGGATTTGTAATCCATGATAAGGGAAGCCCCCGCTTCTGGCAGGGGCTCTTAAATATTTGGATCTTCGAAATAAATCAGGGATTTGTACAGCAAGAAAAATAAAATGACCTCTCCATCCGTGTAATCCGTGATCTGTAATCCGTGATCTGTAATCCGTGATATTAGTTGGTCGTAGCTGTTTCGCCGAAATCAAATACCAGTGAGAAACGCAGTGTGTTGGAAAGCGGGTTCTGGTTAGGACCTGAACCTGAAGGAACAAGGTAAGAGAAATTCAGACCAAAGATGTTGTACTTGATACCAACACCAGCAGTGAAATAACGACGGTTACCTTTTGTTTTGTCTTCATGGAAATAACCTGCACGCAGTGCAAACTGGTTGTTGTACCAGTACTCGGCTCCAAGGGAAACCTGGAACTCTTTTACTTCTTCGCTGAAGCCATCGGGCGCGTCTGCAAAAGAACCAAACCAGCTGGCTACAACACCCTTGCTGCGGTACTCGGGAAGATTAGCGGTATCCGGCGTAGGCACCAGCAATTTGTTCAGGTCAACACCAAAAGAAATGCGGTTGCTTTCGTCAAACACTTTTGTATAAGTGGTTCCGATACCAAAGTTGGCAGGAATGAAATCTTTCTGATCAGCCACATCGGTGTAAGCGATCTTGGAACCCAGGTTGGTAAGTGCGGCACCAAATGCCCATCCTTCGCCTGCAGTGGTCAGGTTGCGCAGGTAAAAGCTGATATCACCTGCAACAGCGCTACCTGCTTTGTAAGTACCGGCAGGAGAAACAGCGCCAGAAGCCAGGTTGGAATAAATATATTTCAGGCCAACACCAATGCCGGCTTTTTCTGAAAGTTTTCTTGAGTAACCAACATCAACACCAAATTCACGTGGATTACCATTGCTGGTAAGGTTTCCGAAATTATCTGTGAACTGGATCTGTCCCAGGCTGAAATAACGAAGTGAAGCAGAAACAGCCTGGTCGTCGGTGAACTTGTAATATCCGGCAACCGATGCCAGGTACACATCATTCACCACTTTCTTCAGCCAGGGAGTGTAGGTTACGTTCACGCCACCGGGAGAAGTATTGAAAGGTGTTTTAGCAAGATTGAAATAAGAAGAAGCTGCATCCGGTGAAGTAGCCAGGGCCAGGTCTCCCATTCCACCTGAACGTGCGTCAGGAGATATGCGTAAGAAAGGAACCGCAGTGGTTACAACGTTGATAGGGCGGGCATTTTGTGCATTTGCAGAAGGAAGAACGTTAGCAAGCAAAATCGTGACAGCAGCAGTTAATTTTATTGCAGTTGATCTCATAGTGTTCTAAGTTAAAAAGTCTGTGAAAATATGCTGTTTTGGTTATAAACGAAATTTTATGCTGGAATATTGACCCCTTACAAAAGCACCAGTCGTTCCCATTTACTGGCTTGCCTTCCATTAATATCTGTCACAAGCAGGCGGTAAATATAAACTCCCTTTCCGGGCTTGTTTCCAAAGTCATCACGCCCATCCCAGCTAACTTCACTGGAACGGTTTCCTCCATTGTTTATTGTTCGCGAAATGGTTTTTATTAATTTTCCGCTCACAGTAAAAACTTCCACTTTCACAGCGAGGGGCTGGCCGGCCTGGTTGTGCTCAAACCAGAATTGCGTACTGGTTGTAAAAGGGTTTGGATAGTTAAGCACATGATCGATCCTGATCTCTTCATTCTTCACCACGGTGAAATCAAGCACGTACTCACTGGAATGGTTCAGCACGTCCCAGGCCTTGATCTTTAATGTATGCGGTCCGGGTTCAAGACCGGGCAGCTGGAATCGGACGGTCCCTTTCTGGTAATCATCCAGGTCGCTTTCATAAAAACTGTTCAGGATGAAGTATTTACGATTATCATTATCCAGCGTGGCCACAAGGTCGTGGTCAATTCCTGAACCACCTGTATTGATGCCTGAAGAATCTGCGAGCTTTACAATGAGCACCGGAGCCGGATCGGTAATGCCGCCATTCACAAAGCGGTCATCGTTCATATAGGCTTTGATCTCGGGTCCTTCCACATCGCTGACCGCCGCATTTGAAATGCCTCCGATCACTATATTTCCTGATGCGCCGTTCCCATCCGTTGCCGCGTCATTGGCGTAAAGGCTGACCTTCCCAAAACCGTATTGATAATTGATATCCCTTGGAACACGGAACTCAAGGCTGAACTTTCCATTTCGGGCCGTTGCCTTGCCCCTGAAAAGGAAAGCCGTCTGGTCCTGGAAAGTAACAGGCTGGCTTAAGGGATCATTTGCCCTTGTCTGCAGCTGCTGTTCCTTATCAAAAACAGTAACCGAGACCAGTCCGTTGAAACCAGGCAGCAGGTTTCCTGCCCTGTCGGCAACTTCGCCTTCAAGACTCACAAATTCAGCAGCGCTCAGTGTATCGGAAGCAGCAACAACATCCTGCCCGTTGACCTTAGTAAGTCTTACCTGGTGCCGGGGAAAACCAAGGGTCATGGCCGGATCACCCAGCAGTACAAATTTCCTGTTGTTGGTAATATCTCCGGAGGTCTGGTAGGTAAAATTCTTTGCCGCCATTACTGCTTCACCCAAGGTCCTGTACCGCTGGCTGGCATCAGGTTCCAGTGCGAACTTCAGGTAATTGTTGTTCATGATCCGGTTGCTGTAAGCAAAGACCACCCTTGTTGTCGTCATCAACGCAATAGCTCCTGTTTTCGGTCTCACCAGAAGGTTCTCGCCAAGTGAATTGACCGTAGGATTATCGTAGGGCGCGAAATCACAGGTCGCTGTAATAAATAATGGCAGCCTGCCAGGATTGTTCCAGCTGTTCACGATCTGTTGGTCAACCACTGTTTCTTCGGCCAGGCGCAGGGCTCCGCCATGTCCACTGTAATTCCAGATCAGGGTTCCATTGAAAATATTACTGTTTACCATGGCATTTGCCTGTGGGTAGCGGCCACCTGCAGAACCACCTTCCTGAAGGAATGCATCGAGGTAGATCTTTACGGGATTGAAAACAGGAGCGACCGTTTTAACGGTACTGTTTAAAACCTCCGCATCCTGCAAATGAATGTTCTGGTCTTCATCATCGGCAATAAAATTCAGGTTATTCCTCCAGGGACCAAAAGAGGATGCTGAATGATAAGCCTCCACCTTATCAACAAAATTCCTGGCCTCATCCATGTTCTTTGCCGGCACCCTTCCAATCCCAATGTCCAGCGTATTGACCAGCAGGCCTGAATTAATGTCTTCAACATCTTCAAGAAAACCGAAAAAATCATCTGAAGTATAAGTCGACAAAGGATCCAGCGAACTTGAGGATTGGTAAGAAGGCACGAAGCCTGTATTGTTGTTCACCCTGGATTTAAAATCAAAGGACGCTTTTCCGAAAAGCAGGAGGTATTTTCCTGAAGCGTTCCAGCTTCCGCGGTAGCGGTCGTGATACATTTTTACAAAATCCCGGATGGCTGAAGGATCTGCACTGCCTCCTCCAAATTCATGATAGACCTGTTCTGTGGTGACCACCTGCACTTTTATACCAGTTCGCTGCTCATGAAAACGCGCCAGCCTTTCCGCCTGCGATAAAAAAGAAGGATGTGTGATGATGAGATAATCTTTAAGGGTTGTATTGTGCAGGTTCTGATTGGCAACGGGGCCTTCAGCGCGGGGAATCAAAAAATTGCCGGTAAAACTGATGTATTGATGGAGCCTTGAAGCTTCATTGCTGAAGCGTACCTGGTTGCCATTAACCACCGTTTTCATTTTTAATGGCACTAGAGGATTGGTAATGTCCCAGACCTGTGTTTCTGCAGCGGCATTGCCAATTACAAATTCCGCGGCGGGCTGGTTCACGCTTGTCCAGTCACGAAAAGATAGCTGGCCATTTTGCGGAAGTACAAGGTTCCTGCGAGCAAAAAATTCAAACCAGTTCAGCCATCCCTGGCTGTTAAAGCTTCCGGGAGTGTAGGTGACCTGGATATTTGCTGTGGACTGAGCAAGACTGATGGCATCTGCCTGTGTAGCCTGTTGTGCAAAAAGGTCGTAGATACCTGTGCTGACGCCAAAGACGCTTAACTGCTGGACTGCCTGGCCATTGACAGATACATTGAACCGGCTAGGAATGCTGATGGACCGGGCAGCAACGGATGTTACGATTGTAGCAAGCCCTGTAACCAGGTCGGACAAGGGTAAGTTGAAGGTCCTTGAAAGGGTCCTGCCAGGCGTATTGGCAAATTCCTCTCCATACCATTCCTTTCCGCTTGATAAAAAGTTGACCGTATCAAGCTCGTGAAAATAATATTCATCAAAGCTGGTGACCGTCACTCCGCCAGGGGGAGGATTGGTCTGCTCCGTAATCCTTTTACCATTCCCACCAACCTGGATATAATAGTAAGACTTATCAGTATACAGGTTTCTCCTATGCCCAAACTTCCGGTTGATGGAATCGGGGATCCAGTGGTGGGGGCCTGCTGCATAAAAAAGAAAATGGTCGCTGCCGTTCAAGATACCATCTCCACCGTCCATGACCATGATCGCGTTCTCTTCAAGGTCATCGGTATAAGTACCATTATTGGCTTCGGACAGCATGCCGCCTCCATTTCCGAACAGCCTGATCTGAGAAGAAAGGACCTGCCCTGAAATACCAAGGGAGGCAAGGAAAGGAAGGTCAATTTTGTAAACTCCGGGGCCTGAAACACTGATCCTGTACCAGTTCCCTGTGGCCAGAACCGAGGAGGATTTGTAAGTCCTCTGGGCGTTGGCGGCAAGGCTGGGATGAAACAATGTGCTAAGGATCAGGAGCTTCGTGAAAAAACGCATGTAAGGTTAGGTAGAATTAACATGTAAAATTGGGGAAAACCCCTTTCATTTATATCGCAATCTATCTATATTCGCAAACTGTCTTGGAAAACTATCCTTGGATCACAATAATTGCCCAAAGGCGCCGTTAAAGTTATTCCAAAGGTTTCAAAACCAATGGCAGGCACATGAAAAATCCATGTGTCCTTTTGAAAGACAAAAAATGCAACCATGCAAGTTAGAAATTTTGTAATCCTCTTATCCTGTGCCGCTCTGCTGGCGTCCTGTAAAGGCAAAAAGCATGAAAAGTCAGAAGTCACTGGCTGGAACTACAATGACAAGAAAATGGGTGGTTACCAGGTGGCCAAAACCAAAGAACAAGGCTCCGGTCCGGGACTGGTGTTTGTTCAAGGCGGTACATTCACCATGGGCCAGACCGAAGAAGATGTCATGGGTACCTGGGATAACATCCCCCGCCGTGTAACAGTCCCTTCGTTCTACATTGACCGTACAGAGGTAGCGAACATTCACTACCGTGAGTACATCTTCTGGCTGAACCGTGTGTTCGATCCGGAAGGAGAACCAGCCAACCAAAAGATCCTTGACGCGGCATTACCCGATACGCTTGTTTGGCGTAGCGAGTTAAGCTATAATGAGCCGCTGGTTGAATATTATTTCCGTCACCCGGGCTTCAACAACTACCCTGTTGTAGGTGTAAGCTGGAGACAGGCACATGATTTCTGTCTTTGGAGAAGCGATCGTGTGAACGAAGGCATCCTGATGCAGAAAGGCTACATTGCTCCCCAGGGTATCCAGGGTCAGCAAGGCCAGGATAACTTCACTACAAAAGCTTACCTGCTGGGTGTTGGCTTCGAGCCGCCTCCAGGCAAGGGCGCCACTTCCAAAAAGAATCCTTTAAAGACACCTCAGGGTACACCACGTACCAAGGTGACCATGGAAGATGGTATCCTGATGCCGAATTACCGCCTGCCTTTCGAGGCTGAGTGGGAATACGCCGCATATGGCCTGATCAACCAGAACCCTCGTCCATCTATGAAAGAAGGTAAAAGGGGTGAGGAATTACAATCAAACAAGCAGGTTTATCCCTGGTCTGTTAACTATAATGGTCTTCGCGACACCAAGCACGGAAGCTGGCAGGGTCAGTTCCTTGCAAACTTCAAAAGAGGTTCCGGTGACAACGCCGGTGTTGCCGGTGGTCTGAACGACCGTGCGATCTATACCGCCGAGGTAAAGTCTTTCTACCCTAACGGTTTCGGTATCTATAACATGGCCGGTAACGTATCTGAGTGGGTATATGACGTTTATCGTCCCCTGTCCCTTATCGATATGGAAGATGTTGCCCCTGTACGTGGTAACGTGTTCATGAAGATCGACAAGGATGCTAACGGTGAAGCCCAGATCGACAGCGTTGGTCGTGTAAAAATGACCCAGGTAACTGATGCTGAAAGCCGCAGCCGCCGTAACTACCAGCGTGGTAATGTTATCGATTACCTTGATGGTGACAGCTTATCCCAGGCTTCTTACGGTTATGGCAGGACCACACTGGTTTCTGACAAATCAAGGGTTTACAAAGGTGGTAGCTGGAACGACCGTGCTTACTGGCTGAGCCCAGGCACACGCCGCTTCCTTGAAGAAGAGCAAGCCATGAGTACTGTAGGTTTCCGTTGCGCCATGGACCGCATGGGCAGCCCTGAGGGAAACAAAAGGAAAACCGGTAACTTCTGGAAAACGAAAAAGCAAAGAAGATAATCTCAATCTTTTAGATCATCATACTGAAGACCCTTCCTGGCTTAGCCAGGGAGGGTTTTCTTTATCAAGGAAGGCTTCGAGCTGCTAGCTGCGAGCTTCGAGCTTTTAAAGACAGTGAAATTTTAAACGACCAAGCTTACAGCTCGCGTCCGCCACGGCGGATCGAAGCCTCCTAAAAGCTATCAGCCAACAGCCATCAGCTTCTTATTATCCATTATTTTTGACCCCATGATCAACCCTTCCATTGAAGAACTATACCAACTATACCTCCGGCATCCTTACATTCAAACCGACACCCGTAAACTAAAAAAAGGGGATCTTTTCTTTGCTCTTAAGGGTCCGAACTTCAATGCCAATGAATTCGCTGCAAAAGCCATAGAAGCAGGTGCTGCGCATGCCGTGATCGATGATGGCAACTATGCCATCAAAGGAAAAACTACCCTGGTAGAGGATGTGCTGACCACCTTGCAAAGCCTTGCACTTCACCATCGTAAACAATTCAACATTCCTTTCCTGGCCATTACGGGTTCCAATGGGAAAACTACAACCAAAGAACTGATCCATGCCGTGTTGTCTTCCTCATTAAAGACCTCAACTACCGAAGGAAATCTGAATAACCATATTGGTGTTCCGCTGACCATACTGAAAATACCAAAGGACGCCCAGATGGCCGTGATAGAGATGGGCGCCAATCATTTAAAGGAGATCGCATCCTATTGCACCATTGCCCTGCCTACTCATGGACTGATCACCAATTGTGGCAAGGCACACCTGGAGGGTTTTGGAAGCGAGGAAGGCGTTCGTCAAGGCAAGGGTGAGTTGTTCGATCACCTCAGGGTAAATGACGGAACCGCTTTCATCATGCAGGACTATGAGTACCTGCAAAGCATGAGCAAGGGCATTAAACAAGTTTTCACCTATGGCACCAAAGACGCACAGTTAACAGGCAATGTGCAGCAAAGTGATCCCTTTCTTTCTGTGCGTTTCAGTTCGGGCTTTAAAGGCGATGTGAACACCCATCTTGTCGGCAGCTATAACTTACCCAATGTACTGGCCGCAGTAGCAGTGGGAAAATTCTTTGGCATTGATGATGAAAAGATCAGGGCCTCCATTGAAAACTACATTCCTTCCAACAGCCGTTCGCAGCTGATAGAAAAAGGAAGCAATAAGATCATTCTTGATGCCTATAATGCCAACCCGAGCAGCATGAAGCTGGCTATTGAAAACTTTGCCCGGTCTACAGCATCCAATAAGATCCTTGTGCTTGGATCCATGGCGGAATTAGGTGGAACCAGCCCGCAGGAACACCAGGCCGTGATCAACGATATCAAACAGCATCAATGGAAACATGTATTGCTGGTAGGCAAGCACTTTACAGGAATTGATCATCCTTTCCTGCATTTCAACTCACCCTTGGAGGCAGGTGCCTGGCTGAAACAGGAGCGCATTACCGAAAGCTACCTGCTGGTCAAAGGTTCAAGAAGCACACAAATGGAAAAAGTGCTGGACTTCCTGTCATAGCAATGCATCCCTGTATTACTGGTAAGATGGAATAGAAAGCTTAAGTGCATTGGTAGTTGGATTATTTATAATCTGGTTCTCTGCGATCATTTATTTGATTCAGCTAAAAATTAGCATATCGCCTTTTATGTTATCAACTCATTTAGGATCGTCAATCGTCATCGTGATTTGTGTCCATTTCCCTGTCATATCCGCCAAGCGTTACGCCTTCCATTGTGCTTACTAGGTCTATAAATTCACCACCTTCATCATAATACTTTAGCCTGAAAGTTGTCAGCCTTTCTCCTTTTTGCCTGATTAGAACCTGAAGTTTTTCTTTTGATTCACCAAAAGCGTTTTTCACATCATTACAGAACACTTTTTCGATTCTTGATTTTGGAATAGCGATGTCAATTTTATCCCCTGTGATGTAGATTTTGTCGGTTCCAAAAACCAAAATCGCTGACTTGTGCAATTTTGCACGATAGTAAAGCGGTACCGCTATCAGAAGTCCGATGAAGGAATAAGAGGAAAGTATTTTAAGTGCTTCCGGAACTACTAAAATGTAATAGGCAGTTCGCATTTCTAGGGAAGATCGAGAATGTATTGCAGGGTACATTACAATATAAAGCAGGAACAAAAAAGCGAAAAAGAAAATGATTACACCATAAAGAAAACTGCTTACAAAAGGCATTTTCCGCCTGATAAGTATTTCAAATTCTTTTGGTCTATTCATTGCAGGACTACCCAACGAAAAAGTTCAGAAATGGCAATTATACAAAAGTAAAAATGCTCACAGGCATTTCCCAATCTATAAAAATATATGAACAATAGGCAAAAACAAACGCCAAAATTGCATGTCTTTTATGCCGTTGTTGGTGTTTTCCACCAACAACAGTAGATTAAGACAGGTCCATCATAAGCAGTAAAATCAGGAAGCTAAATGTTGTTGGTGCACTAAGCTGCAGACCTGCTCCTCAAAACCAACAACAGCGTATGAGACAAGATGATTGGTCTTTTAAACTATAGGTGTTTAAGGTTGGAACTTTCACGCTCTCGTTCTGTTTCTCCGCTCTACCTTGGTAGATCCTTCGCCGCAGGCTCAGGATGACAGGTGTGGGATGTTTATTGAAAGGGGAATAAATTTAGGAGAAGTTAACCTGAAAGATATTGACGCAGCTTGAATTGGGTTACATCAATCATCGTCACCTTTCCAAATTCATCTTTCACTCATCCAAATTTAAATTCTATCATCTATAGTATATCATCTCAACTCCATGGGTTTATCATCTGACCAGCCTTCCCGCAATTATTGCTTATTTTAGTCCCACTGCAATTGTTCCCGTTGACCAAAAAACTATTATACTGCTTTATTCTGAGCATGCTTCATGCCGCTGCTGTTGGTCAGATGACCACCACCATCAATACGGATGCTACCACGCTGGCAAAAATACTGACAGGCAACGGTGTGCAGGTGTTTAATGCAACTTACACCGGGGGAAGGGCTTCTGCTGGCACATTCACCAATGCGAATAACAAACTGCTGATCGACTCAGGTATCATACTGACCAATGGCTTTTGTCGTTCAGGCCCCGGCATCGGCACTGACGCTCCATCCACAGCACAGGCTTCCAATATACTCAATCTGCCAGGTGATGCAGATATAGACCGGCTTATCCGCAATGCTGTACCAACTTTGGATGCAGTGGTGCTTGAATTTGATTTCATTCCGGCTGGTGACACCGTTAATTTCCAGTTTGCATTTGCATCTGAAGAATATCCGTTTTATAACTGCAGTCCTTTCAGCGACATCTTTGCATTCTTTATACAGGGACCCGGTTACAACCGCATCACCAATATTGCACTTGTCCCCGGCACGCAAATTCCCGTTGCCATCAACAGCATCAACAATGGGATCGCCGGAGCAGCAGGCAATATGGCCAACTGTACTGCAATGGGCCAGGGTTCACCTTTCAGGCAATACTATATTGATAACAGTAATTCCCAAATCGTGTACAATGGAATGACAACGGTACTGGTTGCAGGCGCACGTGTGCAATCATGCGCACTGTATCATATGAAGCTGGTCATCACCGATCTATCAGATGATCTCTTTGATTCCGGGGTGTTTCTTAAAGCAGGCAGCTTCAATTCCACTTTCGCCAAGATCGAGTACACAGGGACCAGGACGCCTTCCAATGAAGCAGTTCTAACCGAAGGTTGTGATGAAGCAGAATTGAAGATCCTTTATTCAAAAAAAGTCCGGGTGCCGGAGAACGTTGCAGTGATTGTATCCGGAACAGCCACCAGTGGAGATTTCAGCATCTCACTTCCGGATTTTGTTACCATTCCTGCAAACGATTCTATTGCCCGCATCACCCTTGCTCCTATCCAGGATCTTTTACCTGAAGGAACAGAAAGGATCAAGATCTCTGTTGGTCCGCTTACCTGTTTTGATCCTGTGATCACGGACAGCATAGAGATCAGGATAGCAGAATATCTTCCCATTCCCATCCTTCCACGACAACCGGTTATCTGCCAGGGCAACAGCATTCAATTGAATATTTCCAATAGCGCCTTCCTGAATAATTTCAGCTGGTCGCCTTCCAGTTTCCTGGACAATGCTTCCATTCACAACCCTGTCAGCACAACACCATCTTCGGTTTTATATACGGTTACAGCAGAATCCACCGCAACCTGCAGAAGCAGGGACTCCGTCCTTATCAAAGTAAAAGATTCCGCATCCATACAAGTGGTCAAGACCGATCTTGGATGCCAGCCCAATTCAGGGCAGATTGCTGTGTCGCCGGGTTATGGCTGGGACCTTCCCCAGTTTTCCATTAATGGCGGCGCATCAACATCAGACAGTGTATTCAATCATCTTCCTTCTGGCACATTCACCATTGTTGTTACAGATGCTACCGGGTGCAGGGCATCAAGGACCATCACATTATTGCAGCAGCCACCTCTGAATATTACAAACATCATTGCTGAAAATGCATCGTGCACAGGACAGGGAGGCAGCATCACCATCCAGGCATCCGGCGGCGTGGCTCCATACGAATACACTATTGGCAACCTTCCTTACCAGGCATCCAATCAATTCATCCTTGCAGCAGGCTCCTATACCATCAGGATAAAAGACAGGGCAGGTTGTACAGCGTCAAGGTCTGTTACCATAGCATCCGATCCCGTCATACAATTCAACTATGCGGTTACCGGCGATTCATGCAGGGGCCTTGATGATGGAACCATTTTGATCACAGCCAACGGTGGAAGCGGCAACTATACTTATTCGCTTGATGGAACGGTATTCCAGGCCTCGGGTTTATTGAAAGCTGCCGCAGGCAATTACCAGGTGCAAGTAAAAGATGACAAAGGATGCAGCAGCAGGCAAAATATCATCGTACCGCTGATCAATACATTATTTGTACAAACAGGCGCTGGGAGTTCTGTTTGTGAAGGAACAGCAAAACAACTGGAAGCAAGATCCAACGGAACGGTCTTCAACTGGCTGCCTGCAGGAGGCTTATCCGATCCACGTGTTCTTCAGCCGCTTGCATCGCCTGCATCTACAACGGTATATACTTTGCAGGTCAGGTCAGGACTTTGCACGGCTTCAGGTAATATCACCCTCACTGTAAACCCTGCTCCTGTTCCTGATGCAGGCATAGATACCAGCATCTGCCAGGATGCCGCAATTGGATTAAAAGGTTCCGGCGGAATAAATTATTCATGGCATCCCGCAACTGCATTCACTGATGCTACATTAAAGGAACCTATTGTTCATCCTTTTACCAACACTACTTACTGGCTACATGTTGAAGATGCAAATGGTTGCCGTTCGATCTTACCAGACTCGGTCCGTATCCATGTGCTTCCGCCTGTTCATGCCAATGCAGGGAATGATACCATTGTAGCGATAGGGCAGCCCCTGCAATTGAATGCCGGAAGTAATGCAACGGTATTCCGGTGGCAGCCTGCAACCGGGTTGGATGATCCAACTAAAAAAGATCCTGTTGCTGTTCTATCCAATCACATCACCTATTACCTGTCGGTCCAAAATGATCTTGGGTGCAGCGATGAGGATACCATTAACATTAAAGTATTTAAAGGCAACGAGCTTTATGTACCTACTGCTTTTACACCCAATGCAGATGGTAAAAATGATTACCTGGTGATGGTTCCCGCCGGCATCACCAAAGTGCATTTCTTCAGGGTGTATGACCGGTGGGGTAAGCTGGTCTTCTCAACCACCGATCACAGAAAAGGATGGGATGGAAAGATCAATGGCAGGGATCAGGACACCGGCACTTATATCTGGGTGGCTGAAGGAACAGATTATCTTGGCGCCGTGGTGCGGCGCAAAGGAACCTGTACCCTCATTCGGTAAATAGGTGCGCCTGTCAGGTAATTGACGGAACTTTACATCCATGGCTGGCAGAGAAAAAAAAGAGCTTCACGCAAGAGGTTACCTACAAACAATTTTTGAATGCCGTTGTCCCCGTTGCAGGGAAGGGAAACTGTTCATGCACCCGCTGAGCTTCCGGTTTAAAAAAACAATGGAGATGAATGAGCGTTGCCCTGTTTGCAGCCAGATCACCGATATCGAAGTAGGATTTTATTATGGAACCGGATATGTAAGCTACCTGATCGCGCTGGTGATCACCGTCATTAGTTTTTTATTATGGGCGCTGATCATTGGCTTTTCATTCAGTGATACAAGGTTTGCATGGTGGTTGGGATTGAACTCCTTTTTCCTTTTGCTGCTTCAGCCCTGGCTCATGCGTTTTTCGCGCAGCCTCTGGATCTCCTTTTTTGTGCGGTATGATCCTGACTGGAAGATTAATAAGCCCAACGATGGTGAAAGGATCATTCCAGGGCAGATGAACAACTGGTAGCAATCATAATGATCCTGCTTTTGTTGAAGGCCTCTGCTGCGATTTTATGAAGATGCTTTACAACTGCTCATCAATGGATTTTCAGCAAAGAACTTCAGGAGATGCCTTTACCTTCGGGCTGATTTTTTCATTTACTACCTTACCATGCATTTATCCTGGAACACCTGTTTTCTGGTCATCATTTTATTTCCATTTTTTGCCAGCTCACAGGAAACCACAACAGATTCGTCCTTACTGCAGGAAGTTACCATTAAGGCTTACGGGCAAAACAGCCAGGTAAGAAATATTCCGGCGGCTATCAATCACATTGGCAGAACGGCAATGGAAAGATTTGGGCCTGCATCCATAGTGCAGGCAGTGAATACAACACCAGGTATCAGAATGGAGGAACGTTCACCAGGTTCCTACCGTTTCAGCATCCGGGGATCATCACTTCGTTCACCCTTTGGCGTTAGAAATGTGAAAGTGTATTTTAATGACATCCCCATCACCGATCCCGGGGGACATACTTACCTCAACCAGCTTGGATATTATAATTTCAATTCCATAGATGTGATCAAAGGACCAGGAAGCAGTTTTTATGGAGCAGGCACCGGTGGCGTCATCCTGGTCCAAAGCCTTGAAGGCAATGAGCTGGCTGGTTTAATGACCGAATATGCGGGAGGCAGCTACGGCCTTCAGAATATTTACGGAAGCATTACCACCAGCCAGAAACAGCTTACCAGCAGGGTAGGCTACCAGCACCAGCAAAGCAACGGCTACAGGAATCATTCAGAATTGAAAAGAGACGTAGCCAGCTGGAATGGCATCTTTCGTTTTGAAAATAACAACGTGCTGAAAGCAACCTTTCTTTACGGTAAATTATTTTATGAGACCCCGGGGGCGCTTACACGGACTGAATATGAAAAGGACCGCAGGGCATCCAGACCAGGGAATGCCGCATTTCCGGGTGCTGAAACAGCAAGAGCATCCATCACGCAGAACCAGGCAATTGCCGGTTTGTCTTATGAACAGACCCTGAGTAAAAATATAGGGAATCAGACCGTACTTTATGGCATGTTCACTGAATTAAGGAACCCTACCATCCAGAATTATGGCAGAAGCTCTGAACCACATTTTGGTGGAAGAACAACGTTCAGGTTCGGACATGCATTCAACAATGGCGCTTTTAATTTTGACATGGGCGCTGAAACACAATTGGGTTTTACCAATGTAAGCATCCATAAAAATGTTAGCGGCAATGCAGATTCACTGCGCAGCTTTGATGAAATACGGAACAGCCAGTCCTTCCTTTTCTCCCAGGCTTCACTGGAGTTGGGTGATTGGACACTGACAGCGGGTGCCAGCCTGAATTACCTCGGTATCAGGTTCGAAAGATTTACGCCTGCAACAACTGGAAGACAAAGCAGGAAGTTCAGCAATCAACTGGCGCCAAGGATATCGCTGATGAAGAAACTAAATACCATCAATATCTATGGCAGCGTTGCAAAAGGTTTCTCACCACCCACTACATCAGAACTGATCCCTACCGGCGGTGCTGTCAACCTTGAACTGAACGCGGAACGTGGTATCAATTACGATCTTGGCATGAAAGGAACCATCTTCCGTTTCCTGAGTTTTGACATCAATGCTTTCCTGTTTGCTTTAGAAAATACGATCGTGCAAAGACGTACAGCAGGTGGCGGCGATTTTTTTGTGAATGCAGGCAAGACAGGTCAATCAGGGGTTGAGACCTATGTTGGATTACCTGTTTTGAGGAATGCATTATGGTTGGAAAGAAGCCAGGTCTGGATGAGTCATACCTGGCACCAGTTCAGGTACAAAGACTTTAAGCAACTGACCAGCGATTTTTCCGGCAAGCGCCTGCCAGGCACGCCCCGTAATACAGTTTCAGCAGGGTATGACCTGCAGGCAAAAAAAGGACTGCTTGCAACGATCACATATTTACACAACAGCAAAGTCTTTTTGAATGATGCCAATTCGGAAGCTGCTGATCCTTTCCACGTAGTTGGCCTGAAGCTGGGTTACCAGAAGTGGTTTGTAAAAAAATTGCGCATGAAGATCTTTGCCGGAGTTGACAACCTGTTTGATGATCGGTACAGCCTGGGTAATGACATCAATGGTTTTGGCGGCCGCTATTTCAATGCCGCTGCCGGCAGGAATTATTACGCGGCCATTGTCCTGCAATTGCTCACCGCGAAAACTCAGTAATGTTTCCAGGCCCTGAGGTATTTTGAAATGTCGCGCAGGTCTTTTCTTGAGATCTCTGACCTGGTAAATCCAGGCATCACACCCAGGCCATGTCGCATCTGGAAACGTTTAATGAATCCTGGCGCCGGGTTGCTGTTAATGGCAGGCCCCAATCCCGCCTCACCTGCCGGGTGGCATTTCTGGCAGTTCAACATAAATACTTTTTCACCATTGGCGATGCGTTCATTTGCCGGTATAAAAATTTTCCCTGTAAGTGGTTCTGATTTTCTCAGCACGCAGGCAGTATTCAGGTAAGGCACAAGGCAAACCATAAAGATCATCAGCATCATTGCATTCTTTTTCATAACTCACATTTTAGTGATCCTCCAGATGGTACCTGTTTTCATTTGAGGCTGCGGTCCTGCCTCGGTCATTTTCATGATGCCGAAATCAACAATATAAAGTGCATCACCCGGTGGATTGAAACGTGCCGATACCGGACGCTCCAGTCCGCCGGTACCCAGGAAGGTGGCAGGTCCGTTTCGCTTTCCTTTATTCGTGGCGAAATCTCTTATCACACCTGTATTCACATCAACCCGGACAATTTTATATCCAACAGGTGATTCAACTTTTCCTGATTCAGGCGCCATGTCTCCGAATTGCGCAACAAAGGCCTGGCCCGCAAATCCAAATGTATTTGACCTTGAAAAATCAAAACCGTTGGAAGAGGAATGCACACCAAAGATGGCGGCAGGTTGTGGTGGCTGGTTCGGTTGCACCTGCAATACAGGCTTTACTGCTTCCCTTTCCGGCTTTTTGATCTTTGGTGATTTGAATTCCTCATCTCCCCATATGGGTTTACCAGCGGAATAATCCGGCCATCCATACCAGGTATCCTGCCTGATCTCCCAAAGCACATCACCTGATCCCCATACAGGCCGGCTGCCTCGTTCATCGTAACCGTTCTCCGTAACATACAGCCTGCCATCAGGAGAAAGCGCTAAACCAAAAGGATTGCGCAAGCCCCAGGCCACCAGCTCAACCTGCCCGCCTGACAAAGGAATCCTCATGATCGACCCACTGCATGGCAATTGTCCTTTAATGATCTGCCCTCGTTGTGTTGGCGTTCCAAAAGGTACATAAGATCCTGTGGTTGCGCTGTCGTTGGCATCTTCGGTCAGGAGGTTTGCTTCCCTGAAGTTTTGTCCCGCCAGCACAACATCTTTGCAGGGAATATCATGGAAATCCTTTTTTCGCATCAGCCATCCGAATTCTGCATTGTCTTTTCCAACAACACCTGAGTTGGTTGCAGTGCCCTGACCAAAATAAATATATCCATCCCTGATCACCGGTCCATTGGTATGGTGATCACCAACACTTGGAAGCTTATCTATGAGAGCCGTTATATTTCCATCCTTTGTGATGCGCAGGATCCTGCCACCTTCCATCTCTCCACCTTCCGCAACATAAAATGCACCGTTGTGCCAGGTAATGCCTGACCATGGACCATTCCTCGGGCCTCTTGCGATCACGGTTTGATTGCCTCCTTCATCCATCCTGATCAGCTTTGGCTCATCCCATACTTCACCATAAGAATAACCTGCTTCGATCACATACAATTTTCCTTCATCATCAAAAGCACAGGCGGTGGGAAATGTAAGTCCGGATGCTACTGGTTCAATTTTGTAACCGGGATGAACTGAAATATCCGCGGCATTGATGGTGCGCCCGGGTATGGAACTGATCTGGCCGCCGCCTTTTGATGAACGCATGCGGTAACAGGAAATGCAGAGCACTGGAAAAAGGACCACGAGGTAAAGAAATGCAGCAAAGCGATGCATCATAAACAGTATTTGATTTAATTATGCAATCATTATACCTGAGGGTACTGTTTCTGGTTTCTGGTCTCTTGTTTCTGGTTTCTTGGTCTTTAGTGAAGTCCTTATCTATTGATCCCTATTGGCTAGAGAGATTTAAACATTAAAAGTCAAAGGAAAATACATTTATGAAATGCAAAAGCTCGTATCCGGCGCGGCGGACAAAGCTCGAAGCTTAAAGCTCTTGAAATGATCTCCTTCCGAAAAAAAATGCTATCCTGCATTTTCAACAAGCTCATTGGCACAGCCGGATCGTTGAAGTGAATCGAGATTATTAATCGTTACTTCCGCGATCTTCTGCAAAGCCGTATCGGTCAGGAAAGCCTGGTGGCTGGTAATGAGAACATTCTGAAAGGTCATTAGCCTGGCGATCACATCGTCCTGCAATACTTCTGAAGAATGGTCTTCGAAGAACAATTCCTTTTCTTCTTCATACACATCCAGTCCGAGATACCCGATCCTGCCCGATTTCAACCCGTCGATCACATGTTTCGTATTGACAAGTCCTCCCCTGCCGGTGTTGATCAACATTACGTTTTTTTTCATTAGCGCAATGCGTTCTTTATTGATCAGGTATTTTGTTGACTCAGTAAGCGGGGCATGAAGCGTAATGATATCAGCCTGTGCGCAAAGATGATCCACATCCATGAATTCAACAGCGTATTCTTTTTTCCATTCCCTGTCGGGAAGAGGATCATAAGCAATGATCCTGCATCCAAAACCATGAACAATGGATGCCACCACTTTCCCGATCTTACCAAAACCAACAATGCCAACAGTTTTGCCGTGCATGTCAAAGCCGGTAAGTCCATCCAGCGTGAAGTTCGCATCCCTGATCCTGTTGTGGGCCCTGACCAGTTTCCGGTTCAGGGCAAGCATCAATGCAACGGTATGTTCGGCTACAGCATAAGGTGAATATTCAGGCACGCGTGCCACCCGGATGCCCAGGATACCGGCAGCTTTTACATCAACATGATTGAAGCCAGCCGAACGCAGTAGCAGGTAATTCACTCCCAGGTTTTTTAGTTGCTGCAGCACCTTTTGCGAACCATCATCATTTACAAAGATGCAAGCTGCTTCACATCCCCTTGCCATGATGGCTGATGCTTCAGAAAGCCTTGCTTCGATCCAGACCAGCTCATGGCGGCCTGTGGCTTCTTTTAAAAAATATTCTTTCTCAAACCGGTGCGTACTGAAAAAAGCGATCTTCATAGCAGGCTAATTTACACCATTCAATATATGGATCATTGACCTGTTTCCTGGATCTGCATGCAGGTGCTTTATAGCGCTAAAAGCAAACAATTCTTACAGGAATAATTATTGCGAGCTGAATGGTAGTCAACCTGCTTTTTCAAGGAAATAAATTCAACCTCATGGCCCGTATTGTTACCATTACTTTTAATCCCTGCATAGACAAAAGCACAACGATTGATGCGCTGGTGCCAGAAAAAAAGCTGAGGGGCAGCCTGCCCCGGTTTGAACCGGGCGGTGGTGGATTGAATGTAGCAAGGGCCATCAAAAAGCTGGGTGGTGATGCTTTGGCTATCTATCCCTCAGGTGGTTATTCGGGTAAATTCCTGCAAAAGCTGGTAGAACATGAAGGCATCACATCCAAGGTAGTTGAGATCAGGAACCATACAAGGGAGAACCTGATTGTAATGGACCGTTCTACCAACCAGCAATACCGTTTTGGCATGCCCGGACCACAGATCGAAGAAAGTGAATGGATGCAATGCCTGCAACTGGTGGAGCAGGAAAAAGATGCAGCATTCATTGTAGCCAGCGGCAGCCTTGCCGTAGGGATGCCACTGGATATTTATGCAAGGATCGGGGCCATTGCAAGAAAGAACGGTGCAAAGCTGATCGTTGATACTTCTGGTGATGCGTTAAAGCAGGCTGTGAACGAAGGTGTTTACCTGATCAAACCAAATCTTGCGGAACTGAGTTCGCTGGTAGGCCGGGAAGAAGTGGTGGCAGATATGGTTGATGATGTTGCTATGGAACTGATCAACCAGGGCAAGTGCGAAGCCATGGTGGTATCGTTAGGTGCGGCGGGCGCCATGCTGGTAAGCAGGGATGAAGTGATCCAGATGGTTCCGCCTGTTGTAAAAAGAAGAAGCACGGTAGGCGCTGGAGACAGTATGGTTGCAGGCATGGTGCTCTGTCTGTCGCAGGGAAGATCGCTGAAAGATGCGCTGCGCTTTGGCATAGCCTGCGGAACCGCTGCAACATTGAATGAAGGAACCGAGCTTTGTCACAAAGCGGATGTTGAAAAGCTGTACCCGATGGTGCGCTCGATGGCCGTGCAGTGATGAATTACAAAATGAGCAAACAATAAAGCAGCAACATTAAGCAACTGGTTTTGTTTTACCCGGCTTCATTTTTCCTGCGTCTTCTTTTGATCCACTTCTCTACTTCCACCGCGTGAAATACAATAGCGGATATCACAATACAGATCAGCAGTTCGCTGAGTGCCAGCGGCTGGGTCCTGAAAATGGAATTGGCAAAGGGCAGGTAAATAATGCCCAGTTGCAAAACGAAGGTCAACAGCACAGCGCCTATCAGTGGTCTGTTTGAAAAGAAACCTTTCCTGAAAATAAATTCGTTGTCACTCCTGATGGCCATTACATGCCCGATCTGCGCAAGTGAAAGAACGGTGAACACCATGGTCTGCCAGCGAGGGTTATCATTGAAATAGGCCCAGGCCTGGGTTCCCAGTGTAACAAAGGCCATCAGCAGGCCTACCCATATCACATGCACACCCAATCCGCCGGAGAACAGGCTTTCATTGGTTCTTCTTGGCGGACGCTGCATGATGTCTGTTTCAGATTTCTCGGCGGAAAGGGCAAGGCCCGGCAAGCCATCGGTAACAAGGTTAATGTATAGGATATGGATGGGAAGCAGCGGAATGGGAAGCCCGATAAGTGGCGCAAGGAAAATGGTCCAGATCTCAGCGCTGTTGCAGGTCATGATGTATTTGACAAACTTCCTGATGTTGTCATAAATCCTTCTGCCTTCTCTCACTGCTTTTACAATAGTGGTGAAGTTGTCATCCAGCAGGATCATATGGGCTGCTTCTTTACTAACATCCGTCCCGGTGATGCCCATGGCAATGCCGATGTTGGCAGCCTTTAGTGAAGGGGCATCATTCACGCCATCACCTGTCATGGCAACAAAATGCGCTTTTGCCTGAAGCGCTTTTACAATGTCAAGTTTTTGCTGCGGTGATACCCTTGCATAAACCCGGATGTTCTCTACCCGTTGTTCAAATCCCTGGGGAGATAAATTCCTGAGCTCACTGCCTGTTACAACAAATTCATTCTCTTTTAAAATACCGATTTCCCTGGCGATGGCCGCGGCAGTTTCCTTGTGATCGCCTGTGATCATCACCGGCTGGATCCCTGCCTGCCTGCATTCGCTAATGGCTTCACCAATACCTTCACGCGGCGGATCGATCATACCTACCAACCCTGCGAATTGCATTTCTTTTTCAATGGCTTCAATGGAATCTTCAGGTTGTCCCTGGAACACGCGGTAACTATAAGCAAGCACACGGATCCCATTCGCAGCCATTGTTGATGCCTGCTCCAATATGCTTTCTGTTTCTTCATTTGGAACCAGTATGGCGCTCACCGATTCCACTGCACCTTTTGTAATAGCCAGTGAACCGGCTCCATAAGGATGAATGGTGGTCATGCACTTACGGTCTGAATCAAATGGAAGCTCACCGGTGCGTGGATATTTTTTCTGGAGCGCTTCAATAAAATCATCATCCCTGAAATAAGCAACAAGGGCTACTTCGGTAGGATCGCCCAGCCAGGTTCCATCCTGGTCCCTGCTTGCATCCTGGTTAAGCACCATGGCCGTTTCCAGGAATGGCGAACCCTCCATTAATATTATAGAAGTATTGGAAGGATGCACCTCCACTACCGTCATTTTATTTTGTGTAAGCGTACCAGTTTTATCGGAGCAGATGTAAGTGACAGATCCCAGTGTTTCAACCGCAGGTAATTTCCGGATCAGCACATTCTTGCGAACAAGCCTGTTTGCGCCTTGTGCCAGTGCCACGGTGATGAGTGCCGGCAGTGCTTCAGGTATGGCCGCTACTGCTAGCGAGATGGCGAGCAGTAACATGTCAACAGGTTCTTCGCCCCTAAGCACACCTACTCCAAACAGCACGATGCAGATCAGTATAATTAAATAAGAAAGTTTTTTTCCGAAGTCCGCCATTCTTTTTTGCAGTGGCGTTACAGATTCGTCGGCCTGCAGCATTTTAGCGATCTTACCCAGCTCTGTATTCATTCCAGTTTCCACCACAATGCCCTGGGCCCTTCCGTTGGTGACCTGTGTACCCTTGAATGCCATGTTGGTGCGGTCGCCCAAAGGCAGCTTTGGATCATCCAACGCAGCAGCTTTTTTATCAATGGCAACGGATTCACCTGTGAGAGAAGATTCTTCAATACGCAGAGCATGCGCTTCCAGCAAGCGAAGGTCTGCAGGGACCATGTTACCGGCTTCCAGCAGAACAATGTCACCGGGAACAAGTTCAGAGGATGGAAGTGATGCAGGTTTGCCATTCCGGATGACCGTAACAAAAGTGGCAGCCATTTTTTTCAGGGCTTCAATGGCTTTTTCTGCCCTGTATTCCTGAACGAATCCTACAATTGCATTCAGCAATATGATCACAAGAATGATGATCATATCTGTGCGGTCTCCTGCAATGCCTGAGATCACGGCAGCAACGACCAGCACCAGTATCATGAAATCGGTGAACTGGTGAAGAAAGAGCCACCAGGCCGGTCGTTTCTTTTTTTCTTCCAGCAGGTTATCACCAAACTCCAGCCGTTTTGCCTCAACAGTTTGCTGGCTAAGTCCGGCGCTGGAAGATCCTGTCTTAATGAATATTTCTTCCGCTGAAAGTGTATGCCATTCCATGTATGCGCATTTAACGGAAAGATAAATAAGAGCGGTGATAATGAAGGTGAGTGTGTTTATGGTTTATTGTTTTTGGTTTATGGTTCCATGCTCGCCCACCCAAGTCTTGGCGAAGGTGGGCCTGTCCGCCGTAGCCTTTGCGAAGGTGGAGAAGTTTGGTCATCCGAAAATCTTAGTGTATGTATTGCTTAGGCTCATCATTGAAGCAGGATGGGTTGATAGCCATTGATCAGTCTTTGGAAAATGATCTTTCATTTTTTGAATGGGATGCATGGAGTTGCCCGGGAATAATTGGATTGCTGTAATCTTGCAGTACATCTACAATACGTGAAAGTGAATCAACAGATGACAGCAGCGGAAGCGGTAAAACTGGTTAAAAGCGGTGACAGGGTGTTTCTGCATGGCAGCGCGGCAACGCCTGTGCACCTGATACGTGCATTGCAGGAAAGACATGCGGAATTGAATGAGGTTGAACTGGTGAGCATCACCACACTGGGAGACATTGATTTTGATAACCCGGTTTTCAGGAAAAGTTTCTTTTTCAACTCGCTTTTTGTTTCTGCCAATACAAGGTCTGTGGTCAACAGCAATGATGGTGATTATGTACCGATCTTTCTCAGCCAGATCCCGCAGCTTTTCCGTCAGAACATATTACCCTTGGATGTAGCGCTGATCCAGGTTGCGCCACCTGATCATCATGGTTATTGCTCTCTGGGCACTTCTGTTGACATTGCAAGGGCCGCGGTAGAAATGGCAAAGATCATCATCGCGCAGGTGAATCCGCGGATGCCCCGCACGCATGGTGATGGATTCATTCATATCAATAAAATAGATGCTCTGGTAGAACTTTCGCACGAATTACCTGAGGTGGATTATTCTGCAAAAGTGGACAAGGTCATCGAAAAGATCGGGGTGAATGTAGCCTCACTGATAGAAGATGGAGCTACCCTGCAGATGGGTATCGGCAGCATACCGGACCAGGTTCTTAAAAACCTGGCAAGCCATAAAAACCTCGGCATACATACTGAAATGTTTTCTGACGGCATTATTTCGCTTCTTGAAAAAGGCATTATTAACAACAGTCACAAAAAGATCAATCCAGGCCGTTCGGTTACCGGCTTCATGGCCGGCACCAGGAAGCTGTATGATTTTGTGCATGATAATCCTTCCATTCGTGTCATGGACATCAGCTATGTCAACGATACCAGCATCATCAGGGAAAATCCAAAAGTAACCGCTATCAACAGCGCTATCGAGATCGACCTGACCGGCCAGGTCTGCGCAGATTCCATTGGCACCCTGCAGTTCTCTGGCATTGGCGGACAAATGGATTTCATGCGGGGCGCTTCCTTATCGCCGGGTGGAAAACCCATCATCGCGCTGCCATCCATTACAGGTAAGAACGTTTCACGGATTGTTCCTTTCCTAAAGCAGGGCGCTGGCGGGGTCACCACGCGTGGGCATGTGCACTGGGTGGTAACGGAATATGGAATTGTCAACCTGTTTGGAAAGAACCTGAAGCAAAGGGCAACAGCACTGATCTCCATCGCCCACCCGGACCACAGGGAGCAACTTGAAAAAGCCTATGCGGAAAGGTTTCTTCAATGATGGGGTTTATGCTTTATGGTTATTTAAGTACAGTTATTCATTCCTAATTCAATTTGCGAAGAGAGGCAGAAAACGCAAAGAGCGCAAAGCAATCGCAAAGTAGCGCAAAGGATACATGACCTGATCTTTGCAGCAATTCTTTGCGTTTCCTTTGCGTTCTTCGCGTCCTTTGCAGTTGTATCCGCCATTGCAATGAGAAAAATGTTTGAGACAAACAAAGAACCAGAAACAAAAAACCATAAACCATTTTTTTCCCATAAAATGGTGTCCTTTTACACTTCCATTCCCTCTGTGTATTAACTACTTTGTATTCCGATCCTTCACTACCACTACACCGGAATTTTATAACAACCTCAATTAAAAACATGCAAAAGATTGAACTGCCTGCAGTAAAGGGACCCGCGTTCCCGGGACCGCGCTATGCAAAAGGAGAAAGATCCCCACCGAAAGAAAAGTACAAGCGACCCATTCATCACCACCAAAAATTTAAATATGACACCTATCAATCAACCAAAATTGCTCTTATCCGCCTGCATCGTTCTGCTCCTGGCGGCCACCGCAATTATTTTACCGGCCTGTAAAAAATCTGAACACAAGGAAATAAGCAGTGAGTTTGATGCGGCTGCAGCCAAGGAATGGTATTACGGAACTTTTAAAAAATCGGCAGAGTGGGCCATGTCGGAATCCAAAGGAAAGAAATTACCCGATTGGAAGAATGGCACGTATACCAGGATCGGTGATCTGGAAATAGTTGAGTTCCCATTAAAGAAAGCAGCGCAATCCATTCAGGTGCCATCTGACCCCTCTGTTTCCATTTCGGACAGGAAACGCATTGCTGAAGCCTCGTTGACGCGCATTGCATTTGTCAAAACCCCTTCTGGAAATATTGTGATCCGGGAAATTGATTTCATCCCGGAGTGGGCGTATCTTAAAAAAGCAGGATACGATATCAGCCATAATACCATGCTAAAACTTGATACTGCGTATGCAGGCCGGATCATTCTTAAGCAATGGGACGGAAAAGAACTGAAAAGGTGGCTTTGTTCCGGAGGTAAAAGAGTTGGACGGGGCGTTTTAAAGCCTATAGGTTCTACCCCAAATGAAAAAGCTGCGGCTTGTGTCACCTACCAGATCTGTTTGTACGAGCGTCAGTGCAGTTGGGAGATCGTTGGAGATGCACTGGAATATGTGTGTGAGGAATGGATTTCCATTGGCTTTTGCTGGCAGGAGGAGGTTTGCGATGAAGAAGGAGATTGTTCCGGCTCCACTGATCCAGCCACATGTGCCTGTGCGGTATATGGCGCCTGCGATGACGACGGTGGAGAATGGCAAGAACCACCTTGCAGTGATAAATATCCCTCTGCAGAAGAGGTAATGGACGGATTGGAACCAGCTTCTGATGCAATTGGATCTTTTGGTGGATCAACGACCATTGACCCGGCTACCGGACAGCATCAAAAGGAAGAATTCTTTAAATGGGAATGCGGCATTCATAGCCTTTTATCCTGGAAATGGCGTTTTATCAGTATTGAAAAAGAAGTAACTGAATTAACGAATCATGTATGGAGGTTCGTTAGGGTTACTCATGAAACGATCCAGATGGATGGCATACCGCCGCCATATGTTACTGTTACCCATACAACAGGGTCTGGAACCTTTAATTTTTTCAACGACAGGACAATGGCAACAGGAGAAGTCACTTATACTGTAAGTGTAAAAATTAATTGTCCCTTTACTAGTCCTGCAACCAAAGCTTTGAGCCCAAAGATTACATGGTTTGCAGATTAAAAGAACTCTTTTATAAAATTACTCCGTTTGAAGACGGAGTAATTTCTTTCAATAAATACTTGAGGAATACCAATCCATTTTTATGAATAAAAATATAATTGCTTTATTGGTCATCATCCCAGCCATATGGAGCCTGGTGAATAAAACAAAAGGAGATGATCAGCCAGATCTTACAGGAGAGGAAGTGGATTACGTAATGCCTACGTTTGACAATGACACTTCAGTGCATATTAATTATAAAGTATATTATTATAAGGACCTGGTATTTTACAACTATTCTTACATTCTTGCACTTGGAATAAACAGGCAACCTTATAAATATTCAGATAAGGAAGCATGGTTGGTATTCCATAAGGACAGCATCTTTGGACGGCATTATACCCCTGGCTTTAAACCAGATGAGGGTACAAGATTGGGAGTTGATTCCATGCTGAACATCATAAAGGTAAAGTTTGAACTTGACACCCTAATCAGGATGAAACCTGACAGTGTTGCCAAAACGAAAAACACTTTAAAAGAATTTTACTTTATTTCCCCTACCAAAGAATTTGACATGTCTTATACACTGGAATTGAATTATGACAGGAAGCTGCGCGACATGAAGACATCTTTTTCAAAAAAACTTGATAGCATTAAAGGAATGAAGCTGCACCGGATCCATATTACGTTCCATAAACATTACAGTGATATCTACAAACGGGCCTTCCCAACATTTGAATCCACTGCGGAGGTAAAAAGGATACAAAACCCTAAACGGGATGTTGTCCTCGAATACTTTTACAAGTACATGAATTCAAACCACTGAGTCCACTCCATACCATCACTGAAAAACCTGGAACATGTTTGCCCGGAATTTCCATGCCTGCCTGGTGGTAACAGCTTTTGTTCTTATCTCCACCATCCATTTGGATCTGGGTGTAATCAGGAGTAACTACATGTTACTTGAACCGCTGTCTCTGTGCATTATTTCCATCACGTCACTGATATTCCTGCCTTCATCACTATCAAGGATAAGCATATCAAGACTGGAAGCCAGCTTTCTACTCTTCTTGCTCTATTACATAGTGCGTTGCTCTATGATGAATCCGTTTCCATTTCAATGTTTTATGCGCCTGTCCACTTTTGTTTTATTCTACTTCTCCTTAAAACTACATACCCTGGGTGGACAAGCTGCCCTGTTCTTTAATACAGTCAGGAACGGATTCCTTGGAGTTATGTTACTTGTCCTTTTTGTAGCAGCATTGGATGGAAGCATTTTTAATAAGGAAGTAGCCAACTTGTTTGTACCCAATCAAAGCATTCTTGGCATTTTCCTGGCGGCTATGCTTGTATTTGTGATCACCTCTATTGTTATTAGACCCTACCATTTGAAAATGATTGGTATCAATAAGGCAATTATCGGATTAATCCTGGCAGGCACTCTTTACATCCTCATTCTAACCAATGGAAGGTCAGGCTGGATGGGGGTTTGTGTTGGAGGTGCCTTTGTTTTCCTGCACTTTATTAAAGTACGTTTTGGTGTCTTACTGTGGGCCTTTCTGGCAATAGTAATATTGTCAGGCATATTGCTGCTTTATAAATTGGATTCTTCCAGGGGAAGGATATTGATTTATAAAGTTTCGGCCAATGCCCTTGAGGGAAACTGGCTTTTCGGGATCGGTCCCGGGAGGGTTAGCTCTATGTATAATCAGTACCAGGCCCAATATTTCTCCAATCAATCTATCGATGATCCCGAAGCACTACTCGCTGGCAACACACAGTACCTGTTCAATGACTTTTTTGAAATATTCATCGAGTTAGGCATTACCGGTATTTTATTACTGACCGCTTTTTTATACCAGCTTATCTGCTTAAAAAAAAGAATTTACCTGAAAAGGCCAGCAGCATACTACCGGAGATTACCAATGGATGCATCAATGATATCTTTATCTACAGGCTCATTATTTTCCTATCCTATTCATATTGACCCCATTGCCCTAATGATGGTAATTTATCTTGCCACCAATTACGACCTGGCTCCTGAAAAAATTTACATTCCCAATCCCAGCCCTGGCTTCGCATTACATTTAATATTTCTTTTAAGCTGTTTTATCATGTTCGCTTTTCATTACCAGCATTTCAGGTTCAGGCAATTATGCGCAGAAGCCCTTGAGCTTTCGGATTCGGGATACAGGAAGCAGTCGTTGGCATTGTACCAGTATATACAGGATAATTTTCCAAAAAATGGTCAGGTGGCTTACCAGCATGCCATTGAATTATTTCATTTCAATGATCTTAAGGAGGCCAGGAAAATGATCATGGTTTCTAAAAAACTTTCGCCTTCCCATGAAATTTATATTCTTTCTGCACGGATCGAACAGGAATTGGGAAATAACGCCGGGGCAGAAAAAGATTTTCAAATTGCAGTTTACATGGTTCCAAACCGAATGCGCAGCCGGAGAGCTTTAATGGATCATTATGTCCAGGCAGGTGATACTGCCAAAGCCATTCACTGGGGTCACTCCATCCTGAACATGCGGGTGAAAGTGCCATCGGCCATTACAAGTCATACGTTGAAGTCAACCAAAGCATTAATGGATCAGCTGCAGCGCAAGGAATGAGATGGTAAACGATATTTACCCCTTCTGTTGTGGCATGTTTTTTCTATCAGTGCACCTGATGAATACTTTATTCCCGGTTGACCCTTTGTATCCTGAAGGATTCAGTTATGTGCCTGATTTCATCAGCATTGAGGAAGAAGCAGCGCTCCTGGGCGAAATTGAGAAAACACCGCTCCATACTTTTATATTCCAGGGATACGAGGCTAAAAGAAAAGTGGCCAGCTTTGGCTACGACTGGAATTTCGAAAAAAGGCAGCTTTCAAAAGGCAAAGACATACCGCCCGGTTTTCATTTTCTGGCCGGCAAGGTGGCACAACACCTTTCAAGGCAGCCTGAAGATTTTTCAGAACTACTTGTAACCGAGTACCCGGAAGGATCCACCATCAACTGGCATCGCGATGCGCCGCCTTTTGATATCATTGCAGGAATTTCACTGCTTTCGGATTGCACTTTCAGGCTCCGTCCCTATGATAAAGCCCAACAGAACCGCCGCTCCATTGTATCTATTCCAGCCAAACGGCGCTCCCTGTATATTATGCAAGGCCCATCGCGGTCCGAATGGGAACACAGTATTCCCACGATGAAGCAAGTGCGCTACTCTATAACATTAAGGACACTTGGGAAAGCTGCAAGCTACTAGCTACGAGCCGCGAGTTTTATGCAGAAAGTAAAAGATGGCCGAGCATTCGCACTACCTGAAATGAAGAAGGAATGACTATTAAAATGCTTTCGTCTCGAAGCTCGTAGCTCAAAGCCCCAAGAATCCCTTTTCCAACAACGAAATCAAATCAGGATTGTACGATAACCGTTCTGGTCTAAAAGCTTCCGTCTCACGTCTAACGCCTCACGCTCCTTGCCTCCCGCCTCACGTCTCCCGTTTCACGATGTCCACTGCTATCAGCTATGCGTCGCTTCCTCTTCCCTATTCACCTTGATCACCCCTGCCTTATTCAGCATTTTGATGATCGGGTAGCAGGGATCAAATTCACCTTTGCCAGACGCGAAGTTGGTCTTTGAAGGAAACTTGTGGTGGTTGTTGTGATAACCTTCACCAAACATCAGCCAGTCCACCTTGAAAAGATTTTTGGAAGTGTTATCCGTTTCAAAATTGACGTTACCATATTTATGGGCGAACCAGTTGATGATCACACCATGTAAAGGGCCCATTATGGCATGAATGGGAACCAGCAGGAACCACCAGATAGATGGTGCAAATACAACATAAAAAGCTATATAGATACCGATCCAGAGCAACCTGGAGGGCCAGTTGTTGCACCAGAGGTCAAATTTTCTCCAGTCCGGAACATTCTTGGTAAACCTTGGTTCAACCGGAATGGTGCCGTAAAGAATGCCGCTGTAAGTATTTTTTGTACGCCACATCATGGCCAGCAGGTTCTTGTCGTAGGTAGGTGAATGCGGATCCAGCTCCGTATCTGTATAAGCATGATGCACCCGGTGCATGATCCCGTAAGCCCTTGGACTTAAATAGGAAGATCCCTGGGTGATATAAGTAAAAATGAAAAAGAAGCGCTCCCAGGCACGGCTCATTGTAAAAGCCTTATGAGCGGCATACCTGTGTAAAAAGAACGTTTGTGAAAAAAGGGAAAGATACCAATGTGCAATAAAAAAGATAATAATAGCGACCACGGAGAGACTGATTTTAGATGACCATTCATGCAAAAACCATGCATAAAAAGCAGATTACGATGCATTAACGGTGGCGAAATTACTTCAACATTGAATTCAGTTCAGCATTTCCAGGAAATTTAACCCTTTGCAGGCCTATTTGCTCCTGGTTATTGAACTGAATTGATCTCAAACAAGCAGTCATAAGCATCATCGTCACATGCAGAGACCGCTGAACATGATAAGAGATCAAACACTCAATTGGCCTTTTGCATCAGGTCCCTGAAAAAAGGAAGCAGCTCATCCGCCAAAATCGCATGATCCTCAACGTTGGGATGTCCCGTACACCCCCTTGCCTGCATAGGTTTAAAAAAGTAAAGGACTACCGGCTTTGCAGTTGTGTTCATCCTGTTCACTTCAGTTTTTACTGCAGACAGGCAGTTCTGTAGTGTTGTTCTCCTGTCACCATTGATCATTGGGCTGCTGAGCAGAGCGATCTGTGCCTGCGGGTGCTTTGAGCGGACCATTTGTACAAAACGAACGTAGTTGCCCACGAAAAGCGCACTATCAAAAGGGAGCCTGGCCTTTTTCCCATCGCCATTGCTGAAATCATTGGTGCCCAAAGCGATATTGACAACCCTCGGCTGATAGGTATTGAAATTCCATGTACGCGTGCTTTGCGCCTGGAGATCCGCCTTTTCATAAACCTGTGGCATGGTTGGGCCATCGCTGTTCCAGTTGCGGTAGATGCCGATGCCGCTGACACTGCTCATGATATAATTGACATTCATGGTACGGGCCAGCCTGGGACCATATGCCTGGTAGGCATTATGCTGGTCGTGGTATTCACCCGTTCCGCAAGGCACTTCCGATGGGTCAGCAGCAGCTCCGCAGGTAATGCTGTTGCCGATAAATTCTATATAGGGAAGATCTGGTTTCCTGATAGCGTTGATGGACCGCGCTGTGATCTTTTCAATGAAGATGGGACCGGTATGCGCTTCTGTTGCCTTGTATAACCATACTGTATGCCTTCCTCCAGTTGGCGCACTGATCACGATGGGTTGAGTCGTGTTCCTGGAAACCCGGATCCTTTTCTGGTAAACGCCATCCAGTTCATACTGCAGGTAATTGTGATCCTGCCAGCCTGCAAGATTTGCAAACACCTTGCATTCCTTTCCTTCAAAGCTGAACCCGAAATGAACCGCAGACCCGATCAGTTCCAGCTTGCCATCCTGGATGTCGGTTCTCCCGTAAGGAACCAGTTCGGCTGCCGTAAGCGCATCATTCCTTTTCTGGTTTGGACCTGCCGTGCTACAGGCTACCACCATCACACTTAGAATAAAATACAATTGCTTAAAACCGGTATAACGTGATTGATTCATCAAATACATCTTTTAAAATCGATACTATGAAGCCATACTCTCATAAACTGCATAAAAGATTTTTCCCAAGCTGCAAACCAATTATTATTATTGTCCTATTGCAGCAGGTACATATTTCTCAGCCTGTCAGAAAAGATGACGTAATTATCGTTTCTGAAATTAATAAAATCTGCCTGCGCAGGATGATTGCGGTAAGGCGTATAATAATTGTTCTTTGTATTGGCCCAGACCAGCACATATGCCAGTTGTAACTGCTGCTGCTTCAGCACGGGCAGCAATTTACCGGTGTACCAGTTGGTCATAGCCAGGTTGCTGGTGCTTCCGGTTTCCGTTAGTGCTGCAACTTTGTTCTTTGCAATGGCATAGTCCGAGACGATTTTCATCTTACCCGAAGCAGTAGCCGGTGAACTTCCATCGGACAGGTCGCCATAGTTATCAGAACCAACAACATCCACATAATCATCACCGGGATACCTGGCCAGGTACTGGCTTTGGGAGGAGAAGTTTTTATCAGGCGACCATGCATAAAGAAAATTGTGCACACCCAGGGTGTCGCGCAGGTAAGTGACCGTGAACTGGTACAGCCTCTTATAATCTTCCGGCGTGCAATGCGTGGCGCCCCACCAGAACCAGTCTCCATCAAATTCGTGAAAGGGCCGGAAGATCACTGGTACCAGTTTTCCATCTGCGCCAACCAGTGATTTTGCAAAGTCTCCCACTTCGCTTAACGAGTTCTTATAGACCTGATGGTGGCTGCCTCCCGGAATGATCTTAGATACCGCTTCAACAGGTGATTGCGCCCAGTAAAAGCTTCCTTCAGAAACCGGGTTGTTGTAATGCCAGGCATAGGTGTTGACGCCGCCCCTGTTATAAGCTTCAATGGTAAGTCTTTTGGCGATCTGCGCTTCGTAATCAAACCAGGCACCATCCGTAAAGTTGGCAATGTGCAAAAAATCATGACCGTATACGGCGGGATAAGCTCCAGTTACTTCTTTGACATCCGACTTTTCAGAAGAGACAGCAGGCAGATGCTGCTCATTGGCCCATTGGGTTGCCGCATCCGTTACACCTCTTTTGGTAGCATCCTGGTGGCCGAACAGGATATTGGTCTTTGAAACCTTTTTGAGATTATAAAAAAGTGCCGCTGTTTGTTCCGTCGCATTCTTATCAACCAGCCATGAACGTACGGAAGACAGGGAAGGTACCGAGTCCACTGCTGGTGGAGGTGGCTGAACGATTGGCTCTTCATCAACCACTTTGGGTTTCTTGCAGGAACCGGTGGAAACAGTAATCAATGTGAGAAGCAATAAAAATGGCCAGTGTAAAACCATTTTGATGGAAATGTGCATACAATCAGTTTTTTTCTCATTCATGTACTGTGAATGAGGCTGTGTAAAGTACTCCCAAAACAGCTTTGACCTGTGATACTATTTTGATAAAATAGCATACCAAATTGTTTTGATCGACGGTTCGGATTGTTTGTTTCCAGGTAATATTGTACGCGACCAGGCATCAGACATAATTGGTATTATTTTATCGTCTTTGATGTGTCACAATGAGCCTGGTATTGGAGCATTGGGGTATCCATTTATTAGTAATGGCATACTGACAGAAGATCTATTTATCGTAATAATCCACGCCTTTATAAAGTATGAAGCAGGAAGCCAGTAATTTTTCAACAAAGGAAAGTTTTTCAAGATAACCGTTCAATAAAATCACCCTGAACAGTTTCATGCCGATCGTACCATTCATTACAAGAAGACAAACAAGCCGGTAAAAGGCCTGCCATACCAGGAACAAAAGGATTGAATTGATGAATGAAATGATCTCGTATAATTCGTCAGGCACCAGGTACGTCATCACAAGGACAAACAATACTATGGCAATAACCACATCAACCAGGCCCACAATGATCTGCCTGAGCGTACTTGTTTCAATTGGCTCATTATGGCTGGCCTGATGCCTGTTCAATTCCATGGTATTTTGTATTTAGTATGCAGGACGAAGATCGCAACTATGCAGCAACTGTGACGTCACTGAATAGCCTTGTTCATCAATATGATCCTGCAAAACAGATACCTTGCCTGGTGGAACATCAGGTCCTGATCCTTGCATAGCCCAGCCGTTCAATATCCTCCAGGCTTTTTGTCAGGTGGGTCTTGCCATCGACCAGCAGGTAAATATCGTCACTCACGTCCATGATGTGCCAGTACATATGGTCCGTGATCAGCAATCCTTTCTTTTCTTTTGCATCTGTTAAAAGATCCTTCACCTTTTCTATCTGTATAGGATTCAGGTGTGTAAACGGTTCGTCAAGCATGGCGAATTGAGAAGGAGCGCTAACGATAACGTATAGCTCTGCCAGCCTTCGCTCACCTCCTGAAAGATTGATGATCCGGCTTTTACCTCTTAAAGTGAATTCAGGGAATCTCTTCGTGAATTCATTATAATCAAGCCGGAAATCATCAAAGACCCTTTGAAGGGAAAGAGCACCAGGAATAAAATTGAATTGTGGCAGGTACAGTAGCAGGCCTGGTCTTTTAAAGGCCTGTATAATGGGCACCTTATCAATCCTGACAGACTTTTCGCAGGGCATGCTACCATAAATGATGCGCATCATGCAGGACTTACCAGAGCCGTTCCTTCCCAGGAGCCCTGTGATCTTACCGCGTTCACAGGAAAGATAGATGTTGGCAGGATCTTTCTTCCGTCAAATTCCAGTTGAATACTATCGGCTTCCAGCTGTTGCTTCATCTCAAATGTTTCAGCTGGGTGATGAGGAAGATATAAATCACAAAATCGAAACTGATGGTGACTGCCCATAAAAATCTTTTGGACAGACCCAGGTTCTGGTAATAATAAAGCTCTTTCCCTTTCAGCGTATTGATAAAATAATAGATCACACCATAGGTCAGCAGCTTCAACCAGAAAATGGCAAAAAAGGAACTGTACCCATACATCCAGAAAACCTTCAGCAGGCTGGCAGAAATGACAAAAGAGGCCAGGATGTAACTTCTGTAAAAAGTAAATAACAGTCGAACGGTTCTCAAAAGCGGTTCCATAATATGATCCTGGCTTTCAGGGATTTAAAAGTAAAATAGGCTAATAACCGGATCTATAACAAAGCATCCTGAAAATGAAATGTGAAAGTGTCGGTAGATGTCACTAATAAGGAATGGTGCTATATCTGCCCCAAAGATTTTATAAGTTATGAAACGGGCTTTTGCACAACAGTTTGATGGATATATATGACCTCATGAAATAAATGATTTAATTTATTTGTTAACTTAATGGTATGGGCAGCTCCATCGAAATAATAATCTAAAACACGCTATATGTATTACCATCATTCAATACCCGCAAGGTTCCCAAAAACATTTTTGCTCCTGGCAATTGTAATGATTGGCGCTCTGCCTGCCCTGGGACAGCAAAATGTTGCCATTGCGCCAGTAAAGCTGAACGTACTTTACATTGGCATTGACAACCCATTGCAGATTGCAGCCTCAGAAGCTTCTGATGACCAATTAACTGTTTCGATCAGTGGTGGAGAAAGCACTATTTCAAGAAAAGGCAAAGGCCTTTATCATGTGCGGGTAAGTTCTGTTACCGATGATTGCACCATTACTGTTCTTGTAAAAGGCAAACTGGCAGGCACTTCCAAATTCAGGGTCCGTCACCTTCCAAGGCCTGCAGCTTCTGTAGGGGGTTTAAATTCCGGCAGTATCATAACAGCGGAAAAGGTAATGAATCAGAGCGGCCTTGGAATCTTTACAAATGACACTCCTGTAGAATTGAATTACGAGGTCCTTGAGTATACAGTTAACGTTATGGATGATAAGGGTCACCTGAAAACAATCCTTTGCCAGGGTGCTGCGTTCAGTCCGGAAGCAAAACAATCCATGAAAAATTACCTTAAAGCAGGTGAGATACTTACCATCGAACACATCCGCGTCAAAGACCAGGAAGGAAAAGAAATGAAATTGCCGGCATTGCTATACTACATCAAGTAAATCCTGCATTTCATTTGAAAAAACGGGTCAAGTCACTTCCCATGGCGGCATATACCAAGATTGAAAAGGCGGTACAAAGCACTGCCCTGCCTTCCCCATGCTGCTTCAATTGTTCTATCTTGGAGATTTTTTTCTATCCTAAAGACATTTCTGACTGCATGATGAAAAGTTCATTCAAACCCATAGCAAAAGAATTTCTCTGGCTGGCTGCCTGCTTACTTATTACCCTAACGATCTGCCGTTTCGTGTTTATGTGGGATGAAAGTAATGCAACTTTAGATCTGCACCTGCATGATACTTATTTTGTTTTTACTGCAGCAAGCATCATTATTCCACTGTTCCTCCTGGTAACATTTGTATTGTTTTTCTTTAAAGAGATCCGGCTGAAGTTTAGCAGGACACTACCCAACATTATTATGATCAGTGCTGGATTGCTCCTGGTTACACTGTTTGCTTATGCCAATAAAGAGTTCATAAAAATGGGAATTAGCCCAAGGTGGACGTCATATCCTCCATTTTCTGAAGTGAATGCCAACACCTACGGACCTGCAATACTTGATCAGGCAACAATTTTGTTGACCAATAGCATAACAGTCATTCAGATAGTGGTAACTGCTTCCCTTTTGTATGTGACATTTTGCTGGGGAAGGCAATTCAAATATAGAAGCTAAGTCAAGAATGTACAGATAATAGTTAGCAGGATTAATAGCATAATTATAGAATCCGTTTTGGGGTTACTCAGTATTGTTTCACGTTAAACTATTAAACTTTAAAAATGGGCTTTTTAGGAAAATTATTCGGCAGGTCAGACAATAAAAATAAACAGACAGCCTGGGAAGATCTAGGCGTTATTGCAGATGAATTTGAAATTCAGCATTTGCACCCGGACCACCATAATTACCCACAATGGAAAGGTGGGGAACGATGGTTAAGGCTTTTAAAAACAAACTGGGGTACACATATTGTTTTCACCGAGGGCCTGTCATCAAACGAAAATAAGGGCTATGAGCTTTACCTTGAAAGCACAGATGAAATTGAAACCTTCAGCAGTTCCTGGCAGGCCAATCTTATTTATGAAATGGGTAAGATCATTCCAAACGTGAATGACCTTGGAACCAGGCTTCAAAACAGCAAGTTCCTTTCTGTCCAGGTCAGCATTGATGGAGCGCCTGAGGAATGGAGCCTTGATCATCCGAACGGCAATATCGGCATCCTGCTAGGGTTGCATAGTGAACACTTAAGTAATTTCCAACCTCCATATTTTACTCCCTTAAATGTAAAACTCCTGAGGCCTGCGGAAATGCAATACATTATCAATAACGGAGCAGAAGGGAGAATACATGTGGCTAACATCTTAACCCGGCAGGGAAATGCAACTTCCTCCTCAATGGACCGGAGTGCAGTGGTCTGATAAATACATTATATGAAGGCAGTGATCGTTATTATCTTATCTTTTCTTACACTGATTTCTAAAGCACAGAAACCTAAGGATGGAACATATACTTATTCAATTTCCTGGGCTGAATGGGAAGGCAAATCTTTAGGGGCCACCTGTACTGTGATCATTAAAAGCGATAGTATATGGGTGATCCATGATGGAAGGCCAGGTGTATCAGGAAAGAAAGGAGATATTTATGCGGAAGGCATCATCATGAAACATAAAAAGACTGGTAAGTGGATTATTGGAAGGTCTAATAAAGATAAAGACGCGAAAGAAACGGGAGGTTGTTCCGGAGGCCCCACATTAATAGACTTTAAAAGTAAAAGGGTTTGGAGTTGTTGATGATCCATACCTGGGGCATATCCCAAAAATTGCATTGTATATTAAATAAGACCTTATTTAAATTGCATAATAATTTGGCGGCCATAGCTACTTTTCTTAAAGCTTTATGCAACTTCAAATGACAGCCTGCCTAGCTTGCCTGTTATTTTGTAATTGACAACTTTTGCAAACATGACTATGAGATTTATATTTTCTTTTTTGTTCCTTGTTGTCTTATTTACTGCCTCAGGGCAGTCCAATGAAGGTAATATCAGCGATGAGAAGAAAGAATATTTGGAAAAGATCCGAAAGCAAAGGAAGATATCGAAGGTCTTAGTTACTACCGGAGTAGTTGTTTTTACATCAGGGCTGGCCTTGTCTTTCAGTCAGCTTATAAGTGCTTTTATGGGAGGGCAAGTGGGAAATGCTGACCTTGTAAAAGCCGGAGAAGTCATGCTATATTCAGGTGTAGGCCTCCTGATTGTTAGTCTTCCTATCGAAATATCATACAGGAGAAAAATCAAAAGGGCCGCATCAATTTCTTTAGAAAGAAAACACTTCGGCTACCCTGGACAAGGACCTATTCCCCTCTCTTCATTTTCAGCCATAAGCATTAAGATAGCCCTATCGAGGTGATTGTTCGTTGGTACTTTGACCTTTTATTTCAGATGAGCCGGAATAGTCTTCTTACGTAGAGAGGAATTAACCGCAAAGGGCGCGAAGAACGCGAAGAAGGACCGCAAAGATTAAATCATGTTTTCCTTTGCGGCTCTTTGCGATCCTTTACGCTCTCCGCCACGGCGGACAAGTTTTGCGGTTAACTGTACTGGCTAGCAACCTTCATATTTTCCAAATATTTGCAGGTGGCCATTGAGGTAAAACAGCCTTTGTTTTCTTCTACCCCTTTTCCATGCAACGTTCTCTTATTTACAACTGTCATTGACAAAAAGCACCATGAGATATACTTTTAACCTGATTGCGCTAGTGTTGATAATATCCATATTGCCCGCTTGCGAAAAAGAAAGCAGCACAAATACGGATTGTTTTTCCAACAACTTAACTGTCCGCCAGATAACCAATGCTCCAGCCACAGTAAGGAATATTGGCGGGAGATTCTATATTATTGAACAAAATACCATCGACACAAAGCTGAACCCCTGTACGTTGGCGCAGGAGTTTCAGGTTGACAACCTCCAGGTAACAGTAAGCGGAGATGTGAAGTCAACGATCCAGAACGGACCTGAACCCTGTTGCACAGAGAACTTTGTAATTACACGGATTTCCAGGTAATCCATATTTTTAAAATATATGTTCAGCAGTATTTGTCTGGAGCAGCAAGAAATGGTTATGTTAAATGAGCTTAGTTATCTGCCAATCTTCTATATTCTTATTTTAAAACAAAATGCTTAGTTTAGGTTCTGCAGGCTTTATAGTGTAAAAGCTTGCGAATTTTATGAGGATATTATTTTTCCTTTTATTATTGCCATTGTTCAGCGGGGGCCAGATTGTTCTCAGCGGTAAGGTAGTGGAAGAAAACACATTGAATCCCATTCCATATGCTACCATCGGTCTAGTAATGCAAAATGTGGGAACCAACGCAAATGAAAAAGGCGAATTTAAGATAACCTGCAGGCAACCTGACCTTGACAGTCTTATCATCTCCTGTATTGGATATGCAACCATCCTCCTGCCGGTAAATAAGCTTCAATCTTTAATACCAGTCAAGCTTAACAGGAGCAAAAAACTTTTAAAGACGGTCTACATCAAAAACCAGTGGAATACGATTGAAGTCGGCAGCCATAATGGAAATAAAAACAATTGCTTTATCACTAACGGTTACCAGTGGCAAGTAGCTAAAAAATTTTCAGCCCCTTTTGCGAATACCTACCTAAAGACCATCCATGTGCAAACTTCAAGGCATTATAACAAATCCATTTTCCGTGTACATGTATATGATATTGACTCCCTAAAAAAGGGACCCGGCAAGGAACTGACAGATACCGTCATTCAGGTAACATCAGACAGGGGAATTTCTTCAATAGACATGACACCTTATCTCATTTGGCTGTCAAATAAAGAGTATTTCATTTCTATAGAATGGCTATTTATTACATCTAATGAAAAAAGGTCTATGGTAAAATATCAAGGAAAAAGAAAGGAATTGATCAAATATGCTCCCTGCATTTGCATAATTGAAGATGCTTCCGCGGTTCCATCGGAAATTTGGGGACTATCTTATTCTGGAAAATGGTTTCCTGGTTTTTCCACGGAACACTCCTTTAACATTGCAGTTTCAGCAACATTGAAATATTGATGCTTGGCCCTTGCTTAGATTATTTAAAATATCCAGACAGCTAAAAAACTGTTGGTCTTTAAACATATGTCCACCTAAACAAAATGAGGCTGCTCATACTCATTCCGATAATAGCTATAGCACTACTCCTTGCCTGTAGGGATACACAATACCTATATCCCAAAAACAGGAATATTGCTAATCACAAAGGGTTGCCCCTGGATAGTTCTACAAATTACTTTTCAATAGTGGATCCTGATGATTCAACCCAGGTATTGTATTTAGAAGACCATTTTTTTAGCAATTTTTTTTCTTCAAGTCTCTATGCTTTCAAGGAGCCTGTGCTTTATAATGATTACCTGGGAAAGGAAATTTACCGGTTTCTTTATGATCACTCTTTTGAAATTACCACCTTATTCATCCTTTCAAAGGAAAACGATGTCATTACTTTACAAACAAAAAAATTAGATGGCAGGTTCAAATTCGGGTCAGGATTGAGCATGAAAGACTCTTCCTATTTCAGATTGCACGAACATATTCCTATTGCTCTAAAAAATTCTTCAGGACTTGAATTTGTATATGAACCCTCCGACCCTCACGAAATAGCTTATTACAAATTGAAAGGCTTTAAAATCCCGGTAATTGATTCATTTAGCGAAAGGACCGCTTTGGCATCCTTCATTAAAGACACAAAAAGGTCATTGATTGTTTTTGATTCTACAATAAATGTAAAAAAAAGGGATTGGGATCAATTTGAGGATCTGATTGAAGCAGCTGATTTCTGGGATCTGCCTTCATATGTATGGGAAGGAAATACTGACGGCGCTGCCTGGGTTATTGAAGCGCATAGGGAAAACAGGTATAAATATTTATTAAGGCAATCGCCTGGAGGAAGTGTTGAAAAAATCGGGAATTTTTTGATGAACCTGAGCGGACTTAAGAGATGAATCTATTCTTATTGATCTTAAGATGGCTGGCCTGTTTTGCGCTATAGCCACTGTATAATAAAGCTATTTATATTTTAAACCTGTCGCCTGCGACCCGGATGTTTTAACAACTCACTATGAAGATAGCAAGGTATTTTAAGGTCGACGCTGTGCTTCAATCTGCTATCTATGAAAATGAAAGCAACTCATGGGCTCTGTTCTTTACGAACTCTATCCACCTGAGCATCTATAGCTTTTGGAGGATCCTGGAAAATGGAAAGATCATTTCCATTTCTACGGACCATAGACATCAGTTTGGTCATGCTGCACCAGTTGATCTTGTTGCTGCATTGAGCGATCAATTAAATGGCTGCATACTGCATGCGATTATTGTAAAGGAAGGAACCGGGGATCTTGTGCTTCGCTTCTCCAAAGAAAAAGATTTGGAAGTTTATATCAGTTCCTCAGGCTATGAAAATTATGACCTCACTATTGGAAGCAAACGATTTATTGGGCTCGGATCCGGAGAATTATTTGAAGAAAAATAATCTTTACTGGAAGTCCAAATTTCCTGATCGGCAGACATGCCGGCCTCCTTATATGATCATGCTGCATGCCGGAACATAAAACTTCTTTAAGAACCTTTCTGCCCACTGATTACTATCAGGGTATTTACTTCTTCTCTTTAACTATGACTATCGGCCTGAAGCCAACCGCAGGTGATGATCTTTCATATTTCCCTTCGGCACGTATATGCACATCACCGCCGAAATCATTCCAGCTGCCACCCATGGCAATGCCCTTTTCTCCAATGATCTCAGCTGCATTACCGCACATGTTGTAAAGCCTGTAATCATTAGGATAAAAACTTTTTACTGTAGCAGTGAAAACATTCACTCTTGATGGAAGACCAGGTTCGGCCACCTCCGCCTTTCCAGTTATCCTGTTCCGGTAGATGGCACCGTCATTCACGACCCTGAAATTGCACATGGGCTCACCCTTTCTATTGCGCAGGTAATAATTTCCCCAGGGGAACATTGCCTGCTTGCGTCCGCCCATCGCCGCCCAGATCCACTCCTCTTTTGATGGAAGCTTTACTTCAATTTCGAAAGCCGGGTTGTCATTTTGAATCTTTTGCTCCAGCCATCGGCAATACTTTGCAGCACCTTCATAGCTCACATTTACTACAGGGAAATTTGAATAAGCCGGGTGAGTGTAATAATATTTTTTAAGTGGCTCGTCATAGGATATCGGCATATCCCAGCCGGATGTATCACAGGCAAAGCTTGCACGTTCTGCCTCAGTCAACCCTGGGGCAACTTCAGCAAAGAACTGCCGGTACTGCTGGTTGCTGACTTCATATTTTGACATAAAAAAACCAGCAACTGTGATCAACTTCACGCTATCAGTTGTGTTGGAAGATTTAATATTCTTTCCAGGATGGGTTAAATGGAACTGACCACCTGGGATCTCAACAAATTCTTCGGGTAATCTGAGCTTATTCTTTCTGCCAGTACCAAAAGAGGAAAGGATAAAAAGGGCAAATGCGCAGGAAAGCAGCAGGTATCGCATATTGGTTTTTTTCATAACGGAGCCGAAATGGATTTAGTATGCTTTCCTGCTGCTGACTTGCACTGCTTTGTCTTATGGCTGTCCCGATCCACCCATGGCGCCATACACCTGTCCAGTAGCATAGCTTCCGTCATTGGCTGCCAATTGCACATAGATGGAAGCCAGTTCAACAGGCTGACCCGGACGCCCAAGCGGTGTCTGACCACCAAACTCTTTCAGCTTTTCCATGGTAGCGCCACCACTTACCTGCAGGGGTGTCCAGATAGGACCAGGCGCCACTCCATTGACCCTGATACCCTTTGATGCTAGTTGCTTTGCCAGTGAACGAACATAGCTGGTATTGGCAGCCTTGGTTTGTGCATAGTCGAACAGTTCCGGGGAAGGATCATTGGCTTGCTCTGAGGTTGTTGCAATGATCACCGATCCAGGCTTCAGGTGGGCCAGCGCTGCTTTGGTGATCCAGAAAGGGGCATAGATATTCGTCTTCATCGTCCGGTCGAACTGTTCTGAACTGATATCTGTTATGCCTGGCCTGGTTTGCTGGAACGCAGCATTGTTGACAAGAATATCCAACCCGCCAAGTCCATTAACTGTTTCCTCTACCATTCTTTTGCAAAATGCTTCTTCAGTGATATCGCCGGGAATGGCTAAAGCTTTTCTGCCTTCTGCTTTGATCAGGGCCACCACCTCACGGGCATCAGCCTCTTCTGCCGGCAGGTAATTAATGGCAACATCCGCGCCTTCCCTTGCAAAAGCAATAGCCGCAGCTCTACCCATACCTGAATCGCCTCCTGTGATCAGTGCCTTACGCCCGGTCAATCGGCCTGAGCCCATGTATGTCTTTTCACCATGATCTGGAATTGGGTCCATTTTACCTGCCAGGCCCGGCCATGGCTGCGACTGCTCTTTGAAAGGCGGCCGTGGATATTTATACCTGGGATCTTCCAGGCCCGCAGATGATCCGCTGTTGTGTGATTTATGTTCGGCAGCAAGGCTGGTATTACCACTGCTCCCGGTGTTTGAATTTTGTTGGTCCATATGATTTGTCCTTAATAAATGATTGCCCTGAACAGGATTGATATTTAAATAGAAATAACAGTCTTGCATTAATATTGTTGCATAAGCAATTGATGGTGAGAAATACCCTAGTGCTCATCATTAAGATTTAATTGAGCTGGCATTTAAAGAGAGGGAAATTCAAGAATCATACCTATACTTGCTGAGCAACTCAAACTCATCCCTGTGGTGCAGGCAACTATTTAAACTTTGAAAGCGACCAATCCCAAACCATTATACGATTGTTTTTCTTTTTCTGAATTCCTTCGGCTACTGCTTTTGCGTATTGCTGCTTTTATGGCAATTATTTTGACCATACCACATTTTAATGAAAACCCTGCCGTGATCACTGTGGTTTTAATCACAGCTCTGTTTTTCATTTTATTCATTGGAGAGAAGCACTATGAAGTATACACTGACAGGATTTCAGTAACAACAAATTCTATTGCAGCTTTACTTTTTAACAATAAAGGCAGTAACTACCAATTAAAGGAAATCAAAATTGCAAGATTGCCTTCTGAGAAAATTACGATTGCAGCAGCCGGAATTTTAGGTATTATAGCAACGCTTTCATCAAATGGTATCACCAGGCAATACCCAATTTACCTGGAAATGAAAAACGGGGAAATAATAAAAATTGATACCTTATTAAATAAGAAAACGAGAATTGGATTGGTTGACCAGGTAAATTCCTCCATTAAATCATTATCCTGAATCTCCATTAGGACTTGTTATTGTATAATAAATCATGACTCATGTATTTTGCTCAACCTTTCATTAAGCTTGCCCTAAAACACAAACAAATCAAGGAATATAAATAACTTAAAATGATAGAGAAGTTGCCATGGATAAGTCAGCCTGTATTTTATTTATTATTGTATGAATTGATACTGTTTTCTAATCAGGTATAATATTAAATTATTGCTTCCCATTACGGTGTTTAGGTTTATAATAATGAGTACTTTCATCCTGTTTTTCCAAAAACTGATTAACAGACATTGGATGGACTTCCAATTAGCCGACCGATTCCGTCTATAGGGTTTCATTATTTTCTATTCCATCCAGGTCAGACTCTATTTCAAATGCGATTATTAGTAACCATAGGCCTCATTTTTATTTCTTTCCAGGGTTATTCCCAGGACACCAATTATCTGAAAATTCATTTTTTATATGGCTCTAAACCCCTCAAGGAGTATAAGGCTACTGAGAAAAAATGGTTCGGTGGTATTTTAGGCGGCCATGTTGGCATTGAAAGCGATAGCGGCAGGATCGTGAACTTTGTACCTAAAAGGAAATTTCATTTGATTGCAAAAAATCATGACAGGCACAGCGCTTACGAAGTTCATTCAGTGGCCGGCTTTTATTCGATCCTGGGTGGCAACCAGGAGAGTGCAAAAATTGCAATTGTGCATGTCCCTGTTTCAGAACAGCAAAGAAAGAAGTTTGACAGCATTTCTGTTGCCTACCTCAATCAAACGCCATACGACTATGCTTTTTTGGGAATGCGTTGCGGAGCAGCCACTTACGAAATACTGGCTCAATTAGGCATCTTAAAAAGTTATAGCCAGGGCAGGACCTCCATGAAAATATTCTATCCAAAAAAACTCAGAAAAAGATTATTTAAAAAGGCAGCAGAAAACAATTGGACTATTGTCAGGCAGGCTGGATCAGGTAAACGGAAATGGGAGCGGGACTAAATTTGGATTTTTCTTTTCATCAGCCTATAGCCTTGATCATCACCGCAAAAAATAATTACCTTAAACACTTGTAACCAATGGTAGTCTTTAGTCAGTATGAACAAGGAAGCAAATATCAAACTGCAAGTCATCTTTTTACATTATATACTTCCTCTTATTTTAACAGCTATTTTCTTTCTGTTCATTCGGCCTTTTAACCCTGATGATATTATCCTGGTGGCAGGCTTTACTGCTGTTATGATTTGGAACTCATTAAGAAAAAGGAGGAGTTATGTTTTCAAAATCTTGTTGGATGATGGGCAATTGTTTTTATGGTATTATACCCCCTTATTAAGAACAAAGCATGTGATACTTCCCTTAAACAAAATCCTTGATTCAGAAATTGTCAGGCACAATTGGGTAATGCATTATCCAAAGGGAGTAAACATAAAGTATGAAAATATATGGATTGGTTATTATCTATTGAATAGAAAACTGATTGAACAAATAAATGAAGTTTTGGCTGCACACCACATTTGCATGCCAAGAGCTAAAACCAGCGGATACAAATATTAACTTCAGTTTCAGTAGTTGGTCTGTGCATATTTTAGTACCCATTTTCAACTTACATCATAAAGCACATTTCTACTATGAAGAAAGTCCACCTCGTAAATGCAAAATTGCTATTGTGTACTTATTTGCTGGCTTCTTCTACCATTACTACAACACTGGTTCTCCCAGCCCTTACGTGAGGGTTAAATCCAATCTTCATCAAGTATTCTCCTGTGTAAATTTTATCGGCAGCGGTCATTGACCTTGTTTCAGGGTACAGGTTCACTTCCCGCAGTTGGTACTTTTTTTCAGGTATCAATCCTTGTAATTGAATGGGATGTGTACTGCCCGCCGCATACCTGTTATTCACCAGGTAATTGAAAAAAATACCTTTTGATTTTCCTTTGTCCATATAAAGCACCGAGGCAACATTATTCTGGCGTGGATCAGTGAGCCTGTACTGGTCTCCCTGCCAGATCACCTGCTTCACAGAATCATACAGCTTCACTGCGTTCTGACAAAAAAGCAGATCTTTCGGCTGAAGTTTATCAATAACGATGTCAAAACCCAGCTTACCCATCATGGCCACATCGACCCGGTATTTCATGGGCTGCTTGCCCCACTCCGTTACATGGTTGGAGGATGCAATAGCCGGGAAGAAATAAGAATATTCAAACTGCATGTAAATGCGTTCCAGCGGATCGGTATTATCACTTGGCCAGTACTCTGTAAAGTATTGCAAGGCTGCATAATCAGCCCGGCCCCCACCGCCGGAACATAACATCATTGGCACGTCAGGATACTTGCTGCGAAGCCTTTGAAGAACCTTGTAAAGCCCTCTTACATATTCTATGTATAAATGTGTCTGATTTTTCAAATGAGCAGAATAAGCATTGTAGATAACTGCATTACAATCCCATTTAATGTATGCCAGATCAGGGTTCTTGGTCATCAGGTCATCCACCACACCATATACAAAATCCTGTACAGCCGGATTGCTCAAATCAAGAACTAACTGGTTTCTAAAATAATGCTCTTCTCTTCCCGGTTGCCTGATCACCCAATCAGGATGTTTTTGGTACAACTCACTTTTTGGGTTCACCATCTCCGGTTCAACCCAGATACCAAACTTCACGTCGTTGTTTTTTGCTTCCCTGATCAGGTAAGAAATTCCATTCGGCAATTTTTGCCTGTTCTCCTCCCAGTCGCCAAGACCTGCATGATCATCATTCCTTGGATACTTGTTGGCAAACCAACCATCATCCAGAAGAAACAGATCCACACCTAATTTTTTGGTATCCTTCAATAATGCCGCCAGCTTACTTTCATTGAAATCAAAATAGGTAGCTTCCCAGTTATTTAATAACGTTAACCGTGATCCTTTTCCGTTCACCAGTTTATAGGTCCGGGCCCAGTCGTGCAGGTTTCGGCTTGCCAGACCTTTCCCCTCATTCGAGAGGGTATAAAGAAATGCCGGTGTAATAAATTCCTCGTTTGGCTTCAGCGAATAAGCAGATGCATAATTGTTGATACCAGCCAGTATCCGTAAATTATTCTGGTGATCTACTTCAAGGTCAATGCGGAAGTTACCCGTCCACGACAATGATCCGAAAAGGATCTTTCCCGAATTTTCCGATGCCGGTTTATCCAGTGAAACCATGAACAGCGAAGGTTGAAACAGGTTGGCTCGTGCGCCCAGTTTAGAATCCAATGTTTTGATACCATGCGTCAGCAGGGTTTCCTCAGGTTGCATTTCCCTGGCCCAGTCCCCGTGATATTGACGGAGCCAATAGTCACCCGCCTTCAATTGCAGATTAGCAGAAGCAAACTTTGAAAGCGTAACAGGACCTTTTTCCTTGTGGCTTATGGTGCTCCACTGTTCTATTACATCTTCCTTTATATAGGCTTTATAATACAGTGTTACCCAAAAAGGATAAACAGGATCTTTTAAAACCACGCTTGTCAGGTAAACGTTATTATCCTGTTTATCAACCTTGTGACTTTGATATTTCAATTCAAGTGATGTATTTCCATCAGCATGAATTACGGAGATCGCTGGCTCCGAAAGGTTTCTTGAACCGCCGGGTGTATAGGCCGATGCCAGCAAACCGGAATAGTCTTCCGTTTGCCTGTAAGCTGCTGATATATTTTCATACTCGCCGCTTTGAGATAGCTTTTCACCCAAATAAAGAATATTCAGGTCCTTGCTCTTGCTAACCTGTAATACCAGGGCATTCGTTTTTGTTTCAACCTGGATGACGGTCCCTTGCGACAAAACATTCGTTGCCAAACAGCATACCAGGGAAACAAATAAAATAAAATGGCGATGGTAATATTTTAAACTCAATTTGATTGGTTTCATAATTTAATTTTTGAATGCTACTTTTCACTGTCATTGAGCTGCTTCACCATCATTCTTACTTCCTCTTCGTCCGCGATATAAACTGACCCGTAATCGCTGACCTGCGTATTGATATAGGTTAACGGATTAGGTACGGCTTTTCTTGCAGAAGCGTGAAATTCTTTTGCGTTGCTTTCTTTTTTCAATTGTGCAATGTTGGATGATTTGATGCCTGCACCCGGCATGATGATAATGCGGCCTGCAGCCTGGCTAACCAATTTCCCTAGCAGTTCACCGGCATCTGGTGCTGCCGATTTTTGTCCCGAAGTAAGTACTCTTTCGCAGCCACATTCTATGATATCTTCAAGCGCTTTAAAAGGATTTGGCGTACCATCAAAAGCACGGTTGCAGGTGACGCCTAGTGGAGATGCCCATTCTACAATGCGCTTCATCCATTCAATATCAATTTCCCCACTGACATTTGCAGTGCCAACTGATATACCATCGCATCCTAACTCTTTGCAAATAGCAATGTCCTTCCTGATGATTTCGTATTCGTCTTCATCATAAAAATAATTACCTGATCTGGGGCGGATAATTGGGTATAAAAGGATGGATATACGTTCTCTTGCTCTTTTGATGGTACCGTAACTTGGAGTAGTACCCCCTTCCACCGGGTTGTCACAAAGTTCAACCCTTGCTGCACCTGCGCGTTCCGCAATGATGCAGGATTGCACATTAAACGCACAGACCTCCAGTATTGATTGATCAGCCATATTTTAAATCCTTTGTTAGCTACCCGACTTTGAATTAATAATAACTTTTTGCAGAAAAAACCTTTTGTACTTTATTATTCTGAACAGAATAGGTAAAGCCTTTCTGCAAACTATAACCTCCATAACTCCCGTTTTTATGCAACGCCACAAAACCAACCTGGATTTCTTTTGACTTCTTTGGATTTCTTTTTACAATGCGCTCCACCGCTTCCTTACAGGCAGCTTCAGGTGATCTTCCCTGACGCATAAGTTCCACCACCAGGTGAGAACCAACAATACGGATCACTTCTTCGCCAACACCGGAGGCTGTAGCAGCTCCTACTTCATTATCTACATAAAGGCCCGCACCAATGATAGGCGAATCTCCCACACGTCCGTGCATTTTATAGGCGAGTCCGCTGGTGGTACAGGCACCGCTCATATTACCCTTGGCATCCATTGCAAGCATTCCAATGGTATCATGATTGTCTGGTCCGCCGGGCATCGGATCATTTTGTTTGTTATAAAGGCGGTTTTCGATATTGACACCAGGCTTGTAATTGGCTGACTTAAGCCATTCCTTCCAGTCCTTTTCACTTTGCTCCGTTAGAAGGTTCTGTTTTTCGAAACCATTGGCCAGGGCAAACTGCAAAGCACCTTCACCAGCCAGGAAGATGTGGGGTGTTTTTTCCATCACCAGTCGTGCAACAGAAATTGGATGTATGATATGTTCGAGGAACATCACGGCTCCGCAGTTATAATTTTCATCCATGATGCATGCATCAAGTGTTACAAATCCATCCCGGTCAGGTAAGCCACCATAACCGATGGTCTGGTTTGCAGGATCCGCTTCTGGAATACGTACACCAGCTTCCACCGCATCCAATGCCCTGCCTCCCTTTTTCAGTACCTCCCAGGCTCCCAGATTAGCCGTCTTACCAAAATCCCACGTAGAGACAACAACAGGATCATTCTTCCGGTTAGCTGTTTTTTCCGAAGAGGCAGCAAACAAATAGTCACCCACCATCAGGGCAGTCGAACCAAGTATCGATTTTTGCAGGAATTTTCTTCGCGATTGCATGCAATAGTTTTAGGTAATGAATGAATTAAGTTTATTGGTCTGAGGCCATTTGTTTTCTACCAGAAACTGGAAAGCTGTTTGTTTCGAGTACAATTCTCCCGGACGAAGTACGGCAGAAGGAAATCCGGGTTGGTTGGGGGCATCCGGGAAAGCCTGCGTTTCCAAAGCCACAGCCCCGTGCTTTAAATAAGGCTTGCCCTGATAACCGGTAAATGTTCCATCCCACCAGTTAGCCGTATACACCTGCATGCCCGGCATGTTCGTATACACTTTTAGAATACGGCCCGAAGCTGGTTCAAACAAAGATGCAGCCACGTCCGGTGTGCAGTGATCGTTATTCAATACAAAATTGTGATCGTAACCCATATCCGTTTTAAGGCTATGAATATACCGACCAATCTTCTGCGGTGAAGAAAAATCAAATGGGGTTTCCGTTATTGATGCCATATCTCCGGAAGGAGTATTGTACTCGTTTTTAACCGTGTACTTATCAGCATTGATTTGCAGGTAATGATCATGAATTGTCTCCTGGTCAAAACCCGACAGATTAAAATAACTATGATTGGTAAGGCTGATGATGGTAGGCCGATCGGTAGTGGCATTGTATTGCATGATCAGGCGGTTCTCTTTCGTCAGCAAATAGGAAACAGACAGCTCCAGGTTTCCCGGATAGCCCTCTTCACCATCTTTACTTACATAAGAAAACGTTACACCACATCGATCCTCTTCCTCAATGGTTTCTTCGATTTTCCACAGTTTCCTGTTAAACCCGGAATGACCGCCATGCAAATGATTGACACCATCATTGAGTGTCAATTGCCAGGTCTTATCGTCGATAGTGAACCTCCCTTTTGCAACGCGGTTGGTGTATCTCCCGACAATACAACCTAAATAAGGATGAGCCATTTCGTATTGAGATAAGTTGTCGAACCCTGCCACAATGTTGCTTTTAACACCCAATACATTTGGTGTAAAGATGGAGATGATCGTGCATCCATAGTTCATGACCTCCACATCTACTTCCCCTTTACTCATGTGAAAAAGGAAAACTTCCTCACCATTTATATGACCAAATAATTTCTTTGAAAGCATAACAAATGTTCAAAAGGATACAAGCGCGTCTCTTTCCTGAAATGACTAATGACCAACCATTACCTGCTCCAATTCTTCCAATGTCCTGCCCTTTGTTTCACTAACTTTTGCTTTGACGAAAAAGAAACCGATCAAACAGATGCCGGCATACAAATAAAAAGGTCCGTATGTTCCAAGCACCTCCGCCAAAATAGGAAAGGTAAAGACAAGGATAAAATAGGCGATCCATAAGGATACAATCGCCACCGATGAGGCAAGTCCCCGTATCTTATTGGGAAAAATTTCGGAAATCAGCACCCATGTTACCGGAGCAAGTGAAGTGGCATAGATGGCAATTGCCATTAAAACAAATAAAGAAACCCAACCAGCGCTAAACTGGCCCTGCAGGGCAAAAGCAAGAAGCAGGTAAAGAAAAGAAAGACCAACTGACCCGATAAGCATCAAAGGCCTTCTTCCAAGTTTGTCTACCTGCCACATGGCTACAAGCGTGAACAATAAGTTGACGAGGCCTATAGCGACTGTTTCCAGTAACTGCCTGTTTAAATTGGCACCTACAGAAGCAAAAATGGTAGAGGTGTAGTTGAAGACGATATTGATGCCGCATAATTGCTGGAAAACGGCCAGTCCGATACCAATGCCCACCGCAGGCTTGACCGAACGTTCCAGCAAAGCCCTCCAGGAAGTGGGACGGACACCCTTCAAAGAATTTTCAATATCCGCCTGCACACGCTGCGCATATTCTTCGTTACCGATTTTACGTAACACTTTCTCAGCTTTCTCAGTGCGGTTTACTTTCAGGAGCCAGCGAGGGCTTTCCGGAAGCCAGATCACACCGAAGAAAAACAATACTGATGGAATGAAACCAAGACCAAACATCCAGCGCCAGGCATCAGGCCCATTATCGGAAAGAGAATAGTTGACCAGGTTGGTAACCAGGATACCGATCACAATGGTTAATTGGTTAATGGCAACATTGCGGCCACGGACACTTGCCGGCGATACTTCGGCAATGTACATAGGGCTTAACATAGAAGCCATACCTACTCCAATACCAGCAAAAAAGCGCATCAGGATAAAAATCTCCAGCGTATTGGCGAAAGCCATGCCCAGTGAAGAAATTGCAAAAATGAAAGCTGCTATCATCAATGCCGGCTTCCTGCCTCTTTTTTCTGCAAAGCCACCAGCCAACAGGCAACCTACAATGCATCCGAGAGCAAGAGACCCGGTTAAAAACCCTTCTCCTATAGCCGATAATGTGAATTTTTCTTTCAGGAAAGGCAACGCTCCGGATATTACAGCGAAGTCAAAGCCAAACAGGTATCCTCCCAAAGCGGAGACAAATGAAATACCGATGATATAAGCGTTATTGAACGTTGTTGAATCCTTGTTCATACATTTCATTTACATGGCCATTGCCTAATCGGTAAACTCTTTCCCTGTTCCTGCTTCAGAGATCACAATGACCTGGCTTTTAAAGGAACCTTTCACAGGCCATACAATACCTGTGTTCATCAGGAAGTCCCCGGTATATTCCTGTTTATCCTTCGCAGCATCCTTCTGTCCGGGCTTTGCAATTTTGTCCGCTTTTCAGGACTTAACCCTTTTTATTGAATATGCCTGCTTCCCTTGTATCTGTTTTACTTTAATTCAGATCATGAGCCATGTTGTAGCAGAAAAAACGGAGGATGATCCATTTTCGGCTACGTATTGAACAGCACTCCTTTTTTCTTCAAAAGGTGAAACAAGCCGGTATGCGGTTCCCTGCTGCACCAAAGGACGAATCTGCATGTAAACAGCTATCTTTTTGCGGGAAGTATTTTTTTTCAGCTTCGCCACATGTTGTGAGATCATTGCCGACAAAACACCGCTCAGCTGGCAAAAATAAGATCCAGGTTGCGCACACCATTGCTGAAGACTACTTGCAGCATTGGCGTTTTACCAGGAAAGCCCCCTCTGACAGGACTCCATCTATACCCTCAAACCAGTAGCATGCCGGACAATTGAATTAGTCTGGCGTGCACCAAAAAAAACGGTTTTACAGCTCCTTTCATCCACGATGATCCGATACGTTGTTGAACGGGTTTTGATGGCCCATCCTTTCTATGTTGACAAAGCCTGGATTGTTACCCCGGGCTCCTGTGCCATAGCCGGCTGCGATAACACCCCCATACCATACAACATCGACACCCATAAAACAAACAATCCATTTTTCCGCATTAGATCACCTTTGGTTGCTTCTTTCAAAACTTCTATTAATAACCCGGGTTATTAGGCAACAGATTGGGATTAATATCAATTTCACGTTGTGGTATCGGCCATAGTTCATGCTTTCCCTGGATGATGTTAGCGCCGGCCTGAGGATTCCATGCCTTTACTCTATTGTAATATGTACCGGTACGCATTAACTCAAATCTTCTTTCACCTTCAAAACAAAGTTCCCATCCTCTTTCCAGCAACAGGTGGTCCCTGAATTGCTGTTGGCTCATGGGCGGCAAATTTCCAAGGCCTGCCCTGTTTCTTACCATGTTGATGAAATCGTACGCTCTGGGATCACTCACTTCATTCAATGCTTCTGCATACAACAGCAAAACATCAGCATAGCGAATGATATAGTGATCAATTCCAGAACCTTGGGAATTATCATTAGGTGTTGTCTCCCTGAATTTTTTGTTGTGTGGTGCAGCAAACGTTACTGGTCCGCCGGGTCCATTATTGATAGCTGCATACTCTAATGGCAGATCTGCAGTGCTGGTCCAGTAGGTGAACTTGAAGCGCTTGTCATTTGTTTTATCATAAGAGTCATAAAATGCAGTGGTCGGAAGCTCATTGCTCCATCCGCCACCCCTTGTCAGACCAAAGCGCGAGTCGAAATAAAGTTCGATCGGCGAGAAATCGGTATGGATCTGGCTGCCCTGCCCAAAAGTACCCCGGGTGAAATTAACTGTCCAAACGCTTTCTTTACCAGGAATATTCTGGTTGGCAAATGCATCGCTATATTCTGTGAAGAGACCATAATGATTACCAAAATCCTTGTCTTCAATTAAATCTTTGAGGATATTTCTTGCATCCTGCCATTTATCTGTTTGCCGCAGGGGGTAACCAGCCATAGTAATGTATACACGGCCAAGCATGGCAGCACATGCACCAGAGGTAACGCGTCCCGCATCCTTCGCCTCTGTCCATATGTTTGGAAGATTATCTTTTCCATATTGCAGATCTTCAATGATCTGGGCATAAACTTTCGCCGGCTCGGTCCTCGTCATTTTATTCAGCACCTTCACATCGGAAATAGGTTCAAGAATCAGTGGAATGGCACCGAAGATCCTTACGCCGTCAAAATAAATATGTGCTCTCCAGGCTCTTGCCTGCGCCTCGATCTGCTTTTTAGTTGTTTCATTCGCCTGCACGGTTGGAATGGCTTTCAACAAAGAATTGATATCCTTGATATGGCGGTACATGTAATCCCAAAAATTCCACGGCATATCAGATGACGAGTTGAAATCGTTCCTTAAGTGAGCTGGTTGATTATGAAAAGCGTGGTTATTTGCCGGCGTTAAATAGCCAAGGTCAGTGGCCCAGCCAAACCAGCACGGTGCTCCCCACATATTGGCATACCGGTCCTGCGGTGTGCGGTAAACAGCATTCAATCCCATTTGGAGATCTGCTTCTGTTTTGTAAAAAGAACCGGGTGTCAGGAAAGTTTTTGGTTCTTCCTCCAGGAATGATTTTTTGCACGATACCATTGCTATGCAAAGTATGAGTACGATGTATTTTATGTTTCTCATTGTAATACTATTAATAGTTGTTTAGAACGAAAGGTTTGCACCGATAACAAATGAACGGGTGATAGGATAAGGTCCAAAGCGGGCTGTGTTTCCGTAATCTCCGTCTTCAGGATCCATACCTGAATACTCTGTAATTGTCAGCAAATTCACACCAGTGGCATAAACCCTGAAAGATGAACTTTTTAGACGACGGGTGATGCTGGATGGAAATGTGTAACCAACAGTCAGACTTCTGATCTTAAAGAAATCCGCGTTTTCAAGGAACTCTGTAGATGCCATCGTTGACCTGTTGGAATAACCGAGGGCCGCCCTGGGGTATTTATTAGTAGGATTTTGCGGCGTCCACCTGTCTAATATTTCCCTGCGATGATTGTCATATCCATCTCCTGCCAACAACCGGTAGTTAAGTCCGTTATACACCGTTCTGCCTTTTTCGAAAGTAGCAAACACATTCAGATCAAAACCTTTAAAAGTTACATCATTTGAAATCGAACCATAGAAGTCAGGTGTCAGGTTTCCTTGAAAAGCACGGTCATTATTGTTGATCTTTTTATCATTATCCAGATCACGATAACGTACATCACCGGGCTTTGCATTATAAAGCGCTGCTTCGGTAATATCTTTTTCCTGCCAGATACCTATTTTTTCAATCATGTAACGCGATCCGATACCAATGGGTTGACCCACAAAATGTGTTGTACCAATACGTGTGCTTCCATCGCCCAGTGATGTCAGTTTGTTCCTGTTCCCTGCCAGGTTGAGAGTAGCATTCCACTTAAGGTCACTATCGATCAGCAAGCCTTTAACCGCAAGCTCCACGCCTTTGTTTTCCAGGTTGCCCATGTTGGCCCAACCAGTCTGGAATCCTGAAACAGCCAGAATTGGCAATTGGCGCAGGAGATCATAGGTATTTTTCACATAATAATCGAAGGTTACATTCAAGCGGCGACCTAACAGGCTAAAGTCAAGGCCTAAGTCAAACTGCTTTGTAGTTTCCCATCTAAGGCTTTCAAAAGCAAGCTGGCTCGGATAATATCCAGGTGCTTCTATGCCGCCCCAGTTAAAAGATGCAGAGGACATACGGGCCTGTGTGGAATAGATGCCCAACGCATTTGCGTTTCCTGCAAGACCATAGCTGGCTCTCAATTTCAAATCATTGACAACGCTCAGGTTTTGCATGAATTTTTCTTCAGAAACTTTCCACGCTGCAGCTACACTCGGGAAGAATCCCCATTTATCATTCGCACCAAAGCGTGAAGACCCGTCCGCACGGAAATTTCCCGTTACTATGTATTTGTTGTTGAATGTATAAACAACTCTTCCGATATAAGAATTCATTGACCATATCTGCAGGTCGGACGCAGATTTCCTTGCTGCTGCAGTTGAGGCGTTCAGATTCCAGGACTCATACACATCAAAAGGAAACCCGGAGGCAGATGCGGTCACGCTTTCCCAGCGGTTTTGTTGTGCGGAAAAGCCCGCCAGCGCCTCTACCTGGTGAAGGTTTGAAATTTTCTTATTAAAGGAAAGAACCGTTTCACTCATCCAGTTATAATTACTGTTGGTAGCAATCCGTGCAAACCCATTGCCTACGCGTCCGCTTTCCTCATGGTTGGCTGATAAAGCTCTTGGAACGTAAAAATTTTCTTTCCAGTTATCGATCTCACCCGATAATTGAGTTCTGATCTTTAATCCGGGTATAATGTTATAGTCCAATGCAAGCGAACTGGTAATCACAGGTTCAACATACCGGCTTTTGATCATTTCTGTATAAGCCACCGGATTTGCCCATGGTGTGTTCCCTACTCCAATCAGCATGGTGTAGTAATCACCATTTGGTTGACGGATTGGTGCCAGCGGGTTGCCGATCATCGCCGGATAAAGAACACTTGGACCCGTAACACCACGACCTGTAAGAACTGCTATGTTGTTATTACTTGACAGGGTAAGCTTGTTACCGATCTTTTGAATGATGTTGGCCCGAAGACTTCCACGCAGGAACTCTGAATTGTTGACAACACCTTTTTCGTTATAAAGATTAGCACTCACAAGCACTCTTGTATTTTGCGTACCTCCATTAAAAGAAATTTGCAGGTTTTGGGTAGGCCTGCCTGTGCCGGTCACCTCATCAAACCAGTTCGTATTCGTACCATTTTGCAACGAGGTCAGTTCCTCCGGTCTGAATACGGCAACACCGCCATTGACATTACTGTTCACATATGCTTCTCTGCGCAAAGCTGCCAATTCTGCTCCGGTCAGGAAATCAATCGGGTTGGCAAATGATTTATAACCGGTCCAGACATTCACATCAAAGCTTGATTTGCCTGCTTTGCCGGTTTTAGTTGTGATCAGCACAACCCCGTTAGCAGCACGGGCTCCATAAATGGCAACAGAAGAAGCATCTTTCAATACCGATATTGATTCGATATCATTTGGATTGATGGCATTGACACCGCCACCGGAAGCAATGGGAAACCCATCAACAATAAACAAAGGTTCGTTGCCAGCAAAGGAGTTGTTCCCACGCAGGGCAATGTTTACACCGGCACCTGGACTACGATCACTCTGATTGGTCCACAAGCCTGGAACATTTCCCTGTAAGGCCTGGCCAATATTCGCTACCGGCATCTTGGTAAGCTCTTTGCCACTTACCTGGGTTACGGCCCCTGTAAGGTCAGACCTCCGGACCGTTCCATAACCAACGACGACCACATCATTCATCATTCCGGCAGTACCTGTTAATGAAACAGCGATTTCGGATTGATTGCCTACTCTTAAGCTGGCAGATTCATAACCCACAAAGCTGAAGAGAAGTGAATCGGAAGGATCTGCCTGGATGGAGAAGACCCCTTTACTATTGGTGGATGTTCCGGCACCGGACCTTCCTTTCAGTACCACCGAAACTCCTTGCAAGGGTTGGTTATCCGGACCGGTTACTGTACCTCTCACCAGCCTTTCCTGGGCAAAAGCACAAATGGAAAAAAGAAAAAAAGAGAAAAAGAAGGCAATTTTCGGAAAAGCACTCAATGGTTGCTTAAAGGAGACACCATTTTTCATATGCAAGTCAGTTTTAGTTGAGAGAGTAGTTATTGCAATCAAATATATTTTTAATGGCACAGTTAATCAATGGATAATAAATGGAAATGAATGGATTTTTTTTCGACACATAAGGTATTTTAACTCACCCTATTTTAACTCATCATCGGTGTCAGAAAACTGACCATTTTCTTATGGATCAATGCACCCTGGTGATTGCTGTCAAGCTCGAGCACTTCATCAAATCTGGCTACTATACCCGTAGAATTATTATTATTCAATCCCAGCTCCCCCAGTGCTATCAGATAGAGGCAGTGTACCCGGTTTCTGAAATTCAGATCCACGTCAAAAACCAACAGGTCAGGAAGGGAAACGGCAAAATAATCAAGGGTGACATGATCATTCAAATGCTCACCACCAAAGTCGATAAGCCGCTGAAAGATGGAACAGGCTTTTTCTCTATTCCCAAGTTTCATCCATGCTAAGCCCTGGTAAAAAATCTTATCTGGCTGTTGATCGTTGTAAAAAATAGCCTGGACTGGCTCATGGTTTCCATTGGTGGCAGCTAGAAAATATTTTTCAGCCGCAGCCTCATGTCCCATTTGTTCATAGGCCTGTCCTTTCAAATAATGGATATCATTCTCCTGTGCTCCGGGTAATTTACCCTCCCCCAGGTTGTCTGGGTATTGTTCAGCCTCTCTTAACAATTGAAGGGCTTTTTCATTATCACCCACCTCAATGGCTTGTTTTGCCAATTCCAGGTGGCAGATCAGGTACTGTCCAACCACTTTGCCTTCACCCCCTTCCCATGGGTGAAAACGATGACCTGCAAGCAAAGCCTTTGCTTTCTTGTATTTCTCCAACTGGTTGCAAAGTGTCACCCTTTCCAGGTATAGATCATCCCGTGTTTCTACCAGCGACAGATGCTTTTCTAAAAACGCGAGCCGTTCCGCATGGGGTCTGTTCAGACGTTTATATAACTGGTCCAGCTCCATCAAAACCCTTGCGTCGGATGTATCGAGCGAGAATGCTTTTTCCATTGATGCCAGCGCTCTTGCTGGATCGTTCAGCTTATTGAAATAGGCGAGTGAAAGATTACGATGCACAGTTGGAAAACGCTCATCTATCTGTACAGAAGCCTCCCAACACCGGATGGCATTTTCATACTGTCGTTTATCATACCAGAAATTTCCGAGGTAATAGGGTGCTTTGGGATCGTTTGTATGCGCCTTCATAGCTGCCTGCAATACCGGTACATCTTCAATCCGGTTCGGAAAGCAATACGAAGAATCCATTGTCGCCGCTTTCCTGTAGAAAGTGGCCGCATCTTCTTCTTTTCCTTGTTTTTGTGCCAACCAGCCCAGGTAGTAAAATACCATAGGATATTGTTCGGCTGAAGCATCCAGGTGTACCCTGAGCAACAAAGATGCTTCTGCAAACAAACCTGCATGTGCATAATCAAAAGCATACTCGATAAAATTATGTACCCAGTTCCGGCTCACTTCGAGCAACTTATTCAATGATTGTTCAGCCCTCTTTTCTTCCTTTGTATTCTTAAAAAGCAGATAGCTTTCAAACAGGCACCCATAATTAAATGGATCAATTTCCAACGACTCTTTGATTAGTGCATGTGCAGTTTCTACCCTATCTAACTTTCGAAGGATAAATGCTTTGGCGTGCCTTGCTGAGTGGCTGTGATAATTTTTGATCAGAGACTGATCAATCAACCCTAGCGCCTCCTCATAATCGCCTCTTTCGCATGCAATACGGGAAAGGTTCAGGTATCCTGCATGTTGGCAGGCGTCATTCCATACACATTTATAAAAAGCCTCAAAAGCTTCATTATTCCGGCACGTTAGCTTTAATGTTGTTCCAAGGTTATAATACGGTTCTCCGTCATAAGGGTTTGGATTTCGCTGTGTTAACCTCGCCACTGCTTTCCTGAAAAACCCCTCTGCCAGTTCAAATTGACCCCGGCGCAAATACCACAGACCAAGTGCGTTGTTATTACGAACATCACCGGCATCTCTTCGCAGTGCTTCTTCATAATAATCTTTTGCCACATAAGTAGCATGACGATATTGTTCCAGGTGAAGTCCTGTAAGAAAGAGTTGTTCATTGTTCTCTACTTCTTCCGGCCTCCTGGCCGCCTGTGCCGGCAAAGGAACATCTTGCCCGGAATAGGTTTCCTGTTGATAGGACACCAGCACTTTCCCCTTAGCCAGATCCTGGACAATGATTTTCAGATTATTTCCTGATACAGATTTGTTCATTTCTACCCTACGGAGGTAGGGTGTTGAAGGTGAAGCAGCTACTGTTTCAGTAAAGAGGACCAGTTTATCGTCCATCAACGACACTTTAAGGCGGTCAAACGTCCCGGTCACATATAACCTGATCATTGCTTCATCGCCTTCCGTCTCAAGGGCTATTACTGCATCTTTCGTCGCATTCTTTACCATACCCACTTCCTGGTAGGGCATAAAATATTGAACAAAAGATTTCTGTTCATAGGGTTGCAGCCATGAAAAATCAGGTTGATTATCTGTAAACACACCTGTCATCAATTCAATATAAGGACCATCCTCATCGGTCAGGTTCCTGTCCCAGGCCCGCCCAAAATCTCCATGTCCCCATGTCCACTGTTTTTTTCCGGGAATGAGATGATGATTGGCCACATGAAGCAGCCCTGCCCTTGTATCATGTTCATAACCGCCTATGAAATCAAATTTAGAAGTGATTGCCATATACGATGTGGGGACAGGAATGTTCTTGTACCTCGAAATATCGGTGCCCGGTGAATAATCAACTTTATAATAAACGCCTTTGGCAATAGGAAACGAGGAAACATCCCTTTTACCATGATCGAAGACAGCATACACGTCTGGCGGGAAAACGGATTGGTATTCGTCATTTACTTTTACTGCAGGATTTGCCCACCATAAAAAAGTTTGGGGAAAAGGTGTCCGGTTGTAAAGCTTGCCTGTTATTTCCACATAAGCCTTATCGGGGTAAAGGGTGAAGCCCGCCATGCCTTTAGTGCGGAACATACGCTCCACTTCATTAACCCAGATGGTTTTGCTTCCGTCCTGGTTTTCCTGGATGGTATAGTCAATGGGTTCAAACGTTGATGGCCTGTGGTGCTGCGGCCAGTTAAACTCAATGCCGCCTGAGATCCAGGGACCTGTAAGTCCAACAAGTGCCGGCTTGATCACCTGATTATAATAAATGAAATGACGCTGTTTTACCTTATCAAAAGCCATTTGTATGCGTCCACCCAATTCAGGAAGGATCATAAGTTTGATGTAGGCATTTTCCAAAAAGACCGCCTTATAAGCCTTGTCTGTTTTTTCGTCGAAGATTTTTTCTATGACAGCATGCGGATAAACCACTCCGCTGCTGCCCTGGTAAACCCGTTTCTCCAGAAACATAGGATTTTTTTCGGGTTGACCGATTCGGTATGTAGGAATAAGGTATTTCTCTTCCCATACCTTCACTTCGTTATTCATATAGTTGTGCTTGTTGAAAGGATACCGCAAGTTAATTTTCCAATTGCGCAGCATCAATGGAGTAAAATATGAATTTAATGGACTTTTTTTCTATTATTGATAAGTGAATCATCCGGAAGGTATCAAGAAAAAAGAAGGGTTCGAAGGGCAAAAAGCAGTCGTGATCCCCAGGACCATTCTGGCGCAGAAATGTGCCAAAAACGCGGTGATTGGAAACCTGTATGTAACAGATATCGGCTATTATCCCAAAGCCATGTACCATTACCGTAAAAGGCCCCTTGGTGCTGATCAGTATATTTTGATTTACTGTTATGAAGGGGAAGGAAGTGTAAGGATCGAAACGACTGAGTATAACCTGGAATCCGGAGATTTTATTATCATTCCAATTAAAACAGCACATGATTATCAGGCCAGTGAAATAAATCCATGGACCATCTATTGGATGCACTTCAAAGGGAAAAGTGCAAACCTGCTCCTTGAACAATTGCAAAAACAACTCAATGGTTACAATGGCTTTGTCAGAGGTAATGAAACCATTCTTGAACTGTTTAATGAGATGTATGATCAGCTATCGAAGGGTTATGGCACTGACAATTTAATGTACACCAACATGTGCCTTTGGCATTTTCTTGGTAAGTTTATTTATAACAACAAGTGTCATCCGAATGGTCCTTTGAATCCTACTAGCCCGGTGGACCAGGCCATTAATTTTTTGAGTAAGAAAGTAGAATCGGTTCTTACACTGGAAGAAATTGCACGAATGGTTAACCTGTCGCCAGCACATTTTTCTGTTACATTTAAAAAGAAGACTGGTTTTTCACCTATTGAATACTTTAATCATCTGAAAGTGCAGAAAGCATGTCAATACCTGCTTTTTACCAACCAGCGCATAAAAGAAATTGCACAAGCAGTAGGAATTGATGACCCTTATTATTTCTCAAGGTTATTTACCAAAGTCATGGGTATGTCCCCAAATGAATACAGGGAGAAAAAAGGGCATTAAGCCAGTGTGGATAAGCTCCTAAAACAAGCTTTTGCCATTGCAACAAAAGGAACACTTTATCAATCTAACCATGTAAGTATTAAATTCTATTATTTGTTTTTTTACCCAGTTCATATTAAGGAGATAGCAGCTATTAAACAGAAAAAAAGCAGCATGTAACATGGATTTTGCGTCATGTGGGTTGACGAACATGGGCTGAACAGAAGTTTTCCCATTAAGCTTTCTATCTTTAACAAGATGGCCTTAATTTTCTATTTCCAAGCCTTCACAACTTTTAAGATTGAATTAAATGCTTTTGTACAAACGCCCTGCCTGAACCTGTTTTCAAATAATCTTCCAAATGCAGCGCCAGATATTGGTCAGGAACACCTATGACAGTCTTGATTTCAAGTGGCAACCTTAAACAAGTATATTTCACTTCACCCCTCCGGTGCCTTGCCATCCTGTCCTTGAAATTTTTTGTGCAGCCCACATAAAGTTTACCATCACTACACTGAAGGATATATACATAATACATCACTGGTAAAATACATTCGTGCATTGACCAGATGAAGAGTAAATCATCATGATTCTGCAGTTTTTTTCTGCCTCGTAAAAAACCCTTGCAATAATTCCAGTGTGGTATTAGGCTACCCTGACTTCAGTATTATATTATTCCAGACAAGTAAGGCTTGTTATTAGGATAGATAAGCCTACTGCATTTGAGCTTGCCTCCATTGTGCGGACTCTGTCCGCCGTAGCCTGCAGGAACTTTTAAGATGGCTGCCCGGGGGCGGAGCCCGCCTTCGCTAAAGCTTTGGCGGGCGGAGGCGGAGAGTGAGGGATTCGAACCCTCGATACCCTTTAGAGGTATACACACTTTCCAGGCGTGCTCCTTCAACCACTCGGACAACTCTCCTTTTGGGCCTGCAAATTTAGGGGTTGTTCAGGCTAGTCTGAAAAGTTTCTTTGCATTGGCAGTGGTTGTTGCCGCGATCTCTTCTACGGTCAATTCCAGTATGGATGAAAGCTTTTCCGCTACCAGCTTCACATAGGCAGGTTGGTTACGCTTGCCCCTGAAAGGAACTGGCGCAAGATAGGGCGCGTCGGTTTCAAGGATCACCTGCGAAAGCCCTGTTTCCCGGATCACCTTGTCCAGTCCTGCATTTTTAAAAGTTACCACGCCGCCAATACCAAGGAAAAATCCAGTGTCCATTATTTTCCTTGCCTGTTCTGTATTTCCTGAAAAGCAGTGAAATACACCCCGAAGCCCTGGGTAGGCCTCCACTACTTCAATGCATTCATCGGTAGCATCCCTTGAGTGGATCACAATGGGAAGGTCTTTTTCAATTGCCAGTTGGATCTGCCTGTGAAAAGCCTGGTATTGCTGGTCGGTAAAGGTTCTGTCCCAATAGAAATCCAACCCGATCTCCCCGATTGCGATGAATGGCCGTTGATCCAGGTGATGGCTGACTTCTTTCAATTCATCTTCAAAATTTTCTTTAACCGAACAGGGATGAAGTCCGATCATGGACAGGCACAGGGGATGGTTCTTCTCTACCTGCAGCATCAGGTTATGGGTGGATGCATCAATTGCAGGCATTAAAACAGACCCAATGCCGGACCTTTCCGCCGCTTCCAGGCAGGCTTCCCGGTCTGCATCAAATTCCGGCAGGTAAATATGGGCGTGAGTATCAATTAAATACATGTTTGAACCTTGATCGGGCAAAACTGATGAAAATAATTTTAAGTTTTATTTAAACTATGGCACTCACCAACGTTCCTATCACAACCTAAAACAACAAATATGAGAGCTTACCCCCTGGCCCGCTTATTATCCGCAGGCACTTTCCTGGTCTTATTACTGGCTGGCTGTCAAAAAGAATCAGATGATGATAATGGTGGTTTATCCGAAGTAGAGGAATCCCGGTCAGCCCAGATATCCAACGAATCAGAAATCATGTCAGAAGCCAGTTTTGATGATGTCTTCAACCAGGTGCTGGGTGTCAATGACGATGTGGGCATGGCAGGATTAGGTGTATTCGGGCAAAAAGCGCCGGACCAGCCGACGGAAACAGCCAGGGTCGATTCCAATCGTTGCTTCACGGTGACCACCACCCTTTTAGCTGCGCCCCTTCCCTTCCCGCGCAAGGTGGTCATAGATTTCGGAGCAGGTTGTACAGGCAGGGATGGCCGCTTAAGATCAGGAAAGATCATTACAGTTTATACTGGCCGGTTAATCGTTCCAGGTAAAATGGCCACCACAACTTTTGACGGGTATAAAGTTGATAGTGTACTTGTTGAAGGAACTCACCGGATCAAAAATACCAGTACATCAAACGCCCTTCAATTTACAATTGATGTTATTGATGGAAAACTAACCAGGCTCAACGGTGATTATATAGAACGGACTGCACATCGCATCAAAACGCAGTTTGAGGGATTGGGCACACCTCTTTATCCAATGGATGATGTATTCAGGTTGGAGGGTCACAGCAATGGCAATACCAGGAGAAGCAACCATTTAACGCGCTGGCAGTCAGAAATAACAGATCCCCTATTCAAAAAATTTAACTGCCGCTATATAACCAAAGGTGTTATTCGTACAAGAAGGGAATATCTTCCATCAAATACACCTTGGGTGGGCATCCTGAACTTCGGAAACGGTTTATGCGATAACCAGGCGACTTTAATAATTAATGGAGTTTCACATCAAATTACTTTGCATTAATAAAAAAAAAGTTTTTACCTTTAAACCAGTTTTCATAGGGTACGGATTAAAAACGGGCCAGGGTTTCTACCCAGGCCCTAATTTTTTTAACCCCTACAAGGAAATTTTGCTACACTTGTACCCTTCTTCTTTCAAATACTTCATCGTTACCGGTAAAATAAATTCAAGGTTCCTGAAAGCTTTCTGGCTGTCGTGAAAGACAACAATCGAACCAGGCACAACATTGGAAAGTACATTGTCCAGGCATTGCTGAGGGGTGTAATCCGTATCAAAATCGGCACTCAGAACATCCCACATGATCACATGCGGAACATCATTTCCTATGGCTTCACCAATTCCTTTCGCCTGCGCAGATTTAATGCGCCCGTAAGGAGGCCTGAACAAATTTGTTTTGATTAGTGAAGCTGCTTCAGAAACATCTTTTAAATAGGTTGCCGTATCTGTCTTCCATCCATTCAGGTGATGTTGTGTATGATTACCTGTTGCATGTCCTTCTTTAATCAGCCGTTGGTATAAATCAGGATATAATTCCACATTCTTTCCAATGCAAAAAAAAGTAGCAGCCGCGTTATATTTTTTTAGCAGGTCCAGCACCCATGGTGTTACCACCGGTGTGGGACCATCATCAAAAGTGAGGTAGACCTTTTTTTCATCCGCAGGCAAAGACCATACATACTCGGAGTAGATCTTTTTTACGATCCAGGGTGTTTTGATGAAATATCGATGGTGCATGCTGGTGTTTGGAATACAAACATAGGGAATGAGCGGCTGATGGTTATTAGCTGATAGCTTATAGCGCCTTTCATACAGTTTAATTTACATTTCATTATTGGAATGGTATTTTTTTTTGCCTGGACCTGTGATCTTCGAGCTTTGAGTGGTGTGGATTTTCAAAATTTTTATCCCTTTTCAGGTAAATGAAAGTCCGGCACCATGACTATCCTTTTCGAACCTTAAGGACTCAAGCTCACAGCTAGAAGCTAGCAGGACGCAGAGAAGTGCAAAGATGTTTCTGTATTCCTTTGCGTTCCTTTGGGCATACTTTGCGTCCTTTGCGGTTAATGCCTTTCTACGCAAACAGGAGTATTAATGAATGACCGTAATTGAAGAACTATAAACCAAAAACAACAAACAATATACCCTAATGCCCATTACATTACAGGAAGGTCAGAAAGCGCCGCTCTTCACAGGCATCGATCAGGATGGAAACAAGATTTCTCTTGGATCTTTAAAAGGTCAGAAAGTAGTGCTGTTTTTTTATCCTGCTGATGATACACCTACCTGCACAGTGCAGGCCTGTAACCTGCGCGACAACCATGCACTCCTTAGAAAGAGTGGTTACAGGGTGATTGGTGTCAGTCCTGACGACACGACCAGCCATCAGAAGTTCAAAGAAAAATTCAATCTTCCCTTTCCACTGATTGCCGATACAAAACACAAGATCATTAACCTGTATGGGGTCTGGGGAGAAAAGAACCTCTATGGCCGCAATTACATGGGACTGCACCGCACCACCTTCGTGATCGATGAAAAAGGAATGATCAAAAAGATCTTTTTAAGACCAAAGAACAAGGCACATGCGGAAGAAGTTTTAAATTGCTAAAGCAATTTGTTTATGGTTTTTGGTTTATTGTTTCTGGTTCTTAAGGTACAATTAGTCATTACTGTTGCATTTCCGTAGGTTAAACGCAAAGAGCGCAAAGAACGCAGAGATGCGCAAAGAGACAAGACCATGTTTCTTTGCGATCCTTTGCGTCCTTTGCGGTTAATGTCTTTCTACGCAAACAGGAGTATTAATGAATGACCATAATTGAAGAACCATAAACCAAAAACAAAAAACAATAAACCCTAAAACATCCACTCTATTTCTCCAACATCAAACATTTCCTCCACCGCGTGCATGACCACAAGCTGGCCTCTATCGTTCACACCCGCTATCCTTGCTTCAAAAATGCGGCTTCCTTTTTTTAACCTTACTGCCTCATTTTTCCGGAACAGGTGCTTGTTGTAATCTTCAAAAATGCCAGCCAGGTCATAGGAAAGCCTTCCAACCTGTACGTCTATTTCAAGACACAGTTGCCTGGCCAGGTCCAGTGGAATAAAATCTTTACCGGTGATCTGTTTCAATGAGACAGCCCTTCCAGCTCCTTCCCCAAAAACTGTCTGATTGATATTGATCCCGATACCTGCTATCGCATATTTCCAGGTGCTGCCCGAGAGGATGTTCTCGATAAGGATGCCCCCTGCCTTTCTGTCACGCCAATAAAGATCGTTAGGCCACTTGATGCTAATTTCCTGTCCCGCGTGCTTGTTAAAAAACCGGTAAGTTCCCAGGGCTACCGCCATGCTTAAATAAAACATCTGGCTGGTAACAATGGGTGCCGGGTCTATCACCAGGCTCAATGCAATGTTCTCACTCTTATTGGACTCCCAGCTTTTGGAGCGTTGTCCCCTGCCACGGGTCTGCTCATGCGCAAACACAGCTGTACCGTGCTGTGCCATCCCTTCATGTACCAGGGCGGTGGCATAGTTGTTGGTGCTGTCAACCGAAGGCAGTTCTATGAAAGGTGTACCTATTGAGTTTCTGGTTGACAATTAATTGATAAATTTGAAGCAAAGAAAACAGAACTCTGCCAATTGTTACTACTTTGCATAACTGCAAAATCATTATAAACATAATAGCATTTGTATTTGGAACCATTAGAAGTATTGGCGCAACGTAAGAAAGGAACTGCCAGGTTAAACAGGAATTCTAAGCTCTTCAAAACAATCATTAGGGCCATACAGGATAAAAAGGGAGACCACATTGTTTCTCTTGATCTAAGAAAAATACCTGAAGCAGTGGCCGACTTCTTTATTATATGCGAGGCTAATAACCAGCCACAGATCCGGGCTATTTCAGACTCGATCGAGGACGAGGTGAAAAAGAAATGTGGCGAATCTCCCTATCACCACGAAGGAAAGCAGCATTTACAGTGGGTTTTGATCGATTATGTGAACGTGGTTGTTCATGTAATGATACCCGAAAGCCGTAAATTTTATAAGCTTGAAGAAATGTGGAGCGATGCTTCCCTGGAAGAGCATAACGATTAAGCCATTGCTTTGTTATTTATGAAAGCTACGCAGGTATGAACAAAAATCTTTTACTTGCACCATTCACAACAGAAAATCATGTCACAAGAGCCATATAAAAACGATAAAAAGCTACCTAAATTCTCTCCCCGGTCTTCCGGCGGTGGCGATGACAACACGCCGCGCAAAGGGCCACGCTTCAGTATTTACTGGGTGTACGCCATCATTTTCGCCGTGTTGATTGGATTCCAGCTTTTCGGTCCGTTCTCGCCAAATAACGTGCAGATCGACCAGCAGCGATTTGAGCAAATGCTGAGGGAAGGGGATGTTTCAAAATACACCATCGTTTCAAACCGTAACCTTGTTAGGGTTACTTTGAAAAAAGAGGCCATACCCGAATATTCCAAAGAATTCAAAAAGAACCTGGGCGCTGAAGAAGGTCCTCATGCTTCCTTTAAGATCGCTTCCGTGGAGTCTTTTACGGATGATATGCGGGAATTTTTCAAAGCCAACCCGGCCGTTCCTAAAGTTGTAGGAAACGCTGACCAGGAAACAAACTGGTTTAGCCCCATTCTTCAAACCTTATTACCGATCCTGATCTTTATTGGTCTGTGGATCCTGCTCATGCGTAAGATGGGCGGTGGCGCAGGTGGCGGTGGCGGCCCCGGTGGTATCTTCAATATCGGAAAATCAAGGGCAACGCTTTTTGATAAGGGAACCAGGGTGAACATCACATTTGCTGATGTTGCAGGTCTTGATGAAGCCAAAGTGGAAGTGATGGAGATCGTTGATTTCCTTCGCAATCCTAAAAAATATACAGCGCTTGGTGGTAAAATTCCAAAGGGTGCATTGCTGGTAGGCCCTCCGGGTACCGGTAAAACCCTGCTTGCCAAAGCAATGGCTGGCGAAGCCCAGGTGCCTTTCTTCAGCCTTAGCGGTAGCGATTTCGTGGAAATGTTTGTTGGTGTGGGCGCAAGCCGTGTACGCGACCTGTTCAAGCAGGCCCGCGAGAAAGCACCTTGTATCATCTTTATTGATGAGATCGATGCCATCGGACGAGCCCGTGGAAAGAACATGATGATGAGCAACGACGAAAGGGAATCTACCCTGAACCAGTTGCTTGTTGAAATGGATGGTTTTGGGACTGATACCGGCATCATTGTGCTGGCTGCTACCAACCGTCCCGATGTACTGGATACAGCCCTGCTGCGTCCTGGCCGTTTCGACCGTCAGATCACCATTGACAAACCTGATGTAAAAGGACGCGAGGCCATCTTCAAGGTTCACCTGAAGCCGATCAAGGTTTCTGAAAAAGTGGATATCTATAAACTTGCAGAGCAGACCCCTGGATTTGCAGGTGCCGATATCGCAAATGTATGTAACGAAGCAGCCCTGATCGCCGCACGTAAAGGAAAGACCGCGGTAGACATGAGCGACTTCCAGGATGCGGTTGACCGTGTGATCGGTGGTCTTGAGAAAAAGAACAAGATCATCTCACCGGAAGAAAAACGCATCATAGCCTACCATGAGGCAGGCCATGCTATTTGCGGCTGGTACCTTGAGCATGCATATCCGCTTCTGAAAGTAACCATCGTTCCGAGAGGAACGGCAGCACTGGGTTATGCGCAGTATACTCCGAAAGAACAGTATCTCTATAATACCGATCAGCTCAACGACCAGATCTCGATGACGCTTGGGGGACGAGCCTCTGAAGAAATTTTCTTTGGCAAGATCTCCACCGGTGCACAGAATGACCTGCAGCAAATCACCAGGATCGCTTATGCAATGGTTACGGTGTATGGTATGAACGACAAGATCGGAAACATCAGCTACTATGATCCTAACGCAGACCAGACCTTCACCAAGCCTTATTCAGATGAAACGGCAAAGCTCATTGATGAAGAAGTAAGAAAGCTCATTGATGTGGAATATAGCAGGACCTTAAGCCTGCTGCGTGAAAAACGCAGTGATGTGGAGAAGCTGGCTGAGGCACTGTTGCAGCGTGAAGTACTTTTCCAGAGTGATGTGGAAGCTCTGATCGGTCGTCGTCCTTACGAAGAAAAGAAGCCATTGGGTGTTGAAGATGACAAGCATCATGAAGGCGGTATCTCTGAAGGCGTGCCTCCGTACGATCCGAACGTAACCAACCAGGCACCGGCTACCAAATGAGTCTTTCAGCAAAGAATAACATACTAAAAAAAATACGCATGGCGTTGGCTCATCCAACGCCATTGCCTTTTCCTAAAAGCGAAGGTTCGGATATTCCCGTACAGCCGCAGCAACAGGAGCTGGTAGTGGAATTCGCGGAGCAGTTCACTGCGTTGCAGGGTAAGTTCATTTTTTGCCTCGATGAAAGTGAACTGCTCGATCAATTCGGAAAGCTTTGTTACCAGAACCAATGGACCAAACTTTACTGCGAAGAAGAAAAATGGAAAAGGGTCATCAATCCAAATGCTTTGTACAAGGACATTGTAACCTGCGAAGCTGCTGTTACCAGTTGTGAATTACTGGTGGCGCGTACCGGCAGCATTGTTCTTAGCTCTGTGCACCAGGGAAGGATCCCAAGCGTTTACGCACCCGTACATGTCTGCATCGCTTTTACTTCGCAACTGGTCTATGATGTGAAAGATGGATTGATCGCGTTAAAAGAAAAGTACAGGCAGTTCTTACCTTCTCTCATCACTTTTGCAACGGGTCCAAGCCGTACGGCTGATATTGAAAAAACACTGGTTGTTGGTGTGCATGGTCCGAAAGAAGTATATTGTTTTGTAATTGATGACCAGCATTAACCGGCAGTTTTGTCATGCAAATCCCACCAGGTAAAAAAATATTCTTCCTGTCCGACTTTCATTTAGGTGCTCCAGACGTAGCTGCCAGTTTAGAAAGGGAAAAAAAGATCGTTCGTTTCCTGGAGGAGATCCGCTCACAAGCCCACACCATTTTTCTTGTAGGTGACCTGTTTGATTTCTGGTACGAGTACAGAACGGTTGTACCCAAAGGCTATGTGAGGCTGCTGGGAAAGATCGCTGAAATGTCCGATTCAGGTATTGCCATTCATCTTTTTGTTGGCAACCATGATATGTGGATGAAGAATTATTTTCAGAAGGAGCTGAATATCCCTGTATATTTTGAGCCAAAGGAATTCAGTTTCAATAACCGGCTGTTCCTTGTTGGCCATGGTGATGGCCTGGGGCCAGGTGACCATGGCTACAAGGCCATGAAAAAGGTTTTCAGGAATCCGGCCTGCCAGTTCCTGTTTGGATTGCTGCCTCCATTTTTCGGTATTGGGCTGGCCAATTATTTCAGCCGCAAAAGCAGGGCTGCCACAGGTCAATCGGAAGAAAAATTCCTTGGCGAAGAAAAAGAACGGCTGATCACCTACAGCAGGGAGCAGCTGGGGAAAAAGAAATATGATTTTTTGATCTTCGGGCATAGACACCTGCCCATCGATTATCGTCTCAATAGTAGCAGCCGTTACATCAACCTGGGAGACTGGATTAGTTTTTTTACCTATGCTGAATTTGATGGCGCTGAAATATTACTGAAATCGTATGGTGGCGATGTTGCTAAAATTGTAAAGAACTGGTGAAATACTTTCTGAACATACTGGTCATGACCTGCCTTTTACAGGGCCGGTCAGCAGCGCAAAGTATTGTGCAGGAAGATTCCGCTTTCCATTCCATCCGCGTCATTCATGGAGATATTGTGGATGCGGCCATCGATCATCTTGATAACCTTTACGTGATCTCCTCCACCGGCAGGATCAAGAAAATGAATGCTGCCGGTGATTCACTGGCTGTGTACAACCAGGTACGCAACTTTGGACAGCCCCATAATATTGATGTATCCAATCCCTTGAAGATCCTCCTCTTTTACAAGGATTTTTCTACTGTGGTGGTGCTTGACCGTTTTCTGTCCGTGCGGTCAACCATTGATCTAAGAAAATACAACATGCTTCAGCCGGGTGCCATCGGTCTTTCGTACGACAACAACATCTGGGTGTTTGACGAGTACGACAGCAAGCTTAAGAAAATTGATGAATCCGGTAACCTGCTGCTGGAAACATCGGATTTCAGGAATGCACTGGGACAAACCATCATACCACAAAGGATCATCAACAGCAATGGCTTTGTTTACCTTGCCGACCCGGTCAATGGCATTTTTGCTTTTGATAATTATGGCACTTTTAAAAGAAAGATCCCTTTGCAAAACTGGAAAAGTTTTTCGCTTTTTAACAACCGGATTGTGACCACAGGCCCTGATTTTATTTCCCTGTACGATCCATCCAATATGCTTGAGAAACGCTACCGCCTTCCATCTTTCCAGCCTTATTTTCATTCATTCATCACCAGCAACCGCTTTGTAACGCTTTCCAGGGACACACTGCAGGTTTATGGCTATAAGTTCTGATTATCCTTTATCACGGTACCACTTCTTAAAGCATCTTCTCAATGCATGAGCATTGATGGCAATCCTGAATTCATCACAAAACAACTTAGCTTAAATTCGCGCATGGAATTTATGGACCACGTATTTATGGGTAATTACGTAAGGGATTACTTCTGGGTGCTCAGTGTGATCCTTTTCGTTGTGTTATTGAAAAGGTTTATCTCGAAGTATATCGTATACCTGCTTGGCAAACTTTTTAAAAGCAGGTGGCAGGATTTTGATTCCGTGAAATTCCAGGAGCTGATCATCCGTCCTTTAGGCGCTTTCCTGGTGGTGACCGTATCCATCGGGGCCATGTACCAGTTGAACTTCCCGCCGGAACTGGATTTTACGCTGTTCGGTTACAAGCTGAAGACCATTTTGATCACCCTTGCCACGCTTGTGCAGGTGATCACATTCATCTGGCTTTGCCTGCGCATCGTGGACTTCATTGCCACTGTACTGGAGAAAAGGGCCAACCTGACACCGCACCAGGCCGATAACCAGCTGGTTGTTTTCTTTCGGGATTTCTTAAAAGTGGTGATCGGCATTATCGGTTTAATGATGGTGCTTCATTTCGCTTTCAGCTACAACATCGGCACCATGCTTACCGGTTTGAGTATCGTTGGTGCGGCCATCGCCCTGGCGTTGAGGGAAAGTCTTGAGAACCTGATCGCCTCGTTCGTTATCTTCTTTGACAAGCCATTTACAACTGGTGATTTTGTGAAAGTGCAGCAGGTCACGGGCACCGTGGAGCGAATTGGACTGAGAAGCACCCGCGTAAGGACAATTGATAAATCCTACGTAACCGTACCAAACAAGCAAATGGTGGATTCCATTCTTGATAACATTTCTCTTCGATCGCAGATACGCGGAGAGATCAATCTTTTTATTAACCTGCAGACACCGCCTGCGAAGATCGAGCAGCTGATAGCGGAAGTGAAGCAATACCTGCAGAACAATCCCGACATCATCAACCACAATGTGTTGTTTACAGACATCAGGGTGACGGCTTTTATTGTATTCATTGAATTCTTTACGCCTCCAATTGAGTGGAATGCATTTACCGCATTAAAGCAGCAACTGAACCTGCACATCCTTCAGACCATGGACAGGCTGCAGATTAGGATCACAGCGGAAGGAAAGGACCTGGCAATAGTGCCGTAGGCAGGGTTATGGTGGATTCACGCAAATACGCGAGAGGTTTCACGCAAAGACGCAAAGACGCGGAGAATACTGACTTAAGAGTAGAGAGTTAAGAATTGGAGTGATGAAAGAAGAACTTTCGCGGGAGTTCAGATGATAGACTATAGATGATAGAGTTAAGAGTTGGAGTGTAGAAATTGGAGTTGCGACTTGATAGGAGAAAGAGGATTGATGAAAGCTTTTCTATCTTAGTCACGCTCTTTCTTTTTCAACCTCTACGACCTAATCCAACGTCCTCCCTGGTAAAACCTTCTACGACCTGTCATCCTGAGCCGTAGGCGTAGGATCTAATCCTTCAAATCCTCAAAGCCCATAGTACCAGTAAGCCCAAATACTTTCAGAACTGTTCCAGCGCCTCATTTTGTGGTTAAATGAAATATACTCCTTATCAAAAGACTGTCAACAAAATTCAGCGCCTGCAGTATCCTCGAATAAGGCCAGTTGTAAATTAGGAAAAGATGAAAACAGTAGTGAGCAGATTCTTGTCAAGAAAGACAGAACTCTTAAGTGAAGGTCGATACCAGAAGTGAAAGACTGTTGTGCGGTGGCCTGGCCGGTCTACGCGGAGCGATTAGACCCGGCCTTGATTTTTTTGCTCTACTTTTTGTATCAAGACAAAAAGTAGAAAAGACTGTATTCGCAGAAAAGACTGATAACAAGTAGTAAATATTTGAAGTAAGAGGTTTCTTTTTTAAGCTGCTTGTGAGGACACAAGCAGGGCGATCGATAGAGGAGAGCTGGAAAAAGAGTCAGGGAAATACAGACTTAAGAGTGCAGGCTTAAAAGTAGAGATTTAAGAATGGAGAACAGCATTAAAAATGATTTGTTTTATAAGCTTCTCGTGCGGACACAAGAAGGGGCCGTGAGAGTGAAGCTGCTTGTGAGGACACAAGCACGGCGCGGACTATTCTTTGCGCTCCTTTGCGCTCTTCACGGTCAAAGAATTAAAAGAAGCTTGGTGCCTACTGTGTCTTGTGAGGACAGCATGGCGGCAGAATGGAAATGGCAGGTATTACTTTCTTCCTGAAAGGATAATCTCCCCTAACTCCTTATCAAACATACCGTAATTTCCATATTCTACCACACGGCCAATTTCTTTACCATTCTTCATGACAATGAACGTAGGTACATTGGTGATTCCGAAAGCTTCTGTCAAGTGATGCACTGTTTTTTTGCTGCGGTCAACACCAACTACGGTTACCCTATCCTGTGGGAAACCTGCCGCGTCAGTCAGGGCAAAGAATTTTGGGAACAGGGCCTTTGTATCACCGCACCAGGTGCCGCCAAACACAATGATATTGATGGAATCCTTAGCAGACCTGAATGCATTTACCGCCCCGGCTTCGGGAACATAACCTCTCTGGTTTTGAGCATACCAGCCAAAAGCGCTGTCGCTGGCAAGGTCATTACGGGTCATAAAACCACGGATGATCTTGGTTCCGGATGACTCAGTAGTAACCTCTGTCTGGGCAAAAGAAACAATGGATATGATCAGGGTAAAAGCGGAGAAAAGGATCTTTTTCATATTGGTGTTGTAGCTTCAAAAATAATCCTAAGAAACTAACATAACCGTTGTTGCCCTGTTAAGTTTATGCAATCGATGTCGTTAAATTGTAAGATTTACAGGCTTGCCTTCAGTTCCAGTAAAAATCCTTTCACTTTCTGCAGCGATTGTATCAGTTCGTAACGCTCTTTGGCCTGTTTGTTCTTTTTCAAAAAATCCTTAGCCCCTTCAAGGGTGAATTTTCTTCTGCGCAGCAGGTCGTAGATCAGCTGTAGGTTTTTGATGTCGGTGGGTTTAAAGAACCGGTCTCCCTTCCTGTTTTTGCGGGGCTCAATGATGTCGAATTCATTTTCCCAGTAACGGATGAGCGAGGTATTCACTCCAAACATGGTTGCCACTTCTCCAATTGAATAGTATTGTTTGCGGAACAACAATTCGTCTTCCGGGATATGCACCTGGTCGGCTTCACCTGCGATATCTTTCAAAGCCTTGCGTCCCCTGGTGCTTTTAACAGGTTTGGGTGGCGTGGCTGGTTGCCCTGAAAGAAATTCCTTTGGTTCTTCGCTCTGAGTACTGAATTCGAAATTGATCTGTGAAGGGGACTTGTCCATAATGCAGGTAAGATAAAATTAAGGCAATAATGCATCCTGCATCCATCCTTTAATCAAAACTTTGGTTGGCAGCGGCTGCGCGCTTTAACAGCTGGTCAAATTGCTCAGGGCCGAGGTCGTTATAAAAGAAATAAACGGGATCCAGCTTTTGCCCGTTCTTATGGACTTCGTAATGCAGGTGCGGGCCTGTAGATTTTCCCGTACTGCCTACATACCCAACGATCTCTCCCCTCTTCACTCTTTCACCTGACCTTACCTTCAGCCGGAACATATGGCCATATAAAGTTTCATAGCCATATCCATGATTGATGATGACATGAATGCCATATCCATTTCCTGAATTACCTGCAACCCTAACTGTTCCATCTGCGGTGGCATAGATCGGCGTTCCCTGGGGTGCTGAAAAATCAAGTCCCGCATGCATTTTAATGGTCTTGTAGATAGGGTCAATCCGTCGTCCGTACCCTGATGCGATCCTGTTCAGATCTTTATTGCTCACAGGTTGGATAGCCGGCGTGGATGCCAGCAGCATTTCTTTATTTTTCAGGAGGTTCTCGATCACTGAATAAGATCTTTTCTGTGCACTCAATCTGGCAGCAATGGTATCAATGGAAGCATAGAGGGAATTGACCAGCCTGGTCAGCTCCATGCTTTCAACTATAGCGATCTCTTGTTGTTTTTCCAATGCCACAAGCCGTGCGCTGTCTGGAAGCGGGTTTGCTTCAAAGATGCTGCGATAAACGGTATTATCTCTTTTTTCAAGCTCAGACAATTTTTCTTCTATGCCCTTTACCTGTTCGTTTAGCTTGCGGTAATTATAGCGCAGGTCTGAGTTCTGGTCCCTCAGGATCCTTTCAGATGGAGAACCAATGAACTGGAAGGCGAAATAGGAAATGATGGCTGATGTTACAAATGCGGTAGCGATGAAAGCAAAGATGCGCAGCAGTTTAACACGCAGGGGTGTTACCAGTTTTTCATAGCGCAGCGTATGGGTATTATAGTAGTATTTGATTTTTTTCATGATGGCAATTGGATTGAACCTTTGTTCATCACCTTCGTTGACCGCAGTTATGAACAGTGCAAAAAGTGCAGGTAGGGTGGCATCGTTTCCCTTTTATCGGCTTACGTGTGACGTCCTAAATGTTACCTTTGCGCCTGCCTTATTGGCTCCTACGGTCTGTTGGTTCGATGGATCCAATAGGCGGTATCGACAAAAATAAGGTCATAAAACCCAAAAATCAACCTTTTATTGTGATGATGACCAGCGCAGACATACGCAAGGCTTTCCTCGAGTTTTTCCATTCCAAGGGCCACCAGATCGTTCCTTCGGCCCCTATCGTGGTGAAGAATGATCCTACCCTGATGTTCACCAATGCAGGCATGAACCAGTTCAAGGATTATTTCCTGGGCAACCAGCGTTCACCATACCCAAGGATCGCCGATACTCAAAAATGCCTGCGCGTAAGCGGAAAGCACAACGACCTTGAAGAAGTGGGTGTTGATACCTATCACCATACCATGTTCGAGATGCTGGGCAACTGGAGCTTCGGCGATTATTTTAAAAAAGAAGCCATTTCGTGGAGCTGGGAGTTGCTGACAAAAGTTTTGAACATCCCGGCTGACAGGCTGTACGTGACAATTTTTGAAGGCGACAGCAAGGAAGGATTACCCAAAGATGATGAAGCTGCAGAAGAATGGAAAAAATGGATCTCAGAAGACAGGATCGTGCTTGGAAATAAAAAAGATAATTTCTGGGAAATGGGTGATACAGGTCCCTGCGGGCCCTGCACGGAGATCCACGTAGACACAAGGCCCGATGAAGAAAGAAAGAAAAGGGATGGCAAATCATTGGTGAATGCGGACCATCCGCAGGTGATCGAGATCTGGAACAATGTCTTCATTCAATTCAACCGGATGAAAGACGGCAGCCTTCAGCAGCTTCCCGATCAACACGTTGATACCGGGATGGGCTTTGAAAGGCTGGTGCGTGTACTGCAACAAAAGAACAGCAATTATGATACGGATGTTTTCAGCGGCACCATTGAGAAGATCAAAGACATTACAGGTGTTTATTACAAAGGAAGCGATGAAGGCAAAGCGGATATCGCATTCCGTGTATGTGCGGACCATATCCGTGCGATCTCTTTCACCATTGCCGATGGCCAGCTTCCTTCCAATACCGGTGCCGGTTATGTGATCAGGCGCATCTTAAGAAGGGCTGTTCGTTATTATTATACTTACCTCGATTACAAGCAGCCGCTGTTGTTCCAGCTGGTGCCTGTATTAAGCAGGCAATTCACGGATGTATTTCCTGAATTGCAAAAACAGGAGCAGTTTGTTTCTAAAGTGATCCGCGAAGAAGAAGAAGCTTTCCTGCGCACACTCGAGAAAGGACTGAAAAGGATCGAAGACATCATTACGGCATCAAAAGGAAGTATCTCCGGAAGGGACGCTTTTGAATTGTACGACACTTACGGATTTCCTTTTGACCTTACCAGGTTGATCGCATCGGAAAGAAAGATCGAAGTGGATGAGCAGGCATTTACCGCCGAAATGCAAAAGCAGAAAGACCGTTCACGGGCTGCTACTGCAACTGATGCGGAAGACTGGGTGATCTTAAAGGAAGGCAGCAGCGCTTTCGTTGGTTACGATGAACTGGAATCATCCTCCAGGATCTTACGCTACCGCAAAGTGAAAGCAAAAGGAAAAGAGACCTGGCAGGTGGTCCTTGATAAAACGCCTTTCTATGCTGAAAGCGGTGGACAGGTGGGAGACACAGGACAACTAACAATCGGCAATGGCAGCATTGCAGTGCTGGATACAAAGAAAGAAAATGACCTGATCATTCATTTTGCAGATAGCCTTCCGGCAGAACTGGAAGGTGAAGTAAAAGCATCTGTTGATGCCGGTAAAAGAAAAAAGACAGCCATTCATCACTCGGCCACGCACCTGCTGCATGCTGCATTGCGACAGGTACTTGGAAAGCATGTAGCACAAAAAGGATCACTGGTGAATGCAGATTACCTGCGCTTCGACTTTTCGCATTTCAGTAAAATGACCGATGAAGAGATCAGCCAGGTAGAAGCTATTGTCAATGAAAAGATCAGGCAGAACATTCCTGTTGTCGTACGCAGCATGCCAAAGGAAGAAGCCGTTAAAACAGGTGCCATGGCCTTGTTTGGAGAAAAGTATGGCGATGTGGTGCGTGTAGTAACAATAGATCCTGGTTACAGCGTAGAACTTTGTGGCGGTACGCATATTGGCGCAACTGGAGAATTGGGTTTCTTCAAGATCACATCTGAAGGTGCGGTGGCTGCAGGCGTACGCCGTGTGGAAGCCATCAGCGGTATTGCGGCCGAACTATATCTTACAGGTCAGCTGGAGCAGCTAAAGCAAGTGCGGGAAGCATTAAAAAATCCAAAGGATATCCTGAAAGGCATTGCCGCTTTATGGGAAGAGAACGCCCAACTGAAAAAGAGCCTGGAAAAATTTGAGCTTGCCCAGTTAAGAACACTGCGTGAAAGCCTTATTACAAAAGTGCAGGCCATGAATGGCAGCAACTTTATTGGAGAGCAGGTTGATGTTCCCAACGCAGACGCATTAAAGAAGCTTGCTTTTGAATTGAAAGGCATGGTGCCCAACCATATCATTACCCTTGTTTCCAGTATTGAAGGCAAGGCCAGCGTGGTATTGCTCTTTGATGAGGCCATGGCCAGTTCCAAAGGGCTTGATGCGGCACAGATCGTTAAACAGAAGATCTCGCCTCTGATCAAAGGCGGCGGCGGGGGCCAGAAAAGCCTGGCAACCGCAGGCGGGCAGGACGTTTCAGCCCTTCATAAGGTGATTGAAACCGTTAAAAGCCTGCTTTAGACCTTTCAACATTTTAACATTTGCGAAAAGCTTCGTAATTTGAAAATCCTTTCTATATTTGATCTACGAAAGTCAACGTAGTTAAAATAAAAATTGTTCTAAATATGAACCACATCATTTCAAAAAGGTTAGTGATCGCAGCTATTGCATTGCTCACCGTACCTGGAACACTGCTTGCTCAAACAACAGAAAAAGAAAAAGCAGAAAAAGAAAAGTCCGAGAAGAAAGACATCCAGAACATCACAATCGTTCGCACAGGTGACAAAGATGAAAAATGTGTCATCGAGATCCAGGGTGAAAAAGTCCTGATCAATGGAAAAGAAGCGAAAGACAATAAGGATGTCAGTGTTCGGGTGAATACCTATAACACCCGCGTGGGCGCCCGTACAAGGGTTGCACAGGGCGGAGGTTACACAGAGTTTGACACGTATCCTTCCTTATTCGACGAAGATGAGAACCGTGCCATGCTGGGTGTTACAACCGACGGCGTTGAAAAAGGCGCTAAGATCCTTACCATCAACAAGGAAAGCGGCGCTGAAAAAGCAGGCCTGAAAAAAGGTGACATCATCACGAAAATTGATGACAAGAAAATTGAGGAAAGCGGTGATGTCAGCAATGCCATCAAGGCAAAGAAGCCAAAAGATAAAGTAACCATTACTTTCCTAAGGGATGGCAAGGAAGAAAAAGTTACAGCGGAACTGGGTAAATGGAAAGGCATGACCAGCACCATTGCACCCAACATCGACTGGCATACGACCACACCTGTAATGCCAACTCAACCTTTCAACGGAACAATCTATAACACCGGCCGCCCTAAACTGGGACTTTCCATCCAGGATACAGATGATGGAGTTGGTGTAAAAGTGCTTGAAGTTGATGAAGACAGCAATGCAGGCAAGGCTGGCATTAAGGAAGGTGATGTGATCGTTGGCGTCGATGATCATGAGATCAGAAGCACCGACGAAGTAACTAAGATCATGAGGACCGCTCCGAAAGATAAATATACTTTCAGGTTCAGGGTTCAGCGTGATGGCAAAACACAGAACATTGAAGTAAAGTTGCCGCGCAAGCTGAAGACCGCCGACCTTTGATCACGGATTGCACGGATTTTTCTGAGGGGATGACGCGGATAATTTAGATCCGGCAGACTTTTCAAATCATAATATTCTTAATAGCAAATGCACTTCAATTACGAGGTGCATTTCTTTTTGGATCACGGATTGCACGGATTGCACGGATGGGATTTCGCAACAGGCTTGGTAATCTTTATATATTCAAAGATTCTTAATAGCAAATGCACTTCAATTACGAGGTGCATTTCTTTTTTGACCTATTCTTTGCGTTGCCTTTGCGCCCTTTGCGGTTAATTCCTCTTAACGCAAAACCTACCTCAAAGGAAGATCGAACCTAAACAACCAGAAACCAGAAACAACAAAAAACCATAAACCATAAACCAAAAACCTCTATAGTTATCTTTGAGATATGAAGGAGACTTCGTATGAAGTAGTTATCGGCCTGGAAGTGCATGCACAACTGCAGACGCAAAGTAAGTTGTTCTGCGGTGATCCAACGGGCTTTGGGGCTGAACCCAATACCCAGATCAGCGTTATTTCTTTGGGCTATCCAGGCACCCTTCCGAAGTTGAACAGGAAAGCGGTGGAGCTGGCCGTAAGGCTTGGCCTTGCCTGCCATTGCACCATTGCCAGGAGCAATTCTTTCGCACGAAAGAACTATTTCTATCCAGACCTTCCGAAAGGTTACCAGGTTTCGCAACATACCACACCGATCTGCAGTAATGGATATTTTACCATCAATGTAAATGGTGAAGAAAAGAAGATCCGCCTGAACCGTATTCACATGGAAGAAGACGCCGGTAAAAGCATTCATGATGAGTCTTCCCATTTTTCCAATATTGATCATAACCGTGCAGGTATGCCTTTGGTGGAAATTGTGACGGAGCCTGACATCCGAAGTGGTGAAGAAGCCGCAGCCTTTGTTTCCGGATTAAGAAAGCTGGTCAGGCACCTGGGTGTATGCGATGGCAATATGGAAGAAGGCAGCCTTCGCTGCGATGTGAACATATCAGTAAGATTAGCAGGCGATACGGCACTGGGTACAAAGGTTGAGATCAAAAACCTGAACTCGGTCCGGTTTATTAAAAAAGCTGTGGAGACGGAAACCACAAGACTGATTAGCCTGCACAAGGCAGGCAAACCCATTGTTCAGGAAACCCGTGGGTTTGATGAGAACACGAACACTACTTATACCATCAGGATAAAGGAAGATGAAGATGATTACAGGTATTTTACAGAGCCCGACCTTCCTCCTTTTGAACTGACAGATTCTTTTATTGAACAGATCAGGTCTCAACTGCCCCCCGCTCCTGAAGCACTGAAGTCAGGCTTAATAAAGGAATACAAGTTATCAGATTATGATGCAGGGATCATTTCCGGTGATGCCGTATTGCTTCATCTTTTTTCAGACCTTTCTGGCCATACGTCCAATTACAAGGCAGCCGCCAACTGGACCATTGGTCCTTTAAAGAACTGGCTCGATCAGAATGAAGCCGAACGCTTCCCGCTGGACATGAAGGTCATCGCTCAGCTCATAAATTTAATTGATGCAGGCAAACTGAACTTCGGGCTGGCAAGCCAGAAAGTACTGCCGGGATTAATTAACAATCCCCAAACAGGAGTTTTGGAGTATATAGAAAGAAATGACCTTTTTTTACAGGATTCCGCCGGTGAAACTGACCGGCTGATCACAACCGCCCTGGAAAAGCATGCTGCAAAGATCCCTGAATATAAAAAAGGAAAGAAAGGATTGCTTAGCCTTTTTGTAGGCGAGGTCATGAAACTTTCAAAGGGGAAAGTGGATGCAAAACAGGTGACAGACAAAATCATTGAAAAACTAAATAACCACTAAGGATGAAAAAAGCGATCTATGCGCTGTTACTGCCTTTGTTCTTCTCCTGCTACGGGAACAAGGATGAAAATTTCAATATCAAAGGAACATTAAAGAATGCTGGCGCTTCCCTGGTTTATCTGGAAGAGACCACAAGCAGCGGCGCTCCTGTAATACTTGATTCCGCCAAACTTGAAAAAGATGGTGACTTTATTCTTTCAACCGAGATCAAGGACGACCGCCTGTATAACCTCAGGCTGAATTCACAGCCTTACCCTTTTGTATCGCTGATCAACGATAGCAAGGACATTACGGTTGAAGCGGATTTCAACAAGCAGCAGGATTTTTATACGGTTAAAGGTTCTGATGCCAGTGAACAATTAAGGACCTATGTACAGACTTTGAATGTCAAATTGAGTGAGCTGGGTAAATCAAGCCAGGAGCTGGTTCAGTTGTCGCAGAACAAGGCGCCTGACAGCGTGCTTCAGCCAAGAAGGGCTGAGGTTTTAAAGCAAAGCACAGAATTGAAAAGCTATGCTACCAACTTTACCTTACAAAGCAAGAGCCCCTCACTGACCTTGTTTGCGCTGGGCACTTTTCAAAACCTTGCATCCAATCCAATGTACGGGATCCCAGGCTGGACCAATGAAGAGATGACCGACCTGCTGACAAAGGCGGCGCAGAAATTCCCTAACTATCCAACATTTAACGAGATCAGGAAAAGCTATACGCCTGCAGCTGCGCCTGAATTCACCTTGCCTGATGTTAACGGCACTCCTGTATCACTTTCTTCTTTCAGGGGGAAATATGTACTGGTAGATTTCTGGGCAAGCTGGTGCCGTCCCTGCAGGGATGAAAATCCAAATGTAGTCAGCGCTTACAAACAATTCCGTAATAAGAACTTCACCATATTAGGTGTTTCACTGGATAAGGAAAAAGAACCATGGCTGCAGGCCATCAAAAAGGACAGCCTGAACTGGACCCATGTTTCTGATCTTAAATTTTGGCAATCAAGTGTTGTTCCCATGTATGGCATTGAAGGTATTCCTTACAATGTACTGCTGGATCCTAAAGGAAACATCATTGCGGAAAGACTGACGGGAGCTTCGCTGCACCAGACTTTGAGCCAGGTACTGAAATAGCGGGAGACGTGAGACGGGAGGCTGGGAAGATGAGAGCGGAGGCGGGTTTATGGTTTTTTGTTTTTGGTTTTTAGTTGTTTCTGGTTCTTGTAATGCAGTTTTTCTTTACTGGTTGCTTTTGGTTAGTTAGGCAGAAACCGCAAGAGCGTAATAGACGCAAAGGAACGCAAGGAAATACAGACTTAGACTTTGCGCTTCTTTGCGTAACCTTTGCGTCCTTTGCGTTTAAAGGCAAAAGAGCAATTCCAGCACCTGCTATCAGCCATAAGCCATCAGCCATCAGCTTCTAAAAAAAAAGCCACCAGCAAAAAACTGGTGGCTTTTTTTATTAAGATCATTTCAGATCAAAGCGGGTTTTGCGCGATCACACCATTTGAATTATTGATCTCATCTTGGGGGATTAAAAACTCCCAGAGTTTATCACCTGCAGGCACTGACATGGTCACTGCAACAGCAGGGTCATGGTTGGCGTTATTCCGGTCAAGAGGCAGGTTGAGGCGCTTCAAGTCATAGAAACGGAAACCTTCACCCCAGAGTTCAACACGGCGGTGGAACATGATCTCATCGATCAGTGCCTGCCCTGTCTGTACAGACTGAACATAGCTGGCATCACGGTTCTTTACGAGGGTAAACAGCGCGGTTTGCGCAGCAGCATTGTTACCAAGTCTTGCGTTGGCTTCTGCTTCGATAAGGAACATTTCAGCAACACGCATCATTGGAACATCACCGATAGAGCTTCCGCTTCCACCACCTGACAGGAACTTGCGCGACTGGTAACCTTTACGCACGCCTCCCGGAGGAATTGGGAATGCTGTGTTGGTTCCGGTTGGATCCCATAACTGTTTCCTGATGTCAGTTGTAGCGATCCTGTCGTACAAATTTGAATTGATGGCTTTAGGATTGGTCCTGATATTGGTTGAATTGAAATCAGCCGACATGTAAGCAAAGAAGGAATAAAAATAAGTGGTCTGGTCGGCCACCTGGCGGCTACCCCACATCCATTCAGGATTGGTGTAGTCGTTGAAACCCTGCAGGTATTGCGCATTCGTCATCAGGGTTAATCCCTGGCGGGCTGCATTAGCCATGGACGCTGCAAGTGTCCAGTTTTGTTGAGTAATGGCCACTCTTGCTTTAAATCCACGTGCTACACTCAGGTTGATGTGCGACCTGTTTGCACGGGCTGCACCTCCTGTTAGAAGCGTGATGGCCTGGTCAAGATCTGAATTGATCTGCGTGTAGGTTTCAGCTACAGTTGATCTTGGTTTGGCATCTGTAACATTGCTCGCTTTTGATGAAAGAATAAGCGACATACCAGGTGAATCGTTTGCTCCTGCCGCATCAAAACGCTTTCCGTATAATTGCACCATCTGGAAGTAAGCCCATGCCCTGTATGCATAAGCCTGCCCTTTGATCACGTTCTTTTCTGCCTGGACACCTTCTGCCTGGTCAACATTATCAATGATCATGTTGGCATTAGCTATGATGGTATAATAAAAGCGGTAATTAAAATAGGCCGTACCGGTTCCATTGGCGTTCCTGTGTGCTATCCACCTGTAAGTGGAGATCAGCCAGCCGTTGCCTTGTGTTGTATTTACCACATCCTCGCCCAGCTGGTCCATGTACATCATGTTGGCGCTTTGTCCACCCTGGTCCTGGTTGCTATAATACTGGATGTAAAGAGAACGGTGAATACCATTCAATGCCGCCCATGCATTCGCGGTAGTAGAGAATGCATCTCCTGCACCGATAGATGTTGTGGGACTTGTTTCAAGGTAATCCTTCTTGCAACCTGCCAGAAGCAGGGTTGAAGAGAGGAAGAACATTGCTATATAATTCAGTTTCATTTTCGTGTTTTTAGAAGTTAACGTTGATACCTGCCGTGATCACTCTTGCAGGAACATATACGTTTGAAGTTACGCCGGTAAATGTTTGCTGTACGTTCATGCCTTGTCTCTTGGAGAACCATCCCAGATTTTCTCCATTGATGAACACACGTACGCTGCCTGCCTGGATCTTGGATGCAAGTGCTGTTGGTATGTTATACCCGAAGCTTACGTTACGGACGCTCAGGAAAGAAGCATCGATCAGCCACCTGTCGGACTGGGCATCGAACACACTGCCTTTAGCCGCATCCATGCGTGGAATATCAGTTATATCTCCTGGATTTTTCCATGCTCTCAAAGCATCAACATGGTAGGCACTGCCATAAGTACCGGCAGACATCAGGCCCTGGTAAACACCATCATAGATCTTACCCCCGATCTGGTAAGTAAGCAGTACGTTCAATTCAAAACCTTTAAAGTTCAAGGTATTGCTGATGCTGCCCCAGAAATCAGGGATGGCAGAACCTGCATAAATGTACTTCGCGTTGTTCTGGCTGACAGTAACGGTATCATCCTTTCCGCGTATGCGGCTGTTGGAAGCTGAATAGAGATTAGCCCTGTATAATGCAGAACCATCTGTAGGATCAACACCCTGGTAATCGCGAAGCCAGAAATCATAAACTGATTTTCCGACCATCAGCTTTTTTGTACCTGAAATGATCTCAGGCTGGTAGTCTGGCATTTTGGTGATCTCGTTATGAAGTGTGGAAACATTCAAACCAAGGTTCCAGTTGAAATCACGCTTACGGATCACATCTCCGTTCAATTGGAATTCCCAGCCTTTGTTCACCATGGAACCAATGTTCTTATTCAGTGTATATCCACCCATGGACAATGGCAGCTGAACACCAAAGATCAGGTCATCAGAATTACGGCTGTAGTATTCAATGGTACCATTGATGCGGTTCTTGAATAATCCAAATTCAAGCGCGATATCGGAAGACCTTTGGCCCTCCCATGTAATGCTGTCATTGGAAAGTGCTGACTGGCGGATACCTGGCTCACCTGCATTGTTGAATCCTAAAGCATACAAAGCCTGGTAAGGATAATATCCAAGACCACCGTCGTTACCAACACGTCCTGTAGAAGCACGCAGCTTCAGCGCATTCACCCACTCAATGCCGTTCATGAAAGCTTCCCTGTCTATGCGCCATGCTGCGCCGAATGACCAGAAGTTCTCCCAGCGAACATCTGACTTGAACCTTGAATTACCATCTCTTCTGAAAGATCCTGAAAGCAGGTATTTGCCATCAAAGTCATAGTTCACTCTTGACAGCCAGCTTTCGATCTTGTGCCTGTCGGTGTAAGAAGCAACACTGTTAGTGGTAGTAAAGTTATCAAGCTCATAGTTCCCTGTTACGACCTGGTTCTGACGTGATGCGCTGTTGTTATTGATGGTCAGGTCATAATTCTCATGACCTGCAAGTGCAGAAACATTATGCTGACCGAATTTCCTGCTATAGTTCAGTAATTGGTTCAGTGTGTAGCTGGTTGTCAGTGTTCCCTCTTTGGAAGCACGGCCGGCCGGAGCACCATCACCAATGATGTTATTATCATAAGTCGATTCGTTCAGGTTGGTCATATCAACTGCAACATTGGAAGTGAACTTCAGATCTTTTGTAAAGGAGATCTCTCCGAATGTGCGGGCACTGAGTATGTTCCTTTTGTAAAGATTCCTGTTCATGATGGTCTCTGCTGCAATATGCCTTCCGGGAGAACCACCGGCCGCCCTGTTAGGGATACCGATCGAACTCATATTTCCGAAATCATAGAAACGGTTGCCATTTGCATCCAGCAGGTAAGCACCTGTTGTCTGGTTGTGTGCATACAGCGGATAGATGGGACCCATGTTCCTGATAAAGTTGAAAGGATTCACGTAACCCGTGCTGCTACCAGTGCTGGCCTGGTTGGAAGTTGAATAGGTACCTGAAAGGTTAATACCTGTACGGAACCAGTTCAAAGGCTGGGCATTCACATTCAGTCTTCCCATGAAACGCTTCTGATCAGAATTAACAATGAATCCTTTCTCATCAACATAACCAAGAGAAGCAAAGTAATCAGACCTATCTGCACCTCCATTGAAATTCAGAGAATACTCCTGGCGGGTTCCCTGTCTTTCAATATCCTTACCCCAGTCAAGATCATCTTCCCAAAGCAATTGCGCATTTGGATTGAGTGTTCCATCAGGCAGCACTACTTCTGTTCTTGGAACGTTGAAAGGATTGTAGGCAAGTAATTGTGTGATGTCGCTGTAAGCGGAACCATTATATAACTGGCGGCCTGCATTGGTACCTGTAGCAATGCGTGGGAAAAGACCGGAAGCCAGCCTGTTGGCATCAGCCAAAGGAATGGTGGTTGTATTGCCGTAAGCAAGTGCGTTACGGTAAGCCTGCCACATCAGCGGATAATATTGATAGGCATCTACACGCTCGTATTCCGGAATAGCACGGGAAGTATATCCCTGCGTCATTTTGAATGACATTCCGTTCCTGCCCTTTCTGCCTTTTTTAGTTGTGATGATCACGACACCATTGGCGCCGCGTGATCCATACAATGCAGTGGATGCTGCATCTTTCAAGGCGGAAACAGATTCCACATCATCCATGTTGATGTTGCTCAGTCCACCGCTGTAAACAACACCGTCAACTACGTAAAGCGGATCGTTGGATGCATTGATGGAACCGAAGCCACGCAAACGGATGGTAGGTCCTGAACCTGGCTGCCCGCTTGTTGCAAGCACCTGTATACCGGGTGCTGCACCTTCAAGCGCAGCGGCCGGACTGGTAATAGGACGGTTCTTGAAGTTGTTGTAATTCACCTGGGCGGTAGATGCCGTGTTCTCTCCCTTCTTCACGGTACCATATGCTACTACAACCAATTCGTCCATTGAATTATCTGCCTGGTTCAGGCTGACATTGTAATTGGCGGATTGGCTGATAGCGATCTCCTGGTTCTGGTAACCCACGTAGGTAACAACCAGCGTTCTTCCCGTTGGTGGAACTTCGATTGAAAAAGTTCCATCCGGTTTTGTGCTGGTAGCAATTTCAGTACCCTTTACGGTAACGGTAACATTTGCCAGCCCAACTCCCTGTTGGTCGGCTATCCTGCCGGTGATGACCCTGTTTTGCGCCAGGAGCTGGGTGAATAGACCCACGATCCCCAGCAAGGTGAATAGAAGTTTTCTCATGCTTAAGTTTATGATTAAAAATAAAAGGAGGATGTAGTTCTAACTGATCTCGGTTCTATAAAAAGAAAAATGAAGCGACGAGAATCGCTCTGGAGCAAGCTTGAATTTTCACCCTCATGTGCCCTACGAATATACGCCTGTAGCAGGGGTTTTCATTCATTGTTCTCTAAAATAAATTCCTTGAATTCAATAAAATTTCATACTTGTGACAACAAAAAAAAGGCAACGGCTGGTGCCGTTGCCTTTTGAAATTTTGGTTATACTGTTTACAGATGTCTGAATGTGCGTAAAGAAACTGAAGTTGCTTTAACACCACCTGTTGTGAACAAGGTCAGCACCCTTCCCCTGCCAATGGCAATACTGGTGAAAGTGGTAATGACGGTCTGTGTCCCTGGCTGTTTCAGCTTCACAGTGTAAGTACCTGCCGGCACACGGGTGAAAGCAGACATTGCTGTTTCATCCGGGTTAGCCATGCCACCCACATAAGCCTTGTTGGTCATTGTTACACTATCCGCCGGCGTAGCGGTACGCAGGAAGGTGATGTCGAAATTAGCGGCAGTTGTTGCCGGTGAAAGGTTCACAAAACGAATGTGTGCACTGTTGCTGTCAGGAGGTGCAGTGAGGTCATCCCTCAGGCGCAGCATCTTCAGCATACCAATGGTATCGTAAACAAATACTGAGTAATTGTTTCCTGCCTGGAAGTCATACGTCTTGCTAACAAGCGCAGGAGCAGGAGCGGTAGCCGTGGAAGACCTTACATCAACAAGCCTGTTGCCGGAAAGCACCGGGTTATAGATCAGGCCTGATGCCGTTTGGGAAGTGGTTCCCAGGTAAGCTACGGTAGTAGCATTATGCTTTGCCGTATCAATGTAGACATTCAGGGCTGGTGTTCCGGGCGCCGCATTGATCACTGCTACATTCGCAGCAGCAACGTTTTCAATTTCAATGCCCTCTTTTTTACAGGCAGATCCCAGCACACTGAGTGCTACAACAAGGATCGGCAATCTGAGATTCTTCATGTGTTGCAATAATTAGATTAAATTAATTTAATTACGGGTTCTGATCCGCCAGTGTGATCAATGGGTTTGTATCCAGTTCTCTCTGGGGAATTTGGAGGATGAACCTGTTGTCACCCGCAGGGACTACAAGAACCGCATCGGAACGGTGATTGCTGTTGGTCCTGTCAACACCTTTTCTCCACCTTTTGTAATCGTTCAGGGAGAATCCTTCACCCCACAGCTCGATCCTGCGCTGTAAGATCACTTCATCAACCAGTGCCTGTCCTGTATTTGTTGACATTGTGTAAGATGGATTTCTTGTGCTCACCAGATCGAACAGCACCTGTGCAGCCTGTGTATTGCTTCCGCTTCTTGCGAGTGCTTCTGCCTCGATCAGGTACATTTCTGCAGCGCGCATGTATACATAGTCACCAACCCAGCCGCCCGGATCACGGAACTTTAAATTAGCGTAAGCAGGTAATGCAGGGAATACAGTGCTACCTGGCGCCTTATACGCCTGCTTCCTTGCATCTGTTGCAGGGATCTGGTCGTACAAACGCTGATCGATATTTTTATAGATTCCCAACGCCCCATTATAACCTGGGCTGGTGTTATCCATATGAGAGAAGAAAGAAGCAAAAAGGGTAGTTGTTGTAGGAGTGATATCACCGCCCCACATCCATTCCTGGTTGTTGATATCGCTGAAACCTGCGTTATACTGAGCTCCGGTCATCAGCGGGAAACCTGTACGTGCCTGGCGCGCCATGGTGGCTGCATCAGTCCACCTTTCCATATTCAGGTAAGCTCTTGCAAGCAATCCCTGGGCAACGCGCTGGTTGATCTGCTCTTTACTTACCCTTGCAAAACCATTCATCAGTGTGATGGCTTCCAGGAGGTCTGATTCGATCTGGGCATAAACATCCTGAACAGAAGCCCTTGGCTTTCCTTCAACCGCAGGTCCGGTATAGATTGGAACACCTTTGGCAGATTCGTTACCCTTATAGGTATGCTGGTACAGCTGGATCAGGTTAAGGTAAGAATAAGCTCTTACACCGAGCGCCTGGCCCCTTACTGCTTTCAGGTTTGCATCTGTAACGGTGGGTTCGATCTTCGAAAGGATCGAGTTGGCATCACTGATGATCTTGTAATAAAAGTTCCAGTTTGTGAATGTCCTGGCAAATGTCTGCTGCTTGTTGTCAAGCTTGTAATCAAAACCAAACCAGTGGTCAACAGCCTGAACGATGTCTTCGGTCATCAGGTCTGTAGCTAAGTCTATCGATTTCTGTCCGAAATCGTCATGACGTCCGGAAGCTCTGAACGCAGTATTGTAGCTGTACATGTAGGAATAAATTCCCTTCATGGTAGGATCTACTACTTTGTACAGGGATGCTGGTGAACCTGCACCCAATTCCCTCACGGCAGGATCAAGGAAATAACCTTCAGGTTGTGTCCTTAAGAAATCCTTTTTACATGAGGACAGTAAGATCACTGCACTCATGACGATTATCAACCGGTTACTTTTCATTTTTTATGTTTTATCTGTGAGTTTGTATTAAAATGTTACGTTCAAACCTACGGAAACGGTCCTGATTGGTGAATAAACGTTACCAATGCTGCCATCAAAATCCTGGCGTGGATCAAGACCCTGCCTCCTGGAATTCAGCCACACGTTATCAGCAACAGCGTAGAAACGGATGCCACCGATGTTGTACCTGCTGGTAAATTCACTTGGAATGTTATAGCCAACCACAACGTTTCTCAGGTTGAAGTAATCACCCCTGATCAGCCAGCGGTCAGAACGGGAGTTTGCATTCTGGTAACCTTCCTGCAATCTTGGAACACTTGTATTGGTGTTCTTGCCTGCCTGCCACCTTTTCAGGATATCAACATGCCATGTCTGGATATCACCGCCACCTGAAGTCATCAAACCCTGGTAAGGTGAATCATAGATCCAGCCGCCGATCGCATAGCTTGTAAGGATGCTGAGGTCAAAGCCCTTGTAAGCAATGGTTGTATTTACACCACCGGTTACATCAGGCGTTGAAGTTTTACCTAAGTAATACCTTGTAGCTTCAGAGTAATTTGAAGTAACAACCTTTCTGCCGGTTGCAACACCGCTTACGCCGATCTCATCTTTGTAATAAAGCGCAAGACCTGTGCTTGGGTCAACACCAGCAGACTGCTCGATAAAATATTCGTAGATAGAATGACCTGGCAACAGTTTGTTGTTACCTGACACGATACCTGTCACAGAGTTCAATGGTGGCAGTTCAGTGATCTGATTTTTCCAATGCGTTGCATTCACACCAACGTTCCACCTCAGGTCTCTGCCCCTCAGGATATCAAAGTTCAATTCAGCTTCTACACCTTTGTTCCACATGCTGCCGATGTTATCGGGAATGGACTGAACACCAGTTGAAAGGGCAAGTGGGTTAGGGAATAACAGGTCCTCTGTAGTTCTTTTGAAGTATTCAAAACTACCTGTGATCCTTTTGAACAATCCGAATTCAAGACCGATGTTCACATCCCTGTTCTTTTCCCAGGTGATTTCAGGATTACCCCTGTAAGCAAGGGTCAGGTTCGTGCTTCCTGTAGACGCAATGGTATACTGATCAACATAAGGATAATAGTTAACCCCTGTCAGTGAAGAACCCACGTAGTTCAGGGCATCGTTACCTTTTTCACCTGTGCTGAATTTCAATTTCAGAAGATCAAGGAAGTTGACATCTTTAAGGAAATTTTCTTCGCTGATGCTCCATCCTGCACCGACAGACCAGAAGTTACCCCACTCATTGCCTTCAGCAAAGCGTGAAGAACCGTCGCGGCGGTAGCTTGCACTGGCAAAATACCTGTTCTTGTAATCGTAACGCAATTGGGTGAAATAGCCTTCAACATTATAAAAATCCCTTGCCGTATTGGCATCCTTGTTAACCGCACCTGCATTCAGTTCAGCGGTTCCAGGGAACAGGAACAATTCCTTCGTTGCAGACTGTCCATCAAGAGTCAGCTTGTAGCTTTCATGACCGGCAAGGAAATCGAAGTTATGTTCACCAAGTGACTTCCTGTAATTCAAAAGCTGGTTGAAGTTCTCTGTATTGTTACGGCCATTGCTGACAGTACTTCTACCCGAAACGCCTATTGCATTACCATAAGTTGGATTCTGGAAAGAAATGTTTTTGTTCACATTGAGGTCAACCCCGTAATTCAGTGTCAGGGTCAAATCTTTCAATGGAGTAATTTCAACATAAGTACGACCGCTCAGGTTATCTGCTTCGCGGTTGCGGATATCAAGGTCCAAAGTCGCCCTTGGATTCTCTGTACCTGCAAAGGTCCTTGTACCCTGTGATCCCTGTGCAACACCGGCACCGAAATCATAGATCCTGTTTCCTTTTGAATCCAGTACAAAATTACCGCTGGCATCCCTTACCCAAACAGGGTAAACTGGAGCAACCCTGCGTGTAAAGTAGAAGGCATTCTGGTAAGTGGTGTTACCTGCCTGAGTATTATTTTGTTCGCTGCGCGCATAAGAAAGGTTGATACCGGCTTTGATGAAATTGTTTACACCCTGGTCAAGGCGAAGCCTTGTGGTCAGCCTGTCAAAGTCAGAACGAACGATATAACCTTTGTCGTTAAGATATCCGACAGAGAGATAATATTGTGTTTTATCATTTGAACCACTTACGGTTGCAATGTGCTCCTGGCGTGGACGTCTTTCGAACATGGCATCTTCCCAGTCATCAGCATAAAGCAGTTTCGCATTTGGATTCAGCAACCCGGTTGCAGGATCGATCACATACTGGCCTGCTGGCACACTGTAAGGATTGTAGTTATTCAGGCGGGCTGCTCCAAACATTGCCTGTGAGGCATAAAGTCCGGCTTGTGCTTCTGATAAAGCACCTGTCTGGCGGTTGATTCCTTCATTCCTCAGGACTTCCCAATAAACCTGCAGGAATTGGCCCGGATCCCTGATCACTTCATATTCAGGTACACCCCTGTCATTTACACCATACCTTGTTTGCAATTCAATACGGGGCTTTCCTTTACCACGCTTAGTGGTGATCAGGATCACACCATTGGCACCACGGGCACCATACAGTGCAGTAGAGGCCGCATCTTTAAGAACGGAAATAGTTTCAATGTCAGTTGGGTTAATGGCATTGAAGTCACCACCGTAAGGCACACCATCAACTACATATAAAGGAGCAGAAGAGGCATTAATGGATCCAATACCGCGGATGCGGATGGCAGAACCTGAACCTGGCTGGCCGGAACCGCTGGTAACCTGGATACCAGGCACCGTTCCTTCTAAAGCTCTTGTAAAAGTGGAGATCTGCTGCTTGCCAATATCCGCACTACTGATGGTAGACGCAGAACCAGTGAAGGTGCGTTTTTTAGCAGTACCATAGGCTACAACAACAACTTCGTTCATCGACTGCTCTGTCGAATTCATTGAAATGTTGATGTTCGTCCTGTTGTTGATTGGAACTTCGAGGTTCGCATAACCAACAGAAGAAACAACAAGGTCCCTGGCATTTTCAGGAACTGAAAGGGTAAAGCTTCCATCGGTGGCAGTCGTTGTTCCGGATGTAGTTCCCTTAACTGAAACAGAGGCGTTTGCTACGGCATTACCTTGAGCATCGGTAATCCGCCCTGTAATGGTACGAGTTTGGGCGAATACATGCAGGCAAATGCCAAGTACGCCCAGCAAGGTGAAAAGTAGTCTTCTCATGTGTGATAATTGTAAATTTTGATCAAAAACAGTAAAACAATTAGCTGCGTTCAAAGGGGTAGGAAGACAAAAAAGACCAGATAACTGATCTAAAAGCTGCATGAAAATAGGAGGAATGTTAAAATATAGACAAGTAAATTGTATTTGTGACAATTTTCAGACAGAGTAAACCCTTAGGATAACTGATGACCTTGGCTAATAACGTATTGAATTCCAATATTTTGATGGATCCTAAGTAGATGTGTATAAAAAAACCCCGCCAAATGGCGGGGTTTGAGATTATTAAAAAGAGTTGGCTGGAACAGCCTTAATATCCCGAATTCTGTTGAACGCTGGTATTTACCAGCAATTCGGTAGAAGGTATCGGCCAGATATATTGCGTTGTTCCCGGCGCCACAGCAGCAATGTTGCCGCGTGCAGGAAGCGGCTGAAGCAATCGCTGCAGGTCCCTTGCACGGAAACCTTCGCCCAATAACTCGATCCTTCTTTCAATAAGGATCATATCGATCAGCTGCTGGCCTGTGGTAGGTGTAAGGGTAACTGCCGGATCAGAACGTTTGCGAACCGCATTCAGTAAAGCAATCGCTCTTGCATCAAGGGCGGTTGTACGCGCCAGCGCTTCGGCCAGGTTGAGCAATACTTCCGCATAGCGGATCACAGGAACATAATCCGTATTGGATGTCCATTTTCTCAGCCATACCTTGGTTCCCACAGTCAGGAAGAAAGCCCTCCTTGCATCGGCCGCCGTCCAGGACGGATCATTGTAAATCCCGTTGGTGGTATTCAGCGCATAGTCCGCGTTGCCGCTGCATGTTGCGCATGTAGTGGATGACCCGGGGCTGTAATACTGGTTCAGGCTATTCTGAGTTCCTGGAAGGTCAAGTGTGGTGAAAGGAAAAGAAAAGATATTTTCCAGTGTCTGTCCACCGCTGCCGAATACCGTGGCAATGTTGGGCTCTAACCGGTGCGGCACACCAGTAGTTGCCTGAAAAGGTGCTGCAGCTGAAACGATCTTATTGGCTTCAGTGATCACATCTGCCCAGCGGCCCATATGCAGGTAAACTCTTGTCTTCAGTGCAATTGCAGCATTCTTATGTGCATGGGTTACATTAGAACCCCCAGCTGTAGCGGTTGTGTAAAAAGCAGGCAGGTTGGCCTCTGCGAAATTCAGGTCGCTCAGGATAAGGTCATACACTTCAGAAACCTTTGAACGCTGCTTCTGGTTATTACCTGCGGAAACCTGTGCTTCTGTATAAATGATCACACCATTCTCACTTCCATTGCCCTGGGCATATGGCTGCGCGTAAATGGTTACCAGTGAATGATAGACCAGCGCCCTCAGGAACCTTGCTTCACCGCGGTATTGATTTTTCAGCGCATCACTGATGGGTGATGTTTCAAGTCCTCTTAATACCACGTTGATGCGGTTGATGGCTGTATAGGCCTGTGCCCATAAGGTTGCCGTTTCCTGGGTGGATGATTGTACGGAGAAGTTCCAGGTAGCCAGGTTGGTAACACCATTGCCACTTTCATTGATGAACTCTTCGCCACGGATATCCTGATAAACCAGGTAGCGGCCACCGTAAAATGTGCCTCCTTTTACAGCAGAGTACATGCCATTCACAGCCTGCTGGGTCCTTTCTGCTGTTTCAAATGCCACGACGTCTGAAATGGACGTTTGCGGGATCGGATCAAGGAGCTCCTTCCTGCAGGAGGTCAATCCTATGATCGATAATAATATGATGGAAAATTTGTGTTTCATTCTTGTTTTCATTTTAATCATTAAAAACCAACGTTGATGCCTACGTTAACGGTGCGGGCAAGTGCAGCGGAGTTACGGTCAACGCTTGGTCCGCCGTTGCTGTTACCATTGGTCTGGATCTCAGGATCGAAACCGCTGTAATTGGTAAAGGTGAAAGCATTCAGTGCAGCAACATATACCCTTACATTATTCAGGTTGACTCTTCCAAGCAGGTTCTTGGGAAGCGAGTAGCCCAATGCGATGTTCCTGACTTTTACGAAGTCTCCCTTTTCAACATTGTTTGAGATGGGGAAAGATGATCCGTTGGAGATGTTGTCACCAAATACCACCCTTGGCCATTCTGCGTTCTCCCCTGGTTTTGTCCAGCGGTTGAGTGCATCTTTTGCATTGTTCCAGTTACGGTTGTCATGCAGGCCGGCCTTGGAACCGTTATATACATAGTTACCACCACTGAAATACATCTGGATATTCAGGTCAAGTCCTTTAAAGCGGAATGTATTTTCGAAACCGCCAAAATATTTAGGCAGAGCAGGGCCCATGATGATCGCATCAGCAGCCTGGCTGGCAGCACGGCTGACTGTACCATCAGAAAGCTTTGTCCACCTGTTGGCTGAAGCGAAATCAAACTGCACCCTTGTGCCATCTCTTAGAACAAAGATCCTGCGGCCATTTGCCGGGTTGATGCCTTCGGTTTGTACCACGTAGAAGCTACCGATGGATTCACCTACGCGGATCATGGATGGATTTTCCAGTCCTCCTGTTGCCACCAGGATATCGGCATTGTTATTTGCCAGTTTGGTTACACGGTTCTTAACAGTGGTAATATTGAAGTTGGAGCTCCATGTAAAATCACGTTTGGAAATGATGTTACCGGTCAGCGTCAACTCAATTCCTTTGTTCCACATGCTGCCGATGTTGGCAGTGATGCTGTTACCCGGAATACCCCTTGAAGGCGCCTGTGGCTCATTCAGTATCAGGTCAAAAATGTCATTCTTGTAATAGGTGAATTCCACTGTGAAACGGTCCCTGAGGAAACCAGCGTTGAATCCAACATCGAGCTTCTTACTTTTTTCCCAGGTCAGCTCGGAGTTACCAGCGTTGCCAAAGAACAAGGTAGGCTCGGCTCCGTAAATGCCTGCATTAAAAGTGCTCTGGTAAGCATAACTGCCTACACCGGCAAAGTTTCCAACCATGCCATAACTTCCCCTGATCTTGAAGAAGCTGAAAACATCGTTAAATGCTGCATTCTTCCAAAAACCTTCCTCTGATACGATCCATCCTGCGGAACCGCCGTAGAAAGTACCCCACTTATCAGCGAATGCGGAATAACCATCGCGACGAATGTTACCGCTGATGAAATACTTTCTTTTAAAATCATAGTTCAATCTTCCGAAGTAAGACTGAAGGAAATTTTCGCTAAGCCCATTACCTGCGGCAACGATCTCAGTGAAGCCACCCTGGAATTCATTAAAGAAAGGATCAGAAGATCTTCTGCGGTCTGCACCCCAGTTGTCATTAGTGGTGTATTGCTGTTCTGCACCCACCAGCAGGTTGATGCCATGATCGGTTGCGATCCTTGTATTATAGTCGAGGGTATTCTGCCAGTTCCAGCGGCGGGGTTGCTGCAGTGTATTCTGAGCTGCTCCCCCAAACTGAGCGCCATCACCATGGATACCGGTCCTGAATTCCTTGTTCACTACAGTGAGGTTATCCACTCCATATAATGATTTAAAATTCAGACCTTCAAAAAGCCTCACCTGGCCATAAACGTTACCCATGATGCGTTCAGTTGCTGACGTGAACTTGTTCAGGTCAAGCAGCAGAACAGGGTTTGTAAAGGCAAGGGCGCTTTTGTTGTTACCCTGTCCGATAGCAGCGGTACCATTGATGTTGTAGCTGCCGTCAGGATTGTATGGGCTAATATTGGGAGCCAGGGCAAATGCCAGACGTGCACTACCGGAAGTGTTAAATGCAGCACCGGTTGAACCTGTGTTCAAACCTTCATTATCTGAATTGGTATAATTGAATGTACCTCCAATCTTCAGCCATGAATTAACATTATGGTCAAGGGTGAAGCGTCCTGTCATGCGTTCGAAGCTGTTGTTCACAAACATGCCTTCCTGCTTGGTAAAACCAGTAGAGAAGTAATAGTTTGTTTTATCATTGGCACCTGAAATGGATATACTGTGGCTTTGTGCAAAACCGGTACGATAAACATAATCAGCCCAGTCTGTGTCAATGAGTTTACCTTCTGCATCTGTCATGGTATAAAATCCACGGGTCGTACCATTTGGAGGAGTACCGGCATTTACCAGGCCTTCATTTTTGAGGTCTGTAAATTCCTGCGCATTCAATACCTCCAGCATGTTATAAGGTTTGGTCCATCCGGCCCAGCCTTCATAGTTCACGCGCGTGCGGCCAGCACGGCCTCTTTTTGTGGTGATGAGCAGTACACCTGCGGAAGCACGGGAGCCATAAATGGCCGCAGCGCTCGCGTCTTTTAAGATCTCAACGCTTTCAATATCTGCGGGGTTCAAATCTCCCAATGTGTTGTTGGAAGCGGTGCCTCCCACATCACCTGTAAAAGATGGCACACCATCTATTACAACCAGCGGATAAGAGCTTAGCGAGATGGAGCTTACCCCACGGATCCTGATCACCGGAGGGTTACCCAGTACGCCATTCGGAATGTTGATGTTCACCCCTGCGGCCTTTCCCGATAAGCCCTGTTCAAAGGTCTGGATCGGCTGGTCGCGGAGCTTTGCGCCTGAAACCTGCGCCACGTTACCGGTGATATCGCTACGGCGTTGTGTACCGTAACCTACCACCACTACTTCCTGCAGGTTTTTTTCTGCAGGAACTAATGAAACATTGTAGTTGGATTCATTGCCAATGGATACTTCCCTTGTTGCCATGTCGGCAAAAGAAAATACCAGTGTACGGCCATTGGCGGGGACAGTAATTGTAAAACTGCCATCTTCCCCTGTAACGGTACCTGTTGTGGTGTTCTTAACTGAAACTGAAACGTTGGATAAAGGAGTCCCTTTATCATCGGATACCCTGCCGGTAACCGTGCGCTGTGCCCAGACATGTAAAGTCATGAGCATAAGCGCCATGCTTAAGCATAGAAATTTCCTCATGTGCATCTGTTTTATATTGACTAAAAAGCGAAAAACAGTCTTTGTTCTTAAACAAGATTTCAGAAGGGGCGGGATCAGTGCGGACGTGCACTAATATATTAAATGTCTGTTAATTCAGACAAAAACTTTCAGAAAAAAGCTGCACTAGTTTATTTCCTGTTTCTTTTTATAGAAGGATATGATCAGGGCAGGAAGCAGCGTAAGATTGGCCAGGGTAGCCGTGATCAGGGTCAGTGATGTAAGCCAGCCCAATGCCTTTGTTCCGCCAAAATTGGAAAAACAAAAGATCACGAAGCCTGCGATCAGCACTATGGAAGTATAGATAATACTCAGGCCTGTTGAATGAATGGTCTCTACAACAGTCTGGAAAGGATCCCTGTTAAACTGTGGTAATTGCTGTTTGTAATTGACAAGGAAACGGATGGTCACATCAATGGCGATGCCCAAAGCAACGCTGAAGATCAATACAGTAGAGGGTTTCAGGGGTATACCAACCCATCCCATTACACCCGCGGTCAGGATCAGGGGGATCAGGTTCGGGATGAGAGAGCACAGCAGTATCCGTCCTGACCGGAACAGGTACAGCATGCACAGGGCGATCAAAAGAAAAGCCCAGAAGATGCTTTCCTTTAATCCATTGATGATAAAGTTGCTGCCCTCAAGAAAGGTTACGCTTGTTCCTGTCAGCAGCACATGGTACTGGGTAGTATCGAAAATGGAACCGGCTTTTTGCTGAATGCTGTCGAGGATCAAAGGCAGCCTGGCACTGCCCACGTCTTTCATATTGACGCTGATGCGTGCCTGCTGGCGGTTGCTGTCCATAAAGCTGGAAAGAAGCTTTGTAAACGAACTGGCCTGCGCGCTGCTGTCACCAGTGGATGAAAGATATGGTCTTAAGGCGAGCATATCATTATCACCCGGCATGGTATAAGCTGCGCTGTCTCCTTCAAAAAAAGCCTGCTTGGTGAATTTCAGTCCTTCGGTGATGCTTAATGGTTTGCCAATGAACTCCTGGTCATTTAAATACTGGGTCAGTGTATCGATCTTCAAAAGGTTTGTGAGGTTGCGGCTGACGCCATATTTACGTTTGGTGTCCACCACGATCTCCAGCGGCATTACTCCGTCAAAATTCCGTTCAAAGAATTTCAGGTCGGTATAGATCTTGTCCGATGTGGGCAGATCGTCAACGATGTATCCAACACTCTTCAGCCTGAAAACACCAACGATGGCAAACACCATTACAAGCGCGGTAAACCCATAAATAAGCTTCCTGTGATTGATGGACCAATGCTCCAGCTTATCCAGCCACAGGTTCAGAGATTTGTTTTCAAGGTACTTTGTATGCCTTGCCTTAGGCACCGGTAAAAGATTAAGGACCACAGGGATCAATACCAGGGAGATCACAAAAAGCAGCATGATGTTGATGCCTGCCACAAAGCCGAACTCCCTAAGGATCTCGCTTTTGGTCAGCCCGAATACAGCGAAACCAATGGCGGCCGCGATATTGCAGAAAAGTGTTACGATCCCCATCTTGCTGATCATCTGCACAATGGCCCCGCGTTTATCAGCTTTTTCCCTGTAAGCCGTATGGTATTTGTTCAGGAAGTAAATACAGTTAGGTATGCCGATCACCACCACCAATGGTGGTATCAGCGCGGTAAGTATCGTGATCTTGTATCCAAACAGGTTAAGCGTACCAATACTCCAGATCACACCAATGATCACCACGGCCAATGAAAGTAAAGTGGCGCTAAGTGAACGGAAAAAGATCAGAAGGATCAGCGCTGAAAGCACAACAGATGCAACTAAAAAGAATTTCATTTCCTTTTGTATGCGGTCGGCCATCACGGTCCGGATGAGCGGAAGGCCGCTCAGGTGCAATTCAACATTGTTCTTTTTTTCAAATGCTTCTGTCAGCTTCGTAATATCGTTCACCACCCTGGTCCTTTCAGGTGAATTCAGGATCGCTGAATTAATGCGCACACCCATCAGCCAGGCATTGGTGGCAGGATTGTATAAAAGTCCTTTGTAAAAAGGAAGGCTGTAAAAAATATCACTGCTGCTGTCCAGTGCCGCCTGCGTATTCAATGAATCGGTAAATATGGGAATGGCCTGGAGCTTTTCACTATCTGTTGCTCTTACCAGGTTGATGGAAGTAGGAACTGATACGATCTCCTGTACGCCGGCTACTTTTTTAATGTCACGGTTCAGGGCTGAATAGGCTTCAAAGAAAGACCGGTTGAAAAAATTGTTGTTCTGGATCCCGATGACCATCAGGTTTCCGTCTTCACCAAACTTTTTACGGAACTCCTGGTAGGCGATATACTTTGGATGATCGGTGGGAATGGCTCTTGAAAACTCGTAACTCAGTTTCACCTTACTTGCCTGCCAGCCGAAGAAAACGGTCAGCCCGAGAATAACGGCCAGCAAAAGATATCCAAACCTGAGAATACGGTCACCAAGAAAATTCCACATCAGCAACGTTTTGCGGGCGAAGATAACAGCTAAATGGAAAGATCACAGGCAGGATCTTTTGTTAAGGCGCTGAGGATCATTACAATCCCTTATCAAAATGAAAAGCTGGTAAGAACCGCAAAAAGATCGAGGATTTTCCCGCTACGGTTTTGGTAAAAGCAACAATAGTTAAAGCTTTATCCGCGTTCGATGGTTCAACAACCGGCCTCTTTTGAATTATGCCTAGCTTTGAACCTGTGATCAGGCTTGTACTTATCCTTATTGCCCTTCCTTTTTTCAGTGCAGGTCAAAACCTGTTCCCAGCCCCCGGTAAGTGGCGGGAGCATCTGCCTTACAATAATGTGATCGACGTTACCGCTTCTCCTGCAAAAATTTATGCTGCAACACCATTCAGCTTATTTAATATAGACCTCTTATCCGGCGAGACGGAAAGAATGAGCAAGGTGTCAGGCCTTAGCGAAACAGGCATCAGTGCCATCCGCTTTGACCCTTTCAGCAATAAATTATTCATTGCCTATACCAACAGCAATATCGATGTCCTGGATGCCCGAGGCATTCACAACATTCCCGAGATCAAAAGGGAAAACATCGCCGGTGACAAGACCATCTACCAGATTTTTCCTGACCAGGACCGGGTTTACCTTTCCACCGGGCTTGGGATCATCGTGCTTGACCCACAACGCTTCGAGGTCAGTGCATCCTGGTTCATCGGGCCTAATGGCACCTATGTAAAAACAAATGGCTTTACAAGGGCTAACGGAGCTTTTTACGCGGCCACTGAAGCGGGCCTGAAGAAGATCAGCACTACCGGTTCCAACCCTGCAGATTTCCGCAACTGGCAACAGCTTTCAGGCATCAATGGATTGAGCCTTTCTCCGGCAAAGGCAGTTGTGAACCTGGCAAACAGGGTCATCGTCCTTCAGAATGATTCACTGTTTGTTGAAAACGGATCCCTTTTTTCCCTGTTCTTCGCCAACGGCTGGACTACCCGCTCCATCGAGGTTTCCAATAACAGGTTATTAGTAGCGCAGGTAAACAGCTCAGGGGCCAGCCAGGTATTGGTTCTTGATGCCAATGCAGCCATTTTGCAAACGCTCCAGGCGCCAGCCGTTATCTCATTGCCTCAAAAGGCGATCATTGCAGATAATGATACCTGGGTAGCGGATTATTATGGAGGGCTTTCCCAATGGACAGGCAACCAGCACCAGGTGCACAGGTTGAATGGGCCACAAGGCATTGCAACAGGCGAAATGAAAGTCTATAATGATATCCTGTATGCTACAGCAGGCACCGTTAATGAAGCGTGGAATTACCAGTATGATCCTAATGGCATCTACCGCTTCAGGGATGGCAGCTGGACTAACTTCAACCGTTTCACCGTAAGCAGCCTGGATTCCTTGCTGGACTTTATCACAATTGAAATTGACCCACGAGACGGGACAGTATGGGTAGGCTCCTATGGTGGGGGATTGTTGCACATGAATGGCGATGATTTCACCATCTTCAAACAAAACAGTCCTATCAATCCTCACCCGGGTGACCCTGGAAGTTACAGGGTATCCGGATTGGCCTTTGATGCCGACAATCACCTGTGGATCTCGAATTTTGGAGCGAACCAGCAATTGCATGTATTAAAAAATGATGGTAGCTGGCGTTCTTTTACCATTCCATTCAGTTTGTTTGAAAATGCCGTGTCGCAAATCCTTGTAGATGCGGCCAACCAGAAGTGGATCGTTTCGCCGAAAGGCAATGGGGTGATCGTTCTCAAACACAACAATATTGACGACCCAAATGACGACCAGTGGCGCATGTACCGTGCAGGTGCCGGCAATGGTAACCTTCCATCCGGAGAGGTATGGTCCATTGCGCAGGATAAAAGTGGATTCATCTGGGTAGGCACTTCAGATGGCATTGGTGTGATCCAGTGTCCTGAGGAAGCCTTTACTGGTGGATGCGAAGCATTCCTTCCAGTGATCCGCGAAGGAAATTTCAACAACTACCTGTTCAAAGGCGAAAAAGTGAATGCGATAGCTGTTGATGGTGCGGACCGTAAATGGATCGGCACCCGCAATGGTGCCTGGCTGATAAGTCCCGATGGTGATAAAGTGCTGGCCCAATTTACAGAGGATAACAGCCCACTGCCCGGAAATGATGTCAGAAGTATTGCTATAAATGGAAAGACAGGCGAAGTATTTTTCGGAACTGATAAAGGCATTGCTTCATACAGGGGCAATGCAACCGAAGCAGCAGCAGACAAAAGCAATGTGCTTGTTTTTCCAAACCCTGTACCGCCTGATCATACAGGAAGCATTGCGATCAGGGGCCTACCTGAAAACAGTTTTGTAAAGATCACGGAATTGAATGGGCGTCTTGTGCACCAAAGCAGGTCGCTGGGCGGACAGGCCATATGGAACGGGCGGGATGGGAATGGTAACCGCGTAGCCACAGGGGTTTATCTTGTCATCGTGATGAATGAACTAAAGCAGGAAAAAGCGGTTACAAAGATTGTTTTCATCGACAGATAATTTCAATAAAAGATCAGCACCTGTTATAATTACATCATTGCTTTTTTACCAGCATCATAAGCTGAAAAACTTTGAACAGGCTTAAGATTTTAACTTAAGCCTGCAATGAAAAAGCAACAAATTCAGGATCTTTAAAGATTGGTTTTATTGCTTGTTACTTTAGAACTCAATTACATAACAGCATCAAACTCACGTTTCACGTCTCACGACTCCCATATGATCCATAAAACAAAAGGCATTGTCTTACGAACAGTAAAATATGGTGAGACCAGTATTGTGGCTACCATCTTTACAGAGTTGTTCGGTTTGCAGTCTTACCTGGTAAATGGCGTACGCACCATTCCAAAGAAAGGCACAGCCAGGGCCAACCTGTTTCAACCGGCTGCAGTGCTGGACCTTGTGGCATATCACAGTGAATTCAAGAACCTGCAAAGATTGAAAGAGTTCCGCTGGGCAACACTGTACCAGCATCTTTTCTCGGATGTCAGGAAGAACGCTGTAGCCATGTTCATGATCGAGCTGGTAAGCAAATGTTTGAAACAACCCGAGACCAATACGGACCTGTATTATTTTGTTGAAGATGCGCTGGAACACCTTGACCGGGGCAATGACAAGGTGATGGCCAACTTCCCGATCTTCTTTGCCATTCACCTGGCCGTATTTTTTGGTTTCAGGATCAGTGATGAATATACAGAAGAAAAGAACTTTCTTGACCTTGAAGAAGGCAGCTTCACCGATGTGCAACCAAAGCACCAGTTCTTTCTTGAAGGAAAGGAAGCCGCTGCCATTTCGCATATCCTCAAGATCATGCAGCCCGGCGACCTGGAAGAAGTTGCGCTGAACAGGGAAACCAGAAGAAGGATCACGCTTGCCCTGCATGATTATTATGCACTTCACATTCCTGATTTCGGCACCATGAAATCTTTGCCGGTTTTGCGCGAGATCATGAGTTAGATTATTATTTTGGAAAGTTGAAGTGAGTTTCTTTCTGCTTTCATGCTACCACCAGCAGCATGCAAAAAATTCCTCAGGGAATCAGATGATGCGCTTTGCGCTGAGCATCCCTTCTTCATTCTCCATCACCTGAATGATGCCTGGGCGGCATCCTTTCTCCATTCTGCCAAGGTCTTTCCAGTTCATGACATCAGCGCCATTGATTGTAGCCCATCGCAAAAGCATTTCTGTTGTAAGGTCAGTATATGTCTTTTTCAAAGCATTCATTTCACTGGCCATATCAAGCTTCCAGTTGCTGCTGTAACTGTCGGTGCCAAGTACAATGGTGCACCCATGCTTCACCAGCAATTCAACAGGAGGAAGATGGTTCTCGATATAAAGGTTAGCATTGGGACAAAGGCAATATGCAAGGGAGAGACCATAACGTGATGCATGTTCCTTTGCAAATACAATGTCTTCTTCACCGATATAAGTGTTGTGAACCAGTAAAAGGGTTTGTCCGTTCGTAAATCTGGGCAGCCAGGTGCGCAGGCTGCTGGTTCCGGTTACAGGAAATGGAGATGTGTTATTTCCGAATTCTTTGTAGAACCTTAAAAAATCACCAGTGCCTTCAATGAAGAGTGCATCCTCTGCTGATGTTTCCTGGTTGTGTATGGAGATGATTCCGCCTTTCGTTTTTTCGTTGATAACTTCCATGGTCCTCCCGCTGACACTGTATGGGGCATGGGGTGAAAGACAACCATGCTGACCTGAGGCCAGGTGCGCTTCAAGAATTTGTTGAGGTCCGCCCACCTGCCTTTCCAGGTTGACATCGAAAAAATTGATCACCTCCACAAAGCTATGCCAGCGCATCCTGCCAGCCGTTTTGATAGGGAGGGCATCCGTTGTGTTGCAGATATCACCCACGCCAGCAATGCCATGATCCCACATTTCCTTTTCAGCACCGGCAATCGAACCGGTTTTGTCACCTTCAAAAGCCGCCCTGTTTTTAACAATGGAGATCAGGAAATCGATCAGCCCTTTTCCTGCGGGGATCCTGGCCTTCAGGTGGCTTAACTCGATATGGCAGTGGCAATTAATAAAGCCGGGGGAAAGAATGCCTTCGTAAAATTCGATGTCTTCACCTGCAGCAGAAAGGGATACCAGGGCTTCTATTTTACCCGCACGGTCAAGGACCACAACCTGGTCTTTCAGCAATTCAAGTCCGTTAAAGATCCTGCCTGCCGATACTTTCCTATAGGACATAAGCTTCTAAAATACATTGTTCTTAACGTTCTAATTCATTTGTCAATAGTTAATTTTGCCAGCCAATTTAGAGCATGCTAGATAAACTGGAAGCCATTAAGGCAAGGTTCGACGAGATTGGTGTTTCACTCACCAATCCAGCGATCATCGGCGACAACCGTAAGTTTGGTGAGTTGAGCAAGGAATACAGAAGCCTTGAAAAGATCGTTCATGCCTATAATGAATACAGGAAAGTGCTGGATGATGTGGAGTTTTATAAAGAAGCGCTGAACGGATCTGATGCTGAAATGCGCGAGCTGGCCAAAATGGAATTACCTGAAACCGAATCCAGGAAACAATCACTCGAAGCTAGTATCCGCCTGATGCTGATCCCTAAAGATCCTCAGGATGAAAAGAATGCCATCCTTGAGATAAGGGCTGGTACCGGGGGAGATGAGGCCAGCCTGTTTGCCGGTAACCTGGTGCGGATGTACATGCGCTACTGTGAAAGGCGCGGATGGAAAACTGCACTGTTGAGCGAAAACGAAGGCACGGTAGGAGGTTATAAGGAAGTGCAGATAGAAGTGATTGGTGATGATGTTTACGGCACGCTGAAATTTGAGAGCGGAGTCCACCGCGTACAAAGAGTTCCGGATACAGAGGCAAGCGGCCGCGTGCATACAAGCGCAGCAACGGTTGCCGTAATGCCTGAAGCTGAAGAAGTGGATTTTGAACTCAGGGAAAGTGACGTTAAAATGGAAACCTCCCGAAGTGGCGGCGCAGGCGGTCAGAATGTCAATAAAGTTGAAACCAAGGTAATGCTTACCCATATCCCCACTGGAACCGTGGTGATCTGCCAGACCGAAAGGAGCCAGTTAGGCAACCGCGAAAAAGCGATGAATATGATGCGTACGCGCTTGTATGAAGAGCAGGTGCGCAAGCAGGAAGAAGAGATCTCAAGGCATCGCAAAAGCCTAGTGAGTACAGGTGACCGCAGTGCCAAGATCCGCACTTATAATTTCCCCCAGGGACGTGTTACTGACCATCGCATTGGTCTTACATTGTACAATTTGCAGGAGGTTCTGGATGGAGGCATCCAGGAACTTTTGGAAGCTTTACAGTTTGCCGAAAATGCGGAAAAAATGGCTAACCAGAATTGATCCTGCCTTGTGGATTTATTTTCCCGAAGCCACATTACCTCACTGCACTCTAACCTAGAAGTACATTCGAAATAGGTAGGTCTACTTAGTAAATTGTCAGTATTTGGTCAATGCAGTTCAACAGTTTGATTTATGAGTCTGATTAACAATTCGTAAAGAAGAATAAAAAGTCTTCTGGCATTGTTTTTTCTAATATAGACATAGCTGATTGATAATTTGATCCTTTGATTTCTTTGGAATCCGTTAACAAAAGGCTCAAAACAATTGGCAGCATATTTGCGTTAGACTAAATAGTTCTTCTCACATAAAGCAGTCAATTTTCTCATAAGCAGTTAGTTTTGGTTGCGACCCCTGTTTCTACAGGGGTTTATTTTTTTTATATAGGCCCCGATACCAATACAAACAACCCAGGCAGGTTCCTGCCACATCGGCCGCAAGATCTCCACCATCAAAAGAACGGTTTGCAATAAATTGATCCTGAATAACTTCTACCAGTAATCCATATAGTCCGGCAATAATGATCATTAATACAAGGTGCTTTCCTGTTTTAATGCGCATGGCCATCGCCCAGAACCAGGCGAGTATAGCAAAAAACGCAACATGCACCCATTTATCAAAATGAATGGTGCCCAGCCAATTGGTCTTAGGTAAAGCGGAACCTGGAAGGAAAAAAAGGATGGAAATAAAGATCAGCCAGAATATGGCTGCCAGTAGTGATCTCATTGCAGACAAAGTAAGCAAAAGCTTGAAACCCTTCAGCCCAATTCAATAAGCATTATCAGAAAAAACGATACGAATGAACACTGAGGATAAAGATGTGTTTCATCAGCTGTAAAATTACCTTTCCTTTCTTCAATACTGAATAAACCGGTGTAACAATACCCGAAAAAATGGTCCATTTAATGGAATGCCTTTCTTTCTTACTGATGTGTTTACAAAAGCATCCTGATGCTAATGCTGATCAAAACGATAAGCTTAACCAACAAGCTCTTTGTAAGCTGCTGAATCCATCAGGCTATCAGCATCGGAAGGATTTGAAAGCTTGATGCGCACCATCCATCCTTCACCATAAGGATCCGTGTTCACCAGGTCGGGATTGGAGTTCAGCTTCGGGTTGACTTCAGTGATAGAGCCGGCGAGCGGCAGGTAAAGGTCTGAAACAGTTTTCACGGCTTCAACGGTCCCGAAAACAGCACCTGCTTCCAGTTCATTGCCTACGGTTTCAATTTCCACATAAACGATATCACCCAATTCGCGCTGGGCAAAATCAGTAATGCCAACTAATGCCACATCGCCCTGGATACTAAGCCATTCATGTTCCTTGGTATAACGTAAGTTTTCGGGAAAATTCATATGAGAAATTTATGGTGCAATATTACGGGTTTATAGTTTTTGGTTTGTGGTTTATCGTTGTATGCTGGTCTCAAGACTATTTTTTCTTCATAGGGCGTAGGTAACCGAAAAGAACGCCAAGGAAACGCAAAGGATCGCAAAGTTCAGAGCATGTATTTCTTTCGTTCTTGGCGGTCCTATTGCTCGAAGCTCGAAGCCATCAGCTAACAGCTAATAGCTATCAGCCTCTCTTCCTCCTCACCAGCTTCGCCTTTACAATCTTCACATCTTTCAAAGGCCGGTCACGGTCTGCCTGGTCGCGGGGGCTTGTTGGTACAGAGGCAATGCGGTCAACCACTTCTATACCACGTACTACTTCTCCAAAGACTGTATAATTCTGGTCAAGCTGTGGTGTGCCACCGGTTGTTTTGTAAACCTGCCGGTGGTCAGCCGGCAATTGCCTTCCATTCAGCCGGAACGTCTGGATTGAATCCAATGCTGCATCAGTAAAGGTCCTCCCCTGAACAATATAGAACTGGCTGCCGCTGCTTGCTTTTTCAGGATTGTTGTCTCTTGCCGCTGCAAGCACGCCTTTTTTGTGAAAGAGATTGGGCCTGAATTCAGCAGGCACTTTGTAGGAAGGCCCGCCATTTCCAAGCGGCAGACGCGCTGCTGCCCTGCGGCTTTCAGGATCGCCTGCCTGGATCATAAAATCACGGATCACACGATGAAATAATATACTGTCGTAATAGCCTGACTTGACCAGTTTCAAAAAATTGTCGCGGTGCAGCGGCGTTTCATCGTACAGCCTCAAAATGATCGTCCCTTCTGTTGTTACCAGTTCTATATCCCTGCGACGGTCCTTCTTTTTTAATTTGACTTCCTGTTGCGCAAAGGCTGTGCTAAACCATAAACTGAGAAGGGCCAGCAGTAAGTATTTGGAGCAGTAGTTCATTGTATAAAGATAATCGCCTGCAGAATTGAGATGCACAGCTATAAATAGCTCATTAAAAATCGTGGGACTGAAAATACAGCAGCACGTGGTCCTTCAAAAAATTTTCCTGTGCGATAGGGTCCATGACAGGCATTGCTTTCAGCTGCCTGAAATGCGGCCATCCATCTTCATCAACACCTTCAAGTTCATAAAATCCGCTTGGTGACATGACGGTACAAATGGCAATGTGCATCAGGTCCTGCTTTTGCTCTTTGGTGAACTTTTCACGTATGTCGCCTAATTCCTGTATACCGATGAGGAATAAAATTGATTCCAGGTCAGGTTTTTTACCAAACCTTTCCATCATTTTTTCTTCAAGTTTCCACCACCTGCTTTGGAGGTCATCACTCATGTTCATGCAGCGAAAGTAACACGTTTCCTGTTGATGTTGTTTCCAGGAAATGCTTTAAAGCATTCGAGTCCACCAGACGTGCAATAATCCTGGCAGCAGAAAATGGAAACCATCATCCCGTCATTATCTTTGCCCACTTCAAACACTCCACAGATGCTGCAGCTGGCTACTTTAAGAACAAACACCGAATGGGTAAAGGAAAGACTGGGAATTAAAAACTTCAGGGATGTAGATCTTGTAGACAAGGTGATAGCATTGGACGAAGAAAGGAAGAAATGGAATTTCCAGTTTGATGAGACCAAGGCCAGGATCAATGCTGCTTCCAAGGAGATCGGCATGCTGATGGGCAAGGGCCTGAAAGAAGAAGCTGAAAGGAGAAAAAAAGATGTGGAGCAGTTGAAAGGAGAGCTTGCACCCATCCAGGGCAACCTGGAAAGGACTGAAAAAGAGATCCATGAATTGCTGGTTACGCTGCCTAATCTTCCTTCACCACTGGTTCCACCCGGCAAAACACCTGAAGACAATGAAATAGTGCGGACCGGTGGCAGCAAACCTGAGTTATACAGCGGCGCTGTTCCTCACTGGGACCTTGCTAAAAAATATGACCTGATCGATTTTGAGCTGGGTAATAAACTGACGGGCAGCGGATTCCCAGTATACAAAAACCGCGGCGCCAAATTGCAGCGGGCACTGATCCAGTATTTCCTTGATTTCAATACATCAGCAGGATATACTGAATACATGCCGCCACTGATGGTGAATGAAGCCAGTGCTTTTGGTACCGGTCAGCTGCCAGATAAAGAGGGACAAATGTACCATGTAACAGAAGACAAACTTTTCCTGATTCCCACAGCCGAAGTGCCTGTTACAAATATTTTCCGCGATGAAATTATTAAAGCTGCAGACCTTCCAGTAAAGATGACCGCTTATACACCCTGCTTCAGAAGAGAGGCCGGCAGTTATGGTAAGGATGTGCGCGGGCTGAACCGCCTGCACCAGTTTGATAAGGTGGAGATCGTTCAACTGGTTCATCCAGATTCAAGCTATGAAGTGCTTGATGAAATGGTGGCCCATGTTGAAAAACTCATTCAATCGCTTAGATTGCATTACCGGATTCTGCGGCTATGCGGTGGCGATATGAGCTTTGCTTCGGCGCTTACTTATGACTTTGAAGTATACAGCGCTGCGCAGAACAAATGGCTTGAAGTAAGTTCTGTTTCCAACTTTGAAACATTCCAGACCGGACGGATGAAGATCCGGTACCGCGATGAAGGTGGAAAGAACCAGCTGGTGCATTCACTCAATGGAAGCTCACTTGCCCTGCCAAGGATTCTTGCCTGTCTATTGGAAAACAACCAGGATGAAAATGGAATTCGCCTGCCTCAGCCGCTTCGGGGTTATTTTGGCAGCGAGATGATATGACCTGGTTGCGGAGATGTTGAATCATTGAGCATTTGATTGGTCTGGACAAGGCATTTAATCATTGAAGCAATTTGGACTTCTTCGCAGGATGTTTATTTTTAAAGCTCAACCACCTTACATGAAGAAAATTTTGTTTATCTCTTTTGCTGCGCTCCTGGTTTTAGCCTGCAGCAGGAAGACTGTTACAACTACCACCTCCACCCCGGCCCTACCAAAAGAAGAACAACCTGTTGTTTCGCTGGCAGCCCAGGGCCATACCGTTTATACAGGCAAGTGCGGCAAGTGCCATGAACTCAAAAAGACCGAGGCATATACAGCTGTCCAGTGGGATGATATCATGAAGCGCATGGCTCCAAAGGCCAAGTTGAATGAGGCGGAGACGTAACAAGTGAATGCTTACGTTAAAGCAAATGCGAAAAACTGATCTTTGAGGGTGCCAGCGGCACCCTTTATTTTTGTATCATGTACAATTCCGGTGTATACAGTTTCGATGGAACGGAGCAACCTGTTGAGATCCACCCTGAAAAAAACAGGATCGCCATCATGCTCAAAGACCAGCATATTGCAACAAGAACGGTATACTGGTATTATGAACAGGTAGTAAAAGAAGGGATCAATGCTTTTACTTATCCTGGCTTGCCAAAACAGGTTTTGAGGCCTCATTCGACTGAATTATACCAGGTTATTGAACAAAAGATGGAGGGAAGAAAAAGATCCGTCACAAAAAGAACAGGCAGCACCTTTTTGAAAGTGCTCCTGGTGTTGCTGGTCGTACTTCTGCTGTTTTATATTTATGGCGTTCCATGGATAGCCGGAAAAATGGCGGAGCGTTTCCCGGTAAGCACTGAAAAAAAACTGGGTGAACAATTCTACCAATCCATGAAGGGCAGCTTCTCCGTAGATGAAGGAAGGACCGCTTATGTGAATAGCTTCTTCAAAGCCCTTAAGATCCCATCTGAATATGACATACAGGTAACGGTGGTAAAAAGCAATGTGACTAATGCATTTGCAATGCCCGGAGGGCATATTGTGATTTATGACCATCTGCTGAACCAGCTGGGGTCTTATGAAGAACTGGCTGCCCTGCTTTCCCATGAGTTCACCCATATTGAGCAAAGGCATAGCCTTAAAAGTATCTTCAGGCAGTTCTCATCTAAAATCTTTTTATCTCTGATCGTAGGCAACTATGATGTAGTGGGCTCTGTTCTTTTAAATAATGCGGACCAGTTAAAAGGCTTGTCCTACAGCCGAAGCCTGGAAACCGAATCAGATGAACGAGGAGCAAGGTTACTTGCAGAACGCAAAATAGATTGCGAAGGATTTACAAGGCTGCTTCAAATTTTGAAAAAACAAGCTGCAGGACCAGAGCCACCTGAACTGGTCGCTTCTCATCCCAACATAGATTCAAGAATAAAGAACATGCGCAGCCTCGATGTGTGTTCAGGCTTTCAGCCAACTCAAGACACTATATTACATGGCTTGTTTTTAAGGATCAAAACAGCGGAGTAGTTAACAATTTTTTTAGAGCGTCTTAATTTGATGTTAACCTCAAATTTCCGTGCATCAAACTTTATAGCTTGGTGTCTTCAGTAATCAAAACCTTCAACATGAGAAAAATTTTATTCATGACAGCCGTTGCTGTCTGTTCTTCTTATTTAGCCAGCGCACAACTTCAGAAAGGGGCAGTTCAATTGGGTGGTGGTATCAGCGTCGGGGAAACTAAAAGGAATCAAGCCAATTATAACAATGATGCTTGGGGTGTCTTCTTACAACCTTCACTTGGTTTTACAGTCAAAGATCTTGTTGTTGCAGGCATTAGAGGCAGCTATGCCAGGAACTACAATGATTATAACAATGTTAATTACGACAAGCAAAAAACTTATGGGTTAGGTTTATTTGTAAGAAAATACTTGCCCCTGGGTAAAAATTTTTTCTTGCTAGGGGATGGTGGAATTGATTATTCGAAATACACATCTGAAAGTTCGAATGGGGTGGGCTATAATACAAGAAAAACAAGAGGTGTGACAGTATCCTTATTTCCAGGGATTACTTACGCGATTAACAGGCGTTTTTTGCTGGAATTAGCCATGAATAACCTCTTGACCTTATCTTATAATAAAGATGACCAATTCAATAATTCAGGTGTAACGACCAATTACTCTTCAAGCAGGCATTTAGGATTGAATATTAATGCTAGCACCTCCGGGAATCTTTCCGTCGGTTTCAGGATCGTTCTATAAAACAGCGCCTGTAACAGGGACTTCCTGTTGCAGGCTTATTTCTTCCACTTTCCTGATCCGCTTATTCATTACGCGGAACCATGCGAAAGGCAATGTAGCCAGGATCATCATGCCAGGATAACCGGTTGGCAGTTGTGGAGCATCATCGTAATGCCGCAGCACCTGGTATTTACGGCTGGCCATATAATGATGATCGCTATGCCTGCTTAATTCAAACAGCATGACCCTTCCGATAACATGGCTGCTGTTCCAGCTGTGCACCGGCATGGCTCGTTCGTACTTGTCATTTTCTATACGGCTTCTCTGCAAGCCATAATGCTCAATATAATTCACGCTTTCAAGAAGGAGAATGCCGAGCAGAGCAGCCCCTGTAAATAGCAATGTGGCCTGCCATCCAAAAAAGGCCCATATGCCGCAAAGAAAAAGGAGCTGAATGATCTGAAAACGGAGCATTTGATTGTGAACAGACAAAGCGGGAAGACCTCTCTTTTTCATTTCTCTTACGGCAATATCCCAGGCACTGAGGTAACTGAATACAATAGAACGGAACCAGAAATGATAAAGATTCTCTCCAAATCGTGCACTGCTTGGATCTTCATGCGTGGCTACTCTTTTATGATGGCCCTTATTATGTTCAATAAAAAAATGCATGTAAAGCGACGATAGCAAGAGCAATTGCGCGAGCAGTTTTTCAAAGCTGCTGGTCCTGTGTCCCAACTCATGGCCCACGTTTATGCCGAGGGTTCCGCATAACAATCCCATCACCATAACCTTTCCAAAAAGGTCTGATGCTGTCTGGGGAAGGAATGTAACCTGGTATAAGAAAAGTGCAAGCGCGGCAAACTGGAAAGGAACAACCAGGTAAAGCAGGTAATCGTATACCCGGTCATGCTTTGCCATTTCCGCTTCAGCTTCTGAAAGATTGGAAGGATCGGGTTTCATCAGCAATTCAAGGATCGGTACCAGTATCCACGCGTAAAAAACAGGGATCCATACCACCAGGCCTGTCGATAAAAAAGCCTGTACTGCACTGATGTACAATAGAAAAGGAGCTGCATATTTCCAGGCTTGTAGCTTCATGGAACAACAAAATAAAAAAATACCCCGGTGTTTTAGTTTTTTTAACAACTGCTTTAAACTAAATAGGTATTATTAGGTCTTAAAGCAAACCTCTTCCTCCTGATGATCTCCAAACAGCTTAAAAATCAACACCTCATGTGGCGTGCTGGTTTTGGACCTGCGGCCGCTCAACTTGAACAGTTTACAACGCTTGACCCCCGGGACCTGTATAAAGCCTTACAAAAAGGGAGTTCAAAAGACCCTGTTCCTTTTGATGTTGCTGATCATTACCTGAAAGGCCTTATGATGGGTATTGATGATACCGCCAAAAATGCAAAGCGTTCAATGGATGCGGAAGAGAAAAGAAACGTGGCGCGCAAACAACGTGAAAGCATCCGCAACCTGAATCTTTACTGGATCAAGGAAATGGTCAGCACACAGGCCCAGTTGCGTGAAAAGATGGCCTTCTTCTGGCATGGCCACTTTGCTTCCAGGAACATCAACATTTTTTACCAGCAGCAGTTACTCGATATCATTCGCCGGAATGCGCTGGGAAGCTTTCGTGACCTTTTGCACCAGACCTCAAAATCTGCAGCCATCCTGAACTTCCTGAATGCGCAGCAAAATAAAAAAGGCCGCCCCAACGAGAACTTCGCCCGCGAAGTGATGGAGCTTTTTACATTAGGCCGCGGTAATTATACCGAGAAAGATGTAAAAGATGCCGCAAGAGCTTTTACAGGCTGGAGCGCTAACGCCAAAGGAGATTTTATTTTCAGAAAATTCCAGCATGATACGGATACTAAAACAGTATTGGGAAAGACCGGCAACCTGGGTGGTGAAGATGTACTTGATCACTTGCTGGCCCAGCAACAAACCGCTTTGTTCATTACCAGTAAGATCTACCGCTTTTTTGTAAATGATATCATTGACAATAAAAAAGTGGAATGGCTTGCAGACCGCTTTTATAAAAGCAACTACCATATAGCAGCACTACTTGAAGATATCTTCACTTCGGAATGGTTCTATGAGGAAAAGAACATTGGTACAAAGATCAAATCACCGGTTGAACTGATCGCCGGCATGCAACGCATGCTTCCGATGGAAATTAAAAATGAGGATGCTATTCTTCTATTGCAAAGAGTGCTTGGACAGGTACTTTTTTATCCGCCTAACGTAGCCGGGTGGCCTGGTGGCCGGACCTGGATTGATAGTTCTACTCTGATGATGCGCATGCGCATCCCGCAATTGATCAACGACCAGGACGAAATGAATGTAAGGCCCAAGATAGATGACGACCAGATGATGGGCAGGACTGATAATCCGGAAATGACTGCTAATGCCGGCAAACCAAAAAGAGGATATGGCAAAGTGGGTAAACCAATAGAAGCCGTTATTGACTGGCCTTCCTATATAAAACCCTTTGACAATATTGGAAGGGAGCAATTGCTTTCAGCACTTCAGAATGCTTTGTACCAGGTAAAGCCTGCTTTTAAGGACGATATGATCAAAACATACGCTGACAGCAGCAGCAGGGAAAGCTTCATCAGGACAGTGACCCTGCAGTTAATGAGCACTCCGGAATACCAGATGTGTTAATACGGCAGCAATCGAATTAAAATATATTTTTAAACGCCTGTGGACAGCCACAGGCAGAACATCAGCAAAAAATGGTAGTAAAACGTAGAGAATTCCTGCAGGTTGGATCACTGGCAACAGCATCCTTCTTTGTTCCCAAGTTTCTAAAAGCTTTTGAAACAGGGCAAATTGTACCTCCCGGCAATAAGGTTGTGGTGATCCTGCAGTTAAGCGGAGGCAACGATGGTCTCAACACCGTGATCCCTGTGAGGAATGATATCTATTACCGTTCACGTCCACGGCTTGGCATTGAACGCGAGAAAACTTTGTCGCTGACAGATGAAGTGGGTCTGCATCCGGCACTTACTTCTTTTGCTGACGCTTATAATGACGGATCGCTTGGAATACTGAACAGCGTGGGTTATCCTAATCCTGACAGGTCGCATTTCAGAAGCATGGATATCTGGCATACAGGAAGCACCAGCACTGAATACCTGAATGCAGGATGGGTTGGCCGTTACCTGGATGCCCAATGCAATGGCTGCGGAAAGCCAACACAAGCGCTTGAAGTAGATGATGTATTAAGCCTGGCACTGAAAGGCGAACAGTCAAATGGAATTGCATTCAAGGACCCTAAAAGATTGTTCGGCACCAGCAATGAAAAATTTTTCAAGGACATTGCCAAACATCATGGTGATCATCATGATGAAAAACCGGTTGATTACCTGTACAAGACCATGGCCGAAACGGTTTCTTCAGCTGATTACATTTTCAAACAATCAAACAAGAACCCGTCCAAGGCCGAATATCCCAGAACAGAGTTAGGCAACAGCCTGCGCACTATTGCATCGCTGATCTTTTCTGATATCAATACCAAGGTGTATTATGTTTCTTTAGGAAGCTTTGATACACACATCAACCAGGAATCCCAGCAGCAGCGATTGTTCAAGGAAATGAATGAAGCTGTGGGATCTTTTGTCAAAGACCTTAAAGCCAATCATCGCTTTAACGACGTGCTGTTCTTTAGTTTTTCTGAATTCGGCCGCCGCGTAGCACAGAATGCCAGCGCAGGCACCGATCACGGAACGGCCAATAACATGTTCCTGCTTTCAGGAGAATTAAAGGAAAAGGGCATCCTCAATGCCATGCCCGACCTTGCAGATCTGGATGAAGGCGATCTTAAATACAAGGTGGATTTCAAAAATGTCTACGCCACTGTGCTCAATAAATGGCTGGAAGCGGATGATAATAAAATACTTGGGAAAAGGTATGAGAAGCTAAATTTCATTTAGCTGTTTATGGTTTATTGTTTCTGGTTTCTGGTTGTTGACTGGTCCTGATCATTATTAAATCCTCATTGGCGTAGTTAACAGCTAAGAACGCAAAGGGACGCAACTTTGCGTTTATAACGCTATCAGCTAACAGCATCCCTAATGCACCTCCCTCATCCACTTCTTTATAACTGGAGCAAGAAATGCCAGCACGATCCCGATGATGATGGATGCTATCCCAATCCTGGAAAGGATATCGGCATAATAAGGCAGGGAGCGAACAGGATCATCCACCACTGCTTCAGGCACGCTCATTAAAGCACCGATCTTTCCTGCAAGAAATTCACCAATGGCACTGGCGAAGAACCAGATGCCCATCATCATGGCAACGATCCTTGCCGGGGAAAGCTTGGTGACCATGGACAATCCTATCGGAGACAGGCATAACTCCCCGCAGATGATGAAGAAGTAACCGCCAACAAAACTAAAGAATGGAATGAGGCCCGTAGCAGTGCTGGCCTGGCAGCCAAGATAAAAAACGCAGAATCCGAATCCCATGAAGATGAACGACAAAGCAAACTTTAAGGGAGTAGAAGGTTCTTTCCCATGCTTTGCAAGCCAGGGCCATAGCCAGGCAAAAGCAAAGCTTAGTAGCACCACCCAACCCGGAGGAAGGAAGTTGTTGACGGATAAAGCTGGCAATTCATTTCCCGCCACGTTCATATCAACGTTACGCATGGCAAACAAATTCAGCGAACCAGCATTCTGCTCATAGAATGCCCAGAAAACCGTAGAGAATATGATGAGCACAAGTGCCGCAAACAATTTGTATTTGGCTGCAGGTTCCATTTGAAATGCAATGTATACCAGGTATACAAGTGATGCCAGTCCGAGGCCAAACATGATGTAATCCATAACCCCATACTGGTTAAACAGCATGACGATGATGGGTATCATCAGTAAACTGCCGCCATAGATCAGGTGTTCCGTTGAAAGGAAAGCAAACCTTGGTTTTTTCAAAGCTGCTTCATCAGGCGGGAGACCGCGATGCTGTAATGATTTCTTTCCAATGGCGAATACTACTAGTCCAACAAACATAAAGATCCCTGCCAGTCCAAAACCATAATGCCAGTTGATCCTTTCACCAACATAACCACATAGTAATCCGCCAAGTGCTGCCCCGATGTTGATGCCCATGTAAAAAATAGAAAAGCCGCTGTCCTTCCTCGGATCATTGTTGCTGTACAAAGTACCTACCAGGCTGGAAATGTTCGGCTTGAAAAAACCATTGCCACAGATAATGAAGGCCATCCCGTAAAAAAAACTCCAGTCTGTGGGAAGGGAAAGAATAAAATGTCCCAGTACCATCAGGATGCCCCCAAACATAACAGCTCTCCTGTATCCCAGGAACCTGTCTGCCATGATACCGCCAAACATGGGCATGGTATATACCAGCGCGGCATAGGATCCAAGTATGGCATAAGCTTTAGGTTCGTCAAATTTCAGCTGCGTCACCATGTAAGCGATAAGAAGGGCCTTCATTCCGTAAAAGGAAAACCGTTCCCACATCTCCGCGAAGAACAGGAGGTACAACTGCCTTGGATGGTGCCCTTCTATCTGTTCAACCTGTGCTGATGACGCATTGAATTCTTTCATACCTGCTGGAAGAAATATAAGACGCTAAATTTCATTTAGCTGTTTCTGGTTTCTGGTCTATGGTTTCTGGTTCTTAAGGTGCAGACATTCTTTACTGGTTTCTATTTTCGTATGGGGGCAACAAGAAATAAAAAGCCAATTCATCCTCTGAAGCCTTCAGGCAGAAAAAAGCAAAAATTCTTGAATGAGCCTAGAGTTGTAAGCTCAAAGCTCAAAACTCGAGGCTCATAGCTCGCAGCTCCCAAAAAGCCATAAGCTTCTCTCTACTTCACCCCTTTTTCCTTCATGATCCTGTTCAGCCACCGCAGCATGGCGAAACACATGATGGCCGCCGCCATCAGCAGTGAAAAATTCAACCAGAAATAATTTGCTTTATGGTCATAGTTGTCCCACATGGTTGCCAGTACGCCCGACAACTTATTGCCTATTGAAGTGGACAGGAACCAGCCACCCATCATCAGTGAGGTAATACGTACAGGACTAAGCTTTGATACCAGAGATAATCCCATGGGACTTAGCAGCAATTCACCAATTGTGATGACGCCATAACTGGTGATCAGCCAGAGCACGCTGGCCTTCTCGGTTCCATTGTTGCTGGCATATACGGCACCAACCATCACGAGTGCGGACAATGCAGAAATAAATAGCCCGAATGCGATCTTTGTGGCCGTGGATGGCTCCCTGTTCCTTCGTCTCAGGTAAGTAAAGAATGCAACGATCAGAGGCGTAAGGATGATCACCCAACCAGGATTAATGGACTGGCTCAGGTTTGTGGCCCATAACGTGACCTCGTTTCCGTCAGAAGGTTTTGAGGTTTCATGCATGTTTCGGAAATAGGTTGGGTAGTTGTATTCCTTCACTACCTGGCCTCCTTCCTTTCTGAGACGGAATTGCTGGTCATAGACGGCAACGGAATCCTTTTTATAGGCAAGCGGTCTTGCCTGCTTGAAAGCCAGGAATACTTTTTCCGAAGTGCCGGTGACTGCTCGGTCTGTATACCGGTCAGCCCAGGTATTTAAAGCAGAACCGTTTTGTTTGAACACAGCCCAGAATAAAATAACCACCGCGAAAATGGCCAGCAGGGCTGCGATCGGCCTGCGTTCATCGGACCTGGCTTTAAAATATAAAGAGGCATAAAAATAAATAACAGGGATACAGGCAAAAATGAAAGCATCGGTAGAATCAGACCCAAAGATGAAAGCGTCAGGGTTGGTGCTGCTTTCCACACCTTTGATCAGCCAGCCAATCACACCTGCAATGATGGAAGGCACCAGGATCATCAGAACGATCCTGGACATGGGCATATCATTTTCACTCACACCTTTGCGGATGTCGTAAGCCCTGTAATGCTTTGTTCCAATCATGAAAATGATCACACCAAGGAACATCCCGATGCCTGCTGAAAGAAAGGCATATCCCCAGCCATACTCGGTGTAAAGCCATGCACTGATGAAATTACAGATAAAGGCACCTAGGTTGATGCCCATATAGAAAATGTTATACCCGTCATCTTTTTGCAGCGTATGCTCCGGAGTGGAATAGACGTTTCCCAGCAATGTTGAAATGTTGGGTTTAAAAAATCCATTGCCGATGATCACAAGCGTCATGGCAATATATACTGCAGTAATATTATGAATAAACAAAAGACAATAACCAATGCCCATTAAAATACCACCGCCAATGATCGACCTCCGGTAACCTATGTACCGGTCTGCCAGCAAGCCTCCCAGGAATGGTGTCAGGAATACAAGCGCAATAAAAGTACCGTACAGGTCCGCCGATTCCCTTTCAGTCATAGCAAATCCGTCAGTAACATCTTTAAGATAAAGCGTAAAGATCCCTACCATCAGGTAGTAGCCAAATCGTTCCCACATTTCAGAAAAGAAAAGAAAAGGAAGGGCCTTTGGATGTTTTTTCCACATAGCAAAATGTTAGAAATGGTTAGTGTCTTAGCAGGAATTTTATTAGCTAATTAAATACCCTAGAAAAATCAGGATTATAAATATAATGATAACGATTGTTACAGTTGGGCTCAGCGGTCTCTTACCTTCTTTGCCTCTTTTCTCGCCAAAAGTAGTAACAAGGCCAACCAGCAGACATGCGCCAAGAATAGCTATAGTAAATTGTCCTAGACCAGGAAGCATCATATAATTTTTATATGAATGGCTCTTCTTCAATGTTTAAACAGCACTAAGGTAACAATATCCTCCAGGCTTATTATCCTCTTTGTTTATAGCTCGCAGGATTACTCTTAGTTCTTAAGCTGCTTTATGAAATTGTAATACAAAGTGCAAAGCAATAAACTGTTTGCTTATCAGATCAGGCAACAATTAACTGAGGATTACCCGGGAAAAGGTAAGGTGACTAACCATGTCACCCTTACCTGAACTAATGATATATTTATTACCGCACTCCGTGCATCATGCGCTTTAGCACCGGCGTCAGTGCATACAGCACAATGGCCGCGGCACCGCAAAGCACCACAAACACCATGAAGAACTGGTAAAGGTCTTTGATGGTCACGCCTACGAACTGCGGATAACCAACTGATACCAGGTTTTCGCGTTCAATGGTATCGTATTGCTGCTGGCTTAACGTGGTATCTTTCTTTTCACTGATCCTGTCAAAATCAAGGTTGAATTGTTTTGCTTTTGAATGATCAATTGTGGTACCAATCCTGTATTTAGCCAGTGTGAACAATTCCTGTCCTGTGGGCTTTTTAATTCCTTCAAGGATAGCCCCCAGATCTACATTCTGGCTCTTTGCCTGCTGGTATTTATCAGTAGTAGGTGGCAGCAATGCACCCAATGTACCTGCCAGCGCATAACCGGAGGCGTTAGAAAGGAACCATACACCCATCAACAGGGATGCAAAACGACGGGGCGCCAGCTTGGCAACCAGGGAAAGACCGATCGGTGAAAGGAACAATTCTCCCCATGTATGCAACAGGTATAAAAGGATCAGCCAGATCACGCCAAGCTTTCCGGCCGTTCCCAGGTCTTTCACTTGCAGGGCAATCATCAAATATCCCAAAGCGATCAATGCAAGACCCATTGCCTGCTTGGCGGGGGAAATTGGTTCGAGCCTTCTTTTATTCAGCCAGATCCATAAGGCACTAAAGGGAAGCGCAAATATGATCACGAAGAGTCCATTAAAATTCTGAACCATGCTCGGTGGCATAGTCCATCCAAGGATCCTGGTGTCTGTCTGGTTGTCGGCTATAAAGGTCAGGGAGGAACCGGCCTGCTCAAAAGCCGCCCAGAAGAAGATGACAAAGAATGCTACAATATATAATACAAGGATCCTTTGCGTTTCAACTTTGGTCAGCGATTTATCTGTAAGGATCAAACCGGCCAGTGTGATGCCGCTTGCATAGATAAACGCATAAATAAGGTTTTGACCGCCTATGAAATAAAAGAAAGCGATCAATGCAATGCAGCCAACCAGGGCGCCCATAATGGATGCCTGGGAAAATTTTGCCTGGGAAGCTTCATCACCGTAATTGTCGGAAGCATTTGGCCTTCCGCCTACTGCACTACCATCAGGACTGACAACATACCTGTTCTTCAATAGAGTAAAGATGATCACACCCAAAAGCATAGCGACACCGGCTGCAAAGAATCCCCATTTGAATGCGCCAAGGTCTCGGACAGTTGTCTCCACACCGTTCACAATCGTTTTGGTTTCAACATCACCAAGCAATGGACAAATGGTCTGTCCAAGTAAAGCGCCTACGTTGATACCCATGTAGAAGATGGTGAAAGCCGAATCTAGCTTGTTCTTTTGCTCTTTCGGATACAGCTGGCCGACCATGGAAGAAATGTTCGGCTTGAAAAATCCATTTCCAAGGATGATCACTCCCAGGGCCACCCACATGATGGTCTTTGCAAGATCAAGATTGGTACTGAAAGTACTGGCACTTGCAAATAGCAGGAATTGACCAATACCCATAGTAAGACCGCCCAGTTGGATACAGGTCCTGTTACCTAGGTATTTATCAGCAATGTAACCGCCAAGCATTGGCGTCAGGTAACACAGACCCAGGAAACCTCCATAAATGATTGAGGATTCTTTTTCACCAAGCAACAGGGCGTTGGCCATGAAAAGGGTAAGGATGGCACGCATGCCATAGAAGTTGAAACGCTCCCACATTTCAGTAGCAAATAGAACCCCCAACCCTTTGGGATGGCCTTTCTGGGCGCCCGATTGCTGTAAGATTGCCTCATCTCCTGCGGTTACATTTGCCATAGTGATTTTGATTAATTAATGAGTGAAGATTGATTTATCAGCCAAAATAAGGTAAAATATTATTTCACCACATCAATCCTTTCCGTTTAACAATCTTCAACGATATTCGCATTCCATCATTCATCCCCATGAACATCCTTTTACTTGGTTCCGGAGGCAGAGAACATGCGATTGCCTGGAAACTGTCTCAAAGCAGTTTGTGTGCTAAATTGCTGATCGCTCCCGGTAATGCCGGTACGGCACAATTTGGATCCAACAGATCATTTACCGTTACCGATTTTGATGCGATCAAACAGTGCTGTATCAGCGAAGCCATTGACCTTGTGATCGTTGGTCCGGAAGAACCGCTGGTGAAAGGTATCGTTGACCACCTGAAAACTGACGAGCGCCTGCAGCAATTGCTGGTGATCGGCCCTTCCCGCGAAGCGGCCCAGCTGGAAGGCAGCAAGGCTTACGCAAAGGCCTTCATGAAAAAGCATAACATTCCCACTGCAGCCTACAGTGAATACACGGTGGAAAATTTTGAGGAAGGTATCGAATACCTGAAAGCGCATAAACTTCCTATCGTATTAAAAGCTGACGGCCTTGCTGCAGGTAAAGGTGTTATCATCTGCCAGCACCATGTTGAAGCTGTTGCGGAGTTTGAGCTGATGATACAGCGTGCCAAATTCGGCGAAGCCGGCAAGCGCGTTGTTGTGGAGCAATTCCTTGATGGCATTGAGCTTTCAGTTTTTGTACTGACAGATGGCAAAAATTACAAAGTGCTTCCGGAAGCAAAGGATTATAAAAGAGTAGGCGAAGGTGACAAGGGACTGAACACCGGGGGCATGGGCGCAGTCTCCCCCGTGCCATTTGCCGATGCTGCTTTTATGGAAAAGGTGGAACGTAAGATCATCAGGCCTACCGTGGAAGGGTTGCAAAAAGATGGCCTTGATTACAAAGGTTTCATTTTTATCGGCCTGATGAAAGTGGGTGACGAGCCTTTTGTGATCGAATACAATTGCCGCATGGGCGACCCGGAAACCGAAGTTGTTTTACCCAGGATCAAGAATGACCTGGTAGAATTGCTTTCTGCCACTGCACACCAGAAACTGGATACAATCAAAATTGAAACTGACAACCGCTTTGCAGCCACCATTGTAGCGGTGAGCGGTGGTTATCCAAACGATTACATAAAGGGATACGAGATCTCAGGCCTTAAAAGCTCTTACGAGGATGTACTGGTCTTTCATGGCGGCACCAAACAGGATGGTGATAAGGTGATCACCAATGGAGGAAGGGTTGTTTGCGTGACTTCGCTTGCCAGCACCCTTCAGGAAGCCGTTGACATCAGCAAGGAAACACTTGAAAGCATAGAATTTAAAGACAAATATTACAGGAAGGACATTGGTTACGAATTCAACAGCTGATCCATCGCATAGCTAATGACGCTAACAGATTAACAACTAGCGCCTGAACTGGAAAGGAAATTTCCATTCTTTAAACGGATCAAAGAACTTTGATCCTGAATCATACAACATCATCATGGGGGAAGTACATTACCACGATTATCTGCAACTGGACAAGATCCTCAACGCGCAGCATCCTGAAAGCGCCAGGACCACCGAGTCTGCACATGACGAGATGCTGTTCATCATCATCCACCAGGCATACGAACTTTGGTTCAAGCAATTGCATCACGAGGCGGATTCGGTGGTGGTGATCATGCGCAAGCCTGCGTTGAATGATAATTCTCCCGAACTGCAAACTGTTGTACACAGGCTAAACAGGATGGCAGTGATCCTGCGTGTGCTGATCCAGCAGATCGATATCCTCGAAACAATGACACCAATGGATTTCCTGGATTTCAGGGATTTGCTGCGGCCTGCGTCAGGCTTTCAGAGCTGGCAGTTCAAACTGCTGGAAGCGAAGCTGGGACTCAAGTTTGAATACCGTCATGGAAAAGAATATTATACTTCAGCGCTGCGCAATGAACATGTTGAACTGATCAAAAAAGCGGAATCAGATCAATCCTTCCTGCAACTGGTGAATGACTGGCTGGAACGGATGCCCTTCTTTGACGAAGTGGAAAGCTGGGCTAGTTTCTCATCCGGTGGCGACATGCATCCATTCTGGAGCGAATACAAAAAACGTTACAGCCATAGTCTTGCGGAAGCAGAGAAAAATAACATTGATGCTTTTGATGAGGTCTTTTTCCAGGTGCGCGAAACGCATTATACTTTTTCAGCAGAGGCCAACCGGGCAGCCCTGTTCATTATGCTGTACCGGGGATACCCATTGTTGCAACAGCCATTCCAGTTGCTGAATCATTTGCTGGAGATCGATGAGCAGTTGAGCACCTGGAGACATCGCCACATGAATATGGTGCACCGTATGATTGGGACCAGGATAGGCACCGGCGGCAGCAGTGGAAAGGATTACCTCAAAGCCGCGGCCGACAAGCATTACATTTTTAAAGAGATCGCCCAGCTCACCTCCTTTCTAATAGAAAGAAGAAAGCTGCCGGAACTACCCAAAGCAATAGAGTCCAAGCTTGGGTTTGCAGGATAGCTTTGGGGTTTATTGTTTTGGTTTTTTGTTTATTGTTGTTTCCTTTCCCCAGGAAGCCTTAAGTCGATTGCGTAGGAGAGATTAACCGCAAATCACGCTAAGCAGAATTAGTAAAGAAGGGCTGAGATGAAAGAACCATAAACCAAAGACGATAAACCATAAACGATCTGCCTTAGGCGGATCAACCAAAGGCTGGCGTAGCTATGTCATGGTAGAATAAAAACTTCCAGCCTTCCGTTCTTCCCTGTTCCCACCATTTGGCGCGCAGATTCATGGCTTTGTCGGGGTCAAAATCATACTTTGTCTTGTAACGGATCTTCATTTGTTGAAGCTGTGGCGCATCATCGCCTCCAAAAAAAATGGTTTCATTTCCTTCCCTGATCCAGAATACCTGGTGCTCGGGTGAATGGGCGCCTGTGTGCTCAAAGAAAATGTAATCATCAATATTCCCTTTGTCCTCTTCCAAGAATTCCACGTGGTGGGATTGCGCAAGTGCATTCAGTTCATCCGGGATATATGAAGGCGTTCCTTTTTTTATTGCGAATTCAAATTCCTTTTTCCTGATATGATACACCGCATGGGGGAAGCTTAGTTTAGAATGATCCTGTTCAAGGCTCACACCGCCGGCATGGTCCTTATGAAGGTGTGTCATCAGCACGCGGGTGATATCTGATGGATCAATACCTGCTTTTAAAAGGTTGGCATGTATCTGCATTTGGCCTTCACCGATGTCGCCAAATCCAAGGCCAGTATCCAGCAGCAGCACATCCTTTGAAGTAATCACAACAAAGGGCTGCACTTCCACCAGAAGAGAGCCTACTGGCCTATCCTGCAATTCATCCTTTGTGTCATCAAACGGCACGAACAGTTTTGTTTTATCAATAGTGAATGCGCCTTCGGAGAGCGGGATGATCTTCATGAAGCAAATATAGATGATGGCTATTAGCTTATAGCTGATACACCTTGAGGCAGTTTCTGGTTTTTGGCTTATTGTTTCTGGTTGTTTCTTGTTGCTGGCAAGCTTAATAACTCAATTCCTTTGCGTACCTCTTTGCGCTGCTTTGCGGCCATTGCGGTTAAAGCATTTCTACAGAATCAGATTTAGTAAAGAATGATTGATCTAAAGAACCAAAAACCATAAACTACAAACCATAAACAGTTCGCCTCGGGCGAACTATCTCAGCACCATCGACCTGTCTGCATCAAGCCTGATGAGGATGAACAGCAGGATGGTGAACGTCAGCAAAGCCGTACCGCCATAGCTGACAAATGGAAGCGGAATACCAATGACCGGCGCAAGGCCGATCGTCATGCAGATATTAATGGCTACGTGGAAGAAGATCACCGCTGCAACTCCATAGGCATAACACCTGCTGAAAACACTTCGCTGCCTTTCAGCAACTGCAATGATCCGGAAAAGCAGGATCAGGTAAATGCTCAGCAGGGTAACCGTACCAACAAAGCCGAAGCCTTCGCCAATGGTGCAGAAGATAAAGTCAGTTCGTTGCTCTGGCACGAAATCATACCGGGTCTGGGTGCTTTTAAGTAACCCTTTTCCTAAAATCCTTCCACTGCCAATAGCGATCTTGGACTGGCGCACATTATAATCACTGCCATCTTCCCTGTTGGATGCGGCCGTTTCAGAATCCATGGCTGGAGAAGATGAATAAGGATTCTCCTTTCCAAATAAGGTGAAGATCCGCTCTACCTGGTGTTTGGCCAGCACATGTTCAAAAATGAAAGGAACTGCAAAGTATTGTATGCCCACGCAAACGATCCAGATCAAAAATATCCTGGATAGCACAGACGCTTTTCTTTTAGCACGGCCTCCCATAATGATGGCAAAAAGTATGGCGATGATAGTCAGGATGATGGCAAGTGTGATGGGTGGAAGCACAATGGTTGCCACTACAAGTCCTGCCAGTGAAAATCCAAGAACAAGGATGGTGGAAGGAAGGCCTTCACGGTACATCACCAGGAAAAACGAAAAATAAACCAGGGCCAGACCTGTTTCTTTTTGCATGATGGTGATCAGGGCAGGCGTAATGGCAATGGCGCCGGCAATGAGCTGTGACCTGAGCTTTGTAAAATCCATATCCACCCTTGACAAATACTTGGCAAGAGCGAGGCAGACTGAAACCTTACAAAACTCTGCAGGTTGAAACTGTATGCCTCCAAGCCTGATAATGGATTCCGTTCCTTTTACATTGGAGTGAAATGGGAATACCAGCAGCAGCAAAAGTATGCCTACCATGTACCAGATATTGGCGGTAGCAGGAAAGAACTTGCTGTCCGTTAGCAGGATGACAAGGCCGATGAATGATGAAAGCAAAAAGAAATAAAACTGCTTGCTGTAGTCTGGCTTAAAAGATAAAAAACTTGAGATGACCGGATCGCCTTCTTTATAGGTAACTGCAAAGATGGCAATGATACCAATGGTCACCAGCAGCAGGTATAACCATACCAGGCTCCAGTCGACGCCTTTTGAGATACCGGAATTATTCCTGTTCATTAAGTGGTGATCGTTTTCTTCTTCAGGAAATATTGTTTTTCCGGTATCATCAGGTCAGCCTTCAGTTTTACAACCCTTCTTGGAGGGACCGTATCTTTTTTAACCGGCTCAGCGGTGCGCTGGCGTGTCAGGTATTTTTTTATGTAAGCGCTGTCTTTGGTGATCCTGAACCACTCAAATGCCCTGGTGGAATCGGCAATGTATTGCTCTACGCCCAGGATGGATGGCATCAGGTTCTTATTGGCCATTTCTTCGATCTTCTTGATGGTTTCGGGACGGAGCGTATCGTTAAGGTATTTTTCCATCAGGATAGAAGCAATCGGACCCGCAGCAGTGGAACCGTAACCGGCATTCTCCACTACAACCGCCAGTGCGATCTGAGGGTTTTCCCTTGGAGCAAAACAAACAAACATAGAGTTCTCGTTCAACTCAATTTTTTTCCCGCGGATGATCCGGAAGTTCTGTGCTGTACCTGTCTTTGCGCATATGTTGATGCCGGGGATAGCTGCGCCTCTTGCGGTACCGGCTTCCACTACCAGCTGCATTCCGGTGATCACTTCCTCATAGGCTGCATCAGGGATCGCTGTAAGCACATTATGACGCTGGCGGTAACGGTTCAAAACTGTGTCTTCTTTGGTCTCACCATCAATTGCTCTTACAAAATGTGGTGTATAGTAGTAACCCTTGTTGGCGATCAGGCACATGGCATTGGCCAGCTGCAATGGTGTTGAGGTCATTTTATCCTGCCCAATGCCTAATGTCAGGTTGGTACAGGAGTTCCAGACATTGCGGTACTCCTTATTGTATGCAGAAGAATCAGGAATATTTCCCTTGTCTTCGCTGGGAAGGTCCACGCCAAGCCTGATGCCCAAACCAAAAGAGTTCATATATTCTTTCCAAACCTGGTAACCGTCTTTTACATTGGGATATTTGCGATTATCCACCACCATCCTGTAAATATGAGAGAAGTAAGAGTTGCAGGAATTGGCAATGGCCAGCCTTAGGTTGTCTGCGTGTCCGCCACCGGCATGGGTGCAGGCAGGCTTTCCGTGCCCGCAGGCATAATACCTTCCGCCGCAACCAAGCCCGAAATCAGGTGTGATCACACCTTCATTCAGTGCTACTAAACCTCCGATTGGTTTAAATGTAGATCCGGGAGGATACTGTCCTTTGATAGCGCGGTTCAAAAGCGGGCGTGAAACGTCCAGCACGAATTTGCTGTAGGTCTTTTTAAAGTTAGCGCCGGTCAGCACATTGGGACTGAAATTAGGGCCGGATACCATGGTAATGATGCCGCCGGTCTTTGGTTCTATAGCAACCACCGCCCCTACTTTATTGGCCATCAGTTTTTCGGCCAGCGCCTGCAGTTCAATATCCACGTAGGTGCGCAAACCCCGTCCGGCAGTAGCCTTTTCATCAAGTCTTCCCTGGTCGTATTGACCAACAAGACGGTTCTTATTATCCTTGATCCAGTATTGAATACCACGCTTTCCCATCAGCACCCTTTCATAGAAAGCTTCCACCCCACTTCGGCCCACATAGTCGCCGGGCTGGTAAAAACCTTCGGAACGTGCAATGATGCCCGAGTCCACTTCTCCGATATAGCCCATGAAATGCGCTCCGGCGTTGAAAGGATAGGTGCGCACAGGCCTTTCCTGTAGGAAAAAGCCATTGCCTTCAAAGCGCCAGAGGTTTTCTGAAAGCCTTGCATATTTTTCCGGTGTCAGCTGATCTTCGAAGGGAGAAGGACGTGTGGCGGCATTTTTCCTGTTGCGGATCCGCCTGATAAATTCAGTTTTATCAATATCCAGGAGTTTACAGATTCCTGCTGTATCTACATTCTTCATTTCAGCCGGAATCATCATCAGGTCGTACGTAAGCGTGTTGTTCACGATGGCCTGGCCATTACGGTCGTAAACAATACCACGGGGAGGATAGATCACTTTTTTAAAAAGCGCATTCTTTCTTGCTTCTTCTTCGTATTCTTTTGACAACACCTGGATGTTGAACAACTGGGCGAACATCACAAGGAAGACAACGATAAAGATCAGGCGGACGATATAACTCCTCGATTGGTTAAACACAGGTATATGCTATGAGCGGTGAGAAATTGTTAGTTAACGTGCAGGCAAATGCTATGCAAATTTTGCTAAAGCTTACCATATATTCAAAAAGAAACAACAGAAAGACCTATATTTTTTTGCTAATCATTCCAGGCTGCGAGCAACAGCGCTTTTTTGACCGGCAAATGGTAATTCTCCCAAAACCTTACCGTATTTCCTCGGACTTATTTCAATATGGTCAGGCAGTATTGGTCCGGTAACTCACCTTGCGTGGGAAAAGCATTTCGATGGTAAAGATCAGCAGCATACTGATGGCGGTCATCGAGATCACTTTGATGATAAAATCCAGGAAAGGTCCAAACTCCAGCCAAAGCAGGAGCATCAGGTAGCTATGATGCAGCAAAGTCAGTACAAAAGCATAAATGGCATAAGGCGCCCAACCCATCGCCCGGGGAGAAGGCTCGCGGTAATTGAATTCCGTCGTGTCTTTTGGGATCAGGACATTGATAATAAAAGGCCTTGCGTAAGCTACCAATATGCAGGCAGCGGTGTGCAAACCGGGCGAAGGCTTGAAAGCGTCTAAGGTGAAGCCGGTTAAAAACCCGATGGCCAGCAATCCAAAGCGGGAAACAGAAAAAGGAAGCCAGAGAATGAACAGGAAATATATGTAAGGGATCACATACTGGTGCAGGTGCATGCGGTTCAACACATAGACCTGGACAAGGATGAAGATGGCCAGCCTGAATATATTTCTAACTAGGTCGCTCAAGGTCTGTTATTTCTTTGTTGTTCGATTTTCTTTTCTGTTTCCTTTTCAAGCAAAACCTGTTCACCGCGCAGCAGGTTCTCTACAACGAACACCTGTTGCACGTTGGCAAAATTGACGGCCGGTCTTATCCTGAGAATATAAAATCCTGTAGCCGGGTCACTGCTCACCTGTGCAATGGTACCGATCAATTTCCCCGGAGGGAAATTATAGGAATACTTACTTGTTAATACTGAATCTCCAACCGCAAGCTTTACACTTTTAGAGATACCACGGAGATACAGCACCTGCGGATGCCTGCCATCCCATTCAATCCTTCCCGACTCACCACCTTTTTTCAGGGAAGCACTGACAGAACTCTGGATATGCAGAAGACTCATCACATGGCTGAAGTTTGCGCTTACATTCACCACCACGCCCACCACCGATCCATCCGAACTTAAAACTGCCATCTCATCTGCGACCCCATGTTTTGAGCCACGGTCCAGTTGGAGGTAATTCTTTTCAAAATTTACCGTATTGTAAACCACCTTGGCATCGCGGTAAAACCATCGGCGGACGCCCTTTGTTGAGTCAGTAACCATGACTGAATCAATCACAAGCCGGCCGCCGGTATCGGGAACATAAAAATTTGTACGAAGCAGGTTCATCAGCGAATCGTTCATCCGGTGCACCCGTTTGTTCTCTTCACCCTGGTTAAAATAATCATCCAGCTTGTCTACCTGCTGGTTCACCTTTCCGGTGAACTCACTGGAAACACCAAGACCTACTGCACGGTGAAAACGATTGTACTTGAATAACATCCATAGCGCAATCCCCTGAAGAATCATGAATACAAAAAAGATCATGAAACGACGGATGAAAAGAAAAATGTTGCGCATGGGTAGAGGAATGATGAGCTGTTTGCTGGTAGCTGTTTGCTGGTAGCTTGATAAGATCCATAAGCCAACAGCTATCAGCCATCAGCCCTTTTATCTCATTACAAAAGGATAACGGTCATAATTTTTTAGTGCCAGCCCTGTGCCTCGAACAACGCTCTTCAGTGGATCGTCGGCTACGTGAACCGGGAGCTTGATCTTTTGGCTCAGGCGCTTGTCCAGTCCTTTCAGCAGGGCACCCCCACCGGTCAGGTAAAGACCACGGCGATAAATATCAGCGGCAAGTTCCGGAGGAGTTTGTTCAAGAGCTTTCAGGATAGCCTCTTCAATTTTAAAGATTGATTTATCAAGTGCCTCGGCAATTTCCTGGTAGCTTACCATGATCTGCTTTGGGATACCGGTTACAAGGTCACGACCGTTAACGGGAATATCATCAGGAGGGTTATCAAGGTCTTTCATGGCGGCACCGATCTGGATCTTGATCTGCTCCGCGGTACGCTCACCGATTAAAAGGCTGTGGTAACGCCGCAACGCTTCCATGATATCAGCAGTAAATTCATCACCCGCGATACGAATGGACTGGTCGCAAACGATACCTGCCAGAGCAATCACCGTGATGCCTGTGGTACCACCACCAATATCAATGATCATGTTACCAACGGGCTCTTCTACGTCAATACCGATACCAAGGGCCGCTGCCATTGGTTCATGGATCAGGTAAACTTCTTTGGCACCCGCTTGTTCTGCGCTGTCGCGAACCGCTCTTTTTTCTACTTCAGTAATAGAGGAAGGAATACAGATCATCATACGCCAGCTGGGAGGAAAAAGTGGTTTTTTTGGGTAAACCAGCTTGATCAGTTCTCGGATCATCAGTTCAGCTGCGTTAAAATCGGCGATTACACCATCTTTCAAGGGGCGGACGGTACGGATGCTTTCGTGGGTTTTTTCATGCATCATGAGGGCACGCTTGCCTACAGCCAGCACCTCTTTTGGATTATTGCGGTTCAGCGCTACGATAGATGGCTCATTCACAACGACCTCATCATTATGGATGATCAGTGTGTTCGCCGTACCCAGGTCTATCGCAATCTCCTGAGTGAACCAGTTAAAAAGTCCCATGCTGCTTCTATTGGATTTTTAGAGTTTTTTGAAGGTTGTGTGCAAAGTTGAATGAAATAAATTGAATTGTCAAAGTAAAAAGAATATCGCTAAGCGTAAAATTTGTGGTTTCAAGGGTTTATGAGGCTGCTCATCATTTACTGTGCGAAGGACGTATGTTGGACCATTGTTCACTTGCCTGCCTGCAAAAAACCGCAAGGAAGTTATGATTTGTTACATTACTCCTCCCTCATGACCATGAACCAAGGTACGAAACCGCCTAACTTAGCCTTCAGCCATGAGCCTTCCGGACAAGCCATCACAACCCGCTAAGATCTTTAACCGAACAGTATGGGTGCTATCCCTGGTCAGCCTGTTCGCGGATATTGCGTCTGAAATGTTGTACCCGGTGATCCCTTTATACCTGCGCCAGATCGGGTTCTCAGTACTGCTCATCGGTATCCTGGAAGGGTTTGCCAACTTTATTGCTGGTCTTAGCAAAGGATATTTTGGAAAACTCAGTGATGAAAAGGGAAGGCGGCTACCATTTATTAAATGGGGATATTTTTTGAGTGCTCTTTCCAAACCCATGCTTGCCCTTTACGCCTACCCGGCATGGGTCTTCTTCAGCCGCGCCATTGACCGGCTGGGCAAAGGACTCAGAACAGCTCCAAGGGATGCGCTGCTTTCACAGAATGCCACACCGGAAACAAAAGCAAGGGTTTTCGGGTTGCATCGCAGCATGGATACTTTAGGCGCAGCCATTGGCCCCGTGATCGCATTGATCCTTTTACAATTTTATCCCGGCCAGTTTAAGCTCATATTTGTTCTGGCCTTTGTTCCAGGGCTTATTTCAGTTGGATTGAATTTCTTTCTGGGAGAAAAGAAAATGGTTACTTCTACTTTGGGCAAAGGACATTTTTTTTCCTTTTTTAAATACTGGAAGATCGCAAGTCCGGAGTACAGGCGTCTCGTGGTTGGCCTGTTGTTCTTTTCCCTCTTCAACAGTTCCGACGTTTTTCTTTTGTTAAAAACAGCAGAGGTTACGGAGAACGATTCATCTACCATTGCCGCTTATATCCTGTACAATATTGTTTTTGCGATTGCTGCTTACCCGCTTGGCCACCTTGCGGACAAACTGGGCATAAGGAAGGTTTTTCTCTATGGAATGATACTTTTTACCGCAGTATACATTTTATTTGGTATGACCAATTCCGTAACAATTATTTACCTGTCTTTTTTTCTTTATGGGCTCTATGCAGCCGCTACTGAAGGGTTAAGCAAAGCCTGGATCACCAATACGGCACACAATACCAATACGGCAACCGCCGTTGGTTTTTATACGTCCTGTGAGAGCATTTGTACACTGCTGGCAAGTATTCTTGCCGGCTGGTTATGGACGGCTTTCAGCAGCAGGACAGCTTTCCTTGTTACAGCTTTGGCAGGATTACTGACCGTGGTCTACTTCGTGTTATTTTTCAGCAGGACCACCGTCCGAAGGCCTTAAACGTTTGTATGAAAAAAATTGCAGCCATCATCTTATTTGCCTCAGGCATATCCGCGCAGGCACAGGATACAGATCCCAACCAGGAATTTTTAAAAAGCGTACAATCCTACAAAACAGCAGTGGGTGTAAAACTCTTGGGAGGTGCTGGTTTGACTGTAAAGCATTTTATAAAGGAAGCAAGCGCATTGGAGCTCCTGATTGCTTTTCAAAGGAATGGTTCAAGGATCACAGGGCTTTATGAATTTCATGGACCCCTGCAGGCATCCACAGGTTTAAAATGGTACGCCGGTCCCGGAGCACACATCAGCTTTAATAATTCAAAGACAAAAGGAAATTATGTAGGCATCGATGGCGTCATTGGCATTGAATATAAATTTCCAACCGCCCCAGTCAATATTTCCCTTGACCTTCAGCCAAGCCTGGAGATCGGTAAAGGTGATCCATACAGCGCTGTGTTTGGCGGATTCGCGGTTCGATATACTTTCTGAGAAAAAAACCACAGCAGCATGTTTAATTCCTTTGGATTCCAGGGGAAGGCTGGGTAGCTTTTCACATGCAGGTTGTTTACTTATGGGATAAAGCGCCTTTCCTGCGTCTTTTAACCAGTTTAGTAACAGGTATACTTCTTCAATGGCAGGGTACATTTGAAGCTTCCTTAATTCAGTTGTTCTTTGCAGCCAGTTTTCTTCTTTACTTTCTTTTCTTTTTCGTGCCGCTTGCCATCAGGTTCAAAAGCATGATGGTTGTTGGCGTGATACATCATTTGCTTTTGATCTTTTTTGGCGCATTCCTGGTCCAGCGGAATGATGCAAGGAACCATCCTCTATGGATCGGCCATTCAGATGTTGATCATGTAACGATAATGGTATTACTGGAGGAAGACGCTGTTGAAAAACCTGCTTCATTCAAGACCCTGGCCAGCGTAAGGATGATCATCCAAAATAAAAAAATGCAAAAGGCGCAGGGCAGGATCATCATCTATTTTAAAAAAGACACCGCGCTGCTCCAACACCTCAGGTATGGAAATGTATTGGTCTTCCATCAACGTCTTCAGCCGATCAGCAATTCAGGCAATCCGGGCAGCTTTGATTACCGAAGGTACTGCCTGCTCAATGGCATCACACACCAGGTTTACCTTACACCTGAAGATTTAGCATTCCCTGGGATCCGGTCCGGAGACATCCTGAGAAATTTCATCAATGCTACAAGAAAGTGGATCATCCAAACAATCCGGGAATACGTACCTGGTAAAAAAGAACAGGGACTTGCGGAAGCATTGCTCATCGGGTATAAAGATGACCTTGAAAAGGACCTGGTGCAAGCCTACGCCAACACTGGTGTTGTACACGTCATTGCCATTTCAGGGCTGCATCTTGGTTTGATCTACTGGATCCTATTATTGCTTACGAAGCCATTGAAAAGTTCAAGGATCAAATGGCTAAGATTCATTGTTGTGATTTCAGGACTATGGGTATTCAGCTTCCTTGCAGGTGCGCAGCCTTCAGTGTTAAGATCTGCGGTGATGTTCAGTTTTCTGGCGACTGCCACAGCCATTGGGAAAAAAAGCTCCATCTATAATACCCTTGCATTGTCAGCCTTCCTGCTTCTTTGTTACAATCCTTTCTGGTTATGGGACGCCGGTTTCCAGCTTTCCTATTCAGCAGTGCTTAGTATCATGATCTTTTATAAGCCTGTATATAACCGGATCTATTTTACTAATGCTCTGATGGATGCTGTATGGAAGTTAATGGCCGTTACACTTGCAGCACAGTTGCTGACACTTCCAATCAGCCTTTATCATTTTCACCAGTTCCCGCTGTTATTTTTGTTTACGAATGTTGTTGCAGTGCCGCTATCCAGCTTTATACTGATCGGTGAGCTGATCATTTGCTGCCTTTTCTTTTATCCACCGCTGGCTGCCACAGGTGGCTGGTTCTTTTCCAAATGCATTTGGGTAATGAACAGTTTTGTGGAATACATGGATCGCATGCCCTTCGCGGTTTGGGACCGAATCTATATTACTGAAATCCAAACCTTGTTGCTATATGTTGTGATCTGTGGTACGGGTATTTGGCTTCTTGTAAGAAAAGTTGCAGGCTGCAGGCTGGCAGCTTTGGCAATGTTGCTTTTTATGATGCTCAGATCATCTTCATTTTACAATGCTTCGGCACAGGCAAAGCTTGTTGTATTCAACCTCCCGAAAAAACAAGGCATCGATCTTTACTTCGGAAGAAGATCCTGGTTTATTGGTGATACGGCAATACTCAGGAACAAATCCTTCAATCAATTTCACATGCAGCCTGCCCGTGTTCTGCACCGGGTTAATGATCCGCAGATATTAAATGCTTCCTCCATAACGTATAAAGGGATCAGCATACTGCTGATCAATGATAACACAGATATAAAGGAAGTGGATTTTGCAAATTATGACATCATTATAGTTAGCGGCAATCCTGAATACTCATCTGATGCCGTAGCTGGTGATGGATTTAAAGGGATGATTGTGGTCAGCAGCACAGTGCCTTCATGGAAGGCGCGAACCTGGAGATCGGATTGTCAAAGGCTCGGGCTCATGTGTTATGATGTGGTGGAAAAAGGAGCTTTTGTGGTGAGCCTGTACGAATTACCTTTGCGCCCTCGCCGGCCCGGTTGATCCGGCAGGTGTGTTTAACGGTAGCTTGCCCAATAATTTTCCATGAACATAAAGATCAATTCCGCGCTTATTTCAGTTTTTTATAAAGATGGACTGGAGCCTGTGGTCAGGCAGTTACAGCAACAGGGTGCAACCATTTATTCAACCGGCGGCACACAAAAATTCATCGAGGAACTTGGCATACCAGTCATCCCGGTTGAAGACCTTACTACCTATCCTTCCATACTTGGAGGAAGGGTTAAAACGCTTCACCCTTCTGTGTTTGGTGGTATACTTGGCCGCAGATCCAATCCTGTGGATGTGCAGGAAATGGAACAATACAAGATACCCGTGCTTGACCTGGTGATCGTTGATCTTTACCCTTTCCAGGAAACAGTGGCTCAGACGAAAGAAGAAAAAGACATCATAGAAAAGATCGACATCGGCGGACCATCGATGATCCGTGCGGCGGCAAAGAATTTTGCAGATGTTGCTGTCCTGGCTTCCAAAGATGACTACGAGGGACTTGTGAGCCTGTTGCAGCAGCAGGACGGTTCATTAAGCCTTGAACAGCGAAAAGCCATGGCGGCAAAAGCATTTGCGGTGGTTGCAGGCTATGATATTGCCATCACCAATTATTTTAATGCCCAAACACCATTGACCGCTTTCGGGCAGGAACAGAAGAACGGTCTTCGTTATGGTGAGAACCCTCACCAGCAGGCAAGTTTTTTCGGAAGCTTTGAAGAGCATTTCAAACAACTTCATGGAAAAGAGATCTCGTACAACAACCTTGTAGATATTGATGCGGCAATTGAATTGATCACAGAATTCAGGGACGCAACCGGAAAAGTATTCGCTATCATCAAGCATACGAATGTCTGCGGCATTGCCAGCAGGGCTTCAGTAGCAGAGGCCTGGACTAACGCGCTTGCCGGTGATCCTGAAAGTGCTTTCGGAGGTGTGCTCGCCTGTAATGGAGAGGTTGATGCGGCAGCTGCGTCAGCAATAAACGAGATCTTTTTTGAAGTGTTGCTGGCGCCTTCTTTCAGTGAACAAGCCCTGTCGATCCTGAAATCAAAGAAGAACAGGATCCTGTTGCAGCTCTTAAAGCCATCTTCAGGTCAACAGATGTACAAGAGTGTATTGAACGGCACATTGGTGCAACAGAAAGACGAAGGTAATTTTGAAAAATGGGAGGAAACAGGTGGAAGGCCATCCACACCAAAGGAAAAAGAGGACCTCGTTTTCGCGAACATTGTCTGCAAGCACCTTAAATCAAATGCCATTGCGCTGGTAAAGAACAAACAACTGATCGGCAAGGGATGCGGACAAACAAGCCGTATAGATGCTTTACGTCAGGCCATTGAAAAAGCAAAGCAATTCAGATTTGACCTATCAGGAGCAGTGATGGCATCCGATGCATTCTTTCCTTTTAATGATTGTGTTCAGATGGGAGATGAAGCGGGCATTACAGCCTTCATTCAGCCAGGTGGATCCATCAGGGATAAAGACAGCATTGAATACTGCAAATCCAAAGGCCTTGCACACGTCATCACAGGAACAAGGCATTTCAAACATTAAAGCAATTAATTGGTATGCACTTCGCAAACCTGGAAGAATGACTGCACTTTAACCATAAACCACAAACAAAAAACCATAAACCATAAACCCCTTCATAAACCTGTTTCCGATCCGCAGAACAACATGAACGCTGCTGTGCGGTATTTTTCCTATCTCAATCCTTTAAAGCTTCACCGGAGAGGAACAAAAGTTAAAGCGGTGTTTGCACTGGGTATGGTCTGCTTTTTCTGGGGCACAACATGGATCGCTTCCAAAGAGGCCGTCACTCATATGCCCGCTTTACAAATGGCAGGCATACGCCAGTTCCTGGGCGGGCTTTGTTACGTGGGTTTCTTTTTATTTAAAGGCACTACTTTCCCAAAGGGCAGGGAATGGAGGCAGATCTTTATCCTGAGTTTTTTAAATTTTATATTAAGCAATGGGCTTTCCACCTGGGGACTTCAATATGTTTCTTCAGGGCTTGGAGCCATCATCGGCGCCATCTTTCCGCTCTGGCTGGTGATCATTGCCATGGCTGGACAAAAATCAAAGCCAAAATCGAAAACCGTAGCCGGGCTGTTGCTTGGATTTACCGGGATCTGTGTGATCTTTTACGAATACCTGGGTCTTTTTTTGGAGAGTGAATTCAGGTTCGGGATCTTTCTTTCACTTGCTTCTACCTGGTCCTGGGCCTTCGGTACCATTTATACAAAAAAGCATGCGGCCCATTTCAATCCTTACTTTGGACTTGGTCTGCAAATGGTGATCTCCGGAACTGCTCTTTTCAGTATTACGCATCTTACAAATATTGCAATCCCTTTATCAGCTATACCGTGGGAATCCTGGACTGCCATAGCTTACCTGGTGGTGTTTGGTTCAGTGATCTCCTTTATTGCATACCTGTATGCCCTGCAAAACCTTCCTACGGAGCAGGCAAGTCTTTACGCTTACATCAATCCTATCGTCGCAACTGCGCTTGGATGGATCATCTTTGATGAAAAGCTGACAGGCTTTATCATAGTGGGCACGCTCATTACAATTGCAGGTGTTTACCTGGTGAACCGGTCTATTATGAAAGTTGGTCTGCAACAACAGAAGTAATGAACTGTCGGTAGCTTTCTCTCCAGCCCCTGAACATCGGGTCGGTGCCAAGGAAAGTATTATGCCAGATGGTGATCATGCTGCCTTTGACCTCACGCACAGATCGCAACAACGCCCTCATCTCTTCCAGTGCCTGCTTCTCGTCCAGTTGCTGTTCAAAGAAAGCGTTTGCATCCATAAAACAAAAAGGATGCAGCATGAGTGAAGCAGCAGTATCCTTTTCGAGATCGTACCACTGGTAAGAACCAGCAAAAGAAGCCCGGAAACCATTAATGCTGCCATAACCCATAGAGTAGTCATCACTGATCCCGGCGGTGATCAGCCTGCGGTAAGTGGCAGGAAGCTGAAAGCGGATGTAATGCTGGCGCGATGCGCTGATCCTGTTGCCAATGATCTTTTCCAGCCTTTCCTTTTCCCTATCCAGCAGAGAAGTGTTCTCATTGCTGGCCCATGAAGGATGCAATCCTATTTTTTCATTTGCCAGTTTACGTACCAGCGATTGCCAGGCCTTTGAGTCCACCGCTATGTTTTTATCATACTTGTTTCGCTGCATCCCGGTATGAATAAAATAGAAAGGATGAAGGTTGAATTCCCTGTGCAGCTCGTCCATCCATTGGTAACTGTCATATGGATCAGCAGCCTTGCCTGCTATAACGAGTACTCTTTCCTTAAAGGATCTCCAATCACCATTGATTACAGATCTGGCCAGCCCCCCTAATGATCTTTGGAGTCCTTTATGCTGGTAACTCCAGGCAATATCAATATCATAAGTAGGCGTATATTCAAACTGACGTGAAGGAAGTTGAAGATCACAGACGATACGGAGCGTTTTTCTGAAAGCCTCCAGCCAAATATTGATAAGGGGCTGGTGAAGAAAGCCTTCCCTGAATGCAATTGAATTCTGGTGTGCATACCGCCCATATTCATCTTTCCTGTGATCATAATATTCTTCATAACGGCTCAGCAGGTAAAAGCTTGCTGCATAAATGTCAAATGGATGATCGCCTTCTGTTCCAAAGAATGCGGTATAACCATCTACCTTGAAGCACTCAACGGTTACCGGTTTAATGAAAGATTCAGAAAGCAGGTAATGCGGACGGATCCAGCATTCTTTTTCGGAGAACCTTGTGATGGAATAATTCAGCTTCGGCTCTTCAGATGATCTGAAAGCTTCTTCATCCTCTGTGACCGTAAACGGGTACCTGTAGTATTGAGAAAAAAAATGGAAGATATATTCCAGCCTTGGAGTTATGTTAGCGACGTAAACCAGCACGGGCTAAGATAATTTTATTTCCCGCCTTTTTCACGCCAAAGCTGGTTGAAAGATTTTTTTGGGAACTGGAGTTCACTTCGGTTTCTATTCCAGTCCTTCACAAAAGTTTTCACCACCCAGCTTTTGATCTTTCCGGAGCCCGAATTCATCATGCGCCGGTTCAGCATCGCACTTTTCCAGAATTTCCATGCCATTTTTTCACCAAACGAGGAGGCGCCTTTTTCAACGGCCTCATTCCGGTTGTCCAAAAGCAGTTCGTGCAGGTTGATCTTTACAGCACATACTTCGGTGCAGTTACCGCACAGTGATGAAGCATAGCTCAAATGCTTGTATTCATCCATCTTTTTCAGGTGCGGTGTAATGACAGAGCCAATAGGACCGCTGTAGGTGGTCTGGTAACTATGACCACCAATATTTTTATAGACAGGACATGCGTTCAGGCAGGCACCGCAACGGATACAATAAAGCGATTCCCTTGCTTTTTCATTTGCAAGTATGTTAGTGCGGCCGTTATCCAGCAGGATCACATACATTTCTTCCGGCCCGTCATTTTCAGCAACCTGCTTTGGGCCGGAGATAATGGAATTATAAACGGTCATACGCTGCCCGGTACCATATGTTGCTAACAGGGGCCAGAACAAGGCAAGATCTGTAAGCGATGGGATCATTTTTTCAATGCCAACAACAACGATATGCGTCTTGGGCCAGGCACAACTTAACCTGGCATTGCCTTCGTTTTCTGTAACAGCCACTCCGCCTATATCCGCAATGATAAAATTGGCGCCTGTTACACCTACTTCAGCCTGCATGTATTTCTCCCGAAGCTTTTGACGCGCAACAAGGGTCAGCTGGCTGGGGTTCAGGTTCGGTGCGGTTCCCAGCTTATCGGCAAAAAGCCTGGCAACATCTTCCTTGCTCTTGTGCATGGCAGGTGTAACAATGTGGTATGGAGGTTCACCGTCCAGTTGCTGAATGTACTCGCCAAGATCGGTCTCAACACTTTCAATACCGTGCTTCTCCAGGAAAGCATTAAGATGTATTTCCTCTGTGACCATGCTCTTGCTTTTCACAAGGGTCTTGCAGTTTTTGGCCTCACAGATCTTCCTGATCTCTTCGAGTGCCTGTTCAGCGGTTTCAGCCCAAAGCACTTTAGCGCCTTTTTTTGTGATCTGCGCTTCAAATGTCTCAAGCTGGCGGTCCAGGGTTTCAATGGCTTTCCATTTGATGTTCTTTGCTTTTTCACGGGCAAGATGCACATCAGTGAATTGCTGCTTTCCTGCAGGAACTACAGCATTATACCGGGAGATATTAAAATTTATTTTGCGGCGGTGTTCACGATCCGACGCTTTTACAGTACTCTTTGCAAGAAAAGAGGATGATTGATCCGACATTATTTTTTCTTTGATGCGGCTGCTGTTTCAAAATGTTCAATGGCTACCTGGTCAAGGGCGGTAAAAAAATCTTCACCGAATTTACGCACCAGGGATTCCTTCAGGAACTGGTAAACAGGGACTTTCAATTTTTTTCCAAGTGAACAGCCTCCGTTGCAAAGCACTTCCCGTGGTTCGTAATTCAGCATGGTATATGCCTTGCTTCGCGTGACCTTGATTGGATAAAGGTGACAGCTGATCGGTTTTTTCCAGGTTACTTTCCCATCATAGTAAGCCTGCTCAATGGCACACTTGATAATTCCCTGCTGATCTCGAAAGCCGTAAGCGCAGATAGCGCCATTAACAGTTGGCGTTACCCAGCCAAATTCACGGTCATAAAGGTATTTGCCCTTGCGCTTTACTTCTGCCAGCCCTTCCTGTGTCATGTAAGGTTTTATTGACTCAAAGTTTTCATCAAGGATCTTTTTTTCTTCCTTCTCAAGAGGAGCACCGGCATCGCCATCTTCACAGCAACCGCCTTTACACTTGGAAAGGTCACAAACAAACCTGGCTTGCACCACGTCATCACTTACCAGGATATTATCGATCGCAATCACACTTCTGAATTTTGGGCAAAGGTAGGTCGTTCGCTGTGGGCCTGTGTCTTTCGTTTTGCTAAAATATTGCTCCAGAAACCGCGCCCTTTTGGAATGATGAGCCTCCGGGAGGAAAGGTAGGAGACCACTTTATGTTCCAGCCAGTGATGCAGGGGCAGCAACATGGCAATGAGCACGATCTTGATGGCAAGCACCTTCAAAGGTTCCCCATGCGTTGCATGATGGATCTGGTTATCGGCAAGAAGTATAATGAATTCAAAAAGGAAAATAAAGGCAAAGAACCCAAGTATCTTGATTGTTGTAACAGAAACCTGGAAGATACCGAACAATACCAGGAGCAGGAACACGGAAGCGATGGCTACGGTAATACCCATATATTGCACCTGGTGCTTGCGGTCAAGGGCCAGTTTTTCTTCTTCCGCTTTTCTTTTTATACGCTCCTGCTCATCCTGTAATTCCATCTGCATCACATCTTTTTCTTCACTCAGCTTTTGAAGACTGTCTTTATACTTATGATATAAACCGTTATAAACATAGGCCTGCTGGTAATTCCCTGACTTTGAATAAACAGAATCCAATTGCTTTGAGACCAGTTCCTGCCATTCAAGGGTGGAGGTCTGATCTGCAAGCTCTTTTGCTTTTGTAAAATATTCTATGGCTTTGGGATAATCACCGGATTTTGAAAACAGGCTCGCGTACTGCACGTAAAAACCCATTTTAGAAACAGGTGTTCCAGTTGATTCAAAAACAGGTTTGGCTTTGTTGAAATAATAGTTTGCCGAATCAAATTGCTTTAATCCAGTGTAAATAACACCATAAGCCTGGTCAATCACGTGAGGATAACCGAATTGTATGATGTACCTTTTAAGGTCTGGATTTGTATTGAAATAATCAAGCGCTTTCTTAGGCTGGTCATCTGTGATGAACTGGTTCAGGATATTGATGTATGCCAGTACTTTTAATGGTTCATACTTTAATGAATCTGCCTTCCTGATGGCTTGCTCGTAATAGTAAATTGCCATTTCCGGATTTTTCTTGGCACCGTAATAACCGGCAATGGTATTCATATCAACAATGGCCTGGTACGGGCTGTTCTCAACGGACAGTTCTCCCAGCTTGTCTTTTGCTTTGATTGAATAATCTATAGCCTTATCATATTCTTTGATATCACCATAAAATGCCGCAAGGTTCCTGTAACTGGCGCGCATCAGGTAGCCGTTCTTGGTTTCTTCCGCAATGCGCAGCGCCATAAGGTAATTTCTTAATGATAATAGTCTTTCTCTTTTTACCAGGTAAACATCACCAAAAGAATTATGAACAACAGCTCTCATGCTGTCATTTTTCAGACCATTGACCACGGCATAGGCCTGGTTGGTATAGTTCAGTGCTTTGTCCAGTTCTGGTATTGCAAGGTGAATGGCAGAAAGCGCCATGAGTGACTGGGCCTTTTCCTTTTCAAGCTTTGAACTGTTGGCCAGCTGCAATGCCTGGTTGTAATAATTAATGGCTTTGTCAACCATTTCCTTCTGGGTCATCAAATAAGAATAGCGGTCACCCTGGATAAGCAAGGCTCTTACCATCAATGACCTGTTGCGGGACAATTCCACTTCCTGCATCATTTGAGTGGCGTACCGGTCAGATTCTTTCCGGTCACTATTCATCAGGATCCTGCTCAGCTTACTAAGTATTTTAAAGCGCTCTTCTGCACCCTCTGTTTTTGCCAGTTTGGATTTCAGAGAATCAACAATTGGCAGGTTTTGCTGGGAAAATCCGAAAACTGCCATGCACATGACCCCTAAGGTCAGCAGCCATCTCTTCATAATCAGTTGTTTGTGAAGCGTAAAGTAAAAAATCTTTTGATCTGTGGAGGAGTTTTTTAAGGAAGGCTGTTTGCTGATGGCTTTTGGCTGATAGCCGATTGCGGACAATTCTAAATTATTTTGTTATTGGAAAATGATTTCGTTGATGCTGCGAGCTGCGAGCCTCCAGTTTCGAGCTTTTAGAGACCTTTTATTCAGATAGCAATATTTGAAAATCCAATCTTTGCGCTCCGTTGCGTTCTTCTGCGCCGTCCGCCAGGCGCACAAGCTTTGCGGTTAACCTTCTCTACGCAAATTGTATGAGAAAATAAAGATTGATCTAAACAACCATAAACAAAAAACCATAAACCATAAACAGTCAGCCGAAGGCTGACATTCAACGCCATTCCAGCGTATTGATCAACCGTTCAACATCCTGTCTCAGGAACTGGTTGACGGGGCGAAGCGAATCCTCGTTGGGCGTTGCGGAAAAATACAACGCTCCTCTCAGAAAGTGACGGACCGAATCTGTTATGAAGAACTGGTTGCTGGTAGCGGCATTACCTTTTAAAGTAAAATAAATGCCATTGTACCCCCTTGCAGATGTAAAGGGTTCCGGATTAATGCCGGTAGCTTCTGAAGTGTGTTGCTTATAAGAGAGGTTGAAGGCATCATTCACCAGGGAATCAAAATTATTTTTATAGATCTGTTTATAGCTGATATGGATCCTTCCGTTGAACTGGGGAAAATCAATATTGATCCACCAGGGGTTCTCGGTTTTCTCATCGAAGAAAAGTGAGTCCTGTACAATATTGCCGTAAACGGGATACTCGAAGGTATAAGGGAAGCCTTCCTTTTCAAACCGCACATATTTCTTTTCCGGCATTTCGATCTTAAAATAGCCACGGGGCTTTGGAGTGTAATCGCTGTTGCAGGCTGATAAGGTAATGATCAGGAAAAAGACTGGATAAAAGGATTTAAAATTCATGGTCGTTCACGTTAATAAAGATCTTGACGGTCTTGATGCGGTTGCGTTCTGTTTCCTGTACCGTAAACTGGAAGTCGCCGCTTTCCACTGTTTCATTTACCGCAGGAATCTCACCTGCTATTTCCAGCACAAGTCCGGCAAGAGAATCGCTTTCGCCTTTAACCGCATCAAACGTATCAATTGGAAGCCTGAGTGCCCTGCAGAGGTCATACAACATAATTTTAGCATCTGCCAGGTAGGTCTGGTTATCAACTTTACGGATAATGTTTTCCTCTTCATCAAATTCGTCGCGTATCTCACCAATCACCTCTTCAAGGATATCTTCCATGGTGACAATACCACTGGTGCCGCCAAATTCATCTACCACAATGGCGAAGTGTATCCGTTTTGCCTGGAATTCTTTCAGCAGGTCCTTGATCCATTTTGTTTCAGGCACATACAGCGTTGGGCGGATGAGGATATGCCAGTCAAAATCATCAAAACTGATATAAGGAAGCAGGTCTTTGGTATTGAGCACGCCTACAGTTTCATCCAGTGTTCCCTTATAAACCGGCAGACGTGAATAATGCAATTCTTCCACTTTGCTAAGCACGTCTTTCAGGCTTGTATTGTATTCAATGCCGTTGACATCAAGCCTGAACTTCATGATCTGCTTGACGGAAATATTATTGAACTTAACAATCCCTTTCAGGATGTTCTTTTCTTCAACTGTAGTGCCTTCATTATTGATATCAATGGCATCATCGAGTTCTTTCAGGCTTGTAGCTTCCGATTCATTCGCACCACTGTGTTCGCCAATGCTGTCAGCAATATCAACCAGCCGTAGGCTGATCCTTCTCAGCAACAGGTGCAAAGCTTCAACTACAGCTGAAGTGCTGTAGGCGAAACGCAGGTTGTTCTGTGTAGCCCAAACCTTAGGCAGAACCCTGCCAAAGAAAACAATGACGATCGCGATCAGGAGGATCTTGATCATCAGGTCGATATTAACGGGTGTGATGATGGTCACATATCCAATGTTAAGCAGGGGGTCAAGTAAAAAATTCGCAAGTACTGTGATGCTGATATTGAAAATAGCGCTTGCAGTAAGCAGAGAGATATACACAGCCTTCCTTTCAACAAGCAGTGTTGTAATGCGTCGGGCCGCTGCATGCTGCTTGGTCTTCAGCATGTTGATATCACGGTTCTGCAAAGAGAATAAAGCTACTTCGGCGCCTGAGGTAATGAAGCTGAGAAACAGCAGGACACCAAGAAGAATAACAAGAAAGATGGAGTTCGATGGAGTGACACCTAGAAGAAAATAAATTAGATCAGGAGGAAAATTATTGACCGGCGAATAATCCAAAGCAAAAGTTTTGTTGAAAAAGGTTTTACCAGAAAGGCAGGTACTTGGCCTGCCTTTGAATTGTAAAAATATGTTTTAAATGATTAAAAGGAAAGGTCCTGTGGCGGCTCCCCTATTGGCGACTCCGATCCGCCGGCGCCTTCTATGCCACCTTCATGATGCATCCCAGGGTGTCCGCCGGTATCAGAACGCTTATCCAACATGATCAGGTTATCACCTACAACTTCAGTTGCAAACTTTCGGTTGCCTTCTTTATCCTCCCAGCTGCGGGTTCGTAAGCGTCCTTCGATATAGACCAGGCTTCCCTTGTGCAGGTACTTCTGAGCCAGTTCGGCAAGTCCGCGCCAAAGGACTACCGTATGCCATTCAGTTTGAGAGATCAATTTACCTGTTCTGTCTTTAAAAGTTTCGGTTGTGGCCAATGGAAATTTAGCAACAGCGATATTGCCTTCCAAAAACTGAACATCCGGATCTTTTCCCAAATTGCCAATGAGCATTACCCGATTTACACCCCGCATACGATATCAATTTATCTTGTTTTCGATTCCGCTTTACTTTGCCCTTATAAATTTAAAAAAGATAATCAAATTTGCTGCCAGCAAAATTGATTTCAGTCATTCAGCTCATTTACAATGAACTGCTGCAAAGTTTTAGGAAATGCCAGGGCTTTTAACTCGCTGCCGCTCACCCATTGAAAGGAAGGCAGATCGGGTTGTTTTTTAACATGGATGACGAAGAGGTTAAAGCAGATGAGTTGATGTGTCAGCTTTTGATTGAGTTGTAGAGCCGGTGCGAGTTTGTATTCTTTTTGCTTCAGGGCAAATTGTTTATCCAGATACTCTTTTAACTGAAACAAAGAAGCAGGCCCTTCGGTCTCTATCAAAACAAATTCAAACAGGTTTTGCCAAATATCCTTTTCCATTCTTTGCCTGATCGCATACAAACCATCAAATCTTATAACAAAATAATTGAACCAGCGCTGGCGCACGCTGATCTTTTTTTTCTTCACAGGAAGCAGGTCCTGTTGACCATTTGCATAAGCAGTACAATGATCTTTAAAAAAACAAACAGCGCATTCCGGCAATGGTTTGCAAACAGTAGCGCCAAAATCCATGATGGCCTGGTTGAATTCGCCTGCTTTGTCCATCGGCATGGTTTTACCTGCCTGCAGGATAAATTCTTTCTTACCGGTAGCGGAATCAATGGGTGTTTCAATGCCGTAGATCCTGGAAAGCACCCTGAAAACATTTCCATCAAGCACTGCATATGGAAGGTTATAGGCAAATGAAGCAATTGCTGAGGCCGTATAACTTCCAACTCCTTTTAACTTCAGGATGGCTTCATAGTCTTTTGGAAAATGACCGCCGAGTTCGGAGGAAATATATTTTGCAGAGGCTATCAGGTTGCGGCAGCGTGAATAATATCCAAGGCCTTCCCAAAGTTTGAAAACTTCCTGTTCAGGGGCACTGGCCAGGGCATGCACATCCGGAAAGGTGCTAACGAATGAATTATAATATTTCAGGCCCTGTTCAACGCGTGTTTGCTGTAATATGATCTCGCTCAACCAGATCTTATAGGGATCTTTTTCTCCTTTCCAGGGCATCTGGCGACGGTTTTCCTCTTTATTCCACCTCAGCAGGCCATCTGCAAATTGTTGAGGGGTGAAGGTCAACCGCCCAGGCCATATTTCAACCATTCCAGCCTTTGGCATAAAAAATTATTTAAAAAGTTCTATATTATTGACAATCATTGTACTTTGTATTACCTTGTCAATTACAAGCCAAAATTTTTGCTATGAGAAAAGCAGACCTCGTCAACCAAATTTCTGAAAAGACCGGCATACCAAAAGTGGATGTCTTGGTCACTCTAGAGTCAATGTTCAAGGAGATCAAAGATTCGCTTTCTAAAGGCGAAAACATTTACATCCGTGGCTTTGGCAGTTTTATTACCAAGAAACGCGCAGCCAAGATCGGACGTAATATCAAGAAAAATGTAGCAGTACATATCCCTGAACATTACATTCCTGCTTTCAAGCCAGCAAAAGAATTTGTTGCAGAAGTGAAAAAGACGAGCGGAGTACAGTAGTTTTGCGAAAATTTTTTTGTGAAGAGAGCACAGTGGATCACGTTGGGTGTGGCGGCACTATTGACCGTCGCACTGTTCGCCTATTCCCAGAACCAGATCTTTGGAGCACCAAAGCCATTTAAAGGAAAGCCCGCCGCCATGGCAGGAGCTTCCGCGGTTACAATCGATAGTTTCCTTAATCATATCAAGAGCCATCTCACCCCTGACCAGATCAGCCGTTTCAACTTCCTATCCAGCCAGCTGAATCAGGAAACTGACCCCTCGGAAAAACTTCATCTCTATCATAAGATCGCTGCTTTCTGGCGCGATTCAGTGCGCCTTGCAGAACAGGAAGAAACCTTTGCGCCCTTTGCCTGGTATACGGCAGAAAGTGCCCGGTTGGAAAATTCCGAAAAATCCCTCACATTTGCAGCCCGTTTGTTTTGGAGCAACATTTCAAGCAATGACGATGAAGCTACAAGACAATGGAAGGCCCTACAGGCCAAAGATCTTTTCGAACGTTCTTTAAAAGTCAGACCGGATAATGATTCGGTTCAGGTGGAATTAGGTGAAGTGTATTTGTATGGGAACACCGGAATGATGCCAATGGAAGGTGTAAAACTGATCCAGAAGGTAGCAGAAAAAGATCCGGATAACACCTATGCATTAGCGGCCCTGGGCTATGCAAGCAAAACCTCGGGACAATTTGACAAAGCAATTGAACGTTTTAAAAAGATTGTTGAGTTAGAACCAGGCAATGCAAAGGCAATATTAATGCTGGCTGACATTTATGAGCAGACAGGCAATAAATCAGAAGCCATCCTGTATTACAGGAAAAGCCTGCCCTTGCTGAACGCGGATTTTCGGAAAGAAGTGGAACTCAGGATCGATCAATTAAGTAAATAATTTAAAATAGTAACGTTGTATGCCTTGTGGTAAAAAAAGAAAGCGTCATAAAATTGCGACGCACAAGCGTAAGAAAAGATTAAGAAAGAACCGTCACAAAAAGAGGAAATAGGTTCTGATCTGATTGCCGGGAGCTTTGCTCCCGGTTTAATTGTTTTCGCTGATTGTGCCAGATACCGTTTGCCCATCCCCCATCAATTGCCCCACTGATTTTATAAAAAATTACTGCAGCACGGTATCAGCAGATCGATCGGCATTACCATAGGTTTACAGTTAAAAAGCTGTAGTAATGTGAACAAGGAACTTATTATTAATTCCACTGCCCATGGCGTGGAGATTGCGCTGTTAGAAGATAAAAAACTGGTTGAACTGCATAGCGAAAAAACAGACGCCCGCTTTGCTGTCGGTGACCTTTACCTTGGTAAGGTAAAAAAACTGATTCCCGGTTTGAATGCAGCTTTTGTTGATGTCGGCTTTGAAAAGGATGCTTTTCTGCACTACACCGACTTAAGCCCTTATGCCCGTTCCCTGCTGAAATTCACCCAGCAGGCCATCAATGATAAATCACCTGAAGGATTTGATTTTGGCCAGTTCCAGATTGAACCGGAGATCATCAAGACAGGAAAGATCAATGAAGTACTGAGCGGAAAACCAAACATCCTTGTCCAGATCTTAAAAGAGCCGATTGCTGCCAAAGGCCCCCGCCTTAGCTGTGAGCTTTCCCTGCCCGGACGTTTCATTGTGCTTACACCCTTTAATGACATTGTAGCGGTTTCCCGCAAGATCCATTCAGCAGAAGAAAGAAAACGCCTGCAACGTATCGTTGAATCCATCAAGACAAAGAATTTTGGTGTGATTGTACGTACGGCAGCTGAAGGCAAAAACACCGCAGAACTTCATGAGGACCTTTCGGACCTGGTTGCTACCTGGACAAGCATTCAAAAGAACCTGAAAGGCGCCGTAGCCCCTGCAAAGATCCTGAGCGAGCAGACAAAGACCACCAGCATCCTTCGCGACCTGCTGAACGAAGACTTCAACCGGGTTGTGATCAATGACAAGAACATTTTTTCCGACACCAGGAACTATATACAGCGCATCGCTCCTGAAAAGGCGGACATTGTGGCCCTCCACCAGAACGGCACTCCTATTTTTGACCAGTATGGTGTTACCAAGCAGGTGAAAGGTTCTTTCGGAAAAACCGTCAACCTGAACAGCGGAGCCTATCTCATTATTGAACACACTGAAGCCCTTCATGTGATCGATGTGAACAGCGGTTACAAAAGCGTAAGCAATAACCAGGAACAGAATGCCCTTGAAACCAACCTGGAGGCTGCAGAAGAGATCGCAAGGCAACTAAGGCTCAGGGATATTGGCGGTATTATCGTGGTTGATTTCATTGATATGAAGCTGCCTGATAACAAAAGGAGGCTGATCGAGAAGATGGAGGAGTTCATGCAGCCCGACAGGGCAAAGCATGCAGTCCTTCCTATATCAAAGTTTGGCCTGATGCAGATCACCCGGCAGCGGATGAAACCCGAGATGAACATCAATACCCAGGAGATCTGTCCAAGCTGTATGGGTACCGGTAAGATCTCATCCACCCTCATCCTTGAGGACGAGATCGAAAAGAACCTGAATTACCTGATCACCCACAAGCACAGCAACCTTACCATCATCATCAACCCTATATTATACGCTTACCTTACCAAAGGCATGTTCTGGAGCTCCAAGCTGGCCAAATGGAAGCGGAAATACAAACAGAACATTACCCTGAAGGAGGATACCAACTACCACCTTACCGAATTCAGGTTCTTCGACAGCAATGGAGAAGAGATCAAATTATAAAAACCCCGCCTCGGCGGGGCTTTTAATTTAAACCTTCGAGGCCTTTAAAGACCTCGAAGGTCTTAAAGACCTTCCCGCTTTTTTTCACTCAATCCGGGGGACAATTCCCATTTCACAAACAAAAAAGGCCGCCAGAGGCGGCCAGTAAAAACATATTTAAAGGGAAAATTCACCTAAAGTCATGTGCTGAAACCCTTCCTGATTACTCCCTCCTTGAACCCATAAAGATCATCACGTACTGGAAAAGCGTTGCCACGGCTGCCAGTGCCGCCACCACATAGGTCATAGCAGCCCATTTAAGCGCGTCTTTAGCCTTTGGATAGTCCTGGGCTGATGTTACATTAGAGCGGTTCAGCCAGGCCAGTGCCCTGCGGCTGGCGTCAAATTCCACCGGAAGGGTCACCAGGGAAAAAACAACGGTAACGGCCAGCATGATGATACCGATCAAAAGAAGGGTGGTATTCCCGGAAAACGCCATAAAAATACCAATCATGAGGACCCAGTGCACTATACTGGAAGAAAACTGCACCGCAGGCACCAGTTTGCTCCTCAGGTTCAGCCAGGTATAGGCCGTAGCGTGCTGAACAGCATGGCCGGTTTCATGTGCTGCAACCGCTGCTGCAGAAATACTGTTATTGTGGTATATATCCGGGCTCAGGCTAATTGTCTTTGTGAGCGGGTTATAGTGATCGGACAGAAAACCCTGCCCGGCTACAACCTGTACATCATAGATTCCATTCTCCCTAAGCATCTGCTCAGCAATTTCGCGGCCTGTTAAACCACCTGCCAGGGGCAATTTGCCATATGCGGTAAGCTTACCTTTCAGGATCATGGAAACAACCAGGCTGATCCCCATAAAAACCAAAGAAAGCATCAAAATCGAAGATGTCATGTTAGAATTTATTTTATACCATAACGCCTCAATTTTGTCACCAAAAGCTTCTTTTAGAACTGTAGAGAATGGTTTTAACGAAAGCCTTTCATTTTTGTCAGTCCGGGGTCAATTTGGAAAGCTTCTCTGACAGTTTATCATGGATCACGTGATCACTGCCTGCAAAAATGGCCCTTCCTATCTTTTGATTTTCAATTAGTTATAAAGCCAAAACTGTTAAATGGAATTATATAAAATCATCTGAAAGTTATGCACAGGCTCAAAAATTAATTTTGTTATGTGGGGCAGATTTGTAATTTAGTGTCAGAATTTAATGGGTTAGTAAGTAAAAGGGTTGGTCGAAAGATCAGCCCTTTTTACTAAGTTTTTTTCTCCGGTTTTACTGCTTTTCCGACCATCCTGCTTCGGAATTTATTTTCATCCTTTGATCTCTAATTTTAATGAATGTCTAAAGTAAAAACAGCCTACTTCTGTCAGAACTGTGGTTATGAAAGTGCAAAATGGTCTGGAAAATGTCCCGCCTGTCAACAGTGGAATACTTTCGTTGAGGAACTGGTTCAGAAAGAAACAAAGAAGCTTGGACCTGACTGGCAATCTTACACCGGCGAGCCTACATCAAAAAAAGTTCAGGCACTTCACTCCATAGAAACAAAAGATTCACCAAGGCTTGTTACAACGGATCCTGAATTGAACAGAGTACTTGGTGGCGGTATTGTTGGCGGAAGCATCATTCTTGTTGCAGGAGAACCAGGTATTGGTAAATCAACTTTGTTTTTACAGATGGGTTTGCATTTGAAAGAGATCGTTGTTCTTTACATCAGCGGAGAAGAAAGTGAACAACAGATCAAGATGAGGGCTGATCGTCTGAACATCCGGAATGAAAACTTTTACCTGCTCACAGAAACATCAACGCAAACTATTTTCAGTGAAGTAAAAAAGCTGAAGCCCGGCCTGATCATTGTTGATTCGATCCAGACACTTGAATCTCCTTTCATTGAATCATCACCCGGAAGTGTTTCGCAGATCCGGGAGTGCGCCGCCGAATTCCAGCAATTTGCCAAGGAAACCAACACACCGGTATTCCTTATTGGACACATCACCAAGGAAGGCAGTATTGCCGGCCCAAAATTACTGGAGCACATGGTTGATACCGTACTGCAGTTTGAAGGTGACAGGCATTATGCCTACCGCATCTTGCGTACCCTGAAGAACCGTTTTGGAAGTACGGCGGAACTTGGCATTTACCAGATGAATGATAATGGTATGAACCCGGTTCTTAATCCAAGCGAGATCCTGATCACACAGAAAGAAGATCAACTAAGTGGCATTGCCATCGCAGCCACCATTGAGGGACAGCGTCCATTGCTGATTGAAGTACAGGCACTCGTTACCCAATCGGTTTACGGAACACCGCAGCGCACAGTAACAGGCTTTGACCTGAGAAGGCTGCAACTCCTGCTGGCAGTTCTTGAGAAACGCGGGGGATTTCACTTTGGAGTTAAAGATGTTTTTTTAAATATTGCGGGTGGGCTTAAAGTAGAGGATCCATCCATTGACCTTTCTGTTCTTTGCGCGTTGCTTTCTTCTTATGAAGACACTTCCATCCCGCATTCAATCTGCTTCGCAGGTGAAGTTGGCCTTAGTGGTGAGATCAGGGCGGTGAACAGGATTGAACAAAGGATCGCTGAAGCGGAGAAGCTGGGATTTGAAAGGATCATTGTTTCTAAATACAACCAAAAAGGACTGGCTAAAAAAAGTTTCAACATACAGGTCGTTACCATGGGCCGGGTAGAGGAAGTATATAAGTACCTGTTCTAGATTTTCCTGGCTGAACATCCAGGTAAAGGAAAAATGTTACAAGCCTCCCGGACATTTAGAAGACATAATTACTTAATATGACCCTTGTAAAAGAGATCAGGGACGCGTTGCTTCACCTGGCCTTCCCTCATATTTGTGCAGGCTGCGGAAGTGATGCTGTTGATCCGGCATCTATGCTCTGCCTGCGGTGCATGGAAGCCCTGCCGCTAACTCATTTTCATTTGTATGGCAACAATCCTGTGGAAAAGATCTTCTGGGGCAGGATCCCTTTAAAAAGCGCAACATCGCAATATTATTTTACCGGCGCTTCGCTGATGCAAAGACTGATGCACCAGTTAAAATATGGAGACAACCAGGACCTTGGCTATTACCTGGGCACATTGATGGGCAGCCAGCTGGCTTCCTCTAACAGGTACGTTCATTGCGATGCCCTGGTGCCACTTCCACTCCATGGATCCCGTGAAAGAAAAAGAGGTTACAACCAGGCCGCCGTGCTTTGCGAAGGCATTGCCAGTGTTTTAAAAAGACCAGTTATTACAAATGCTGTGACCCGTACCAGGCATACCGACACGCAGACCAAAAAGTCAAGAGTGGCCCGCTATCAAAACATGGAAGGGAGGTTTGAGCTTTCCGACGCCCGGCTTATCGAAGGAAAACATATCTTGCTGGTGGATGATGTAGTGACCACAGGGGCAACACTTGAAGCCTGCGGCCGCCAGGTACTGGAAGCAAATGGCATTCAATTGAGCATTGCCACTCTTTGCTATTCTTCCGGATAATCTTTATACTATGTATCAACCCATGCGTGCCTTTATATTCCTTGCATTTTCCATCCTTATTTTCTTTGGGTGCAGAAAAGATTCTTTTACCGATAACCCAGCCACTTTTCTTCAAACGACTTCTGATACACTTCATTTTGATACCGTTTTCACCAGCACAGGGTCAACAACGCAATTTGTCAAGATTGTTAATGATAATAATAAAGGTATACGCATAGCCTCGGTGCGACTGGCAGGCGGCAACACTTCATCCTTCAGGATCAATGTGGACGGAATACCGGGCCCGGAAGTTCGTAACCTTGAAGTACCTGCTCACGACAGCCTTTATGTTTTTGTTACAGTGACCATAGATCCCGGGGCAGCTAACCTTGCGTTCCTTGTCCGCGATAGTATAGAGATCGATTACAACGGAAATAAAAAATGGGTGCAGCTTGATGCTTATGGACAGAACGCAAGGTTCCTGAAGAACCATACCATTTCAACTGATGAGACCTGGAACAATGACCTTCCGTATGTTGTGATCGGCAACCTGAACATCAATGAAGGTGTAAAGCTGACCATACAAAAAGGAAGCAGGATCTACCTGCACGCCAACGCACCGGTGATCGTAAAAGGAACACTGCAGGTATTGGGCGAACGATGGGACAGTACACGTGTTATTTTCACGGGAGACCGCCTTGATCTGCCCTACAGGGATTTTCCGGCAAGCTGGCCTGGCATTGTACTTACTACTACGAGCAAGGACAATGAGTTTCGTTTCGCTACGATCAGGAATGCTTACCAGGGAATTATTGTGCAGGACCCGGCGCCAGGCACTGCTCCTAAATTGCTGCTCCGTGAATGCATCATTGATAACGCATATGAAGAAGGCATACTTGCCATTAACTCCAGCATCAGGGCAGAAAATGTTCTTGTTAGCAATTGCGGTAAAAATATCCTGCTGGCAAAGGGAGGCAATTACCAGTTCACCCATTGTACGGTAACCACTGTACCCAATGGCCTCGTGCAACACAAGGACCCGGTATTGCTGGCTGCTAATTTCATTAACCAGAACAACAGCATTGTAACATCCAATCTGAATGCTGTCTTTCGTAACTGTATCTTCTGGGGAGAACAGAACGGGATTGTAGAAAATGAAGTTGTCGTTTTAAGAAATAATGCTGCCGGCATGAATGTAGTTTTTGACCAGGTGCTCTGGCGCCAACAGGTTAGCGGAGCACTGCCTGCGGGTGTCACTGTAATGGGTGAGATCAACCAGATGAATCCAGAATTCGATACCCTTAATTCGGCTGAAAAGATTTATAGTTTCCGGCTGAAAGAATCTTCGCCGGCACGTGAAAAAGGCATGGCCACTCCAATTATTATTGACCTTGATGGAAACCCCAGGCCTTTTGGCTTGCCCGACCTTGGGGCATATGAGTGGAAACCATGAGGGGTTTCTGGTTTATTGTTTCTGGTTTTTTTGGTTGTTTAGGTGCAGTATTTCTTTATTGATCCCACTTGCGTAGAGAGGCAGAAAAGGCAAAATCTGTCCGACGTGGGGAGAGGGCAAAGGAGACGGAAAGGGTCGCAAAGTTCAGCGCCTGTATTTTGTGAAATTTAAAAGGTTATTAATGAGCCTGCATGAGCTCCATTCACTTTCTTAAAATTGGTATGGCCTGCAACAACCATCGTATCTTTGATTTGTTAGTCTGAACACATACAAATATAAAATATGAAAGCACTTCTTTTTGCCACTATCCTTTCCCTTTTCCTCACAGGCGGATCTATTTATGACTTTAAAGTCGGCGGCCTGGATGGAAAAGAAATTGACCTTGCCCAGTTCAAAGGAAAGAAGATCCTTATTGTTAATACTGCAAGCGAATGTGGCTATACGCCACAGTACGCCGACCTTCAGAAGCTTCACGAAAAGTACAAGGACAAACTGGTAGTGATTGGTTTTCCTGCCAACAATTTTAAAGGCCAGGAACCGGGCTCCAATGAAGAGATCAAGGATTTTTGCAAGAAGAACTATGGTGTGACCTTCCCTATGGCAGAAAAAGTTTCTGTTACAGGTAATGATATCCACCCTTTGTTCAAATACCTGACAGAAGAAGCAAAAGCTGCCGGTGCAACAGAACCGGTGATCCGCTGGAACTTTACAAAATTCCTGGTTGATGAAAAAGGAAAACTGGTGAAGGTATTCCCTAGCAAGGTGAATCCTATGAGCGAAGAGATCACTGTATACCTGAATTGATCAGAACAAAATAACAATAAGGCCTCCGCCATGGCGGAGGTTTTTCTATTTATGCAGGCTGCCACCAGGTAAGAGCAAATAAACCGGGATTAAAAGATTATCAGGATATTTGACGGTCTGCAGTCGCAGACCAAAAAAATTAATTCGGGTTGATGTTCAAAGATGTGATCGGGCATGATGCCGTTAAGCAACACCTGGTGGACATGGTGGTTCATAATCGTTTAAGCCATGCCCTGATCTTCCTTGGCAAGGAAGGAAGCGGGGCCCTTCCCCTAGCCAATGCCTTTGCCCAATACATTGTTTGCCAGAACACTTCAGGAAAAGGAAGGGTCGAGGAAGGACCTTCTCTTTTCGGGTCCCCTGAACCGGTTAGTGCCACAGTCAAAGAACCACTTTTAGATGCCTGCGGCGTTTGCCCGGCCTGTCAGAAGGCCACAAAAATGGTTCACCCTGATATACATTATTCTTACCCGGTGGTTACCAAAAAATCCGGAACAGTACCTATCAGCACGGATTACGCTGCTGAATGGAGGGAATTCATCGGCCAGTACCCTTATGGAAATATCTATGACTGGCTTCAGTTCATAGAAGCGGAAAACAAGCAGGGAAATATAACAGCACAGGAATGTAACGACATCATTCGAAAACTAAACCTGAAAAGCTTTGAAAGCGGGTACAAGATCCTGATCCTTTGGATGCCTGAATACCTGGGAAGGGAAGGAAACAAACTATTAAAGCTGATTGAAGAACCACCGCCAGATACTTTATTCATCCTGGTGGCCGAAAATGAATCGGCTATCCTGACCACCATTCTCTCCAGGTGCCAGCTGGTGAAAGTCCCCGCTATTGAAGGCGTAGCCGTTGAGAAAGCACTGATCGAACGTTCGAAACTGGACCCTGAACAGGCCAGGCAGATCGCCAACATCTGCGAAGGAAATTACAGGGAAGCCCTGCACCTGCTTCAACATGCAGATGAAGATTTTGGCAACCTGCTGCGCGACTGGCTGAACGCCACCATAAAGAACCAGCCAGTGCTGCAGATCAAACATATTGAGGAAATTGCCAGGCTGGGAAGAGAGAATCAAAAGCAGTTCCTTCGTTATTTCACGCATCTCCTTGAACAGGCAATAAGGCTCCAGGTACTGGATGAAGAAGGAAAAGAGCGGCTACTGAGCGCATTCTCAGCTTTTGAAAGGGATTTTGTTCCAAAGCTAAACCGTGCCATGCGTATTGAGCAACAGGAAGCAGTGACCTCTGAACTGGATAAGGCAGCTTATTATATCGAAAGGAATGCCAATGCGAAGATCCTTTTTCACGCACTGACCATTAAAATATTCCATATTGTTAAAAACAACATCGTTATCCTGGCTTAAAGAAGGGGTATAGTTGCAGTTGCTTAAAAAAATTATATTTGCAATTACCTCGCAAGAGGCCCGAAATATATATCAAGAGGTTTGGTTCGTGAAGAGTGATGATTAAGCTATAGAATACTCCCTATATACTGACAGATGAAACGCATGTCTACATCTACAGTAAACTTGCTTGCAAAGATGCCTTAATGTGGTGTACCATGCAGCCAGGTAAGATAGTATAAGCCCTGAAACGCCCTGTAGTGGCGTGTTCCAGGCTTTTATATAGCTGTCCCACAGCCAGCCTCCTGAAATCAGTTGACAGATCAGCCATTGGCAGTATGCAATTGAAGAAACAATTTATTCATTTAACAACAGGCAATAATTATGGCATGTGGTTCATGTGGGACAAAGCCAAATGGCTGTAAGAGTAATGGTGGTTGCAGCACGGGTGGCTGTAACCGGATGAATACCTACGACTGGCTTGTTAATTTACCCCTGGCGGACTCGGAGCAGGCCTGCAGGGTGGTTGAAGTAACCTTTAACCAGGGCAGTCGCAAAGATTATTACAGGAACGCAACCCTTCATTTACTTGAAAAAGGTGACCTGATCTCCGTTGAAGGTGTCAGCGGTTTTGATCTTGGTGAAGTATCATTAACAGGCGAAGTGGTCCGCATCCAGCTTAAGAAAAAAGGCATCAACGAGTTTCATACCGATATGAAAAAGATCCTGCGCCGTGCAACGGACAGGGACATAGAGATATGGAAACAGAACAAGGCACGCGAAAAAGAAGCCCTTATCCGCAGCAGGGCCATTGCCAGGCAGCTCAACCTGAATATGAAAATGAGCGAAGTGGAATTCCAGGCAGATGGACGCAAAGGCACTTTCTTTTACATAGCTGATGACAGGGTTGACTTCCGTGAGCTGATCAAGATATTCGCTTCGGAATTTAAGGTAAAAGTTGAAATGCGTCAGATCGGCGCACGCCAGGAAGCAGGCAAGGTAGGTGGGATCGGCAGCTGTGGACGCGAGCTTTGCTGCGCCACCTGGCTCACCGAGTTCAAATCAGTAAATACTGCCGCCGCCCGGTACCAGAACCTTTCCATCAATCAAACAAAACTGAGCGGCCAGTGCGGGAGGCTCAAATGCTGCCTCAACTATGAACTGGATACTTACCTCGATGCATTGCAGGGATTCCCTGAAAATGCAGACATGCTGAGGGTAAGCAGGGGCACGGCAACGCTGATCAAAAAAGATATTTTCAAAAACCTGATGTGGTATGTGCTGCCTGAAAGCAACAAGCAGTACCCGCTAACTATTGAAAGGGTCCGGAAGATCAGGACACTCAATAACCAGGGCGTTATCCCCGATGAACTAGAAGCAGTTGAAGTGGTTTCTTCCAAGGTGAAAGAAGTAGAACCGGAATTTGTTGACGTTGTCGGCCATATCAGCCTCCGGAGTCTTGAAAAAGCCGATAAAAAAAGGCAGCAGCAAAGACGCGATCCACGTGGTGGTGGAGGTGGTAACAACAGCGGGCAAAGAAGCAACCAGCAGCAACAGCAAAGGCCAAACCAACCCAAGGGCGGGCAGGGTCAAAAGAATTTGCAGGGAGGACAACCACAGCGGAATCCTCCGGGTGGTCAGGGCCAGCAACCCCAAAAGAATCTGCCAGTGCAGAAGAGCGGACCGCAGCAGCAAAAGCCAAATCCCAATCAGCAGGGAGGGCAAAGGCCTCAGCGTCCTAACCAGGGCGGCAACCAGCAGGGCGGACCTAAAGGACAGAACCAGCAGCAGAATCCCCAGCAAAGGATGGATCCAAAAGGAAGACCGCCCCAACAGAGGCGGCCGCCGGAACAACCTAAAAAAGATCAGTAGATTTCTATAATACTTTCGAAGAGGCTGCAGGTGCAGCCTCTTTTTCTTTTTGAAGAGCCCTGTAAATGGCATCCTGTATGTTGCCTCGAACATTCAGCAAAGACAACTTGTTGTTGGTCCTTGTAGGGTTAACGCGATTGGAAAGAAAAATATAGACAAGGTCATGTTCAGGATCTACCCAGACGCAGGTGCCTGTAAAACCGGTATGGCCAAAAGTTTTTGCAGAAGCCAGGGCAGATGGATAAGGGTTTTTGGACACCGACGTGCCGGAGCCTGACTTGTTTTCAAAATTTTCCTTCTCGGGTTTGTCAAATCCCAGTCCGCGGCGGCTTGTAGCACTTCCATATGCTGTGAAAAGATCAATGGTCTCTTTTTTCAGGTACCGCTCTCCATTCAGTTCACCGCCATTCAGCAGCATCTGGTAAAGCATCGACAGGTCGTAAGCATTTGAAAAAAGTCCTGCATGGCCTGCAACGCCTCCAAACATGGATGCTCCTTCATCATGAACATATCCCCTCAGGATCTGCCTGCGGAAATGCTTTTCATCTTCCGTAGGAACGATCCTTTCAATACCGAACCGCTGGCCTGCAAGAAATCCTGTTGTTGACATACCCATGGGGTCATAGAAAGTTTTCTTTGTATAGCGGTCAAGGGTGGTTCCGGTTACAGCTTCAACGATCTCGCCAAGGAAAATAAAATCATTATCGCTGTAAATGTATTTTCCGTGCGCAGTAAGCGGACTAGCAAGAATGCGTTTGAACATGGAATCATTCCAGTCTTTGCGCAGGTACATATTGCGTGCAACAGGTATTGAAAAGTTGCTGTCTGGCTGGCTGCGGTATAGGTCTGGACGCGGTACACCATCCTTGTCAACGGTTTCCCTGTAAAAAGATATGAAAGGATGCAGGCCCGCCTGGTGCAGAAGTATGTCGCGGATTGTTAGCCCGGCTTTGTCTGATCCTTTTGTCCATGGCAGGTAATCACCAATGGTCTTATCCAGGTCCACTTTACCCTGTTCGTAAAGCTTCATAATGGAGACCGTAGTAGCTGAAACTTTTGTAACAGAAGCCAGGTCGTAAATGCTTTCCAGGTTCACAGGCATCGAAGATGGCTCATAATCCATTTTGCCAAAAGCCTTGTGGTATTTGATCTCACCTTTATGCACCGCCATGACCACCGCTCCCGGAAATGCTTTCTGTGCAATGGCATCGTTAACAATGCTGTCTATCACAAGCCATTGTGGTGATACACCTACAGGAATCAGGTTGCTTACCAGGATACCTGACCCGTAATTAAAGTTGCAAACCGTTACAGGCATGCTGCCGCGTGCAGGAAATGCACCTCTTAGGAAATCTGCCGCCGCTTCCTGGAAAGCAGGATCATCCTGGTGCACTGCAACCAGGGTTTTGGCATCGCAGAAATTTTTAGCAGCGTACACGTTTCCGAAAAGGAAGGTGGCGCTTCGCTGCTGCTGCAATTCACTCCAGAGTTGCAAGGCAGGTGCAGTGATGTTATAATTATTTGAAGGACGGTTGCTGTATTCGTGTATACCTATGATCACAGCATCATAGTCGCCTGCAGTTACTTGTTGCACCAGTGCAGTGGCTTTTTGCGCATCGTCTTTATAAGAAAGAAGGAATGTATCGGCAGTGTAATCGCGGACAAGTCTTTGTCCGAATTGGTTGAGCGTGCTTCCGCCAATGCCTACATAAGCGATCTTTTTACCGTAGATGGTTGGAAAGAAAGCAGAGTCATTGCGCACCACTGTGATCACATTGCGGGCTACCTGCCTTTTGATGTTTTCTGTTTTTGCATTCAGGTCTGCCAGAAGATTAGTTGTATCCACAAACTGGGCTGTGTGCATGCCCAGGTCATACTTGGCTTGCAGCACCTTCATCACTTTTTCATCGATATCCTTCCATTTCAGTCTTTTCTTTTTAATGGCCTGCTGAATGGCGTCAATAGCTGCAGGAACATCATCCGGAAGACAAAGCATATCATTGCCTGCTATAATGGCCTGAACTGCGGCTTCTCCGGCAGGAAAAAATTTGGTGACGCCTTTCATTTCAAGGGCATCTGTAAAAGTGAGGCCCTCATAATCCAATTCATCGCGCAGCAATTCCGTCACATTATTCTTTGAAAGGGATGTGGGCATGTTGTCAGTCTTATCGATAGCGGGGATCGCGAGGTGGGCGATCATTACAGATCCTACTTTGTTTTTAAAAAGCTCCTTGAATGGGTAAAGCTCCAGTGAATCCAGTTGCTCTATACTTTTGCTGATCACGGGAAGGTCATGATGTGAATCGACTTCAGTATCGCCATGTCCGGGAAAGTGTTTGGCGCAGGCCATGATGCCTGCTTCCTGCATGCCTCTTACATAGGCAACGCCCAATTTCGCAACTCTGAATTTATCTTCTCCGAAGGAACGGTACCCGATCACAGGGTTGTTGGGGTTGTTATTGACGTCTACAACAGGCGCATAATTCACATGAACGCCGATCCTTTTCATTTGCTCTCCTATGGCCAGTCCCATTTCATATACAAGCCTTTCATCTTTCAGCGCACCAAGCGTTAGCTGGTAAGGAAATTTATTGACACTGTCCAAACGCATACCCAGTCCCCACTCTCCATCGATGGTAACCATCAGCGGTGTTTTGGCAATGGCCTGGTACTGGTTGGTCAGTTCGGCCTGGCGTACCGGTCCGCCCTGGAAAAAGCACAATGCGCCGACATTGTATTTTCTGATAAGGTCAATAACACCGGCAACATGTTCCTGTCCGAGATTGCTATGTGCCCTGATCACCATCAGCTGGGAGATCTTTTCTTCTTTGCTCAGGGATTCGAATACGCTGTCAACCCAGGCTGCTCTGGAAAGATTGCTTTTGTATTGGGCGAATGGGCTGGTCATCAGAAAAAGGGCAAGTATCATCAACAACTGTCGCTTCATAAAAGCAAATTAAAACAATTTAATTGGGTGGAGGAGGGAGAGGTGTTAAAAAGAGAGAAGCTTTTGGCTGTTGGCTGAAGGCTATTAGCTACGAGCTACGAGCTACGAGCCGTGAGCTGCGAACTTTTGAAACCTCTCGTAGCTAGTAGCTAATAATTTGAAGCTTTCTCTAATACATTAACCGCCAAGAGCGCAAAGGGAACGCAAAGAAACGCAAAGAGGAACACAGGAGAGTTGAAAGCGAATAGGGAAAATCAAGTAACAAGCAAACCAGTAACAACCAGAAACCAGAGACCATAAACCATAAACTCATCACGCCTTTATCCATATCCTGATCTCATGAGGAGCCGGCTCGTCGCCGCCGAAATAGGGATATAACTGGTAGCCGATGGCCCTGGAGGTGCTGCTTTTGCGTGGCATGGTGAAGCTGTTGCCATCAACTGTAAAAATATAGGTCCTTTCCGTTACTTCCAGCCTGCATTGGATATTAGCACCAATAGAAATGGTGGTCAGTTCTTTTGAGTCCACATGCCCATCATTGTAGATATAGGCAAACAGCCTTAAAGCGTTATCGCTCCAGCGCCATCCGAACCTTGCACTGAAATCATGATGGCTGGCATTGTTATCCGAAAAGCCATAAAGCTTATTGATGTCAAGCTGGTTGATGGGAAGCTGGGAGGTGTAGATGGCAGAACTGTCAAACCTGACCGTAAAACTGAGTGCAGCAACTTCTAATGCTTTATATGGATTCTGGTCAGCATAATGTTGTCCCTGCCGGATGGTATACCTGGTAAAACCTGTTTCAGGATTTGTGGTTTCAGTTCCTTTATCCGCTGTTAGTTCGTATGACTTGCTGCAGGAAGACAGCGTCATTAACACACCAAAAAAATAAAGCAGGGCCTTTTTCATAACTGTTTTCCTTTAGGATTTGGGAGCAGCGAATATAGGGCAAGCCCTTAGGAAATGCAATAACCTGCCTGTAAATATCCGAAGGAATTTCCCGGAAATAAGGGATGGCACTTACCAGGCTTTATCGGTTATGAAGCCTTATTTTTGACGCCCTAAAGCTTGGACCGTGGCTGACCGAATTCAATTGCTTCCTGACCATATTGCCAACCAGATCGCCGCCGGAGAGGTGATCCAACGCCCTGCCAGCGCGGTCAAAGAGCTGCTCGAGAACGCGGTTGACGCAGGGGCCACGGAAGTAAAGCTTCTTGTGAACGATGCCGGTAAGGCTCTGGTGCAGGTGATAGATAACGGCCAGGGCATGAGCGATACCGATGCCCGAATGAGCTTTGAACGCCATGCTACCTCAAAGATCCGCTCCATAGAAGATCTTTTTCATATACGTACCATGGGATTCAGGGGAGAAGCACTGGCTTCCATTGCTGCAGTGGCGCAGGTTGAACTCAGAACCCGGAGGGAGCAGGATGAAACCGGAACCTTTATTGAGATAGAAAACAGCCTGGTCAGAAAACAGGAACCGGTAGCAGCTTCTGTGGGCACCAGCATTTCCATGAAGAATCTATTCTTCAACGTGCCTGCACGAAGGAATTTCCTGAAAAGCAATGCTGCTGAAATGCGGCATATTGTAGATGAATTTATCAGGGTAGCCCTTGCTTTTCCCAATGTTTTCTTTTCCCTGACCAGCAACGGTCAGCAGGTCTTTCATCTTGAAGCTGGCTCACTGAAGCAACGCATCCTGCAGATCCTTGGCAATCATTACAACACCAAGCTGGTTGCCGTAAAGGAAGAAACAGATTACCTGAACATTTATGGTTTTGTTGGAAAGCCTGAAACAGCCAAAAAGACAAGAGGCGACCAGTACTTCTTTGTCAACAACCGCTTCATTAAAAGTCCTTACCTGAACCACGCAGTGCTCAGCGCCTACCAGGATATGATCGCTACGGACAGCTTTCCCATGTATGCGCTTTTCATCGACCTTGATCCGCAGCAGGTGGATGTTAATGTGCACCCCACAAAACAGGAGATCAAATTCGAGGATGAAAAGATCGTGTACGCTTTTATCCAGGCAGCTGTAAAGCATGCACTTGCCCAGTTCAGCATCACGCCTACACTTGACTTTGATCTTGATGCTTCCATACAGCAACTGGATTCTGTACAAAAACCTTTTACGGAAGACAAACAGGCCTTTACTAAATCATCTTCCATTTTTCAAACTTTCACAGAAGCCAACCAGGCGCATAAGATCGAAGCAGGTGGCGCCATGCGGCATTGGAGCAATTACAGTGAACCAAAGAATGCTTTTGAAAACACCAATGCCGATACTGATTTTCAATCTTTACAGGCATCTTCTTCATTAGGTTTTTCGCAAAGGCCTGATGTTGAAAGCACAAAGCTTGTTCAGCTTTTCAACGCTTACATTTTATTTCCATCAGCATATAATTTTTTACTCATCCACCAGCAATCTGCGCATGAACGCATCATCTATGAACGGTTGCAAACTGCCATGCATGGGAAGCCTGTGGTCACTCAAAAATCCCTGTTTCCTGTAACGCTTGAACTGGCCCCAACAGATGCCGTTATCGTAAATGAATTGCTTCCTGACCTTCATCAGATGGGATACACCATTGAGCCATTTGGCCGCAACGCCTTTGTGATCCAGGGATCACCAGCTGATATCGGGGAAGGCAATGAAAAGCTGATGTTTGAAAAGATCCTTGAGCAGTACAAATTCTTCAATAGTGAATTGAAATTATCCAAAAGGGAAATGCTGCTGCGCTCTGTTTCCTGGCAACAGGCCGTTAAGTCAGGGATCCTGCTTTCTGAAAGGGAAATGCAGAACCTTGTAGCAGACCTGTTCCGCTGCGCTCAACCCAACATCAGTCCATCAGGAAGACCAACGTACATGGAGTACAGGAAGGAGCAGTTGGACAGGATGTTCGTCAGGTGAGTTTCTGGTTTATTGTTTCTAGTTTCTGGTTCTTTAGGTACGGTCATTTCTTACAGGTTCATATTGCGTAAAAAGGCAGCAACCGCAAAGAACGTAAAGTGACGCAAAGGAATACAGGGCTAAACTTTGCGCTTCTTTGCTTAACCTTAGCGACTTTTGCGTTTAAACTTTTACGCAAATTGCATACAAACATTTGGGGGAGCCTGGCAGGAACCAGAAACTAGAAACAAGAAACCAGAAACAAAATTTACCTCTTCTTCCTTCTCAAGTCAAGTATATCATACCTCAGGTACAACTGGAAGGATTCATTCTGGTCTTTTACCTGCATTACGTTGTTGCCGGATTGCGTATTGATATAAGGGGTGAGGCCTTTATTGAATCTTAAGCCAGCATTCAGCCTGTTCCACCTGTAATTGACATCGGCAAATACCCTCCAGTCGCTGGTACGGAATGTGGTTGACACGGTATCTGCCAGGGCCATTGGTACAGGAGGACGGTTTCCATTGCCATTGCTATTGTTCTCTTTGATCTTTTTGGCTTTTTTAGGCTTCCCTGTAGTAATGGATTTGGTTGAAGATGATTTATTCCAGGTACCTGCTTGCCTTTCCATGACGGCTGCTTCTTGCATGTACATTGTTTTGTGCAGGTAGCCATACTGTACACCAAGTCCAACATAAAGATTACGTACAGGACTATAATGAACCGAAAGGGGGAGGTTCAGATAATAAAGCTTTTTAAGCTCAAGGCTCTGCTCATTCATCTTGTTCTGGTTCTGGTAGGTATGCTGCCTGGCCAGTAAGAAATTTGGTGTGTATTGCGGAGCGCTGAACTGCAGCTCTGACTGAACAAAAAGCTTGTTTCTGAAATGATACTGCACATAAACCGATGGCAGGTAATCGATCAGTGACACTGTGCTGCCATTGACAGATGCAGTGGTCATTTCCTGGTTGCTTACAGGAAGGTTCAGGTTCAATGAAGCCCCTGCAACAAAACCGATGCGTTGCATTACCGGAACTTTTACCTTTGGCTGCTCCGCTATGACAGGTTGGTTGCCTGTTGGATCTGCCTGCGTTCTTTTGATGCTGCCTGATAATAAGGAAGGTAAAGGATCGATCTTACTGCGGTACAGAGAACTGTTTACTGGCCATACTCTATTAGAGTTATTCACAAACACCTTCTTGCTTTCAAAAGCCTGGTTAAGAACAATATTTTTTTCTGTGCCCTGGGAAATTATTTCCGGCACCTGTCTTTCCTGTTGACCGTTTGATGTTGTATTGGACGCCTGGTCCTGTTTTTTGATCCTGTTGATAGCAGTTTTTACCGTGTATGGTTTCGCCTGCAAAGAAGGATCAGAGAATTTATTAGCTGCTCCAACTTCTTTTATGGTCAGTACGTGTTTTTCATTTGATACCGGTACCGCTGAGGGATTAGTACTCACCTGGTTACCCGGTTGCATTTCATTCGCAGGAACTGTTGGCGCATTTGCCGATGTAACAATATTATTATGGCTTTTGGAACCCTGTTCCGGGGCTGTTCTTTGGCCAGGCTGCATTTTATCTTTTTCCTCAACCGTTCTTGCACCTTGGCTGGAATTCCTTTGTAACAATGGGCCCTGAGCAGATGGATTTTGAACCGGGACTTTGATCTTTCCTGTTACAGGGTCAAACTCCGGCTTGGTAGCATGATTGAGCATGAAAAAGCAAATGCAAATAGCAATGATGGACCCAGCGGTGATAAGAGTCTTCAGGTGGTTCTTCCACCATAGGAATCCTTTGCGATCCTTTTCAGGCATTTCGCGATCGAGTACAGCTTTCATATCAGACCAAAGCGCATCCGTATCGGTGCCGTTGGCCTGCTCCAGCTTTTCTCTAATGGATCTGTATGGTTGGTACCTGTTCATCAGGCTCTCTCTTTAATTTTAATATTTAATGAACCGATCAGGAATTTTCTTGCTTCACTTAAATGCCATTTACTTGTGCCTTCACTGATCTTTAAAAATGCTCCTATTTCTTTATGACTGAATCCTTCTGTTATAAATAAGTTGAACACCATTCTGGTGGTCTCCGGTAACTGATGCAGCAGGGCCAGAATCTGGTCCGCGGTCATCCGCGATAGTACCTCCGCTTCAATGGATGGATCATGGGCTTCCTTCCATTCTGTTGAATCGGGCTCTTTCATACCTCTTCTGAGAAAATCAATGGCAGTGCGTACCATGATGGTCCTCATCCAGGTGAACAAACCTGATTTCTTTTCATCGTACCGTTGAATTTGCTGGAAAATTTTTAGGAATCCGTCCTGAAGTACTTCTTTCGCGTCCGCATCATTCTTGATGTAAGAAATGCAAATCGTTAGAAGGGACTGACAATACTGTTTGTATAATAGCTCCTGCGCCCGGCGCTCATTCCGGATACAACCTTTTATCAGGTCATCTTGCGATAGGGTGGATTTAAAAAAAGGCATTTCAGGGATTCGTTGCGGTCTTCTTTAGGATGTTGGATCTTGCTACGAATACGAAATGCTAATCTACTTCCTTAATGCTTCATTTGCAAGCACCCCTGCCATGAAACGTAACCCTGGCAAAGCTTTCAGCATGGAACTCAGTAAGTTACCTAAGTAAATCTTCCTGGCAATCAAAGAACTTTTAATATGTCCTCCTTCTTCACCTTTTCTACCTGCTGTCAATCCGCAGGAAGCGGATTGACAGAGCAGAAATATCGGCCATTCGTTGACTCCAGTTCATTTTTCATAGCCGGAGGTTTCATAGGACAGGACGTAGTTTTTCATTGGTATCGGATCAGCTAACTGCTGGATCGGATGGTTTGGTTTGGTCTTTCAAAGTATTGGATCAAAATGGGTAACAGGTCTTTCAAAGTATTGGATCTTCAAATGGTTTTCAAGGATCGGATTTCCCTTTTTAAATTTCGGTTTCTCATAGTTGAATTCTTTCTGGTCCTTTAAGGGATATCGGTTGGTTCGGTTTTTCTTTATAATGAGTTTTCAAAGAGTCTTAAGATTTGCCAGCCTATCTGGCATTTGTATCAATATATACGCAGGCTGGTTGGCCGGCGTTGGAAAAAAAGCAGGTTTTTTTAAGATCGTTGAAGGCCAATGATTAAAACATGGCCTTAGATTGCCATGTATTGAGTAAATCTTTATGGAAGCTTAATTTTTGTGAGACCGCCAGACCTGGAAGCGCAGGAAAGCCTGAAGGGTCCTTGCTTTTTCTTCCTTTAGTTCACCCGCTGTATCTGTATACCGGATGTAAGGATTCAACCCGAATGTATAGCGCAGTCCTAAGGAAAGCCGTTTCCAGCTATACTGTGTTTCAACCAGCAGGTGCATTTGTGTTTTGGTAAAAAAAGAATCAGTGGCATTACTGATACGCACCACTTGCTTTGAAATGATCTGTTCCGAGTTTGTCTGGAGGTTACGTTCCTTGACTTCATCTTCTGTTACCGCGCCATAAAACTTACTGTACATCAAGCCACCGCCCAGTGAAAGATTTGGCAACACATAATAATTAAAGCTTACAGGAACCTGGTGATAGAATGTTTTTTTCAGACGTTGCGACCTGATTGTTTGCACGGACCCAAAAGTATCCTGGCGCGCTTCTATGCTGTAAGAAAGTTCTCTCACCGATTGAGGCGCACCATACCTGAACTCCGACTGAATAAACCATTTTCCTTCCTTGTAATACCGCGCATAGACAGATGGAAGGTAATCGGCAATGGAACCCTTTCTTCCATAATAATTATATGGCACAGCCTTTTGTCCTGCAAATGGGATCTGCTGCTGAACTGCAACGCCAGCGGCAAAATAATAAACCGGCTTCTTTGGCTTTGCAGGATCCGGTTTTTTCACAGTGCTGTCAACAAGAATTTTTTTGATGGTAGTATCCGATTTTTTGATGGTAGGGGTATCAGGTGCAATATTCACCTTTACTGCTGTATCAGCAGGTAATGGTACAGAGGGTTCCCCGTTCAATTCATTTGAACCATCAGGTGAAGACTGTGATGTACCAATTTTTTCAACAGGAGGTCTTTTTTTGTTAGACGGAACCTGCTCCTTTCTGCCAGTTACGGATGAAGCAGTTTGTTTTCTTTTGCGCTGTGGCTGTACCGTTTGGTTTGAAGATGGATTTGATGATGTTCCTGCATTAAAGCCAGGCCTGTATTCAGGTTTTTGCCTGTTGGTTATCCCCCGGGGAGGATCACCCGGATTCCCTTCTTTCATTGCTGAAGGATCCTGGGGCTTTATGATCTGTGTTGAAGCATCAGAATTGAGTGGATCCGTTCCGGAAAATTCTTTTGTCTCTGTCTCTTTTCTGATACTGTCACCATCCTTACTAACGACAGGTTGCCTGTTTTGTTTACCGGAAGGCTTGTCTGCCGCAACCGGTGCAGAACCCGGATCCCGGCGGGATGGGTCCTGTTTAGACTGCTCTGTTCTTTGTTCATCCTGTTGCCACCACCTGTCAGGCCTTACAATGAAGATAAGTGCCGTGATCAACCCGATCAATACGATCCATCCTGCACAACCTTTCAGGAAGAAAGGCAGCACAACGCGGTCGTCCCGGTCTTTATCCAGCATTCGTTTCATATCAACCCATGCCGCCTGTTCATCTGGGAGGGGCAGGTTTTGAAACTGCTGGTCAAGGGGTTCCATATGGGGTTGTTGTTCACTCATGGATCTCTATCTCTTTTTTGATCTTTTGCTGCAAGGTCTTCCTGGCTTCACTTAGGTGCCATTTGCTGGTGCCGATACTGATCTTCAACAAATCCTTGATCTCCTTATGCTGGTAACCTTCAATCACGTAAAGGTTAAAAACCGCTTGTGTGGCCGGAGGCAATTCCCGGATCATTTCGAAAAGCTCTGCTGTCTTTAATCTTCCTACCACTTCTGGTGCAATGTGCACTTCCGACGTTTCGTCCAGCTCCATTTGAGGAAGCATTGTTTGTTTTGTTTTGATAAAATCAAGACAGGCATGGATCACAATCGTACGGATCCAGGTGTACAGGCTGGCCTGGGTTGCATCGTACCGGCCTATGTTCCGGAACACTTTTAGAAACCCATTGTTCAATACTTCCAAAGCATCCTGTTCGTTCTTGGTATAGCGCAGGCATAATGCGACCATAGCCCGGTAATAACTTTTATACAGTTGTTCCTGGGCTTTGCGGTTGTCCCTTTTACAACCCTCTATGATCCTATGAATGTCTTCCTCCAATCAGTTCAAAATAGAAATTGTGTTGTGGATACGTATAAACAAGCCGCTTTTACCATCCGGTAGCTGACCGCTTTTTTCAAGCTTCTTTCTCGCGAATCAGTTCTTCAGCATGTGAAAAGCCAAAATCACCATAACACCGGACAATCTTTTAATGAACCTGTTTCCATCATATACTGATGCTTATGAAAAAAGGTTGGGTAAGCTTAATAGTTTTTAATATTCCCGCCTCACACCCTGTAAAAACTTTTCTACTGCCTTCCTGACCGCTGTAGCCGAACCGGAGTGGTTGTTTACAAGTACAGAAAAGAGCAGCAACTTCCCCTTGGCCGTATAAAGGAATCCACTGAGAGCCACTACCCCGGACAGCGTACCCGTCTTTGCATAAATAAAACTGCTGTCAGAACGGTAATAGCTCGAAATGGTACCCTCGCCACCTGTGGGAAAGATGGTTTTCACCCGCTCCATCCCAAACTCATTTTTCATCTTATTCAAAATAGCCACAAAACCCTGGGGCGTAAACATGTTGTAGCGGCTGAGGCCTGAGCCATCCACCCACCTTGGCCTTTGAGGGAGGTCGCGAAAATCTGTTTTAAGGATACTGTCAATGGTCCTTGAGTCATTCATACTGCCCAGCATTTGATGGCTTACCATCAGCAGGGTTTGCTCCGCAAAGAAATTATCGGAGCGGTGCATCATTGGCTTCAGCACAGAGTCTGTGGGTTGCGACCTGATGGTATAGCTGACTGGTTCCTGGTTGTTTGACCTTGGAAGTGGTGCGATACCTGGTGGCACTAGATTTCTTTTTTTAAGTGTATCCAGCAGAAGGGAGTAAGCCAGGCTGTCAGAGGTCAGAAATGTGGTTGTGGCCGAAGTTTCTTTTTCGCTGTTGAATTGAAAGGTAAATTGGTTGTGATGCAGATCCCTTGAAGCCGATGAAACGAACCGGGTGCCCTGTGACTGGGTTTCCCTGAACCGGGCTTTGAAGTAAGAAGGAATTACCTGAAGATTTTCTTTTGTTCCGCTTGCCTTTACAATATTTCCGTAAAGTGGGAATGCACTTCGCTCGGCCATATAGTATTGGTCGTAATCATTCCAGGCCCAGCCAGAACCCAGGGGTGATTCCGTTCCACCATCCATCATGAAAGCGGGCTTCTCCAGGCTCTTTAAGAATTCAAGCACGGGGTGCGTTTTAAAGTCCTCGTGCAGAAAGCTTGGGTCAGCTGTTCCTTTAAAGTACAGGTGATCGCCATAATCAAACACCTTTAATCCTGGCAAACTGTCGCCCAGGTATTTCATGGCAGCATAACAGGTAGGGATTTTTGTATTGCTGGCCGGCACAAAATATTTATCGCCCTGGTAGTTGTACCAGTACCTGCCTGATGCCGGTTCAAAGATAGAAATGCCAACATGAGCAGAGCGCAGGGAGGAATCCCGGATCACATTCCGGATCGCGGACTTCCCGATCTTTTTTTGCACAGAGCAGGAAACAAGGAAGAAAGCAGGCACAATCCAAAGCCTGAGTAAAAATGTATGCATGATAAATATGTAAACTTTTTTAGACGCCCAACACCTGCACACCTGGCACTACCGAAATCCCGATCTGAACGCCTTTTGATACTTAACTCTCCACTCTAATTCTTAAGTCTTAACTCTATAGCCTGCACTCTTAGGTCTAAAGTCCTACGGTCTTTCCTGCGCCCGCAGCCATCGTTCGGGGATCTCGTTGCAACTGGCCTGAAGATAATCTTTATAAGAACAGGCAATAAATTGCCGGTCTGGCAACTGCATCCACCAACGACCGGTTTTTTTACTCTGTATGAAAGTGGTCTGCACCTCTGCGAATGACAGGTGAAATTCATTGAAAGAATCCCTTTCATCAATAAGCGCTTCGCGGTTACCCCGGCTCCTGCCATCCATCAGGTACCAGAGCATTTGGCTGATCTGCTTCGCGGTAAGATTCTCCACGTCCTTTTCAGGCCTGTAACTATAAATACCAACGGTCTGCATTTTAGTGCTCATACCCGCGAACTGCATCAGCGCGCAGGCTTCTTCCCCTGTAAGTCCGTTTGGGGTCATGGCATTGGCAGGCGCGAAAGCATGCGCAATAGCTGAAATATCAAATGACATCAGGCTGCAGTTCCTGACCACGGGTTCCATTTCCTCAATGTATTCTCTGACCTTGCCAACCCTGTAGCAATCAAAGCGCAGCTTGTCCATTGCTTCCAGCATACGGGGGTGTACAAAATAACTCTGGAACCCAATGTGATTGTAGTGGTTCATGAAATTGGGCTCCACGGTCATCAATTCCATCATGAAGTTGTCTGACCGGAAGGGCGAGTCGATGTTGATGTCGATCACTGCGTCAACGGTTGCCACATCAATAGAACGCTTGTCATCGGCAAAGGCATGGTACTGCGCCATGGTAAGATCATGTGAACCACCAATGACCACCACCAGTTTATTCATGTTGATCAGCTCATGCACGACCATTTTCAGCGCTGCATGGGTATCTGCAACAGATTTACCTATCCTCACATTTCCAATATCGGCCAGCCTAATGTCGTGGTGCCAGTAGAACAGGCTATAGAATTCACTCCTGACCGCATTGGCCGCTCCGCTCGGGTGCAACAGGGCAGCTCCTCGCTGGTCACCACAGCCAACGATAACAATGGATGCTTCTTCAATGTCAGGCAATTCATCCTCATGAATTTTGATCAGTTTACCGATCTGGCCATCTTTATACAATGTATCACCGGAGATCTCATGTATGTTGATACCCTCAAGAAAGTCTGCGAGATTATAATATCCTGACATAGCTGCAAAATAAGCACTCTTTTTGTTCCACTATTTTTCCGGTTCAGGAAGGTTTTATTCTATTTGCAAAAAAGAAAGGATATGAAAGCAATGATCTTTGCCGCGGGATTGGGAACAAGGTTCAAGCCATGGACAGACCGGCATCCGAAAGCCCTGGCTGTTATCAATGGAAAGACGCTATTACAAAGGAACATCGAGTACCTGCAGCAATTTGGCATTGATGATATCGTTATCAACGTGCATCACTTCCCGGACCAGATCATTTCGGCCATTGAGGAAAACAAGGGATGGGGAAGCAATGTGACCATTTCAGATGAGACCGATGCAGTGCTTGAAACGGGTGGCGGCATGCTGAAAGCAAGATCATTGCTGGGTGATGAACGTTTTATGACCATTAACGTGGACATACTGACCGATGCCAACCTAAAAGCTTTTTTGATCCATCACCAGCAGGAATCGGCGCTCATTACTGTTGCAGTAACAGATCGTGCCACTTCAAGGTACCTGCTCTTCAATAAATACAACAGGCTTTGCGGATGGAAGAATACAAAGACCGGCGAAGAGAAGATGGTGATCCAGGCAAAAGATATCTTTCCGAAAGCCTACAGCGGACTTGCTATTTTTGAGCCAGCTGTCTGGGACCTGATAAAATTCACGGATAAATTCTCGCTCATTGATCTTTACCTCGACCTTGCCCCTGAAAACAAGATCGCTGCCTATGACCATACCGGCGACCGGTTACTGGATGTAGGAAAACCTGAAAGTGTTGAGAAAGCAGAAAAAATATTTGTGTGACCCTCTTCCTTAAGATCCACAATTAACAAATTGCCGGTCAGGAAATTTTTAAATTACGCCCTCAGAATTACCGCATGAATAAATTCGTTTTAGTCCTTCTTGCCCATTGTGTCTTCTTCACTGGCTTTTCACAGAATAAGTTTAACCACCGCGAAGCATTCGATCCTGTATTTTACCCTCAGACTGGTAACGATTACCGCAGCGCCAGCGGTGAACCAGGCCCCAAATACTGGCAGAACCGTGCCGACTATAAGATCAATTGCACGCTGGATACCATCAGCCAGAAAATATCAGGTGACCTTGAGCTTACCTATACAAATAACTCTCCTGATAACCTCAGGTTCCTCTGGTTGCAGGTAGACCAGAATATTTACAAGAAGGAATCCAGGGGTTCAGCAACCACTACACAAACCGGTGGCCGCTGGGCAAATTCAAAATTTACCGAGGGAAAGGTTATCAGGTCTATCGCAGTGGAGGTCAATGGTAAAAGATATAATCCCGAATACGTTATTACAGATACGCGGCTGCAGGTATGGTTACAGGAACCAATGAAAGCAGCCGGCGGCCAGGTAAAGCTTTATATCACTTATGATTTTACCGTTCCTGAATACGGAACGGACCGCATGGGCCGGCTCAAAACCAGGAATGGAAATATATATGAAGTTGCGCAGTGGTTTCCCCGCATGAGCGTTTATGATGACATCCAGGGATGGAACACGCTTCCTTACATCGGAGCGGGTGAGTTCTATCTTGAATACGGTGATTTTGACTTTTCTGTTACTGCCCCGTCCAATATGGTTGTTGTAGGCAGCGGCAATATGATAAACGAAAAAGATGTGCTGACCTCAGCACAGCAGGAGCGGTTGAACAATGCCCGTAACAGTGACAAAACAGTTGTATTGCGCTCAGCTGCTGAAGTATCCGATGCCAAAGCCAGGCGCCAGGAAAAAACCCTGACCTGGCGTTTCCAGTTGCAAAATGCAAGGGATATTGCCTGGGCAGCATCCAGAGCATTTGTCTGGGATGCAGCCCGCATTAATCTTCCCAGCGGAAAAAAATCACTTGCCATGAGCGTGTATCCCGTTGAAAGTATCAAGAAGGATGGCTGGCAGCGCAGCACCGAGATGGTGAAGGCAAGTGTAGAACATTATTCAAGGTTATGGTTTGAATATCCCTATCCCGTTATGATCAATGTAGCGGGTATTGTTGGCGGCATGGAATACCCGGCTATGGTCTTCTGCTCTTATACAGACAGTGGTGAAAGCCTCTGGGGCGTCACCGACCATGAAGTTGGTCATACATGGTTTCCCATGATCGTTGGCAGTAATGAAAGAAAATATGCCTGGATGGATGAAGGCTTCAACACTTTTATCAATGGCTTTTCCACCAAAGAATTTAATAAAGGCGAGTTCGCCAACTTCAGTTATTTCCCCGGCGACATGAGTGAATACCTTTTTTCACCTGACCTTGATCCATTGCTTACACAACCCGATGTGGTTCAGCAAATGAACCTGGGTATGGTGGCTTACGAAAAACCTTCCGTTATGCTGATTGTTTTAAGGGATGCGGTACTTGGTGAAAAACGCTTTGATGCTGCCTTCCGCGAGTACATCCGCAGGTGGGCTTATAAACATCCAACACCATGGGACTTTTTTCACACGATGGAAAATGTTTCGGGAGAAGACCTGGGCTGGTTCTGGAAAGGCTGGGTCTTCAACAACTGGAAACTTGACCAGCGGGCTGTAGGTGTAGTGTACAATGATAACAAACCCCAGAACGGGTCCGCCGTGACCATAGAAAATCTTGAAAAGATGCCGATGCCAGTTACGGTCCTTGTAAAAGAATCCAATGGCAAGCAACACCGTTTGAACCTGCCGGTTGAAGTATGGCAAAGAGGCCCTTTATGGACGTTCAATGTTGCTACCACAAGCAGGATCACAGAAGTCATCCTTGACCCTGATAAAGCCCTACCTGATACCAACAGGGAAAACAATACCTTAAAACCAACTCAGGGATCGCAGGGCTTCTGAATCCCGGATTACACTGATTTTCCTGAGGGGATATTGCGGATCGATGAAAGCACTTTTTGTTCTGAAGATTTCTTCAGGCGAAGAAGAATACAGATCAGGGATTACACCGAGGACACGGATGGGATAAAAGCATACAGGCATTCTGCTTATTCATTATGATTTTGTTTCGCTCCAGCTCTCCGCTCTCGCATTACTTTTTATCACGGATACCCAGAGGACACGGATGAGAGTTTGTAGGTCAGAATATCCCAATTTATATTTCTGCTATTTAATTCTTAAGTCTCTACTCTTAAGTCTGCACTCTTAAGTCGTATTCCTTTGCGTCCTCTTTGCGTGCTTTGCGATCTTTGGGTTTTATGGCTCTCTACGCAATTAGAACCAATAAAGAAAGACTGCCCCTAAACAACCATAAACCAAAAACAAGAAACTACTCCCGTCTCATTATTTCCAACAATTCCTCCAGCGTTGATTCTTCAAGGATCACGCGGCGTGAGGGGCCGTTGTTGCTGGTCCATTTGATCAAACGGAAACAATTCTGCTCGATCTCGATGCCTGTAATGTCGCCATCACTGAAACAGCAGCAGCCAGTATTGAAATAAGTTGGCTTCAGTTTCATGTAATCATCAGAGATCACATCGTATTCAAACTTTCGCAAACGGATCTCTTTCTGCAAGGCATGACACATGCCATCATCCTGTACCTGCCGGGCGAAAAGTAATTGGCGGTATAACCTTTCAATATGCGTTAGTGATTCAAACACGGGCTGGTGCGTATGTCCTGTAATAAAGAACAGGTCTTTCTGCTGGCTGCTCCATTCGTACATGAGGGTGTTGTGCGCCGTTTTAAGTGTTGCATCATAAGCAGGTGTGTTTGGATTGATGCGCAGGTAAGATTGTAATGGCGCCCATATCCTTGAAACAAAGAATTTGGAAAACCAGTTTCCGTCACTCACCTTATCACCCTGGTGGCCATGGGTACAAAAAATATTGATCACCTGGTTGCTGATGGTGGTCTGCAGCACTACCCCTTCATGAATAGGTAATTCAACACCATAGATATCTTTTAGTTGCAATGGCGCAAAAGGATCATTGTCCCAGAACAGGTCGTGGTTACCAAAGATCTTGATGAAAGCGTTTTTTGGTAAGAACTGTTTTTCCTTTTCAAATGAAGGTGCCTGGGCTGTCTTAACACTGCTGAGCGTGTTCTCCCAAAGTTCCTCGCTGTCTCCAAGCGTTACCAGGTGAAAGCCGTTCTGGTAATAATAGTCCAGCGCTTTAAGATAATTAGGTTCACAGATCATGAAATCATCTGCGCCATTTCTCTTTCCTTTATGCTGGTCTGAAAAGATGATGAATTTACCGGTGTTTATGTCGAAGGGAACCACAAGGCCACGGTTGGTATCCCCAGCCAAAATTTTAGTCAACAGGTCTGAAAGGGAAGCATAGATCCGCTCCCTGTCCGGCTGTGACGCATACTTGTTGGCCAGCCGCAACACGGACCTTTGAAAAAGCTGGATCATCAGTTTACGCATCGCAGATCTTTATTGGTATCCACCCGGTTGATAAATAAATGTCCCTGGTGAACAGTTACCTGATTGCGATCATGCTGATCTCCACATTCACAAATTTTGGAAGCGCTGAAACCTGTACGGTCTCACGTGCCGGGAAGTCCGCATCAAAATACCTTCCATACACTTCATTGATCTCGCCAAACCGGTTCATGTCGGTTATAAAGATGGTGGTCTTGACAACACTTCCGAAGTTCATGCCCGCTTCTGATAAAATGGCTTTCAGGTTTTGCATTACCTGGTGGGTCTCTTCCTGTATGTCCTTGTTCTTAAGGTTGCCCGAAGCCGGATCAATGCAGATCTGCCCGGAAATATAAAGCGTATCGCCGCTGAGTATTGCCTGGTTGTATGGACCTATAGGCTCCGGCGCTGCAGCCGTTTTGATGATCTGTTTCATCATACGAAATACCAACATTTTTTGGAAATGAATGGAAGATTATAAGAAGCAGCCTCCGTTAATGGAGACCCCTGCTTTGATGATAACGTTGCCGATTGACTTACTTTGCAAAAAAATTTCATGCAGATCGTCGTGCTTGGCAATGAAGAACTCAGGGAAGAACTTGGAGAAGGAAATGGTAACATCACATGGATCAGGAACATCTCAGAATTGTCGTCAACAGACAACGCTGATGCATTCCTTGACCTTTTATTTGAACCGACACCTGCACGAATAAACACGCTTTCCCAAATAGGGCTGCGAACTACAGTAATAGTAAACAGTGTTCAACACACCATTCCGGAAACAGGCGGCTTTACCAGGATCTGCGGCTGGCCTACTTTTCTGAAAGGAGGTCTTATTGAAGCAAGCACACCTGCAGATGGCCAGGAAAAAGCGGAAGCCATCATGGCTTCATTTAGTAAAAAGATGGAATGGGTCCCCGACCTTCCTGGCTTTATTACTCCCCGCGTCATCAGTATGATCATTAATGAGGCTTACCTGGCCCTGGAGGAAGGCGTCAGTACAAAGGAACAGATCGATACCGCTATGAAATTGGGCACTAATTATCCATATGGTCCTTTCGAATGGGCGCAAAAGATAGGCATTAACCGGATCAGCCAGTTGCTTCTGCGTTTAAGCCAGGACCAAAGCAGGTATGCACCCGCCCGGATGTTACAGGAAACTTCAGAAATGAATAGTTAGAAATTCTTGTCGTGCTGTGTAAACTGCCCTGTGGTGGCATGTTTTCCTTCAGCCAGCTCCTCGATCACTTTTTTATTGAACGCCGGAAGGTCTTCAGGACTGCGGCTTGTGATCAAACCATTATCTACAACAACTTCCTCATCCACCCAAAGCGCACCGGAGTTCACCAGGTCTGTTTTAATGGAAGCATAGGAAGTCAGTTTGCGGGTAGAGATCATACCTGTTTCTATAAGCAGTTGCGGACCATGGCAGATAGCGGCCAAAGGCTTGCCCTGCTCAATAAAATGAATAGCGAACAGGACCGCTTCCCTGTTGGTCCTTAACTGGTCGGGGTTCAATACGCCGCCGGGTAGCAGCAGCATGTCATAGTCTTCGGGGTTAGCACCTGAAAGTTCCTTATCCACATTTACTTCAATGCTCCAGTGATCATGGTTCCATGCCTTTACCTTGCCCTTTTGTGGTGAAATGATGTGCACAATAGCACCGGCTTCTTCAAGCGCATTCATTGGACTGGTCAACTCTACTTCTTCAAATCCGTTCTCCGTCAAAATCGCAACTTTTTTTCCTTTTACGTCTCTTGCCATATGAGATTGTTTTAATTGTCAGCGCCTCAAAAACTAAACCATCCATTTCTTCTTTTGTTCATTGTTTTTCTGATTCTTTGGTAATTTTCAGAATGATGCTTCATTATTCGGACAGAACATTTTTGCGGGTACTGGTCCTGCTCCTTTTTTCGTTCTTTGCCAATTGCAACCGGAACCCTTATTCAGAAACCAATCGTGCTTATAAAAAGCAGGTGAAGACCTACGCAAAACAATTGCGCAAGCCACCCCAGGATTCATTCGCTACAGCTGCACAATGGGTAGGCACCACCAATTTCAACCTGCGTAAACCGAATTATGTCATCATCCATCATACTGCCCAGAACAGCTGTGAACAAACCCTCAAAACTTTTACCACAGAAAAAAGCGGGGTCAGCGCCCATTATGTGATCTGTAAGGATGGGACAGTGCACCATATGCTCAACGATTATTTAAGGGCCTGGCATGGAGGCATTGCAAAATGGGGTAACAATACAGACATCAACTCTTCGTCCATTGGTATTGAGATCGACAACAATGGATCAGAAGCTTTTACCGAATCACAGATCACTGCATTGAACAGCCTTCTGGCCAAATTAAAAACGGCTTATAATATTCCGACAGCCAATTTCATTGGTCATTCAGATATTGCTCCTACCCGAAAAGTGGACCCTAATGTAAATTTTCCCTGGAAGCAACTGGCTGATAGCGGGTACGGGCTGTGGTGGCGTGATACCACGGGGCTCATTTTACCCAATGATTTCAACAGCCTGCAGGCATTACGGATCATTGGCTATGATATAAAAGATTCCATTGCCGTAATTGGCGCTTTTAAAAGAAAATTCCTTCAGCAGGATAACAGCAAAGAATTAACAGAATCAGACAGAAAAGTGCTGTTTGCACTCTACGGGCAGGCTCAATAAACCAAGCGTTAATTCCTGCTGAGTACGTATATTTCCTAGTACGGGTACGGTTTTTAATATCTACTTTAGATACACGAAACTTAAGGCCTATGAAACAAGTTTTACTCTTGACCTTACTCCTGTCTTCGTATTTTATTACCAGGGCACAGGTCCATAATTTGCCTGCCGGCAAATATGAAACAACCGTCAAAGGGATCAGCATTAAATGGGATCTTGGCGACATCGTGATCCTTGACGAAACAAGGTATAAAGTATCTTCTACCAATGAGGTTGGAGAATACAAATTCAGCGCAACAGCACAGCGCGTGTTCTTTACGTCCGGACCACTGAAAAGCGTGTTCGCAAAGACAATGTCAAACGGTGGAAAGCCTGTTATTGTGATCCCCGCTTCCGAAAATGAACAACAGGGAACAAAGCTGGCATCAGCGGACATCTGGGGTTCTTACAAACAATAAGGATCACACTTTAAATAATCAGGCAGCTTTTCGAAGCTGCTTTTTTTTGCTTTAAATTTTACGGCCGGCATGATACAGTATCCTGTTTATGACATTCGTCAAGCTCTGCATCATTTCCTGCACTGGCAACTTTTTTGCACAGGATGTAAAAAAGAAACATCATGAACGTTAAAAGGACCTTTGGGGTGATCTTGACCATTTTGGGAATAATCGGGCTCATCTATACCGCGATATTGTTTTTAAATGAATCAGGGACCAAAAATGCGGTTAAGACATTGATCGTCTGGGGAGTGCTGGGATCTATATTCTTTTTCACTGGGATCGGGCTTGTTAAGACTACAAAAGACGACGCTGCGCCACCTCTGCGCTAACTTACCGCCTGAAATCTTTTTCCGCCCTTTAACAACGTTTTGTCACGGAACCGTCATCCAGGACTGTAAATTTGCCTGACAAACCGCTGTTATGAGAAAAACTTTATATGTTTTGATGGGATGCTTCCTTTCCATCAACCTGTACGCACAGCAAATCTCAGGAAGCATTACAGATGCAAATGGAAAGCCCCTGGGCGGCGCTTCAGTTTCATTATTACATGCAAAAGATTCTTCAGTAGCCAAGCTTTCCCTGACGAAGGAAAACGGAGTTTATGTTTTTAGCGGGATCAGCCTGGGCAAATATCTGGTAAGCGCATCCCATATTGGTCTCGAACCTTCCTATTCCAATGTTTTTGAACTTGGAAATGAAAATATTACCCTGCCTTCATTGTCCCTGGCCAAAAGCAGCGCAGGCGCTATGAAAGGTGTTGTTGTGACAGCCAAAAAACCAATGGTTGAAGTAAAAGCGGACAAGACCATCCTGAATGTGGAAGGCACCATTAATGCCGTTGGATCGGACGCGCTGGACCTTTTGCGTAAAGCTCCCGGAGTGCTGGTTGACCGTGATGATAATATTTCACTCAGCGGAAAAAATGGCGTACAGGTATATATCGACGGAAGGCCTTCGCCCTTATCCGGCAAAGACCTGAGCGAATATTTAAAAAGTCTTCAGTCCGCTTCTATCGAAGCGGTTGAGATCATTACCAATCCCTCTGCCAGGTACGAAGCTGCAGGAAACGCAGGTATCATTAATATCAGGTTGAAAAAGAATAAATCCTATGGCACTAACGGATCTGTGAACGCTGGTTATAATATCGGCACCTATCCCAAATACAATACAGGATTTGCCCTGAATCATCGCAATAACAATATCAATTTGTTTGGCAATTACAACTACTATCATGGTAAGAATGCCAACTACATGGATATGTACAGGATCACTCCATCCAACCTTCTTTTTGAGCAGCACAGTGATATGATCAACCGGAACAGGTCAAATAATTTCAAGGCCGGGATGGATTATTTTATCAATAAAAAGAACACCATCGGGATCATCGTCAATGGCAACATATCCACTCCGAGGTTCCAGAACTTCAGCAGGACAGAGATCTTCAACCGCCCCGGCGGCACCCTGGACAGCATCCTTGTAGCTAACAATGAAAGCAGGATGAGCAGGCGCAACGTGAACACCAACCTTAATTACCGCTTTGCAGATACCTCTGGTCATGAATTGAACCTTGACGCTGATTACGGCACTTACAAGATCGAGAATGACCAGTACCAGCCTAACCTGGTATTTGATCCGGGTATGGCCACGCTTTTCAGCAGGGAGATCGTGAACATGCTGACACCGGCGGATATAAAGATCTATTCCTTAAAAGCGGACTATGAGCAGAACTTCCAGAAAGGACGGCTGGGCATTGGCGGAAAGTTTTCCTACGTTAACAGCGATAATACCTTTGACAGATTCAATATGAACAACGCAAAGTTCATGGAGCATACCAACAACTTTGTTTATAAAGAGAACATCAATGCACTTTATGTCAACTTTAACCGCCAGCTGAAGGGTGTGATGTTCCAGGTGGGTCTTAGGATGGAGAACACCTCTGCCGATGGTCATTCTGTTGGAAAGACCGAGGAGAACGGCAGTCTCCGCTCCTTTGATTCTACCTTAAAAAGGAATTACACCGATCTTTTCCCGAGTGCCGCGCTGACCTTTAATAAAAATCCAATGAGTCAGTTAAGCATTACCTATAGCCGGAGGATCGACCGTCCCGCCTACCAGGACCTGAATCCTTTTGAGTTCCGCCTGGACAAGTACACTTACATGAAAGGAAATACGGAACTAAGGCCACAATATACCAACATCATCGGGCTGACGCATTCCTATAAGTACAAACTGACAACATCTCTTACCTACAGCCATGTGAATGATGTTTTTTCACAGCTGATCGAGGTTGACCCGGTAGAAACCAACAAGTCCTTTATGACAAAAAAGAACCTTGCCGTACAGGACATCATAAGCCTGAACATCAGTTATCCTTTCAGTTACAAAGCTTTTACCTCATTCTTTAATGTGAACACTTATTACTCTCATTATACTGCAGATAATGGTCCTAACAGGAAGATCGACCTTGATGTTGTTGCGGCTACGATCTATATGCAGAACAGCATGAAGTTTGCCAAAACATGGACAGCTGAATTGAGCGGATGGTATTCTTCGCCTTCTATCTGGCAAGGAACATTCAAGAGTAAAGCAATGGGTGGCGCCGACCTTGGTTTACAGAAAACACTGATGGAAGGAAAGGCTACTGTAAAAGCTTCCGTATCTGATTTCATGCACACCATGAAGTGGAGCAGCAGCAGCAATTACGCAGGGCAGTTCATGCGTGTAAGTGGTGGATGGGAAAGCCGCCAGCTGAAACTTAGCCTGAGTTACCGGTTTGGCAACAACCAGGTGAAAGCAGCGCGCCAGCGCAACACAGGCGCGGATGAAGAGAAGAAGCGCGTTGAAAGTGGTGGAGGAACAGGCATAGGGCAATAGATACTGGCATAAATATTTCATCATTGGGGAGGGCTGAAAGCCCTCCTTTTTTTATGATCAGACTAATCACGATTGCCGCCTTCTTTGTTGCAGGCTGCAATAACCAGCAAACAACTGAAACAAATACAGGTACTACGGAAACCGTTCATGCAGGTGCAAAGCCCACAGGAGTCATTGTTGAAAAAGCCTTTATACTTTCAGGTTGTTACAGGCTGGAGCATCCACAGGACCGGGCTACGATGGAACTGCAGGTGCAGGATACCCTTGTTACCGGCAACCTTGTTTTTGCGCTGCATGAAAAGGACGGCAATAAAGGCACCCTCCGTGGTGTGATCCGGGACACGCTGATCATTGCGGATTATACTTATGAATCAGAAGGCATGATGTCCGTGAGAGAAGAGATCTTTGCGATCCAGGACTCTACCCTGGTGCGTGCCTATGGACCGGTCACTAATCAAAATAATAAGATGGTCTTTACGGACAAGGGCAATCTGAAATTTGAGCATAATATGGTTTTCAGGAAAGTAGGGTGTGAGTAGGGCTTTTTGTTTCTGGTTCATTGTTTCTGGTTCTTTAAGCACAGTTATTCATTACTGATTCAATTTGCGTAGGGAGGCAGAAACCGCTAAGCACCGCGAAGCTTTCGCAAAGAGACGTAAGAGATGAACTGTATGCCTTTGCGATGCTTCGCAGTCCTTAGCGCCCTTTCCGATTAATGTGCTTACAAACTGACAGCAATTCCTAAACTCTACTATCTATTTCCATTTCTTCTACCCTTAAGTCTGCACTATTAAGTCTTTTCCTTGCTTTTCATACCTTGCGCACCGTGGGTTTCATCCTGAACATAGACACAGCAGTTCAAACCGCCTCTGTTTGCCTTGCAAATGAAGCAACGGTCATGTCACTCAAGACCAACAGGGATCAGAAGGACAGCGCCTCCTGGCTGCACCTCGCCATTGAAGCGGTCATCAAAGAAAATCATATCTCAGTAAAAGATCTTCAGGCCATTGCCGTTAGTGCAGGCCCCGGTTCGTATACAGGTCTTCGGGTAGGCATGGCCGCGGCAAAAGGTCTTTGCTTTGCGCTTGACATCCCGCTGATCTTTGTAAATACGCTGCAACAAATGGCTGCATCAGCAAAGCACCTTCAAACAGAATTGCTTTGCCCCATGATCGATGCCAGGCGCATGGAGGTATTCACCGCTATGTTTGACAATGAGCTCAGGGAAAGGGTTCCAACTTCAAACAAGATCCTGGATGAAGGAAGTTTTGCAGAACTCCTTAGTAAACATACGATCAGTTTTTTTGGAAATGGAAGCACAAAGTTTCAACCCCTTGTGCATCATGCAAATGCATTTTTTGTTCCTCTTGAATCGGATGCATCGCATATGATCTCACTATCACATTCACGCTATTTATGTCAGGATTTTGCCGATCTGGCATACAGCGAACCGATTTATGGTAAGGATTTTTACGCTCCAAAACCTTAAATAAGGTTCCGAAAATATTGATTTGTACTATTTTGATTTGCAATAGCGTTATGGATTTATACATTTGTAATCTGATCCACTCAATACAGTATCTATGAATAATGAACTATTGGAAACCGTCGTACCCGCAAATGGAGAACTAAAGATCGATGTAGTGCAATTAAAAAAAGCTGCACTCATCCTCCGGGCCATCAACCACAAGCTTCGCCAGCAGATCCTCAAATTGATCCACCAGAATGAAAAAATGACCGTAACAGAGATCTATGTGAAGCTGCGCCTGGAACAATCCGTCGCATCTCAACACCTGGCGATCCTAAGGAAAGCAGGTTATGTGAACACACTTCGAGACGGAAAGTTTATTTACTACTCAGTCAATCACGATCGCCTGGCCCAGGTCCATGGCTTTGTGTATGATCTGTTAAAGTAAATTCACATTTGCCATATCAGCTTGCAGCGGTAATGGTCTATTTTTGCTGACTAAAGGAATTAACCATGTTCGTCAAGCAATTATATACCGGCTGTATCAGCGAGGCTGCTTACTACATTGAAAGCAATGGAGAAGCGGCTGTAGTTGATCCATTGCGGGATATTGAAAGCTACCTTCAGCTGGCAAGTGAAAGAGGCGCCCGTATCAAATACATTTTTGAGACGCACTTTCACGCCGACTTTGTTAGCGGCCACATAGACCTTGCCCATGCTACCGGGGCTACCATCATCTATGGACCCAATACGCAGACAAAGTTCGATGTGCATGTAGCAGCCGACGGCGAAGTATTTCCTTTGGGTAACCTTAGCTTTACCGTTTTACATACGCCTGGCCACACGCTGGAATCCACCTGTTACCTTTTAAAGGATGAACAGGGTAAAGACCATTGCATCTTCACGGGAGACACTCTTTTCGTGGGTGATGTAGGCCGGCCAGATCTTGCACAGAAGGGTGAGGAACTCACCATGAACGAGCTGGCAGGCATGCTTTACGAAAGCCTGCAGGCCAAGATCGTACCCCTGGCAGATGATGTTCTGGTCTATCCTGCACACGGCCCCGGCTCTTCGTGTGGTAAGAACCTTGGACCAAATACTTTCAGCACCATTGGTGAAGAAAAGAAATCCAACTATGCCCTCCAGGCAACTGGTAAAAGCGCTTTTATCAAGTCCGTTACAGATGGGCTGACAGAGCCTCCCAATTATTTTCCAATCAACGCACAGATCAATAAAGAAGGCTATGAGAGCCTTGAGTCAATTCTTCAGAACGGGTTGCGGCCACTTTCTGTTGAAGCGGTAAAAGAGGCCATTGAAAAAGACGTGGTGGTCCTTGACACCCGTCCGGCCTCACGGTTTACGCAGGGTTTTGTACCTACTTCCATCTTTATCGGCCTTGAAGGAAGGTTCGCTGAATGGGCAGGCAGCATGCTTTCTTTTAAAGATGACATGATCCTTGTTACAGAGCCTGGAAAGGAAAAAGAAACCATCGTCAGGCTGGCAAGAGTAGGCTTCAGCAAAGTGACCGGTTACCTTGAAGGTGGTTTTGAAGCATGGAGTCAGTCAGGTGAGCCCATTGATATGATCATTGATGTGGATGCCGAGGAACTGGCCATGGATATGCCATTTGATCCACACCTTGTAGTGATCGATGTGCGCCGCGAAGCGGAATACGCGGATGGCCATGTGAAAGATGCGCTCAACATGCCACTTAATAACATGACTGATCCGGCCACGCTGGCAGACCTGGAAGAAGAACAAAACCTTTATGTTCATTGTGCCGGCGGCTACAGAAGTGTGATCGCAGCATCCATCATGAAGCGCCAGGGCATTCATAACTTAAGGAATGTAGTAGGTGGATGGAGTGCCATCAAGGAAAAAAAGATCCCGACAGAAAAAGAAAAAAGTGTGCTGAACTGATCATATCACCGGGCCAAGTTCAGGCTTCCAGGTGAGTTTCCATCTTCTATGGCTCCAAAGCCACATTTCAGGATGCGCTGATATGACTTCCTCCAAAAAACGGACATAGTTCTTTGTCAGCTCACCTTCCCGGAGCTGGGCAGGATGTTCCGCGCCAAGCGTGAAATGGATCCTGTAATAGCCCCGCTTTTTCTTGGTGATATTGGCAAATACTACCGGCATATCTCCTGCCCTTGCACCCTTTTCGGGTCCACGTACAAATGAAGTTGGCCTTCCGAAGAAATTGATCCAGAAACCGGCAACAGGGTTGGCAGGGCTCTGGTCCGCTACCAGGCCCAGGAGATATACATCATTGCGGTGCGGCTCAATGGATTCGCGCATATTGGTGGCCGGTAGAAGTACCGTGCCGTATTTACTGCGCAGGCCGCGGAAGATGCGGTCAAATACTTTATTCTCGAGGGGCATGTAAACACCCAGGAATTTTTGCCTGATATTGACCTTGGCGGCCAGGTTGGCCCACTCCCAGTTGAAGTTGTGACCCATATGCACCTGGCATTTTTTACCTTCGTCATTCAGCCTGTGCAACAGGGAATAATCCCCTTCCATATGCCTGTTCAGGAACTTTTCGCCCGTACTGAAAAGCTTGATGGTCTCGATCATCGTGTCTGTAAAATTGCGGTAGAATTTTCGCGCTATGCTGATCCTTTCTCGTTCGGACCTGTCGGGGAAAACAATGGAAAGGTTTTGCAAAACCACCTTTTTACGGTAACCCAGAACGTAATAAACAATGAAATAAGCCAGGTCGGAAAGAAGGTAAAGGATCCTTAAAGGCAACAAGGACAAGGCGTAGAGAAAACCGTAAACGATATAGTACATGACCCCGCAAAGATAGTCCTGCAGGTGCTTAATGGCGGGCAGGTAAAAGGATTATAATTCCGCTTGTACCAAAGATCAAAGCACAATGTTCTCTACCAGTTTCGACTTTCCGGGATAATCCGTATTGTAATGCAGCCCGCGGCTTTCCTTTCTGAACGCTGCTCCTTTGATGATCAGGTAACCTACCGTGATCATGTTGCGCAATTCCATTAGCTGGGGCGATACTGTAGTGGTCTGGTAAAGGCCTTCGGTTTCTTCATAAAGTAGATCTATTCTTTTCATGGCCCTTTCAAGACGCACATTGTTGCGTACGATACCCACGTAATCACTCATGACCTGCTGCAGCTCCTTTAAACTTTGAGTGATCAGGATCATTTCCTTAGGCTCAGAGGTGCCTCCTGCATTCCAGTCAGGGATCTCGGGCAAAGGCTTAATTTCAGGTATCCTGTTATCGGCATCAACAAAACACCTGTGTGCGAAGACCATTGCTTCCAAAAGCGAATTACTGGCAAGCCGGTTGGCGCCATGCAGGCCAGTACTTGCGCATTCGCCGCAGGCATACAGGTTATTGATCGAACTACGCCCCCAGTCATCCGTCTTAATGCCGCCGCAACTGTAATGGGCTGCTGGTGCTACAGGGATCATATTTACGGAAACATCAATACCAATTGATTTGCACTTTTCATAGATATTAGGAAAATGCTCTTTGAACTTCTTGAGGTCCATCTGCCTGCAATCCAGGAAAACATGCTCGGTACCAGTGATCTTCATTTCATTATCTATCGCCCTGGCCACGATGTCCCTGGGAGCAAGGTCTTTCCGTTCATCGTAACGTTCCATAAAAGCTTCTCCGAGCGTATTACGCAGAATGCCTCCATCGCCGCGTACCGCTTCGGTGATCAAAAAAGCCTGGCCACGTTTGCCTGCTTCATACAAAGCCGTTGGATGGAACTGGATGAACTCCATGTTCTCGATCCTTCCTTTTGCACGGTAAACCATTGCTACTCCATCTCCGGTTGCAATGGCAGGATTGGTAGTGGTGCGGTACACCTGGCCATTGCCGCCTGTTGCCAGCATGGTGATCTTTGAAAGGATCTTTTCGATGCGGTGGTTCCTTGCATTCAACACATAAACACCGTAACAACAGATGTCAGGTGTGGATTTAGTGACCAGAAAACCAAGATGATGCTGGGTGATGACATCGATGACGAAGCAATGGTTGACCACTTCAATATTCTTAAGGGCCTGCACGGCATCAAGCAGGGCTCTTTCCATTTCTTTTCCTGTAACATCCTTATGATGCAGGATCCGGAATTCTGAATGCCCTCCTTCCTTTCCTAATTTATAATCGCCATCGGAGTCTTTGTCAAACTTTGCCCCCCAATCAATGATCTCCTGTACCCTTGCAGGACCTTCCTTTACCACCAGTTCAACTACAGATGGATTACAAAGCCCATCTCCTGCTATCAGCGTATCTTCTATATGCTTGGCAAAACTGTCGGTCTCCAGGTTATTAACAACGGCAATACCCCCCTGGGCGTATTTTGTATTGGTTTCATCGGAAGCGGCCTTGGTGATGACCGTAACCTTTTTATCCGGGTGCCGCTCCGCCATCTTTAATGCGAACGTAAGTCCTGCTATGCCTGATCCGATTACTAAAAAATCTGTTTCCATGAATGCGTTCCCTGGGTAAAAATAAAGCAAAGAGCCCGCAGATAGCGGGCTCTGAGAATAAAGTGTATCCTGATTTTATTTTGACGGGCCCTGGAAAACAGAGACATCAATGGGGAAGTGACGGGTAGTGGTCTTGTTGGCAGCAAACAGTTTTTTCAGTTCGTTTGCTTCCATCTTGATACGCTTGCCATCATTTTCATCATAATCATTTGCGATCAGCAGGTCCGCTTCAGCAATGGCAGCATCCGGCTCATCCAGCAACAGGTAGATCTTTGCAAGACAGTAGTAAGCGCCATATCGAAGCTTCTTATCTGTCTTTTCAGTTCCAGTTACACGAACCTTCAGGCTGTCGAAATAAGCGATGGTTGGCTTCAGCTTCTCACGCACTGTGGTGAGGTCGTCGTTGGCGTTCATCATTTTTACCGCTTCCTTGAAGTTGGCCCATGCAGCTTTCTGTGCTTCATATTCAGGGTGCTTTTTGTGATCGAGGATCCACAGGAAATCCTGGTCACTGATGGTCCTGAACCCATAATTATAATTCAGTGAATTGCGGAATGAAGAGATGGCATTATTCACAAGTGTACGTGTCAGTGTATTTCTGATCTCGTATTTATTGTTGTTATAATAATCCGTTGCAGCACTTGAAGTTTCATATTCATTGCTGTTCCAGGTCATTTTGTTACCGCGGTCAGCAAGGCCCTGTCTGACAAGGGAAGCCCCTTTATAATCAGATACGGAAGCACTGCCTGCCCAGGAATAAATAGCCTGAACAAAGTAATAGGTCTTTTTGCCGGTTACTTTTCCGTCCTTGTCCTTGATCTCCTGCTCACGTGTCTTAATTCCTGCATTCTCAATGGAAACATCTTCCATATTGATGCTGATGATGATGTGCCCGGCATCCACTGCTTTCCATCCATCAATGGCCATCATGCTTTTCACCTGGTCGTCGGTGACCGTGTTGCGCACAGATGATGTTGAAGTGATGTTGAATGAATACGTACGGTATTCGGCATCAAGAGGTTTGTTAGGTAGTCCGCGGAAATTTGCCTGGAAAACAAAGCGGTCGAGGTCTACTTTTTGCGCGGTGGCGCTGAGGCACATGGCACAAAATGCCATGAAGAAAATGCTGCACTTTCTCATAGAGTTAATTTGGTGGTTGTGCAACAAATATAGCCGCCCCGCCATAGCATCCAAGGAAAGAGGAAAATTTATTATATGCTGCACTGGAAAGGATTGCAGGCCGTTTATTCACCGTTTTTAAAGACGAAAATTCGCATCATTGTTTCCTTTATCCTTGTTAATTCGGAAACATACGTTGTGAGTCCCGGTTTGTTTTTGTTACTTTTCTGAATATAACCTCAACTGCATGAAAAACTTCATGGTCATGGTCCTTGCCGCATTGCTTACCGGGTGTGGCGGACAACAGTCACATATGCCTTTTAATGTTCTGAGCAAGTCCGCTCTTTTTGACAAGGACTCTGTTGAAACCTTCCTGTCTCATACACCTGCATCACAGGAAGACAGCAGCAGGAAATTATTCCTTGATGGCATCAATGAATTCAAGAATAAAAAGAATCCTGCTTCCGCCATTGCTTACCTGCTGAATTCACTCAGTGTTTACCCAAGTGCAACATCCTATTATGAATTGGGTAATGCATTGCTGGAAAATGGTAAATACATGGATGCCCTGAATGCTTTTGAAATGGCAGGCAAGCTGGATTATAAACCTTTAGGCAACCTGCTTTTCAAGGAAGCCTGCTGCTACGCGGAACTGGATGATTATGATAACATCTTCGACTACGTATCCTATGCTGTGGAAAATGGATTTGTGGACAGGAATAAGATATTCAACGATAAGCACATGAAGAAGTTTAGGAATGATCCTTCATTTATCAGGGCTTACAATGAAGCGATGTCCGGCAATGGAAATCCTGAAGAGATCCTTTGGCTTGGTTACAGCCGCGATTTCAGCCTGGCAAAATTTCCTTTCAAACTTGATTCTGGAACATTCAGAAAAATGGGCGAGGTCCGTTATATCTCTTACGACTATGAGCAGTTCATTCCCGAGATGCGTGACAACAAATTCAGCAGGGACGTAGGCAATGAATACTTTTATGTTGCACGCTTTGCAGGCAACCCTAACTACAAAATGGTTGTATATGGCTGCCAGTCCTACGAAACAGATGGTGCACCGGTTTATTATGTAATGGCCACTTTCAATAACCAGGGAAAGTTGCTGGATAAAAGAGTGATCGCAGGCGCAGCAAGTTTTGACCAGCTATACCGTGAAGCGGTTGTAACAGCAAAAGACCGCGTTGAAGTGAAGACCTACCAGTTGGTCTATGAAAAGGATGTAAAGGAGAACGGCTTTGATAATAATCCTGTCATTTCAAGAGAACAAACCGGTTCCCTTGAATACAGGATTGATGCGGATGGCAAAATAACGGAACTAAATTTATAAGCCTTTGCGGGTGAACAGCCTGCGAACAAATCCTGTGCGGATCAATATTTCAGCGATCACCAGGTTGGGCACCCAGCTAAGCCAGGCGATGGCCACATAAACTTCCTGTGGCCTTGCTTCCACTTTCAAAAGGTCGAATGCAAGTGCCAGCAGCCGGAAGGTTATGGCTGATAAAGCCAATGCATAACTGTACACCATCCATTCGCCATGATCTTCAAAATTTTTCTTTTTTACCTGGATCAACGCAAGCAGTGTTGTAGTGAACCAAAGCAGGCTTAAAAGCACAAAGCTTGCTTTTGCACCCAGTCCGCCGTTGGCGTGAAGCGCCATCATAAATCCTGTAGGAGCGCCGATCAGCAATACGGTTGCCACATACACCATCCCAAGCCATCTGTGGTAGCGCTTTCGAAAGAAGGCCTTGTTGAACTGGGTAAAGCCGGCAGGAAGAACAAAAATGCTTGTGAAGACATGCGCATAAAAACTGATCCTCCAGTAATCAATATGGTAGACCCTTTGCTTTGTCTGGAGAAAATCAATGTTCCGCTCCATAGCCGTATAAGGTACGGATAGCTGGTACATCAGGTAAATGGCATAGGAAAGCGCAATGCACCAGAGTGCTATACCGCTTTTTTGGATGATCCTGCTTTGCATCAGTCCCAGATTTGGGTAAATGCTCTTCCTTCTCCAACAATACCAAGCACCCAGAAATCATCCTCGATCTCTACCGGTAGCCTGCGCATTCTGAAGGTTGACCTTCCTGAAGGAAATACATCATTCTTTTGCCAGAAGATATTGAGCGTTGAATCTTTTTCCAGTTTAAAATTCCCCCTTACCAACGCCTGTTGCTGCGTTGCGCTGTCAACGATATAATGGTAGAGGCAAAATCCATCTTCCTTCAACTCAATGGAATTTCGAAGACTGTCTTCATAATAGGAAAAGATGTTGGCATTATCATAGTCGGGTGCGTCCTGCTTTCTGAAAGTGAAGCTGACATCTTCGCCTTTCTCCATGGGCTTCCAACGTCCCCTGCCTCTCCATGAAAGCGTGTCGATCCAAAGATCAAAGTAACCATCATAAGGATTGGTCCCAGGCTCACTGAGCTCAATATGCAACTGGCTGCCGCTGAGTGCTATGGTGCCTGTTACATTTCGCTTCAGGCCTTTATGTATGTTGTATCCGGAAATGCGGTTGCCAGAAAGGTAACGGAAGGTAATGGCAATGGGAGAGCCTTTAAAGTCGCCTGTGAAGGTTGATCTTATTTTTTCCTTTGCAACAGGCAGGTCTTTCGCTGTAATTCCTTTCACAACTACGGGTGTGGCATCAACCGGTTTCTCCTTGCATGAAAAGATGACCATACCAGTGCAGGAAAACAAAAACAGGAGGCGAAGCATAGCTTTGGATTTGTCAGAAAGATAATTAGATAATGGTTGGAAAGAAAGGAGTTTCGGGTTTATTGTTTATGGTTTTTGGTTTTTGGTTGTTTCTGGTCTCTGGTCTCTTGTTTCTGGTTATATCCGCCGAAGCTTTATGCGAAGGAGGGTTGTTTTAATGCAGTCTTTCTTTATTGATACGCTTTGCGTATTGTAGGAAAGCTTCGAGCCGTGAGCTTCGAGCTGCGGGCAATACAAAAAGAAGACGGAGTCCCAGAATATCATCCTATTGAAAAGAAAACAAATTCATTAAAACACGCAAAAGCTCGAAGCTCGCAGCTCAATGCTAGCAGCTATCAGACATCAGCTATTAGCCATCAGCTGTTCTCTTTCAACCCACACTGAATTTTCTTTCAAAAGATTGACCAGTTCTGAAACAGCCACTTCGCTTGGGACATTGCGCTTTACCACTTCCTTTCCCCTGTACAGCGTGATCTTTCCAGGACCACTGCCTACGTAGCCAAAATCCGCATCGGCCATTTCACCCGGGCCGTTCACAATGCAGCCCATGATGGCAATTTTGACACCTTTTAAATGATTGGTCACTGCGCGGATCTTAGCAGTTGTTTCCTGCAGATCGAAAAGTGTACGTCCGCAGCTGGGACAACTGATGTATTCCGTTTTTGAGATCCTGGTCCTTGTAGCCTGTAAAATGCTGAAGGCTGTATTGTTGATGAATTGTTCGACACTCTGGTTCTGCAGGTAGTTCCTGCCGGATGACTGCGAAGTTTGTAAACCATAACTGCTTTCAGTCATACCAAGGCAAATACCATCACCCATTCCATCGAGTAACAATGCGCCTGTTTCTGTTGCGTAATGGATCAGGTGTTCATCGGCTGTTTTACCATTGCTGTCAACGATAAGCACTACAGGGTTTTTGATCTCCCTGTTCATGATCTCAATGAACATCCTGCGCACCGAAGGCATGGCATGCTCATTTGTAGTACTAAGGCATATTACTACTGTTGGATCATTGGCAAATTGTTCAAGTAGGGTATGATCGGTAACTGAAGAATGGTTATAACAATCAATCATTACAAAATTGATCAGGTTACTTTTTTCCTGTGCTGTGGCAAAGCCTGTATCCTGGAAAATAGGAAAGTATTTTTCTTTGTCTTCTGCATTTGCCCATGTTGCCGGATAAACAATCACTTTCAAAGTGCCAGGTAAAGCAAATGACAATAAATGATGACCTGTAAAAACATAATCAGCAGCTGTGTCTCCAATGGCCCATTTATCGGTGGCCGGATCATAGCTATACCCGATCTGTTCAAGGCTTTGCGGAGTAATGCTTTCAAGCTTACTCAGGTCTGATATAACAACAGGGACCTGTCCCCCGCCAATATTGCTTACCGCGAAGCTATCACGTCGTTTATAATCATAAGGCTGATAAGGAAGTTTATCTATTGCCGGAACTTGTTGCAACGACAGCGTATCGTTACTTCCGGACTTATCAATAGACCTTGCGGTATACCGCTTTACAATATCACGGCATACCGGGATCTCCAGTTCAGGATCTTCCGTCAGTGAAACCCGGATGGTATCTCCAATTCCGTCTTCCAGCAATGAACCGATGCCGATGGCGCTTTTGATCCTGCCATCTTCCCCGTCACCTGCTTCCGTAACGCCAAGGTGCAATGCATAATATTCACCAAATTCCTGGCCCATGGTTTTCACAAGCAGCCGGTATGCCTGCACCATTACCTGTGGGTTGGAAGACTTCATGCTGAGCACAATGTTGTGATAACTTTCAGCACGTGCGATGCGCAGAAATTCCATGGCACTTTCCACCATTCCCATTGGCGTATCGCCATAGCGGCTCATGATCCGGTCACTAAGGGAACCATGGTTGGTGCCAATCCGCATGGCCGTTCCATATTCCTTACAGATTCGAACCAGTGGTGTGAATCGTTCCCTGATGCGATCGATCTCTTCGAGGTATTCCGCGTCGGTGTACTCTATCAGCTCAAATTTCTTTTTGTCAACATAATTACCAGGATTCACCCTTACTTTTTCCACGATCCTTGCTGCTATCTCAGCGGCATTGGGTGTAAAGTGAATGTCGGCGATGAGGGGAGCTTTATAACCTCTCCTGTGCAATTCATTGCGGATGTTCAAAAGGTTCTCGGCTTCTTTCTTCGAAGGGGCAGTAATGCGCACCAGCTCCGCGCCTGCTTCAATGCACCTGATCGTTTGTTCCACTGTGGCCAATGTATCCATGGTATCGGTGGTGGTCATTGTCTGGATCCTGATGGGATGGCCATTGCCCAGCAAAAGATCTCCGATCTTCACTTCTTTTGTAAGTAAACGTTCATATGAGGTCAGGCTGGGACTATAGAATTGCATGCAGGCCGTAATTAAGGGGCAAAATTGCCAATGTTTGATCAAGAAACAAAGGATTGGAGGGGATTTAACAGAAGAGAAGCTGGTAGCTGATGGCTGGTAGCTTATAGCTTTGAGCCGCGAGCTTCGAGCTTTTGCGTATTTTAATGAGTTTGTTTCCTTTTAATTGGATGATATTCTTGGACTCAGTCTTTTTGTATTTCTCGCAGCTCGAAGCTTACCCCTCGAAGCCTGCCTACAATACGCAAAACGAATCACTAAAGAAAGACTGCACCTAAAGAACCAGAAACAACAAAAAACCAAAAACAAAAAACCATCTACCTATGCTACCAGTCCTTCCCTCTTCCCCCTCCCTGACCTTTTTGATTCAGTTTTTCCATAAGGGCTTTTTCCTTGTCTTCCAGTAGTTGCAGGCGCCTTTCAGCCTCGCTTTGACTCATACTGGATGGGTTCTTCTTTTTTTCCTCGTCGTTCTTTTTCTGCTGGTCCTGCTGATTTTTTAATTGCAGCAGGGCTTTCTGAAGGTTCTCCCTTGCCTGCCTGTCATCAGGTGTGATGCGCAAAGCATTCTTGAAAGCTTCTATGCATTCAGGCAAATTATCCTGGCGTGTGTAGGTAACACCAGCATTATAATAAGCTGCCGCTTTTAATTTATCAGGAGCATTAGCGGACACCTGTTCGTAGGCTGCAATAGCATCCGCGTACTTCTTTTGTTTGTACAGGGCATTCCCAAGGTTGGTCCGTGCATTCACGCTTTTCGGTTTACTGTTCAATGCATCACGATAGTGCTTTTCCGCCTGGTCATACTGCCCGCGTTTGTAAAATTCGTTACCAGTGCTGATCGATGCATTTTCCTGCGCGAGTGCAGGAAGTACAATAAAGCATGTCCACAAAAAGAGTGCTTGTCCTTTCATTGTACTTTCTTTTTACGGTCAGGAAGAAATATTTCAGCAAGCAATAAAACCAGCATGGGAATTACCAGCCATAGGTAAAAGCTCTGGTAATTGAACAGTGATTGATCAACAAGCGCTTTCTTTTCAATTCCGGAAAACTGTTCGCGTAATTCCCTGATGGCATCTTCTGTATTTCGAAGCAGGATATAGCTTCCCTTTCCTGTCTGGGCCAGCTGCTGCAGGAAAGGCTCATTCAATTTTGACAGGACAACGTTGCCCATTTCGTCCTTCTTGATCTCTTTAGTGAGTGTATCAACAATAGTGGAACCTTCCGGAGAACCAATACCGATGGTATTGATCATGATGCCTTTTGCAATGATCTTTCCTGCCATATCCAGCGCCTCCTCTTCATGGTTCTCACCATCGGTGATGAGCACTATGGAGCGAAAGCGGTCAATATCATCCTGGAAGGCTAGTCCGCATTTATCCAGCGCCGTACCAATGGCAGTACCCTGTTCACTGATCATAGAAGGATGCGCAGCTGCATTCGCGATCTCCACTGCACCATGGTCAAAGGTCAGTGGCACCTGCACATAAGCGTTGCCTGCAAAAACAACAAGGCCAATTCGATCGTCGGGTAATTGAGTAATAAGTTTTGCTACCAGTTGCCTTGCACGGACCAACCTGCTGGGTGGAAGGTCAGTGGCCAGCATGCTGTTGCTCAGGTCAAGAGCGATCATTACATCGATACCCTTTCTTGATTCTTCGGAAGAACCAGCCGGCTTGCGGGGATTAGCAACAGCAAGACATCCTAAGGCAAATGCAAGTAAGGGTAAAACAAACTTTAAAAAAGACAGCAGGGGAGAATGGCCTTTGAATAATTCCTTTACCAGCTTTGGCTCTCCGATCCTGCTGATGGACCTTCTGCGCCAGGCCAGGTAAGCTATGAAAATAAGTGCCAGGAGAAGGGTTCCCGTGAGTAACCAAAAAGCCTGTGGATATTGATATTGCAGGTTCAACAAATAAATTTTAGCTCAAGGGCAAAGAATGTGCTAGAAAAACAGCCAACGTTCTGCCGCTGGCTAAACTATTTTTTTCCTTTCAGAAAACCAAGATGCGTAAAAATGTCTTTCAGGATCTTCATCCGTACATTGACCATATCAAACTCACGGTTCTTTGATTCCAGGTTCAATACAAAAAAGTAAGGATGCGTATTCTCCTCGATCCAACCAACGATCCACCCTATATGTTTTTTAGAAACGGAATCATAATTACCCCAGCCTGTCTTGTAGTACAATTTATAATCAGGCTTGTCCTCAAAGAGCATGGCTGCTTTTACAATTTCCATGTTTCTTTTGAAGAAAGGAAGCTGGTTGAAATACAATCTTTTTACAAGGCCCAGTTGTTCATCGGGCCGCACTTTTAATGAATGATCCAGCCAAAAGCTGTCAACAGATGTGATCTTATGCTTTATGAAAGTTGAATTTTCCTGCCTTGCGCCATAAGAAAGAGAATCAAGCCATTTCTGCATGGTATCCTTTCCAATCCTCCGCGCTACCTCCTGGAAGTAAGGCACGGCAGAAACCCTGAAGGCTTCAAAAAAAGGAAGGTCTTTATTCCAGGATTCATTCCAACGCTTCACGCCATCCCATGGAATGACCATTCTTTCGTTTTCTATTTTTCCAGTCTGAAGGCCGATCAGGGAATTCACGATCTTGAAAGTAGAAGCAGGAAGATAACTGCTGTCGCGGTAGCGGCTCAGGTTATAAATAGTGAACTCCCCGGATTTATTATCCAGCAGGGCAAAACACCCTTCCGTATTCTGATCCCTGAAAAATTTTCCCAATGAGTCATCAGTGGTAACATTATTGGGCGTGCAGCAACAAACAAATACTGCTGTAAAAACTATTATGCAAAAACGCAGCATGAAAGATGAAATTTCGGCAAAGGTAACCGGGTTTTAAGGATAACTTTTGCTAATGATCGTTAACTAAATTGATGCTATACTTCGCAGGCAGGATTGGATCATATCCCAAAATGAAATCAGGGTGTTTTACATCATATGTAACCAAGACATCTTCGTCATCATTCCTTAAAATCCTTTTATCTGCAGGCAAAATCCTCTAATCCGCGATCATTATTTGATCACTCCGAGGGTGCGGCCTATTCTTGTAAAAGCTTCAATGGCAATATCCAAATGGCGCTGTTCATGTGCGGCACTGATCTGCACCCTGATCCGTGCCTGTCCTTTTGGAACAACCGGGAAAAAGAAACCAATCACGTAAATGCCTTCTTTCAGGAGGGCATCTGCGAATTTTGAGGCCAGCACAGAATCATAAAGCATAATGGGAACGATCGGGTGTTCCCCGGGCTTGATATCAAAACCGGCTTCCGTCATTTTTCTGCGGAAGTGTTTTGTATTCCGTTCCAGCTTATCCCTCAGTTCCGTGGTCTCGCTCAGCATATCCAAAACAGCAATGGAAGCACCTGCAATAGAAGGGGCAAGCGTATTGGAGAACAAATATGGACGGCTGCGCTGGCGCAGGATCTCGATGATCTCTTTGCGGCCGCTGGTGAAACCGCCCGAGGCGCCACCCAAAGCCTTACCCAGCGTTCCTGTGATGATATCAATACGTCCCATGACGCCTTTGTACTCATGTGTTCCCCTGCCGGTTTTGCCCATGAAGCCGGAGGCATGGCTTTCATCTACCATCACAATGGCATCATAACGGTCTGCCAGGTCACAGATCTGGTCCAGTTTGGCAATGGTGCCATCCATACTGAATACACCGTCGGTTACTATAATGCGGCTGCGTGCGCCGGAGGCTTCTTTCAGCCTGGCTTCCAGGTCCTCCATGTTATTGTGTTCGTAGCGGAAGCGCTGCGCTTTGCAGAGCCTGACCCCGTCAATGATCGAGGCATGGTTGAGTGCATCGGAAATAATGGCATCCTGCTCATTAAAAAGGGGCTCAAAAACACCGCCGTTGGCATCAAATGCCGCTACATAAAGGATGGTGTCTTCGGTTCCCAGGAACTTTGCCAGCTTTTGCTCCAATTCCTTATGAATGTCCTGGGTGCCACAGATGAATCGTACCGAGCTCATCCCATAACCATGGGTATCGATGTATTTGTGCGCCGCTTCAATGGTCCTGGGGTGCGAGGAAAGTCCAAGGTAATTATTGGCGCAAAAATTCAGGACAGTCTTGCCGTTCACAGAGATCTCCGCCCCCTGGGTTCCGTTGATCACCCTTTCATTTTTATACAGTCCTGATGACCTGATCTCTTCTATTTCCGCTTTCAGCCGCTCAACAAACTTTTCATTCATGGTCTGGAATTTTGGCCGCTAAGGTAAAGTGATTTATGATTTACAAGGTTTGACCGGGTCATATTCAACTGATCCGGGAGGTTATTTCCAACCCCTTAAGAAAGGCAGTCAGCAAATCTGCCTGAAACAGGGAAACATGAGAAAATAAATTTATTTGTTATATGTTGATTATCAATTAGTTGATTAGGATAAATATTCTTTTTTTTATTTATTTTGACAAACCTGTAACAATTGGCCGATTACATTCGTCTCAACCTAATAAACCAACCGCCATGAGAAAGGTTATCCTGAGCAGAATCTTTATGATCGCTTTCCTGATCCTGACTGCTCTTAGTGCTTTTTCCTATGTAGCTTACCAGAAAGCCAATCCTGATACCTCCAACGGGATGGGCTCCTGCACCAAGGCAACCCGGAACCAACCTGCTGATATGTTATGGGAAGCCCTCTCCAGCCAGTTTGTTTCCGGCGTCTTTTTTAGGTAAAAGTTTTTTTCCTTTGTTGTAACTTTTATTTCCCCCGGCCGTATTACCATAGTAATTAGACTGTTTTGACTGTTTATGACTGAAAGAGAATATAACGACTGTGTTACCCAGTACGCCGACAACGTGTTCAGGTTTATTGTAAAGAACCTGCGGCATGAAGAAGACGCACGCGATGTAGTACAGACGGCATTTGAAAAACTGTGGCGGAACCGGGAAGAGGTGGATGGCGCTAAAAGCAAATCCTACCTTTTTACAGTTGCCTACAACACCATGATCGACCACCTGAGAAAAGTAAAACGCATCCAGTTAAAAGAAGATTTTAAAGATGATACCAGGGTGTCGAACAAGCAGGTGAACAATACCAAAGAGATCCTGAGGAACGCACTGGAGCGGTTAAGCGAAACGCAACGCTCACTGGTAATGCTGAAGGATTACGAAGGATACAGTTACGAAGAGATCGGGAAGATCATGGGCCTGAGCGAAAGCCAGGTAAAGGTTTACCTGCACAGGGCCAGGCTTCAATTAAAAGAATACATTGTAAAAGTTGAAAATGTCATCTAACTCCAACCATACCAATCAAACCATTCACGCAGGCAACTACGAGGAGTTCTTTATCCTTTATATGGATAATGAACTTTCCCCGGAGCAGGTTGAAATGGTTGAACAGTTCGTAAAGGCCAACCCTGATCTGGGGGCGGAGTTGGAAATGCTGATGAGCACAAAGCTTCCATCAGAATCTTATATTCTCACAGACAAAGAATCATTGCTTTCAGATAAAATGAAATTGGGCAGTGCTGAAGAGGAACTGCTGCTTTATATTGACGGGGAACTAAAGCCGCAACAGGCTGTTGCTTTTGAAGCAGCTATGGCCGGCAATAAAGACCTGGGCGCCCTGCACCAGCTCCTTCTTAAAACAAAGCTGGATGCAGCAGAGGTCATTCAGCATCCCAATAAGGCATCACTTTATCGCAGAACAGAACGCCGTATCTTTCCCTTTCAGCCATGGATGCGGATTGCAGCAGCAGTTGTTGTGATAGCGGCACTGGGCATTGTTTACAGAATGCAGGATAGTACAGCACCAGTTGGTCCTGCCGTTGCAGTTATTGAGAATAAAGGCGGCAGCAATAGCAAGGTTCAGCAACCTGCAGGTAATCCTTCCCAAACGGGTTTTCCTTCGGTTGTAAATAAAGAAGCAACCATTCAAAATGATATTCCAGAAAACAATGATGCGCAACTGGCAGCAAACACCCCTGGAAATAAATCACTGCATAAAAAATCAGCAGTGGTAAAAACATTGCAGGTTGTAAATCAGCCAAAAGATCCATCTGAGCAGATCGCCTTTACGGATCCGTCCAATGAGTCACCTGTACAGCGTGGGAATACCATTGCTTTGGATGCATCCAATATTGGAATGGCATCAGCGCCTAAAGAAATCATTAACAACTCACTTGTAACTTCTTCTATCGCTCAACGTAATACAATAGTCAATGCAACGCCAAAAATCTCACCGGATCCGGAACCGGCAGATGAAGTAGCAAAAAAAGGATCGATCAAAGGCTTTTTGCGTAAAGCCACCAGGTTGGTTGAACGCACTACAGGTATCACAGCCACCAATGAAGATGGCGAATTACTGATCGGTGCGGTTGCAGTAAAACTTAACTAAATCACTTATTTTTCAAATCGACTCAGAATGAAAAGAATACTACTTGCAGTAATTGCATCGGGAATAGCTATGTGCTCATTTGCCCAGGAAGACACGACCGGAAAACAATCGAAAGCTGATACTATTAAGATCGGTGGAATGATCATCATCAAGAACGGCAATGCCGAAGGTGATGAAGAGAAAAAAGGGATCAATTCCATTAACATCTCTAATGGCCAGAAAAAGAAGGGGGCAGTCAGTACCAACTGGTGGATCGTTGACCTTGGCTTTGCCAACTACAACGACAACACTAATTACACTTCCGCAGATGCACAGGCTTTTGCACCAGGCTTCAGTAAAGATCCATTAAAGCTGCGCACAGGAAAATCCATCAATGTGAACGTTTGGGTTTTTATGCAAAAGATCAACATGATCAGGGACGTGGTAAATCTGAAATATGGTCTTGGAGTTGAATTGAACAACTACCGTTTTGACGATGAGCGTGTGCGTTTTCAAAAAAATCCTACCAGGATTATTTTAGACCCGACATGGGAAAACCTTGACAAGAATAAGCTGGCAGCAGACTATGTTACCGTTCCCCTGATGCTGAACTTTAACTTTACGCCTAACCGTAAAAGAGGATTTGGATTCAGTGCGGGTGTAAGCGGTGGCTATCTTTACTCAGCCAGGCAGAAGATCAAGGAAGATGATGACAAGGTCAAAACCAAAGATGATTTCGACCTGGAGCGTTTCAAGCTGTCTTACATTGGCGAACTGAGCCTTGGCATTGTACGCTTTTACGGATCATACGCTCCAAAGAGCATGTGGGAAAAAGGACTTGATCAAAAGCCGTTCAATATCGGTATTCGCCTCAGTAACTGGTAAACTTACCCTGACATTTTACGAGAGATTCCTGTTGAAATCAACAGGAATTTTTTTTATATCTAAAAACGCCGTTAAAAGGCAAATTTCTAGTGAAATAAAAATATTTTTGTAGACGTTATCTTAGTGAAATACACTGGATTACCGCTAAACCGCTTTTTATGAAAACCACCGTTTTGCTTTCATGCCTGTTAATTGGAGGCGGCATGTTTGCAACCCGACAAACATCTTTTGAAGCCACTCCGGATCTCACCCTTCCTGCCGTGAACGTTACGCTGAACAAAAGAGCTGTGAACGAAATGCCGGAAGGCGTTGTTCGCATTGTCATCGACAAATCGGATTATGAACTCAACGTTTATGATTCGAAAGGGTGGTATGCCACGTACCCCGTGGTATTTGGAAATGACCCCATGAAGGATAAGCGGGTGGAAGGCGACCGTTGCACTCCTGAAGGGACATTCAAGATCATTTCAAAAAGGGTGCATGAAAAATGGAGCCGTTTCATGGCCCTTGATTATCCAACCAAAGAATCTCTCGAAAAATTCAATCGCCTGAAGCAAAGGGGCGAAATTCCCAAGAATTCAAGTCCGGGCGGCGGCATTGGCATCCACGGCACCTGGCCCAAAGAAGATTACGCTATTGATCGTTATGATAACTGGACCCTGGGATGTATTTCTTTGAAAAATGCCGATGTGCTCGAATTGTATGGCTATGTTCCAAACGGAACTACAGTTGTTATTAAAAAATAATCAGGGAAGTCCTTCCAGGAATTGAGCAACTTCTCTTTTCCACCGGATGTGGTCCGACATTAACAAAGACTCGTGGTCTGCTTCAGAGTAGGTAACCAGTTTTTTCTTTCCGGGCAGGTTGCTGAAGATCTCCTTTATCTCACGATCCAATACATACCGGTCCTTTTTACCCCATTGCAGAAGCACCGGGCAATCTACGCCCTTTGCATATTTTGTGACCTTATGTTCAAACCCATTGTAACCCCGCTGTATGCCGATCCACATGGTGACAAGAAAACCGAAAGGCTGGGCGGGAAATCCCAGTGTGCGGGCTCTTGATTTCACATGATCCTGCAATGAACCAAAAGGCATTTCAGCAATGATACCTGCAGGCCGTACCAGTTTTTCTGATGTGGCTTTCAATACGGCGCCTCCTCCCATAGACACACCAAACAAAAAGATACGCTCATTATCTTTCTTGCGCGCCTGGTCAAATGACGCCGTGATCTCCTCTGTTTCATGAACCCCGAAGCTTGTTATGTTGCCTTCACTTTGACCATGACCTCTCAGGTCTACAAGCATTACGTTATAACCCATCTCACGGAAAGCAGCCGCTTCATGCACCATGTATCCTTTATTGACCATGACACCATGAAACATAAGGATGCATCCTTTTGGGCTATCTACCGCGCTGTACCAGGCATTGATCGTCCGTTCCCCGGATTGAATTTGCAGGTTCTCATAACTGAAAAAAGGAGTAGCAGGTTTTGCTTGTTTGTAAAAGGTTGGACCTGTAAACAGCTTCCATGTTTTTGTAATAATATTCCTGGAAGTCTTGTGAAGAGGCGCATTACCTTCAGAGAAATGGGTGAACTTATAAGCGTACATGGCAGCACTTATATTCATCAGCACCACTTGTACTACCAATACCCAGGCTATCCACCTGAAGAAGGAACGGATCTTTTGAGTACGATGCTGGAGCATGGAGGCAAATATAGGGAGGGAAGCTGATGGCTGGTAACTGTTAGCTTTTAGCTGCGAGCCGTGAGCTTCGAGCTTTTGCGTGTTTCAAGGAATTTGTTTTCTTTTTAATTGAATGATAATCCAAAACCCTGATCTTACCTTGAAAGTTTCTCTAATCCGCCTCGGCGGATCGAAGCTTTCCTTGAGCACATTAAACACAAAGAATGCAATGATCGCAAAGGAATACAGGTTTACAACTTTGCGTTTATTTGCGCTTGCTTCGCGTCCTTTGCGGTTTCTGCCTCTCTACGCAATTTTGAATCAGTAAGGACAGATTGAATCCAAAGAAGCAGAAATCCACCTTCGCCAAGGCTTCGGTAGACGGAGCCAGAAACAACTAAAACAATAAACCAAAAACAATAAACCAGAACCTAACGCTCTCTTCCTCCTGCTATTTCATCAACCACCGCTGGGTCCAGCAAGGTGGATGTGTCTCCAAAGTTGCTTTCACCTTCAGCGATCTTACGAAGGATACGCCGCATGATCTTTCCACTTCGTGTCTTTGGAAGCCCACTGACAAACTGGATCTTGTCTGGTTTTGCTATAGGCCCAATGATGCGTGAAACGGTTTGTAAAATATCCGCCTTTGTACTTTTCGCATCCCCATGCATTGATTGCAGGATCACATAAGCATATATACCCTGGCCTTTGATGTCGTGCGGATAACCAACAACAGCGCTTTCCACTACACCCGAATGCATATTGATCGCATTCTCCACTTCAGCGGTCCCAATGCGGTGGCCACTCACATTCAGTACATCATCCACCCTCCCGGTGATGCGGTAATGACCATCTTCGTCCCTCAGCGCCCCATCGCCTGTGAAATATAAATTCTCGTAAGTTGAAAAATAAGTTTGCCTGCAGCGCTCATGATCGCCATATGTTGTACGAATGATGGCGGGCCAGGGGGCCTTTAAACAAAGATTACCCGATGCCGGATTGCCTGCCACCTCTTTTCCATTTTCATCAACAAGCACAGGTTGCACACCGGGAAGCGGAAGCGTTGCAAAAGAAGGTTTCGCCGGCGTTATGCCTGCAATGTTTGTGATCAAAATACCACCTGTTTCTGTCTGCCACCAGGTATCTACAATAGGACATTTCTTTTTTCCGACATGCTCGTCATACCAATGCCAGGCTTCCTCGTTGATCGGCTCTCCTACTGTTCCCAGCACTTTCAGGGAAGAAAGGTCGCGGCCTTCAAATGGAGCAAGGCCAAATCCCATCAGCGAGCGGATGGCTGTAGGCGCGGTGTAAAGAACATTCACTTTGAATTTATCTACGATCTTCCAAAGCCTGCCTGCATCGGGCCAGGTTGGAATGCCTTCATACATCAGTGTTGTTGCACCTGCACTCAAAGGCCCGTACAAAATATAACTATGTCCTGTGATCCATCCGATATCAGCGGTGCAGAAATGCACATCCCCCGGTTCGTACTGGAATACATTTACGAAAGAATAATTGGTGAAGATCATGTAGCCACCGCAGGTGTGCACCACGCCTTTTGGCTTACCTGTTGAGCCGGAAGTATACAGAATAAAAAGCATGTCTTCGGCATCCATGGGTTCAGCCTCCGTGTCCTGCAGGCCCATGGTCTCCACTTTTTTCACTTCGTCCTCCCACCATACATCACGGCCTTTGATCATGCTGACCGGAGTCCTTGTGCGTGTGCAGACAATAACGCGTTTGACAAATGGACAGGCGATGAGCGCATCATCAATAACAGATTTTAACGGAATGTCCTTGGCGCCGCGGAATGCACCATCACAGGTAATAACAAAATTTGCTTTCGCATCCTGCAACCTGTCAGCGATGCTCTGTGCACTGAATCCGCCGAAGATCACCGAATGAATGGCACCGATGCGGGCGCAGGCCAGAACAGCAATAGCCAGTTCGGGGATCATCCCCATATAAATACAAACCCTGTCGCCTTTTTGAACGCCATTGTTCTTTAAGACATGAGCGAACTGGCAAACCTTATCATATAGATTTTTGTAAGTGAGTATGCGATGGTGCTCTTCAGGATCATTGGGCTCCCAGATAATGGCAGGCTGATTTCCCAATTGCTGAAGGTGGCGGTCCAGGCAGTTTTCAGTGATGTTGAGTTTACCTCCGGAGAACCATTTGACGGAAGGCTCTTTGAAGTTCCAATCAAGGACCTTGTCCCATTTTTTTTTCCATTTAAAATGCTGGGCTATATCTGACCAGAATTCCTCAGGTGATTCAATGCTTTTCTTGTAAGCCGCTTCGTAAGCTTCCAATGAAGTGATCTGAAAGGGGTATGCCATAACAAAAAGAGAACGATTTCGGTTATGGCCTAAATGTACATTATGTTTTAAGATGATCGATAAGCGATCGGATGATAGGCTTTTTTATGTTGCCCCAGGAAAATGCGGGCATATATCCTGATCACTGCCAGCTCAAGGAAAATAAAGCTGAGCGCTGTCAGTATGATCAGCATGTAGGCCTGCTTATCGATATGAGAAAATATGAGGTCCATCCCGATGAAGGTTGGCGTAAAAGGAAACCCTATCAATCCAAGGCAGGCAAGAAGGAAAATAAAAGCCAGGCCCTTGTGCTCGTAAACATGACCATGGAATCTGTCAAGGTTTATATTTTGCTCCATGGCCCGGATCCTTGCCAGGCAGAAATAGCCAATGGCAGAGGAAACCACGATCCCACTTAAATAAATCAGGATGTACCGAACTCCGAAATCTTCATGGAACAGGGTGATGGAAAGGGTCATGAACAATTGTCCCGCCAGTATGAAACTCCAGGCCTTCATGGCATCCCTTCTTTCAGCGAATGATCTCAGGATCAGCAGCAATGCAACAAGAGAAAACAAATAAGAAGGAAGCAAAAATGCATCATGAGAATAGGACTGATTGATCTTAAGATAAAGACCCGCTGAAAATAAAAGGGCCAATACCACTACCGAGAGTGTCGATCCGAGAAAACGAAGCTGCGCCCCTATCCATTTGAAAGGACTCCACAGGTAGCGGTAAAGGAAATGATCAATGTTCCATTCTTTAGTAGAAAGGATCCAGAAAGAATTCCTGATCTTTCTTAGTGTTGTATTAGACAACGATTCTTTGCGCGGCTTGAAATTGAATACCATGTCATGGATCTGGTAACTAAGTACGGATGGTGAAACCAGCAACTGGTAGGAACGCAGAAAGGCATTGCCTGCAAAATGGATCAGCGCCACCAGGTGCCAGCCCAAGGCAACTTCAATGAACATCAGGCCGATCTGGGTAAGTGAGGCATAGGCGATCTGCGTTTTTACAGTTGATTGCACTCTTGCCATTCCAGTTGATACTATGCTGGTGGCAAGGCCAATCCCAATGATCAATACCTTTACAAAGACCAGGCTTTCCCAGTAGGGATAGGTCCTTAATAAAAGGAACACGCCCAGGTGAACAGATAAGGAACCATAGAAGATGGCACTTGAAGTGGTAGGGCCTTCCATTGCTCTTGGAAGCCATGACGAAAAAGGAAGCTGCGCTGATTTGGTAGCCGCTGCCAGTACGAGCATAATGCAAATGAAGATGCTGAAATAGTTATGCTCAAGCAAATGACCAGCGATCAGCCCTGTATCGTTCAATTGCAAAAAAGTAACATTCTGATGCCAGAGCTGGTGACTCATCCACATGGTAAGAATAAGGCAAATGTCACCAAGGCGGTAGATCGAAATGACCTTAAAGCCATTCTTCACAGGCAGGTAACGGTCCCGGTAAAAAGAGATCAATAAAAAAGAACAGATGCCTAAAACTTCCCAGCCAATAAACAGGGTTTCAAAATTTCCAGAGAATACAACCAGGTTGTATCCAATGAAGAACAGCATCAGTGTGGTGAAATACCTTTTATATCCTTCATCACGGTGGAGGTAAAAGCGACTGAAGATGGCTACCAGCAGTGTCAGGAAGGATCCGACAAAAGCGAATACGGCTGTGGTCCTGTCAAAATAAAAATCAATGAAGATGTCGAGGTGCTCTGATTTAAAAAAAGAGATGTGTTTTATATCAAGTACAGGAAAGTTGTTTAGCAGCCAGTAAATGATAAAGCCCGCCACTCCAATAAGGTGCAGCATGGCGGTAGCAATGGCCAGCCCTGAAATGAGGCGCTCTTTCCTGGCAGGCAGCAGCATGCCAATGAAAAAACCAAGCAGCGGCAATAAAACAAAGAATTGAAGGACCTGGGCCATGTATTTTTTTAATGGTGTAAATAAACCGGTAAATTCTCCTGTGTGGCGTTTACAATGTCATTCGCCTCCATTTCCTTTGCTGACTCTACAAGTACAGTAAGATTTTCAATGGTATCAACAGATGGTGTAAGTGGCGTGTAGGGTTCAAAGCTGCCTTTCCTGAACATATAGAATTGATGTGTCCCGGGATGAACAGCCAGTATGTGTACCCATTCATTAATGTACCATTCATACATTTCAGGTGCAGCCTGAATGGCTTTCAAAACAATTTCCGGTAAATGCTCCACTATCACCAGCAGGCGCACGGGATCATGCACTTCTATCATTTGAAGTGGCAGGCCAGGCCTGAGATCTCCATCACTGCTGTTGGCAACTCCTATCAAACCCATTACGTTATGCGGCAGCTTGGTTCCTGCTCCCAGCTTGTAATTGTCAACTCTTGAAAAATAATATTCCAGGTTGATGCCACCGCAAACAGGACCAATAGGACGCATTAACCCGGTAAGCAGTTTACCATCAGGGTCCGTGCGGTAATCATAGGAATTCAGGAAAGCACGCCGGTCAAGGAACAAACCTTTGGTAAGATCCCGTCGGCCGATTATGCAAAGCGTATTGGTACCATGCCCCAGTTCGGGCCTTGGCTCAAACATCGAAACGGACCGGTCCAGGATGGCCTTCCTTACTTTGGGCAAGCTCATTCTTGTGTTGATGGAAGCAAACCTGCGGGAGCGTTCTTTTGCATTGTGGTCCAGCGCTACTTCAAATACGCCGACATATTGCTGGTGCAAGGCGGCAGTTTCCTTATCCAGTTTATCCGTATCATAGAATTCAACCTGGTCTGAAGCAGTATCATGCAATCCTCCAATAAAGACCGTTGCATCAGGGATGCTGATCCCCCTTTCATTCAGCAGGGCCCTTACCTCCGTGTGATTGGCCATGAAAGAGAATACGCGTGAATTGACCGATCCCGGCCTTCCGCTGCAGGCGCCGCAATCATGCGCACCATGATGTGGATTGTTGGCGCTGCTTGAACCATGTGCAACAACATAAATGACCGGAGCAAAATCTTTGATCAGTCCAATACCTCTCAGCATCGCTTCCACCCTTGCTGCCATTTCAGTAAGGGTAAAGCCTACCTGGAGGTCATTTTCCCTGTTTGATATGTCCCTGTTCTCAATCGAAAGCTTCGAGGTCTTATGCATGTGCGCAAAGGCATTGGAAATGGCAGGACTCATGCGCGGATTAACAATATTCTGCAGCAGCCTTGCTGCAGCCCAGTAACCCAGAATAAATGTGTTTACAAGGCCCGCAAAAAAAGTATGTGTCTTTGAAGAGTAAAGTAATTCATGCTTCCTCTTTTCATGCACTTCCGATTCCTTTATGAGGTACTTTGGCGTGACTGGCGCGGGACAAAGCTTATCATAGAATTGCGCGCCCTGTGGCTGAAAATAAAACTCCACACCAAAAAATCCCGGGGTGCCGAGTGTTTCGCAATAGGGGTCCATTAACTCAACATGCCTGCGCAGTGAACACTCCCTTTCATCAATGCAGAACATGGCCTGGAAAGTTTTTCTTTCCTTATGTTCCCTGGGTTTTTGCCTGACTGCGGCAATGCCTGCCAGCACCTGGTCGTAATAGCTGCTCTCAAATGCGTCCTGCCAGATCATCAGCACCTCGTTCAACTCTGAAGAAGGAACATCTTCCAGCAAGCGGACAGGTTTTGTATGAATGGAACTGGAAAGTGGTTTCCAACCATCACCCAGTTTTGATTGTAATGCATCGATCTCCAGCAGCAGTTCGAAAACAAGCAGGTCATGAAGACAAATATTCCTTTTGTCCAGCAGGGAATGTGGCGCCGCTTCAATGGCACATACAATACCTGACCATCCCCTGTGACTGAACTGCTGGTCGAAAAGGTATTGTTCAAAATAAGCCTCGTCTCCAACCACGATCTGCAAAAGATTCCTGATGCTGCAATCACCATGATGCAACAGATCTTTGGCTCTCCGGGTATTGAAGAAACTTGTGAAGCTCTCCTGTTCCAACGTCCTGATGGAATGGAGAAACCCTTCTTCCCTGTATGGAAATTTCCATATGGAAATGCCCTGGTCAAGGTAACTGCAAAGCACCCTGAAAAGCAAAGGCTGCACCAGGTTATCAAGGTCAAGGCCATGATCTGATTTCCAATGCGCCCTTAACGATCCGATGCGGGGTGTCACTGAAACTTCGTAAGACTGGTGCAGCAGCTTTTGTTTCCATAGGAAAATTTGTTCCTGTCCTTTTCTTTCAGTAATTGTTCTTTGGAGGATATCCTCCCTGATACGGCCAATGCGGAACAATTCCCTGAACTCCGATAATTGGAGTGTCACCTGGTAACCAAAAATCTTCGAGGCTTTGAAGATGGCATCATAAAACTTCATTTCCTGGAAGGCATGAAGTGAGTTATGATGGATGAAATCCTTCAAAGGTGTCTGTGTTGGCAGGAAGTGCTTCAGCTCGTGAAGCACATGCGCTTCATTGAAAAGCGCTTCACCGGGATGCCCGGCCGCTTCCACATGACGGGTTGCCCCGGTAGTTTTGATCACATAGTTTTATTAAACGTTTTGAGGGGCCAATACGGCTTCTTCCTTTTCCGAATGCACGTGAACGGAATTTTCCATTTTATAAGCTTTCTTGAAATTTTTAAGTACAACATTAATATTCCTGTCCTTTGCTCCGTGGTTCACAAAATCGCGGATCAGCTCCAGCACATCGAAATCAATGTAAACTGAATTTGCCGCATTGATCACCACTTTGCTGTTAGGAGGAAGATGTGCCAGGGTCTGCTTGATAGCAGCCTTGTTTAAAAATGATACTTCCTGCGCAAGGTCAATATAAATGGTCTCACCTGATTGATGGTCTTCTTTTTTGAAGAAATAAGCCAGCTTCATATTGCCTTTCAGGATAAAGAACACACTTACGGCAAGGCCAATACCAACGCCCTTTAACAGGTCAGTCAGCACAACTGCTATGACGGTGACAATGAATGGAACGAACTGGTATTTACCCATATGCCACATGTGTTTGAACACCTTGGGACTAGCCAGTCTCAGACCGATCATGATCAGGATGGAAGCAAGGCAGGCCATCGGGATCTTGTTGAGCAAACCCGGAATGCTGATCACTGCAATGAACAGGAATACGCCGTGTGCTATGGCCGAAAGCCTTGTTCTTGCACCAGCATTCACATTCGCCGAGGTGCGCACAATCACGGATGTCATGGGTAAGCCTCCGATCATTCCTGAAATGATATTACCCAGGCCTTGTGCTTTCAATTCCTGGTTCGCACTGGAAAAACGTTTCAACGGGTCCATCTTATCACCGGCTTCAAGGCAAAGCAGTGTTTCAATGCTTGCTACGATCGCTATGATGAGCCCCGTTATCCAGACGTTTATATTAGCAAATCCGGAAAAATTCGGCGACGTGAAGTGCGAGCGGAATTCTTCAAAAGAACTTGCTGTGGGCAGCGTTACCAGGTGTGCCTGTGATATGGCAAGTGACGACCCAGTTCTGATAAAGATCTCATTGATGATGATCCCTACTATTACAACAACCAGGGCGCCTGGCAATATCTTGATCCTTTTCAGGGCTGCAACCTTATTGAAAGCTACCAGGATGCCTATCGAAACAATGGTAACGATGATGGCACCTGTGTGCGCATAGTTGATGGCATTGATGATCTCTGTAAAGAAACCGGTTTCTGAGCCCTTTTCAAGATTAAAGAAATCTCCCTCATGCGCTACATCGTATCCGATAGCATGCGGAAGTTCTTTTTTAATAATGATGATACCAATAGCAACAAGCATCCCTTCGATCACGCTTGTTGGAAAATAATTGGCTATGGTACCTGCTTTGGCGAATCCAAGCGTAGCCTGGATAATTCCTGCGATCATCACAGCCACAAGGAAAGTTTCATAAGATAAATCCGTGATGGCGGTCAGCACAATGGCGATCAATCCTGCCGCAGGGCCAGACACGCTAACATTTGAACCACTCAGGCTTCCAACAACAATACCAGCGATCACACCGGTAATTATACCGGCGAATGGTGGGGCGCCGCTTGCTACGGCTATACCCAGGCAAAGCGGAAGGGCAACCAGGAAAACCACCATACCGGATAGCAGGTCTGTCTTGAGATACTTCGTATTCAATTTCATCTTTCTACCTTTTTGGTTGGTTTATACTACTGTAGATTGCAATTTTTGATGAGCCCTTCTGGTATCATTATGCACCTTCTGGTCTTCTACGTTTCTGGTCAGGTTCTTAAAGAAATCAACTTCACCGTTCTCGATGTTGTAAACACCTCCCACAATACCGATCTCTCCCTTTTCAAACATGTCTTTTACGATAGTGCTTTTAGTCAGGATCTCTTCCAGGCTGTTCTCCACATTAGTATAAGCTACTTTGTCCTCGAAGTGGTAATGGGTTCCGTCCTGCAGCATTGCCTTGCTGATGGAAGGCTGGATATGGTTCAGCAGCTCCGTGATATGTCCGTCCTGCACGCCCTGCTTGGCGCTTTTAATGGCACCGCATTCGGTATGACCCAGTACCATCAGCACTTTGGTTCCAACATATTTAACAGCATATTCAATGCTTCCAAGAATGTCGTTATTTACAATATTGCCCGCAACACGGATGCTGAAAAGATCGCCCAGGCCCTGGTCGAATATCAGCTCAACCGAAGTGCGTGAATCCATGCAACTGAGAATGACAGCAAAAGGATATTGTCCTTCCCTTGTCTGGTTGATCAGCTCAAGATGGTCGTGGTCTTCTTTGAGGTTGTTGATAAATCTTTTATTTCCTTCCTTTAATAATTCATAGCCCTGGAATGGGGTAAGGTTCAACAGGTACTCCTTCGAATGCTTCTTCATCGATTTACGTTTTTTTTGTGTGATCCATGTAAGGACCACATAGGGGTTAAATGTGTATGATTTCAATTGTGCAGCAGTACTGACAGGTTCATTTGAACGCAGTACTAAGCGTGCTTAGGTTAAAAGCCTTAAAAAAACAGAGACGTCAGTGGGGATAGACTAAATGGAATTGGGTGGTGGCACCAATAGTTCACCATGGTAAGCCACATAGGTATCCGCATCTTCGCAATTGTAGTATTGCGCTATCATGGCCAGGAAATGCTCGGCCTTATGAAGGTCATGCAGATATTCTTCTGAAACGGAGTTGCTTGAATTAGGAGATTTTTCTTCGGTAGTGTTATTACCGAAATTGGAAGTTTCTTCTTCACATCCGGCCATAGCAGAAGCCTTTTCTGAGCACTTGTGGTTCTTTGCAAGTTCCTGCTGGGCGGCATAAACAAACGGAGCGCTGATGGTCAGCCAGGCAAGCGCCAGTATCATGCAAATGGCTGATACCTGCTGGAAAAAATCATATGTTACCTTCTTACGCTTCATTAAAATCTGGTGCAAAATAAATATTTACCTACTTCATACCAAACAAAAAATGACCAGTGTAGGTATTTTGACTTACCAGCGTCCTTTCAAGCTCTTCAAATTAGTTGACAGGAATTGGTTTTCATGCAGGTGAACAAATACCTGCTGATTATGTTTAAAATAAGGGTAAATTTTTTTCATTTTAGATGCATACAGATAAAAATAAATGACCATAAAAAATGAAACTGACCATCAGTTTATATTAACAAGTAATTTTGTTTTCAAACCATTTGAATGAAACCATACGAGGTATTGTTGAAGGATAACAAGGCGTGGGCAGCGAAAAAAATTGCAGACGACCCTGATTATTTTGACCGTCTTGTGCATATTCAAACCCCTGAGTTTCTATGGATCGGATGCAGCGACAGCCGTGTGCCTGCCAATGAGATCACCGGAACACAGCCAGGAGAGATCTTTGTTCACCGTAACATTGCCAACCTGGTAGTACATACGGATGTAAACCTTTTAAGTGTACTGGATTATGCTGTAAACCACCTGAAAGTCAATCACATTATTGTATGCGGCCATTATGGCTGCGGTGGCGTAAAGGCAGCAGCTACCCGGAAGGATTTCAAATTCCTGCTCAATATGTGGTTGCGTCATATCAAGGATGTATACAGCCTGAACCAGGAAGAACTGAACAGCATCAGCGATGAAAACAAGCGGATAGACCGTCTGGTGGAACTTAATGTACAGATGCAGGTCTCCAACCTGGCCAAGACCTCCATCATCCAAAGGGCCTGGAAGAATGAAAACCGGCCAGAGTTGCATGGATGGGTCTACGACCTCAGGGATGGCATCATCAAACCTGTTTGTGAAATGAAACCAGGAGATCCAAATAATCCCCTTTATGAGTATGATGATCTTTAAATGGCCGTTTTTTATGACGAGGCGGTATAAGAATTGATAGACCTATCAGGACCAATAAGAAAGTTTTATGAAATGTCCCAATTGCAACGAGACCCTTGTAATGTCAGACCGGCAAGGTGTGGAAATAGATTATTGTCCCAATTGCAGGGGCGTTTGGCTGGATCGCGGTGAACTGGATAAGATCATAGAACGATCAGACGCTTACATGAACCAGCAGGGGCAAGGTGACCAAAAGCAATATCCTCAACAAGGCAATCCGTTTGACCGGACTTATCCAAAACAGGGCGACAAATATTACGATCCGAATTATAAGCATAAAAAGAAAAAAGGTTTCCTGGATGACTTCTTTGACTTTTGATTATTCGTCCTTCTCATGACTCCTTGTATTAAATCCTGGGATGGTACAGGGAGATAAATTTTAATCCACATAAACTTCAGGTATCGGATAAAGATTGGTGCAGGATGGAACTGTTTCCTGCAACTTTGCTATTTTTAAAACCAAACCTGAACCATGGCTCAAACCTCCGAAAAGGGGATCTGGAAAGTGATCACCGCTTCTTCCGTTGGCACCCTGATCGAATGGTATGACTTTTACATCTTCGGAAGTCTGTCCACCATCATCGCCGCAAAATTTTTTCCTGACGAAAACCCTACCACAGCCATGCTATCTGTGCTGGCGACCTTTGCAGCGGGTTTTATCGTGCGCCCTTTTGGGGCACTTGTTTTTGGGAGGCTTGGAGATATCATAGGCAGAAAGTATACGTTCCTGCTGACCCTGGTGTTGATGGGCCTTTCCACTTTCCTGATCGGGCTTGTTCCATCCTATGCCACTATTGGTTACTGGGCTCCTGCCATTGTTCTGTTGCTGCGTTTGCTCCAGGGCCTTGCACTGGGTGGTGAGTATGGCGGCGCTGCAACTTATGTGGCTGAACATTCACCTGCCAACAAGCGCGGATTTTATACCAGCTGGATACAGACCACTGCAACCCTGGGACTTTTTGTTTCGCTTGGTGTCATCCTTTCCATCAGGAGGATCGTAGGTGTTGATGAATTTACCAATGGCAATGGCTGGCGCTATCCTTTCCTTGTATCCATCATCCTTGTGATTGTATCGATTTTCATAAGGCTTAAGATGGAAGAATCTCCCATGTTCGCCAAACTTAAAAAAGAAGGAAAGACAGTAAAAAACCCGCTGAAGGAAAGTTTTGGAAGGAAGGAGAACTTCAAGATGGTGCTTCTGGCTCTATTCGGCGCCACCATGGGTCAGGGCGTTATCTGGTATACCAGCCAGTTCTACGCGCAGAATTTTATCCTTACCAAATGCTTTGTTGAATATGAGCAGGCCAATACCATTATCCTTATTGCACTGGTAATTGCAACGCCGTTCTTTATCATCTTTGGGTCACTTTCGGACAGGTGGGGAAGAAAGAACATCATGATGGTTGGTATGCTACTGGGCATCCTGCTCTACCGGCCCATTTTCCAGGAATTATATGAGACGGCAGATGTTTCTCAAAAAAAGATGATTTACAATTCTCTCAGCGGACAACCTATTAAATTGTATCCTCCGGAAGAGATCAGGAAATACGAAGATGGCACCGTATTGCAGGTGAACACAACGCATACTGCTACCAGCACTGTTGTAAAGAAAACAGTGTACCTGAATGATGCTGCCAAATGGAAGATGATCGGCCTTATCGCTTTAATGGTATTGTTTGTGACAATGGTCTATGGACCCATTGCCGCCTTCCTTGTTGAATTGTTCCCTACCCGCATCCGGTATACATCTATGTCACTTCCTTACCACATTGGCAATGGAGTGTTTGGAGGACTGGTACCTTTTATCGCTACACTTATCACAACACTGCCTGGGACCAACCATCTATCAGGCCTCTGGTACCCTATTGGTGTGGCGACCCTTAGCATGATCATTGGAGGCTTGTACCTTTCTAACAAAATTGATGAAGACGTAACCGATTAATTATGCATGCAATCAAAAAATACCTGGGGATCGTTTGGATGATCATTGGCATTGCTGCCATCCTGGTCCTCATCTACAGTGCCTTTCAAAACATTGACCCTGCCGGAACGCGGGAGATCAATAAACCCATTCCATGGCTGATCATCATCGCCATCTTTACACCCATAGCAACGGGGCTGGTGATATTTGGATGGTATGCGCTCAAGGGAGAATTTGAGGATTAATCCGCCGGGGTGGATTGTTTATGGTTTATAGTTCGTTAGATACAGATATTCTTTACTGAATTCATTTGCGTAGAAGAAAGCTGCGAGCTTTGAGCTTCGAGTCACGAGCTGTTAGAAAATGCGATTACAGCTTATGAGCTACTTTGGAATAGAAATAAAATCCTTATAACAATAAGTCTCGAATCTCGAAGCTGGTGGCTCGCAGCTCTAAAAAGCCAAAAGCCAAAAGCCATCAGCCAAAAGCACTCGACCCATCCGCTTTCCTTAATTTTGTTCCATGTCGATTGAAGTAAAGAACCTGACCAAGGTCTACGGTGAGCAAAAGGCGGTCAACAATATTTCCTTCCAGGTAAGAAAAGGTGAGATCGTAGGCTTCCTTGGTCCCAATGGTGCAGGCAAGTCCACTACCATGAAAATGATCACGGGTTATCTTGAGCCCGATGGCGGTGGCATCCAGGTAAGCGGCATTGATGTACGCAAATTTCCTCTTGAAGTAAAAAGAAAAGTAGGTTACCTGCCAGAGTCCAATGCACTTTACTACGACATGTACATTAAGGAATACCTGGACTTTGTGGCCGGTATCCACCAGGTAAGAAACAAGCAAAAAGAAATAGACAGGGTGATTGGCCTTACAGGACTGACACCTGAAAAAAAGAAAAAGGTTGGCCAGCTGTCAAAAGGTTACAAGCAGAGAGTAGGTCTTGCTGCTGCTTTGCTGCACAATCCTGAAGTGTTGATACTGGATGAACCTACAAGCGGGCTCGATCCGAACCAGATCGTTGAGATCAGGCAGGTGATCAAGGACCAGGGTAATGATAAACTGGTATTATTCTCTTCTCACATCCTGCAGGAAGTGGAAGCCATGTGCGACCGGGTGATCATCATCAACAAAGGCACCATTGTAGCCGATGACCGGCTTGCTGACCTGCAAAAGCGTTCTTCAACCAACATTGTCAGGGTCACTTTCAAGGAATCACTGGAACAGGAATGGATCAACCGGCTTCCTGCAGTGCGGTCATCCAATAAAATTGACAGCTATAGCTGGGCCATTGAAACCCAAGACCCGGAAAGAGTACGCAGGGAGCTTGTACAATTGTCTTTGCAGCATGACCTCAACATTGTTTCTTTGCAGAGCGAAAATCAAAGTCTGGAACAGGTATTCAGAAGCCTGACCAATTAAGACTTTGTTCATTTAATCATTAGCTGCATAATCGCATGCATTCATAAACCAACAAATAAATCATAAACCAACATCATGAGTTATATAGCAGAAGTTTTTGCCAGGCAGATCCTCGACAGCCGTGGAAATCCAACAGTTGAAGTAGATGTGATCACAGATGATGGAGCATTCGGCCGTGCAGCTGTACCAAGTGGCGCCAGTACCGGCGTGCATGAAGCAGTAGAATTAAGGGACAACGATAAAAAAGTATACCTGGGAAAGGGTGTATTGAAAGCAGTTGAGAATGTCAACAACATCATCGCTCCTGAATTGGTTGGATATGATGTTGCAGACCAGACTGGTATCGATCAACTGATGATCGAACTGGATGGTACGGAAAATAAAAGCAAACTGGGTGCAAATGCAATGCTTGCCGTAAGCATGGCCATGGCAAAAGCAGCAGCTGAAGAAGCATCGCTTCCCCTGTTCCGCTATATCGGCGGCACCAATGCCAAAACCCTTCCTGTTCCAATGATGAACATCCTGAACGGAGGCGCGCATGCGGATAATAAGATCGACTTCCAGGAATTCATGGTGATGCCGCTTGGTGCCGAATCATTCAGTGAAGGTTTACGCTGGGGTGTTGAGATCTTTCATGCCTTAAAGACAGTACTGAAGAAAAAAGGATACAGCACCAACGTAGGTGATGAAGGTGGATTTGCACCCAATATAGGTTCAAATGAAGAAGCCATTGAGACCGTTCTGACTGCTATTGAAGCTGCAGGATATAAAGCAGGCTCTCAGGTATTCATTGCCATGGATGCGGCCAACAGTGAATTGTACAAGAACGGCAAATATGTTTTTCATAAGAGTGATGGAAAGTCGATGAGCTCAGACGAGCTGGTGAAGTTCTGGACCAACTGGGTGCGCCAGTATCCGATCGCTTCCATTGAAGATGGCATGGCGGAAGATGACTGGGACGGATGGAAAGCACTGACAGAATCTGTTGGCGATAAATGCCAGCTTGTTGGTGACGATCTTTTTGTAACCAATGTAACAAGACTGAAACAGGGTATTGACAAAAAGATTGCGAACGGCCTGCTGGTGAAAGTAAACCAGATCGGCACCATCACAGAAACCATCAATGCGGTAACCATGGCCCAGCACAATGGCTATAATACCATCATGAGCCATCGCAGTGGTGAAACGGAAGACAATACCATTGCCGACCTTGCAGTGGCACTGAATTGCGGACAGATCAAAACCGGTTCGGCTTCCCGTTCGGACCGCATGGCCAAATACAACCAGTTGATCCGCATTGAGGAGCTGTTGGGCGTCTCAGCGTTCTATCCCGGCAAACAATTGAAATTCGGAAAATAAAGTCTGGGATATTTGTAACAGATGGCAGCCGTTATTATTTTAGGGTTGCCGTCTGTTGCCCTCACGGGCCGATGGATTGGTAAAGATTTAGAAGCACTGAACCTGATATGAGCATTTTATCACATATACCTTCTCCTCTTCGTAATAAATTCCTGCTGGCGGGAACGGGCTTTTTTGTGTGGATGCTGTTTTTTGACAATGACAACTTTTTCACCCAGATGGAAAGAGGCAGGCAATTAAGACAGAACAGGGAAGGCATTGTTTATTTTACAAAACAGATCAGCGATTCCAGGCAGTTTACAGACGATCTTAAGCTGGATCCCGAGAAACTGGAGAAATATGCAAGGGAACGCTATAAAATGAAAAAAGACAACGAGGATCAATTCCTGATTCAGGCATTAAAAGATTAGCACGGCCGCACAATAACAATTTCATGACAGGCGTTATACAGCAGACGAACCATTGAATGGACTCGTTACCATTAAAACGAATCTCTGCTTTTTATGCACAACTACTCTCCGGAGGAACTGATCCTTTTTTTATATAAGGAAACTACTCCTGCCACCACCGCAGCAATTGAGGAAGCACTATCAAAAGACTGGTCTCTCAGGGAAAAGCTTTCCGTATTAAAAGCTTCCATGGAAAGACTTGATTCAATTGTAGTTACACCACGTACTGAATCTGTACTGGCTGTTTTAAAATATGCCAGTAAGACTGTTCTCACTCCTGCCAAGTAATTTTCTTCTACTAATTTTGCGGGTCTCATGACCCGCAAAGACCGATTTAAGGCAGTAATAGACTATTTCAGGATCACAAGGCCGGAAGCGGAAACAGAACTTGTTTTTGGCAACGCATATGAACTGCTTGTAGCGGTCATCCTTTCTGCGCAGTGCACGGATAAAAGGGTGAACATGACCACTCCTGCACTTTTTGCCCAGTATCCGGACATTTATGCCTTGGCTGCAGCCAGTTACGACGACCTGTTCGCCATCATCAAAAGCATTTCTTTTCCAGGAAATAAATCCAGGCACCTGTTGGGCATGGCTAAACTTGTTACTGAAAAATTCGGAGGCCAGATCCCGATGACCGTTGAAGAGCTGGTGACCCTGCCAGGCGTTGGCCGTAAAACAGCAAATGTGATCACCTCAGTTATTGACCAGCAGCCCAATATGGCAGTTGACACCCATGTGTTCAGGGTTTCGGCAAGGGTAGGCCTGACCATCAATGCCAAAACACCACTGGCTACCGAGCAGCAGCTTGTGGCTCACATTCCCACTGAGCTTATCTATAAGTTTCATCACTGGCTCATCCTTCACGGAAGGTATGTCTGCATTGCAAGGAACCCCAAATGCCCTGAATGTGGGCTCAAGGCTGTGTGTAAATATTACCACACAGTCGTTAAAAAGGAAAAACAAGAACGATAAACGCCTTTTTGGAGGCGCGCCAGCCAGGTCTTTAAAATTGTTCCCTTCAGGTTTTCCCAAGATTTTGCCAAATGATCCTGCGGCTTTCCCGTGCTGACCTGGTATCGGGCAGCATAGCAATGTAAAGTCCTTTCGGTCAATTGAAGTGGCATCTCTTAAGTGCCAGGATGTTAACAATTTCGGCTAAGTGTTTGCAATAGCTAAAAGGGGCCGGGAGACCAATTTTGTGAGAAGGATGCCATATGGTTCCCTAAAAAACTGCGTGGCCGGGAAGTCGGAAATGGCAGTTTCAGGATTTAAATCCCTCTCCGAATTTTTGGCGCAGAGCTTGATTTAATGTAATTGATTGCTTTAATCAATAGTTATGTCGATCTTGATGTAATTACCGGATCCCTAAGCTCTAAAGAACAACACCCCTGAATGGCGACCATATCGAACATATACCAATCTTTCAACAGCCTTTTATCACTGCAGCCGCTTGTAACGGTACTTTCCAAAATGATCTCGGAAGGTAACCCAGGTGCTAAAAAGCTTTATCAGGGTGTTCTGGAGGAGATCAATGCCATCCCTGAATTGTTGCAACCCATGCAGTCGCCTGAACTGATGGTAAAACACCAGGAGCTGGTAGAAACCCTGCTTTCAACCATTTTTCCTCCTTCAACATCTGCACACCAGGGAAATTATGCAGTTTGTTTTCCGTTCAAGCCTGAAACTATTTACGCATCACCGGCTTTCAGGGATCTTTTTCTTACCGGTGGCAATAACGTCATTACAGTTCCTGACCATAAAACAGGCATCAACATCAGCAAGGCTACCTTGAATCTTGCATACAATGTGATCCTGAAAAAATATTATAAGCTGCCTGTTCCTTTCACCGCTACCTCTGTACATCCTTTTACCGATAAAGAAACAGGGTTGACAAAATATTTCGAATTGAGGCTGAACGCACAGTTCGTAGAAATTAAACTGGTAAACGAGGACTTCCAGTTGCCTAAAGATTTTTCTCCTGAGCAAACCCTGGACCTGGATGAACTGAAAGAACTTTTCCCGCTGGAGAATTTCCAGTTTGAAGGACTGGTAGTGATCGATGTGAATGACGTGACCACAGAGCAGGTGATCGTTGAGATCAAGACTGCCCTGCTTAACATCAACGCCTTCTCAGACGTTTCTGTTTACCAGGAACTGCAACAGCACCTGCAAAGTTTAGTGGGTTTAAAAGATGTTCAGATAGGCATTACCCCTTTCTTTAAAATGAATGGGTACTACCTGTACACAGAAGCCCATTACCAGAATAGCCTTCTTTTTAAGAATAAGGAGGTGATCAGGGAAAAGGATAGGGTTAGTGAACAAAGCCAGCAGGCTTTCAGGAATAAAAGTCAGCCCGTGCTTTATGGATCATTGAGGGACCACAAGCAGGAGGAACAAACGCTTCTTGGATACTATTCACAACAGGGAGCTGAAAGCCTGATACTTTGCCCATTGAAGTGTGATGACGGGCAACTGATCGGTCTTCTGGAGATCCTTAGCAATGAAGATGACGCATTACAATTCCAGCATGTGACCAAGCTGGGATCCGTGATCCCATTGTTCACCCTTGCGCTTGAAAAAAGTTTTGAAAGCCTGGAATTGCAGATCGATAAAACCATTAAAGAGCACTTCACGGCCATACAACCTGCAGTGGAATGGAAATTCACTGAAGCAGCGTTTGACTACATGCAACACCGAAGCGAAAGCGATATGGCCCGCATGACCAACATTACCTTCGAACACGTATACCCGTTATATGCGGCCATTGATGTGCGGCATTCATCCCTGGAAAGGAATAATGCCATTCAAAAGGACCTGCTGGAACAATTAAGATGCGCAAGGAAAGTGCTTGACAAAGCGCTACGCATCATGGATTTCCCTCTCTTAAAAGAAATACAGTTCAGGATCGAAAAATATATTGCTTCAGCACAGGAATCATTGCTTTCCGATGATGAACTGCTGATCTATGAATTCCTTCAACAGGACTTCACCAACCTGCTGCTTCACCTGAGGATCGCAAGACCTGAGATGAAAAAAGCGGTTGATGATTATTTCGCCATGCTTGATCCCCAGCGGAAAGTGCTGTACCATCGCAGGCGCGAGTATGAAGAGAGCCTGACAAGGATCAATGACGTGCTGGACCGTTTCATTGATAGCGAGCAGCAATCTGCCCAGGAGATCTTCCCGCATTACTTTGAGCGTTATATTACCGATGGTCTTGAATTCAATATGTACGTAGGACAATCACTGGCGCCCCATCATCCTTTCGACGAGATCTATGTGCGTAACCTCAAGCTCTGGCAGCTGACTTCGCTGGCCAAGGCAGCACGGCTTACGCATACCCTGGAAAAAAGGCTGACCCTGCCATTGCAAACTACCCAGCTGATCCTTGCTCATGCCTTGCCTCTTTCCATTTCATTCAGGAGAAAGGAACGCAAGTTTGATGTGGACGGGGCTTACAACATCCGTTACGAGATCATCAAGAAACGCATTGATAAAGTGCACCTGAGAGACAGCGAAGAGCGGTTGACCCAGCCGGGCAAGGTGGCCATTGTATATTCACAGCACAAAGAATTACAGGAATACGAGGAATACATTGAATTCCTCCAAAATGAAAAACTCCTTGGTGATGAGGTTGAACACCTTGACCTGGAAGACACCCAGGGCATCAGCGGTCTGAAAGCAATCAGGGTCAATGTAAACCTGAGCAACGATCCTTCGGCTTCTGCTACGCCTAAGGTTGAACTTTCAAAGATCACTTCGAAACAGCTACTGAGGAAGTAATACTACCTTTGAGCCAGGTTGGTACGAAAATTTTACTGATCCTACCATTACCGGTATCCCCCGAAGAACCCGCAAACACCACTTAAACGCTAACTTCATGAAGTGCAGGTTCTTAATACTTGTATTGCTGTGCCTGTCCAATTCCGGCTTTGGACAGACCTTTACAGGTGATATTGGCCAGAAATACCACAGCAGTCTGTTGATCAAACCGGATAGCTCGGTCCTTTTTGTGTACAGTTACAACGACAATTGCATCTATGCCGAGTACGAAGGCAGGATCAGCAAGCATACAGACACCAGTTACCGGCTGGACCTTCAGCTGGTATTCGGACAGTTCTTTAAACGTTCTCCAAATCCCGATTCTTTAAGGATACAGGTTGATACCCCCCACGTACGCCTTGACAGGATCCTGATCTCGTACACCAACGGAACTTATAACCAGATCTCTTTAAGAGATAAAAGCGGTTTCACAAGGCCGGGAATGGTAATGCCAGTGAACACCATGCTTTTTAATAATGAAAGCGGAACAGACCAATTGATCTTTACCATCAACCGGAAGAATCCATTGAATGGAAGGATCCTTGAATTCAAGATTCCCTATGGCGCCTATCCTTCCTTTACCGCTAACCGGTCTTTATCTTTTGACGTGCTGCTGGAGGAGGAAGAGATCAGGTTTGTAGATGAACCGTTGCCGAATACTTCGAACATGGTGATGAAGTGCACGAGGAGATAGTTTGTGTTTCTGGTTTATGGTTTCTTGTTTCTGGTTTATTGCCTGCCCACCGAAGCTTTATGCGAAGGTGGGTTACTGGTTACTTGTTCATAGATTTACCATAGAGAAATCCTATCATACATTTCTTAGCGGCACTTTGCGAATCCTTTGCGTCCTTTGCGGTTAGTGTACCAGCTCACGGATCGAAGCTCGAAGCTCTCAGCTCCTCTCAACAGCTGGCACATTTTTTACCTGATACAGGGTATATCATACAGGCAACCCAAAGGTTTATGAAACAAGGAAAGTGTTCGTCTCTGCTCAGGAAATTACAATTGCTGGGTGTTTGTACCCTTGCGCTGCTGCAGGCATCCTCACAAAGTATTACGGATAGCGGTCTCATCGTCACATTAAAAGCCGGCCCTCAATATTCACGGTCATCCCTACACGAACGGCTTTGGGGCAAACATTACCGCAGGGAATGGAATACGCCTGTTGCCGTACCCCAGGTGAGGCTGGATACGATTGCCGGAGGATTATTCCCTTACCAGGCCGGAGGTGGAAGGCAAACAAACAGCCTAAGACTTCGTAACAGGGAAGGAAAGGAATATGTGCTGAGAAGCATTGATAAAACATACACCCGGGCCCTGCCAGATATTTACAGGAATACTTTTATTGAGAACATTTTAAACGACCAGGTGTCCACGGCACATCCTTATGCTGCCCTAGCCATTCCAAAAATGGCTGAGGCTGCAGGCATCCTGCATACTTATCCCAGTGTTGTTTATCTTCCGCAACAACCTTTACTGGATAGCTTTTCACTTTTCAGCAATAAGCTTTACCTCTTTGAACAGCGCCCGGATGAGAATTGGGAAGAAGCACCCAACTTCGGATATTCAAAAGACATCATCAGTACTTCCACGCTGCTTGAAAGGATCTTTAAAGATCCTACACACAGGGTAGACCAGCTGACCTATATACGTGCACGGCTGTTTGATATGTTCATTGGTGACTGGGGAAGACATGAGGACCAGTGGCGCTGGGCCAGTATGCAACGGAATGGGATCACTACCTATGCGGCAATCCCCCGCGACCGCGACCAGGCATTCACTAAATATGATGGCACCTTTATGACCTTTGCTTTATCAGCTGCGCAGCTGGGTCACCTGGAAAGTTTCGACCATAAGATCAAGAACATAGAAACCTTCAATTATTCGGCAAGGTTCCTTGACAGGCAAATGGCCAACGAAACAACGATTCAACAGTGGACCTTTATCGCAGAAGAATTGAAAACGCTTCTCACAGACGCCATCATTGAGAAAGCTGTAAGGGATTTGCCCAAAGAAGTTTTTCCTTTATCGGGAGAAGCGATCATTGCAAAGCTGAAGTCAAGACGGAATGATATCGTGCGGTATGCGCAGGAGTATTATAAATTCCTTGCAGATGAAGTGGATATTACAGGAACCAGGATGCAGGACCATTTCGAGATCACGGAATCAGAGGATGGCAAAACAACCGTCAGGGTGTTTCAAATAAACAATGGAGTCCGGACCAGCCATCCATATTATTCAAGGACCTTCAGCAGCAATGAAACAGATGAAATCCGCGTGTATGGCCTTGAAGGGGAAGACAGCTATGAAGTAAAAGGCACCAGCAACAAGATAAAGCTCCGGGTAGTTGGCGGGCCTTCCAATGATGCCTACCGCTTTGAAGGTTCAGTGAAAGCTGACATTTATGACAACCCTTCCAATGAGGTTCCAAATGCAAATGGTGTCAGAAGACATCTCTCAGATGATCCAAGGGTGAACCTTTACCGCTATGATGCATTCAAGTATAATGACAGGGGTTTCAAACCACAGATATTTTACGGAAATGATGACAGGTTATTTGTTGGCATTGGTTACAAGATAGAAAAACAACGCTGGCGTAAAGAGCCATTCGGGTACAGTCACCTCTTATCAGCCAGGTATTCGATTACGCAATTGGCAGCTAATATAGTCTACCAGGGCATCGTGACAGATTTCATAGGAAAATGGGACCTTGCTGTAGATGCTGATTATGACCTGATCAAATGGACCAACTTCTTTGGCATCGGTAATGAAAGGCCGATGGTTTTCAACAACAATACTTTCTACAGGATGCGCACCAGGGACTTTACCGGAAGGCTGGGGCTCAACAGGAGGATCGGGAACAGGAGTATGATCGGAGTATCCGGGGCATACCAGAATGTAAGGATTCTGAATGACCCTGAAAGATTTCTGTCAAAGTCCTTTCCGCCTTTTGGAGATGATATTTACAACCCCCAGTCCTTCGCCATTGCAGCTGTTGATTTCCGTTCTACAAGAGTTGACAACAATATTATTCCAAGGAAAGGATATGTTTTCACATCAAGCATTGCTCACGTACAGAACCTGACCCAGAAAAATAAAGAATTCAACCGGTACGATGGAAGGCTGGATATATATTTTCCACTGCTGAAAAACCTGGTGCTTGCTTCAAGGATCGGTGGCGGCGCAGCCATTGGTGAACCGGAATTTTACCAGTTACCATCCATTGGAGGCAGCATGACCCTGAGAGGTTTCAGGAAGGACCGCTTCTATGGCAAAACGGCTTTTTATAACACCAATGAACTACAGTATCTGTTTAATGTCAAGAGCAATATATTCAATGGCACCTTCGGACTGATTGGATTGTTTGATGACGGCCGCGTATGGCAACCATTGGAACGTTCCGATAAATGGCATACAGGTTATGGAGGTGGCTTTATGCTGGCACCATTCAACAGGGCCAATTTTTCAGTTACCTACGCAATTTCAGACGAGCTGGCAAGGTTACATTTGAGGTATGTGAAAGCGCTTTGATAAAATCGTTTCACGATTTTGTTTATGGTTTATGGTCTCTGGTTTATGGTTCTTTAGTTGCAGTCTTTATTTTACTTCATCCTTTGCGTAATTTTTTAAACGCAAAGTGCGCAGAGGACGCAAAGAAGCGCGAAGGAGTTCAGATGATAGACTATAGATGATAGAGTTCAGAGTTGCAATGTGGAGGTAGGATTTATGACTTGATAGGTGAAAGATGAAATACAAGTATTTCTGTTTTTCTTCCATGGTTCAATTAAAAAACCATTTCTCATTTTACTTCTTAACATGATTAGAACAACACGTGCAGTTGCCATCCGCCGCAGGCGGTTGATTTTTGACGAGATGTACATGATTGAAAAATGAACCGACTTCAGAAGGCTTTGCGTCTTAAGACAGGCTATCAAAATGAATAGAAGTAATTGTAATGAATGTTTTAAACACGCACAACCCTCCTGGCCTGCCCTCCCCAAAAACGACCTTGAATACAATAACTCCTTTATAATCTTTGCGTCTTTGCGTGAAATCCTTTGCGCCCTTCGCGCTCTTTGCGGTTAATTTTTTTTACGCAATCAGCCTACGCCAAGGCTTCGGAGGACGGGGCCAGAGACCAGAAACCCTAGAATTGAAATCCAAATGTCACCAGTGGCAGCCATTTTTCTTCCTTCGACCTTGTATAATGCGCTGCAATTACAAACCGCCGTATCGGGGAGATCCAGATGCCTGCTCCATTTCCAACATGCCAGTCTTTTGATTCTTCGTTGTCTGACCATACACGCCCAACGTCATTAAAAACCAGGAGCCCGAATGAACCAGGGAACAGGTAGGTATTGAAATCCGCGATCTTGAACCTTATCTCAGTATTGTTGAAAGCCATAGTGCGCCCACCGAACCTGTTGCGACGGTAGCCCCGCAGGTTTTCCGGTCCGCTCAGGTATTGAGCCTGCTGGAATGAATAATCGCCAATGTTATGTCCAAGACCGAAACGTAAGGCATATACAAGGCGTGCTTTGGATTCAAATGAAGCAAAAATGCTCATATCCCATTTCAGCTGGGTCACATTGGTTGCAGAACCACCTGTCAGTCCGAAGAGGCTTTTTGCTTCTGCATTCAGTACAAATCCGCGGGTAGGCACGGCCAGGCTGTTCCTTGAATTGATATCCAGGAGGAGGTGCGGACCAAGGAACATTTTTCTATCATAGAGTGTTTCAGGATCAAGACCGTTTTCCGGTGCCATGGTCACATACCTGCCAATGTTCTGTCTTTCTTCCAGGTTAAAATACTGGAAAGCTGCACCAAAATTCACGCGCATCCATGATTGAAGCTGCCTGCGGCCAAGAACCGATACATCAGCAATGTTGTAACGCGACCTATAGAACTGCTCTGCGCCAGGTTTGTTCCTGTCAAAGGTTGTATTGTTTCCAATGCCAAAGAAATTGGTCACATTGATTGGAGCCCTTACATCTGCACGGATCAGCAGGTCGGTGTTACCAAATGCCTTAACGAAATCGGCATCATAATGAAAAAGCAATGATGAAGTCTGCAGAGCCCTTCGTGCGAACAGCCGGTGGCGTTGTCCATAAGGTTCTTTCCTGAAACCCTGCCTGGTCACCTGCACACCATATCCAAGGAAAACACCATCGTCAATATTATATCCAACCGAGATGCCGGGATTGATAAAATTGTATTTATAAAATTGCCTGCTGTAAAGATTCACCTCCGGATTATCATCCAGCTGGAGCCTGAAGCCACCATCTTTATCAACGATCTTATTTTCCTCGAAAGTGGCGTCATATAACAGCACCCTGCCACCGGCGCCTTCGTTAATGAATGCATCGTTGCCAGAACCGCCTACAACACGGATCTTTACAGGACTGTTTCCGCCCCTTACCACAAATGAATCTGAATCCTGTAGACCGAATATTCTAAGTTCATCGGTTAATTTTCCATCCATCAGCCTTTCATAGATCTTTGAACTGATGGCGCCTGTCTTGTCGATCTTGTTCATTGTTACCTGCACATCGCCATTGGGCTGCTTGTCTATAATGAACAGTTCGCGCTGGTTAGTTCCTACTACCGTCACTTCCTTTGAAATGAAGTTGTAGTACTCCATCATTTCCTTTTTAAAATGCTTGCGGCGCCTTTTTAATTTAGTGGCGATCAAACCTGCACTTAATCCCTGTATCTCTTTAGGCTGGCGGAGCATGGCCGTTTCAATCACTTCATCAGTCATTGTATTGAGGAAGCTGTCGACCTGTCTTTCCCAGGTTGCCTTATCCAGCTCGTTCATAAAGAAGCGGTCAAAGTTGGCCGCCGGCCTGTTAAAGGTCTTGATGTTATCAGCTTTCGGCTCGAATCCCTGCAGTTCAGGAATATACCAGGGGCGTTTAACGATGTATGGTATCAGGCCATGGTTCACATAGAATGCCTGGTCCTGGTCGCGGGGTATCACATAATAGATCTTCCCTTTGCCGGTATCACGGGTGGCCCATCGCCACTGGTCCTCATGACGGTCAAGGTCCATGTAAAAATTATCCAGCAGGCGTGCCTTCAGCACAGACACCTGGTCCACATGGTCATCATTGTCTTTTGCAAGACGGATCACCAGTTCCTCGGTGTTGTAAGTTTTCTTTATACCTTCAGGTTCTCTCTCCTCCAGTACAGCAAGTGTGTTGCTGAAAACTGTCCGGAAACGGCCAAGCCTTGGATCATCAGGAATATATACAATCTTTCTGCGCAGTGCAGGAACACCCGCGGCCCGTGACAGCACTGAAGTGGATAAGGCTGCGTATGGATATGCAGCAGACACGCCGTCTTCTACAATATCCCGGGCAAAAGGACTTCGAAGATCAGGTGGAATGGCAGCTTCCGGAAACTTCTGAACAGACCTTAAAGCCCATTCCTTTCCGGATTTATCTACTACGCGTAATGATTTTGTTTGCTTTCCGCCGCCCAGTTTTTGCGGGGTCAGGCCACCCTGTTCCGTTCCAAGGTCAAGCACTGGAACACTGATTGGTGTGGTCCATTCTTTCCGGTAATTCCTTCCCATGAAAAAATGCCTTATAGCTGATCCAGTCAATCCCGGGTTAGCGGCAACCATAATGGAATCCGGAAAATCCGGGATCGTATCCATGGAGAACTTAGTAGGCAATGTATCCAGCTTATGCAACACCTTTGTGTAAGTTGGTGTGTTGTAATCAGGGCTGTTGATATTATAGAATTTGGTTTCAACCTGCCCGCTCTTACGTACTTCGATCACGGAAAAACCAAAATTAAGATCACGGAACAACAGCTTTCCCTGCTTTGATTCCTTTACCCTGCTCAGGTTTGCACCGGATCCACTGACTATAAAGTATAAGCTGTCCTTGCTGATCAATTGAAGGCTATGGTCATGTCCCGCTACCGGTATCACGTTCTTGTGGTCCTTGATAACGGCTTCAATGGTGTTGACCATGGTTTGATATAAAGGGTGCTTTACATCCTGGATATTACCAAAAACGCCACGAGCAATAGGATAGACAGAACCCAGTCCGGGTAAAGGGATATAAAGCTTTGGATTGAGTGCTGTCAATGGAAACAGGTGTTCTCTCCAGGTATAATCGCCGCCGTGCACACCGTAGGTATACATAGGGTGGTGCATGGCCAGAATGATCAGGTGACTTGGATGGGAAGCAACGATCTCCCTTAATTCTGTCGCGAATTCGTCAAGCGTTTTGGAAGAGCAATTGGAACCAGGTCCGGGTTTCTCATGCACGTACAGGAACCACTGGCTGTCGATCATTACCAGGATCGTTTTTTCACCCAGTTCATAGGTTACCGGGCCGGGGCAGCCATCCATAGGCTGGGCAACAATATTGTCCTGTTCCAGGGAGTTGATGTAATTGACCTGGTTCATGACCTGTTGCCAGCCACCAAGCTTTCCATTCTTCCAGTCGTGGTTGCCCTGAACAAAAAAGGCCCTTGATTTTTTACCTCGCACAAGGCCGATCTGGTAATCCAGTATCTTCTTGGATTCCTGGTAAGTTGGCTCTCCTTCCATGGGAAGCCCGTAGGGATAAATATTATCACCCAGGTAAACAGCAGAATTACGTGTATCGTTCCAGTCAACGTTTGCTTTCAGCCAGTCTACAACAGGATGTTTATTACCAACCAATTCTCCAGCATCGCCAATCAGGAAAATGCGTTGTTGGATGGAATCAGTCTGTGAGAAGGCGGGTATGGAACATAATAAGGTGAAAAATAATATGGTCGTTGTTTTCATTTTAGTGGCCTTTATTTTTTCTTTCCATGCAAATAAGGGAACAACAGCAAGGTTGGTTTGCCGTATTTCCCTTCATTGGAAACATACATATCCCCATTCGGGGCAAAAGCAATGCCCTCAGCCTGGGGAAAGTTATCGGGATTCAGGTGAAATGCTTCAATAATTTGACCACGGGTATCAGAAACCACCAGCAGGTTACTGGCAGATGACAGCACGTAGAGGCGCTTGTTTACGGGGTGTATGGCAGCAGCTGAAGGTTTAAAGTCCATGTCATCTTTTCTGACGATCTCCCTTACCTTTTCTATGCTCATGGTGTAATAAGGAGACTGTTCCATGATCTTTGTTCCCAGGTCGAAGCGGAAAGCCGTCCTCATCTTTTTCCCCTTATCTACGGCACAGCTCTTGCATATCAGGATGAGGCTGTTAACGGAAGGGTCGTGGTACAGGGTTTCAAAATCGTTCTTATCAGTGAAAGGAGTAGGATAAATTATAGTTCCCGAAGTGTCTTTAGCTCCTGCTGGCACAGATAGCAGGGTGCCGTCACTGATGAGTATATAAAAGATTTTACCTACCTCTACAATGTCCTCATAGTCTGGCTGATCTGCAGGCTGGTAAAACTTTTCAGCCACGTCACGCAGCTTCATCCTGGACAGGTTAAGCTCGAAGACCTTCCCTTTACTGTCAGAGATGGCCCTTACGGTATTGCTGTCGGCATTATAGGAAATACCAGAGATTTCGTTGAGAACTTTTCCCAACTCCATCTTCTTTGGTTTTTTCATATAATATCCTGTTGGGGTGCTGTAGGGTCCTTCATTACAACCATAACATAACGATGTGGCGCAGACGATAAGCAGCATGCCCAGCAGCGGGCACTGTGTTTGAAATAACTTTCCCATCATTAACTACCTTTAATAACAAACAATGCACCAACCATGAACGAAAATAATGAACAACTCTTATCGGCTGCCAGGGATTATGTAACAGATATTTTCACGCACAGGGTGAATCCTCATTTTGTGTTTCATAATCTTGAGCATACGGAAGATGTAGTGGAAGCTTGCAGTATCATGGCAGATCATTATCGTTTGAATGATGAAGATAGGTTGGTATTGTTACTTGCAGCCTGGCTTCATGATACGGGTTATTCCAAAGGAGAAGCGGCAGGCCATGAAGAAGAGAGTGTACGCCTGGCAACGGATTTCCTGAATTCAAGGCATGTGGATGAACAGCTCATTTTAAGGGTCAGTTCCTGCATTCAGGCCACCCGCATGCCGCAATCACCGGTGAACCAGGTAGAAAAGATCCTTTGCGATGCAGATCTGTACCATCTTTCCACCAAGGATTTCAAGGCAAGGAACCAGTTGTTGAAGCAGGAACAGGAGGCCAGGCTGGATCACAAGATCTCTAAGAAAGAATGGCGAAAGAACAACATCCAGTTCCTGAGCACTCATAAATATTTCACTTCATACGGCAAAGAGCACCTGGAACCCAAAAAACTGGAGAACCTGAACGACCTTAAAAAGAAAAAGGACCGCAAGGAAGAAGATAAGATGGCGCTGGAGGAGGCGGAGGTATTCCCTTATGTTTCAGAGGTGCCGGTATCCGAAGAGGATAAAAAGAACCAGCGGGCTATACAAAAAGATACGGAAAGAGGTGTTCAGACCATGTTCCGTACCACCAGCAACAACCACTTTGAACTGAGCTCTCTGGCGGATAGCAAGTCAAATATCATGATCTCGGTGAACGCCATTATCATTTCTGTTGTATTGACTGTCCTGATCGCAAGGCTTCCGTTTTATCCTGAATACATGATCCCAACCATCATACTGCTGGTCGTTTGCCTGGCAGCGATCATTTTTGCCATCCTGGCTACAAGACCTTCGGTGAGCAGTGGCAAATTTTCGGAAGATGATATCAGGAACAAGAACGCCAACCTGCTTTTCTTTGGCAACTTTTACCGCATGCGCCTAGAGGAATACCAGTGGGGCATGAATGAAATGCTCAAAGACCGCGAATACCTTTACAACAGCATGATCAAGGATATTTATTACCTGGGTGTGGTGCTTTCCAAGAAGTACAGGTACCTGAGGATCTCCTATACCATTTTCATGTGGGGACTGATCGTAGCGGTCATTGCATTTGCCATTGCAGCTCTGTTCGGCGGCGCCGCAACAACTGCCACTGGCGGTTCGGCAGTGATCGATTACTAGGGTTTATGGTTTTTAGTTTTTGGTTTATAGTTCTTTAGAACGGAATTTCTTTACCGGGTGCAATTGCGTAGACATAAATAAACCACTAAGGACGCGGAGGAGGCGCAAAGAGTCGCAAACTTGTGAGTCTGTATTCCTTTGCGCTTCTTTGTGCTCTTTGCGGTTAATTTATGTCTACGCAAATCGAATCAGCCATGGAAGATGGTGGTTTATGTACCATAAACAAAAAACCATCAACCATAAACAAAATCGCAAAGCGATTTTATCCAAGAAACTTCTTAATGGCCTCTGTTATTTCCATCCTGGTGATCGGCACACCCATAATCTTGTTATAGCCTTTCGCATCCACCATGTATTTATCACGGATGATCTTGATCAATTGGCCATTATTGATCTCAGGGATCAGTACTGTTTTGTAACTAGCCAGGATTTCGCCAAGGTTTTTAGGAAAAGGACGCACATAGCGCAGGTGCACGTGCGCCACCAAATGGCCTTCGGCCTGCAACTCGGCAACCGCCGTTTTGATCACGCCATAGGTTGAACCCCATCCAAGCACCAGCACATCACCTTTCTCCGGCCCGCTGTCAAGTTTTTGCTCAGGAATATAATCTGCTATCTTATCTACTTTTTCCTGCCGCGTCTTTACCATCAGCTGGTGATTTTCCGGATCATAACTGACGTTGCCGGTAATGTTTTCCTTTTCAAGACCACCTATGCGGTGTTCCAACCCGGGTGTACCGGGAACAGCCCATGGACGAACCAGTTTTTCATCGCGGAGGTAAGGCTGAAATTTAGTTTCGTTATGACCCAGTTCTGTCTTGAACTCAACATGAATCGGGGGCAGTTGATCCGAGGAAGGATACCGCCAGGGCTCGGCCCCATTCGCAATGTATCCGTCACTTAAAAAGATCACAGGCGTCATGTGCTCAACAGCAATACGCACCGCTTCATAGACCGCTTCAAAACAATCTGAAGGCGTAGAGGCTGAAACGATTGGCATAGGGCTTTCACCATTTCTTCCATAGTACGCTTGCATCAGGTCGCTTTGCTCTGTCTTTGTTGGAAGCCCGGTTGATGGTCCGCCCCTCTGGATATTGCAGATCAGTAGAGGAATTTCAAGCATTAATGCCAGTCCCATTGCCTCTGATTTCAGTGCCATACCAGGACCGGAAGTGGTGGTAACACCCAATTGCCCGCCGTAAGAAGCACCAATTGAGGCGCAGATCCCAGCGATCTCATCTTCAGCCTGGAATGTCCTCACACCAAAATTTTTATGCTTGCTGAGTTCGTGGAGAATGTCCGAAGCTGGTGTGATGGGATAGGTCCCAAGGAATATAGGAAGACCGCTTTTCACGGAAGCGGCGATCAATCCATAGGCAAGTGCCTGGTTGCCCATTATGCTCCTGTAATTACCTGCTTCGATCTTTGCTTTTTCAATATGGTACTGGGTAGTAAACGTTTCAGTGGTATCTCCGTAATTGTAGCCGGCGCGCAAGGCTTTCAGGTTACTGTCAAGGATCTCAGGCTTACGGGAGAACTTTTCTTCAAGGAATTTCTGTGTATTCTTCATGTCCCGTCCGTACATCCAGTACAAAAAGCCCAGGACAAACATGTTCTTCGCACGGTCTTTTTCCTTTGTTCCCATCTGGTAATCCTTCAGGGCCTCACGGGTCATTTTGGTGATGTCCATCTTATAGACATCGTATCCTTCAAGCGTATTGTCCTCGATTGGGTTAATGCCTTCAGGGTAATTGGCAAGCCGCAGGTTCTTCGCATCAAAGCCATCCACATTCACGATGATCTTGCCACCTTTTTTAAGACTTTTCAGGTTGGTCTTCAAGGCTGCTGCATTCATAGCCACCAGGACATCCCATTGATCGCCCGGCGTATGAATGCTTTCAGATGAAAAACGGAGCTGGTAACCGCTCACCCCGGGCAGTGTACCCTGTGGAGCCCTGATCTCCGCAGGGAAATCCGGGAAGGTAGAAAGGTCTGCACCCAAAAGGGCTGTATTGTTGGTAAATTGCGTACCGGTCAGCTGCATGCCATCACCGCTGTCACCAGCGAATTTGATGACCACGTCCGTTACTAATTCCTGCTTGCGTTCCATGGCGCAAAGGTAATTGCTTCGCAGGAGTCCTTTTTAAATTTAAGATTTCAAAAGGCACTGTAAAACTGTTTTTTCGGTTGACAGGGAATCAAAAAATGGTAACCTTTATGCCGGGCCTTCTTCCATTTTATTCATGCTTTAATCTCTCACATGCCTTTATTCAATGAAACCCTCCGGCAGGAGTATGATCTGTTGTTTGACACCTGCATCATCAGGCCAGGAAAATATAAAGAAGTGGATGCCTGCCTGGAGATGCTCCTTTCCGGAAGGGATCAATATGAATCTGTTGGCGCTAAAACAGGCGTACCATGGTATTTCACAGGCATCATCCATAGTCTTGAATGCAGCGGCAATTTCAAAACGCACCTGCACAATGGTGATCCGCTGACGGAACGCACAAAGAAGGTCCCAAAAGATCATCCAAGGAACGGCACACCACCTTTTACCTGGGTAGAAAGCGCCGAAGATGCGCTTCGCTTAAAATCGCTTCACAAATGGACCGACTGGACAGTACCAGGGATATTGTATCAACTGGAGCGGTATAACGGATTTGGCTATAGAAATAAAGAAATCCTTTCACCTTACCTCTGGAGCTTTTCGAATCATTATACCCGCGGCAAATACACTTCAGATGGTCATTACGATCCCGGGGCAGTTTCCAAACAGGTTGGTGCTGCAGTTCTGTTAAGGAGGATGAGTGAAAAGCAAATTGCCATTGCCGGAGAATCAGACCTGATCACGCGGATCAGGCAGACAGGCGTTGAAGTAACCTATCAGCCAAATGCGCATCAGCCCGTAGCCGCAGTGCTACAGACCCTGTTGAACCGTGCAGGCCAGCACCTTCGTATTGATGGATTCGCGGGACCAATGACTTCAACGGCTTTTCGAAGGATAGCCGGGCACTATTTAAAAGGCGACCCACGTAATTCATAAGATCACCTAACTTCATCATCATGGTCAATTTCAATCAAAACCTTTACGTTGAGGAGCACAATTTTGTCAGGGAAGGACAGGTTCAGGAAGAAAAGAAAAAGAAACCCGGTACCGGTAATGGCGACATTCCAACCTCAGCTGACATCAGCGGTATCGAGGTAAGGTTATCGAGGGTTTTGATAGAAGATAATAACACGCCGTCGTTCCTTTTTCTTCCGGGGCGTACCAATGTTTATTTTTTGAACCTGGTGGTATCGGACCTTTCCAAAGACCAGCTGAAAATCGACCTGCGCGGATTTGAAAAAGTGGATGACGGTGATTCGCTGAATGTAGACAAGACCTTGTTCTTCTGGAAAAAAACCACTGCCTCCGCCCAGCCGCCATCACAGGTGCATGTAATGTGTTCACTCATCAAAAGCAAGCAGGGATTACGCCAGGCTGGTGATATACTTGCGAAGGTGAAGGGAGATCCACAGTACAAAACCTTTGTAGAAGAACTGGGCGCCATGGTGCGATCGGCCAACCCCGTTACAGAGATCAGCAATGTGGTTTTCAGTATTGCTGCGATCGTTGGAAAATATCTTGGCAGGGTTGAAGACCGTCCATTGCTTACCTGGTTCCAAAGCTTTACCGATGTTGGCGGAGACATGGACAAGACGGGAAAAACCGTAAAGGAAGCTGCTAATAAATATGCCAGCATGCGATTAACACTTTACCTGCGTGATAAAGAAAGACAGGCGGAAGAAGAAAGAGAAAACCAGCCAGAAAAGGACTGACCGGCAACCTTGACTATTTGCTCCTTTAACGCTGATGCACATACGTAAACAAATTGTGCGCATCAGCATGCCACAATCGTTTACCTGTTGATTAAGTTTGAAAGGATCTTCATTTCAACCCTTCAATAAGGAATACAGGAATGCATATCCAGCAATTCCATTCTACGGGTCAATAGGAACATGGCGAACACTAAATGCAAGGAACGTTGCTTATTTGGAACGGTCAAAATATTTGCTGAAAATCATCATGCCCTGAATTCAATTGTGCATATTCCTTCACGATTCAAAATCAATTCACTAGAGCATTTCTCCCTTTACCATTCTGGATTTTAATAAAAAAATCCATTTCGGGCCCATGCCACCGTTAGGAAAAGATATAAACCTTATGTAATTTGTTTCTCCGCCCCATACAACTATTAAGTCAGTACCTGGATAGCTTGAAACGAATTGATCAGATTATAAGCTCTTCTGCAATGGGTCGAATTTTTACAACCACTTTTGTTTTCCAGGGCAAGACCTACACCGCTCTTGTCAGCCTGAATTTTTCCGCAACAGATATTTCCATTAAAGTACACCTGGAAGACACGGATCTGCATAAAATACTGCCTGAAGGAAAATTGAACTACCAGGGATCGGATGGGTTTCGTAACCTTGAACACCAATCCGAACTGGCGCAGGAACTGATGCAGTGCATTGCACACAGCATTGAAAAGCACATGACGGATCATCCATGAAAATAGCTGTTGGCTGTTGGCTAATAGCTGATATTGGTTAGCTGCTTCTCCTTTGATTTATCGTTTCTTTAACCAAAGGATTTTGGGGAGGCCTTGCCGGTTGTCTTACATTCAGTAAAATCAAATAAAATTTATGGAATCCTCAGACGACGAAGGCGAGCCTGCCACTGCGGGCCGTTTCATGCTATCTACACTTTTCATTCTTCTTTTCTTTCCCTCACCAATTAAAAAACAGGAACACTCCAGGGTAACCACCCTGAACTCGGAACAGGATGCTGCTGCAAGAAAAGCAACGCCTCCAAAAACAGCTAAGAAAAAAACCGCTAAGAAAAAACTCTACATCACATTTGATGATGGCCCAAACAAATGCACAGACAATGTGCTGAACATTACAAGAGACGAAGGAACCCCGGTAACTTTTTTTATTGTTGGAGAACATGTTTTTGCAAGCAGTCTCCAGACAAGGTCATGGGACAGTCTACAGATCGCAAAGCACATCGAGATCTGCAACCACAGTTACACACATGGATGGAACAACAGGTACAACAGCTTTTATGAAAACCCTGATTCTGTAGTGAAAGATTTTGACCGTGCCCAGGATAGTCTTCAACTAAAGAATTCCATAGCAAGGACGCCTGGCCGTAACATCTGGCGCATCGACAGCATCCAGTTCACGGACCTTAAAAAAAGTGCTGCTGCCGCTGACTCACTGATGCATGCCGGGTTTACCGTCATGGGATGGGACCTGGAGTGGCATTATGATCCAAAGACCATGAGTGTTACAACACCCGCTGAAAAATTAGTGCAGGAGATCGACAGCCTGTTCGCTAACAACAAGACAAAGCAACCGGGGCACCTTGTATTGCTTGCACACGACCAGGTGTATTGCAAGAGCAGTGATTCGTTCCAGTTGCGGCAATTCCTGCAGTTGATCCGTAAAAAACCAGAATATGAATTGTCCCTTGCAACAGATTACCCGGGTGTTCAGAAGCTGATCCCTGATTCCATAAAATCCAGGACGGGTTATTAAACTTTCCCGTCCTTGTGTAATCATACGGATCAATGCATCTGGACTAAAACCAGTTTTATGAGAATGTTCCTGGCTGCCATCCTTGTCTTTTTCTGCTTTTATTGCGGGGCGCAAACCATTTCCGGTAAAGTAAGGAGTGAAAGGGGGACTGCTGCCGCTTTTGTTACCGTATCCTTCAAGGATAAAGCAAATTCCGTTCAAACCAATAAGGATGGCAGCTTCAGTATCATCGCCAAGAAACTTCCCGACACGCTGGTCTTTTCATCACCGGGCCTTGAATCGTATTCAGTAGTAGTGACCGAAGCTACCCTGAAGGATCCTGATTTTGAAGTGGTCTTGCTGGAAAGCAGGAAAAGTTTATCAGAAGTTGTTGTTACCGGTTATGGCGCCAAAAGGTCTACAGCAACTGGCAGCACTTCTGATGCAAGTGCTGAAGCAGTGCCTGTGCGGGGTAACAGGATCTATGCAAAGCCTGCTGAAAGCGGTGTTGTTATACGTGGTTTCAGTGGAACATTAGCTCCGGCAACATCGGGTTCACCAAAAAAAATGTACATGTATGACAGTACAATTCGGAATGATACGGTCGTTTACAGAACGCATTTGCTGACGGCAGGTGAAGTGAATGATTTCAATAAATGGAAGATGTGGGAGGACTTTGGCGAAACCGAATTCAAGGTCTGGAGCAAACACTGGAACCTGTTTGCCAAAAGACGTTATTGTGTGCAGTTGCAAAACAGGGAACGGCAGGCAATCGTCAGTCAGCCCGTTTATTTGATCAATGCAAACACAAAAGATACCGTATGGAGAACCCTCACAGATAATACCGGGAAGGCGGAACTGTGGGCAGAACTTGACAAGGACTCCTCAACATCAAATTACCTGATCGCATGCAAAGGCATGCCAAAGGTAAATGCCGCAAACAGTTTTGAAAATGGCATCAACAGTTTGATGGCACCTGCTTCTTGTGAACTTTCGAAAGTGGTACAGATTGCATTTGTGGTAGATGCCACCGGTAGTATGGGTGATGAGATTGAATTTTTAAAACTTGAACTTGAAGATGTGATCCGAAAAACCTTTGAAGCACACAAGGACCTTGACCTGCAGGCCGGATCTGTATTTTACCGTGATAGCAGGGATGAATACATTACCCGGAAGATAGGTTTTCAAAAAGACCTGCTGAAGCTTTTGAACTTTATTAAACTGCAGCAGGCAGGCGGTGGCGGCGACAAACCCGAAGCGGTTCAAGCAGGACTGCGTTCCGCTATAGACAGCATGGCGTGGGATCCATCGGCGCGAAGCCGTTTGTTATTCCTGATCCTTGACGCACCGCCTCATGATGAAGACAAGGCGGAAATGATGGTGCTCACCAAACTCGCAGCTTCAAAAGGGATCCGCATTGTACCCATTGTGTGCAGTGGTGCTGATAAGTCCACTGAATACTTAATGCGCACCATAGCGCTGGCAACAAATGGCACCTATGCCTTTCTTACAGACCATAGCGGTGTTGGATTGCCACACGTAAAACCAACGACAGATGCCTTCAATGTGGAATTGTTCAATGCGCTCCTGAGCAGGATCATCAGCCAGATGATCTTCGCAAGTGATTGCAGTCAGTCCATTGTAAAGGCTGATCCTAAAAACATCCCGGGGAATATTTTGAAAGTGAATATTTACCCTAACCCTACACAGGGCAACATCACCATTGATTCGAAGAAAAAATTAAAGCAGGTGTTCATTACTGATTTTACAGGCAAGATCCTTATGAATATTACAGCGAACGGTAAAGGGGACCGGTGGTCCACAAGCATTGCAGGTTATCCTGCAGGCACCTACCTGGTGAAATACATTACTGAAGACGACCAATGGGGCGCTGAAAAACTCGTCCTTATGCATTAATGAAAAAGACAGCTATTAGCCATTAGCTGATAGTTGTTAGCTTTCTTCTATGCAATAAAACATGCATTAGGATCCTAGGCAATTACCGCACTGGATTAAAGAAGCGTCGAAATGAAAAGGAACCATAAACCATAAACTAAAAACCATAAACCTCTCTATCTTCCGTCTCCATCAAGGATATTTCCCAATCCACCAAGGAGGCTTCCTTCTTCTTTCCGGTTCACCGTACCATATTGAAGGATCCTGGCGGCAAGCCTGCTGACCGGCAAGGTCTGTACCCAGATGCGGCCCGGGCCGCGTAAAGTGGCGAAAAACAATCCTTCCCCACCAAAAATGGAATTCTTGATGCCACCTACAAACTGGATATCGTAATCAACAGAAGGTGTGAACGCCACAAGGCAACCTGTGTCTACTTTCAATAATTCCCCCGGCTGAAGGTCACGTTCGATGATGTGTCCGCCGGCATGCACAAAGGCCAGGCCGTCACCTTCCAGTTTTTGCATGATGAATCCTTCACCCCCGAAGAGCCCGGTACCAAGCCGGCGTTGGAATTCAATACCAACCGAAACACCTTTAGCCGCGCAAAGGAAGGCATCCTTCTGGCAGATCATTTTTCCACCCAGGCGCATCAGGTCCAGTGGAATGACCTTACCCGGGTAAGGGGAAGCAAAAAACACTTTCTTCTTGCCCTGGCCCACATTGGTATAAGTAGTCATAAAAAGGCTTTCACCCGTCAGCATCCGTTTTCCGGCCGACATCAACTTGCCCAGGAAGCCCTTTTGCTGGCCCGATCCATCACCGAAAATGGTTTCCATCTGCACTCCATCATCCATCATCATAAAGGCACCGCTCTCTGCAATGGCTGTTTCAGCAGGATCCAGCTCAATTTCCACACACTGCATCTCTTCTCCTATGATCTTATAATCAATTTCATGTGTCTGACGGTTATATTCGTTCATAACATAAATTTTTTTCTAAGGTAAGACATCGTAAGAACCCTAAATTACATCTAACAGTAAGAATTTGATAAATGGTAATCGCTAACTCCGTGATTTCCTTTATTTTGTCGCTCTTCTAAAATCAATCAAACATATATGAAGCAAAAATTCCTGGTGCTGGCCACCACTCTCCTGGCAGTGACCACTGCTTTTGGACAGGCCAAGCTAGTGGAAAAGGTAACCAAAACCGGCAACCAGCTGGTGATACCTTATGAAAAATACGTATTGCCGAACGGACTTACGTTGATCGTACATGAAGACCACAGCGACCCTGTGGTGCATATGGATGTGACCTACCACGTAGGTTCCGCCCGTGAAGAGATCGGTAAATCAGGATTTGCGCACTTCTTCGAACACATGTTGTTCCAGGGTAGCGATAACGTAGCCGACGAACAGCATTTTAAGATCGTTACCGAAGCAGGTGGTACGCTTAATGGAAGCACTTCCCGCGACCGCACCAATTATTACCAGACTGTTCCTGCCAACCAGCTTGAAAAAATGATGTGGCTTGAATCTGACCGCATGGGATTTTTCCTGGACGCAGTTACCCAGAAAAAATTCGAAATACAGCGTTCTACAGTTAAAAATGAAAGAGGACAGCGCCTTGATAACGTTCCTTACGGACTGGTTTCTGAAACTTTTTCTAAAAACCTGTATCCATACGGACATCCCTATTCATGGGAAGTGATCGGTTACGTTGAAGACCTGAACCGCGTTGACGTAAACGACCTGAAGAATTTCTTCCTTCGCTGGTATGGCCCTAACAACGCTGTTTTAACTATTGGTGGTGATGTAAAGACCGCTGAAGTGGTGAAACTGGCTGAAAAATATTTCGGCGCTATTCCGCAGGGACCTAAAGTAAGCCCGGTTGAAGTGCCTGCCGTTAGTTTCGATAAGGACCGCTATGTGTCTTTTGTTGACAACTACGCCCGCCTTCCTTTGCTTGCTGTAGTTTATCCTACCGCTCCTAATTATCATAAAGACATGGCAGCACTTCAGTGCCTTGCACAAGTCCTTGGCCAGGGAAGGAACTCCGTACTTTACCAGCAAATGGTGAAGAACCAGCAGGCCCTCCAGGCCAATAGCTTCAGCAGGATGGATGAACTGGCAGGTGAATTCATTTTCCAGATCGTACCTATGCAGGGAAAGACCCTTGCCGACATGGATAAATTATTCCGTGCTTCTCTTGACTCTTTCGAAAAGCGTGGTGTGACCGATGAAGACATCACTAAATTTAAAGGCGCACGCGAAGCGCAAACCATCAATGGTCTTCAGAGCGTACAGGGCAAAGTTACCCAGCTGGCGGCCTTTCAAACCTTCACAGGCAATGCGAACAAGATCGCTGAACTGCTGAAGATGTACCAGTCGCTGACCAAGGAAGATGTAATGCGTGTTTACAATACTTACCTGAAAAATAAAGGCGCTGTATTCTTAAGCGTTTCACCAAAAGGCCAGGATAACAACATTGCAGCTGCAGATAATTTTAAGATCGATTCAAGTTCTTACAAAGCTCCGGACTACGGTTACGAAGGCCTTAAATATGTAAAAGGAAAAGAAAACTTTGACCGCACAAAAATGCCGGGCAATGGTCCTAATCCTACAGTAAAGGTTCCTAAGTTCTGGAGAAAAGATCTTCCAAACGGTGCCAAGCTGATTGGAACTGAAAACAACGAGATCCCTACGGTTACTATGACCATCACCATTCCCGGAGGACACCTTGCTTCTGCCAACGACCTTTCAAAGGCTGGCCTGGCAAGCTTCTTTACAGATATGATGGCTGAGGACACTAAAAAATACACCGCCGAGCAAATGGCAGTGGAACTGCAGAAACTTGGAAGTTCCATTTCTGTTTCAAGCAGCACCGATGGTGTTACCTTCTCTGTTCAGACCCTGAAAAAGAACCTGGATAAAACACTGGCCCTTTTACAGGAGCGTATGTTCAATCCTAATTTCACCGAAGCTTCTTTCAACCGTTTAAAGCAGCAGGCATTGCAGGCTTTCAAAGCACAGAAAGGCCAGCCGGCAGCAGTAGCTGACGCTGTTTTCGCCAAACTCAATTACGGTGACAAGCACATCCTGGGTATCTCTCAGGATGGTACGGAAGAAACCGTGAAGAACATTACACTGGAAGACATCAAAGGTTATTACAATAATTACATGACTTCCGTTGATGCGAAGATTGTTGTTGTTGGTGATGTTAAACAGGCAGAGATTCTTCCGAAGCTTGCTTTCCTGAACAAGCTTCCTAAAAAGAAGATCACTTTACCAAAGGTTTATCCAACACCTGCGGTTGATAAAACAAAAGTATACCTGGTTGATGTACCTAAAGGTGCACAGACCGAGTTCCGGGTTGGTTACGCAACAGGTTTGAAATACGACGCAACAGGCGATTATTACAAATCTTACCTCACCAACTTCGCACTGGGTGGCGATTTCAACAGCCGTCTGAACCTGAACCTGCGTGAAGACAAAGGCTGGACTTACGGAGCACGCTCCGGTTTCACAGGTGATGAATATACAGGACAGTTTGAGTTCGCTTCCGGTATCCGTGCAGATGCAACTGACAGCGCACTGGTGGAAGTTATGAAAGAGATCAAAAATTATCTTTCAAGCGGCCCCAGCGAGCAGGAAGTTGCTTTTATGAAAGCAGCGATCGGCCAGCGTGACGCCCTGCGTTACGAGACTGGTTTCCAGAAAGCAGCCTTCATCAGCCGCATCCTGGATTACAACCTGCCTGCTAATTATGTTGAGCAGCAGAACAAGATCCTGAAGAACATCACTGCAGCTGAACTTCAGAAAGTAGGTCAGAAATACATTCAGCCGGAAAAGATCAATATCCTCCTTGTGGGTGATAAGCAGAAGATCATGGACAATGTAAAGAAACTGGGCTACGAGATCGTAGAAGTAGATGCCGATGGCAAGGTCATCGACAAGAAAGTTTTCTAAAAATTTCTTACTGATATTAAAAATCCCTCCCAGCTCAGCCGGGAGGGATTTTTTTATGGATGGATTTACCAACTTGTGAGCTTGATACCATTCTATTCTGGCAACAAATATGCAGTTGATATTAAAACTTGTATTGTGGCACTGGCAACTGACCTGTTGAAAAAGATCAATCAAAAATATGAACCCGGCACCTGGATCAGCATGCGTTTCAGGGCGAATGACATTGCCTTAAAAACAGATGAGGATGGCAATGCGGTACAAATGTTCATTGGTAAAATGAAAGAAGATGGGCTCATCAAAGGCGAACGCTATTCCAGGAATCTCATCAGGGATAAGGAAGGACGGATCATTAAAGACCATTGGGACAGGAAAGGAAAATCCAGTTAATGCTATGCAAAGGATAGTGTGGAGCTTTGGCGGACTGGCATGGTTTTGAATTTATATCTACTAAATCTAATGTTATGATAGCAGGACTTATCGTTATAGTACTAATTCTTCTCATCGTTATGTTTCTTGCAAAGAAGAACAAGAAAGGCACCCTTGGAGAAAGACCTTCATCAGATATGACGCATCATTCGCCAAACACAAGCAGGCCGGTTTAAGCTTTACGCACAGGACATCATGTTCTTAAATAATGGCTTGTCTTGTGCTAAAGGATGAATCTTTGTGTAAGCATTTACTTGCAGAAACAAAAGCGGCCCGCTTGTGGCGGACCGCTAACCAAACTAAACTGTAAATGCCTATCTAAAACCAACTGCCTAAAAACTTTTCTCCGACCGGCTGATCTTTCAACTTATTATATCTTCTGCGCACTTCTATCCTGTGGCGGATCATTGTAATGAACATTAATGGAATGAACAACAGGGTCAACGGCGGGATACCCAGCAACGAGATCCAGTTGCCTCCATATTGTCTTCTCATTGGCCTTTTCAAACGCTCAGCGATCAGGTACATGGCCGGCACAATGAGCAGGGTCATGAAGAATGCGAAGGTAAGGCCAAAGATGATTGTCCATGAAAGTGGTTTCCAGAAAACCGCGTTATCACCCCCGAAGAAGATATGCGGGTTCAGTTCCGAGAACATCGTTACGAAATTGATGTTGAATCCGATCGCCAGCGGGATCAGGGCAAGGATGGCTGCAAGTGCTGTAAGCAATACCGGGATGATCCTGGTTTTTCCGGCCTGGATCACCGCTTCACGGGTCTTCATACCTCTTGCACGCAGCTCGTCCGCGAATTCAATTACAAGGATACCATTCTTTACAACGATACCGGCAAGACCAACAATACCGATACCGGTCATTACAATAGACACGGTCATGCCTGTCAATGCAAAGCCAAGCAGTACACCGATCACACTGAAAATAATTTCTGTAAGGATGATCACGGGCTTGCTGATGCTGTTGAATTGCAGTACAAGGATAAACAGGATCAGCATCAGGGCAATGATCAGGGCTTTACCAAGAAAGGCACCAGTTTCAGCTTGCTGCTCGCCTTCACCTGTCTGGCGGATGGTAACATTTCCGGGTTTTCCCTTAAAATCTGCAATGTGCTGTGCGATCACCGGGTTCACACTGTTGGGCGTATAACCACCAAGCACATTCGATCTTATTGAGATCATCCTTTTCTGGTCCTTTCTTTTTACACTGCCATAGGTACTGGTAAAATCATAACTGACCAGGGATGACAATGGTACGCTTTTGATCTGGCCTCGATTGGCCATATCCTGGAAGCGGATGTTCATATTCAAAAGGTCAACAAGGTTCTTGCGCTGCACTTCCGTATTGCGCAACTGGATCTTGTATTCGTCTTCACCTTCCTTGATCTTGGAAACTTCACGGCCAAACAATGCGGTTCTTATTGCCATTCCGATCTGTGCTGATGAAACTCCTTCTATCAGTGCACGCTCCCTGTTCACTGAAAGCGTGAGTTCAGGATTTTTAAGATCCACATCCATTTTCAGTTCTTCCACACCGGGCACCTGGATGGAATCAAGATAATTCTTTAATGCAACGGCTGTTTTTGTCAGGGCATCAAAATCTTCGCTGGATACTTCGATATTGATTGGAGGATCGGTTGGTGGTCCGCCCTGCTCCTGGTTCACGGAAAGTTCAGCGCCAGGCACACCCTGAACCACCCTCCTGATTGAATCAAGGAAAGGCGCGGTGGAAGTTCCGTGACGCTTTTCAAATTCAACAAATGAAACCTGTATCCTTCCCAGTTCCGGCCTTGTACTGCGGTCGCCACTCATTGGATCGGAAGCGCCAACAGCAACGTTGGAGATCACACTTTCAACGATGGGGTTCTTTCTGCCGCCAGACATGCCCAGCACATTATAGACTTTTGATTCGAGGCTGCGTGTAATGGAGTCGGTATATTCCACATCTGTACCAGTAGGCAATTTCAGGTACACAAAGATCTGGTTTGGATCACCCTGCGGGAAAAACACCACAGGCACCCTGCCGCTGCTGGAGGCCATAAAGAAAATAACGAATGTCACTATCAGCAAAACAAAAGTGCTGACCAGCAACCATACCGGTCTCCATCCTGCAAGGGCCCAGCGAAGTGAACGTTCGTAACGGGTCATGATGCCGGGCAATACATGGTTCTGAAATCCTCTGATCCAGCCACCCAGTACAAACCGGTTGAACAGCACTACCAGTACAATGAAAAGGATCAGGTTTCCGAAGAAAGGGCTGCCGATAACATCCAGCAGCAAACCAAGTCCCACAGCGGCCCAGAATAAAGGCTTGCGGAAGATGGCTGATTTTTTTTCTTTCACACCTTCTTCATGGTTCATGAAGTCCACTGCAAATACAGGGTTCATGATAAATGCCACGATCAGTGATGCAGTTAATGTGAAGATCAGCATGGTTGGCAGGTAGATCATGAATTTACCAATGATACCCGGCCAGAAAAGAAGCGGTACGAATGGCGCAAGCGTAGTCAGTGTTCCGGCAAGCACCGGCACAAATACTTCACCGGCCGCCATGATGGCGGACTTTTCCGCTGTCAGTTTTCCATGAGACTGCACAAAGATCCTGTGCGTATTTTCGATCACCACAATGGCATCATCCACGATGATACCAAGGCCAAACAGAAGGGCAAACAATACAATGAAGTTCAGGGTTACATTGGATCCTACGATAAGGTCAGCTGCCGGAAGAAAAAGAAAAGCCACGAACATACTGAGCGGAACGGACAAGGCAACAAAGAAGGCATTGGTGACACCCATGAAGAACATCAGGATGATGAGTACCAGCAAAAATCCAATGATGATGGAATTCACCAGCTCATTGAAAGACACGGCGGTGGTAATGCTCTGGTCTCCTGTGATCACTACATCAAGATTAGGAGGAAATTCATTGGCCTTCATTTCGTTCACGATCTTCTGAACATCGGCGGATGTTTCTATCAGGTTCTCTCCAGCTCTTTTAATAATGTTCAGCGTGATCACAGGCTTACCATTCAAACGGGCAAAGCTTTCATTCTCCTTTATAGTGTCCCTTATGTCGGCGATATCTTTCAGGTAAATGGGATTTCCGGTATTGTTCCTGAGCACAACACCCTGCAGGTCGTAATGCGTTTTGAACTGGCCTTTTAACTGCAGGTTCCTTTGCATGTTGCCCACATCCAGCTGGCCGCCGGAAATATCCATGTTCTCATATTTTACGGCGCGTTCAATATCATCAAAGGTGATGTTGGCCGCCTGCATGCGGTAGTTGTCTACATTGATCTGGAATTCACGTTCAGGTGCGCCTACCATATCCACACGGTTCAGTTGGGGCAACTCTTCCAGACGGTCCTGCAGTTCTTCTGCATATTCTTTCAGCTTCACCGCGTCGTAGTCGCCGCTCACATTCACATACATGATGGGCATGTCAGAAAAGTTCACTTCCTGCACAATGGGTTCCTGTGTCAGGTCTGTGGGCAGATCGGTCTTGGCCTTGTCAACCGCGTCCTTTACTTTTTGCAGCGCTATGTCCACTTCAATGCCTGTTTCAAATTCAACCATGATGGCGGAGAAGTCCTGCACCGAGGTGCTGGTCAGCTTATTGATCTTGGCACCGGTGATGCCCTTGATCTGTTTTTCGATCGGGCTTGTTACCAGGTTCTCCATATCCCTTGGAGAGTTACCTACGTGGATCGTCTGAACATAAATGTTAGGGATCACGATATCGGGGAACTGCTCCTTGGGCAGCACAATGAACTGGTAGATACCTGCAAGGGTTACAAATAACATCAGCAGGTAGATAGAGGCTTTATTCCTGATACTCCAGGTGGTGGGTCCGAATTGCTTGAATCTTTCGGACATAAGATCTTTGACACTCATAAAAAATGCTTTGAATGATTCTGTGGTTCCCTTAAATAGGGCTTAGATGCGGACATTACCGGTGGTGACAGGCTGGCCATCAAATAATTCCTGGTATCCCTCCGTCACAACCAGATCACCCTGCTGCAATCCACTTCTCACTTCCAGCTGGTCGCCGTACAGTTCACCAACTACAACCTGGCGCTTGCGCGCGATCATACGGGCCCCTTCCTTCACTGCAATCATCACAAACTTGCCCTTCTCATCATTCTGCAAAGTGTTCAAAGGAATGGTCAGTGCATTTGGCGCTGAATAATCCTTCACTTTCACCATCGCGATCTGGTTGGGTTTTAAATTAGTTTTAGCCGGAATAGGCGCTTCAATCGTAAAAGAACGGCTGTTGGGATCGATCGTTTTACCAGCCACTGTTACTTTCGTTTCAAATGGCGGCACGTTCGTTCCGGGAAGACTCACCTGGATGGTGCTTCCCACTCCGATCCTTCCAAGGTAATTCTCAGGGATGCGCACTTCAACTTTCAGCTGCGAGGTGTTTACAATGCTGATCTGCGGACCATTTAAACCTGCACCTGTAAACATTTCACCTACTCTTACATTCACTACATCAGCAACACCCGAGCTGGGTGCTGTAACATTCATCAGGCTTGCCTGTTTTTGAATGATACCAATATTCTTTTTCAGACCTTCTACCTGTGTTTGCGCGGAAAGCACCTGCTGGTAGGTGCCAATGCCCTGGTCCCAGAGGTTCTTGGTGCGGCGGTAAACATCTTCTGCCGCATTCAGCTGCACACGCAGCGGTTCGATCTGCTGCCTGATCAACTGGTCATCCAGCTTGGCCAGCAACTTGCCTTTGGTAACATAGTCACCCTGCTTTACGTAAAGTGCCTTTACAACTCCCGGCTGTCCCGGAGGGGCTACATAAGAAATATTATCGGATGTGATGTTACCCTGGAGGTCTACAAAGTGTTCAAAGTTGGAAGTACCGACCGGCATCAGGGTTACCAGCTTTTCCTTGAGCTTACTGGCATTAGGATCAAGCCTTGCGATCTGTGCTTCCAGGCTGTCGATATTGGTCTTGAGCTCTGTTTGCTTCAACTTCAACTCCTGCAGTTCAGCCTTCTTATCATTCAGCTCAGCATCCCTGTCTTTTTTTGCATTACCGCAAGCTGTTGCCAGAAGGGCAACAATTACAACTGCGATCAAATTCCTTTTCATGTAAATCATTTTGATATAGTGAGTGATGGTATTATTCAAGTTTTCCGATTGAACGCTGGTAACTGATCTTCGATACGATGGCGTCATACAGCGCATTGAAATAATTGGATTGCGCCGTCTGAAGGTCATTCTCAGCCTGGATCACTTCAAAGCTGGAAGTGGTAACACCCTGCTCAAATTTCAGCTTGGTGGTGTTATATACTTTTTCAGCCAGTACGATATTCCTTTCCTGGATATCAAGGTTATTCAATGCCGTCAGCAGGCTTTGTCTGGTGATGACCTGTTCCAGGTCGATGCCCTGTTTGACCAGGTTGATATTGTTATCTGTTTTTTCAACCGTGATCTGGGCCTGGCGTATTCTTGACCTGCGTTGAAAGCCATCAAAAATGGGAACATTCACATTCAGGCCAATGTAAGATGTGCGGAACCATGTGTTTTTTGAACTGGTAATGAACTCCGGGCCCTGGCCAATGATGGAGTAGTTGGCCGCAGCTGCAACGGTTGGTATGTAACCAAGCTTGTGCCGCTTTACATCAAGCTCCTGCAGTTTCTTTACCTGGCTGAGTGTCCTGATCTCTGCACGTTTCTCATATTCAAATCCTTCATCCAGCAGGTTGTCCCTGATGTTGGCCGATGTAAGGTCTTCTTTCAGCACCACTGTATCTTTTTGCGAAATGCCCGTGGCGAACTTTAATACCGCATAGGAGATTTCAACAGCGGAGGCAACCTGGTTGCGCATGGTCTGCAGGTTATTGATCTGCACACGTACACGGTCAAGCTCCAGTCTTTCTGCAAAACCATTTACAAACATGATCGAATCGTCGCGATATAATTTCTGCAGGCGCCTGATACCGTCTTCAAGGAATTGCAATTGCTTGGCGGCGATTAAAATGGCGTAATACCTTTTATAAGCGGAATCCTTTACAACTTCTTTTACCTGCTCGATTTGTGCGGCGGAAAGGTCAAGCGCGGTTTGCCTTGCCTGTAATCCTACAAATACATCCGGTTGAAAAAGCAGTTGCTGAAGCGTGGCGCCTGCTGAAAAATTCCATGGCTGCTGCAGGCTGAACGGAACGAACATGGGAGCAGGTGGTGTTTCAGACTGCGGAATCAGGTTCAGGCGCTTAAGCGTTGTATAGGTACCCGTTTCATCCATTGGAAAAAGGATCTGGGGTGTCTTGATATAATACTGAGTGCCCAGGTTACCAGTGATCTGTGGCAATGCCTGCCCCGATATCTCTTTATTCCTTGCTTCCTGGAACCTGTAATCAGCCTGCGCATTCTTTATCTGGATCACATTCTTGAATGCAAGGTCCACAGCCTCTTTCACTGTAAGCTCATACCGCTGCTGTGCACCGGCGAACCAGGCGGTCATCAGAAAGCATGAACCGAGTAAGATCTTTTTCATCATACTTTTTTTAATGTTCGTTGTTGTTTGTATTTCTGTATCAGCTTCTGGCCTTTGGTGGTGGCCAGGCCGTATAAAAAGTGCTCCATAAGGTGCTGCTCAATATCTACGATGCGGGTGCGGTTATTAGGAAAGATCGTTGGGTTGAAAGCCAGCATGATGCTGTGCAGCCTGTACCTGGTAAGAATATCCACTTCAATATCTTCACGATAATTGCCTTCAGTGATGCCATTTTCAAGATTAACCTTGATCATCTGGTAAAGAAACCCGTTGCGGAACTCATTGAATTTTTTGAAGCAGCCCGGGTGGTATTTCTCCATATCAAAGAGAACGGAGGGATTCATGGAAGCAAACATGCTGCTGACACGGTCAAAGGAGATGAAGACTTCATGTATGGAATTTTCGGCCAGTTCCCTGTCTACAACGCAATTGCTCTTGCTTTCTTCCATCATTGCGCTGAATACGCCTGTAACTAATTCATCCTTATCAACATAGTACTGGTAAAGTGTCTTTTTAGACATGCCCAGCTGCGCGGCGATATCATCCATTGAAACAGAGCGAATGCCATACCTGTTGAACAATTCGTGGGCTTTAAGCAGTATTCTTTCTTTGGTTTCCATTGAGGCCGCAAAACTATGGAAACTTTCCGCGTTACCAAAGTTTCCAGTATTAATTTTAAATGAACTGTGGTTTTTAGCGTATGAACGGTGGTATGTTACCTTTGCGGAATGAATGGTATCAACCCAGCTCCCGTACCGGAGCGGTTCAGGCTTTCGAAGCTTTTTCAATACTTCTTACAGGGCTTACTTGTGATTGCTCCCCTGGCCATCACTTTTTATGCGGTCTACTGGATCGTATCCTCCATTGACAATCTTTTACCAATATTCACGGCACGTGACCAGAACGGCCAGGTCTACGTACAGAACTATGGGCTTGGTTTCCTGATCATTATAGCTGCCATTTGCCTGGTGGGTTATTTCAGTGCTTTCTTTTTCCAGTTAAAGCTTTTCAACCTGTTCGACAAATGGATGGAAAAAGCGCCCGGCATCCGTTTCATATATTCAACGGTCAAGGATTTCTTTGAGGCCTTTGCCGGTGAAAAGAAAAAGTTCAACAGGCCCGTGCTGGCCAATATTGATGATAATGATGTGTGGCGTGTAGGCTTTATCACGCAGGAAGAAATGGCTGATTTTGGCTTTGGCGATTACGTTGCGGTGTATATCCCTGCTTCTTATTCCATTTCCGGCAATGTTTACCTGATCCCAAGGGCAAGGGTACGACCCATCACCAATATTGATGCTACTGATGCCATGAAATTTGCTATCAGCGGCGGCGTTGCGGATTTTGAAGAAACACACCGTAAAAGAAGGCACGAGTAACGATTGCATTTTAGCTGCATTTTTTTTGATGAAATTCCCATGATGTGCTGTTGAATTTCTCATTGCAAGCTTTGCTTCGTGTTTCATCTTTATGACTGACCTTATTGAAGAAAGGTCTGCCAAGATGATGAAAAAAATAGCTTTGGTGATGGGCTTCCTGATCCTTTCAGTCACCAGTTTTTCCTGGGGTTTTTATGCACACCAGAAGATCAACTACCTGGCGGTCTTTATGTTACCTCCCGAGATGCTGGTATTCTATAAGCAGCATATAGATTTTATATCTGAACATGCTGTTGATCCTGACAAAAGACGGTATGCTGTGGCGGAAGAAGGAGCAAGGCATTACATAGACATAGACCATTATGGCCATTATCCATACGATTCGCTACCGAGGAACTGGAAGGATGCCGTAAACCGGTATTCTGAGGACACCCTGAACCGGTATGGCATTGTTCCGTGGTGGATCCCCATCATGCACCAGCGCTTAGTTAAAGCATTTAAGGAAAGGAATGGGCCAGCCATCTTAAAACTTTCTGCCGAAATAGGACATTATATTGCAGATGCCCATGTTCCGCTACATGCCAGCAGCAATCACGATGGGCAGCTTACGGGGCAGCGCGGCATACATGGATTCTGGGAAAGCCGCATTCCCGAACTTCTTGCCGAAAAGGAATGGGACCTGTTCACAGGAAAAGCATCTTATATTAAGAACACCAGGGATCTGATCTGGAAATGTGTACTACAAAGCGCCTTGGCTTCTGATACCGTATTGCGGCTGGAACGGGAACTGACCTCACTTATTCCTGCGGATAGAAAGTTTGCATTCGAAGAAAGGAATGGAAAGATGGTGCGGCAATACTCCGCTTTTTTTACCATTGCCTATAATGACCTATTAAAAGGCATGGTGGAAAAAAGAATGCGGGCCTCCATTGATGCTGTGGCTTCTTTCTGGTTCACGGCCTGGGTGGAAGCCGGGCAGCCCAACCTTTCAAGCTTAGCGGTAAAAGAATTTTCCGAAAGCGACAGGAAAGAATTTGCACTTTTGAACCAGTTGTGGAAAGGGGAGGAACATTGAGGGTTTATGGTTTTTTGTTTATTGTTTATTGTTCTTTAGGTGCGGTTTTTCTTTACTGATTTCAATTGCGTAGAGAGGCATTTCACGCAAAGACGCAAAGAAGCAGGGGGAATACAGACTTAAGAGTGGAGACTTAAGAGAAGAGACTTAAGAATTAAAATGAGGAAAGTTGAACGGATGAAAGACTTCCTCAGGAAGGCATCTTTG